>Ga0207422_1000052_pt1 | contig 487847 bp, 365 predicted proteins | sample MarCyaLeptolynsp_FD_187757 | JGI IMG/M metagenome (GOLD analysis project Ga0207422, IMG submission 187757) | Marine cyanobacterial communities from Panama - species 1 Leptolyngbya sp. (SPAdes) | ecosystem: Environmental > Aquatic > Marine > Unclassified | place: Panama: Panama City | collected...
CGAATGGGACCTTTTGTCGCCGAAGAATGGCAAACGACGGGTCGAATGGGACCTTTTGTCGCCGAAGAATGGCAAACGACGGGTCGAATGGGACCTTTTGTCGCCGAAGAATGGCAAACGACGGGTCGAATGGGACCTTTTGTCGCCGAAGAATGGCAAACGACGAGTCGGATGGGATCTTTTGTCGCCGAAAGATGGCAAACGACGGGTCGAATGGGATACTTTCGTGATATCAATCCTTCACAAATTCCCTTTTTTCATTTCCTCCATGGCATGATTGGCTGCCCGAGCTGTTAGTGCCATATAAGTGAGTGAAGGATTCTGGCAGGCCGATGACGTCATACAGGCTCCATCGGTAACAAAAACATTTAGCGCTTCATGGCACTGATTGAATCCATTTAATACCGAAGTCTTGGGATCGCGTCCCATGCGTGCCGTGCCCATCTCGTGGATACAGCGTCCGGGCTCGGCTCCGGTTTCATCCTCATTGAGGTAGTTATAGGGCTGGATATCTCGTGCCCCAGCGGCCTCCAACATCTCCATGGAGGTGACTGGGACGTCTTTTCGCATGGCCATTTCGTTTTCTCCCCAGCTACATCGGATTTTTAATAGAGGAAGGCCATAGGCATCTGTTTCGTTGGATAGGGTAACGTAGTTGTCTTCACTGGGAAGGGTCTCACACCAGGCACCGATTCTCATGCGCCATGGACCTGGATCGCGCAGGGAGCTTTTTAGCTCTGCTCCAAAAGATGCCCCTCCTATCCCTCTTTCCCAGGATGGACGGTTGGCACCTCCCTGGAATCCATAACCTCGTACAAAGTCAGGATGCTCTGAGGCTTTGTCGCCCAAATTGCGAAACCGGATAATGTAGATTCCATTGGGGCGCCGGCCTTGATAATAACGGTCTTCAAGATCCGGCATTTCGCCCGATGCGCCGATGAGGAAATGATGATCCATCAAGTACTTACCGAGCGCTCCACTGCTGTTGGAAAATCCGTTAGGAAATCGGTTGCTTATTGAGTTGAGCAATACCTGTGTACTTCCCAATGCAGAGCCGCACAAGAAGATGATGCGTGCGTATGTTTCATGCATCTCCATAGTTTGTGTGTCCACGAAGCGGACGCCGGTTGCCTTGCCTGTTTCTTCGTCGTAAATGATGCTATGAACCAGACTGTGAGGGCGGATGGACAAATTCCCGGTAGCTCTAGCAGCGGGCAATGTAGTGGATTGGCTAGAGAAGTACGATCCGGTTGAGCACCCTCTAGAGCAAGGGCCGCAATAATGACAAGCGGCGCGGCCGTTGTGTGGTACGGTCAACACAGCGGTACGTCCGATGGTTACGCGCCGGTCGGGAAATGCTTGTTCGACCCCTTTCTTGAATACTTTCTCAGCCGCGTTCATTTGCATGTGAGGAAGAAACTCGCCATCAGGCAATTGCGGGAGGCCTTCAGCCTGTCCGCTGATACCGGCGAACTGTTCGACATAGCTGTACCAGGGCGCCAGGTCCTTATAGCGGATGGGCCAGTCGACGCCATGTCCGTCGTGTGCGTTGGCTTCGAAGTCGAGGTCGCTCAGTCGATAGCTTTGCCGTCCCCAGGTGAGGGAGCGTCCGCCGACCTGGTCGCCACGAACCCAGGTGAACGGTTTCTCCTCTATGTACGGGTTGCCTCGGTCTTTAAGGTAGAAATGTGCAGTTGCTTCACTGGGGCCTCCACGCCGGCCCAGGGTAGGCCAATCGCGCTGTGCTTCTTGCCTTGAAATGGCTCGGCCCCGATAGGTCATCTCCCAAGACTGTTTGTGCTCCGTGGTGTAGTCCGTGCCATGTTCAACGTTGCGTCCTCGTTCGAGGACTAATGTTTTGAGTCCACCTTCACAGAGTTCCTTCGCTGCCCAACCGCCGGTCACGCCAGAGCCAATAACAATCGCGTCGTGTTCTTCTCGTTGGTGATAAATCATGATGGGGGGAGGGTTGAGTGAAACTTAGGACCAGGCCCGGCCGACTTCGTCGTAAGGGATGTCAGCAAGGTAAGCGCCCATGGGTTGAATACGCAGTTCTTCAGAAGCGCCTACTTCAGAGGTATAATATCCGACGACCGTGAGCTGCTTGAACTCGCGAAAAAGCTTGGGGAGTTCAGGAGGCAGAGCGTCATCATCGTTAGCGTCAGAATTCGGAAACGCCTGTTGGGCCATCTGCTCAACCAGTGCATGCTGTTGTTTTGGTGAAGCATCCACAAACGGCACTTCAAACTGAACCAGGGTCTCGTTCTCAAGGATGCCGAGCCCGGTTAAAATGGTGTCCTTGTCCTCCTCAAGGTACCAGGAGGTCAGCATTTTATCGATAAATGCAGGCACTCCTGCGCCGCTTGCCCCTGGTGTATCGGTGGCTGGGATAATGATGTCGGCCAGCGTAGTAACAAGCTTATATTGATGGGCATTCAGGGTCTCAGGGACAAAATCCGGTTCAGGCGGTTTTGCCCTGCATCCAGCCAGGACGCCGGAGACTAGTGATGCAGAGAGCGCACTCCCTGTAAAATAGCCAATCCGTTTAAGCGCATCGCGCCGGGTGAGCAGGTGGAGGGATTCGGAATCCATGGGTTTAGGGGGGGCGGTTGGAGGTGTAATAAGATAATGGATCGGAATTTAGTGCTCAACTAAATTGTTTCTGGTTTCTGGTTTCTGGTTTCTGGTGAAAGATGTGCCTCAAGGTAAGAGCAACAAGAAACGAGAAACAGCTCAAATAAAGCCAAAGCTTTATTTGAGTTAGATCAGGGTCTATAAAAAATATCGCTTAACTCGATTTCAAGACCTGGAAGATGTGTTGATGTTAACGTGTCACCTAGTTCATTTAACAAGGTAACTGCTTTGGAGTAGCGCTCCTCAACTAAACGGTAAACAGATACCTTCTCAGTTTGCGCGTCGACAATCCAGTATTCTTTAACTCCAAATCGTTCATAGCGGCGGAGTTTTAATTCTCGATCATGATTCGGATTGCTTGGGCTCAATACCTCAACTGCGATGTCTGGGGCACCCTTTGCGTTCTTCTCATTCAAAATCCCACGATTCTCATTAGAAATGAAAAGCACGTCCGGTTGTACGATGTCGTAATCAGAAAGGAGGACATCAAAAGGTGCTACCAAGACAACCCCTAATTTTTGAGCTTGCACCCATGAGTCAAGTAATCGGACAAGATTAACAACGATCTGTTGATGTATGTATCTGGGGGCTGGAGACACGTAATGGATCCCATCAATGATTTCATGTCGCTTCCCATCGTCAGGGATTTGACAATAGTCTGCATAAGTAAGGCGCTTGTAGGGAGTGGGTTGTGCAGGGACCATATTACTGGATGGCGATATAGTTAAGAGTACAGTGTCTGCGCTACGACCAATCTCCTTTTTATATAGACGAGGAGGGTAACCGTTTCGAAGTCTGGTATAAACGTTTGTGATTGAGAGGCAATATTCTAACACACATTCCGAGAAACGACAGGTAAAGGTTATTTTTCTCAGTCTTAAGTGTCTATAGTGGGAAAAGAAAGAAACAGGTTGCATTTAGGATATTGTCAACCATTCCTCGCTTAGGAGAACCAGTGTGTATGAGATGGCGTAATGAACGGAAGTACCAAATGGATATCTTAGAATTATGACAACTTCGCTTACTCTTGAACTACCGGACAGTGTCTTCTCGATATTGAAGGCTTCACCAGAAGAGTTTGGAAGAGAATTGCGGTTGGCTGCTGCCGTGAAGTGGTTTGAACTAGGTAAAATCTCTCAGGGAAAGGCGGCAGAATTAGCCGGTTTGAGCCGAGTCGATTTTTTGCAGGCATTAAAAAGATATCAGGTATCTCCATTTCAAAGTACTCCTGGCGAACTCGAGGAAGAACTTCGAAAAGCGCTCGAAGACAGTTAATCTGTACTGATGAGTGCTCTAGTCTGTCGTTCCTGCGGAAGCAGGAATCCATACAAGACATTCATTAACTTCAACTTTCAATGGATCCCTGCTTTCGCAGGGAAGACAGGGATACATATCTCTCCTGCTGTTCTGGATAAAGCAATCAATTTATCTAGAGAGTAAGGCTTTAAGCTAATTAGTCTATCTGCCTTTTAATCTCATTAAGTCAAAATATTCGAACCGTTTTTTCTATTAAGCCAACCGGCCCAAGCGCATCCTTTATAATTCACTGCCTGAGAAGTAGAAGGAAAGAAAGGACCAGAAACGAGAAACAAGAAACCAGAAACCGTCCAAGAGAGCCCATGGACTCTATTGGGCGTAGGCATTTCCTCATCCCCAGTCAACATTTTGCCAACTTCTTCGTATGTGAAGGGCTTAACCATCTTTTGTACACGGAAGTACCTCTCTCCCTAGTAGTACGAATCGACTCTTCCGAATACGTTTTCTATAAATAAAAAACACCCCTAGTATGAGACTCCTTCTAACCCTCATTCTACTGGTTGCTCTCGGCATGCCGACGTATGCCCAGGACACCAACCCGGTTGCTTCTCCTCAAGAAGAAGCAAGCCCAATTGACATCCCTTATGAGAAATTTACCCTCGACAATGGTCTGACAGTAATCGTTCATGAGGATCGTAAAGCACCTATTGTTGCCGTTAACCTGTGGTATCACGTAGGTTCCAAGAACGAAAAGGTTGGGAAAACAGGTTTTGCTCACTTGTTTGAACATCTGATGTTCAACGGGTCTGAGAACTTTAATGACGACTATTTCCAGGCCTTGGAACGCGTTGGAGCCACGGACCTGAACGGTACAACCAATGCTGACCGTACCAACTACTTCCAAAACGTGCCTGTTAACGCGTTGGACCTGGCGCTGTGGATGGAATCGGATCGAATGGGCCACATGTTAGGCGCGATCGATCAGGAGCGCCTCGATGAACAGCGTGGCGTTGTTCAGAATGAAAAGAGGCAAGGGGAGAACCAGCCCTATGGAAAGGTTTGGACTCTTCAAACCGAAAACTCCTACCCGGAAGGCCATCCGTATTCATGGACGACCATAGGTTCTATGGAAGATCTTGAAGCGGCTGAACTCGATGATGTATACGAGTGGTTCAAGGCGTATTACGGGCCAAACAATGCTACCCTGGTTGTTGCCGGTGATATCGACGTAGCTACTGCCAAAGAGAAAGTGCAAAAGTACTTTGGCGATATTCCTCCTAGTCCCCCGATTGACAAGCAGGAAGTCTGGATTGCGAAGCGCACAGGCGAGCAACGCCTTGTAGTTGAAGATCGTGTACCACAGGCCCGTGTGTACAAGTCATGGAATGTGGCAGAACTGGGTAACATAGAATTGACCTACCTGGATCTGGTTTCTGATGTGTTAGCGAGCGGCAAGTCATCTCGGCTATACAAGCGCCTTGTATACGAAGATCAGACGGCAACAAATGTGAGCGCCTACTACGTTGGTCGCGAGCTAGGTAGCCAGTTTGTTGTGCATGTCACAGCAAAGCCTGGTGTTGACCTTGCCGAAGTTGAAGCGACGTTGGATGAGGAATTGGAAAAAATGCTTGCTGATGGTTTTGAAGAAAAAGAACTGAGCAGAGTGAAGACCCAGCACATCGCCGGCTTCGTTCGCGGTGCTGAGCGCATTGGTGGATTCGGCGGTAAATCAGATATTCTTGCCCAAAACGAGGTTTATCATACTGATCCTGCTTACTACAAAACACGCCTGAATCAAGTGCAGAATGCCTCAACGGATGATCTGCACATGGCTGCTAAAAAGTGGTTGTCAGACGGTGAGTTGGTGATTGAAGTGCATCCTTATCCAGAGTTGATGGCTTCTGGTGAAGGGGCTGACCGCACAAGTTTGCCTGAAGTTACCAGTCCTCCGGATGCCGTTTTCCCTTCTGTAGAGAAAACGACATTGAAAAATGGATTGACCGTATTGTTGAGTCAGCGAGATGCAGTGCCGGTTGTTAATATGCGAATGATGTTCGATGCCGGTTATGCATCGGATCAGTTTGCTACGCCAGGTACAGCAAATCTTGCAATGTCTATGATGGACGAAGGTACCAAGACACGCTCTGCGCTGGAAATCAGTGAAGAACTCGCGATGTTAGGTGGCTCGATTGGTACATTCTCCAACCTGGACTTCTCTTCTGTACAGCTATCTGCATTGAAGTCTGAACTGGATCCATCCCTTGATATCTTTGCAGATGTCATTCTAAATCCTTCATTCCCAGAAGCAGATTTTGATCGGTTGAAGCAGCAGACCCTGATCGGAATTCAACGGGAGAAAGTAACGCCGGTCCAAATGGCGCTGCGTACGTTCCCCGAGTTACTGTATGGTTCTGATCATGCGTATGGACTGCCATTAACAGGCTCAGGTACTGAGGCTGCTGTGGGAGCGCTGACACGCGATGATCTTTCAGAATTCCACAAGACCTGGATCAAGCCCAACAACGCGACCTTGATCGTAGTTGGTGATATCTCGATGGAAGAGCTTGAGCCCAAGTTGAACAACATGTTCTCGAAGTGGAAAAAGGGCAAAGTGCCTACAAAGAACATCGGCGAGGTGCCTCATAAGACGGCTTCATCCGTGTACATTATGGATCGCCCTGGATCACAGCAATCGATTATCTTTGCCGGCCACGTAGCGCCGCCTAAAGCCAATCCTAACGAGATCGCGATCGAAACGATGAATACCATTCTTGGTGGTTCGTTCACTTCACGTGTGAACATGAACTTGCGTGAAGATAAAGGCTGGGCATACGGTGCGTTTACGCTGATGCTTGATGCGAGAGGCCAACGGCCGTTTATCGCTTATGCGCCAGTACAAACCGACAAGACCAAGGAATCCATGATGGAGATCCAGAACGAATTGGAGATGATCCTTGGTGATATGCCGGCAACCAGTGATGAAGTCGAAAAAGCACAGAAAAACCAGACGCTTACCCTTGCAGGCCAGTGGGAAACCGGCGGTGCTGTGATGGGCTCTATCGCTGAGATGGTACAGTTTGGCCTTCCAGATGATCACTTCGATACATATACCAATCGTGTTCGATCATTGAATACAACACAAGTAAACCAGGCAGCAAGCGAAGTGCTTCGCCCTGAAAACCTGGTTTGGGTTGTTGTTGGCGACCGCGATCAAATCGAAGCCGGCATTCGCGAACTCGGCTTCGGAGAAATCAAGTTGTTGAATGGAGATGGTGAGGTTATCAGCGAGTAAATCGCTGATAACCTGGTGCAGGGTGCAAAGTGCAGGGTGCAGAGTAATTGGCTTGTCTTAGGTAAAGAGGCAAACTAGATTCCTTTGCACTTTGCACTTTGCACTTTGCACTTTGCACTTCCAAATGTTTGGATTATGTAAAGAACGTAAAACCTTTGGCAATTCGTAACATGTGCGGGTTGCAAACGTAAGTAGGTTGAGTTTTTAGAATTGAATACTCTTCTAAAGCCACCTAAATACACCGAGCCGCCCCTTCCCAACCTGATATAGTATACGGCATGTTACGTCACCTTACTCTCACTTTGTTTTTAGTCCTGTTTGCAGTCCCTACAGTTTGGGCACAGGACGCTCAGCAAATTACGTTTGATGATGCAGTGCGGATTGCACTAAAACAAAACGTTACGCTGCTCAGATCGAAAAATTTTGTGGAGCAACAAGCTTCTCTCGTTCAAGATAGACGCATGGCTTTTTCTCCAAACCTGACTTTTTCTGCGGGTGCAGGACAGAACTTTGGGCGTCAGTTTATCCAGAGCGAAAGCCGCATCGTTGAAGAGAAAAACGAGTCCTTCCGATCCAGCGTATCATCAAACATCACACTGTTTAGTGGATTCCGAAACGTTTCTCTTCTAAACGCGGCCCAACTGGATCTTGAAGCACAGGATTTAGATTACCAGCGCCAGGAGCAAACGGTCATCTTTAACGTGATGTCCCAATATCTGACGCTCATTGAGCGCGGTGAGCAGATTAGTATTCAGGAAGAGAACCTGGAATCACAACGTCAGCAACTTGCTCAGATTGAGGAGTTTGTTAACGTAGGCTCTCGGCCTATCTCAGACCTGTATCAACAGCAGGCGCAGGCAGCCAACGCTGAACTGACCCTTCTCGAAGCACAGCGTCTTTATCAACTGGCTGAAGTAGCCTTAATCAATACATTACAACTCGACCCATTTGGGGCTTACGAGTTTATGCTTCCAGAAATATCAGACAGTGAACTGGTGCCGGCTCAGTATGACGTTCGGGATATGCTCCAAACCGCATTTGGTACGCGTGCTGACCTTAAGTCTCAGGAGTCTCGAATCACGGCTTCGCTTTCTGATATCAAAGCTTCTCGTGCTTCTTACTTTCCAAACATCTCTTTAGGATTTGGTTACGGATCAAGCTGGAACAGCGCGATTCAAGATGTGCTGAGAGATGCAGGTGGTAATATCGTTCCAGATGCTAATGGGGATCCTATCTTCTCTAATGTGTCTTTCTCTGATCAATTGGATCGTAACCGAGGTGGCAATGTGTCTCTCAGCCTCTCTGTACCGATCTTTGACCGCCTGAGCACCAAGAATGCGACACAACGCGCGAAAATCCAATATGACAATGCAAAGCTGGACCTTGAGAACCTACAGCAGAACATTGCATTGCAAGTTCGTCAGGCGTATCTGGATTATTTAACTGCTGACAAAAGCCTCGAAGTGACCGAGAAGCAGCTTATTTCAGCAGAGCAGGCATTAACTGCTGATCAAGAACGATACAACGTTGGTGCTGCAACATTAGTAGAACTTTCCCAGTCGCGTGCAAGCTTTGTACAGGCCCAAAGTGATCAAAATCAGGCACGATTCGATTTTATTTTTCAGAAAAAACTAATTGATTACTATCTTGGCAATCTGAATCCTTCAGAAGACCTGTTTTAGAACTTATATATAATGTTCATCGCTGGATGCCGGTCCAGCGGTGAACATCATATCCACCTATTATGGCCAAGAAAAAAAAGTCGAACGCTACCCGTATACTCGTAATCATAGCGGTTCTTTTTGTCGTTTTTGTTGCAACTGCCTTCGGGCTCCAGAAAGCCGGGGTATTTGGTAACCAGGAGAAAGGGGAAGCCGTTGAGGTAGCAGATGTAGAGTTTCGCAACATTACCCAAACCGTCACCGCCTCTGGTAGAGTGCAGCCCGAGGTTGAAGTAAAGATCAGTCCTGATGTACCAGGTGAAATCATAGCTCTTCCGATCCGTGAAGGCGACCAGGTAAACAAGGGTGAACTGCTTGTTCGTATTCGTCCTGACAACTATCTCGCGCAAGTAGAACGCGGACAGGCAAGTGTGCTGCAAAGCAAAGCCGTACTCGCCCAGCGTAAGGCTGATCTGCTGAACTCAGAAATTGAATTAAAACGAGAAGAAGACCTCTTCAAGAAGCAAGCGATTTCAGAGAGCCAGTATCAACAAGCGCAGACACGGTACCAGGTAGCTCAAGCTTCTTATGAAGCAGCGGACTACGCGGTACAAAGTTCTGAAGCCCAGCTGAGAGATTTTCAGGAGCAGTTGGACAAGACATCTATCTACGCACCGATGTCTGGTACGATCAGCATGTTGTCCGTTGAGCTTGGTGAACGCGTTGTAGGTACCAGCCAGATGGCCGGAACCGAGATGATGCGTCTTGCACAGCTCGACCAGATGGAAATCGAGGTGGATGTAAATGAAAACGACGTCGTTAACGTCTCCATCCTGGATTCTGCCTCCATTGAGATTGACGCTTACCCCGGGCGTACATTTAGAGGAGTTGTAACCGAGATCGCTAACTCAGCACGCGTAAGTGGTGCTGGGACGCAAGAGCAGGTGACCAACTTCCCTGTAAAAATTAGGGTTGAAGATCCTCACAATCTGTTGGCAGGAGGCAGCGGGCCTCAAGCAGGGCAGATCTCTAATGCAGAAGTGCCTGTAGAAGAAGATCCAACACCCAACTTCCGTCCTGGGATGAGCGGTACGGTTGATATATTTACCCAGACCGTTTTCGAAGCCGTTGTAGTACCTATTCAGGCGGTTACTGTCCGCGATATGAACCAGCGAAAGCCCCAAGGAGATGAGGAGGGTGAAGAAGGGGAAGAGGCGACTAATGATGCTGAGGAATCCGAGGGAGAAGAGCCTGAAGCAGAAGAGACCTATGCAGAAGACCTCCGCACGGTCGTATTCCTCTATGACAATGATGAAGCGCGGATGGTTGAAGTCGAAACGGGTATATCAGACGATTCCTTTATCGCAGTACGTACCGGGTTGGAAGGCAACGAGAAAATTATCATTGGCCCCTATCGTGCTGTTAGCCGAACATTGCAAGATGGAGCTACTGTACGTGTCGATGAAGGAGGAGGGCCAGGCCGCCCGCCGTTCGCTTCAAACAACTAAGTAATTTAACCCACTATTTCTGAGCTACCGCTATGTCTACAGGAGATTCATTGATTCAACTTCGTGATATCAGGAAAGTGTACCAGATGGGAAGCCAAGAGGTACATGCCCTGGCTGGCATCTCCCTGGATGTTATGACGAATGAATACGTGGCGATAATGGGCCCTTCAGGCTCTGGTAAGTCGACCATGATGAATATCATTGGGTGCCTGGATACGCCTACGAGCGGGGAGTATCAGCTCAATAGCCAGCAAGTGAGCGAGATGACAGATAACGAACTGGCTGAGATCAGGAATAGAGAAATCGGTTTTGTGTTTCAGACCTTTAATCTGTTGCCTCGTGTAAACTGCTTGCAGAATGTCGAGTTACCGCTCGTCTATTCAGGAATGCGACGGGGGCTTCGGAAAGAAAAAGCAGCGAATGCGCTTGAAAGTGTTGGCCTGGGAGATCGGATGGACCATAAGCCAAACGAACTATCAGGTGGTCAGCGCCAGCGTGTTGCCGTAGCTCGCGCCCTGGTGAACAGTCCATCGATTATCATGGCGGACGAACCCACTGGAAACCTCGATACAAAAACGGGTGAGGAAATCATGCGTTTATTCGAGCAACTCTACCGCCAGGGGAACACCCTCCTCGTCGTAACCCACGAAGAGGACATCGCCCAACACGCCCGCCGGATCATCCGTCTACGCGATGGGTTGATCGAAAGTGATGTGCGGGTTGATTCACCAGTGCTTGCTGGTGAGTCTTTGGACTCTGGTGTCGAGAGTGAGATGGTTTAGAGTCTCGCCTTTGAAAGAAGTACTGTCTTCGGGTGATCTTATTCTGATTGATAGCTGTGCAGAGGTTTAGTTGTTTGAAGGAAACCGAGTCTCGAACAAAAGAAATGCTGGATTCTCTGTAGGGGATCGGAGTTGCGGGCTGCCATAACCAGTCGCTTTTCCTCTAAGAACCCCTTCACTGTGCGCAATCGTCATGTAAAAAACACCATCTGGTCGTATAAGCGCATAAATGTTACCTCGGCCGAGATAGAGAAGACGATAGACCTGCTCGTCATCTGTGGCTGGATCAAGAATAATATTGCCTCTTCCTTCAGATAAACTGATGCGGCCTTCATAAAGGCTTTCTTCGCCCCGAACATTTACAAGAGTTATTGTTAATGCAGCTTCTCCTTCTGGCTGAAGAATAGGCGATGGTTCGGTAAGAAATGGGAGAGCTATCATATGGGCAGTTTCTTCAATTAAGCTGCTCCAACTGGTGTTTGTCATGATTGCAATAGCCAGTTGTTCTTCTGGAAAAAGACTGATCACGCTTCTTGCTCCTCCCATCGATCCGGCATGCTCGATTACTCTGCGATCTGCCATGTCTAAGCTATTTCGCCAGGCGATACCTACACCTGTCTCTTCTCCTGAATTCAATCGTTGGCTGGAGAACATTATGTCAACCACTTCAGGCTCAATAAAACCACTTGAGTAAGCACTTGCCATTCGCACCAAATCTGAAGGCGTACTGATTAAACCTCCTCCGGCCCATTTGTAACTGGGATCTTCAGGAGATTCAATTTCAGACAATACACCGTTTTCCGTCTCATACAACTTGGTCACGGATTTATCAGGGTGAGCACGCAAATCTGGACCAGTAAATTGCATGCCAAGCGGATTAAAGACTGTCTCCTTCATGTAGTCGAGAAACGGTTGTTCTGCTGCTCCTTCGATCACAGAAGATAGCAACGTAAATCCATGGGTCGAGTACCTGTATCGAGTGCCTGGCTCAGACAATAAACCCTGATGAGCGAATACCTCTAGTGCGTCATCCACTGAAGGATAGAAACGCTGTTCGATTTGGTCACCCGGTGAATAGTGGGGAATCCCACTAAGGTGTCCAGCAAGTTGCATGGAAGTAATCGGCCACTCCTTCTTTGGAAATGATCGCGAATAGGTATCAATTGGTTCATCCAGATTTAACCGACCCTCTTGTACTAACTGAGAAAGCCCGGTTGCTGTAATTACTTTCGAGACGGAAGCTGTTCTGAATTGTGTTTCAGTCGTTACAGGTCGTTTTTCTTTAAGGTCAGCATATCCATACCCTTCAGCAAAAATAATCTCGCCATTTTTGCTTACTGCTATCGATAAGCCGGCCAGGTTGGCAGTTTCTACTAGGTCAAATACTATCATGGAGGCAAGATCACTGGCAGATCGATTTGGTGGTTGAGCATCACATGAAGACAAGAAGGTGAAGGAGACGAAAAGGAAAAGGAGCAATCTATTCATACTAGTGGAACGATTAGACTGGACGGTGGAGAATCATAACGAGTTATTAACTGTCGGTTATTGTTGCCTCAAATAACGAGTGAGGTCTCCAGAGCCCGTTCTAACACTTTGATAACCGATTGTGGACAACGAAATAATCAGTAGAATGGCTGCCGGAATTACAAACATCAGCCCGTCCATGCTAACCTGGAACGCAAAATTGTTGAGCCAATTCTTGCCCAACACATAGGTTATGGGTAAGGCAACCAGGTTGGCCATGATAATGAGTTTTACAAAGCCCTGGGAGAAAAGAAGAACCATGCTTGATATCTTTGCACCAAGCACCTTCCTGATAGCGATCTCTTTGGTACGCCGGGATATTAGAAAGGTGATCAGGCCAAATAGACCCAGGCATGCTACCGAAAGGGCAAGAGCCGAGAACAGACTGAACACTTTCCCAAAGTGTTGATCGGCTGCATATTGGCGGTCAAAGTGATCATCCAGGAAGAAATACTCGAATTGATTCCCTGGAAACGCTTGTTGATACGCACCTTCAATTAATGGAAAGAGTTCGGCCGAGTGTTGGACGTTTAAGTTAATGGTAAAGTAATTTCCGAGTAATTGAGGAGTAGGGAAAAAAAGTATGGGATCATATCCTTCCCTTAAGGAGCGTTGATGGTGATTGCGAACGACTCCGATAATCTGACCTTTCCAATCATTTTTAGTGCCTAATCCAAAGTTGATCAATTGATCGACCGCGTCGATAGCACTGCTAAATCCCAGTTCTTCGATAGCTGCTTCATTCGCCAGAATGGGTACAGGAATCGGTCCATCGAGCGGTAACAGGTTGTCATCGCCCGCAAAATTTCTTCCGCCTAACACTTCCAGATCGTATGTTTCTACAAAATCGTGGTCGACAAAATAATAGAAAATGGTCGCATAGGCTTCCATCGTTTCCCCAAGCTTCATGGCCCCATTCAACGATGAAATCAAAGACCCTGGTGCATCACTCGATGAGGCTACTTGATGAATATGAGGGCTTCTTTTTAATTCGGTTTTAAATGTTTCTTTTCCGTGCACGAACGAAGAATCCACTATAGTAGGAGACTTGACTACAACAAGCCTGTCCTTCACATAGCCCAATTCCTGAGCTCTCATAAAAGTGACTTGTTTATGAACCATATAAGTACCACTTATAAGGGCAACGGAAACTATAAATTGGGTGCCTACAAGTATTTTTCGCAATACAATGCCTGATCGAGATCTCAGGAACTTACCCTTAAGTGTAGAGGCCATACTGAATGAGGACAACAGCACAGCGGGATATAGGCCTGGCAACAGAGATCCAAGTATAAATACCCCTGCTACCCATAACCACAGCTGGTAGTTGTCCGGCCTCAATAAATCTAGTATTCCGGCATTGATGTTTTTTCCAGAAATCTGATTGAAATAGGGGAGTGTTACCGCTATGAGTCCGAGAGCTAACAGGATGGCCAGTGCATTTATGATGGCAGATTCCAGTAAATACCGGGTGATCAGTTGTCCTTTGGTTGCACCAACTACTTTTCTTAATCCAACTTCATGAACACGATCTATTGATCTTGAGGTTGAAAGATTGATGTAGTTTATCCAGGCAATGAGCAGGATGAAGAGAGCAACGAGTGTCAAAAAATAGACCGTTTGCTCGTTGCCATGAACGACACGCTCTTTCGTCAGATTTGGCGACCTGAGGTGGATGTCCCGAATAGGCTGTAATCCAAGTTTAAATTCCTGATCTAAAGCTTTCATCGCTCCACCCAGATAGGTTGATATGAAATCCGGGAATTTGGATTTTAGAGCTTCGAGATTTGTATGCGGTGCTAGCTGGACGTACGTATAGTATTCGGGCCACGCCCAGTTCCACTCTTCACCCCAACCGCTGCCCCATCCTTCTCGGTGGAAATAGGATACCAATATCTCGAACTCAAGGTGCGAATTCTCCGGTACATTTTGAAGGACTCCCGTTACAGTAAAAGATCGTTCCCCATTAAGCACCAGGGTTTTCCCAACCGGATTTTCTGAGCCAAAAAACTTGTTTGAGATGCGCTCAGAAATGACTACAGAACTCACATCCGATAAGGCGGTATTGGGGTCCCCGTAGATAAATGGGAAAGAAAACATCCTTAAAAAAGAAGCATCGACATTATACAAACCCTCCTCGTTAAATACTTTTTCATGGCCTGACTCATCGAGATATGACCATGCACCATTATTGCCGATAAAAATAGACTGGGGAAGCATTCTGGCGAATTCTTCGACCTCCGGAAATTCTGCCTTTAGAGCCGGGCCTGCACCTGGATGGTTTGCCGCAGATTGATTGATTGTTACTCGGTATAGATTCTTTCCATTTTGATGGAATTGATCGTAACTCCTTTCGAATCTTACATATTGCAGGATGAGGAAGCAGGCGGCCAGGCCAATAGCCAGCCCAACGACGTGGATTAGCGAGAACAATAATTGCTTCCGCAGACTGCGAACGGACACTTTAATGTTGTGCTTCAGCATAGCTCGATGGTAATATAGATGGAGCGAGAACGTTCTCTTTGCAAAGAAAAACGGCGTTATGTAGCGAACTACATTGAAAACGTAACGGCGATTAGCTTTGTGCAGCCCATATGTCGATACGTCCTCTTGGAAAAGTTCAGATAGATCTCCTTCGAGCTCCTCCAGAAATGATTCGGCACAAAACCAGCGTAGAAATCGTTGTGCTCGCCTTGGTGGTTCATGGAATTCAGGAGTCTCATTTACCATGTAACTTCTACCTGAAAACTTGTGGTAGGTATGCGTCGCCAAAGCTTTAACCGCAATGAATGAGCGGCTTTTAATGCGTGTTGTCCTTTTAAGGAGACGGAATAGATCTTCTTGCGTTTGCCCCCACGCATTTTCGTAGCCTCACCAAAGTGAGCTGATAAAAACCCTTTTGCTTCTAATCGATTACAGGCTGCATGGACGGCACTTAGCGTAATTTTCCGAGCTGCCTGCTCTTCTAGATCCTTCTTGATGGCTAATCCATAAGCATCTTCTCTCAAGGCAGCTATGGTTAGTAATACTATTTCCTCGAACTCTCCTAAATGTGTTCCTTTCATGTTGAACCGCACTGGTGTTGGTTTATTTATCCATAAATGTAGATAAAATAATTTAATAATCCACGTGCGTAAGGAAATTATTTTCCTTATTTGTAGAATAAATCAGGTTAGCTCGATAGAAGGTTATATCAGAAAGCTTCTCTCAGGATAACCTCAACAGAAAGGCAGTTCACCTATACTTTAAGGCTGTAACAGGTTTATAACGTGCGGCTCTGAAGGAATGATAGCTAACGGAAAGAAGTGCAATCAGGAGTACTGATATACCAGGATAAAGAAATAGAGACACGGTCAAGTCGATACGTCTAGCATAGGAATCAAGCCAGAAGGTTAGGCCTAAATACGCTATTGGAATAGCAATGGCTAACGCAATGGCAAGGAGCTTCGTAAAACCAATAATAAACATTGTGGTGACAGAGCTAGTGGATGCGCCTAAAATTTTGCGGACTCCGATCTCCTTGGTTCTTTGGCTTACCATGTATGAGGCAAGTCCAATCAAGCCTAGACACGCTACGAGAAGTGCAAGTAACGCGAAAATCCCAAATAGAAAGCCCGCATTCTGTTCATCTAGGTATTGCCTATTGAAATATTCGTCTGCAAAATAGCTGTCGTATGGACTATTGGGATACAACGTTTCATAAGCATTCTTTATAGAGGCCTGCGTCTTACCAGCGTTTGAGCTATTAATCTTGATTGAGAAAGGTCCTTCGGATCTGTTAGTGAGGAAGCCGATTGCACCTACTTCTTCCTTTACTGACATCCAGTTGAAATCTTTCACTACGCCTATAACGGTTACATAATTTGTACCCTCATTGTTGAACACAATGCGTTGGCCAATGGCCTCTTGATTTGACGAAAACCCAAAGGCTTGCACGCCTGCTTCATTTAAAACGGTACCTAATGCGTCTGATTTTAAGCCACTAAAATTGCGTCCAGTAACAAGATCTAAGTCAAACGTTTCTAGAAATAATTCATCGACAAAAACAGCCTGAAATGGCCTCGTGTCTGCGACGTGATCTTGCTGCTTCCGTGCTGGCATGTCCATAAAGAAACCACTCCCAGGCACCGCGCCAGATGAAACGGATTGTACCCCAGGAATCTTGTAAACTTCTTCTTTGAAGTTCTGAGACGTTCCGAGCCTATCTGTTCGACTTGGTTCATCCACGATGAGTATCTGGTTAAGGTTTAAACCAAGCTCACTCGATCGCATGAATTCCAGTTGGCTAAATACAGCAACGGTTCCAATCAACAAAACGGTTGAGGCACTAAACTGTAGTACCACAAGGATCCTGCGTAGACCTCCATGAGGCGAAGTCGATCTTGTTTGTGACTTGAGTATAACCGCCGGCCGATAGCTTGAAAGTATGACTGCAGGGTACAGACAGCTTAACAGCACACCAATAATAAATAACCCTATCAGGCCCAACCAAAGATTAAGATCCAACAATACTTCTCCGGAAATGGGTATATCTAACAGCGCCTTTAGATAAGGTAGACTTGTTATCAGCAAACCCACGGCAAGTACAAAAGCTATCCCGTTGGTCATCAATGCCTCAACAACAAATTGTGTTACTAAGTTGCCTCGGGAGGCTCCGATAGCTTTACGTACACCTACTTCTTGTGCGCGTTCTAAGGCGCGTGATGTCGAGAGGTTAATAAAGTTGATCCATGCAATAAGTAATACGAAGATACCAACGAAACCAAAAAAGTAGATCCGCTTATGTTGGGCGCCCGGTCTTCCTGAAGGCAGTAGGTGAATGTCCGTAATAGGCTGCAAAGATGCGTTCAGGCTAGGGGACTGCTCAAAAGTATCTGGTTTATTTCGTAAAAGCGTCTCCGTTAGAAAAGGAGACAGCGTTTCGTGATTGGTGCCTGGGAGCAATTGAACATAAGTAGTGAAGTTCTGCCAGGTCCATCCAGTTTTGGCACTGTACTGTTCCAAAGCCAGTACGTTTTCGATAGGTAACAGGTAGTTGAACGTGAAGTGTGAGCGTAGTGGTGGGTCTTCGAAAATACCAGCTACCGTGAAGTTGCCTTTGGTCCATCCTTCTAGCTCTAACGTTTTTCCTATGGGATTTTCTTCCCCGAAGTACTTGCGCGCCATCGATTTGGAGAGGAGTATTTGATCAGGCATCGACAAAGCGAGTTGGGCATTCCCCCTTAGCATCCGAAATCCGAACACTTCAAAGAAGGTGGGATCGACAAAAAGTCCATCTGCTTGTTTATAGATATTGGGATTCCCATTGTCAGGTCGATACGTTATAATAGCCGTATCATTTGAATGCACACGTACCATTTTGGACACATCAGGAAGTTGTGCTTCCATCAAGGGACCGAGTGCTCGCCATGTTTTTCCACTTCGGGTTTCACCACCTCCCTGAACTACACCATCTACAACCACCCGATATAGATCATTGTGGTTTTCGTGGAAGGTATCATAACTGCTTTCAGAGACCACATAGTGGAAGATCATCAGGCAAGTCGCCATGCCGATTGCAAGACCTGCAATGTTGAGCGTAGAGAAAAACGCTCGTTTCTTTAGATTGCGAATGGCACTTGTTCCATATACACCCAACATATGGCTTCCCAGAGCAAAACGGTTATACAGGAACGCTGGAAGCGACCGAATGAGTTGACTCATATACCAGAAGTACGCACGGTTTCTACCCTCTTCAGATGCGATATAGGAATACGCCTCAGCAAAGTCGCCTACGACGATGTCACGGTCACGTTCGACACTCAACCATTCAAGCAGGCGGATAGCCCAATTTGCTAAACGGGAATTGGCAGGTTCAGGCATCTCGGTGTTAAACTAATTGGAGTTGTATTGCGATTTTTTCAGGAAGTCCGGACCACATCTGTTTGTGCAAAGCCTGCACATCTCGAAGCATGGCAACACCTTTGGCAGTGATGGTGTACCGACGGCGAGGGCGTCCCTGGCGTTCTTCTGTAGGCTGCCCTTCTTCGGTCTTTAGTAGTCCTTTTTCCACCATGCGATTCAGGGGCACATAGATACCCCCGATAGAAAAGCTTTTGCCAGAAATCGCATTTACTTCCTCTCGAATATTGAGGCCATATGCTTCATCCTGCAGACGACAAACAGTAAGCAGAAGCAGTTCTTCAGTACGGGAAAGAAGTTTCACAATAAGGTTTGAGTAGTAAGTAGATCATGTTTATTCTAAAAAATAGAGAAAATGAAAATGAGATGCAAAAAGATGTAAGAATCCCAATGCCTGGTGGGGTGACGGGCGCCAGAGCGTTACCTAAATACGTCTCAGTGAATGTGTCAGGGTTCTCTAGTTAATCCCAGTTGACTGGATACGTACAAAATTCTGAAAATCGCATTAATAAATGGAATTCAACAGGTGCTAGTTAACTATACGCCGTATCCGCCCTTGGTACGAAACCCAAGCGACTGTTATGATAGACGTAGCAGTCGTTTATCATTTTAGTACTCGGTTACTTTAGGAGGCTTTCATAATAAGAATTGATAGAGAGTTGTGAGAATGCCTCAATAATCATGACACCAACCATTAGTATAACGATGGCGAACGCGATTCCTTGCCAATAAGAGTTGCCTACAAATAAAATTACTACTAATGATAAGACGGTAATTATACTAAATACTACCTGATAAACAGGATAGTCTTTTTTTACTTTCGCCATTCTCTCTGTCTCAACGTGCTGGAATTCAACGTGATTTTCTTTGTGCAAATCCGACTGTTCTCTGAGTAAATTGGTCTCCGTAATTCGATAGCCAATTCCACCTGCAATGATGAGAATTCCACAAACTAAAGCACCAATCTTAAGCCCGTTTGCTAGAGCGCTTTCACTCGTGATTTGGGAAATTCCTGCTATAACTATCAAGCTCACGCCTAAGATGATAAACTGAAATCCAACTGCTTTTTGCGCAGCGATGTAAGCTTGAAATTCTTGAATAATTTCCATGTATATAAGTATTACTGCTAAACTATCGAGGGTAAAGGAACTCCACTCTTTCCTTTAATTCTTGATTGAATTTTTTATAAGCGGATTTCATCTGATGCTTAGCAATAAAGTTCATGAATTTGCTATGGGTACCATGAAAACCATCTTCTTGTTTAAAAAGCGTTGTCCCTTTACTTGTAGCTTCAATGGAATAAATGTGATGGTCTGTCATTCCGTGGGCATTGAGCTCACCTGACCAGCCAAAAATTTTACCATGCTCATAATCAGTTACAATATGAGTGAATTCTAATACGCCACCTGTCAAAGGATTTTTGAAATAAGCTGTTGAGATTTCTCCCTTCTTCAATTCATCTTCTTTAATTCCGATAAAGGAGCTACTCCATTCTTTTAGTTTTTCCCAATCTGTAAGAACACTCCAAACTTGGTCAGGGGTGGCATTTATTTCAATCTCTGTAAAAACGTTATTTGATCTATCTTGCATAATTGTGGATTTAGTTCTCACTTAATCATTTGCCCTGGCAATATCTTATCTAAAATGCCATCGCCTAACCAATCTTTCATAAATACTGCAGCTATGGCATCTATATTGGGACGATAGCGTCTTTTCGGGTTCTTTTCAGTGGCGGCTTCTAAAACAACTTTTGCAATAGTATCTGGAGATGCACCATTATCTATTCCCTTACCCCATTTCTCTCTAAATGTCTTCATCTGTTCGGCGTAATCAGCGGCATCAGGATGATTTTCACATTTTTCCAAATAGGGGAAGCTGGCGTTATCAATGTCAGTATCGATGTAGCCTGGCTCAATTAGTGACACATTTATTCCAAAATCTTTTACTTCCATTCGTAAACCATCCGCTACGCCCTGCTGTGCAAATTTAGTAGCCGGATACCATGCTGCACCTGGCATAGATACATGGCCTGCAACTGAAGAGGTAATGATAATACGTCCTGATCTCTGCTTCCTCATATGCGGAAGAACAGTTTTAAACGCTCTTGCATTTCCTATCACATTTACATCAAATTGATGTTTTATATCTTCAATGCTTTGTAGTTCTACGGGGCCTAAAAGGCAAAATCCCGCGTTAGCAAATAGAACATCGATTTGACCTTCATCTTCCATTATAGTGTCAACGACATTCTGAACGTCCTCATCTTTGGTGACATCACAATGCATAACTACAGCACCCATTTTTTCTAAGTCTTTCATCAAATGGGTTCTTCTTGCCGTTGCATAAACTTTGAAACCGTTTTCCTGCAAGATTTTGGCAGATGCATGACCAATACCAGTCGAAGCTCCTGTTATAAATGCTATTCTATTGCTCATCTCTAATTGAAATAATGGTGGTAATAAACCTGGATTGGAGATTCCAAGCGACTTGCAAGCAGGTCCTTGAGAATTTGCAGCCTTAACTAAGACTATGGGTTGAGTGGGAGAAAATCTGATCACTACGCGCCAATAAACTATTATTTAGCGCCATCCTGGTTAGTAGATCTCTTTTGCCTTACAGTATTATTCTAGCACCGGCTAAGATAGCGAAGACCGCAGTTTTTTTGGCGTCTGACCTGTCCACGAACGAAAAGCGCGAAAGAAGGAATTGGCCTCATTATACCCGAGTAAAAAAGCAACCTCCTCTACCGTCATTGTAGATTGACCCAGGTAGTAGCGAGCCAACTCTTCCCTGGTTTCACGTAAGATTTGCTTAAAGTTAGATTCTTCCTGCATGAGATGCCTTTGAAGGCTCCGGGTACTTACACCAAGTGTAGAGGAAACTTCATCAATCGTACCTCGGCCGCTTGGCAGTAATTCGTACAGTGTTGCTTTCACGCGCTCACTGTAGGACGCAGTTTGGTCGAGATCAGAAAGACGTTTGCTAAGCACGGGTTCTAAGAACCTCCACATTTCTGCATTCGCTGTTAGGAACGGTCGCTGTGCATCAACTGCTGAGAAGACAACGGTGTATTTGGGGCCTTGCTTGATCTGTGCACCGAAAAACTGCTCAAATGGAGTCGCTAATCGTATCTTCTCTACTGTTGTAATCCGAATGGGGCGCAGGTTCGTCCGGGTTGCTTGTCTTGCAAACTCGACGAGGAAAGCGGACTCTGCCATTGCCAGGGAAAGTGGAAGGATACCAGGCCTTATGCTGTCTATTGTAAGAATTGTTTCTTCCGGCTCAATAGTTGCCTCAAGCGAAAAAGGTCCGACAAGTTGCTTATATCGGCTCATACGCTCAGCAGCATAATTCAGATTTGGGCTACAGAGTGCAGCAAAGAGCTCAGGACTAAAGGCTTCTACGGAAATCCCTCTACCCATATCGAGGAAAACTGAAAAGTCATTTACTTCTTCTTCGATTCCACCCCAGAGACGAAAAAATTCTTCTTCGGAGAGGCTTATACTTTCGCGAGCAAACAGATCGGCGGGTAATGCCGCGTGACGAAGGATATTGTCCGTTTGGATACCAAGCTCGTGTAAGACAAGCTTCAAGTTGATAGCAATTTTGAACGACTTTACCATCTCATCTCCTGTACTTCGTTTTGAGTTGCAACCAAAATCAGAATCAACTTACGACATGGGCAGCACCAAGACTACAACAATAACCGCCAAGAAACAATCATTTTGCGCCGTTCAAACTCACTTCGAAAATGGGCACACAGTAGACGTCTGTTGATCCCAGTAGACTAGAGAGAATACCTGCATGCGGTATATTTTATGTATTAGGTAAAGTGCTTACGTTTGGCTAGCTACGCTCTTGAGTTTTCGTTTTAAAAATCCCACTTAAAACCTGTTGCCTGTTCAGATAGTGTCCACAACTTTCCTGCTACTGCTTTATCCTTGGCATGTAGTTCTAGTTTATGTTCTCCTACCGGACCGGTCCAGTTACTTCGTCCTGTAGGGCCATAAAACCCCTTTTGGTCCAGGTTCGGTTCTGTGGCACACATCAACTCTGGGTAGGACCCTTTTTCTGCGGATTGTACGAATGGAGACAGCGTCATTAGGTACCATGTGAACCGCATTAATAAGCTTCCACTTGTTGAAATAAGCGATGTTTTAGAAGCACCCGGGTGGCAGGCATACACTTTTACATCGTTTTTGCCCGCCTCGTTCAGTCGATCTTGTAATTCATACGCAGACATGATCTGCGCTAGTTTACTCTGGCTGTAGACATTATTGGGATGGTAGTTCTTGTCCCAGTTTATATCGTCAAACTGGATGGTTTTTATGCCCATGTTATACCCCATACTGCCTACAACCACGATACGTCCCTTGGATTTTTCAATAAGCGGGAAAAGCAATCCTTGTAGTGTGAAATGACCGTAGTGATTCACACCAAGCTGGCTTTCAAAGCCATCAACGGTGAATTGCTGCTTGGGGACTTGGGCGATGGCTGCGTTACAGATGAGTGCGTCGATCTGGGGAACGGTCTCAAGTACCTCTTCTGCCGCTTTGCGCACAGAAGCCTGATCTCCCAGGTCCATACGTATGAATGACACCTCTGCATGGTTACCAAGCTCTTGTTTCAATGCTGCGATGGCGTCTTCTGATTTTTTGGGGTTGCGGTTTAGCATCACCACTTTTGCACCCTTGGACAGCAGTATCTTCGATGCTTCAAAACCCGTCCCGCTGTTAGCGCCGGTGATGAGGTATGTCTTACCATGCAGGGAGCTAATCCGCTCTGGTGTCCAGCCTTTTGGTCCAAATTTATTTTTTGTGGTCATTATTCAAACTCTTTGTTTTACAAGCTTAGCTGGAGTGTTCGCTTCATGCTCCTGCTTACGACGATTGTTTGTGCGACAGGTGTTTATCCGTCTGAAATAATAATAACTCTCAATGCTTGATATAAATAGGCGTGATAGTCGCTAAAACATGCCTAATTGTATCACTGCTATTGGATTATGCATATTGCAGTGCTACATTTATTGCATGAGCAAACAACGTATAAAGCAACTCATTGAAAACAAGGCCAAAGAAGAGGGCATGGTGGAAACCGGTTTGAAGGGAGTGCAACTCTTCCGTGTTACCGAGTCGATTCGCTGTGCCCCTGCGATCTACGAACCCGCTGTGATTGCCATAGTTAATGGGGCCAAGGAAGCTATATTGGATGGTCGTTCATATGTCTACGACAGCAGTGTATACATGTGTTGCTCCATATCGATGCCGGTAGAGGCGGGGACGCCCGAAGCTTCGCCGGAGAATCCTCTCTTGGGTGTGTATATCTCTTTGGATACAAGAGTGATGACCCAGCTGGCCATTGAAATGGAAAGCACTGCTAGTGCTATCAGAAAGCCTAGAAGTGGCCCGCTCCCGCAGGGGCTTGCGCTGTCTCGCTGGGACGACGCATTCACTGAAGCCCTTTTGCGGCTGCTGCAATTGGTGGATAAACCGGCTGATATGGCGATCCTTGGTGAGGGACGGCTTCGGGAGATCTACTATGCAGTTTTGAGAGGGGAGGCAGGGGAATCCGCAAGGCGCGCCTATGGAGTCGGTAATGAAATCGCTCGAGCCATTGAGTATTTGTCTTCAAACTTGAGCGAAGCGGTCACCATTGAGGATATGGCGGTACAGGTGGGGATGAGCCGTGCCGTGTTCCACCGCAAATTCAAGCAGGCTACCAGGTTGTCACCCATTCAGTTTGTGAAGTCTATGCGGCTGAACAAAGCTGCAATGCGGATAGCCGGAGGAATGAATGTGAACGAAGCGGCTATGGAAGTGGGTTATGTGAGCTCCTCTCAATTTAGCCGGGAGTTTAAGCGCATGTACGGGCAGTCTCCCAGGCAGTGGAGTCATTCCAGGCAACTACCAGCGGGAATAACGTAGCAGGTGATTCAACGTGCCGGGGGTCTCTAGTGGACTCCGGTTGATTGTAGAGCATCGGTACTCAGGCATAGTTCAAAATATCTTTGTTCTCCAGTATTTCTGATGCTGCCCCGTTGAGTCCGACGTGATACATAGCCTCTGCTAACTCAGTCGATTTTATGCTGCCGTTATTTCCCATGAGTCGAATCAGTGGGTACAATGTTCGCATAATCCGATACATCAGACTTGGTTCTTTTCTTGGTTCCACGGGATAGATGTATCCGGGGCGGAACGTATAATATTGTGCCAGTCCCATCGCAGAAATTTTGTTCTCGGCTATGCCTTTGTACCTGGCAAAAGCCATCCTACTTTTCTCCTCTCGGTCAGCGCCGGTACCGCTAAGAAAACACAACGTTGCATCGGGGCTATGGGTTTTTAAAGCGTCTGCAAAAGAAACGGCATAGTCGATCGTAATTTCTCGGAAGGCATCATCCGTTACCTGTCCAGTATAAACACCGATGCAAAAAAAGGCGATATCAACGTCTTTGAACACATGACTCTGTGTGGCATAATCTTTAAAATTATCCACCAGTACTTCGCTCATTTTAGGATGCTGGATGGCGGTGGTCCTGCGGACGAGAGAAGTCACTTTGTTTATGGACGAAGAGGATAAACACCGCTTCAGAATCAAGTTGCCGACCATGCCAGAAGCGCCCGCGATCACTACGTTTTGCATCATCTAATTGTTAAAACCAAACCGTTTTTTGGACAGCGACGAAAAAAGCAGGTAAGAGGAATGCACCATATAGGATATCATCTCCACAAAATACTGTGTATAACCCCACTGCTCAGACATAAAGTCAAAGGTTTGAATAGTACATAGAACAGCTAGATTAGAGTACATCGTGACCATAGCTACTGGCGTCCATTTCCATCGCGTGAAATAGCCACACAAAAAAACGCCTCCCGATACCGTAATGAGCAACCAGTGCACGAACTGCAACCCGTCAGGATAAGCAGCATTTTGCAAATGGATAAATGGGACGATGCCTGTGAAATATTCAAAGAATCCTGCAATACCCCAAATCAGCATACCAATTGATGCAAAGAGCAATAAGGACATATAAATTTTTGATACAAGTGCCATTGTACACAACCTATTAGCTGTTCTAGTTGCTGCTTTGCGCAACTGCTGCTAGAACCCAGTTCATGAAAGTCTGGATACCTTTATAGCAGTCAATTTATAAGCTGGGGCTGGCCAAAGCTGTACACATTTGTCTGAAGCTTGTATATGTTTTCCAGTTTTCCCTTAGTAGTAGCTCAGTAGACCTCATTTATGCTGAGTGCCACCCAATACACTTCGTTTCTCGAACTCACAAAGTGCACATGTACTCTTCTTCTGAACTCTCGAAGCTGAAATTTCCTTTGGTCTGAGGGAGCATAACAGCCTGGAAGGGGGTGGTGGGGTTGTCGTTGCCGCGGCAATCGCTTCCCGGGATGCCCATCTGATAATAAATAACCACGTCTTCCTGGATCCGCTCAATGGATTGAACTTGAATCGAGACCCCTCGCATGGGCACAGGGACAGCGACTACAGCGACCATCAATTGTGAAAAATCAATTTCAGGAAACGGAATGACGGTTTTCATGTATTGCTGATAGTCGTCCCACGCCACTGAATCAGTGACAACGATTTGGGTTGTATCTGCGAACAGAGAAGAAGCGCCCTGGCCGATAACTTCAAAGTACAGCGCTTCAGTTTCCTCGATATCTGTATCCATCTCTGGCTGCGAGCCGCATCCGGTAAAAAAGAGACCCAATGTGGCGATGATAAGGAATAAAAAGTGGTGGACGTGCGTATATGGTGTGAGTTTATGTGTGCAATACATGTGTTTTAAGTTATATTACCAGCAAGCGTCTTCAAATCGTTCTACTGCGAATACTTTGAAGATGCGAAATAGAGCAAATAGTTTCTACTGGCTAATGGCCTGATTCGTATCTGAATGGAAGATCGCATAATAATTCGAGGAGCTCGAGAACACAACTTAAAAAATGTAGACCTGGATATTCCACGGAATGAACTGGTCGTCATTACAGGGCTGTCTGGTTCAGGGAAGTCCAGTCTTGCATTTGATACCATCTATGCAGAGGGTCAGCGCCGGTATATGGAAAGCCTGAGTGCTTATGCGCGTCAATTCCTCGGCATGATGGAGCGCCCCGATCTGGATTTCATAGATGGATTGTCTCCTGTTATCGCCATCGAACAAAAAACGGTAAGTAGGAATCCTCGCTCTACGGTTGGTACGGTTACTGAGATTTACGATTTTTTGCGCCTGCTCTATGCCCGCGTCGGTGAGGCGTATTCGTTTATGTCCGGCGAGCGGATGCGAAAGCAGACGGATGATGAAATCGTGGATCGGATTGCTGCTATTGGTATCGGCACGAAGGTCATGTTGTTGGCGCCGATTGTTAAGGGGCGTAAAGGGCATTACCGCGAATTGTTTGAGCAGATCGGCCGGCAGGGATATACGCGTGTTCGTACAGACGGGACCATTCAAGAGATCGAAAAAGGCCTTCAACTCGATCGGTACAAGACACACGATATCGAGGTGGTCATCGACCGATTGGTGATCAAGGAGGATATGCGGACGCGTGTTAGCCAGTCCGTTGAAACCGGCCTCGAAATGGGAAATGGCTCTTTGATTATCGCTATTCAAGGGGAAGATGGGGAATGGACCGATAAATTGCTGAGCCGGCATCTCTATTCAGAGACGGATGGCATCTCTTACGACGACCCCTCTCCGAATACCTTTTCGTTCAACTCTCCATATGGAGCGTGCCCCAAATGTAATGGATTGGGATCGAAGCGTGAATTGGATCGGGAACTGATTATGCCTGATCCTGCAAAAAGTATTGCTGAAGGTGGGTTGATACCTCTTGGGAAGCCACGTGATATCTGGATCTTCAGCCAGCTTAGGGCTGTAGCGGATGTATATAATTTTAGTTTCGAGACCCCTATTCAGGATCTTGAAGAGCACCAATTGCAGGTTATTCTGGAAGGGGCTGGCGATCAGCAATTTGACATTGTGTACCGCTACAAAAACCGGGAAGTAAATTATAAACACCGGTTTGGAGGCGTTCATCAGCACATCTGGCATACGTATAATAATACGTCGTCCAACGGTTCGAGAAAGTGGGCCGAGGCATTTATGAGAAAGATGCCATGCAGTGAATGCGATGGTCAGCGGCTGAGAAAAGAGAGCCTCTCTTTCAAGATTGGTGAGCACAATATTGCCGAGTTGGTCCAGAAAGATCTCTATGCTTTGCAAGGCTTCTTTAATGAGTTATTGCTTACGGAACGGCAGTGGGTCATTGCCCGGCCTATCGTGAAAGAGATCAAGGAGCGATTGGCCTTTTTGATAAATGTAGGCGTGGGGTATCTCAACCTGGATCGTAGTGCACGAACCCTGTCTGGGGGGGAGAGCCAGCGAATCCGCCTGGCAACACAGATTGGCACCCAACTCGTAGGCGTACTGTATATCCTGGATGAACCCAGTATCGGCTTGCATCCAAGTGATAATGACAAGCTGATCAATTCCTTGAAGCAATTGCGGGACATGGGCAACTCGGTCCTGGTCGTCGAGCACGACCGTGAGATGATCGAAAGTGCCGACTATGTGATTGATCTTGGACCGGGTGCTGGTGAATATGGCGGAGAAGTTCTGGGCAATGATGCCCCCGAAAAATTGCCAGTAGGCTCCAATGGGCATACGAGTCTAACAACAGCCTATCTTCGTGGGGATCGTGCCATCCCTGTGCCTGCAGAACGGTCGAAAGGAAATGGGCATACCATGACGCTTACCGGTGCTAAAGGACATAACTTGAAAGATGTCACCTTCACATTGCCGCTGGGTACGTTCACGTGTGTGACGGGGGTCTCTGGATCGGGTAAATCTTCGCTCATCAACCAAACGCTGTATCCTATTCTTGCTAATGAGTTTCATGGCGCGCGAAAGGTACCATTACGGTACCAGTCGATTGAAGGGATGGAGCATGTGGATAAAGTCATCGACATTGATCAAAGCCCGATAGGACGGACGCCGCGATCGAATCCTGCTACCTATACAGGACTGTTCTCTCATATTCGTGATCTATTTGCTCAGCTTCCTGAATCCAAAATCCGGGGATACAAACCAGGGCGATTCTCCTTTAATGTAAAAGGAGGCCGCTGTGAAGCGTGTAAGGGGGCGGGTATCGTGAAGTTGGAGATGAATTTCCTGCCTGATGTATACGTAGAATGCGAAACGTGTAAGGGCCGCCGGTACAATGCTGAAACCCTTGAAGTGAAGTATAAGGGCAAGTCGATTTCGGATATTCTGGAGATGCCTGTTTCTGAAGCCCTCGACTTTTTTGAGCATGTCCCCCGGATAGAGCGAAAGTTAAGAACACTGAATTCAGTCGGCTTGAGTTATATCCGATTGGGCCAGCAAGCAACAACACTTTCAGGTGGGGAAGCCCAGCGCGTTAAGCTATCCAAAGAACTATCGCGCCCGGGTACCGGCAAAACCCTGTATATATTGGACGAGCCCACTACGGGTCTCCACTTCGAAGATATCCGGCATCTGCTGAATGTGTTACAGGCGTTGGTGCAGAAAGGCAATACGGTGCTCGTCATTGAACACAACATGGACGTGGTGAAAGTAGCAGACTATGTTGTTGACCTGGGGCCAACTGGAGGCGAGGCCGGCGGTTACATCATCTGTGAAGGGACACCGGAAGAAGTGGCCGCTTCAGATACGTCTACTGCGCAGTACATCAAAGAAGAACTCGACCGGAAAGTTACAGCGGAGAGCGTAGCTGATATCGCAATAAATCTGGATGATCTCGTAAGTTCAGAACCAGAAACCAACGACGAGATGATCGTCGACGATGAGGAAGAAGACGGGGATGCGGTAGAAGAAAGCGAACTTACTGATTGAGGAGTTGACTCAGGGTCCTACCGATTGTCATTCTGAGGGAGCGGAGCGACGAAGAATCTTTCTGAAACGCGATCTTACCATATGTTGCATACGTTTGTGTTGTGCTCGCCCAGATCCCTCGATCGCTGCGCTCCAACGGGATGACAATTAGGGAGATTCAAAAACATCTCTTTCATCGAGTTACTCATCAAACTCAACCATCTGCTCAACCGTCTCTCCCTTGCCGACCTCTACTTCAATGACCTTGCTAGGCGTGCCGTCTACTTTAAGGCCTTTTAACGTCACCGTGTAGGTGCCGGGAAGGAGCATGAAGGTTTTTGGGTTTGAGGTGCCGGACGTGTAGGTTCGGCCCTGGGCAACGGCTCCTTCTGCATTGGTTATCCTGACGGTTACATCCGTCAACTCACCCTGGTAGGTAGCACCTACTTTGAGGACCCCGCTTTCGTAAGATACCTCGTGGTCTATTCGTTGGTTGGGAGCTACGACGATATTCTCGATCGTTTGCTTCGTTTCGTTCTCTATTTCGACAGAAGACGTCGTGAGCGTATAGGTGCCGGCGGTTAGTGAGAATACTTTAGGATTGTTAGCCTCAGAGGTGTAGGAACGAGCGCCTACTATAAATTCCCCAGATTCGGCGGCATTGATGTTAATGACCGCGTCAGATAGCTCACCATTCCGAAGTACTTTAACGGAAAGCTCTCCGGTGCTGAAGTCGGCAACCAGTGACGTGGTGTCACCAGACGTTACCGATACGTTTTCGAATCGCTGGCGAACGTCTCCTTTAAAACCAATGCCCAGGACAAGGACATCGTAGTTGCCTTCTTCCAGGGTAAACAGCCGTGGGTTGGTGGAAGGGTCTGTATAAGTACGGCCAATACTAATTTCACTGCCATATTCTGGGTCTACTACCCGAACGCCGATATCAGCCAGCTCATCGTCTGCTATTCCTGTGATTTGAAGGTAGGCAGAGCCTTCAATGCGTTCCGTTTCGACGGCTGTATCGAGGGCAGATGCAAGTTCTTCTGCGCTTTCGGCAGGCAGATACATACCTCCTCCTGCCTGGGCTGTACATTCAAGCTGAGCGACGTTTTCTTCAGCGATGCCGTATCCCACTACGTGCATGACAAAGTCAATCCCACTTTCTTTAGCCGCTTTAACCGCTTCGCAAGGGTCGCCGCTACATGTTTCTAATCCATCACTGACCAGGATGACTGAAGCTGGATTCCCTCGTTCTCTCAACAAATCAAACGCTCTGTTTACAGAGTCTGTAATAGGCGTTTTTCCTTTAGGATTAATTGCCTCAATTTTGGACTTCAACGAAGCCGGATCAAGGGGGCCTATAGGAGCAAGCGTCTCAATATCTGAGCAGTCTCCTTCTCTGTTGTGTCCGTAGGCAATGAGGCCCACTTGTTGATTGGAAGGCAGGCCGTCGACCAACGTGCCCAGTACTTTGCGGGCACTCACTATCATATGCTCGCTATTCAGTTCACGCCACATCGATCCCGAGCCGTCCAGAATGAGAACGAGGTCCCCGGGCTCCTCTGTTTGGCTTTGGCCATAAAGAGAAGCTGTGGTGCAGAAGAAGAACAATACAAACAAGACAGAGATGCGCGCTTTCATAGAAATACGTGAGATGGAGTGCTAAGAGCTAAGAGTTACACAAAAAGGTACATAGCGGAAAAGTGAAACTCAATGGTATACCAGCGCAGCACTATCGGTCCATATGGCCAATGATAGCGGACGTGTTGATCGACCCTGATCGCTCGAAGAGAAGTGAAAGGCTAAGGGAGTCGCCAGCTTGCAGAGGTTGAAGGCCAACCATCATCAGGTGGTATCCACCCGGTTCAAAGGTTAGTTGCTGTTCAGGAGAAATCTCTACAGACTCGAGGGGGTGCATTCTCATGATGCCTTTATCGTCTGTCCAACTCCTGTGAATTTCAACGGTATCGGCCGAGGGTGACGTTATCTTGATCAAACGTTCTGTGACGGCGCCATTATTATGAATGGTCATGTATACCGCGGTTCGTGAACTTGAGCTGGCCATGGATGAATGGTCGTGCTGCTCGGTGGCTTGTTGCGAGCCGGCAGGGGGCCGTGCCCATGCGTTTTCAATGACAACAGAGTCTGTAGGCGTACAGCTTTGTAATAAGCCTAGAAGGGGGAGACAAACAATAAGTAGTCGAAGAAAAGAGCCGTTCATTCGTTATCGATACTTCAGCAGAAATTCCATGTCCTCGGCCATTTGCTCTGGAGTTAGATCAAAGGACCAGAGTAAAACGATGCCTCCACGCCGGTCTAACACGATAGACGTTGTTGTATGGTCGATTAAATAGCCAGAAGCCGATTCCTCTTGGGATCGTTCATAGTGGATGCCGAACCGGCTGGTCACGTCTTGGATTTGCTTGTCCGTTCCGGTAAGCCCTAGAAAGGAGTGGTGAAAGGATTGTGTGTATTCCCACACCTGTTCCGGTTTGTCTCGTTCGGGGTCCAGGCTGACCATCATCACCTGGAAAGGGTCCGCTTTGTCTTCGAGTAGATTTATTGCTTGCGCCACGCGGGACATCGTGGTTGGGCATATGTCCGGGCAGTGGGTAAATCCAAAAACTAAGACGATAAATTTACCTTCGTATTCACTGGTATGAATAGGGCCTTCACCAGACATGAGATAAAAGGGCTCAACAGGTTCAGAAGGCTCGATGAGCGTTCCATTTACAGAAACCGGTTGCTGGGTGATAATTCCTAAAGCAAAAAGGAGGCCCAGGCCCAGCAATGCAATTAAGACGCCTCCTAACATGACGATGTATCTCATAGTACGCTTTGTATAACTTAGCTTAATTCAGGTTTCTACTATATTCCTGAATCGTTATGTAGTGGTAAGTGAGTCATTGTGGCTGAGGCAAGCGGATAAAGGGTTCATTGATTATTGCGCCAAAGGTGACAATAACTCGTAGGTAAAATTAAGGCTGGCCTACGAAGGAATTACTTAAATTTACCAGGTACTAAAAACTTCAACACGTTCGAAAGCAATTATATGTCCGAGATTGCAAGCGCTCGTACTCTGGCTCGAGAGGAATTACTGAAATTTGCTTCCGTAAACAAATCTGTCATAAGCGGCATGCAACGTCTTTTGCATACGGCCGCTCGTGCCCTAAGCATGCCGGCTGCTTTCACGGCATTGTTTAATGAAGAAGGGGTTCTGAAAATTCATACCTGGTACGGATTTGATGCGACCAGTTCTCCCGAAAGCGCCTATCTACAGGCAGACTATTCGTTCTATAATACGGTGCAGGTGATACAGGATGCCTCGCAGTACCCACCCTTCGCTCACGATGTATGGACAACGAATGGAGGAGTGCGATTCTTTGCTTCCTTGCCGATTCTTGCATCGAACGATACCCAGATTGGCATCCTTTGTATCCTGGATAGTGAACCACGCCGGCTGACCAATGATCAGCAGCGCCTGCTACACGACTTCAGGCATCTTGCAGCGGAAGCCATACTGCTCCGCTTCGAAACGTCGATAAACCGTTTCGCCTATAAGAAGATCGAGTCTGAAAATGAAAACATGAAGGAGCAACTCGATCGCGTTATTTCTGGCCTTCCGTTGCCGTTCATTACCGTCGATAAGACAGGTGAAATCCAACATTGGAATCGAGCCAGTTCTGATACGTACGGGTTCACGAAAAACAAAGCCAAAGGTAAATCGATTCTCGATTTGCTTGCGCCGGAAGAAACCAGAGAAAAACTCGAAAAGCTGATTCAGCGCGTCCACAACCGCCGCCGGTTTTCTGGAGTAGAGTTGTTGCTTAAAGACAAAGATGGGAATACGCACACCATGACGTGCAGGCTGTTTCCCTACTTTGATGCAAAAGGAAAGGTAGCGTTTTGCGCGCTGGTAACGCAATCTGTTCAGAGGGTTAACAAGGCGGAGCTTAAACTGAGGCGCTCAGAGGCAGAATACAAAGAGTTATCTGCCGAAATAGCTCGATTAAAGTCGGTCTTTCTCTCAAATATGAGCCATGAGATCAGGACCCCATTAACTGCAATTATTGGGTTCGCCGATATTTTAAGCAACGAAGTGGATGATTCGAACAAGGAGTTTACCCAGTTGATCGAAGAGAACGCCCAGCGTTTACTGGATACTGTAGGCTCTGTTCTTGATCTTGCACAGTTGGAAGGGCAATCCCTTGAGATTCATCCAGTACCATTGGATCTCGAAGATCATACCCGCTCCATTGTTGACTCATTTCGCGTACAGGCAAAAGAGAAGGACCTTGATCTAGTCGTGGAATGTGATCCGGAAACGTATACTACTGCAAAAGTAGATCCTCAGGCACAAACCCGGATTGTCCGAAACCTGGTCAGCAATGCGCTTAAGTTTACCCGGAAAGGAAAGGTGCATATCGTAGTGCGGACGTCTGAAAGCAACGTGATCGTTGAGGTCAAAGATACAGGGGTAGGAATTAGCAAAGAGTTTCTACCCAACGTTTTTAATGATTTCGTACAGGAGTCGGCCGGATTAACTCGTTCGCATCCTGGAAGCGGGTTAGGGCTGGCCATCACAAAAAGACTGGTTGATCTTGGAGGAGGTTCGATTGAGGTGGATAGTAAGAAGGGGAAGGGGACGACGTTTACGCTTTCGTATCCGATGCATGCGGTGCAGGCGCTGGCTGCATAATGCAAAGTTCAAAGTTCAAGGTTGGGAAGAACTCGGGGTAATCGTGAGCGTAGGAGGGGGGAATTTAGACTTTATCCTTATGAATCCTCCTGTTATTCCAGAATACAATAAGCCTGATTCTCCAGGGATCTGGATGAACTTTGATAATACGGTATCTCTGTACCATATCGTAGAAGAATCAGACGATTTTAACAAAGCCGCTTCGGATATCTTCAATCTGGTAAAATCATCTCAAGAAAAGTATCCTGATTGGCCGCGTGTATTATATCTGGATATTGCTGGTCATCTTGACGAATTAGGCCGATTTGAAGATGATATGGTTGAACTACAGCAGGAATTTCTAATTGCCGCCCTAGGGAAATTTCTGACGGCTCTGGATATGCCCCTCGTCTCGGTAGTGAATCCGGATGCTCAGGATAATGCGGTCCCAGACTCTCTCGCTATTCAGTAAGGAGGTCGATAATGAGTCCTGCACCAGTTGCTCCGTCGCTATATGGGAGGCGGTAAACAGGTACTCGTTCGACGAGGCTACCTAAGAAACGAACCGCCTGTTCCTTCTTGGTTTTCAAATTCAGGCAATTCTCCAAAAGTGTCATTGTTGTGAGGGCTGGAGAATGAGGTACAAGTGCCGTTGTTGATTCGGGTGCATACTCAGGTAATATGATGGCTGCGAGCTGGACACCAGAGCGAGCATAGGATTCCGCTGAAAGGTCGATTATTCTCTTGGATAAATTCGATACCTCAACAGGCGAAAGCGTTGCATGGGCGTCTTCATATTCACGTCTCATGGGAGTCAGGTGAAACGGCATCAGCGATCCCGAGGTCATATCTATAGGCACAATATCGTCCGACAAGTACAACGCGCCTCGTTCACACAGTTCTGATACAATGGTGCTTTTTCCCTTCCCCCACGCCCCTGAAAGGAGTATGCCTTTTCCTTCAAAGGAAGCGCCTCCTGCATGAAGCCACAAGTGGTTGGGAGTGAGCTTTATGAACTGGTGAATCACTTCAAACTTCAAGTGCTGTAGCGTACTGCGTTGGGAATCCGTCTGCGGCTCCATCTCACTTACCCCATCAATGGCGTACCCACTGTCTGTTTTTCGGATATTTAGTGTATGAAAAACAGAAGGCGGATCTGAAGTGAGAAGCTCTCCAAAGATTCTATATACATCTTCCTGGAGATCTGGAGTCTCGAATGTAATGGCTAGATGATGCCCGGCGTATGATATATATGCCACTTCCTGGGTAAGCACGTGAGGTGTATTAGGCTGAAGCTGCTTGCTCATTCAACATGATAAGGTTCATTGCAGCGAGTTGTCGAATAGTAATCAGCACATCATCGTGTAACAAGTTTGGTTCAAGAGAGAGCGGTACTGCCAACTCGTTACAAATGTCTAAAATGGTATGCTGTCCATCACAAAGATCCCAAATACCCCGGGCTGACTGGTTGAGGGAATAGCCTTCTTCCTTTTCTGAATCGTAAAGGACCATCTCATCCAGTACGTGCTGTGCAATAATGCCAGGGCGTTGAAGTGGATAGTCTGTAAGCGTGATGTTGGCTGCGTCAACAGTCATGTTGAAAGTAGAGTGATAAAAGTGGACGAACGTCAGAAAGGGGATCAGCAATATTCAATCCACTATAAAGCCAAAGCACAAGAATTCACACAATCCAAGGAATCTCATGTATCGAGATAGGTACGAACAACTGATAACTCGTCAAACAGGCTATCAATCTCGGCTACTGGAAGTGGAATAAGTGGTGGACGAATATGGTCCCAGCCAGAATCGTTTGTAAGTCGTGCCATTACCCCCTTCAGTGCGGGAATCATCGGCCTTGATTGTATTGCTAATCGAGCGGTTGTCAGTGTTTCCTGCAATGCCAGGCTTCGATCTTCTTTGGAGGCACGCTGTACTTCAGCAGCTAGTGGAGCGGTTACATTTACTGAAGCAGCGATGCACCCTGCTCCTCCAGCACGTAAAGTGTCCAATAGGTACCGCTCTGTACCGGCAAACACCCGAAGCGAAGGAAACGATCTGATCAAATGCGAGATGTGCTCCCAATCCCCACTGGAGTCTTTGATGCCGGCAATGGTATGTGGGTACCGATCCAGTAGTTTTTCGATCGCGGCATCGGAGAAGGGGACCTGAGACATATAAGGGAAATGATAGAGGTACACTTGTAGCCGGTCATCTCCTAGCTTTTGAATGACGGTATCACATGACGCGAGTAGTCCTTCATCAGAAATACCCTTGTAGTAGAATGGGGGAAGCAAGAGAACACCGGCAACATCGTGCGCTAAGGCATGACGGGTCAGTGTCAGTGTGTCTGGGAACGCACAGCATCCGGTGCCCACGATGAGTGACTCCATAGGGATGTTGGCTGCCGCAAGAGCATCCAGGGCACGCATGCGCTCGTCGATGCTAAACGAATTTGCCTCGCCCGTGGTGCCCATATAGGCAACAGCATTGCATCCGTTTGAAAGAAGCCAATTAACGTGAGAGATTAACCTGTCGTGATCTATGGAAAGGTCGGGCTTCATTGGAGTCAGGCTTGCTGCCAGGACTCCTTCTGGTTTCTTCGAGTTTGTATTCATGGGTACGTACACGTGGGGTTGGGGGTTAATGTACCATTATGGAAGACCTGGTTCTACCAGAAGTACTTCTTCTTTTTCTACGAGGACAGCACCAGGGGCAGCACCTTTTGCTTTCCTTACATGCTTTCTCTCGACAATAATTACAGGCACGAGGCTGCTTCCTCGGGCTTTGCTATAGAACGCTGTAATGGATGCTGCCTGCTCAAGAATGTTTTTGGGAGGGATAACGGTTCTACCTGTTCGGCGCAGAACGGCATGGGATCCTGGGACTCCGCGTGCGTGCATCCAGAGATCAAATTTGCGGGCGTGCTTAAATGTGAGCAGGTCATTCTGTTTCGCATTTCTACCTACCCATACCTCATAGCCCTGCCCGAGATCATACCGCCTGAATGGAATTTGATCTTGTGACCGGGTATTCTGTTGCCCAAGGAAAGGCGCTAGCTGTTCAGCGTGTGCTTTTTCGAATTTCTTGATTTCTGAAGCAGTTTTTAGCTGATTCAATTTTTGCAACAACTGGTCAGCGTGTTCGGCGAGTGTTTCTATCCCTTCAAGGCGCTCTTCTGCATGCGCGCGAGCTACCCGCGTACGGCGGGCTTTGTCATAATACCGTTCGGCGTTTTCAATCCCGGTCAGGTTTGGATCAAGGGGTATAGCAACCTGTGTATTTTCATTAAATAGATCATCCACCTCAACACGGTCAACGTTTGGGGGAATCGATTTTTGAGCAGCCATGAGGAGATGCCCCCAGTTCTCGTATTTATCTGCTCTACTCTCTTCGGACAGGGAGTCAAGCATTGCATTCAACCGGTTTCTGTTTTGGTCGCGAGCCGTTCGTAAGGCTTTTTCTAATGGCTTGTAAGCGGCATCGAAATGACTTTGCCCAAGCCTGCGCCGGATGAATACACGGAGGCCTTCATCAATGGTATCAAACCGCTCTTCCCTGCACTCAGCAAACTCATGCAAAGCGATTGTTGAAAAGGCCGCTGCCCGATCTCCATCCCAATAAATGCGGGGGGATGGGTTTTGCAGTTCAGCATCGATGTTTTTACCTGCCTCAAAAAGGAGAGCTATTTCGTTCTCAGAACATTCCGGTGGCAAGGATGCTGTAATGCCTGATCGGTGTATGACTTCGTTAGCCAGGTTGTTGTTGAAAAGAGGATATGCCGAGGAGATCGATTTTGCGATCGACTTTTTGTCCGTTTTCCACCGTTCTTTAAACTGTTCGAACGAATCCAGGGTTGGTGCAGGGCGATATGCTGGGGCTGGTTGACCAATTAATCGGTCTCTCTGTTGGAAGGCGTCAATAATAACCCCCTCTGGGTTCACATAAAGAACATTTGCTCTATTTCCAAAGAGAACCATCTGGAGGTATGCACCTTGCTCGAATTGTACAAAGAGCATCCGATCCCGCTCAGCCACCCTGATGTTTGTTATCTGTTGATCCAAGGCTTGCTGGAATAAAGTGGCAACGTTTCTACGCGCTTTATTATAGCCTTCTACCCGGAATATATATTGGAAAGGTTGGCGGATGCGAACCCTCACCATGTACGTAACATCCTCGGATGCAAATGCCAGCGTTATCTCATCCTTGGTTTGTGAGTAGGCATCACCCAGGATGTACCCGTTCAGATCCTGATTCCATTCCCTGGCCAGGGCTTGCAGCGTATAAAAATTGGTGATCATCGGAAGGGCTTCAGGTGAAGGAGCTATAGCCGGCCGTGGTGATTACGCCATCTTGCGGCGTTCTGATAAAGCGGACAAGATCCAAATGAATACCCATATACCCGCCAGGATACCGGGTTCCATATGCCGGTGGGCAAAATGTGCGTAGAGCAGTGCGGCTACATTGATTGCGAACAAAAGATGATAGAATAGGGAGGGTGGCTCGTTTCCCGTATTCTTTGTTTTAACCTTATCAAGCCCTGTTGCAAACGCCAATAGTTTTATTGCTGCGATCAATGGAGTATAGATATAGACAATCCATTTCCCCCATTCAGGAAGGAAGCCAAAAACCCATAGAATAATAATCAGGGTAATAGCAATGTCGATAAAGGCCGATTGTAACCACTTCATGTGTCAATTAATTAGACGGAGAATATCTTCAAACACAGCGTCAGCAAAGCGAGGGGAGAGGCTATCTAATAATTCATCCTCTAGATCTCTAATATCCTCCTTCAGTTCGTCTTCATCGAAGAGCCGTTGTTCATTGTAGGTGAGGTCAAGGTCCTGGTAATCGCCAGAATAGATGCCTCGTTCCAGCCGGGAAGATACATCATATTTAACCGTACCACCTTCCACTTCTTCACGCGATTCTATCCTGAAGAGGCTGTACTCAATTTCTGCCGTAAGGCGTGCGGTGTAGGTTCGATGCACATAGGTCGTGTCGAGGCTATTGCGGCCGCGGGTTTTAGCCTCAACCGTTTTTTCCCGCACGCGCGTTTCGTCCAGTTGAAACTGAATGGTACGGCTGAGGAGAATATAATCTGCTTCGAGAAGGCGTCCGATTTGGATACCATCTAGAGGGGTGAGGTCTCCACTATTACGCCGTAGTTCACGCCGCATTTGCACAGGATCGCTCGAGGCGATAAATGCAGGTGGTGTGGACCAGAATTCGTACTGCATGATGTCATTTAATTCCTGGATCAAACCGTCGGGTGCAGCAGCGGATAAGTCTGGTAAGAGCGTTGTTGGGAAAAAGGTGATATACTGAGTGCCTTCAGCTAGAGCGCGGTCCTGCAGTTCGATAGCTGCTACGGATCTTGGGTGGGATTCCCCAAGGATGTCAATAGCTTCTGCACCGTGTTGAAAAGCGGCTCGGAAGTATGATCTTTCGATGTCCTGGACGCCCCATTGTACGTGCACATTGGCACGTGCGAGGTTTAATTGTTCGGTCTGATCAACAGTGATCTCATAGTCTTCCAGAACACGCTGGTAGAGTTCGAGCGCTTCCTCCCAATTTCCTCCCTGCTCTGCAAGCCTGCCTTGGTTAATCAACGATTCTATCGCTGCGCCTTCTAACCCTTCCCTGTATTCTGCATAATTGGGTTCGATAGGCAATTCAACACCAGCGTTGTAGGCGTCCTGCCGGAAAGCATCGAGTTCATCCAGTACTTTGATAGCTTGATCAAATTCACCTGCGTTTTCTTGTTCGCGGGCGAGATCCATGTAGTTACCTACAGCAATCGCTCCAGTGCGGCTGAGCCCTTCACGAGCGCTACTCATGTTAGGTTCTCGTTCGAGGACATCAAGATAATATTTAGCAGCTCTGATGTAATCGCCAGATTCCTCGTAGGAAACAGCCCGCTCAAATCGTTTCTCTGTGGAAACACACCCCATTACTGAAACAGCAATGAGCATACAAATAAAAAGGAGTCCTTTATTTTTCAACGGATGAATAAGTGTCGGCAATAGGCCCGGGGTGTTCATGGTGCTGATGCAATAATCTAAAAGCAATAATCTAAAAGCAATATGTTGTTTAGTCGTCAGGCGTGCCCCTAAAGATGTCATCCAGCGTGATCGTTCTTTGTTCAGACGGAGTGTTGGAAGGCGTTGGCTTGGGCGCTTGCTTTTTTGGAGGGTAGGTTTGTTTCATCGCCCCTTTGTTTGGAGCTGCTTTAGTAGACGGGGCTGAGACCGGTATAGTTTGCGGCGCAGGTTTAGGCCGATTCATCGCTCCAAACCGTTGTTCTAGTGCACGTGCTCTGTAGGTAAATATTTCGTGCAATCGTTTTCGAATAACGAGATCATGAAGGAAAGTGCCTACGATGCCAAAAGGGACTCCATATAACACAATATCTTCGATCTCTACTCCATCTTTGTGCTCTTTAAAATGATGTTCATGGTGCCAGATCTTAAAGGGACCCACACGTTGCTGAGTAATAAAAAGACTCGGCGCCCTGATGTGGCTAAATTCAGTAACGATCTGCATGGAAATGCCAGGGAAAGGGCGAATTTGAGCTCCATAGATGGTGCCCGGGTGCATATATTCTGGCGGAGAGATACTAAGGCGGAAATCAAGCCAGGGAGGTGTAATGAGGCTTAAGTTCTGTGGGGTAGTAAAGAAGTCCCACGCGCCCTCTACGCTAATAGGCAATCTCTGAATAGTTTGTATGCGTTCCAGTTTCATGGACGTATTCATTAGAGTAAGTGAAAGGCGGGATGTATACGCACTGCTAGCCGGATTAGCTCCGGAATGAGGTGCAAAGTGCAAGGTGCAAGGTGCAAAGTGTTAAAAAAGTAAGTTTTTGGGGTTAGTATTGTGTAGGATTTAGCACGTTGCGTTTAAAATTCTATCGGCTTGTTTTACGGAGCGTTGGTAATAGAGGGCGCGTAGTTCTAGTTTTTCTTTATCTGATAAATCTCCATGGAATCCTTGCCGCTGGATGCGATCTAAATAGGCGTGATAGAAGCCGATTGCAGCTGCTACGGAGATGTTAAAGCTCTCGACGAACCCGTTCATTGGAATGATACATCGTTGATCGGCTAAGTCTAGCATTTCCTGTGATGCTCCTGATTTTTCATTTCCAAAGACGAACGCTGTTGGCTTCGTAAAGTCAATGTCTTGAATTGGTACCGCAGTATCATCCAGGTGAGTAACGACAACTTTATATTGTTTGCTGTGTAAATACCGTACGCATTCCGTAGGTGTTGCCCATTTTTGGACCGTCAACCACTTTTCAGCGCCCTTGCTTGTGCGCTCTGAATGTTTGAAATGGTCATTGTTCTCAATAATATGGAATTGATGGAGCCCCATTGCTTCAGCACTTCGCATCACAGCACTTATATTTCCTGAATTGACAAGACCTTCTATTACAGGTACAACGGTATTGGTTCGCTGATTGATTACTGCTTCTATTCGGGCACGTCGCTTTTCCGAAACGTATTGCTCTAGATGTTCGACAATATATTCGGGTGACCAATCCATTAAAATTAAAAATTCTCGTTCTATTACTATGAAGCTATTAAAGTTTACTACAACGCTGCTAGTTTTCCAATTGGTTCTTTGCACCTTTGCTTTTGCTCAAGACGCCAATAGTATACTGAAAAAAGTGTCTGATCAGCACAACAAGATGGTCGAACAGGTGGATGATATGCAATTGGTTATGCGGCCAGACGGTGACCTTGGTGGGTTTGATAAAATGATTTCATATTACAAGAAGGAGATGGTGGATGGAGAGGCTACCTTTAGAACCTATACTAAATTCGAAGGAGGGATGGGAGAGCTGGCCAATCAGTCGAGCGCCACAACGCAGTCAATGGATATGTTTGCCCTGGGAGCCAAAATGCATGAGGCCATTGGAGATGCAGCGAAATATGAAGGGGTGGAAGAAGTAGACGGCGTAAAAACAGATGTGATCTATGTGGAAGATATGACGGATTTAATGAGTGAATCATGGGGCCAGTTCGAAACAGCCGGAGACGAGACGCGCGTCAAGAATGTGCGCATGTACATCGATCAGAAGAAACACGTAGTAAGAAAGGTATCCATGACGGCCCAGATGAACCAGCAAGGAACGATACGGGATATGAATACCACGATTATTATGAGCGACTACCGGCAGGTTGGGCCCGTGTATCAACCCTTTGCTATGAAAACTGTGATGGAAAATCCGATGTCCGACGAGCAGCGCGCAGAAATAGAACAGCAGCGTGAGCAGATCGAAGCCATGTTGAATAACTTGCCTGAAAATCAGCAAGGGCCCATCAAGAAAATGCTTGACGCATTGGGTGGTGAAGAAATCGAAATATCTATGATTGTGGAAGATCTAAAAATCAACGAAGGCGTACCAGCGGAGTATTTTGAATAATATTCTGCGACCATGGATTTGAATAATAAAGTAGCAATAGTTACAGGAGCCAGTGCCGGGCTCGGTGTTGATTTTTCCCGCCTCCTGATAGAGAAAGGGGTGCACGTTTACGGGTTTGCCCGAAGCTCAGACAAGCTTGCCGTACTCAAGGAAGAGTTGGGTGATCTGTTTCACCCGGTAACAGTAGATGTACGTGATGAAGCAGGCATTAAGCAAGGCGTTGAACAGATACTCGAAGAGCAAGGACGCATAGACGTACTCGTCAACAATGCCGGGCTGGGTAAGTTTGGGCCGATGGATCAACTTTCCACAGAAAACTGGGACGTTCAGATAGACACGAACTTAACAGGGGTGTTTTTATGCTCACGAGCGGTAGTCCCAGCAATGAAAGCTCAAAACGCTGATTCAGGCTTTGGAGGACACATTGTAAACATTGCGTCTGTTGCCGGCCTCGTAGGAAACGCCAACTTGACCGCGTATAATGCCACTAAATTTGGTCTCCGCGGATTTAGCGAAGCCTTGATGAAAGAAGTGCGACAGGATGGGATCAAAGTAACTTGTATTTATCCAGGCTCAATTGCGACGAACTTTGGCGCCGTGGCTGGTACAGGAGGGGCTCCAAACCCAATGCAATCCATCGACATCGCCAAAACCCTCCTTCATGTGTTGGAGACGCCAGAGAATTACTTGATCTCTGAAGTGATGATGCGGCCATTGCGGCCTAGAGGCTAACGAATAGCCTTCGGTCTTCCCGCGCTTGATGCGGGATCCATGCAACCTGAATCATGCTAATCCTTGTATGGATCCCTGATCAAGTCAGGGAAGACACACAGTGAAGCTTGGGATAAGGGGTAACTTTAGTCGCTCAGTTCCTACACAACAGTCCCAGGCACATACTCATTCACCGGGCCTCTGTAGCCGAAGATTGTTTTGACGATCTTGACGAACCCGGCAGATTGTTTGCGGACATACCATTGGTCGGCTGCACGGCGTGCGCCTAGACCGTATGTGGGGTAGGCGTGAATGGTGTCCGCCATCTGGCGTAGGGAAATTCCGTTCTTCATAGCCAGGCCATATTCGCTGATTAGTTCGCCGGCGCTGGTACCTAATACATCGGCGCCGTAGATCTTGCCGTTGAACTTTTTGGCGTAAACCTTAATGAGGCCTGTTGATTCGCTTTCCGTTACAGCACGGTCCACCTTGGTGTAGGGGAAGTGATACACTTCGTATTTGATCCCGGCTTCTTTTAGTTGCTCCTGCGTAGCTCCTACGTGCCCAAGCTCAGGGTCCGTAAACGTGACCCAGGGGACATTCTGGGTGTCTATCTTCATGGGGAATTTCAGGAGCATATTCGTGGTCGCGATTTTAGCCATGTGCTCACTCATATGCGTGAACTGGTAGCGCCCCGTGATATCACCAATCGCATAAATGTGCCTCCGGTTTGTCCGGCACTTGTCATTGACAGTTATTCCTCGTTTGGTGTATTGAACCCCTGCTGCGTCCAGGTTTAGTGTTGAGAGATTAGGTCTACGCCCTGTTGCCAAGAGGATTTGATCCACTTCCAGGGTTTCAACTATTCCGTTTTTCTCATAGGAAACTGCAATGCCGTTGCCACTTTGCCCGACTTTGTTTACCCCTGCTCCTAACTGGTACTTAACCCCTTCTTTTTCAAGCCTGGATTGGAGTAGGCCAGCAAGTTCAGGGTCGTCTTTACCCATTATTTGCAAGCCCCGTTCTATAACCGTGACTTCACTACCCAAGCGAGTAAAAGCCTGGGACATCTCACTGCCTATTGGGCCGGCTCCTACGATCGCAAGACGATTAGGAAAATTGTCCAGCTCAAACAACGATTCGTTGGTGAGGTAACTGATCGTATCGAGCCCTTCGATAGGAGGTACCCACGCACTGGCTCCGGCTGCTATCGCAAAATAGCGGCCGGTAACTTTCTTTGAACCCGTTTCCGATCGTAGTTCGATGGTGTGATCGTCTACAAAAGAGGCCTCTGCAGACACTACCTCAATCCCCATGTTTTCATAAATCTCGGGCCTGTCTGCGTCATGGTAGACTTCGTCCCGAATATGATGAACGTGGCCGATGACTGATTTAAAATCTACGTTGAGTGAGGTATCGATCAAACCATACTTGCTGGCTTCCCGGACGTGCTGGGCAACTTTTGCTGCTTTCAAAATGGCTTTGCTGGGTACGCAGCCTGTCCAGGTACAATCACCACCAAGGCGATGGCGTTCGATCATGAGCGTTTTCGCTCCGAAATTAGCAGCAATACCAGAAGCAGTGAGGCCGGCGGCTCCTCCGCCGATGACGATAACGTCGTAATCGTAAGCCATTAGAGGTTGGGGGTTTGGGGTTCGGGGTTTGGGGTTCCTGCCGCTGGGTTTGTGGCGGTTTGGGTGCGGACTTTTTGGACTGTGGAGTAGGCACCGAAGGCAACGAGGGCCACTACCACGCCATACACCCATAGTGGGATGTTTTCACCAGCGATCATCAGGTACAGGTATGCCGAGATGAAGAAGAAGCCGGAAAGCAGTGTGGGTACGACGATTGGTTTTTTCTTACGGATATTTCTAATCAACCAACCGAGGCTTGCAGTAAAGAACGGGATAGCGCCGACGTATATGCTTCCGAAAATAATCGGATTTACGCCGTATTCTTCGCCCAGTCCCATGAACCAATCTATAAACGATTCCAACATAGTGGCTTGTGTATTTCATGATAAAGATCACGTGTGCCAATAGGTGTAATCGGCTGGCGGGATGTTACAGCAAGAGGGATTTGAAGCTGAAAATGGACGTTTTATGCAAGAATGTCGTGTACGACGTGTGCTTCTTCCACGCCTGTTGGCTTTTGATCGAGGCCTCTGAAGGTGTAGATGAGCCTGTCGTGATCGATGCCCAAGCAGTGCAGTAGCGTAGCGTTTAGGTCTCGAATATGCACAGGGTTTTCAACGATGTTATAAGAGAAATCGTCCGTCTTACCATACTCCATACCCGGCTGGATTCCACCTCCAGCCACCCAGGTAGAGAAACAGCGCCCATGGTGGTCACGCCCGGAGCTTGGGTCTCCAAGTTTACCCTGGCTATAAACGGTTCGTCCGAATTCGCCGCCCCAAACGACGAGCGTTTCATCCAGCAGTCCGCGTTGTTTCAGGTCCTTAACCAGGGCTGCAGAGGCCTGGTCAACGTCCTTGCATTGGGCAGGAAGCTGCGATTGAAGGGCGATATGTTGGTCCCAGCCACGATGGAATAGCTGGACAAACCGAACGCCTCGCTCGATAAGCCGGCGTGCTAACAAGCAATTCGCCGCATAACTGCCCGGTTTCCTTGCTTCTGCTCCGTACAGGTCAAAGGTAGATTCTGGTTCGTCGGATAGATCGGTTAGATCCGGCACAGAGGTTTGCATGCGGTAGGCCATTTCATAGGCTTCGATGCGAGCCAGCGTTTCTGTATCCCCTACCTCGTCTGCATATCGCTGGTTAAGGGTGGCAAGGTCATCAAGCAGTTCACGGCGTTGCGTTCTGCTGATGCCAGGCGGGTCCTTCAAATACAGCACCGGATTTACCCCGGGGCGGAGTTGGACGCCCTGATGGCTTGAAGGAAGGTATCCACTTCCCCATAAACGGGAGTAAATAGGCTGCCCAGGGTTTTTGCCCGTTCCCTGGGATAGCAACACAACGTAAGCGGGCAAGTTTTCATTCTCGCTACCCAGCCCATAGCTCAACCAGGCGCCTAAGCTTGCATGGCCAATCTGCTGCGAGCCTGTATTGATATAGGTAATAGCTGGGTCGTGATTGATGGCCTCGGTATGCATGGATTTGACGATGCAAATATCATCTGCAATCGTCTGGATGTGCGGAAGGACGTCACTGATCCACGTACCGTGTTGGCCGCATTGTTTCATGCCCCAGAATGGAGCGACTACAGGATACTGGCTCTGCGAGGCGGTCATACCTGTTAGCCGTTGCGTACCCATTATCGAGGCAGGTAACTCGGAGCCATGTATGCCGCGCATAGAGGGTTTGTAGTCGAACAAGTCGACATGCGACGGTCCCCCAGACTGGAACATGTAGATGATGTGCTTGGCTTTCGGGGGGAAATGTGGCCCGGTGTCATCGGTTTGCAGCAATGGAAGAGGCTTACCTGAAATGAATCCAGGTACCATTAAAGAAGCCAGCGCATACCTACCCAACCCACGTGCAGACGATCCAATAAAGGTACGCCTTGTAATCAGCTTCTCATGCTCAAATACAGGTGATTCTGTATCAGTAACCGAAGAATCCTCTGGCGAAATAGCCGCAAGACGTTCGTTACAAGTGCACATAGGATTACGTGTTTCTGGTTTCTGGTTTCTGGTTTCTTGTTTTGAGTGGAGAACCAGAAACAAGAAACTAGAAACCAGAAACAAAAGCGAAGCTTTTACCCTCGAGTGATGGCTTCGCTCAGGTTCATAATTAGGCTGCTGACTACTGTCCAGGCGGCCAGTTCGGAGGGTGGGAATTCTGACTGAGTGGGGGAATCTCCAACTTGAAGGAAGGCATCGGCAGATTGAGGGTTTTGCTCAAAATAAGTGCGTTCCTTCGTGACGCGTTCAGATAGTATTTTTATTTCGCTTTTATCAGCCGGCCGGGAAAGAATCGTTTTGAATGCGTACTGAATGCGATCGATATCGGTCGTTTCTTTCTCCAGCAGGAGAGCAGCTAGATGACGGTTTGCTTCAACGAACTGAGGGTCGTTCAGCAACACGAGTGCTTGCAGCGGAGTGTTGGTGGATTCTCGTTTGATCGTACAAACCTCTCGATTCGGCGCATCGAACGTAGCCATGGATGGAGGTGGAGCCGTGCGTTTCCAGTACGTGTACATACTCCGTTTGTACAGCTTGTCTCCTTGGTCCTGGACAAAGACCTGGGAGGTAGCTGGGGTGCTTGCGTAATGGCTTACTTCTTTCCACAAACCTGCAGGCTGGTAGGGCCGAACACTAGGGCCACCTATTTGGTCCGACAACAAGCCGCTTACTTGTAATGCTGCATCCCGTATAAATTCAGATTGCAACCTGAATCGAGGACCTCGTGCAAGTAAGGTGTTTCCTGGATCATCTTGAAGCTCGTCCTTGGGCACAATTGAACTCTGCCGATACGTTGCAGACATAACCATGCTTTTGATCAAGGATTTTACGTCCCAATCGCTATCGATAAATTCGACGGCCAGCCAATCTAGCAATTCAGGATGAGTGGGCAAGTCTCCTTGCGACCCAAAGTCAGCCGGCGTGGATACGATGCCCGTTCCGAATAGCATTTGCCAGAATCGATTTACCGTCACTCTGGCCAGTAAAGGGTGGTCCTTGCTGGTCAGCCATTGAGCAAGATCAAGACGTGTAAGGGTGTCCTGAGGTGCAAGTTCGGGAAAAATAGAAGGAATGTTTGCGCTAACCTGCTCAACGGGTTGATCGTATTGGCCTCGATTTAAAATGTGCGTTTTACGAGGGTCCATGGCTTGTTGCATCACCATGGTTGGGTGTTCACTGGTCAAGATATCCAACCGTTCTTCCAGGTTGGCCATCTCGATACGAAGAGATTCTGTAGCCTTTGAGGTCTTTAAGAAATGAGCGCGCACGGCTTCCAGTTGATGCTCCGTTGGACTCTCTTGATTAGAGACGAAATACGATTGCACTTCGGGAGGCACATTGGTCCCATCATCTGTGCCTGTGATCGCAAAAAGCTTAAAATGGCCAGGGATCAGGTGCGATCCTTTGCCAAACACGAGCATGGTAGTGATATATGGCGTCTCAGTGGCCTCCAGGGGTGATTCAAAAGTTACCGTGAGGTGCTGAGGCGTTTTGTTTTTTGGATGAGGCGACCAGCCGTTGTGATTTCGCTCATCATAGATATCAGACGTTGGATAATCCGGATGAGCGGAAGACGCTGTTATCTGAGCAAAAGGCAGTATCTGGTAGAGGTCTACCTGGTCTGAAGGCAGCGCGCCGTTGCTTATTGAGAGGGCAGTGAGAAGAAACGTCCCTCTCAAAGAATCGATCTGGCTGTGGCCAAGGTATCCATCTGTGACATCATTGGGGTAAAACTCGACCCGAAGCCCTGTAACAGGAGCGTCAATAGTAGCGGTGTCAAGCCGTGCAGATACGTTATATCCAGCAAGCCAACCGGATTCATCAATCAACAACGATCCATCGTCAAGGATTTGGCCCGTATTTCCTCTGTTGGGTGTCGTGATTTTTAAGGGGATCAACGGTGTGGTTTTTAGATCTTCACCACGCAATGTAAGCAACTGCTTTTGCTCAACTTCCCAATCCTTTTGCTCGTCTACGAACGTTTGCTTCTTGTTTTCCAGTGCTGCGAGACGTTCTTTGATTGCTTCGATCTCTTCCGCGTTTACGAGGGGCGATTGCGCCATCATTGAAGGTTTTGAATTGATGCCTCTGTCACCGTCGAGCCCCTTATCCTCAATGGAATTAAAGAACGCAAAGAACTGGTAATAATCTCTCTGACTGATCGGATCAAATTTGTGATCGTGGCACTGAGCACAACTCAGGGTTAATCCCATAAATACTTCGCCTGTCGTTCGGACGCGATCAGCTACGTAATTGGTCAGGTTTTCCTCTGGGATTGTCCCGCCTTCGTGGGTGATCATGTGATTCCTGTTGAATCCGGTGGCAATCATTTGTGCCTCTGTAGGATCGGGCAACAAGTCTCCAGCTAATTGCTCAATAACAAATTGGTCGAATGGGATATTCTTATTAAAAGAGTGGATGAGCCAGTCTCGCCAGAGCCACATGTGCCGGCCTCCATCGATAGAATAGCCATTGGTGTCCGCATACCGCGCGAGATCCATCCAATGAAGGGCCATGCGTTCTCCGAAACGAGGAGATTCCATGAGCCGGTCTACAAGATGCTCGTATCTGTTTTCGGACTCGTCGTTTACAAAGGCATCTACGTCTTCCGGGGTGGGAGGCAGGCCTGTGAGATCAAATGAAAGCCGGCGAATCAGTGTGTTTGGGGTGGCTCTTGCGCTTGGTTTGATCCCGTTTCGCTCCAGCATAGAGAGGACAAAATAATCGATTTCGTTCTCCGGCCATCGCTGTATCCGCGTGGTAGGTAGGTCTGGCCGAACTGGAGGGATAAAGGCCCAGTGCTCCTTGTACACGGCACCCTGCTCGATCCAGGCATTGATGATACCGATTTCCAATTTGGAGAGCGACTTGTGCGACTCCGGCGGAGGCATGATTGCTTCAGGATCTAACTCTGTGATCCGTTCAGTAACCAGGCTTTTGTCGGGATTGCCAGGTTCTATTGCAACGGCGCTGTCTCGAACTGCATAGGCTCCTTCGGGGGTGTCCAGCCGGAGATCAGCTTCCCTGGTGGATTCATCGGGGCCGTGGCACTGATAGCAGTTTTTAGATAAAATGGGCTTGACGTGAAAGTTAAAGTCAATCTCACCTAATGCAGCTATCTGCTCCTCCACGGTAGGTGGACTTGAGGAGCAAGCTGGCGCCAGAATGGCAATCACAACCAGCAGAATGGGGGTGTATTTTCGAACGAATGCAAACATGGGAGGCAAAGATAGAACACTTTGAACCCTAAATGAACAAAAAGGGGTCAAAAAAAGCCATCAATGAGGCAGTGGGGTATATGAATTCCTAAATAGTTCCTTTTAAATAAGCCTGCCTGCGCTCTTCGGGGAATTTCTCGATTGCATAGCGAAGCATGGTTCTTGGCATGGATCTGTAGTGCTTTTCAAGGAAGGCGTCTTCCAGCTCAAAATTCCGTTTGCCCAATTCTCGGAGCATCCACCCAACAACCTTATGGATCAGGTCTTCTTTGTCGTGCAGTAAGATCTCGGCCAGTTGCAGTGCATCGCCAAAATCATCCTGGTGGATAAAATGGTAGGTAGCCATCATGGCGATACGCCGCTCCCATAACATATCGGATTCGGCGAACTGATATAAAATAGATCGATCCCGATCTTCTAAATGCGGGCCTACAATTTTGTGAGCGGATGAGTCTACCAGGTCCCAGTTGTTGATGTATTGGGTATTGCTCAGGTAGGTGTCATAGATCGTCTGCTTTTCTCTTTCCGTTCCCTTTTTGTACTTGAGGACAAAGATGAGGAGTGCCGTTAGGCGATCCTCATGGAAGGGGGAATGGAGAAGCTCCACGGTATGGTCGATAGATAAGTCCTTGAATTGTTTGGCGGTCTTGCGCAAAACAGGGACCCTTATACCTCGAAAGATATCCCCTTCGCCATATTCACCTGGTCCTGTCCTGAAAAATCGTTGAGAATGTTCAGCGATGGCAGGATCACCGAGGGATTCAAGCGTTTTTGTGATTTGATCTAGCATAAGTTATCTGATAGGCCAGGGCTGAACCAGGTTATTGGCCGCCCAGGTATCATAAGCGTCGATAAGTTCGTTTGTCTTGACTGGCAGATCATCTGCAAGATTATTGGTCTCGGTGCGGTCCTCTTCCATGTCAAACAACTCCCAGGGCTGGTCGTGACGGGCAACCAACTTCCACTTGCCAGACCGCACCGCTCTGTTTCCCTCATGCTCCCAGAAGATCATACCTCGATCCAGTGATTGATTCTCAAAAGCAGGCACCAGGCTTGTACCTGCCATGGGGGCTTTGTCTTGCGGATAGGAGGCCTGGGCCACTTCTACGGCTGTAGACATCAAATCAATAACATGGCTCGGTTCGTGTACGAGTCCACCACCTGATTGGATTTTGCCTGGCCAGTGGACAATAAGCGGCGTAGCAATGCCTCCTTCGTGGACCCAATGTTTATACATTTGGAATGGCGTGTTGCTGGCGTTGGCCCATCCTCTACCGTAACTCATGTATGTGTTTTCTGGACCAGGAAGCACATCTTTGAATTCGTTACCGAGCGTAACAGGGTCTCCGGTTCGGGTTTCCCACGTCAGGAATGGGCCTCTCCATTGTTGTGTTAATACCTCTGCGCAGCCTCCGTTGTCAGCCAGGAAAAGGATCAACGTGTTGTCTTTTTGCCCTGCTTCTTCGATCGCGTCTAAAATGCGGCCAATACCCTGATCCATGCGGTCGATTTGTGCAGCATACACTTCCATTGCGCGGCTATACCAGATACGATTCTGCTCATCAAGATCCTCCCAAGCAGGTACTCTCGGATCTCGTTCAGTGAGGTCCCAATCTGCATCGATGAGGTCCATGGATTTCATTCGGTCAACGCGTTCTGCGCGGAGCGCATCCCAGCCGGCGTCGTATCTGCCTTCATACTTCTCGATGTCCTCATCAAGGGCATGCAATGGCCAATGAGGTGCCGTATAGGATACATACATGAAGTACGGATTGTCTGCCGAATGCTGGGAAATAAATGAAGCAGCCGAGTCACTAATGGCATCGGTATAGTAGAACTCCTCAGGTAATTCTTCGACGGGTGTATTTCCCGAGGTCAGCGTGACTGGATCGAAAAAGCTGCCTGCCCCAAGGATAGTCCCATAAAACGCGTCAAATCCCTTCTGCAATGGCCAGTTGTCAGTAGACATCAGGCTGTCTTGCCCTGTCCAATGCCCTATGTGCTTTGTCACATGCCATTTTCCAGACATGTACGTGCTGTATCCTGCTTCCTTTAGAACCTGAGCAATGGTAACCGACTGCTGGCTGAGATCGCCTCTGTATCCAGGAATTCCAGCATCGTAATCCATGTGCCCCACACCGGCCTGGTGTGGATACAACCCTGTCAAGAGTGAAGCCCGGGTCGGACAACACCGAGCCATATTGTAAAACTGCGTAAATCGAACACCCTCTGCTGCCAATTCATCCAACACAGGCGTGAGCACCTCCCCGCCATAGGACCCAATATCAGAATACCCCATGTCATCCGCCATGATGATAATGATGTTGGGGCGTGCATCGTCCTGCTCGGCCTGGCAGGCGGGGAATAATAATAGTGTTAGGGCGAGGAGGAAGGGGGAGTAGTTCAAGGTTCAAAGTTCAAGGTTCAAAGTTGTAGTTCAAGGTTCAAAGTTAAGCCAGGATCTCATCAATAAACAACCTTGAACATTGAACCTTGAACTTTGAACAATCCAGAATGAAATTCTGGATTAGATAGAATATTCAAACTCATACGAATGCCCTTCCTCACCTCTATTGATGGTCATCGTGCCGGATAAGCCGGTTAGTTCATCGGTGCCGGAATCGGGGACTACTGTGATGGATAGGCATTCTTCGCCACCTCCCATGGATCCGTTGTGCTGGAGTACGAAGGAGCCCTTTTTGCCCTGGAGTGAGCCGGTCACTTTTTCGATAGCAACGTATCCGGCTGACCCTTTCACATCGGTCATTGCAGTGAGCATCTGCCCAACACTCGTTCCTTCCAGTTCTCCGCTGAATTGTTTGTCAATAGACATTCTGCCTAAATGAGGTTCATCCGGCGTTACATCCGAAGACAATGGGTTGAGTTTAACTTCAAAGGTGCCGGTTGCGCGAGATGACATATAGATAAATCGAGTTGTCGTTAAAAGTAGCACATGTTTTGTACATGTAATCTAAGGAATGGATAGTGCACTTCCAAGATAAAAGGGTGATTTGTTGCGAGAGGAACTGGTTTCTACTTCAAGTATGTACACAGGGAGAACGACATAAATTATGAATAGAAAAGCCTTTATTCGCCGAGGAGCTGCCTGGGTGATAGGTGCTGCAGTATCAGCTCCAGCAGCCTTTGCTTCTAATGGAGAACATATACGCTACATGGATATGCCCCCATCTATAGAGACCGTCGAAATTGGGGGCATCAAAATCCATGGGATCATGACCGGCCTGGTCAAGGTGAAGCGGTCTCACAGGAATCAAAGTTTAGGGATTTCCGCGATCATCGTTGATCCTTCCTGGACCGAGTGGATGCCCATCTACACCTGGTTGATCGAACACCCAGAAGGCCTCATCCTGGTTGATACTGGGGAAAATGCGCAGGTAAGCGACAAAAATTACTTCAAGTGTGACCGGATAAACGGCTTTGTGTACAGAACTATTCTCCGGTTTAAAGTAAAGAGAAATCAAGAGCTGCCGGCCCAACTGAAAAAACTGGGGTTTAGTACGGACGACATCCGGTGGGTTGTCCTGACTCATTTGCACCTGGATCATGTTGATGGCGTTCAGTTTTTCCCTAACTCAGAGTTTCTCCTTTCTTCTGTAGAGAGACGGCAGCCGACGGGAAATGTACCTTGCCTATTACCTTCCTGGTTTGCGCCTCGAACGATTGATTATGAAACGATCTCTCTTGCCGGTTTTGATAAAGGATATTATCTGACCCAGGCCAAGGACGTTGTTCTATTGCCCACGCCGGGTCATACATATGGTCATCAATCCGTTCTCTTCCTCAATAACGATAGGCATGTCCTGTTTGCAGGAGATGTTACGTTTGATCAGGAGCAACTTCTAAAGGACAAGGTTGCAGGGATTAGTGCAGATAAAAAAGCGGCACGCGATACGTTAAAGCGTATTCGTACCCTCGGAGCAGATGCCCCCTTGATTTACCTCCCCTCTCACGACCCCGAGTCAGCAACTCGTCTAGCCCAAAGCAACTCTCTTACTGTTTAATTGCTGCTTCTGAGTGCTATCGTTTTAAGGCGTACAGTCCTTAAAACGGTTACACGGTTTCTCCGCTTAACCTATGAGCAGCCGCTTCATCGACCCACCAAACCAGGTTTCCGTCACTTGGTTTTACAGCACTGGAGGGGCATACTGTGATGGAGGATGGATTTCCTAATACACAGTCCAGGGCGGGTGCTTTGTTTTCTCCCGATACGAGAAAGAAGACGTTCCGAGCGTTATTAAGAACCGGATAGGTCATCGTCAGCCTTTGTTTTGGCTCAACGGGAGCCGGCGCTGCAACTACCATGCGCTCTTGTTCATCCAGGGCTGGTGATCCAGGGAAAAGTGAAGCCGTGTGGCCGTCATCTCCCATGCCGAGTAGAACAATATCCAGCTGGCCTTCGCATCGTTGGAGTTGGGTTTTTAAGGTTGCTGCATAGGTTTCAGCAGCATCATGCGGACTCGTCGGTGATGTTGGGGTAGGAAAGATGTGGTCTGGAAGTAGAGGGACGTGATCCAGCAAGGCTTCCTTTGCCATTTTAAAATTGCTTTTCTCATGGGTGAGTGGCACATACCGCTCATCCCCCCAGAAAAGAAGCAGCCGTTCCCAGGCGATGGATGGAGCGTACTCCTCGCTTGCTAATAGCGTATACAACAACTTAGGTGTGCTCCCACCCGCCATCGCAATCGAGATAAACTCCCGATTCTGAAGCGTATCCTGCACAATCGTAACCATTTCCTTAGCCACCGCATGACTAAGCGCCGCCTTATCCTGACAAACACGAAAATAGGAAGGTAGTTTATTCATAAAGTTTTATCCGATAACCCAGCGATGGCCGCGTTCGGCGACGAGTTGATTGGCTTCTTGGGGGCCCCAATCTCCAACTTCGTATTGGAAGCGGGGGACAGCGAGAGTGAGTAGAGGTTCGTAGAGTTTCCAGGCGACTTCGACCTCATCTCCACGGACGAACAGCGTCTGGTCGTTGGTCATGATATCGTGCAGGAGGGTTTCGTAACCGTCCGGTAGTTGACCAAACTTTTCATCGTACCGGAAACGAAGGTTCTGCCGCTGCAGGTTCATGCCTTGGCCCGGTACCTTAACGTCGAAGTGAATATCAAAGCCTTCATCCGGCTGGAGCGTTAAGATCAGGCGGTTGGAATTGATATGAAACTCCTCATATCTACGGAAGAGTGAAATAGGAGGTTTTCTAAACGTAACAACGATTTGGGTAACGCGGCGGCGCATTCTTTTTCCCGTTCGTAAGTAGAACGGAACGCCTTGCCATCTCCAGTTTGCAACTTCTAATCGAAGCCCTACAAACGTCTCCGTCTTAGAGCCTGGGGCTACGCCAGACTCCTGTAAGTACCCCGGCTCACTATGTCCGTTGTTGTGGAAGGGGCCGTACTGGCCAAAAATCACATCACTCGGGGAGATGGGTTTAATGGACTTCAGGACTTTGACTTTTTCATCCCGTATGGCATCTGCATCAAATGTTGCAGGGGCTTCCATCGCAGTAAGGGTCAGGAGTTGCGTAAGATGGTTTTGAACCATGTCCCGCAAGGCGCCGGCTTTGTCATAATAGCCGGCTCGAGTTCCTACGCCAAGCTGCTCTGCCACTGTAATCTGCACATTTTGAACCCGATCGCGATTCCAGATGGACTCAAAGATTGGATTCGCAAAACGGAAGGCAAGCAGGTTTTGTACGGTTTCTTTACCGAGGTAATGATCAATCCGATACACCTGAGACTCCTCAAAGTGCTGGTGTATGGTATTGTTTAGTTCTTGGGCCGTGCTCAAGTCCTTTCCGAAGGGCTTCTCGATCACCAGCCGCGTCCAGCCCGGGCTCTGATTCAATCCAACGTTGCCCAGGCCAACTGTCGTAATCGGAAAAGCAACGGGAGCAAGTGCCAGGTAAAAGACACGGTTTCCAGGGAGGCCAGCCTCCGCTTCTATCTCTTCGATCTTTTTCTTCAGGTTTCCAAAGTCTTCCGGCGTCCCTTTGCCGATACTCTGGAAATGCAGACATGAATTACACCACGTTCCTGTTGCTTCGTGGGATTCACCAACAAACTCATTCAATGCTTCCTGTGCGAAATTGCGGTAGCTTTCGTCGTCTAAATCACCGCTTCTTGATACGCCAAGGATTTTGAATTTTCCTGAGAGGTCATAATGGTGATAAAGATGGTAGATGGCCGGAAGCAACTTTCGGCGCATAAGGTCCCCTGTGCCACCGAACACAATGAATAAATGGGGATCTACATGTTCTGACTGCATATTTATGTGAAGAGTTTTAAGTTCAAAGTTCAAGGTTCAAGGTTCAAAGTTGGGTTCAAGAAACTTTGAACCTTGAACTTTGAACCTTGAACGAACTGATCTAGCAGATCAGTTTATGCCGTTTCCTTTTTGATGCTGTGACCACCAAATTTATTACGCATCGCAGAAAGAAGTTTTTCTGTATACCCCTCTTGTTCTCTAGAGCGGAGGCGCTGTAGGAGGGCAAGCGTAATTACAGGAGCAGATAAATCCTGGTCGATGGCTTCTTGGACAGTCCAACGGCCTTCACCTGAATCCGTGACATACGGTGCAATTCCGTCAAGATCTGGGTTTTCGTCGAGGGCTTCTGCAGTAAGGTCAAGCAACCATGAACGAACGACACTGCCATAGCGCCAGATCTCAGCAACCTGGTGCAGGTCAAGCTCGAATTCTTCGCGCTTTTTCATCAGAGCGAATCCTTCAGCATAGGCTTGCATCATGCCATATTCGATGCCATTGTGGACCATTTTAACGTAATGACCAGAACCAATTGGGCCGACATGTCCCCAGCCTTTGTCAACGCCTGGTGCGAGGGTTTCCAGTGCAGGACGAATCGTTTCGACAGATTTATCGCTGCCTCCTACCATCATACTGTATCCTTCTTTTAGACCCCATACTCCACCACTCGTACCTACATCTACAAATCCGATCCCTTTGGCTTCTACTTCGCCGCCTCTTCGAACCGTTTGATGGAAATTGCTGTTGCCTCCGTCAATGATGATATCGCCGGGCTCAAGGCGCTCACTGAGTGCCGCAACAGTTTGCTCTGTGGGTGCGCCTGCTGGTACCATAACCCAGGTTACCCGGGGTTTTGAAAGTTTTTCTACAACTTCATCAAGGGTACGAGCTCCTACTGCACCTGCTTCTTCAGCTTTTGCAATAGCCTCTTCATTTAAATCATACGCAACAACTCGGTGGCCGTCGTTGAGTAACCGGACAGTCATATTGGCACCCATCTTTCCGAGGCCAATCATTGCAATCTGCATAGTTTTCTTTTTTAGTTCCATTTTACGTGTCTGTATGTAAATGCTGAAAGGAAATTCGGCAAGGCAAGGTAATTTGCCTACTAATGCTATACCTGATCAGCATAGCCTCACGAATTGTACGTCAGAAATGCATGTACTTAAGCGCACAATTTGGTACATCGTTCCGCGCAAGAAAAATACATGGTTTTCGTGAGGTTATATCGGCCTATAGTATACGAGTAATAAGGCACGAAAGTAATAAAAGCCTTTCGTTTCTCGTGAAGATATACAATTTAATGACGTTTCGGATCAAGGAAGAGGTCAGTTGAATTCGTATCGGGGTAGAGCCACTTACAAAGTATTTCGTGTATTCTTATATTCAAGTAATCAAATAATGCCCTTTGGTTATTATTTGATTGTTTCGGGTTTCGTGTTTCGAGTTTGTTTCTGGTTTTCCAGTTTCGAACACTAAACCAACCCGAAACCCGAAACCCGAAACACGAAACGTATCAAAAGAACCAAAGGATCTTTTGATACCATACTATCCCGTATTTGCAATGCGTCGTACGCTCTATTCTCTTTTGGGCGTTGGTATCCTGGCCAGCGTTGCCTTGGTTTTATTGATTTTTCCTGGAGACAAGAACGAAAAAATCAGTTTTAATGAGGATGTACGCCCAATTCTGAACGAGAATTGCCTGGTGTGCCATGGTGGGGTGAAGCAATCGGGGCAATTTAGTATGCTCTTTGCCTCTGATGCTTTCTTGGACACAGAATCGGGCAAGCCGGCTATTATTCCTGGGCATCCGGATTCCAGTGAGCTTATGATGCGGATCTTGCATGAGGATCCCGAAGAACGGATGCCTCTCGAAAAAGACCCACTTTCTGAGGAAGATATTCAGGTTCTGGAGCAATGGATCGCAGAAGGCGCATCTTGGGAGACCCACTGGGCCTATCAACCCATTGAAACGGTAGAGATTCCCTCACCTAAAAATGCATCCTGGGGAGCCAATGAGATTGATGCATTCATTCTAGATAAAGTAGAAAAGGCCGGCCTGAGAGTGTCTCCTGAAGCAGACTGCCGGACCTTGATGCGCAGGGTGAGCCTGGATCTTATAGGATTGCCTCCTTCCAATGAAGAGGTTGATGCATTCTGCGAAGATACGAGCCCCGATAAATACGAGCAGGCGGTAGATCGAATACTTGCTTCTCCCCGCTATGGGGAGCGGTGGGCCGCCATGTGGCTTGATCTTGCTCGATACGCAGATACAAAGGGGTATGAAAAGGATTCGCCTCGTACAATCTGGCTGTTTCGTGATTGGGTAATAAAGGCCTTTAATCAAGATATGCCTTTTGACCAGTTCACGATCGAGCAATTAGCCGGCGACCTGCTTCCTGATCCTTCAGAAGATCAACTCATCGCAACTGCTTTTCACCGCAATACGATGAATAACGATGAAGGCGGAACGGATAACGAGGAATTCAGGGTAGCTTCTGTGATTGATCGTGTAAACACAACATGGGAAGTCTGGATGGGGACGACTATGGCGTGTGTGCAATGTCATAGTCACCCGTATGATCCGTTTCGGCATGAAGAGTATTTTACCTTTTATGCCTTCTTCAATAATACTGAGGATCACGATACGCCAAATGAGTTTCCGACCCTGACTATGCTTATCGACTCTGTTCATGCAGAACTGTACGAAAAGACAGGTGGCGAAGTACGTACCCCTATCATGCAGGAGCTTCCTGCTGATTCGCAGCGAACAACACATGTGTTTAACCGGGGTAACTGGATGGATCTTGGAGAGGAGGTACTACCTGAAGTGCCTGAAATTATGCACGCCTTTTCTGAAGATGAACCCCGTGATCGATTGGGCTTAGCGCATTGGATCGTGGATGAAAATAACCCCTTGACATCCCGCGTGATTGTCAACCGGTTTTGGGCAGAGTTATTTGGAGCCGGCCTGGTGGGGACAAAAGAAGACTTTGGGTCGCAAGGCCATGCTCCTACCCATCCTGAACTATTGGACTGGTTGGCTCTTGAGTTTATGACGGAGCACCAGTGGAGCACGAAGCAGTTACTAAAGACCATTGTCCTGTCTGCGGCATACCGGCAGCGTTCGGATGTGACGCCTGAGCACATTGAGAAAGATCCTCTAAATGAATGGATGGCTCGTGCCCCTCGCATACGCTTGTCAGCAGAACAGATTCGAGACCAGGCCCTGGCAGTGAGTGGCTTGCTGAGTGAAAAGATGTTTGGCCCCAGCGTGATGCCGTATCAGCCTGATGGAATATGGAGAGCGCCTTACAGCAATCTGGCCTGGGAAACCAGCGAAGGAGAGGATAGATACAGGCGTGGACTTTATACATTCTGGCGTCGCTCCGCTCCTTATCCATCGATGGTCGCCTTTGATAGCCCTTCGCGAGAGGTTTGTGTGTCCCGTCGGATTTCGACCAATACACCATTGCAAGCGCTGGTCATGCTCAACGATCCTGTGTTTGTTGAGGCTGCGGAGGCAATGGCTCAGCGGATGATTGTACATGGGGCAGGAAAGGTTGAGTCGGCAATAATTTATGGGTTTGAACAGGCCCTGGTGCGTGAACCTACGCCCGATGAATTGTCGCTTCTCATGGACCTGTATACAAACGCCTATTTTGGATATGAGGATCAAATGGTAGTCGCCTCCAACGAACCTACCTTGAGCAGTGACCTTGAGTTGAATGCCTACACTGTAGTTGCCAATGCGATTTTAAACCTGGACGAGTTTATCACGAAGTCATGAGTATTCAAAAAGAAGCGACCCATAAAAGGCTTGAATATATTACACGCCGGCATTTCTTGAGAAATTGTACGAGCGGGTTGGGTGCTGTGGCATTGGGCTCGTTGGTGGGATGTGCAAGTGGTAGGGAAGAGCTCGTTCAAAATGCTGCTTCGCAAATTCTTGGGGCGTCCCATTTCCCTGCTCGGGCAAAGAATGTCATCTTTTTGCACATGGCGGGCGGGCCTTCGCAGCACGAACTGTTTGACTACAAGCCAACACTGGCTGAACTGCATGGTCAGGCTTGCCCACCTTCTCTTCTTGAAGGAAAACGATTTGCGTTTATCAAGGGGGTACCTAAAATGCTTGGCCCCCAAGCCTCCTTCAAGCAATATGGCGATTCCGGTGCCTGGGTGTCTGAGCGTTTCCCACACTTTTCCAACATGGTGGATGAAGTTACCTTCCTAAAGGCCATGCACACCGATGAGTTTAACCACGCCCCTGCTCAGCTATTGTTGTATACAGGGAGCGGCCGGTTGGGGCGTCCAAGTATGGGATCGTGGATTTGCTACGGGCTGGGGTCGGAAAATGAGAACCTCCCGGGGTTTGTTGTTTTGGTTTCTGGCGCCAACGAGCCGAGTGCTGGCAAGAGTGTGTGGGGAAGCGGCTTTTTGCCGTCCGTTTATCAAGGGGTACAATGCCGTACAGAAGGAGACCCTGTTCTTTACCTGTCCGACCCGGACGGCATGCCTCGAGACGTACGCCGGCAGTCAATTGAAGCGATCAATAAAATCAACAAACTTCAGCATGAAGAGGTAGGTGATCCGGAGATTATGTCCCGAATCGCTCAGTATGAGCTCGCATTCCGGATGCAGATGTCTGTACCCGAAGCAATGGATATCAATCAAGAGCCGGATTATATTCATCAAATGTACGGCACAGAACCTGGAGCGTCCTCCTTCGCGAATAACGCGTTGCTGGCTCGTAGATTGGTCGAACGCGGTGTTCGTTTTGTTCAGCTCTTTCATTGGGGGTGGGATGCTCACGGAGCTAGTTCAGGAGAAGGATTGCTTGACGGATTTGTTAAACGGTGCCAGGAAACCGATCAGGCAGTGGCGGCACTACTCTCCGATCTGAAACAGCGGGGATTATTGGAGAGCACCCTGGTAGTATGGGGAGGGGAGTTTGGACGAACTCCTATGCTTGAAAATAGAAACGGCTCGGATAACGCATATATAGGCAGAGATCATCAGGGAGAAGCCTTCACCATGTGGGTTGCCGGGGGCGGCATAAAACAGGGATATACTCACGGAGAGACCGATGAAATTGGTGCGCGCGGCATCAGTGGCCGGGTCCATATCCATGATTTACAGGCAACCCTCTTACATCAGCTTGGAATCAACCACGAGCGTCTTACCTATCCTTTTCAAGGGCGCGATTTCAGACTAACAGATGTGCACGGTGAAGTCGTATCATCTATTATCGCTTAATTTATCTTCAAAACGTCATGAGACATCTATTAACCTTTGTATTGACACTGATCCTTTTGGGATGCAGCTCCGATGTATCCGTAGCTGAAACGGTCAATCCAGAAGAAGGCGTTTACGCATTTGTAAACGTGAATGTAGTCCCAATGGACTCAGAACAGGTTCTGGAAAACCAGACTGTTATCGTAAAGGATGGCCGAATCGTAGAAGTAGGTCCTTCCTCCTCTGTCGATGTACCAGAAGGGGCTGAGCAAATTGAAGGGGCTGGTAAGTATTTAATGCCTGGCCTGGCTGAAATGCACGGTCACATCCCGCCTTCAAATCAGCCTGCCTCCTATATTGAAGCCGTTCTGTTCATGTATGTAGCCAACGGAATAACGACCGTTCGCGGTATGCTTGGGCACGACGGACAATTGGAACTAAGAGAAAAAGCGAATGCGAATGAGCTTGTTTCGCCTACGCTCTACCTTGCCGGCCCCAGTTTTAATGGAAACTCTGTAAGCTCTCCCGAGCAGGCCGCTCAGAAAGTGCGTCAGCAGGTAGAAGAAGGGTGGGACCTGTTGAAAGTACATCCAGGATTAACGGTTGCCGAATTTGATGCAATGGCGAATACGGCCAATGAACTAGGTATTCGGTTCGGTGGACACGTACCTGCTGCAGTCGGACTAAAACATGCCATCGATAAGGGGCAGGAGACTTTCGACCATATTGATGGATACATCCAGTATCTCGAAGGTGAAAGCCAACCTATCTCGGAAGAAGCTATTTCGGAAGTAGTAGAAATGACAAAGGAATCCGGAGCCTGGGTGGTACCAACGATGATTCTCTGGGAAACCATCCTTGGGTATACTGATCTTGAATGGGCGCGTACCTTGCCTGAACTTAGGTATATGCCACAAGGAACTGTTCAGCAGTGGATAACTACTCATACAAGCCGGGTAAACAATCCGAATCTGAATCGGGAGGCCCTCAATGTACATGTTGAGAACAGAATGAAAGTGCTGAAGGCACTTAATGAATCAGGTGCCCGAATCTTGATGGGGACAGATGCGCCTCAACAATTTAGTGTACCTGGATTCTCCATCCACGCTGAGCTGGAACGGATGGCTGATGCTGACATGACCCCCTATGAGATTTATCGAACGGGGTCTGCGGCAGTCGGTGAATACTTTGAAGATCAGGATACCTTTGGATTGGTTGCGGAAGGTCATCGTGCAGATCTGGTCCTCTTGAACAGCAATCCACTGGAAGATGTGGCCCGGTTCAGGGATCGCTCGGGTGTCATGTATCGTGGCATATGGTTGTCTGAGGATGACATTCAGTCTCATCTAGCAGAAATCAGCCAAGGGGGCGACTCCGCGAATTAAGTACGATCAGCGTTTCCGGTTTCGGGTTACGAGTTTAGCAGTAGAAATAGCGTGCAGCCATATTGATGACCGATCTCCAACCCAAAACCGAACATCCGAAACCGGAAACGTTAATCGAGCACCGAGCCAGCCAGGTTGTGTTAGTGAAAGACGATGTGCTCTTCTTTGCGACGTCAGACAGAAAAGGGGCCTGGATATTTTTCTTGCTGGGGGTGTTTTGCTTCTATGCGAGTATCACATTGCTGGTGTGGCGATTGACTGATGGGGAATTACATCCTCCTTCCATAACTGGCGGAACAATCGTATTCGCTATTGGCGTCTTTTTTCAATGGCTCGGAGTACGGCGGTATAAACAAACGGGCGCGTATACCATTGATGCACATCTTAAAAAACTCTACTCCAAGGACCTCCAATTTCAAGCTTCGCTAGACCAAGTCAAAAAAGTATTCTTTGCTTTTGACCTATTGGAAATACACCGCTTCAAATTATTCCCTGAGTTTCCCATGTGGCTCACCATCGAGTTGGATAGTGGGAAAAAAATCAGGATTTGCAAAGGTCGTCGAGTAGACCTGGTGCCGGTGCTGAATTGGCTGGTCGCTGCTGGGCTACCGTATAGGGCGTGATGGGATAAACAACTACTTCGCTCAGGATGACAAGAATAGTCGGGATCGGCCTTTTCATGAAAGCACCTTAGTTCTGTGCCTCTTTATGATCAGCAAATACCTTATTTTTACAGAAAAAAATCCCCCTACCCATGAGCCGAGCCACCTTTACCTACCTGTTCATTGTAGTATGTACGGTCACAACCCTATCTGCCTGTGAAGCAGAAGTAGAGCAACAGCTTCCAAACATAATCCTCCTCATGGGAGATGATCATGGGTGGGAGGAGACCGGATATAATGGGCACCCACACGTGCAAACACCTGTACTGGATGAGATGGCTGCCAGTGGTTTACGCCTTGACCGGTTCTATGCAGCGCATCCTTCTTGTTCTCCAACGCGCGGAAGTATCCTTACAGGCCGTCACCCCAATCGATACGGTACATTTACTCCGAATAATTCCATGCGCCCTGAAGAAATCACCATCGGTCATTTGCTTGGTGAAGCTGGGTATACCCGAGGGCATTTCGGTAAATGGCACGTCGGGACCGTAAAGGCTGGCTCGCCGCTGAATCCTGGCGCAATGGGATTCGACGAATGGCTGTCCCACGATAACTTCTTTGAACTGAACCCGTCTCTTTCACACAATGGAGGTCCGCCAGAAGTATATCCGGGAGAGAGCTCTGAGGTTCTGGTAGATAAAACGATTCAGTTCATCGAAAAGGCCATTGCTGATGAGAAGCCGTTTCTGGCTGTGGTATGGTTCGGATCTCCTCATGAGCCCTACAGCGGACTCACAGACGACTTGCTGTTATACGATGATCTTCCGGAACGCTATGCGGACCGAGATTCAGTGCGATTGACATCGAACGAAACAGGATTACCTGTTAGGCGCGCGTTAGGGGAGGTGCTACGAGAACGGTATGCAGAAATTACAGCCATGGATCGGTCCATCGGGACCTTGCGCGATTTTTTGAAAAGCAGCGGGTTGCGAGAAAATACGATCGTGTGGTATAGCAGTGATAATGGGACGCCCTCCAGTGGGTATTTGACCTCTCCACTACGAGGTATGAAAGGGCAGATGTACGATGGTGGGGTTCGTGTCCCTACGGTCATCGAATGGCCGGCGGTCATTTCAGAGCCTGCTACAAGCAGCGCTAATGCCGTCACTACGGACATCTTACCTACCCTGGCAGCCTTGACTGATTCTCGCCTTCCGGATGAACGGCCACTGGATGGAATTAGCTTTGTACCTCTCATCGAGAATAGCCTTCAAGAACGCTCTGACCCCATCTTCTTCTGGGATTTTCGGTCCAGTCATAAGTCATTGTCCAACACGGAGCCCTGGATAGAGCCAGCATTACAAGAGGGCACCACGCCTTTGGTAAAACTGATGAATGGAGTGGCCACGCGTACATTTACCAATTTCCATTATCCTGAAATTTCTCCAACGGATTACCTGGGCCCCCGGGTGATGCTTGGTAATCGCTATAAGCTTGTCATTCATGATGGACAAACTGCTGATGATGCTCAGGTAGAATTGTTTGATATGACCGTTGATCCTGCAGAAAGTATCAACATCGCAGCGAGCCATCCAGAAATCGTAGAGACGATGCAAAATGAATTGAGGAATTGGCAATCCTCTGTTCTGGAGAGCCTGACTGGAGGGGATTATAAGGAATGAGTCCACGCTGTTAGAAAAAAGAAAGAGTCCGCCTTCCATGGAGGATAGGCGGACTCTTTTACTTAAGCGAAGTACTTATGGCTGATGGATTGCCGCCTGCGGATCCGTGCACTGAACGCCAAATGGAGGGCCAAAATCAATAGCGTTTGCTCCTTCATCACAACTTCCTAGCAATGTATGCGTCTGCTCATACAATACATCGGGGTCGCTTGATGCTGGGCCGTGATATTTTACGATCAAATGTACTTCTCCACCCATCGTATTCAGAAGGCCGTTACCGGGCAGTCCGATTTGAGCAGGGTTTGAAGGTACATAGCCTTTTTCAACACGGGCCTTGAAGTATCCATGACCATTTGCTTCAACAATGCTCCCATCTGCCCAGAAAACAGATGAATCTACTTCATCTTGCCGGCCAAATACGTCCACATCGCTACAGGGCGCTGTTAAACACGCTTCAGGCTGGTTGATAGAAACGAACCAGACCGTATAAGCGCCTTGTGGAAGGCCAGTTGTCTGAATGGTGAACTCTACAAAATCCTGTGTCCGTACAAGTTTTGATGTATTAATGCCTGTAGGGGGGAAAAAGTCACCAGGCGTCAGTACACCACCACCTTCTTCACCTGCTGGTAAGAAAGCAAAAAGCGGAGCAGAACTCACTTTTGTGCCTGAAATCGAGGCAGCCACTTCTGGGCCCTCTGCCTCTGTTAATACACTGTTATCGCAACCGGTTAGTGTTGCGGCTACTAAGAGAAATAAAACTAAATAACGTTCCATCTTTGGGTCTCCGTAATGTTGGATGGTCTAAGAGAGGTGTCGGCAGAATGCCGTCTTCAGACATACTAACCCGGCTTGACCCCAAAAGGGATCAGGTAGCAAAAAGGGAGTATTTTCAATATTATGGATTGATCACTGTTATCAACCCAAACGAACCATGAAATCTACCCTCCTACCCAGTAACGGGACCATGTCTCGCCGCCGCTTCTTGGGCACTGCCGCCACTGCAACCGCTGCAGGCCTTGTTCTTCCTTCAACAACGGCTTTAGCTAATGGCGGACTCATCGATATTCAAGGCGTACAGGTTGGCATTATCACGTATAGCTATAGAAACGTCACAGATGATGCTAAAGAACTGTTGTCTTTAATCGTGAATGCAGGTATGAGTACGGTGGAATTAATGGGAGGCCCAGCAGAAGGGTTTGCTGGAGCACCTCCTGCTCCGCGGCCCCCTCGATCATACCGTCAAATGTCCGAAGAGGAGAGAGCTCAATTCAGAGCTGCTCGTCAAGAATATGATGCAGTGATGCAGGATTGGCGCAAGCAGGTTGATATGAAAAAGTTCGAGGAGCTAGGACAAATGTATCACGATGCTGGGGTAACCATCGATATTCTCAAGCTTGGTAATCCGAACTGGTCTGACGACATGATCGATTATGCGTTTACTGCAGCAAAAGCAGTAGGGGCGAGAGGCATCTCTTTGGAGATCTCAAACGAAGCTGGCGAACGCATGGGACCTTTTGCAACGAAACATCAAATGTATGTGGGATTGCATAATCACACACAGGTCGCTAACGAAGGCTTTAGTTTTGATGTACCTCTTTCATTTTCAGACTATAACATGTTAAACCTGGATATTGGGCACTATGTAGCGGGGTTGAGCGAGTCACCAATTCCAGTCATTGAAAAATATCACGAACGCATAACTCATCTTCATTTGAAGGATCGGAAAAATGCAGTGAACGGGCAAGACAATGTTGAGTGGGGCTTCGGTGATACGCCGATTGCGGATGTGCTTCGGTTCCTGCAGAAAGAACAGTACCCGATCACTGCTATGATTGAATTAGAGTACGAAATACCTGAAGATTCTTCCGTTGCAGCAGAAGTAGAGAAGTGTGTGTCTTATTGCCGGGGGGCGCTTGCATAATATTAGAACAGTAAAAGCTACGCGGTATGTGACGCCGCTCCGAGAGGGCGGCTCTCTACCCGCAATCGTTGAGGCGGACGACGACGGAATGTACGTGCTCAAGTTCAGGGGTGCAGGGCAGGGGCCGAAAGCGCTGATTGCAGAACTGGTGTGCGGTGAGATTGCACGCCTCTTGGGTTTTCGGGTACCTGAGATCGTTTTTGTTGATTTAGATCCAGATCTCGCTCGCACTGAACCCGATCAAGAAATCCAGGATCTTCTTCATGCCAGTGCGGGGTTGAATCTCGCCCTCGATTATTTGCCCGGTTCTGTCACTTTTGATCCGTTGGTGGATCAACCCGATGATGAGTTGGCGTCAGGTATTGTCTGGCTGGATGCGTTCATCACCAATGTGGATCGAACAGCTCGCAATACCAACATGTTGATGTGGCATCAAAACCTATGGCTGATTGATCACGGTGCTGCTTTGTACTTTCACCATGGTTGGGGAGGCGATTTAGAGGAACGAAGCCGGGCGCCATTTCCAATGATCAAAGAGCACGTCCTTTTGCCGCAAGCCAGTAGACTGAAGGAGATCGATGAACGATTTACATCACGCATTACTTCTGATGCTGTTCGTTCGATTGTCGATCTGATACCGGACTCCTGGCTCCTGGTTGGTGCACCTTTCGAAAGCGAATCAGCGCATCGGGATGCCTATCACGCTTATCTATTGAACCGTGCGGCTGCCTCGCACGCATTTGTGGAGGGGGCTATCGATGCAAGAACTTAATACGTATGACTATGCAATCATCCGGGTGGTGCCACGCGTTGAACGGGAGGAGTTTGTCAATGCTGGTGTGATTCTCTCCTGTATGAAAATCAAGTTTCTGGAGGCTCGTATAGAGGTAAACGAAGACCGATTACTCGCTTTGTATCCCTCGATAAACCTGGAGAAGGTGAGAACGCATCTGGAGACGATCCCCATTATTTGCAAGGGAGGCAAAGAGGCCGGTCCCATCGGGTTGCTCTCCCAGCGTGAACGGTTTCATTGGCTCGTCGCACCACGCAGTACAATCATTCAGACCTCGCCGGCCCATTCAGGGAAATGCAACGATCCGAATGCGGTGCTTGACCGGCTCATGCAGCAAATGGTGCTTGTGTGAGTGAAGTCTATGCAAACAACTCTAAAATAGGTGTCCCTTCCCCATCTGGCGTCGTGTAGAACGGCCGGCCTTCGATCTCGTAATTTGTGTCTGGAGATATACCTAACGCGTGGTATATCGTTTGATGAATATTCTCAATATACACGGGCTCTCCGATATTCTTGCACGGGCGCTCTGTAGCTGTTTCTCCGAAGGCGAAGCCTTTTTTGATTCCTCCTCCAAACATCAACATTGAGCATCCATCGGTAAAGTGCCTGTGCATGCCGTACTGAGTCATAGACTCCACAATATCAGGGACCTGAACTTGGTCCTTCACACCCGCTCCGGGCCGTCCTTCTTGGACCATGTCGCGGCTGAACTCGCTGGCGAGCACAATGAGAGTACGATCCAGGTGACCGCTCTCATCCAAATCCTTGACCAACTGGGCGATGGGTCTGTCGATCATTTTCTTCATGTTCGCAAGCCGCGTGTGCCCGTTCTCATGGGTATCCCACCCAATAAACGGTTCATACTCAGTTGTTACTGTAATGAATCGTGCACCATTTTGGATAAGCCGCCGAGCCAGCAGGCATCCCTGGCCAAAGCGGCCCGTGTTATAGACATCGAAGACTTCTTTGGGTTCTTGCTGCAAGTCGAAGGCTTTGGCTTCTGGAGAGTTTAGCAGGGCATAGGCCTGTTCCATGGATCGCATCAACGACTCTTGCTGATAGTCGCTGCCCTGTTCGCCCATTGGCCCTTTTTTTATCAACTCCTTGTATAACTGGTTGCGCCTCTCGAATCGGTTGGCATCCATGCCTACTGGAGGGCGGACGCTTTCCAGTCCACTGCGCGGGTCGGGAATAAAAAACGGGCCGTATTCACTTCCGAGGAAACCCGCTGAGTGGAATGCTTTTAACTCCTCGCCTTCTCCAACAGTGAATCGTTGTCCGATATTTATGAAGGGTGGAATGGCGGGATTGATGGGCCCCAACTCTTTCGCTATCCAGGATCCAACGTGGGGCACCTGAACCGTTTGAGGTGGCTCATAACACGTATGCCAGTGATATTGGTGCCTGGTATGGAGGATAAACCCAAGATCACCAGCCCGGTACGATCGAATAACGGTCCCCCGATCCATAACGTCTCCGATCGATTGGAGGCCTTCGGAAAAGGATACCCCATCAATGACGGTAGGATGGGAGGGAAACGTACTGAGGATGCGTTTGCTCTCGATCCCCTTTTCGAAAGGCGTATACCGTTTGGGATCAAACGTTTCTGTATGAGCCATCCCCCCTGCCATGTATAACAAAATCACCGAGTCCGCTGTGGATGGTAGCCTGCTACTTGTAGCACAACCGCTTAAAAAAGAAGCAGCAGGAACCGTTGCGGCCATCGCAGCCATACTGGCTGCCTGCATTCGTTTAAGGTATTCGCGTCGGGTCATGGTTCAGAGTGCAAGGTGCAAAGTGCAGGGTGCAAAGTGCTCTGTACTTTGTACTCAGATTATTACTTGGAATTCGGGGAGCATGAATATTACCCAGAGGAAATCCTGGATGGATTCTGGGGTGGGGGTTTCGCCCAGGATGTTTTGGGCTATTTTTTGTTCGCTGGAGGATGGAGGCCGCCCTAACGAAGTGTGGTAGATATCGTTAATAAGTTTATCTGTATTGTCTCCGTGTGTCTGGTGCCATGCGTTGGCGCCTTCTTGTAAGGCGGAGTAAAAGAAATCACCATTGGTCAACTCGAGGGCTTGCAGTAGCGTCGCTTCGTTGTCTCTTCGTGTAGCTACGTTCTCCCGTGTTGGACGGCCCAGTGCTTTTAGGAAGGGGTCGAGTGTTACGAGGGATGCACGAGCCTGCGTCAGGTGCGGCTTGTTCTGATCATGATAAAAGTCAATCAACCGGCTCCAATGGCTTCGGTTGAATCGGCCATAGCGGCGGACAGGTACCCAGGAGGACACATCGAAGGCTTCGGATTTCCAATCTGGAGCTGGCTCTGTATTGGTGGACAGCCAGTTCGGGTCTGATAGAATGACCTGCTCAACGCCGCCCTCATACAGAATTTTTAGGCTGAATAGGATTCCAGCAGGGTTGGGGAGAGGGCCTTCGTTCTCTCCCGCGATGGCAATTACATTTGAACCCGTTTTAAGCAGATCTGGAATGTTTGCCTTTTCAACGTCCTTCCAGTTTTGTCCTGAAGAAACAGGCTGCTCATTGATAAACAGTTCATACGAATGATCCACAGAAATCATTACATCGGCACGTTCGATTGGAGCCGTTGAATTCAAGGCAAAAGTATGCCTGAAATAGCGCTTGCCAGGCGCGGGCAATACATCTCTATCAACGGTACGCTCTCGATGCCAGATCCAGGATGCTTCGGAGTCGTTTTGATACGGATCGAAGGCAACGCTGCGGTATACAGGGCCTAAAATCTGGCTCATAGCATCTGCATATTGCTCGGCGGTAAGGCGCCTGCGCGTAGGGCCCTCAAAAGCATAGGATGGAGAAGTCAGTTCGAGCTTGGTATCGATAGGTATGGACTCAAGCTGATACGTCTGTGATTTCATGATTTGACGGATCAGGTGTTTTAGATCCGTGTCGTGCTTGAGAAAGTCTGAAGCTAGCCAATCTAGTAGCTCCTGACTCCAGGGGGCTTGATCCATCTCGTCTACGGGCATCACGATACCGCGACCCAGTAGGCGATCCCAGTACCGATTAACAAGGGTCCGATACAGCCTGCCGTTTGCGGGTTGGACAAGCACATCAGCGAGTTGGACGAGCCGTTCTTCGACGGTTTCTCCCTCCACCGACCCGAGTTCAGGATATAAAAACGCAGCCTCGGACATACGGCCTGTTGGCTTGTCGCACCGGAAGATTTCTAGGGAAGAGTCTGCAAAGATGGTGGCAAAACCGTATGCCTGGTCGAGAGTTAGGTTACTGACAAAGCTATTGTGGCAGGACGCACATTTCAGGTTAACGCCAAGCAACGATTGCGAGATATTTTGCGCTGCCTGCATTTCGATGCGTTGGCTGCTGTTGATATCTCCCCGCCAGGCTATGCCTCGAATAAATCCTTCGGAGTGTTCATCGGGGTTTATGAGGTCACGTACAATTTGGTCGTATGAGTGGTTTTGCTGGATGGCGGAGTACAGCCACTGGGAGATTTGCTTTCGCCCTCCGGTAATGTATCCTGTGCCTGAGTAGTCGTTTCTGAGTAGGTCATTCCAAAAGCTCAACCAGTGTTGGGTGTAGGCATGATCTTGACTGAGTAACGAGTCGATGAGCTGTTCACGCTTAGTAGGAGACGTGTCCGTAACAAACGTTTCCAACTGGGCTGGTGTTGGCAAAAGGCCAATTACATCCAGGTATGCCCTTCGTGCAAACGTACGGTCATCGACAACGTCTGGCCATGACGTTCTATTTTCCTGGAAATAGGCGTCAACAAAACGGTCAATAGGATTTTCAAACTGCGATCCTTCCGGTATGGCTGGTTCAGTCAACGCTAACTCTGCCTCTGGGAAAATCTTTAATTCCTGATCAGCCCAGTGGGCGCCGAGGTCGATCCATCGCTTCACTAATTCAATTTGAGAAGCTGTTAACATCTGGCCTTTTTCCGGCATCGCGTCTTCATGACCGCGAGGCAATGAAATGCGCCGGAAGAGTTCGCTATCCCTGGCATTGCCAGGAAGAATAGCAGGGCCGGATTCGCCGCCGAGGAAAACATCCTCTTTGTTGTCTAACACAAGGTCGCCTTCGATTTTTTCGCTGCTGTGGCACCGGTAGCAGGAATGTGCAAAAAGCGCCCTGACTTCAAGGTTCAGGCGGTCAAGGTCGGACGTTGTATATGCGTCGGTGTTTTCTGACGCGTAAGAGGCAAGGAATTGCTGCGTTTCTGAGTCGGAGAGATAGTCGGGTTGGTTCCAGGGGAGCACCTCTGTCAGGTAGTCATCACCGTGAGTAAGGCTGGCCCCAAAGTGCCCCGCTGCAGCTACTGTAAGGATAGAGATGACTAACGAACACCGGTAGAGAGCCCAAGATTGAGGTGTGTCGTTGCGTGTGGCCCGGCGGTATACAAAAACCGTGACTAAGGCAAGAATCGTAGTAAGAATACCCGCCCATTGATGGATCGTAAGCGTTTGCCCTCCATAGGTACCTGTATTCGCCAGGACGAATCCTATGATGGTGGCCCCAATTGCAGATATTGCGCTGACGTGAACCAGTGCGCCAATGCCTTCACGGAGGCCGGGCTTTTTTCGAAGTGAAGAGACAAGTTCTAAGATCCCAGTGACGACAATCACGCCAATAGGAAAGTGGACAACCAGTGGGTGGAGCCGTCCAATAAACGCCCACAGCCAAAAAACATCAGTATCCACAACGGGTAGGGGTCTTTAGTTAATGATGGATTAACCTAAAGAAAACCCGCGTGAATGATATGTGCAAGGTGCAGAGTGCAAAGTGCAAAGTTTCTTTTACTCTGCACATTGCACTTTGCACCTTGAACGTTCTATAGGTCTTTAATCCGTACGCTTCCGCCTGAGCTGCGTAGGGTGAAGAGGGGGCCTCCGCCGTTCATTTCGCCTTCGAGCTTAGAACGCTTCTTTTGGCCGATGATAGAGACGGGAATTTCTGTGCTAACCGATCCGCCAGAAGCAGATGCGTTGATGTCTGCACGTACATCATCTTCGATGTAAAGCGTAACTGTTCCACCGGACGTCTTCAGCGTCATGTCTTCTTGTGGCTGCCCGATTACTTCAGCCGTTACGCTACCACCAGAGGTTTGTGCGTTTACAGAGCCATACACTTCTTTTAGTGTGATGCTACCACCAGACGTATTTGCATCTACGTCCCCATCAGCTCCATTCACTTTAATGCTACCCCCAGAGGTTTTGGCAGATACATAGCCATCTGCATTTTCAATCGTAATGCTTCCGCCTGAAGTACGTACTTCTGTGCGGTCACCAATGTTAAATGCTTTGATGGATCCACCACTGGTGTGTGCATTCAGCGGGCCATCGATATCTTCTAGCGTAAGCGATCCGCCAGATGTTTTGGCCATCACTTCAGCGTCGATGTCTTCGATACTGATGGAGCCACCTGCTGTTTTAACATCTATTTCTGTGTCAGAAGGAACGGTCAATTGGAAATGAACGCGTAGGCTGCGTTTCCAATTAATTTTGCCGCTTGGCTTGTCATAGTCACCAAGGATCTCAAGGCCACGGCTGGACTCTCTAATGTCAAGCTCAAATCGGTCAAATAACCGATCGGCTTCTCTGTCGCTAACATTGTTAACGCCTTTAATAACGGTTAGGAACACATTGTCCCCATTCCCGCCTACAATTTCAATGGATCCGAGGTCGGAGTCTATCGTAAGTAAATCTCCGTTCCCAATGTCGAAACGATCTTCGATTATTTCTTCATGATCGTACTCTTGGGCCATGGTGGCAAGCGGTGCAAGAAGTACGGCTGCCAATAGCATCAACGTTGTGGTAATTCGGTGCATGGAATCATGATGAGGGTAAATTATTAGAATAGATATTAATTCCTAGACGTAAGGATCGCCTCAGATGTTACAAAATTCGCACTTTAAATCCAGGAAGTAAAGAATGATCATAAATGTTATGGGTGCAACTGGCCAGCTTGGCCGGCGCATTGTGGATTCTCTCATAGAACAGGGAGTCGCTCCAGCTAACATCATCGCCAGTGCTCGGACCGTATCCAAAGCGGCCGGAATGAAGGACCAGGGTATACAGGTCAGGCACGCTGATTATGAGGATGTGGACACAATGAGGGAGGCCTTTTCTGGGTCTGATGTGGTCATTTTAATTCCAAGTACAGCGCCCGTTGAGCCACGGATTTTGCAGCACCAAAAGTCACTACAAGCCGCAAAGGAAGCCCAGGTGGGGCGGCTGCTGTTTGTCAGCTTGACCACGGCAGGATTTCTGGATTCGAAGTTCGAAATTACTCCCTATCTCATCTACGCCGAAATGAAGCTCCGCCAAAGTAGGATTCCATGGACGATCCTGCGTAATACAATGTATCTGGATGCCGTTGGTGACTGGATGCCCGAACTGGTTGAGATGAAGCGGCTGCCCTATCCGGTTAAGGAGGGTCGAGTTGCTTTTGCCGGGCGCGATGACCTTGCTCGTGCCATTGCGGCTGCAAGTATAAAAGAGGAAACGGTTAATCAAATCTATGAACTTACAGGTCCCGAATCGCTCTCCATGCCTGCATTGGCTGCTGCACTATCTGATGTTACTGGAGAATCTATTCGATTCGATAGCATCACTGATGAGGACTATGCTGAGATTTGCCGGCAGGGACACGAAGACGTTCCCGAGCCTCTTATTCGCATTTTGACTTCGATTTATTGGGCTGTGGAAAATGGTGAATTTGGTGCAACAACCAATCAAATTGAAGCACTAACAGGTACATCGCCACTCCCTGCAAAGGAGTACCTGAAATTGTATTGGGACACTATAAGAGCGAATACATGAAGCTAACCCCTGAAGAAATACAACGGTATAGCCGTCATCTAACGCTTCCAGATGTAGGTATTGAAGGACAGGAAAAACTGAAAGAGTCCTCCGCCTTGCTGGTTGGTGCCGGTGGGCTTGGAGCGCCATTGGCATTATACCTCGCTGCTGCTGGCGTTGGACGCATTGGCCTGGTCGACTTTGATACCGTCGATGTATCCAACCTTCAGCGCCAGGTACTGTATGGAGTTGAGGATATAGGGCGGCCCAAATTGAAAGCGGCAAAAGAGAGGCTGCAAGGAATTAATCCACACATACAGATTGAGGTTCACGAAGTAGCGCTTACAAGCGAGAATGCATTGGGCATCATCTCTCAGTATGATCTTGTGGCTGACGGCACCGACAACTTTGCTACGCGATACCTGGTAAACGACGCCTGTATTTTAACAGGCCGGCCAAATGTGTATGGCTCGATTTTCCGGTTCGAAGGACAGGTATCCGTATTCGGTGCACCCGACGGGCCGTGTTACCGGTGTATTTATCCTGAGCCACCCCCACCTGGTATGGTTCCTTCCTGTGCAGAGGGTGGAGTACTGGGCGTATTGCCTGGGATGGTTGGGACCTTACAGGCCAACGAAGCAATCAAGCTGTTGTTGGGTATCGGTGAGCCCTTGATCGGCCGGCTCATGCTGGTAGATGCTCTCTCAATGAAGATCCGTGAATGGAAGGTGCCTCGCGATCCCGAGTGTCCTGTGTGTGGCGAACATCCTACGGTCAAGGAATTAATCGACTACGAGGAGTTCTGCGGGATTCCTAAGATAAAAGAAGAACCTGTGTACTCCGAAATCACCGTGCAAGAACTTCACGCCAAAGGAGACGCCCGCCCGTTCCTCCTCGATGTCCGCAAGCCTTATGAAGCAGAAATCGCATCGCTAGGCGCTGATCTGTTAATCCCATTGGACGAACTGCCGGCAAGGCTCGATGAACTCGAACCCCACAAAGAAAAAGAACTAATCGTCCACTGCCGCTCCGGCGGCCGCTCTGCCCAAGCTGTAAAGATTTTACTTGAGGCCGGCTTTAGCAAACCCGTAAACTTAAAGGGGGGGACGTTGGCGTGGAGTGAGGAGGTGGATGCGGGAGTCGCGACGTATTAAAGTTCAAGGTTCAAAGTCAATGTTAAGCTCAAGATTTAGATACACCACCTTAAACTTTAAACCTTGAACTTTGAACCTTGAACTTAATCCTCCCTCGCCAACCTCAAAACCTCAGCTATAAACTCCCCCTTACTCTCCGTATACAACTCCCGATCTCCTTCACACTCCTTCAAGAGCCTTTTCTTGAGCTCGGCGTATTCCTTCGCTTTTTCGGGATGTGTCGAGAGGTAGTCTCTGAAAAGAACCTGGTTTTCCCTGTTTTCACACGACGGAAGCATCATGTGGATGTGGTGGGTTCTTGGTTCACCTTTGACGAAGTAATGGCGGCCAGGGATGCCGTACTCACCGCGGTATTCATACCCTAACGCTTCTAGCTTAGTAACACATATCTGTACATTTTCCAGGCTCTCAACATGGATGGCGATATCAAGGATGGGTTTGGCAACCATCTCTGGTATATCGATTGACGTACTTCCTACATGGTGGACGCTTTCTATGTAAGAATGGATAGCGCGCTCTATGTGGAGGCGTTCAATCTCGAACAGGCGGTTCCATTCAACGGTGTATGGAATCAGTTCGATGGTGCCCTTTTTTAACCCTAACATAGTACGTACTGGATCTGTATTATTCCGTGGTCCAATCTACTAGTATCTGTCATGAACATTCAACAGTCCTATTTCTTGTGTTTTACACCACGCTCTGGGAGTACCTTCTTTTCAGAGAAATGGGTGCAGCGCTACCGAGAAGAGAAGCAAAAGGGTTGGCCCCATGTAGGGTGGAGTACAGACTATTGACCTGTCCGAAATCGAACAGTCAGTGGTTCGTGGGCGAACAGCCGGTACCGATTTAGTGACCTGAAAACGGCGAAAAAAGGGTGTTGGAGGCGCATTCGTAACTATGGCATACATCTTGGATTAGCTTATCTTGAAATGCTATTACCGCACATAGCCAGGCCTCACCATGATCTCGAATTATTTAAAAGTAGCTCTCCGTACATTTCTCAACCAGAAAGGCTATTCGTTTATCAATGTATTCGGTTTAGCGATAGGATTGACGTGTTTTATTTTAATCAATGTCTTTGTTCTGTTTGAGTTCAGCTACGATCGATTTCACGAAAAAGCGGACCGGATTTACCGGGTGGTGAAAGCCTATCCAGAGAGCGATGTTCAGAGAAATAGGCATTCAACAGCAACACCGGAGCCGTTAGCCGAATTGCTTACCGGGGAATTCCCTGAAGTAGAGCATGTAACGCAAATTGTTAAAGCGAACTCACTGATTGAGAACGGGGATAAGGGATTTTATTCTCAGGGGCTCAATGCTACTGCGGATTTTTTCAACGTATTTACTTTTCCTTTGAGCATCGGAAATCCCCAAACTGCATTACAAGAACCGAATTCTATCATTCTGTCTGAGTCGTTAACAGAAAAGCTCTTTGGAAATGTAAATCCTATCGGGGAAACGCTCACTGTCTATACGTTATCCAGTGAGAGTAGAAACGACTTTAAAGAGATGAAGGTGACAGCGGTAGTAGAAGATCCTCCGTCTAATAGCCACTTTACCTTCGATTACATTACGCCTACATCTTCTTCGCACGAACTCGGTTTATGGATCGGTAACTGGGGTAGCAATAGCTACTTTACCTATGCTGCATTACATGAAGGGCAATCCGAGTCTATATTTGCAGAGAAACTATCAACGGTAGCGCAAACCCATCTGAGCCAGTTAGAGCATTTTCAGGAGCATCCTGGTCGTATTGGTGTCTTCTATCCACAGCCGCTCAAGGACATCCATCTTCACTCAAACATGAGCGGGGAATTTCAACTCAATGGCGATATCAGATACATCTACCTGTTTTTGACGATTGCTGTATTGATCTTGCTTATGGCTTGTATCAACTACATAAATCTAGCTACGGCACGATCTATTTCGCGATCGATGGAAGTAGGCGTTAGAAAGGTAATGGGTGCTCGGCGAACTCAGCTAATCACCCAATTTATGAGCGAGGCGTTCATTCCCGCAGTGGCTGCACTTATCGTTGCATTAATGTCTGTAAAACTGTTACTGCCCTCATTGAATGTGCTTACAGGGCGGGAAATAGAGCTAGAGGCACTCCAGTTGGGGGGCTTTTTGATCATACTTCTCCTTGTTGGTTTAGCCGTCGGCATTCTTGCCGGTGGTTACCCTTCACTCATGATGGCTTCTTTCAATCCTGTGCGAATGATGAAAAAGGAGCTTAAGGGGCGATCCGGGAAAAAATCGCTCAGGAATTCCCTCGTAGTTGTGCAGTTTACGGTTTCGATCGTTCTCATTCTGGCTGTTATCGTCATACAGCGTCAATTGACTTTTGTACAAGAGGCGAATACTGGGATTGACAGAGAGCAGATCATAGTCATTGACAATGAGGATAGAACGTTATTTGACGACCGGTATCATACCCTCAAACAAACCTTGCTGAGTAATGCTGACATTACAGAAGTCACGGCTGCTCAAACCAATGCCACAAATATTGATGCCTCTGGATTTACCACTGAATGGGAAGGAGCAATGGATGGGCAGAGCGTAACCGTAAATCGTTCGATCATACAGCACGGCTTTGTCGATTTGTTCGGGCTAGAGCTTGTTGAGGGGCGTGACTTTTCTGAGGCAATGCCCCAGGATGAGCGTGAAGGGATGTTAATCAATGAAACACTAAAGGAGCAGCTTGGCTGGGAGAGTGCAGTTGGAAAGTGGTTTAACTTCCACGGACGTGAGGCACGTATTACGGGTGTTTTGAAGGACTATAACTTCCACTCCTTCCATCACGAAATCACCCCTTTAGCGCTCTTTATGGATTCAGGATGGTGGTTTCCATACCAAAAAATTTATGTAAAGGTGCAAGCGGATGATATGCAGGAAACGATCGCTTATCTAGAGCAAACCATGAGTGAGTTTTCGCCTTCCTACCCGTTTACATACTCCTTTCTTGATGATGTCTATAACCAGATGTACCAGACTGAAGTCCGTTTGGGCACCCTGTTCGGCTACTTTACCCTTCTTGCTATTGTGATAGCTTGTTTAGGGTTACTGGGGTTGGCTTCGCTCATGGTGCAACAACGCACGAAAGAGATCGGCGTGCGAAAAGTACTGGGTGCATCTTTGGTCGACATCCTGGTATTACTGACCAAAGACTATACCCGTCTTGTTGCTGTTGCTTTTATGTTGGCCGTACCTCTGGGGTATTTCATCCAAAGTATGTGGTTGCAGGAGTTTGCTTACCGGATTACTGTAGGATGGGATACTTTTATTATCGCAGGAGGAACTGTTCTCTTGATTTCGTGGATTACTATTAGTTATCAATCAATGCAGGCAGCATTGTCTAATCCTGTGAATAGCTTAAGCCACGAATAAGTCAACTTAATGAGTAGCACATCAGAACTTCCAGTACTCATCCTGAACGGCACGATCGGAGCAGGCAAGTCTACTATTGGAATGGCCATCCACGAAATCCTGAGCTCGGCGGAAATTCCGAATGCGTTCATCGATCTCGATCAACTCACATACTGCTGGCCACCAAAGGGGCGGTTCAACAACGACACCCTGTTTGAGGCGTTGTCTAAACTATGGGCTATATATAAATCGGCCGGCGCAACCCGGTTGGTTCTGGCTCGGGTTGTGGAAAAACCGGATGCTCTGGAAAGATACGAGCATGCTTTAGGGTCCTGCTCATTTACGATTGTTCGCCTCAAGGCCGCTGAACATGTTCGGACCTCTCGCATCGTACATAGGGAGTTTGGCGATTCATTACAATGGCATCTGAAGCGGTCCGTTGAATTGGAAAAGATTCTAGATGGCACCTCGCTTAATACCTTCACGATCGATAATGATGACAAAACACCTGATCAGGCTGCACAAGAAATACTCGACACGATTGGCTGGTTGTGATATTTACGAACCGGGGTGACTGGAAAAGATGATCAATGGAGGCCTTGTCGGGTTATGTCTCTGTTCTGCGCACTGTTAGAGTGAATATTAATTCAAAGAACCATATCAAAAGCATTTATCTGAGAGCGTTCATGCGGAAGCCGTAAAGATATTCCATTTACACTTCTTTTCTCATTAACGCCCGTCAAAATCTATCAAGAAGCGATTGATTCGAGGAGAATAACCATCTAAGAGGGAAATAATCATGTCATTTCTGTATTGGGTGCGTACCCATCATTGTACGGGTGCGCTCAAGCGACTTTTATTGTCATTCTGTTTTACTATATGTTTTTTTATCACCGTTCCGGCTGCTGCACAGGTATGTATCTTTCCACAGACCTACGAGGCCTGTTCGGGTGCAGACTGTATAACCGACTTTGAGTCAACCAGTGATTCTGGCGTTGGGGCCAACTCAAGCGTAAACCTGGATGAGCGCCGTGCCTTAGCTCAGGCTGGTGGAGGGTTGGGAGAGCGTGCAGCCACAGCTTTTGTGGGAGTACGAATCGAACCTGAGCGTACAACCGATGTTGAGATTTCCACGTTAGGTACCTATAACGGCGTAATTCAAGGAGGGGTAGCAGGTACAAGCTTTGGGCGGGTACTTGTATGGACTGGTTTGTGGAACCTTACAACGGACGATATCGAGGTGCAACTGGAAGTGCTGCAAGAACAGGAGGACGACAATGATGTTACGGTTCTTCCATTCTTCCCCCTCGATGCGTTAACAGCTACTTTCGAAGCCACCCTTGTTGAAGGCAATGAGTATGCGGTATTCTTTCGTGTTGAGACAACTGCACGAGGATTAACGTCAAACGCGGATTTCAGAACGGGAGGCCGAGGCGTCTTCTTCGATAGAATGACTATCCAGCCTACCAGCGAATTTGCTGATGCCGATGGAGACGCACTCTTTGATTTCTGGGAAGAAGACGGCGTTATTGATTGCAATGACAACCTTATTCTAGACCTTCCAGGTCTAGGCGCTACGCCCGATCATAAAGACATTTTCATTGAGTACGATTGGCTGCCAGGATGGGACCCGGTTGAGAGCTCTATCACTGCCGTCAAGGATGCATTTGAAGTGGCGCCCCTCGATGCCGGGGGCGTAGAAAATCCTGATGAAGAAGAGGGTATCCGACTATGGATCGATACCGGCAACCCAGCCACAGGAGACGATCTAGGAGGGGGTGGACAAATTGACCCTATGGATACCCCAAACGGGCTCAATGTCTCGAAATTCGCGGGGGACGCAGATGGAAATGGTGTTATTGATTACTACGATGTCAAAAGGCAATATTTCGACGAAAACCGACGGTTTGCATTTCACTACATAATCAATGGCGGATCCGGAACGCAGGAGCAGGGTGCAGGAGCTGGGTCGTGTAGTGATGGGATTGATAACGACGGCGATGGGCTTATCGATAGCGAGGATATCATCAACTGTTTCAGCAATAGCCAGGCAGAAGTCGGAGGAAATGACATCTATTTGTCGGTTCGTGGAGGCGGGCTATTGATGCATGAATTAGGGCATAACCTCGGTCTGCGCCATGGCGGAGATGAAACCCTTAATTGTAAGCCGAATTACGTGAGTGTCATGAATTACAACATGCAGAACGGAATTCCTCAAAATACGATTGCTGGGCAGGATACCAATGGAGACGGTATGGTTGATAACCGGATCGTCGATTATTCTCCGGCGCGTTTTCCCGGAGGCCGTGGCACAGCGCCCCTGCAGGATCTTGATGAAGATGATCTGGATGAGAACGTGATTTTGGATCCGTCAGATTCAGAGAATATGACCGTGTTCATCGATGCGATGGGTAATACTCAAACAACTGTTCTCGATTCAACATTGGATTGGGCCGGAGATGGCCAGCCGCCGTTTTCTGCGTCCGTATCAGCAAACATAAATTCAGGTCCAGCCTCTGGATGCTCAGGCAATGCGGCAGGCGAAGATCCTTACAGCGGACATGATGATTGGTCCAATATCGAAATGAATTTCCGCCTTGATTCGGACTTTAGTGACGCACCAAATAATTTAACTGAAGAACCCGAACCTACTCAAGAAGAACTCGATGACTTGCTGGAAGCCATCTATACGACGGACCTGCGCATCGAAAAAACAATTGACAGAGACCTGGTTGTTGCAGGCCAACCGTTCACGATCAATTTAGTGGCCGAAAATGTGGGCCCTAACCATACACTGGATGCAGAAATACGCGATGTGATGCCTGAAGGGATTGAGGTGACTCAAGTACCTGAAGGGTGCGAGTTATCCCCTGCGAATGAGATAACCTGTTCGCTGGGCCATTTCCGAGAAGGAGAAACAAGAGAATTTGCTATTCCTGCCCGCATTCGGAGGGACGTACAATGTCAGGAGGGCGACCAATTCCGGTTCATAAGTAACACCGCTACTATTGAGAACCTGGCGGGTGATGATCCTGTGACGCAAAACAATAGTTCGACGGTAAGAATCCGAGTCCTTTGTGTGAACTACGAATATGCAGCAAAGCTTGTGTGTGGTAAACAAAAGGATCCAAACACAATGCGGTTGATGCGGGGACAATACGGGACGATCGTTAATGTGCACAATCCGAATGATGAGAATACCTTCTTCTTTAAGAAGCTTGCACTTGCCTTCCCGCCAAAGGACCAAAAGCCAGGCAAGATTATACCTATCGCTGTGGACAGCCTGGCCTATGACGAAAGCCTTAAGACCGATTGTGATGAACTTCGCCGAGACTTTTTCCCAAATGGTTTTCCAGAAGGATATATCGAAGGGCACGTTGTAGTGCAGAGCCCGTTGAGCATGGATGTGCAGAGCGTTTTCACTGCGGCACCGTTGGATCGTAAAGGCAGAGTGACTGGCGTTTCAACGATCGATGTTGAGTATGTACCAGAACGGGAGCTCCTGTTTGAAGAACAACCCCAGCCGGACCTCATCGTTGTACCTGTTCATCCGGATCCACCTATTGATCCGCCGACAGGGCTTCAACTTCCGGAAGGAGTCCCCAACTCTCTTTTCTGTGGCGATAATGGTCCAAATGGAGGTCCTGCACGGACGGTGGACGCTATAGTTCGGAATATTGGAGAAGGAGATGCAAGCGCATCAGTACTACATATCTTGTTTTCCGATGGTGGATCAAGCAATATAGCAGTACCTGCATTACCGTCAGGTGGGGAATCCCAATTCTCCGTCCCCATTCCACGCGAGTGCTACGCAGTAGGCTCGTGTAACTTTGAGCTGTCAGCTGATAACGATGCAACCGTGTCTGAAGCCAACGAGGCCAATAACGAGGCCGAGAGCCTCTGCCTTGTGCCGGCAGGTTAACGCTGCTCGCATTTAGTATAGTATTTCCTTGAGGGTTGAGCATGAATGTGCTCAACCCTTTGTGGTTATTATTCAATCCCGAAAGGAAAAATGCTTGTGTTCTGATATAACGTTGAATAAATATCCGGTTCGATGATCCCGAATAGTCGAAGTGTCAGTACATCTGTATGTAGGAAGGGAATTGAAGAAAATGGAGGCGGTGTTGAGAGCGGTGATGGTTCTTCAATCGTATAGTAAAAATTAAATAATAGTACATATATATAGATGAACCATATCAAAGGCATAGATCTAAAGCTGAGCACATCGAAGCTACACGGATCCCTTTTTGGCAATTCCTGTCCCGCTTAAAAACCATCAATAATCAATTAGTGAGGGGCTTGATAGAGGAGATAGTATAATATTTTAGGAGAACTATAATGGCGTATCACAATATGGTGCACCCGTGGACTCGTATGGGGTCGAACTATTTTATGGGTGCTTTAAAATGTTTTTATATAGCAATTGGAATCTCGTTCACTTTTTTCATTTCGCATCCAGTAGTTGCACAAGTGTGTATCTTTCCTCAAACGTTTGAGCATTGTCGTGGAGCGGATTGTAGTACTGACTTCGAGTTGACTAGCGATACAGGGACGGGGGCTACATCTACGGTAGATCTTGCCAATCGGCGTGCCCAGGCTAGTGCTGAGGGAGGTGTTGCTGAACGCGCCGCCACGGCTTTTGTGGGCATTCGAGTTACACCCAAAGAGACGACGGAGGTGACGATTGCCACTACTGCAACTTACAATGGTGTATTGCAAGGGAGTGGCCTTACAGGTTATGGTGAATTCACTGTATTTAGTGGTGTAATCAATGTCGCAACCGAAGAGATTTTGGTTCAAGATTTTGTGTTTCACAGAGAGCAACTGACAGGGGATGTCCTGGTTCTTCCACAAATTCCTTTTCATACACTGGAAGGCCATTTTGAAACGACGCTCGATGAAGGCGAAGAATATGCAATCTATTTTCGCGTGGAAGCCAAATCAAAAGGGGTGCTAGCCCAGTCTGATTTCAGAACGGGAGGCAGAGGCGTTTTCTTAGAAAGCGTTTCTATCAAACCTACCACGGAATACCCGGATGCAGATGGTGACGGCTTATTTGACGAATGGGAAGAAATTGGCGTCTATGACTGCAATGACAATTTGGTACTGGATCTACCAGCACTTGGGGCAACTTCGGATCATAAAGATATCTTTATCGAATATGATTGGCTACCTGGCCTGACGCCTCGTGCTGCTTCAATCGAGACATTGAAGGACGCATTTAATGCTGCACCAATCGATGCCGGCGGTGTAGCAAATCCTGACACTGAGGATGGCATTCGAATTTGGGTGGACACCGGCGACCCCGCTATCGGAGACGATTTCGGCGGTGGAGGAGAAATTGACTTGATGGACGTCCCAAGTGGAAATAAAATCTCGAAATTTGCTGGCGATGCGGATGGAAATGGCACTCCCGATTATTACGACGTAAAACAACTATACTTCGATGAGAACCGGCGTTTTGCTTTTCATTATCTCTTAGCCGGAGGCTCTGGATCCCGTGAATCAGGAGCTGAATTTGGATCGTGTTCCGATGAAATTGACAACGATGGCGATGGACTCATCGATGACGAGGATATCCTCGATTGTTTCGGAGGGAGCCAGGCTGAGTATGGGGGCAATGACATGTATATGCATACAGGAAGTGCAAGCGTTATCATGCATGAGCTCGGCCACAATTTGAAGCTGCACCATGGGGGAGATGAAAAGTTAAATTGTAAGCCGAACTATGTCAGTGTCATGAATTACACGATGGCAACTGGGATCAGGCAAAATTCAAATCCAGGGCAAGATACAGATGGGAATGGGACGCTCGATTATGCGATTATTGACTATTCGCCACCGCGTTATCCGGGCGGACGCGGTACCGCGCCTTTACCCGCTCTAGACGAGCAAGCGCTGGATGAATCCATGATTCTAGACCCATCCGATCCTGAAAATAGAACATCGTTTGTAACAGCAGCGGGCTTTGGCCGGTCGGCTTCTCTTAATGAGCCGATCGATTGGGGAGGAGACGGTGATCCGCCCAACCCTATGCCGGTCGCAGCTAATATTAATTCAGGCAGTTCAAGCTGCTCGGATAGCCCGCCGGATGAAGACCCTTATGATGGGCATGACGATTGGGCTAACATCAAAATGAATTTCCGCGTTGACAATGATTACCGGGATGCTCCCGTAAATCCAATGGAGGAGCCTGAGCCTACACAAGAGCAGCTCGACGAGATACTCGAGTTCTATTATACGACCGACCTCAGCATCACAAAAACTGTCGATCCAGAGTTGGTTACCGCTGGCCAGGCGTTCACGATCAATCTGCTTGCTGAAAACAAGGGGCCTAACCATACCCTCGATGCAGAGGTGCGTGATATGATGCCTGATGGTGTTGAAGTCACTGAGGTACCCGCTGGATGTGAACTGACACCTGCTGGCGAAGTGATCTGTTCGTTGGGACACTTTCAATCGGGTGAGTCGAAAAATATTGCTATCCAGGCCCGCGTCGAACGAGATCTAGTATGCCAGGAAGGTGAGCAGTTCCGTTTCATCAGCAATACAGCTACGATCGAGAACCTGGCTGGTCAAGACCCGCATGAATCAAACAATAGCTCAACCGTTCGATTCCGTGTGCTATGTGTAAACTACGAATATGCAGCCAAGCTGGTGTGTGGTAAACAGGAGGATGGAGATGTACTCCGCCTGATGCGCGGCCAGTATGGTACAATGGTCAACATCCACAATCCGAACGACAAGAATACCTTCTTCTTCAAAAAACTGGCCCTGGCCTTCCCACCCGAAGAGCAAGCAGCCGGCGATATCATTCCAATTGCTATTGACAGCCTCGCCTATGACGAAAGTCTCAAGACCGATTGCGATGAACTGCGTGAGAAATTTTTCCCAGAAGGATTCCCATTTGGTTATATCGAAGGACACGTCGTTGTGCAGAGCCCTTACAGCATGGATGTCCAGAGCGTGTTCACCGCTGCGCCGCTTGACGTCAATGGCGATGTCACGGGTGTATCTACTATCGACGTAGAGTACGTACCGGAACGTAAGATAGAGAAGGAACCCATGCCAGATCTCGTGATCGTGCCGGCTCATCCTGAACCGCCTCTAGATGCAAGTACTGGCGATCCTCTTCCTGAAGGTACCCCCAATTCTCTATTCTGCGGGGATAATGGTGGAGGTGATGGTCCATCCTTTACGATGGATGCCATTGTGCGCAACATTGGGCAGGCCGATGCCGAGGCGTCGATGCTACAGATCTCATTTATAGGCGATATCACCACCGATGTAGCCATCCCATTTTTGCCTGCAGGAGCAGAGGAAGCCGTTTCAGTCCAGATGCCGACATCCTGCTATGGGTCCGGAGATTGCAGATTTGAACTGTCAGCAGATAACGATTACGTAGTGATGGAGTCCGATGAGGACAATAATAAAGCGGCAAGTGTTTGTATAGTGCCATCGGGTTGACATAGGCGAATTGTAGTTTATTACCAATAAATTAAAGGGCTGAGCTATACATGGCTCAGCCCTTTACATTGAAAAACCCTTAACACCCGCCATGGCTGACACAAAAGAAAAAAAGAACGTAAAGTGCTCCGTATACATCGCAACGAGTGCCGATGGTTTTATCGCTAAACCTGACGGTGATATTGAATGGCTTCATCGGCCAGAGTACACTGTAGACAATCTGGAAGGGATGAGCTACGATGAATTCATTGCTACTGTGGACGGCCTTGTGATGGGCCGGCATACGTTCGAGAAAGTGTTGTCGTTTGGAGTATGGCCCTACGAAGGAACGACAGTCATTGTACTATCTGGCTCAGGAATGGAAATTCCAGATCATCTTGCTGGAAAAGCACGTGTGTTATCAGGAACGCCCGGGGATATTGTGGCACAACTAGGTGAGGAAGGCTACACTCACTTGTATATCGACGGAGGTAATACAGTGCAGCAATTCTTAAGGGCTGGCTTGATCGACGAGATGACCATCACGTGTATTCCCATTTTATTAGGGGATGGGATTTCGCTATTTGGAGCTATTGGTAAAGAGGTGCCTCTGCGGCTGATTGAATCTTCTTCGTCCGATAACGGATTCGTACAGGTGAGATATGCTATTGATTGAGATCATCGCCCTCGAATCTGCGAAACGTCAACCGTTGTGTCTGAAGAATAGGGAAGCTCGAGAATTACCTTTACAGGTTAGCCTCCATCCATTCCACAGCAAAATCTACAAAGGGTTGGGCCTCGAATAATTCGGCAGCGCAATTTCCTACTGGGCCAACCCGTGCATTGCCGGCATCCAAAAAGTCGGTGAGAATCTGGGAGAAATAATCGTCTCCACCATCCCAGTATGCAATGCCCTCGCAGTCGTCGAGGCTTTCGATCCATTGTTCGCCGATGTCTGAACGCACATAGCGCCTGCGTACCTGGCGTTTGAATGGTATCTCAGCCAGGTACTCGGCCCAGTGGGTTACCGTGACTGTATCGATATCAGCGCCAAGACGAAGCACTGAGCCGCCCCATTCTGTAAACCTGGATAATACCGATCCATGGCCGTGGTAGTTATGAAGAGGCATCGGTTCAAGCAGCGCTTGGCTCTGGGGGCCGATCGCCCCAAACCGGGAGGCCGCGTGATCATTAACCTGTACCTTTGGATGGTGTCTAAATACTTCAGCGAGGATACCCATGTCTTCGTGAGCTGGTGTAGTCTGGGCATCGAACGGTTGTTTTTCGGTTGCCCCTAACGGCATGATCATCGTTCCTTTGCTACCCAACGCCTCCAGGATGGCTTCAATGAGGGTTGCTGCTCCTCCTTCGATAGGCCCCGTCTTTCTCATGCTTGCGTGGACCATGAGGATAGGGCATGAATGGACGTGCAGGTGCTTGAATTGCTCAACGAGTGTATGGCGAGGAATCACTGTCTCTATTGGATAAATGATGTGGATTGATGCTTCAATATGATGGTAGTGATAAGGATAAAGCAAATCATTAGTTGCTGTACTTTCACCGTGAACCAAATAGGAAAGCCGTAGTACTGCTACTCTCCCAGAACCCATCATTTTTATATGAGAGGTTATTCCATGTCTATATCACTTCGGCATGATCCTTACCCTGTTCAAGATCCTTATCACGGTATATATGCGCACGGTGTTGAGACGAAGGCAGGAGCACGCGTCTTGCATATTTCCGGTCAGGTTGGTTTATCTCCTGAGGGTGTGCTGCCTCAAGACTTTAAAGGTCAATGCCGGCAGGCGATTATGAACCTGGAATCTGTATTAAAAGCAGCCAATATGGAGTTCACGGATATCGTCAAAATGTCCTTCTTTCTTGTTCGCAGGGAAGACATGGGTGAGCTCGTAGATGTTCGAAAAGAATTCCTTGATGGCGTGCGGCCCGCTATCACGACCGTATTTGTTGCCGGTTTGGTTTCACCAGACTGGCTGGTGGAAGTGGAAGCGGTAGCCTGCGCCGAATAATGTCACCTTTTAACTGGGCGACATCAAATGGTCTGCAACGCGGAGGGCTTGGGCAGCTATAGTCAGGGCGGGATTCATCGCGGCTGATGAAGGAAAAAAGGAGGAGTCCACAACGAAGAGATTATCTACGTCGTGCGATTTACAATACGGGTCGAGAACAGAGGTGCTTGGGTCGTGCCCAAACCGGATCGTGCCGCATTGGTGAGAGTTGGTCGCGATACCCATGGGTTCGACGAACACCAGGGGATAGCCGGCTTCTTTAAGCATGGTTGTCGCTTCTTCTGCCAGTTTGCGATGCGAAGCCATGTTGTTTGGTGTCCATTGAATCTGGATTTTGCCTTTGTTGGTCAGATGTACGCGGTTCTCCGGATCCGGCAGATCTTCTGACATGACCCACCAATCGATGCTGCGGTCGGTCATCATTTTGAGCATAATACGCGGCACGTTGGGTTTCGCCGCTGCAACCATTGGGGCTTGCACTTTCCCCAGAAGCTGCAAATTTCCTAGAGGGTAGTTCCAGTCTGGTCCGCGAAGATAAAAATCATTAACAGCCAGCGTCTTCTGGAATACCACATCGTTTTTTCTGCGAGGATCTATTGCAACAAGCCCGGAATTGTTGTGCACCATGTAGTTGCGGCCTACCTGGTCCGACGAATTGGCAAGGCCTAATGGGTGTTTGTCGTTTGCTGAGCGGAGCAGGAGGGCGGCGCTGTTAACGGCGCCGCAGGCAACGATGTAAATGCCGGCGTGGATGTTTATGTGGAGACCATTGCGTTCAACCTCAAGGGCTTTAATGTTCTTTCCCGTCTCATCGGTGAAGAACCGGAGTGCCATGGTGTTGGTCCACAGTGTCACGTTAGGGCTGGCGATAGCCGGCCGAACGCAACATATATCGGTGTCGCTTTTAGCGTGGACTTTGCAGGGGAATCCGTCGCATGTCTTGCATCGGATGCATGCTCCTCCTTCTCTCAGGTCGATGCCTATCGGGTAGTAGAACGGATTCAACCCTTGTTGTTTTAGCCGATCCGAAAGATCTTCTACATAGGCTTCATGGGGAACAGGGGGGAAGGGATATGGGGCCGATCGTGGAGGTTCTGTTGGGTCGTGCCCTGCTTCTCCGTGTACGTTGTAGATTCGCTCTGCCGCTGTATAATACGGCTCTAACTCCTCATAGGAAACCGGCCAGGCCGGGGACGTCCCTCCTTCGTGCTCCAGGTCTTCAAAATCTTCCTTGCGGAATCGGGGAAGGGCCGCTCCATAGACTTTTGTATTGCCTCCGACGAAATAATGCACGCCTGGGCGATACGCTTTGCCTTTGCTATCGTACCACTTTTCGGTCGTTTTATACCTGCTGTTGAAGTAGGCTTCTTCCGGGTCCCAGTTCTCGGGTTCCTGAGGCAGGTAGTCTCCGCGTTCTATGAGAAGGATTTTGGCTCCAGAGTTGCGAAGGCCATAGGCCAGTGTGCCGCCTCCGGCGCCGGTGCCGATAATTACAATGTCGAAGTTGTCAGTCATGGGGCGCAGGCACTACCTATTACTCTTCAGGTTTATGCCACCAGCTAGTGCGAGGGCCGAGGTGGAGTTGAACGGTTTTGAGTTCTGTAAATTCATCGAGGGTAAAACGCCCCAGCTCGCGTCCAAGGCCACTTTCCTTATAGCCGCCGAAGGGGAGTTCAGGAAAACCATCCATGTAGGTGTTGATCCAGATTGTACCGGCACGCACGCCGCGGGCAACCTTAAAAGCCTGGTCCACATTACTGGTCCAGACTCCTGCTGAAAGACCGTAGAGTGTGCTATTTGCAATGCGAATGGCATCTTCGGGTGTATCAAATTCCATGATAGACAGCACGGGCCCAAAGATCTCGCTTTTTGCAATTTCCATCTCAGGTTTGACGCCGGTGAACATGGTAGGCTCAATAAATCGGCCTTCGTCGGTCCGCATAGCAGAACCACCGGTTGCCAGTGTCGCCCCTTCGTCTTGGCCTGCCTGCACGTGGTGAAGAATTTTTTCGTATTGGGCCTGGTTGATAATTGCACCCACCTTGGTGTTTTCATCCAGGGGGTCGCCTACAGGCACAGATTTAACACGCTCTAGCGCCTCTTCCACAAACTGGTCCGCGATGGCAGTCTGTACCAGCAGCCGGCTTCCAGCATTACAGCATTCACCCATGTTGAAATACGCGCCAAACACAACAGCGTCTAACGCTGCTTCTAGGTCCGCATCTGCAAAGACGATCTGTGGATTCTTCCCGCCGAGCTCCAATGATACTTTTTTGAGATTCCCTTGAGATGCTGCAACAATGTGTTTGCCAACACCGGTAGATCCTGTGAAGGAGATCATGTCGACATCGTGATGTTCGGCAATTCGAGCGCCTGCCGGCTGCCCGAAACCTGTCACGATATTGACCACTCCATCTGGTACTCCAGCTTCTTGTAAGATCCGGCCGAGGCGAAGTGTTGTGGCTGGAGTTAGCTCACTGGGTTTGACAACAGCTGTACAACCTGCTGCAAGAGCAAAAGGTAGTTTTTGACTGATAATCAGCAGGGGGAAATTCCATGGGGTAATCATACCAACCACGCCAATGGGCTCCCGAAGAATGAGCCCGAGCATGCCTTCTCCCAGCGTATTATATGAATCTCCGTAGTTATGCCGTGTTAACGTGGCGGCATATTCCCACAATTCCGCCGTTCCTTCCATCTCGCCCTTTGCCTGGCTGATAGGCTTGCCGCTTTCCAGTGTTTCGAGATAAGCCAGTTCACTCGCATCTTCCCGGATAATCTCAGATACGCGATGGATGATCTTTGCCCGCTTTGCGGCCTGCATCATGGGCCAGGGCCCTTCGTCAAATGCTTTCCGTGCAGCAGCTACGGCCTTGTCCACATCTTCACTGCCGGCTTTGGGGTACGTACCTACTGTTACACCATGCGCAGGACTCTCTCGATCATATCGTTCACCAGACTGCGCCTCAACCCATTGTCCATCAATGAGCATTTGATACGAATACGGTTCGGTAGGAGGGGTGTTCATTTTTTATGTTTTTCGTTTCTGGTTTCTGGTTTCTGGTTTCTTGATAGAGTATGCGGATGTGTCTCTAACAATACATCAGAAAAACAAAAGCCAAAACATCATTTTTGCGAATCAGGAGCTCTGGTAATATCAGCTTGCAGGCGGTAAATTTCAAATGCAAAAATACCTAGCTGACAAAATACCCATCCGAAACAAGAAACGAGAAACAAGAAACAGCTTGAATACTCTATTATTCAGGTATGTAATTGTAATTATCCACTTGGCCCTTTAATGCGATTTCTTGTTCTGGTGCTTTTATTATCAGCGTGCACGGCTGAGTCGGCTTCTGTAGTTGAAGACCAGCCAGGTACTGTAACCATTATCTTTGACGCTCACCCTTCATATAGGCACAACCTTCATGAGGGGATAGCACAATATGTGGATGATCACTTTATCAAACGAACCCTTCGCCCTGATCAACAAGGCGATACATTGACCGTCATTACTGCGAGGGATATGCTCGGGCTCACACATACTTTTCCCTTTGAAGAGAAAGAAGGAGGCCCTACAGTGTATATGCAGCTTCATTATGCAATACAAAAAGGGGATACTGTGCGGTTCACCTATGATGGCTTCAAGCCCCATGCGGAGGTTCTGAATAGAGATGTGCTGCCTTACGATCTGAACTATGATCTTGCATCCTGGGAAGCGTTGTATGAACAGAATGCTCCGGTTCGGGCTTTCATGTTTAGTTTTGTTTTCGACCCTAATTGGACGGTGCAGGAGAGGGATGAGAACTTTCGTCGCCACATGTATCAGGTTCATGCACAAGATCTAGAAGAAATTAGCCGAGAAGATGTCTTTCTTGATTCTCTGTTTGATGCAGGTATGCTATCTGAGGCGGCACATGGATATCGGAAAGCGATTAATTACTTCAGGGTAATGGATAGGGATTTGCGCCGTGCTCGTGTTGATCAATACGTCAATCAGCATATAGAGTCCAGCGAAGGAGAGATTGCCAACTTGGAAGAAAGAGGTTCAGTGCCTGAAATGAGTTATGAGGAGTTGGCTGCACTTGGGGTCATACAGTTTTCGCTCAGTGATTACGTGGTCCAGCGTTTTCAAGTCCCAACAGTCTCTGAAGCGTATGATGGATCTGGCTTGCGTTACCCGGACTATCCAATCAAGTTTGATTCAACGCTTGAAGCGTCCTGGCTCCCTCAGAAGGCAAAAGAAGTGTTATTGTTTGAGGACTTGAAAGGCATTCTGCAAGAATATCCATTAGAGTACCGGTTTCGTTATTTGAGCAAATTCAAGGAATTCGTAACCGATACAACCCTGGTCAACTATATTACTACACAGTATTCTATAGAAGCTGGGGAGGAAGAAGAGATTATTCTAGAAGATCTTGAAGGCAATACAAATACTTTTACCGAGGTGTTGGCAGATTATGCGGGTAAGGTAGTGTATATCGATTGGTGGGCAGGCTGGTGCGGCCCGTGTATTCGCATAATGCCTGAAATGCAGGAGCTAGAACAAAGTCTCGATAAGCAGGACGCGGTCATCTTATATATCTCAATCGATGAAGATACCAAATCATGGGCTACCTCCATCGATTCTCTCCTCTACGGCTCTCAGCAAACCAATTACCGGGTAGCCAACAAGTACGTATCCAAGCAATTCGAATCCTTCAACATCCAATTCATCCCCAGATACTTTTTGATCAATCAGAAGGGAGAGATTGTAGAAGACTATGCACCCGGTCCCGGAGAAGAGAGACTCAACCTATTACTCACCCAGCTTCTAGAATGATGCCCCCTTAACAATAATCTCAACCCAACAAGAAACCAGAAACAAGAAACCAGAAACATCCGAATAACCCGTTATTCGGATAAATTACCGCCCCGTAAAACTAGCCGTTCTTTTCTCCCTAAACGAAGCCACCCCTTCCTTAGCATCTTCTGTGTACCGGGCAAATGCGCTGGCGAGTGCTTCCAGACGGTAGCCGGTATTATGTCCGAATCCACCGTCGATGATTTGTTTGGTCATTTGTACGGCAAGGGGAGCGTTTTCTATGATGGTTTTGGCCACATCGAGGGCACGTGACATGAGTGAGTCGCGGGGAACTGATTCGTTGACGAGGCCCCATTGTTCAGCTTTTTGGGCGGTAACGCGTTCGCCCGTAAAGATCATCTGTTTTGCTCTGGCAGGGCCGATAACTGCTGGGAGGCGCTGGGTGCCGGCCCACCCAGGAATGATGCCTAGTTTTACTTCGGGGAGAGCGAGGGTAATGTCGTCCGCAGCAATTCGAATGTCGCAAGCAAGGGCGATCTCTAATCCACCACCGAGAGTGTAACCGTTGAGTACAGCAATGGTCGGCAGGTTGATGGCAGCGAGGCGGTCAAAGATTCGATGTCCCTCTCTGATCCAATTTCTCCACATATCTATCGCTGTGGCTTCAGCCCAAGCATTGATATCTGCTCCAACACAAAAGGAACGATCCCCGCCTCCTGTGACGAGCACCACGCGTATATCCGAATCCTGCTCAAGATTGGCAATATGCTCTTCAAATTGTTTGAGCATCTCAATGGTCAACGCATTGAGTTTTTCAGGCCGGTCAATTGTAATTGTGGCAATGTGATTGCTTTTGGAGAGGGTGACCATTTAAGGACGGAGTGATGAGTTTCGAATGCTGAGAAATTTTAGTCCTTGAAGTTCTAAAAAATGGGTGGGTTTTGCAAGACGTTTTGAGTAGCACTTATAACTAAAAGGGTGATTGCACCGTATGCTTAGCATCACTTTTGTTTAGTGCTTCTGGTTGTAGAGGTAGGATCAATAATTACAATCAACCAGAAACGAGAAACAGATCATTTAAATCATAACGATTTATTTGATCTCATTGAGAGTAAATTGCTGTTATTATAAGTAGTAAGTAAACTGTACACCACGTAAAAGCCACCCGTTCACCATGTCACGCCCTATTCCTTTTCTTCTAATGCTTATTACTTTGTTTGGTGTACTCCACCAAAACGATGTGCACGGGCAAGACATACAGTCTACTCTTTTTGAATCGGATGAGGTTGTTGCTGTTGTATTAAGTACCGATTTCAAGACGTTGTTTGATGACCGTGGGGATGACCCCAAGCAGCAACCTGCTCTACTCAGTTATACGGATGAACAGGGGGGTGAGCATTCACAGGAATTAAAGGTGCGGCTTCGAGGCAATTTTCGAAAGAAGCACTGTAATTTCCCACCTATTCGCCTCAATTTCGCAAAAAAAGAGTCCGAAGGGACCCTGTTTGAAGGGGAAGACAAACTAAAGCTTGTCACGCACTGCCAGGACAAAAGAAGTGATTACGAACAGTATGTCTTGATGGAGTACCTGGCCTATCGGATGTATAACGAGTTGACGGACAAAAGCTTTAGGGTCCGATTGGTTCAAGTTACGTATGAAGACACGGAAGAGAATCGGAAGCCGTTGACCCGGTATGGGTTTTTGATTGAAGATGATGAGTTAATGGCGCTGCGTAACAATGGTTTTTACCTAGATGACCATACGGGATACCACCAGGAGTCTACGGACTACAGCCAGATATTGATGATGGCTCTTTTTCAATACATGATCGGCAATACAGATTGGTCTGTTCCTGCACTTCATAATATCCGCCTCATCGCAACTGAGGAGAGCCAGTTGCCGTTTGCGGTCCCTTACGATTTTGATTTTTCAGGCCTGGTAAATACCAACTATGCCAGCCCATCTCCAAAACTACCTATCAAGACAGTGAGGCAGCGGCTTTATCGAGGCTACTGCCGTCCTCAGGAAGAAGTAGTCACGCAGGTTGAGGTCTTCCAAAAGAAAAAGGATCAGTTCTACGCCTTAATAAAAGACATGGAGCCACTAAGCCGTGTCGTTCGAGGCAACGCCATCGACTACCTGAATGATTTCTACAAAACCATCAGCACCGAAAAACGAATCCGCCGAGCCTTCGACAATACCTGCCAGCAGTTATAAGTGCAAAGTTCAAGGTGCAAAGTAATTGGTTTGTTTTAAGAGCCAAGTAGTCTAATTTACATTGCACATTGCACATTGCACATTGCACATTGCACATTGCACTTACCCAACCCTTACCGCCTTTCCTGTTCGGGTAGACTCAAGCACTGCCAATGCAGTAGCTAGCGACTTTACTCCGTCCTCGCCTGTAGCCCAGGGTTGGCCATTTCCTTTTACAGCCTTATTGAAATGACGGATAGCGTGTCCGTACAGGTTTTCGGGAGGATCGAGTTGAATTTCTTCTTGTTTGTCCCCGCGTTTAATGAAGATCTGGCCCTTGGGTTGTTGGGTCATAACGTCCCGAGCAAACAAAGAACCTTCGGTGCCATGTACCTGAAACCCGGTTGGGGCATGAGCAATGGTGAATGCATCATGGAATTGAGCGATCACCCCGTTTTTAAATCTCATTACGCCCATCACTGCATCTTCGATGTCTCCTGCTCCCATACCTTGTTGAGCGGATAAGGCAGTAACCTCTTCCACATCGCTATTAAGCACATACCGGAGGGTATCCGTATCGTGCACTGTGATATCCATGATTACACCAGCGCCTGTAGATGGGTCCTTGATACGCCATCCTTGAAGATGTGGGGGCAAGTAGACGGCATGGAAGACCCTGGCTGCTAATGGTTTACCAATGGCTCCTTCGTCGATGAGCTTGCGCAAGGTGCGATGGGTAACGGCATTGCGGAGATGATGATTGGTACCCAGCACAAGCCCAGCAGCTTTGCATGCATCCACCATGGCTTGGGCGTCTTCTACGTTTAATGCAAGTGGCTTTTCACACAAGACATGTTTGTCAGCCTCTACGCATTGCATCGTTTGGGCCTTGTGCTTTTCGTTGGTGGTGCTGATGTAGACGACGTCTACGTCTGGATCTGCTAACAGAGCATCTACATCGTCATAGGAGCGGGGGATTCCATTATCATCTGCATACTTCTTGCCGCGTTCTGCACTGCTACTCATAACAGCAACTACGTGGCTATCCGGCTGCTCATTAATAGCGGGTATCATCCATTCACGGGCAATGGTACTCGCCCCAATCAATCCCCACCCCAATTTTTTATCATCTGCCATTTTAACTCTTCGGCTATTCCAGTTAACGATTTAGGTGCAGCCGAAGATAAGAAAAAATGCTTCGAGTTTCGAGTTTCTAGTTCCTGGTTTTTAGACGAAGCAAATAACCCGAAACGCGCAACCCGAAACCCGAAACAGATCGTGGAATCGAGATTCCACAATCGCTATTCCACGATCCCAATCGCCGCACCATCAGGGCTGGCAATCACCGCAAAATGGACATTCATTTCTTCGATGTTAGTGGGAGGTACATGTATGGCCCCACCCAACTCCTCTACTTTCTTGACCGTATCGGGAATGGACTCAACAACGACATACGAAAGCCAATAGGACGGTGCTTGCATGTTCGGAGGCATCTGAACCGCTCCGGCAGCCATTCTATCTCCATCCTTCATGATCCAATACGTGCCCTGGTCTCCCATATCCCGTCCTTCTTTGCTCCAGCTCAATAACTCCTCATAAAAGGCAGTTGCTTTATCTACATCAGTAGACATCAACTCATTCCATCCAACGAGGCCTGGGCGCGTATCTGGCATATTGTACGATTGGGCTGCTGCGAAAACGTAGAAATGAGCGCCAGCAGGATCGTGAACAACCGCTGCGCGTCCAGTGCCAGGAATATCAAAAGGAGGCATGACTACGTTTCCGCCCAAGGTTTTTATTTTCTCGCAAGCAGCATCTACATCCTCAACAGAAATATAGACGCCCCAGTGAGGAGGTGCTTTCACTTTATCTGGGAGCGTCATCATTCCACCTACTCCCTCGTCTCCAGAGTTGACCATCGTATAGATGCCAGCATCCCCATTGTCCTGGTCCTTTGTGTTCCAGCCAAATAATTGGGTATAAAATGAAATCGCACCTTCGCGGTCGGTTGTCATTAATTCGTGCCATACAAAATGGCCTGGTGCATACGGCGTGGGCATAAGCTTTCCTCGGTTAAGTTCAAAGTTCAATGTTCAAGGTTCAAAGTTAGAAGGCAGTTTGAAGGCAGAATGTAACCAACTTTGAACCTTGAACTTTAAACTTTGAACATATATCGCACATGTAACGTGGTCTTCCCGCAATATGTTGCAACACTAACTGCTTTTTTAGATTAGATCGACAGGTTTTTCGGTAGCGATGGATTCATAGATTGCATCGAGTACGCGGACATCGTGGAGGCCTTCTTCTCCAGAAACTCTGCTTTTTCTGTCTTCCTGGACGCACAGGGAGAAATCGTCCATTTGGGCGGCCCACATGTTGTTTTCGGGTGCTTCGATCGCGCCTTTACTGGTCGTGCCGGTTTGGCCGCCGTACCCATAAGCCGAATCGATTCGGGTCCAGCCGCCTTCCATGGCTGCGTAGAACCTGTTGAAATTGCTGCTATAACTGGTGGAGCAAGAAGCAATTGCGCCGCTGGCGAATTTCATTTGCCAGAGAATCGTTTCATCTACTTCGTTAAATTTGACCGGATCTGTTTTGATCTCTTGGGCGCTTACGGATACGGGTTCTTCGCCTGTCGCATAGCGGGCTGCCTGGATGCAGTATACACCAACGTCGTATAAGGCACCGCCTCCAGCTAGCTCTTTCTTAAGCCGCCATTGGTTGGGGTTACCAATCCTGAATCCAAAGTCGGCCTGAATCACTTTAGTAGCTCCCATCTCTTTGTTCTGCCCAATCCGAATAATCTCCTGGTGGACGGGGTGAAACTGGCATCGATAACCGATGGACAATTTTACGTTGTTGTTCTCACAGGCTGCTATCATGCGTGCACACTGATCGGTGTTGAGCGCCATTGGTTTTTCACAAATAACATGTTTGCCTGCTTCTGCAGCCCGAATGACGTACTCCATGTGCATGGAATTGGGAAGCACGACGTATACAATATCGATGTCATCGTTATTCGCAATGCTATCGTAATTCTCGTAATTGTAGATATTGGCATCGGGTATGTTATATTGCTCCGCCCACGTTTTTTCTTTTGCAGGAGTCCCCGTAACTACCCCAGCTATATGACAATGCTCGGCGTCGGCTAAATTGCTGGCTAGCCTAGTTGCATAGTTACCAAGCCCCACAAAGGCGAATCCCAATGAGTTTCTGCGAGTTTGAGCGAGGGTGTTCCGTACAATGATAGCAGGTGCTGAACCTGCTAGAGCTGCGGCTCCGATGCTACTAGATAACTGGCGAATAAAACGTCTGCGTTGCATAGCTGGTTTGTCGTTTATTGTTAATAGATTAACTGTATGTCGAAAGAATATTTCAAAGACAAAGTGATTTGGATCACCGGAGCTTCTTCTGGGATTGGTGAGGCATTGGCGTATCAATTCAGTAAGATGGAAGCTCGTCTGATTCTATCCTCCAGGAAATTACACAAATTAGAGCAGGTACTCCAGCAATGTGAACATCCTGAACGCCATGAAATACTTCCTCTCGATTTAGAAGACCTTGAATCATTACCTGAGAAGGCAAAAGAAGCGATGGGATATTGGGGACGGGTTGACATGCTGATCAACAATGGAGGCATAAGCCAGCGGTCTCTGGCAACGGAGACGCCCTTTGAGGTCGACAAACGCATTATGACCATCAATTACTTTGCGCCGGTGATTCTAACAAAGCAAGTACTGCCTTCGATGCTGGAAAGGAAACAGGGGCACATCGTAGTCACGAGTAGTTTGACGGGTAAGTTTGGAACGCCGCTTCGTTCGGGCTACGCAGCATCCAAGCATGCATTACACGGTTTTTTCGATGCGCTGCGAGCCGAAGTCTGGCGAGAGAAAATCTTTATTATGCTCGTATGCCCGGGCTATATAAAAACGGACATCTCGCTGAATGCTTTGACGGCAGATGGATCCCCTCAAGGTACGATGGATAAAGGACAGGAAAACGGCCTCTCTGCGGAAGCCTGTGCAAAACGCATCATAAGGGGAATGGTCGATGGCAAAGATGAAATGCTGATCGGAGGGATGGAGACGATGGGTGTCCTGGTTAAACGATTCTTCCCCCGGTATTTTAATCGGATGATAAGGAACGTGAGCGTCACCGGCTAACCGGTGATGCGTTTCTGGTTTATTGCTCCGCAATCAGTTAGATGGGCATACCCATCTGCGTGTCTGGTTTTTTGGGGGCCAAACAAGAAACGAGAAACTAGAAACCAGAAACAATCGCACGAAGCGCGGTTAATCCATCCGTGAGACAGGCGGGGCCGGGTTGGAGGATGATGGCAGGGTCCATTTCGTGGATTTGATTGTTTTTGATAGCGGGGATGGCGTCGTAGCCTGGACGAGAAGTAACTGCCTTAGAATCTAACGGCTTTCCACACCAGCAGCCGATGTAGATGTCGGGCGATCTCTGGATAACTTCCTCGTGTTGCACAAACCGCTCGGCTGAAGCTTTGCCGTACGCACGGTCTGCAAAAATATTAATTCCGCCGGCGATCTCTATTAACTCGCTTACCCATCCTATGGCGCTGATCATCGGTTCATCCCATTCTTCGAAGTACACCTTCGGCTTTACTTCTATCTTGCTCGATTCTTCCTGGAGTTGTTGTAGTGTTGAGCGATACTCAGATATATACTCGGTGGCTTTCTCTTCGGCCCCAACGATCCTTCCTACCATCATAAGGGTATCAAGAATCTCCTCGATGGTTCGCTGATTGGTGATCAGCACATTCAAATTTGCTTTGATCAAATCATGGGCGAGTTGTGCCTGCACATCAGAAAACCCAATAACCAGATTCGGCTCCAGGGCTTTGATTTTCTTTACACTGCCTCCCGTAAAAGCTGAAACTACGGGTTTCTCCTTTTTTGCCCTTGTCGGCCGTTCTGTGTAAGCACTAATTCCGACGATGTACTCTTCCTTGCCAAGCAAGTAAAGCCATTCCGTGGTCTCTTCGGTAAGGCAAACGATGCGCATCTGCTTATATCGTTTTTAGTTGTTTTTGTGGTAGCTAGACAGTGAAAAAGAAAACGTCTATTTTGAAAACAAGATTCTGAACTGACTGTCTTCTTCTTACCCCCTGCATCATGCCCAACCAGAAACCAGAAACCAGAAACCAGAAACTCCTCATCCTCATCTGCATCCTGCTAGCTTGCTGTGAGCTCCCAACCGAGAATGAAGTAAGCCCAAACATCCTGTTCATCATCACCGACGACCAGCGGTTTGATATGATGGGCAATGTGAATCCGGATTTACATACACCCACAATGGATTGGTTGGTTGAGCACGGTGTCCGATTTGAAAATGCGTTTGTCACAACCTCCATTTGTGCAGCGAGCCGGGCCAGTTTATTGGCTGGAGTTGTAGAGAGAACGCACCGATTTACGTTTATTACCCCGCCTTTGGCCGAGGAATTCACGGAAGTCAGTTATCCCTCAATCATGAAGGACGCTGGCTATCGGACGGCGCACATCGGGAAGTTCGGTGTCAAGGTGATGGATGGGGCAACCGATTCTATGTTTACTGTTTTCGAGCCGCTCAATCGGAACCCCTACTTCAAAGAACAAGAAGATGGATCGATGCGGCACCTGACGGATATCACGGCGGATAAAAGCATTGCATTCATAGAATCAACACCGGAAGGACAGCCTTTCGCACTTACGCTGAGCTTTAATGCACCGCATGCGGAAGACAGTGATGAGCGGCAATACATCTGGCCGGAAGCCATGGATACGCTGTACCAGGATCTAATTATCGAACCCCCACCTCTTTCGGATCCAGCCTTCCATGAATCATTGCCCCTATTCCTCAGAGATCCCGAGATTAATATGAATCGATACCGGTGGTTTTGGCGATTTGATTCTCCTGAGGATCGTCCAAACAAACCGGAGGAAATGACAAAGGGATATTACCGGATGATCAGCGGGGTTGATGCCGCGATCCAACAGGTGATTGATCATCTCGAGACCGAGGGTGAATTGGATAATACGGTGATCGTATTGATGGGGGACAACGGCTACTATCTTGGCGAACGGGGATATGCAGGCAAATGGCTCTCGCACGAACCATCTATCCGAGTACCTCTCTTGATTTTCGATCCTCGGAATCCTGAATACGCTGGGGCACGGCCTGAAGCAATGGCTTTAAATATAGATATAGCCCCTACACTCCTCGATATTGCGGGCCTTGCTATTCCGAATCAAATGCAAGGACGAAGTCTCCTTCCTCTTATCGAAGAGGGAACGCCCCCTAATTGGCGGACAGACTTCTTCGTTGAGCACCTCATGGACCACAAACAAATTGTTAAACACGAAGGGGTTCGCGGGCAGCGATTTAAGTACGCCCGCTACTTTGAAATCGACCCGGTCTACGAGGAATTGTATGATCTTCAGCAAGATCCTCTGGAAATGACGAACTTGGCCGAAGACCCTGGCTATACGGAAGAACTTAACCGCCTGAGACAACGTACCGACGAACTGAGGGACCTGTACGGCGGCCCCTATGTGCCTCATGAAGGTGAACCTGCGATGTTACCCTAGCTGACAACCTTGTGCCGCCGTCGAAATGGATGTGTAGCAGGTGCAAGTAGGCTGCATCGTTGACGAAATGGATGTGCAGCAGGTGCAAGTAGGCTGCGTCGTTGACGAAATGGAGGTGTAGCAGGTGCAAGTAGGCTGCGTCGTTGACGAAATGGATGTGCAGCAGGTGCAAGTAGGCTGCGTCGTTGACGAAATGGATGTGTAGCAGGTGCAAGTAGGCTGCGTCATTGACGAAATGGATGTGCAGCAGGTGCAAGTAGGCTGCGTCATTGACGAAATGGATGTGCAGTAGGGGTAAGTGGACGTAAACCAGGGACAGAAGGCTGAGCGAGGATTTGTGAGAATTTAAGGAGTTTGTTAGTTTGACCTGATATACCCACTCATCATATACCAGGTAGATATGCGTACGCTGTTTTTGTTTTGTATTTGTATGATCTTTCCCTTTTCCGTGTTTGCGCAAGACGGAATTAACCCACTGAAGCAAGCGGTTATTTCATCCATCGATGAGAAGTATGACGATTTTACTGCGTTGAGCGATGAAATCTGGATGCACGCGGAAGTGGCCTTTGAAGAAACAAATTCGGCTAAAGCATTGGCCGACTTTGCCCGTGCGCATGGGTTTCGGGTTGAAGAAGGGGTTGCAGATATTCCAACAGCCTTTACGGCTGAGTATGGATCTGGCGAACCCATCATTGGCATATTGGGAGAGTTTGATGCGTTGCCTGGACTTTCTCAGAAAACAGAGCCCTCAAAGGCGCCGCGTGTCATTGGTGCAGCTGGGCATGGGTGTGGTCACAATGTATTTGGAGTGGGATCTCTTGCTGCAGCCATTGCCATTAAAGAGCAAATAGAAGCCGGTGCGTTAAGCGGCACGATTCGTTTTTATGGCACCCCTGCCGAAGAACGGTTCTTCGGTAAATTATGGATGATCCGTGATGGATTGTTTGAGGATGTGGACATCGTGATGGACTGGCACCCGAGTGCGGCGACCAAGGCAGCCGTTCAAAGCAGTCTTTCACTCGTTGACTTTGTGGTTGAATATTACGGAGCCACTTCACACGCTTCAAGCGATCCTTGGCGTGGACGCAGTGCTTCAGATGCCCTGGAGTTATATACAACAGGAATTAATTATTACAGAGAGCACGTATTGCCAACGGTCCGTATGCATTATCAGATTCAAGATGCTGGAGAGGCAGTGAACATTGTACCCGATTATGCTAAAGTGTGGACGCGTGTGCGGGACACAAAGCGAGAGGGTATGGTGAAAGTTTGGAAACAGGTAGAGCGTATCGCTGAAGGTGCTGCCATGATGGCCAACGTAGATTTCAAAATCACACTGATTTCTGGTTTACATGAGATACTGGTGAATCGTACAGGAGGTGAGCGATTGCAGTCCAACCTGGAGTATCTGGGGGGCATCGAGTATACCGAAGAGGAGCAAGAGTTTGCTCGGAAACTGCAGGAGTCGCTTGGGCAAGAGCAAGTTGGTATAAAAGCTGAGATTGGTCCAATGGAAGCTACGTTAGAACACCCACGAGGTGGATCTACGGATGCAGCAGATGTCAGCTACGTGGTTCCGACTATTCGCCTTTCAGCCTCTATTGCTCCAGAAGGCACACCCTGGCATTCCTGGGCCGTCGTCGCATACTCCGGGATGTCGATTGGGCATAAGGGAATGGTATACGCATCAAAAGCGATGGCAATGACGATGGTTGATCTGTTTGAGGATGCTGAACTGAGAGACGCGGTAAAGGCTGAGTACCTTGAACGGAAAGGAGACTATGTGTACGAAGGTATCGTACCTGATGGCCCTCCACCAATAAATAGCGCACACTAAGCCTGAACCCATTGATTTCATGAAGCCAAATTTGTTTGCCGCCCTCATGGTAGGGCTGCTTCTGGTTGTTTCTTGTGCTACGCCAGAAAAGATCGAGCAGCCCAATGTCTTATTCATCGCTATTGATGATCTAAACGATTGGGTGGGACCGTTGAACGGACATCCGCAGGTTCAGACACCGTACATGGACGCGCTGGCGGCAAGGGGGACGGTATTCACCAATGCTCACACGCAGTCTCCACTGTGCAGTCCATCAAGAACCAGTATCATGACTGGGAAGAGACCTTCTTCAACAGGCATCTATGGATTGGCACCCTGGTTTAGAAATGTGGATGAGATCAAAGATCTGGTTACGCTCAATCAGCACTTTTCGCAGAATGGATACAGAACGTATTCGACAGGCAAAATTTATCACGGTGGATATGGCCGACAGGATGATGACACCGAGTTTGATGAGTTGGGACCTCCCTCTTCAGTAGGAGCCAAGCCAGAGGAAAAACTGATCGGCTGGACGCCCGGTGGTAATCATACCCTCATGGACTGGGGCACCTTCCCTCATAATGATGAGGATAAGGGAGATTGGATAGTAGCCTCCTGGGCCGTGGAGAAGCTGAATGAAAAGCCGCAAGAGCCGTTCTTTCTGTCAGCTGGTTTTTTCTTACCCCACGTTCCACTTTACGTAACGGATAAGTGGATGGACATGTATCCCGAAGAAACCCTTCAACTTCCTCCCATCCTGGATGGCGACCGGGATGATACCCCTCGCTTTTCCTGGTACGATCACTGGGATCTTCCCGAGCCACGACTCAAATGGTTGCAGGATAGCGGACAGTTGGTACCCATGGTCCGCTCGTACCTTGCTTCTATCAGTTTTGTGGATAGCCAGGTGGGCCGGCTCTTAGAGGCCTTGGAAGCCAATGGATATATGGAAAACACAATAGTTGTCTTATGGTCGGACCATGGATACCATCTTGGGGAGAAACAAATCAGTGGGAAGAATACGCTATGGGATCGATCGACACGGGTGCCCTTGATTTTTGCGGGCCCTGGCGTTTCTGAAGGGGCAATGGTTGATAGTCCCGCCGAATTATTGGACATCTACCCAACGCTGATAGATCTGTGCGATTTGACGGATCGTGAAGGGTTGGAAGGGCATAGCCTCTTACCGCAATTAAAAGATGCTACAGCAGAGCGGGAATGGCCTGCGATTACCACGCATAACCATGACAATCATGGGATTCGCACGAAAGACTGGCGATTCATCCAGTATGCCGATGGGAGCCGTGAGTTGTACAATATGCAGAATGATCCCAATGAATGGACCAATCTCGCTGGAGATCCAGCCTACGCGAACATTCTAGAAGAGCACGCCCAGTGGCTTCCACAGGTAAACCTAAAACCCGTTGAGGGCAGCAGGCATCGTATACTTACCTATGAAGACGGACAGGTGGTATGGCAGGGCACTACGATCACAGCGGACGACCCTATTCCTGGGGTTGAAATAGAAGAGGTCCCCTAAACAACAAAAGGGCGCCGAAGCGCCCTGATGATGTACTGCAAGCAAAATTCTACGATTAGTTGGTCAATGCACAACTGTTCTCGAAGAGCGCATAGTCGTCACTGTCCTCAGTTACGGTTAGCGAAGCCTGGTCGAATACACAGGCATAGCTTTGTCCGTTGCAACTGGCGCCAATCGCTCCATCAATAACGATGCTTTGCGACTGATCCGTAGCGCTTGAAACAACGCTCTGGTTAAAGCTAGAGAATGAGAGGGTACACTGATTTGTCAGGCTTCCATCTAGAAGCAGACCGAAATTAAAGCTCGTTTCTGAGATATCTATTGTGAGTCCAAGATCGATATTCCCAGTGGTACCGTCACAATCCTGAAAATCCAATGTGTAGATTTCTGGGTTGGTTGTAGATTGGGTGTACTCGACCTGGCCCGTATTACAGGGATAGACTGGCTGACTCTTGGAAGCGGCCTGGTTGATAAAAATATCGGCAGCTACAAAACCGAGTGCCGAGAAGCTGCTCGCCATCATCTCGCCCATCATTTCAAAAGCAGCTCCTGGGTCGTCGCTATCGTCGTTGCTATCGCAACCAGCGAGGGTAATTGAAAAAGTAAGTAATGCTATGAATAAAACTCGATAGTTACTCATGTTAATTGATTGTGTGGTTATTGACTATTGATATCATAGAGGGCGAAAGCCAGAGAGTTATGGCTTCGCATCAAAACAGAAATACGTTTCTATACCATTTCCGTATGTACGGCAAAAAAATTCTCTTTGCGTAGGCTTATCAAATACTGGGCCTAAATTGTCAAAGTTCTTACAGATGGGTGCAATTTAACGAGTAATTGTGCTGATAAAATGCAGGTCGCCCATAATTTGTCATCCTGCGCGAGCGTAGCGAGGAAGGATCTGGGCAAGCGCCACGTGGCTGTATATCACCTTTTTTAAGGGAGGTGCACGCCCAGATTCTTTCGCTGTCGCTCAGAATGACAGGATTGAAACATGTAGTATTCTACTTACTGAGTTTGTTGACACTGTATTCAGCCTATATCCTTACTTCATCACTCCAAGCTCGCCACTTCGTATACCCTACCTTCGGATCACTCCCATCAGGTTGTAGCCCATGTGTATTTGGCAGGGCTTCAAATACAGCATTTCCGTTATAGAAGATGTTCAAGAACTGAGAAGCCTCGTAGTACAAAGCGTCATCCTTAACAGATGCATAAAGGAAATGGGCGTCTGTTTCGATAGGCCCGTACGCGATGCGCCCTTTTTCCCAGGTATATCGGGGCCGTATGTTCTCTCTGGCTAACTCCGACTCAAGGTCTAGTTTCAAACAGAGATAAGCTGTCTCAGCCTGGTGGTTAATTTGTATTGCAACCCCATCTGGGAAGGATGTTGGTTTTATGAGTTGATAGGTGGAGAGCATGGATTCGGGAGATGCGCTGGCTGCATGTGGTTTAAGTACCGTGACAAACACCTCGTAATCTCCTGCGAGATAATGGCTGGATTGCGTCTGGTAAATAGCTTGCTCATCCTGGAAATGCCGGCGTTCTGGATATACACCGATCTCCTTTGCGTTGGTCTCCAAAAACTGAATCAGAAGCCGTTTGTCAGCTGGCAGAGCAACCGATCGAATAGAGTCGATAGAGGTATCATAATAGTCTGTACCCGAGTTATGCACCTGGCGAGTGTGCCACAAGTTGGTGTAAGTAAAGTAATCTTCAACAGTAGCTTGTACCGCATCAACAACAACAAAGGTATCATCCTCTTTGAGGTATGTAATGATGCGGTCCCAGGCATACCCCATCTTGTCGTCGATGACGCGCGTGCGGCTCATCTCGGTTTTGTCAAACGCATGAAACTCTACCTTTTGGGTTCGCACAGGCCGGTATGCCCCTGAGTTGTATAGGAACTGGTCGACAGGCTGGGTGGCGTCTCGTTTGTTTTTTCTTACGACGAGTTTATTCTGATAATAGTCTGCCCTGAACTGGCCAAGCGGTCCGCTCGGAAGCCCGGATCTGTAGCCGCTGCTATGAAGGAGGACGCTTCCGCCAGACATCAACAAGGGGATGTCATTTTCATCGGCCTGGCCGTGATGGGCCTTCTCTTCTTCGACGGTTAGTGTGTTTCGGAGGTAGTCCCGGTGTGGGCTTCCGCCATCGCCTTCGTCCCGGTAATTGAGCAGCAAGTAGGTGCTCGTTGGATCCCATCCGTTTCTAAACACCACTTTTTTACCCGACAGGTCTTCCAAAACTTCCTGGCTTCCCGATTGAGGGCGGGTGGCTGCGACGGACTCATCGGTCCATTGGTGTGCCATGGTGAGATGAGACGCTGCGACTACTCCGTACCGGTTTTCTGTTACCGCTTTTTCTAACAGTTGCTTTGCAATCCACTTGAGCTCCTCATCCTGATAGAGGCCTCCGAGTTTTTCAAACACGGCGATGAAACGATCCCAACCAGGATTCCAGTTGGAGTCCCCAAAAGCCGGCATTGTAGACGCCGGAGTAAACATCTGTTTGAAATATTCGGCGTAGTACCGGATTAATGAAGAGTTATACATTAACTCCTCGTGCCCTGCAATTTCTGCATAGGAAAGCAGTGAAGCCAACCAGATGGCTTGATAGCCAGAAGCATCTTCGATTTCCCACTGAGTCAGGTTGTCCTGTGCTACGATTTCCGCCATTTGCTTCCATTTAAGCGCATGCGGATGACCGGGCATGGCTAAATATCCATAATACCAGCCTTCGGCCCGAAGCAGTGCTCGATTATGGGCGCCCCACTCAGGAAAGTGAAACTGAAAATCGAGGCTGTAGGCGAGGTCCTTTTCAATAGTCTCGCGCATCTCGGGAGTTAAGGCATCGCTGTCCTTGATGCGTAGATAGGATCGGGAATAGGGCGGTAAGAAGAAAAAATTAGAGAGCGCCGGCACACCGTTTTCGTATTCAATCCGGGTTTTGTAATAATCCTCCGGATACACATCTCTCAATGAACCGTATTCATACAATAATTGAGCAGCTCGTTCTGCATGCGTAGCCTCCCCAGTTTGCTCATACAAGAAACCGAAGATGTCGGCAAGATAAATAGGATGGGACGGTGAATTGTAGCCCCATAGAACACTGGGGTCTACATTACTTTTCCATCGCTCAATAACCTCCGGGTACCGCTCCCAATTCGTTTCGGCTGTATGCTGTATATAATCAAAGTACGCCGATTTCTGGGCGTTGACAGCAAGGCAAGGGACAAGGAAGAGGGCGAGGAGAAGGATTCGAAAGTTCAAAGTGCAAAGTGCAAAGTTCAATGTGCAAAGTTCAAGGTTATAATAAGAGATAAACCCCAAACTTTGCACCCTGCACCTTGCACTTTGCACCTTCACTGGCTATCAGCCAGTGAAGTAAACCCAAACTCCTAGGACAATAACGATAACTGCCACGGCTCCCCATACGTCTTTTTGTCTCCAGAGTGGGTCTGATGTAAGATCGGAGTTGGGGTCTACGGTCTGGAATGTGAGATCCTTTACCTTTTCTGCATCAGGTTCTTCTGTAGATAGGCTGACGACGATCAACACGATTGTACAGATAACAAAGAGATAGAAAGCGTAGTGCAGGAAGTTGATTTCTGTGAACTCTAAGAAGATGCCAGATAGAGATTCTTTGTTGAGGTCTGCAAGCAGCCGTCCAATGCCAAGAACAAATCCAGTGATCAAGGAGGCGATGGCTCCGTTTGAGTTAACACGCTTCCAGAACACACCAATCAAGAATACTGATGCGATTGGTGGCGCTATGTACGCCTGTACGTTTTGCAGGTAAACAAACAATTGCCCGGAGATAAGGTCCATAAAAGGAATCCAAAGCAGGCCTAGAATAACCATACCTACTGTTGATACCTGGCCTACCAGTACAAGAGTTTTATCGGGGGCACTGGGCTTTAGTTTTTTGTAGATGTCCCAGGCAATCAGGGTAGAGCACGAGTTAAACACTGAAGAAAGTGAACTCATCAGTGCGGCAAGCAAACCGGCTACAACGAGCCCTCTAAGGCCGGCAGGAAGTAATGTACCGATGAGAGTAGGTAGCGCTGCATCAGGCTCACTCAGTGAAATTTGACCAGACTGTGACAACACGAGTGCGATGATTCCCGGTACTACGAAGATAAATAACGGGAGCTGTTTGAGGAGACCACCGAAGATCGTTCCCCTACGAGCATTATCGATGTTGCTGGCAGAGAGCACGCGCTGTACGATGAACTGGTCCGTACACCAGTACCAAACCCCAAGTATGGGCGCCCCAAATATGATCCCTGTCCATGGGAAATCCGGGTCAGACATCGGCTTCCATACAGAGAAGAAGCTGCTTTCGACGGAATCTTTAAGAACACCCCAGCCGCCCACTTCTGATAGGCCGATAAACGTAACCGTAATAGCACCACCGATCAGGATAAACATCTGAAGCAGGTCTGTGTAAAGAACTGCTCTTAACCCCCCAAACACTGTGTAAACCCCGGTGGCGATGATCACGATCAAGGCGCCGGTCCAGAAGTTAATCCCCATCAACGTATTAAATACAATACCACCTGCTGCGATGGTGATAGAGATTTTAGTGAGGATGTATCCAACAATGGATATGATGGCCAGGTACCAGCGGGCGCCTTCGTTATACCGGCGCTCCAGGAATTCCGGCATCGTAAATACACCGCTTTTGAGATAAAACGGTACAAACACCCAACCTAAGATCAGGAGAATCAGGGAGGCGAGTATCTCAAACTGCCCAACGGCAACACCACTGCTCGCGCCGGTACCTGCAAGACCAATAATATGTTCAGCTCCAATATTCGAAGCAAAAAGGGAGGCTCCGATTACAAACCAGCCTGTATTCCGTCCCGCCAGGAAGTAGCCAGCTGATGAGTCCGTAGATTTTTCCTTACGCCCAACGCCGAATGCAACGCCGAACACTGCCACGAAGTAAATGGCAATCAAGACCCAGTCCAGGGTGTTAATCAATTCCATGATGTAAAAGGTGGGTTATTAGGTAGGATGGCCCCTAATCTACAACATTGAACGAAACGATGCAGCCATCCCTGTGTTTTAGCCCTGAATTCAGGTATAGCTAAGGTAATTACATTCTAATAGCATGGGCTCAAATACTCCCTTTGAAGATAAGTCCGGTTCTCCTATTCATTCAAAATCAAAGGAATTAGGACAGCAGACCGATAAAGTGTATGCAGAAAAGCTTAAAGAGGTAGCGCCTTTTGAATTTAATGAGGAGGTGGTTCACGTCTTTCCCGACATGATTGAACGTTCCGTTCCCGGGTACAGGGCTGTGCTTGATATGACAAAAGTAGTAGCGAATGAATTCGTGCAGCCGGGCACGGCAGTGTACGACTTAGGATGTTCGCTGGGAGCTACTACGCGTGCAATTATGAGCGGAATTGATTCTTTACCTGGAGACATCGCCTGCAGGATTATTGCTGTAGACAATGCACCCGCGATGATCCAGGAATGCAAAAGGCGATTGAATCCGGCTTCAGATCGTATTCAGCTTGAAATCAAGTTAGCGGATATCCTGGATCAAACCATTCAGAATGCTTCATTGGTTACGCTGAACTATACCTTGCAATTCATTCCATTGAAGGAACGCCTGCCTCTTTTAATTCGCATCCATGAAGGGCTTGTGCCGGGAGGTGCGTTAATTTTGTCGGAGAAGATCGTATCCTCCAATGCAACGCATCAGAAAGTTCTTACTACCTTGCACCATGGATTCAAACGAATGAATGGATACAGCGATTTGGAAATAAGTCAAAAGCGATCGGCATTAGAAAATGTATTGGTACCAGAGTCTGTAGCTGATCATGAGCAGCGGCTGAAGGAAGCCGGTTTTTCTACATCCATGGTCTGGTATCAGAGTTTAACGTTTGTCTCGATCCTTGCAATAAAATGATAGATTATTCGCGGCTATACAATAGGCTGTCTGATACCCCGCTAGCTGCCTGGTTGGATGATTTACCAGGTATTGTAAGTAACGCCTTAAGCTCAGACAAAAATAGACTACTACCCGAATGGCAGGCTGTTATTGAGGCATTGCCCATTCAGGTACCCGGCTCGGTCGATTTATGTCAGGGGGCGGTACGGATTGGGGAAGCATCGGACTTGGAGCAGGCTGTGCAGGATGAGCTAATAAGGAATCTTAAAAAACTTCATCCCTGGCGAAAAGGACCGTTTAGTCTTTTTGGCGTTGATATAGAGACCGAATGGCGCTCTGATTGGAAGTGGGATCGATTGGAGAATCACATTCAGCCACTTGAAGGCCGTATTGTTCTGGATGTAGGATGCGGAAATGGGTATCATTGCTGGAGAATGCGGGGTGCAGGAGCAAAATTAGTGATAGGTATAGATCCCATGTTGCTTTTTGTAGCGCAATACGGTGTATTGGCTCATTATTTAAAAACAGAACCAGTACATGTCTTGCCATTGAAGATAGAGGATATTTCATCAACACTATCAGGCTTTGACACCGTCTTTTCAATGGGGGTACTCTATCATCGCCGCTCTCCGATTGATCATCTCATGAAACTTAAAGGTCTTTTGCGGGACGGAGGCGAGTTAGTATTAGAAACGCTTGTTGTAGAGGGGGATCTGGGCTATTCGCTAGTGCCTGATGGCCGGTATGCGAAGATGAGAAACGTATGGTTTATTCCCTCACCAGATACCTTACTTCAATGGGTTACGCGTTGTGGGTTTAAGGAGAGCCGGCTGATTGACGTAACACAAACCACAAGTGAGGAGCAACGAAGCACAGAATGGATGCATTTTGAATCGCTTTCCGATTTTTTAAACCCACACGACGCGTCAAAAACGATCGAGGGTTATCCTGCACCAAAGCGAGCGATTATTCTGGCTCAGAAGTAAGAAAATGCTGATCGAACACCTTCATACTTGTCTTATACACAATGCTGTGAAAAGAGATGAGCAGGCTACGGATGGATTCATGCATATGATCGTCGTTGAGGGTATTGATATTATCTCTTTCCAAAAAGACGTTAAAGCTGGGTTTATTTTCCATTAATTTGTGCTCCGTACACCGTGCGTATCCCATTGACCATTCATCGAAGTTTCGAGTGGGGAAAAAGCGTGATAATAATCGAATGATTCCTTTGTGCCTCGGGTCATTCTCGATGAGGGTATACGTTTCTAATACGCGCTCTCGCGGCCCTTCTAGGACTTGCATGAAGTTGCCATCGTGATACAAAAGAATGCCTGTAATGCCTTTCTTTTTATTCTTCTTGCGAGCTACTTCCAATAATTCATCGAGATCCTCTTGAGTAAGAGGATGGGTTGATGAGCTCGCATAGGCGAGGGTATACACAGAAGGCATAAGAGAGGAGGGATTGGTCCAAAAGGTTTTGTTAAAGGTATCGGGTTTAGATCTTTTTCTTAAAGAAAAAAGGAGATGCTGGATAGCACCTCCTTTTGAACGAACAGAAGAAAAAACTTCTTTATTTGAAATAGGCTTACTTGAAATAAGTCATACTGCCCGAGTGAATGCTCTTCCCATTTGAAACCCGATAGAAGTAGAGTCCGCTAGGAAGAGACGGGGAGCTGCTGGATATATCCCATGTGAGCGTATGAGAGCCAGCATTTAAGACACCGTCTGCAAGGCGATGTACCTCCCTGCCCAGCACATCGTAGATGGCTACTGTGACGTGCATGCGTTGTGGCAGCGTAACCGAGATTGATGTCTGAGAAGAAAATGGATTCGGATAGTTGCCTGAAAGTTGAAGTTGATCTGGCAGCCTGTTGGGGTTTTCTATATCTGTAGCCGTTGCGGGATACAGCGTGAAGTTAACTTCGTAGGACCCGCTGTTCATCGTTAATGTAGGCGCATTTTCGAGATTAGCAACTTCATTGTTAAACGTGCTGCTGTATCCGATATGAGTCGCTTTAATGTGGTACGACTCTCCTGGAGGAATCCCAAAGATCTGATACGAACCATCGTTCCGCGACTCTGCTGATAAGAGCGCCTCTCCGGCTTCATCAATGACGTACACGGTTGCACCTGAAATGGGATTGTTGTTTTCATCCTGTACAACCCCTTTGACGGTGCTTGCATGCGATGCCCCCCCTCTGAAGTCGGCTTCTGCGGGCTCTGCTGTAATGTAATACATGTTGCTGAGTGAGAAGTCGATACTTACAGCAGGGCTTACCTCCGTAACCTGTACAAGACTGGCTTCTTCAGGATCGGTTGTATCCTCATAGTATTCAGTCATGAACCAGGGCGCCATAGCTTGGATGAAGTACGCGCCTTCCGGCAGTCCGTTGAAGGTATAGCTCCCATCTTCATCGGTAACTGCAGTATAATACGGTTCACCTGGTCCATCAGTAGACGGCGTCGCGATGACAACTGAGACGTCAGGTTGGTTGCCCTGGTCTCCTTGAACGATGCCTGAGATAGTAGCAGGGCCTTCCTCCTGGCGCCGCATGATGAACTCAGCTTCGGTCCGCTCACCTCCGATGATGTGTATGTAGTCCATCCCCGTACCTGTAGCATCTGTGATGATCTGAGAAGCACCCTGTGCATACAAACTCACTGAATACTCACCTTCTGGAAGGGCATCAATTACAAAGCTTCCGTCGTCATTAATAACAGCATACCATTCTGCCCAATACGCAATGTCGGCTAAGTCGTCATAGAGGGGGTACACCTGAACGTATCCGCGTTCGATGGGAGAACCGTCTTCAAGGAATACATGTCCATACAAGGTACCGTAAATCGGCCTGACGGCAAGCGTGAAGTTGATGTTTTCTACTACTCCGTTCTCGTCGACAGAGACGGGGGTCGCTTCGATTGGATCAGAGGCCCCCTCGTACCACTGTTCGTCATACGATCCTGCTCCCCAGTAGCTTGCATGAACCAGATACGTCCCAGCTGGCAGGGTGCTCAATGAGTAGAATCCTGCGCTGTCGGTTACGGTGTGCATCTGCGTGGACCATACATTGGGGGCGCCTCCTGGCGTGATGGTTTCATAGGGCATCACGGTGATGTTAGCTCCCGTCAGTGGCGCTCCGTCATCATTGATGACTGTACCGGATATGGTTGCATTGCCAAGTTTGATTGGGAGTTTGAAGTCAACTGAAGGCGGGTTTGATTGTCCGTCTTCAAGAACGATGAGTTCTGCATTGTCCACATACTCAGCATCAGGCCACCAACGCTGGATGCAGTCATAGAAATAGCAGAAGAAAACAGAGACATAGTATTCACCATCTGGGAGATTGGGTATAGAATACCGGCCCTTATCATCGGTAGTGGCATAACCCCATAGGAAGGTATCCTCGAACGGATGTCCGAATCCACTTGTGCCGAGTTGAATATAGACGTTTGGAATCGGGGTGCCCTCCTCGTCCAGTACAACACCAGAGATCTCTCCATTGGCTTCTGGAAGCGTAAAGTTGATGTTTTCGGTCTCTTGATCCTTTATCACAACAACGGGTGTTGCGTTCTCAGGAGAAATCGCATCTTCATACCAGATAATTCGGTAGTACCAGTCTGTCCAGTATTCAAGGGCTACTCTGTAGGTATCTGCTGGGACCTCATCAAACCGGTACATCCCATCTGCGTCAGGATAAGCAGCCAGGTAATAGTAGAAGTTGGGGTTTGTCATCGACTCCAATCGCACCTGTGCTTCCAGGAGTGGTGAACCGTCTTCGTTTTTTATGTACCCAGAAAGGCTGCCGAGGTCTGCCGTGATGTCGATCTTAAAGTCGATATTTGGAGTATTCTCTCCGAATACGACGGGGACTGGGGTCGCGTCTTCAAATCGGTCGGCGTTATCATACCACTGTGTAACCGTTAAGAACCGGTTGTATACGTTTGCCTGTACGAAATACTCGCCTTCGAATAGGCCAGACAAGAGGTAGTTGCCATTTTCGTCAGTGCTGCCATACCCGTAGAAATAAGGGTAGTCTGCATTGGGCTCTCCTCGCTCGTTAGGAGGGAAGGCCCATACTTCTGCGCCCACGATAGGCTCACCGTCCTGGTCGACGAGTTGCCCTGATATGGTGCCGCCTCTACTTAGGGAGAAGTTGATATCCGGTGTGTTTTCACCGTCAACTACCGGTACTGGGGTTGGCTCGCCGCCTTCAAAAATGGGGATGTTATCATAGGTCTCGCCAAAGAACCATTCTGCCTCTGCAGTTACCGTGTATTCTCCGGGGCGTAGCCGTTCAAAGGCATATTCTCCCTCTTCATTTGTATAGGTAACTTCTGAGTAAAACGGGTTGCCAATTAGGCTTGCATAGACAACGGCATACGGGATGGCTTCGTCGTCAGCACCTTCCACAGTGACTCTACCGGAGATGGAGCCGCTTCCTTGAATCAGGGGTTCGAGGAAGAAGTCTACACCCGTTGTAATTTCAGGTGGAAGCACGTCAATGGGGGCTGCTTCCCAGATGTGATAGGCTCTACTGAAATACTGAGGCATGTACCCATCGGCGCCAGCCATTACGATATACACACCGAAGTTTAGCCCAGGGATTACATAAGATCCATCATCACGGACCTCACCAAACGCCCATGCAGTGGGGTCTTCAGGAAGATGGGCGGCAATGGCAAGTACCCATGCCGAGTCGCCTTCTGCTATACCGTCAATGCGGCCAGCCAGCCCGCCCTGTCCTGATGAGTCCGGGTCAGAGTCGTTAAACTTACTGGCATGAAGATCAAATGCTGCTACAGGGTTCTTTTGTAGTTCAGCACGTAACGAGCGAAGGGCTTTTTGGAATTGTTGCCGGGAGGGTTCATCTGCGGAGGGACTGTATTGTTGAGCGTATAATTCTTGAGCCGGCAGTAACTGCGAGAAGCAGGCAAAAAGAAATATTAATATCAGTTGACGTGTCATAGTGGCAATAAAAAGTTAGAGTGAATCGTATGTATTAGGAGGCGCTTCACAAGCCTTGCGACCCATTTCATTGAAAGAGTATCCTTTAGACAGGCCGTCTTTGTTACTTATTCCCTTCATCTGTTATAAAAAATGATGTACCGTATTGTATCTATTCTACTTCTAATTTCTTCCCCTGTTTTTGCACAACAAACCCCGATTGAGGTCGCATCTGAGGTTGAGCGTGTCTCTGTTTTTTTACAGGGAGCCCAGGTATTCCGGGTTGCTGAGGCGCGGGTGCCGGCCGGCAAGTCCGTGCTTAAATTTATCCGCCTGGATCCGGACCTAAACCCAGAGAGCATTCAGTTTAATGCTGAAGAGGGGTTGATGGTGCTTGGTGTAAGCCACAGCCGCAATTATCTAGAAGAGCCTTTTGCAACGGAAGAAGCAAGCAGGTTAAAAGCCCTGATTAAAGTAAAGAGAGACTCTGTCAAACTAGAGCAAGCCATGATCGAGGTATATAACCAAGAAGAGATCATGCTCATGGCGAATCAATCCATTGGAGGGTCAACGAGTGGGGTTGAATTGGGGCGACTCGAATCTGCCGCCAACTTCTTCAGGCAACGGTTGACCGAGATTAATCAGCAAGTGCTTGTTCGTAACAGCCGTGTCGCAACATTAAACGAAGAGATCCAGGAGCTTCAGAATCAATTACAGCGGCGTGTAGCAGAACAGCGAAGTTTGTATGTGTCTGAGTTGGAAGTAACGATTAATGCTGCCTCAAGCGGAGTGCGGGATTTTGAGTTGAATTACGTCACGGGTCGTGCTCGTTGGTCGCCCTTGTATGACCTGCGAGTTTCTGATATAGATAGTCCGCTCGAGCTATTCTACAAGGCGGAAATCGCACAAGCAACGGGAGAGGAATGGGAAAATGCGCAACTCGTACTCTCTACCGCAGATCCACGCCAGGCAACAGTGAAGCCGAACGTTCGGACACGGCGTGTCGGGTTTTATAATCCTAGAGAAAATAGGAGACGTGCGTTGGAGGACAGGTTGAGTAAGATACCAGCCCGAGCTTTATCAGAAGAAATGGCTGCCGAGCCAGCGGCTGATTTAGCTATGGAAGGTTTGCCATCTGCTCCTCCTGTTCAGACTCGTTCTAATACAACCACTACGGAGTTCGAAATTTCTGAACCTTATACCATTGAATCTGATGTAGACCCTACCCTGGTGGATATCGCCAGGCATGAACTCGATCCAGAGTATGAATACTATGCTGCCCCAGCTCTGAGTGAGAAGGCTTTTCTAACAGCACGCCTTACTGGATGGGAATCGTTGAACCTTCTCTCTGGATCATCCAACCTGTTCTTTAACGGGACCTTCCTCGGGCAGACGTTTCTAGACATGGAAAACGTATCGGATACCCTGGACCTATCCCTCGGCACTGACCAGGGGATTGTAATTGAGCGTAAGCGGGAAGAAGAGTTTACCAGGAAACAATTGCTTGGAAACAGGAAAACAGATATCTACGGCTTCGAGATCGAAGTACGAAATAACAAATCAGTACCTGTGTCTATTGTGATCGAAGACCAAATCCCGGTTTCGAGCGACAATCAGATAGAAGTCGACCTTCAAGAGGAAGGGGGCGCTGCTGTTGAGGAAGAAACAGGCGTGCTTAGATGGGAGGAAGTCATTGAACCCGCTTCAACCCTAACCCTCAATTTCCGCTATTCCATCCGATACCCAAAAGGACGCACGGTGCGGGTGTACTAGCAACCAGATGAAAGTTCATCTGGTTGGTTTCGGGTTTCGGGTTTCGCGTTCCGGGTTAAAAGCGTCCATTTAGCTTTAAGAACAACCCGAAACCCGAAACCGATCAAGTGAATCGATCAAGATTCATTTGATTGTACTTAGAAGCTCTGAGCCCCCCAAAACAACAGCCCCGCACAGACTAAGCAAAACACCCATTGCGGTAGAAGTGCATAATCCTCTTTGGGGCGCTGTAGTACGGAAAGTTGAACCAGCCAGAACAATCCCCACAACGCAAACCAGCCTGAAAGCACTAGCGTGAGCGTTTTTCTGGGTTCGATTAATTCCGTAAATGCAATCACAAACAAGAGAGCAGGAATTATCAATAGGTCGACAGTGACCATTTGAAAAGCACAAAGCGCTTGTATCCAGTTGCGCTCAACGGTTTCAAAGTCTTTAAAAGCTGTTCGGTTTACCAGTTTTCCAGGAGCGATGGCATACGTTTCTTTTAACCCAACAAAAACATGGGCAAGAAGAGCCAGTGTAGTGAGGGCTCCAGCGATTGCTATAGGGATGTTCATGTATTAAAGGGGGAAGAGTGGAGGTCAATTTCCTGTTTCTGGTGAAAACACGGAATTCCAAGATTAAAATAACAAGAAACCAGAAACAAGACACGCAGATAGGTATGCCCATCTAGCTGATTTAGAAAAGAGAAACAAATAATAGATCAGTTGTAAGTTCTCGCTAGTTTTGGTACTCTGTTTAGTACTCCTAAATAGTTGCACGAGTCCCCCTACTAGCACCTATGTTTTCTTGGATTACTAGAAAGAATATCCTGGCCGTTGTTGCGCTTCCCCTGCTTGTGATCATAGCAGCTGGCTGGTTTGCTTTTAATAACGAGGATACCCCATCAAATCCTCTTCCTGATGTTGTAGATTTTAATCAACACATACGGCCGATTTTATCATCAAACTGCTACATCTGCCATGGACCTGATATCAGCACACGCGAGGCAGGGCTGCGGTTAGATTTGAGGGATAGCGCGATTGTGGTCCTTGAAAGCGGAGTAGCCGCTGTTGTACCAGGGGATCATGAAGCGAGTGAACTCATCCGGCGCGTATCAGCATCAAATGAAGATGACCGCATGCCGCCGGCTGAAGTGAAGAAGACGCTGAGCGAGTATGAGATTGGATTGCTCAAACGATGGATTGATCAGGGCGCAGAGTGGAAAAAACATTGGTCTTTTGAGCCGGTGGCTGCCCCAGTGCCTCCCTCGGTCTTTAAGAAGAGGTACATCGACAATGATATTGACCGATTTATTGTAAACCGGCTGGAAGAAGAGGGCATTAAGCCGGCTGCAAAAGCCTCGAAGGAATCTCTGATCCGTAGGCTCTCTTTTGTACTAACTGGGCTGCCTCCAACTCCAGAAGGTGTAGAAGCCTTTGTGAACGATGGATCTCCCGATGCCTATGTAAAGCTCGTTGATCGCCTGTTGGATTCGCCGCAGTTTGGAGAACGCTGGGCGCGCCACTGGATGGATGTAGTTCGCTATGCAGATACGAAAGGGCACGAGTTCGATTACCCCGTCGTCGGCGCATGGCAATACAGGGATTATCTGATTCGTGCGTTTAACGACGACGTCCCCTATGATCAACTGCTCAAGGAGCATCTCGCTGGCGACCTGGTCAGTGACCCCCGCATGCACCCCGAAGAAGGGTTCAATGAGTCGTTGTTGGGGACCGCCTTCTTTGCACTTGGTGAGGGGACGCACAGCCCTGTAGACCTGGTTATCGACGAGTCCGAACGGATTAACAACATCATCGATGTAACGAGCAAAACGTTTCAAGGGCTTACCGTATCTTGCGCGAAGTGCCACGATCACAAATTCGATCCGATTCCGACGGCTGATTACTACTCGTGGTATGGCATCATAAAGAGCACTCGTTTTGGCCTGCATGCTGCAAACGAGGATGCTCAAGCCAAAACGCTAATTAGCGATGTGGAATCGCTGAAAGCAAAAATGACTCAGGTTGTTGCTGATCAATGGGAGCAGGATTTAAACGGCCTCTCTACCCCGGCTCGTGTTCAGGTTGATCGTGAAGTGCCTGAATTATCTGAAGCGTTGGCCCAGTACGGAGATTCGACGGTTGCACAAGCTCTTGGTGATTTTCGGGACGGCTCCTTTGGGGAATGGACAACAAGCGGATCAGCCTTTGGTGCGAAACCCATCGCGGGTGACATACATCTCGACGAGCAAAATGCGATTCTTAGTTTGGGTACGCCAAGAGCTTCCAGTGCCGGCGTCTCGAAGAAATTAATCGGTTCTCTACGATCTCCCGACTTCACGATAAATCACGATTACATTACCGTCCGAGCCGCCGGGTTTAAATCCGTCATGCGCATTGTAATCGATAACTTTCAATTGATCCGGTACCCTATCTACGGAGACCTTGAAAAGGAGGTAGACGGTGAGGCCTTGCGGGACTACCAGTTTGACGTTGCCATGTGGAAGGGCCATCCTGCATACATTGAGTACTTACCTGCATGGGACAGAGGCGAGAATTTCTTCGCTGATGACACGTCGTATATCGATATTGAATATGCGTACGCTCACAATGGCGCGCTTAAAGGCATCCCGCTAACGACGCAGCAACAAGTTTCTCAGTCGGTTGATTCCTTAGCTGTTTATGGTGCACTGAGCCGCTGGAAAGCGCACGAAGCGACCAGCCAGGATGTTAATCTTCTGAATGGGCTATTAAAAGGAGGCCTCCTGTCATCAACCATTACTGGGCTATCATCTGTAATTGAAGAGAAGCAAGAAAGCCTGAATGACATTCCTGATCCAAGCTTGATTTGGGGTGTCGTGGATGGCGATGGCACGGACCATCCGGTGTTTATCAGGGGGAGTGTACAAGATCGAAGCGAGGAGCGCGTCCCCCGAAGAGCACTCACGATCTATAATGAAGATCAGACCCCATTCGAGGGCAAAGGAAGTGGCCGTATGGCTTGGGCTTCTTCTATGGCCGACGCATCCAATCCACTAACATCCCGTGTGATGGTCAATCGATTATGGCATCACGTATTCGGACGAGGATTGGTTGAAACGGTCGATAACTTTGGTGTGCAAGGCAAGATGCCAACCCACCCAGAATTGCTCGATCACCTTGCCTCTAGATTCGTCGAACAAGGCTGGTCGGTCAAAGCACTGATACGGGACATGGTTTTGTCCCAGGCATTCCAGAGAGCGGTTGAAGCCTCTGAAGAATCTCTAGCAAGAGACCCTCAAAACCTCTTGCTTCAGCACTACCCCACCCGCAGATTGGAAGCAGAAGCCATACGAGATGCCATGTTGAGCGTTTCCGGCCGGTTGAACACAACGATGTATGGAGAAGGGGTGCCCGTATATTTATCTCCCTTTATGACGGGGAGGGGGCGGCCTAGAGAATCCGGACCTTTGGATGGTGACGGCCGGCGTAGCATCTACATCTCTCTGCGTCGTAATTTCCTACCGCCGATGATGCTTGCCTTTGACATGCCTATCCCATTCACCACGTTTGGGAAAAGGAATACCAGTACGGTGCCGGCGCAATCGTTAACGCTATTGAACGATCCGTTTGTCGAAAACCAGGCAGAACACTGGGCAAACGAATTGATCACACTCAAAGAACTGGATGCCAGGGCACGCATTGAGGTTATGTACAACACTGCTTTTTCACGCCCGGCGAAAGAGGAAGAGATTGCAGACGGCCTTGCATTCTTAGAGACCCAGGCTGCTACCTATGGATTACATGTAGACGATTGGGCGAATGATAGCCGCCCCTGGAAAGACTACTGCCATGCGCTGTTTAATATGAAAGAATTTATTCACCTGATATAACCAGATAGCTAAAAGAGATGCATCGTTTAAACTGCAAAATGACACGGCGGGAAATGTTGAGTCTATGCCGGAATGGATTCGGTTCGCTGGCTTTTATGGGATTAGCAGGTGCCTCGCTGGCTTCATGTAAACCAGGCGAGCAAATGGTGGGCGAGGCCTTGGGCGGCATTCCATCGATTCCCCATTACGCCCCTAAGGCTAAAAGTGTCATTTTCCTGTACATGGATGGCGGCGTGTCCCAGGTAGATTCATTCGACCCAAAGCCGCGATTGGAGCGTGAGCACGGAGAGAATCCTTACGATAAGTTTAAAGTCGACAATACCCAGTTCAATAATATCGGGAAAATATTAAAGAGCCATTGGTCCTTTAAACAATACGGCGAGTGTGGAATGCCGGTGAGTGAGCTTTTTCCTCACATCGCTACCTGCGTTGACGATCTGGCCCTGGTTCGTTCTATGGTGTCGCAATTTCCCGAGCACACCAATGCAAATTATTTCTTGCACACCGGAATAGGAATACAGGGCCGGCCCAGCATGGGGGCATGGGTTACCTATGGGCTCGGCACCGATAACGAAGACCTCCCCGGGTACGTTGTCATCGACGGTGGACTCACACCGCCGGGCGGGCTTGATAATTTTAACAGCGGCTTCTTGCCCGCTTCCTACCAGGGATCCGTGATTCGTGCAGCCGATCAACCGTTGGCGAATATCAGACCGCTTGAAGAAACTGCAGAGCGGCAGATGAACAAGCTGGCCTTGTTAAATCGCATGGATCAGTCGCTGCTTGGCAAAATAGGTGAGGCAGACCTGATAGAATCGTCGATAGCTAATTATGAATTGGCGTTTCGAATGCAAGCTTCAGTACCCGAGATGGCAGACCTATCGAAAGAAACTGAAGCGACAAAGAAGCTATACGGATTCGACTCCCCCAGTGAACACACTAGAGGATATGCTGCGCAATGCTTGCTGGCTCGCCGGCTCGTCGAACGGGGTGTTCGCTTTATCGAACTGACGTGCCCTCGGGTAGAGGCCGACCGCTGGGATCAGCATTCCAATTTGAAGCAGGGGCATGAATTAAACGCGTTTGCCGTCGATCAACCTATCGCTGGGCTTATCAAAGACTTAAAAGCACGCGGCCTCTTTGAACAAACGTTGGTCGTCTGGGCTGGTGAATTTGGGAGAACACCATTTGCACAAGGCGAAGACGGGCGCGATCACAATCCCTCTGCCTTTAGCATCTGGTTGGCAGGCGCAGGTATCAAGGGCGGGACCATTTATGGCACAACAGATGAGTATGGGTATAGAGTCGTAGAGAATCCGCGGTCCATTCATGACCTGCACGCTACGATGCTGCATCTGCTAGGAGTAGATCACTACAAGCTAACCTACCATTTTGGCGGCCGGGACATTCGTCTGACCGATGTGCATGGGCACGTCATCCAGGAGATTTTGTCGTAATAGCTGGTGTACAATTATTGAAGAGGGGTTTCACCTCCTCCAGGAGGTGCCGGAGGCTGGGCAAAAACAGCAGGCTCGAGGTCAGAGCCGGTTAAGAAGGCAGCAGCACCAGCGACAATAACGCCGCCGCCAACCCAGTACCAGTGCCTGTCAATGCGTTGCCATAGGCTAGGCGGTTTATAATCAGGAGCAGGCCTCATTCTCCCGGCGATGGCTACATGTTGAGAAAGCGATTCTTGAATGCCGCTAAAGAAATCGACAAATGGAGGCGGCAAGAATTCGGGTAAGGCAAACGAATCGTCAGTCAACAATACTTTGTGTATCGCCGATCGCGATTTATCGATTTCTTGAGTGGAGAAATAGATACGAGCCAGCATAAGGTAGATGTCCTGTTGCGAGTTGGCCTCCTCGTCGCTTTCTATACACGGTTCGAGCAACTCGATGGCCCGCTCGAACTGGATATTGAAATAGGCTTGTTCTGCTTTTGGTACAACATCAACGCATGTGCTGTCCTGAGCCCACGAAGGGGAAACGCCACAACAGAACAGCACAATAACACAAGCTCCTTTCAGAGTAGCAGAAAAAAATCTCATATAAACCATGGATCTTCTAAACTAGGGGGCTTCGTTCCGTTCAACTTCTATAGTAATACGCTTTGTCTTATCATGGCGAATCAGCACCTTTTGAGGGTTCTTAGGAAATGAGGACCCCTGTGCTTTGACTTGGATGACATGAGAGCCCGATGGAATATTGATGGTAGTGGGCGTATACGCATCTGCAGATTCACCATTGATAAATATTTCTCCTCTTACTGATCGATTGTTCGTATCTATAGCCCGGATGCGTACAGGTACGTCTTGATCCATCGAAGTCAATCCGGTTGCTGCTTGAGCGTTCTGCTGGAATGAGCTTGATGATCGGTTATTTTGCACCTCTGTTGTGCCAGATCCCAACGCGGCAAATGGATTCTTCTTTTTTGGTAGAACCATCATAGAAGCGGCTACAATCAATATCATAAAAGCTAGCCCTGTAATGAGGACATGCCTTGATTTTAGCCGTTGGATAAGAGCGGGGACTCCAGCTCTTGTATGATACTTGATCTTGGGTTGCGCGGAATGGAGTTCGATATCTTTTAGAGTTTCAATCATTGATTCGGCTTCTTGAAATCGACGGGTAGGGTTTCTTTCGAGCGCAATTTCTATAGCATTGAGAAGCTGTTCAGGTAGTGGTGGATGAATAGCTTCTAGATAGCGCATTCGATTCGCGATAAAAGGGGAGTAGCCTTCAAAGGAGAGTGTGGAATCACCTAATAAGTGTTTACCGGTAATAATTTCGTGCGCAATTAGGCCGAGTGAGTACAGGTCGGACGAAGAGTCGCCTTTTTCATCTTCGTTATAATGTTCGGGTGCCGTATAAACATGGCTTGGGTTGGATATAAGCCGTTCAGGCATTCGGTAGCTGTTTCCCGCAATAAGATGCTCCAGGCCAAACTGCATTATTTTGGCTGTATTGCCTCGGGCAATAATGATGTTCTCTGGGCCCAACCTGTGATGGAGGAAATTTGCATTATGGGCATATTGTAAGGCGCTCAATAGCTGGCGGACGATACGCAATGCTAAGTCCCAGTGCAGGGACCCCTTTTGATTGAGATATTGATCCAGCCTAAAACCGGGCACGTAGTCCTGAACGATAAAAGGACCTTCTGCGCTCATATGCATGGATCGGGTCTCAACGATGTTGGGATGTATTAATCCAGTAAGACCTTCAACATGTGTTGTCAGATCTTCAGGATGGATTGGGTTTTCCAGCATCATAGACGTTAACGTCTGGATGCTAACTGTGCGTCGGGAGTCCAGTTCGGTAGCTTTGTACAAAGTACCTAATCTGTTATTCCAAAGCACTTCGTCTACTTGATACCCGTTTAGTTCTGTATCGATTGGAAGCTGCTCTCTCATATCCTTTCCATGTTCCTGCACACAATAGGTGAAAGTGATTGATTACCTAAGAAGGACCAATTTTCTGTGGAACGTATTGCCATCGGTTCTTAATCGATAGAAGTAAATTCCATTTGCGAGTGGTTGCTGATTTTGGCTATCACCATGCCATTCAACGCGATGAAGGCCGGAATCTAGATCTCGATCTAGAATGACCTTGACCAGGCGCCCCATGGCATCATAAATACTTAGCGTAGCGTGTTGTGGGTCAGGTAATGAGAATTCAATCGTTGTTGACGATTGAACTGGGTTTGGATAGTTCTGCTTTAATGACTGAAATAGAGGGTCGATTTTATTAATGGCTTCCTGCACTTTGTCGTGAGCGCCAATAAATAAAGTGAAGGGTGTTTGTTCTTTCTCTGGGGTTAACCAGATTGAGTTTCGTTCGTGCAAATTGTAGGTCGTAGCATCGAATAAATTAACAAGCGTTATCGCTTCCGATTCAAAGGCGTCCAGATCGTCGATGAGAAGATGAATAGGATCTTGATTTTCTGATGTGAGAACCAGGTCGAAGCGGTAAATCTCCTCTTGTCCAGGTTGGATATCCTGTGCAAGAGGTTGTACCTGCTCCGCAGGCTCGGTGCCAGATACTACCAACTCTAGCGAGGAAAAGTGACTCGGAGGCGCAAATTGATCGTGCTTATCCGTTTCAACACCTGCCGTAGTTGAACGGCCTACTCGTATACGAGACGAAAAAGCCTGTTCGTTCTTGGCTGTAATGCTGAGGGTCTCAAGTTCTGCGCTGTTGTACGCCTTAGAAAAGAATGGATTTGCAAGCCCAGGATAAGGAAGGTCAAGAGAAGATTCATTCTCTGCATTAAAATAATAATAGGCCTGCCCTTCTTTTGCTGAAGATTGGAATTCAGTTGCTTCATTGTAGCTTCCATCCCAGGACCATAGGGTCTGAGAAAGCCCGTTCCACTTGGAGACGTCTTCCCATTCGAGATCTATGTCAAACGGATTAGAAAGAATATTCCACCCATCATGAAGAGGGATCGTATACGTTCCTCCCGGAGATAACGGGACAGACTCAACGTTTTGAGGCTCGATTTCCCAGGCAATTTTACTTAAAAACCAGATGCCGTTTCCAGGCTGTAAATGGAAGTCGGAGAAGGTGTTATAGGGAAGCAACATCTTTCCCGTTGAATCCTGCGAATAGGCGATCCAATCAGTACCTGGTTCTCCCTCGGTGATGTCTTCGACCCGTTCAGAAAGATTTCCCGGTAGCGCGACGAGCCGATAGCTGGACGAGGCGCTGATTGAGCCGAACGTGACGGAGAATCCGGTTTCTATGAATCGGGGATAGGGACGTAGGACTTCTAATTCAAAAGCGATCGTTGTGGACCCGCCAAATGGATCTTGTGCCGTAATGTCGAGCCTGGTAGTTCCCGGTGATTCCGCTGGAGCAATCAACAAGGCCTGATCAATCACGGGAGATGACACGCCTTCATTGCTAGACATTACCACAAATGAGAGCGGATCCCCATCAGGATCGTCAAAGATAGAGGACAGGTTCAAGGTGAAAGGCGATGTCCCCTGAATAATGGTTTGATCTTCAATGGGAAAATCCTGCGTAAGCTCAGGCGCATTGTTTTCGCGTACATTCAACCGGAAGGTATCCGTTGCCTCGTCATCGTCGGAGTCCTCTGCTGTGACTCGTATCCGTGTTGTACCAGCGTTTTGAGGAAAAACGAATAACGAGTCGTCCCTTATTTCTGCATCCGCAATGTTTTCATTCGTAACCGTGACCCTGAATTCCAATCGTGAATTCTCCTCTGATGCAAAAACATCGTAGAGATAAAATGAAAGAGGATCAGAAAGGGTTGTGATTTCTTGATTTGGTATGGGGTCCTTTACAAAAGGTGGAGGAGACGCTTCGTATCGAGTATAGTTATGAACAGTGGTAGACGAAGGTACGAGGATAGCAGTATGTGCGGAAGCCGATGGTGAACTTCCTGCGCCCGACAGAACCGAGATGAACATGGAAAATAGCCATGTTACTGTTGCTTGTGTCAGAGGGCAACACATAAAAGGTACCTTTATTACAGTGAGAATTCGTCTGCTATCAGTGTTGAATCATTGACACTGAAATAAAGGCATTATGTAGTTTAAACCCGTACGTATCCTGTCACTCTACACATACGTTTTTGGCGCATAAAACATATAAAAGGCCGTGATTCGGAAGATATCAGATGAGTCCGTGCATCCTCTTCATAGGGGCTCTGAGAGAGAATGGATCATCCCCTGTGAGCTCCATAAGGCGCTGTTGAAACGCGTTCATCTGGTTCTCCTGGAAGGAGTCCAGGCGCTTTCTATGGCCTTTTTCTTGCAACTTCCTGATCGCTTTTTTGAGAATACGAATTTCATTACGCATATCTGATCTGCGCTTGTAAAGAATGGATAGGCGCTCATATGAGAAGATGGTATCAGCGTCTTCGTTTATATTGGCTTCGTATACTCGAATGGCTTCTTCAAACTTTCCTTCGCTTTCTTTTTGCTCACCGATTGCGTTTCTCTTAAACCATCGGTCCAATCGAACAGTTATTGGGTTGACTTTTTGAGGGCGCTTATTGCTTCGTCTTTTTACGGGTTGGGTATACCTATTAGAGATCATTGTAGCGAACGTCAAGGAGGTGGAACTTGAAAGGATGGCCTCTTCCAGGACTTGTCGGGGTAGAGATGAGATCTGGCGGGGCAGAGGACCTATTTATTTATTCGGCATATATTTAGAAATCTTAAGGTGATTTATTGTAGAAGCGAGAGTTAATAATATTTGCATAACACGATAAAAAGTAACTAAGCTGTACCTTGCATATGAACAATCAAATAGATATTTGATTGGTTTCGTGTTTCTGGTTTCGTGTTTCGGGTTGTTTTTTCTTTGGCGACTCACTGATTATAGCACGAAACGTATTCGTTAACCTTTCGAGGGATTCCCCCTTTAGCTTGTGACTATCGAATCGCTATCACATACATCGGCACGTACAGACGTTCAAACTATCCTGATCGTAGATGATGAGGATGATATTATTGACCTTCTTCAGTACAATCTGGAGCAGGAGGGCTACCGAACCGTTTCTGCGAAAAATGGCTTGGACGGCTTGGATGTAGCGCGTCAGGAAAAGCCAGACTTAATCATCCTGGATGTAATGATGCCAGGGATAAATGGTATCGAAGTATGCCGCAGGCTTCGGCAAGATGCCTATCTGCGTCACACGCCCATTCTTATGCTGACGGCCCGTACGGAAGAAGAAACCCAGGTACAAGGATTGGATGTAGGTGCAGATATTTATTTCTCGAAGCCAATCTCAATGCCAGTGCTTTCCAGCCAGATTCGCGCCTTGCTGCGCTCAGCAACGCGTGTTGAAACCCCACCGGATACGCTGGTCATCCACAATCTCGAAATTGATCGGGATAGATACCTGGTGTATATCGAAAGGGAGAATGTCTCAGAGGAAATTCGGCTTCCCAGAAAAGAATTCGAACTGCTCTATTTTATGGCTACGCATCCAGGCAAGGTGTTTACACGGCAGGAGCTTCTGGATCAGGTTTGGGGCCACGATGTATATGTCGTAGATCGAACAGTAGATGTTCACGTAAGGAAGATTCGAGAAAAGCTCGGAAGTGACTTCGTTGAAACGGTTAAGGGGGTGGGGTATAAGTTTAAAGCATAAACATGGCTGATAGGCACGTAGAATATTCTGATATCAATAGAAGAAAATTCAGTAAGCTTTCTGCTAAGCTTGCCGTGTGGATCGGCCTTGTTACCGTTCTCGGTACAGTACTAACCCACGTTTTCTTATATCCTCTGCCGCTTTGGTTTCATGTTGCTTTTGCCGTATTTGTATGGATTGCTACGTATTTCATCTCTTTCAAGATGCTGGCATGGCGCCTGGATCTGGCCCGTACGACGCTCAAGAATGTGAGGAAGCATCAATTTCATAACCTGGAAGCAGCGCACCTGCCGCAGGGTGATGAACTCAATGCTCTGATTTGGCAGGTCTACAAAGCGGGGCTTGCTATGGAGAAGGAGTTGCAGGAATTGAAGAAAATTGAGAACTACCGGAAAGAATTCCTGGGAGACGTCTCGCACGAACTCAAAACGCCTATCTTTACCATCCAGGGATTTACAGAAACCTTGCTCGATGGCGCATTGAACGATGAACGTGTGAATGAAAAATTTCTCCGGAAGATTCTGGTAAACACCAATCGCCTCAATAATTTAGCGAGTGACCTGGTGGATATCTCCAGAATAGAGACGGGAGAACTTGAGATGAGTGTTTCTACATTCAGTCTTGCAAAATGCGTAGAAGAAGTGGTTGATGGTTTAGAACACCACGCACAGATGATGAATATCAATGTGTCTCATTCCATTGCAGGGAATCTCCCTGATATTGTGGGAGATCGATCGAGAATTAGCCAGGTGCTTGTAAACCTCGTTGAAAACGCGGTAAAGTATAGCAATCCCGGGGGCACAGTGGAAGTAGTCGGGCGGTTACTTTCCTCGGGCGACGTAAAAATCTCTGTTGCAGACAATGGGATTGGAATTCCTCCTCAATACATCCCCCGCCTCACTGAACGATTCTTTAGGGTAGACAAGAGCCGCTCCAGAGAACAAGGCGGTACGGGCCTGGGACTGGCCATCGTTAAGCACATCCTGAGCGCGCACGACACAAAAATGGTTATTGAAAGCCGGCCCGGCCATGGCTCCACCTTTGGGTTCACCCTGGCAACTGTCCATTCCGCCACGAAGAAAAACGGCGTAAAAGTATCCTAATCATTTCTTATCATGCAACACCCCAAACCCCAAACCTACACAACATGATTAGGGAAGCCTATATACTCACGCGGCCGCAAAAACTCTATGTGATTTGTGCCGCGGTATTTATCACTGCATTGGTGATTGCTGAAGCTACGGCAAGCAAGTTGTTCACACTGTTTGAGCTGCCCTTTACAATTACGATCCTTGGCGAAGAGTTTACAAGGGTTACCATGACTGCCGGTGTGATCGCTTTTCCCATAACGTTCATCGTGACGGACCTGATGAACGAGTACTTTGGCAAAAAAGGAATTCAATTCGTCACACTGCTCGGTATGGTGATGATCATCTTCGAATTCTTTCTCCTGCAAGTTGCCATGGCGGTAGAAACCGATCCTGTATCTGCCGTTCCTGACGAGGCGTTTAATGCCGTATTTGGGGCAACGGGCTGGATTATCTTAGGAAGCCTTATCGCCTACCTGGTGGGGCAGTTGGTGGACATTACCCTCTTCCATTGGCTGAGGAATTTAACTGACGGCAAGATGTTGTGGTTACGTGCAACAGGTTCCACCTTTGGCTCCCAGTTCTTAGACACCTTCCTGGTGCTCAGTATAGCCTTCCTGCCAACAGGCGTAATGAGTTTTCAAACAGTTATAGCAGTCACGCTCTTCAATTATGCCTACAAGTTTCTGATCGCTATAGGCATCACTCCGGTCATCTACGGTGTGCACTGGTTGATGGACCGGTATCTAGGGCATGAGGTGGCTGTAGAGATGATTGAGAATGCCGCTCAGGCTTCAAATCCTGGGTGAGGCAATAGGACGTTTAACGTTGTGATTTGCCTGTACCTTTAATGTTGTCATCCTGCGCGAGCGGAGCGAGGAAGGATCTTTCTGAAACGCGACTTTGAACTCTTTAAAGACGTTAAAGTCATGCTTGCCCAGATTCTTCGTCGCTGCGCTCCAACAGAATGACAAGTTTTAGGCATCAAGGTACCTAAAAGCGTAGTACTATTCTTTCCTTAAGCCGACACAGCCTCAGGAACAGCTGTCAACCAATTGTGAGGGTCGTTGCCGTTCTTGACTACATCGAAGAAGGCCGATTGAAGCTTCTCTGTAATTGGGCCGCGTTTTCCTGATCCAATTACGTGCTTATCAACGGTGCGAATGGGAGTTACTTCGGCGGCAGTGCCGGTGAAGAACAGTTCGTCGGCCAGGTACAGGGCTTCTCGTTGGATAGCTCGTTCTTCTACGGTATACCCGTGCTCACGTGCGATCGTGATAATGGAGTCTCTTGTGATTCCGGGTAGAATCGATACACTCGTAGGTGCGGTGTAGATGACGCCGTCACGAATCACAAACAAGTTCTCACCGCTACCTTCAGCCAGCAGACCGTTTGAACTTAGCATGATGCCTTCGTTGTATCCTTTAAGAATGGCATCCATTTTAACCAGCGCAGCATTGAGATAATTGCCACCTGCTTTAGCCAGTGAGGGGAAGGTATTGGGAGCCATCCGGTTCCAGGAGGCTACTTCTACATCAACACCTTGCTCTAGGGCGCCGTCGCCCAGGTATGCACCCCAGTTCCATACCGCGATTACGGTATCAACATCATTGGGAAGCGGGTTAACACCGAGGCCGCCCATACCGCGGAACGCGAGAGGACGAATGTAGCAGGATTTGAGCCCGCTCTGAGAAATGGTAGAAAGGATCGCTTGCTCAATCTCTTCAATTGAGTAGGGAATCTCCATTCTATAGATCTTTGCCGAATCGAATAGTCGGCGAACGTGTTCTCGTAACCGGAATACGCCAGAACCCTTTTGGGTCTCATAGCAGCGAATGCCTTCAAATACAGATGAACCGTAATGTACTACGTGGGACAATACATGGATTTTGGCATCCTCATACGGAACTAGTTTTCCATTAAACCAGATGTCATGTTGCATGGGTTGAATCTATTTACATTGTTGGGAAGTGGATTTTATTACGTCCTACAAACGGCAGCTTAACGGAAATGTTCAACGAGCCGTAGGGACCTTTTTTCTCACTTCGAGGGCATCCAGTTTGGGCGCAGAGAACGCATATTTGGCGATGGTCCATAGGATCTTGTACGAGGCTTTTAAGGTGCCAGATATCGTACCTGTGATTTTAGACACACCAACTCGCTTGCGGTAGGATACGGGTACCTCCGTGTATCGATAGCCGGCTTTTAACACCTTGATCTGCATCTCAATAGTCCATCCGTAGGTTTTGTCTTCCATACCAAGTGCCATCAGGTGCTTATACCGGATGGCTCTGAATGGGCCAAGGTCCGTGAAATGTCCTCTCCAAAACAACCACATCAACCAGCACGCCAACCGGTTGCCGAGTAATGCTTGAGGCAACATCGCCCCGGGTTCTTTCTTGCCAGTCATGCGAGAGCCAATCACAAAGTCAACTTCGTTGCGCTTAATAGGCTCTAGAAGGTGAACGATTTCTTCAGGATGGTCGCTGTAGTCTCCGTCCAGAAAGACGATTACATCAGGCTCTTTGGTGCGGGCGTATTCCATGCCTTTTAAGCAGGCCCAACCGTATCCCTGCCGATCTTCCCGTACAACTGTAGCCCCAGCCTTCTTCGCGTTTTCCTCGGTCTCATCTGTAGAAGCGTTATTGACAACAACAACTTCCTCGATCAAGTCCCGAGGAAGGTCATTTACAACCAATCCGATCGATCGGGCTTCATTAAAAGCAGGTATGATTACTATTACGCGCATAGTTAAGCTAGTCCGTTTTTCCCTTTGTGGCCAGATTGATCAACGCATCTCCCGTAAGCCGCATGGTTCTCCAATCGGAGAGCTTCTTTGCGCCAATTTTATCGTAAAAGGAAATAGCTAGCTCATTCCAGTCCAGCACATTCCAGTCGAGGCGTTTACAATCTCTTTCGAGGGCAATAGCAGCAAGCCGTTTAAGAAGGGCGAATCCTATTCCCTTACCGCGGTAAGAGGGTTTCACAAACAAGTCTTCTAAAAAAAGGCCCCACTGCGTCAAAAAAGTTGAATAATTATGAAAATAAAGCGCCATGCCCACAATTTGACCTGTTTCATTGTCAAGAGCTACAAGCGCTTCACACCTTGGGTTCGTTTTAGCCGACAAATGTTTCTGGAGGTCCTCAGCATTCGGATTTGCCTCATGCAGCAAATGCTCATAATCAGCCAATTCCCGTACAAGACCAACCAATGCCGGGGCATCGTCAGGAGTAGCATCGCGAATGGAGAAAGACATGGGATTAAAGGGGCCTACCGGTAATTTCCATAGAAGTCATCGTCGTCGAAGTCCTCATCGCCGTCGATGGGGCCGATCGAGGATAGCATGGATCCCATCATGTCGCTGTACTTCGTATCTGTATCGAAGATGTCCTTTCCGATGAGGGAGTGTTGATGCAAGGCTTCCAGGATGAATTCCATAGCGGAGATTAAGTGCTTTGGAGATTCGGGTTTTGAGTACTTGGTAACTAGCTCTTTAAGACCCTTAACCTGGTTGAGCGCTTTCTCGTATTCTTTTTGGGACATCGCGTTTTTCAGGTTAACGTGATTGCCCTGGGAGAACCAGCTTATGATCGTCTGATACGGAGAGCGGCCCTCTTTTTTATCGGCCGGATCAGGGAAGTAGTGGGTAAAAATCGTCTTGGTGGCCTTGCCGATGAGTAGCCGGGCAACATTCTGAGCACCTTCCTGCTCCCCCTCGTAAACAAGCTCTACTTTACCGGTTATTGCTGGCTCAACAAACAGCAAGTCGCTAATGCGGGCCGTTGTTTCTTTTTCCCCATGTACAAGCGCTCTTTGCTCTGCTGCCGAGATGAGATCCTCGATGGCTGCGCGCGTCATACGAACAGAAACGCCTGATTTTTGATCGACGTACTCACTTTCCCTTGCTTCAAAAGCAATTTGTTCGATGATTTCTCGGAAATAGTGAGGAATGTCAACCTTAACCAGTTTCTCGCCTCTTTCTTCCCACGCTTCTTGCTTCGTGATCTCGATACCAATGTCGATGGTCTTCGGATAGTGTGTGATAATCTGGCTGTCGATTCGGTCCTTGAGGGGGGTAATGATATTACCACGGTTCGTATAATCCTCTGGGTTAGCAGAGAAGATCATCATGATATCCAGTGGGAAGCGAATATTAAATCCTCGAATCTGGATGTCCTGCTCCTCCATGATGTTCAAGAGACCTACCTGAATGCGGGGCTGTAAATCAGGAAGTTCATTTATCGCAAATATACAGCGGTTGCTTCGAGGAATAATACCAAAATGGATGACCTCTTCATCAGCATACGTTAACCGTAGATTAGCTGCTTTGATGGGATCTATATCCCCAATCAGGTCAGCTATGGTTGTATCAGGAGTGGCCAGTTTTTCTCCGTAGCGTTGTTCTCGATGCAACCACTCGATCGGTGTATCATCTCCGTGCTTTTTGATAAGGTCACGAGCGTACTTAGATATTGGAATGAGAGGATCGTCGTTGATTTCACTGCCAGCTATAATCGGTACATATTCATCCAAAAGCCGGGGAAGCATACGTATCATGCGGCTCTTGGCCTGGCCCCTCAAACCAAGCAGAATAAGGTCGTGCCGGCCCAAGATAGCGTTTTGAACCTGCGGGATAACGGTATTGTCGAACCCAATAATCCCATCAAAAATCTTCTCTCCTGCACTGAGTTTAGCAACTAAGTTGCTGCGTAACTCATCTTTAATGGTCCGAGGCGTATATCCTGACTCTTTAAGCTGCCCCAGTGTTTGTACTTCTTTATTAAGAATGCTAGGCATAAATGCGCTTGAATTAGACGGTAAGTAGATGATGGGTAGCACGCGACCATGCGGCACCAGTTCCCGAAAGAAGTGTACGCACCAACACGTATAGTGTGCCTATGATTCTGGCATCCAGGAATAAAGTGATAGTTTAGGCTCTGGCTTTATGTAAGCTACAATGAGTTCGATTCCTCCTTCGTCGGATATGCGGGCATCGATATCGATAGGATAGAACTCTTTGTTGAAGCCAGGTTCTTGTTGAACCAGCCTGTGTTTTAACGTCCCTTCAGTGTCAAATACATCGATCCGCAACCATCCTGGACGTAAGTTAAGCACGAATAAGTAGTCATTTAATGTAGCTGCAGATGAATAGAGCAGGGGAGGCTGGCGGGTATTGCCAAGCACAAACGCGCGGCTCCTGGCTAGCATCGGGGAATCAAAACCATACAGTGCTAGCGAATCCAGCGTATTGGATTCGTCAATGAAGTCAATAAAGGGCCGGTATGCGCTGAGGCTCAGCAATTCATCGTTCCACATCCGTAAGGCCCCTGCAAATCGCCAGTAGGGAGTTGGAATCTCTGTTTTTGATTCGATATTCCCTTTTCGGCCCACTTTGGCGATGTATCCCGGGAAATCTTTTTCAATCACTTTGTAATAAATGTCCTCTTCGGTGGCAATGACATACTGAAGCCGGTCTGGGCCCGATTCATCACTTGGAAGTTGCACGTATAGTTGCGTTTCATCCCCTACCGTATAGTCAATGCGCCTTAACGAGGGGTTAAACACTAAAATGGTGTCTTCCCGGATACCCACCAAGTAGGGTGTTTCGTAGGAGATGGATGAGTAAACACGGTCAATAACCCCATCTTCTCTCAGAAACTTGTAAATTTCATTGTTTTGTGCGTCGCTCGCAAAGATATTACCTAGCGAATCGAATCGAACAGTCCGTGGATAGACCAGTTCTATATCGCTCCCGCCCACCGTTTCCCATACCGTTATGAGGGTATCAATCGAAGTACTTTCTGCATACTTCCGGGAGAGGGAGTCTGCTGGAAACAGAGCGCGGGGCTGGCTACGTTGACACGAGAAAGGCAGGCAGCCCGATATGGTGAACAGCAGGCATACAAAAAGAAGTGAGCGGAAAGGTCTTACTGGACTAGGGGCCATGTACTTGTGTAAGTCACACGAATGAATTAAAAAAAGGAGTTATCTATAAACTAACCCACTTAATCTTCGTTTCTTTCATGGTTTTCAACGGAGTCTGGAGACAATAGTCCGGAGTCCTGAATAAAAAACTTGGCTAAACTCCGGACTATTGTCTCCGGACCCCGGACTCAAAAAAGATGAAAAAACTTTTCCTGAACAGCCTTGCCTTACTTGTACCAGTACTCTTCTTTGTGATACTGGAAGGCGGGTTGCGTTTGTTTGGGTTTGGGGAAGACTATCCCCTTTTTATTCAGGTGCCGGCTGATACGGACTATTTGTATCAAAACCCTGAGGTTGCCAGGCGGTATTTCAAAAGCCAGGAAAATGTCCCGGGTAGCCAGAGAGACTATTTCAAGGCTCAAAAGGACAGTTCCACCTTCCGCATCTTTGTTCAAGGTGGTTCAAGTGCTGCTGGATACCCCCTCTACTACGGGGGAAGCTTTTCAAGAATGTTAGAGCAACGGCTCCTGCAGTCGTTTCCGGGGAAAAACATCGAGGTCATTAATACGGCGATGGCGGCCGTGAATTCGTACACGTTGCGGGATTTGGTGGATGAGATTATTGAGCAAGAGCCCGATTTGATCTTGATTTATGCCGGCCACAACGAATACTACGGATCGCTTGGTGTTGGGTCAGCTGAATCATTGGGCCAGTTTGTTGGCGTGGTGAACCTCTATCTGAAGCTTCAGGATTTCCGTATTGTACAGGCCCTGCAGAAGATGCTCATGAAAGGGGCGGAACTGGTTGTTTCTAAGGATTCGCCTGCGGCTGCAGGGACTACACTCATGAGCCGCCTTGTAGAAGAACAGGAAATCCCTCTGCATTCTCCTTTGTACGACATGGGGATCGCCCAATTCGAGAAGAATATGGGAGCTATACTCAACGCCTATCAGGAAGCCGGAATCCCTGTGTTGATAAGCACGCTCGCAAGTAATGAGAAAGATCAAGCTCCGTTTATTTCTAAACCTTCTGATTCTAATAACAAGGAAGCGCTGGAGGCGGGGATCAAGAACGCCGTTGAGTCTCTTGTTCGAGGCGACACGCTAGACGCGCTTGAACAAATTGAGCAGGCCATTGCAATCGATTCCATTGATGCTTCTCCATTTTATGCAAAAGGCCAAATCCTATATGATTTGGGAAGATTCAATGAGGCCCTTAAGGCCTTCGAGATGGCCAAGGATCGGGATCAACTGAGGTTTAGGGCGCCGGAGGAAGTAAACAGTGTCATCCGTGAGTTAGCAGCGAAATACGATGCGGTAGTAGTAGACGCTCAACAAGCGCTCCGGGATACGCACGCTCACGGGATAATAGGTTCTGAACTCATGCTGGAGCACCTGCATCCCAATGTAGAAGGGTACTTTACGATTGCAGACGCTTTTTACCGGTCCTTGCATGAAAACGAGTTCATCGGGGAATGGAAATACACGATTCCCCCGGACGTTGCTCGAAATGAAGTGCTGCTCACCAGGGTAGATTCTCTTGTGGGCCAATACCGAGTGCGTCAACTGATGAATAGCTGGCCCTTTAAACCGTATGGGACAGTAGGGGAGGCGGTTGAGGTTGTGCCGGCGTCGGAAGAAGAACGGATTGCGTTTGCTCTGTACCGGAGTGAACTTGGATGGTACAAGGCCATGGGGGAGTTGCGTACCTATTATGAGGCGAATGGGCAGCTTCACGAAGCACTACGGACCTCCCTGGCCGTGATTCAGGAGTTTCCTTTTATTGCAGATCCGTATCTAGCCACAGCCCAGATACTCATTCGTCAGGGTCGGAGTGGGGAAGCTCTGAATTATATTGAAGCCGGAAATGAGCGTCAGGAAACGGCGATTGGCCTGGCCATGAAGGGAAGCGTGTTATTGGCCCAGAAGAAACCCTATGATGCGCTTGACGCCCTGGAAAAGTCTATCTCAATGGACGGATCAAACCAGCAAGCCCTCTTCGCACTATCCGGCGCCTACATGATGGCCGGCCGCTCTCAAGATGCAATGGAAACGGTGGATAAAGTTCTAGCCCTAAATCCCAATCATCCCCAAGCCTTACAAGTAAAGGCGCAGCTTGAGGCAAACAGATAACGAGTTATCGCTCATTGCTCCCCAACTCCATAGTCAATTCCATCTCGCGTCCATCCCGCAATACGCCTACTCTAACTACATCTCCTGGGCGGTAATCGTACAGGTGTACTGCGAAGTCCAACTGACCACTGATAGTCTCTCCCTCGAATGAACGGATCACATCGTAAGGCTTAAAGCCGGCTTGATCTGCTGGGGAATCTAATTCGACATCCTGAACGATAAATCCTCTGGCATCTTGAAGTCCAAGCGCCCGTGCATAACGCTCATTTAAATCGACCCCGTACATCCCAATGTAGTACGACCTGTCCACCTGCCCGTTTTCACGAATTTCTTGAATGATGCTTTGCGCTTTGTTTGCTGGAACAGCGAAGCCAAGGCCAATAGATCCACCTCCACCACCTGCTGTATATATAAAGGTGTTTACACCAATTACCTGCCCCTGGGCATTAAGCAACGGACCGCCTGAATTTCCCTGGTTGATCGCCGCATCGGTTTGAATCATGTCTCGATAGATGCGGTTTTCTTGAGGCTGGAAATCTCTCCCCACCCCACTAACAACCCCGACGGTTACGGTAGGCTCAGCTGCTTGAAATAGACCAAAAGGATTCCCCAGTGCAATCGCCCACTCTCCAGGAATGGGATGGTCGGAGTGAGAAAACTCCAGGTGAGAGAGCGCTTCTGACGGGTTTACCTTGAGTAAGGCGAGGTCTGTAACCTCATCGCTGCCTATAAGAGAGGCCTCTAACGTGGAGCCATCGATGAATGCTACAGTAATCTTTGCTGGATTGTGAGCCACATGCTCATTGGTTACAATATATCCGTCCGGCGAAATCACAAAGCCCGATCCAACACTAGAAACTTGTTGTTCATAAATACGAGAGCGGCGGCTACCGAAGAAAAACTCCATCCAGGGGTCATTCGCAAACGGATCTCTATAACGGCGCACCTCGGTCACGCTGATACTTACCACCGCAGGGCTTGCCTCCTCAACCGCTCTGGTTATGGCTGTCTGCCTGCTTGTGTAAATATTGTCATTCAACTGTTCCAGAGACGCAACGGGCTCTGGGGTACTGCTGGCATCAGATTCTTGTGAGTGCACCTGTTGTTTACAGGATACCAGGATTACGGCCAGAAAAAAAATCGCAATTCTGATCATTTGCATGGGGTACTAGGATTAAACGGACATGGGTACTCTACGTGAAGATCGTAGCTCGGTTTCTAATCGACACACCGTCTTAGATAATGAACTTCCTACTTTTCTTAAACCTTACAAATATAGGTCGATATCCCTATTAGTACGAACACATAAATCCTGGCGAATTGATGTGATCGTATATAGGTGAACGATGTTCGGTAAACTTGAACCACATGTACGACCTGGATATAATTAAGCACAAGCTGGCGGAAGAAAAAAGAGCGCGAAAGCAGTCGGATTCCCAGCTCGTTGAACATGCCAATGAATTGGCTAAGGCGAGGAAAGGGCTCGGCGAGATGGCCAGTATTGTGGCAGGAATGCCATATCCTGTGATTCTTTTTAACAAAAAGGGGACCGTCACGTTTGCAAATCCCTCTTCGATTAGATACTGGGGACGAGGCGTGGTGCCTGGCCAGTCCCTGTTCGAAACCCTCACCTTTACGAAAGGGATCGATGTCAGTGATTTAATTGAGACTGACGGTGTTCTGCAGCTTCAAGCAAGAAAAAAAGGAGAGTATTTCCGGTTTGTCTTTAAAGGCGATCGAAGGCAAAAAGTCTGTCATTTATACTGCCTCGATATAACCGAGTACGAGCAAGAAAAAAATGAACTCCGGCGAGCCAGCCAAGAGTCAGAGGAATTACTCACTTCGATGTCCTCTGTATTAATCGGCGTAGATCGCGCTGGAGACGTGATGCTGTGGAATAATACGGCAGAACGCCTGTTTGGCGTGAACGAGGTAGACGTGCTTGGCAGGCCACTCGCTGAATGCGGGATCGATTGGGATATAGAACGAATCGAGCACCGGATCCAGGCCTGTCAGGAAAATGCCGCTTTTTACGAGGAGAAAATCCGATTTACCCGTGCTAATGGGCTGGAAGGACGGCTGGAGATTGTCTTTACCCCAGTTGCTCAACAGGTAAATCGAAGGGCAGGTGTCTTTCTATTAGCGAGGGACATTACCCGGTTCGCACAACCTGAGAGAACGGAACAAGACTGGGATGAAATGGGCGAAATCATCCAGATGGTTGGTTCTATGGCAAATGAAATGAGCATGCCTGTTCAAAACATCAGCGAGAATTTGCAATACTTAGATTCGGCCATCAAGGGCTTACATGAGCTGATTGAAATGAACCTTGCTTTGATGGATGGCCTCGAGGATAGCCAGTCAATTGAACAACATATACTGGATCTTCAAGAAATGATTCGTTCGACGCAAATCGACAAGATGATCACGTCTTTGCCAGACACAGTTGGGGATACAATCTCAATGATCAGTAAGGTCTCCAGGTTATTGAATAATGCAAAGCGGGACACGCAAATGGGGGTCTCTGCTAGCTGAGGACGCACAGGCTTGCATGCTTGATAAACACCAACTATTCTTGAGTGTTTGTTTCATTCATGACAGGGAGTACAACTGTGCAAATCAACGGGAAACGGCTCTGGAATGAGCTGGAGTCTTTGGCAAAAATTGGCGCATTACCCGGTGGAGGAGTGTGCCGGTTGGCGTTTTCTAAGGAAGACAAACAGGGGCGGGATTATGTAGAGCAACGCATGCGTGATTTAGGGTTGGAGGTTCGGATCGATCCCATTGGAAATATCCTTGGCGTGCGTGCAGGAACAGGCGATGACCGCAGGCTCGTCTTAACCGGCTCCCATGTAGATACGGTGGGGACGGGAGGCAAATATGATGGAAGTTTGGGTGTCCTGGCAGGGCTGGAGGTCCTGCAAACCTTAAACGAGCACCAGGTTCAGACGCATCACTCGATAGGTGTAGCAGCATTTGTTAACGAAGAAGGTGTGCGCTTCATGCCCGACATGATGGGAAGTTTATATGTCTCTGGTCAACTGAGCCTTGAAGAGATTGAGCCCATTGAAGGGATAGATGGAAAAACAATCAAGGAGTGCCTGGAGGCATTAGATTTTAGCGGGAGGGATGACATCTCCAATCAGCCGATTGACTGCTTCATCGAATTGCACATAGAACAGGGGCCCGTGCTTTTAGACAACGATTTGGATATTGGGGTTGTCGATCGGGTGCAGGGCATATTGTGGGAAGAAATTGTGCTGGAGGGTGACTCAAATCACGCCGGCGTTACTCCAATGAATCGAAGGCGGGATGCCGGTTATGCCGCTTCAGTGATTGCCGCATACGTTCGAATCCTGACGGAGGAGATAGAAGGCCTCCGTGGAACCGTTGGCGCACTCACTCTTTTCCCTAATTTGATCAATGTCATCGCTAAAAAGGCAACAATGACGATTGATCTAAGGCATGCTGAAAAAGACCGGCTCATTCAGGCCAGGGATCTGCTCCACAAGAAGATCAATGCGATTTGTGATAAAGAGCATGTTGCCCCCACGATTAAAACCCTGGCCGATGTGGATCCCGTAGTCTTCGATGCGCAATGTATTCAAAGCGTAGAAAAAGCGGCAGAGTCTCTACAGTATTCCTCTATCCGCATGATCAGCGGCGCCGGGCACGATGCGCAAATAATGGCCTCAAAGTGGCCCGCGTCAATGATTTTTATACCCAGCCAGGATGGGATTAGTCATAATATCAATGAGTATTCCACCCCTGAACATGTGGAAGCCGGGGCGAGTGTACTTCTGCACGCACTCTTGGAGCAAGCCAGGAGTATTTTGTAAACAAAGTACTCTGTTTGTCATTCGGCGTTTGGGGTTTGTTGTTGATATCTTATACCCCGAACAATAACCGCCAAACGATAAACCCCAAACCGAAAGTGCGTTGCTCGCAACGAACTGAGTCTATGCAATCTGAATCCACTCTCAGGAATGAAATAGCGTCTCTTAGGGCGGCCATTGATCAGCTTTATTCGCTGAATGAATTGGCCCGGCTTATTGGAGCATCAGACGACCTCGAGACAACCATACAGGTACTGACGCGAAGGACAATCAGCTTGCTTAAAGCAGAGCAAGGTGTGATCACGTTGCAGGAGGAAGTGGGAGAGGACGGTGCAAAAACATTATTTCGAACGCGTTTAGATAGCCATGACATGAATGCGTTTAGCCCTCACGAATTAATGATCGGGTGGATGCAGGTCCACATGCGTCCTCTTCGGGTCAATGATCCTCAGCATTCAGATGTGATCAAAGAAGTACCCTGGGATGCTGCCATCCGCTCTGTTGTGAGCGTACCGTTGATTTTAAAAAACAACCTCATCGGGGTCTTCACGCTGTACAATAAGCTAGATCCGGAAGGTTTTACGAAGGAAGATGAAAAGCTCCTCTATATAATCGCTTCCCAATCAACTCAGATTATTTATAATAAAAGACTGATCGAGGAACGCAATCGCGTTAAGATGATCTTCGGGCAGCATGTGTCTCCGGCGCTTGTAGAGGAGTTGTTGCAGGAAGGGGCCCATATCAGAAGCCGCCGGCTGACGACCTGCATCATGTTTCTTGATATACGGGGGTTTTCAACCTTTGCGGAGAAGCACTCCCCCGAAGAGGTCGTCGATTATCTGAACCGTGTCTTTGATTTTATGATTGAGTGTGTGCAAGAACACAAAGGCATTGTTCACAGGCTCTTAGGAGATAGTTTTGTTGCCCTGTTTGGCGCTCCGGTGTCCTATGGGAACGATTGCCAAAATGCAGTCGACGCTTCGCTCGAGATTATTCGTCGGTTAGAGGCAAAGTGCGCCTCGGGAGCGTTGGAGCCAACGCGTGTGGGTATCGGGCTGCATGTGGGTCCGATCGTTGTGGGAAATGTAGGCTCTAAAGACCGCAAAGAATTTCAAATCAATGGCGATGTAGTGAATCTCACGGCCCGGATTGAGCAACTCAATAAGCAGTTTGAGAGCCAACTGTTGATCTCAGAGGAAGTGTTCAACCTCGTGGATACTTCCAAGTTAGAAACCGAGCGCCTCGAAGGCGTTGAGATTCGCGGCCGCGTGAACAAGCAGGTATTGTACAAGCTTGTATGAGTGCATGCCAGGAGTCCAACGAAGCCGGCAACTACACTGAGACCCTTTCAGGCAAGTCTGGGCCCCTTTTTCCTTTGGTCAAGAAGGCAATCACGGTAGCCTGGAGGGTATTCATGACCGACAAAAAGTGCAATCATACCTTCCTTGGATGTGATTTTCGGTAGTTGGCATTCCATTCAAGGTCTCCTTTGGTCCGATTCGAGGTATGCAAAAGTACATCCAAGGTTACCTTGAGTCCGCTTCGAAGTACCTGAAAGTACATCCATGGTTACTTGAGTCCGATTCGAGGTATGCAAAAGTGCATCCAGGGTTACCTTTGGTCCGATTCGAGGTACCCGAAAGTGCATCCAAGGTTACCTTGAATACACTTTTGAGCGACAAAAAGTGCAATCGAGGCTACCTTGGATGAGGTTATGACTAACGAAAAGTGTAATCCAGGCTACCTTGAGTCCGATTCGAGGTACCCGAAAGTGCATCCAAGGTTACCTGAAAACAGCCTTCCTAAATCCCCAACTTCTCTTGAATAACACCCATCGCCAGTTTGCCTCTCGTATGCTGGTATCCGGCTTCAACGATCTGATCAATCATGGGAAACTCCAGGAGTCCGTACTCTTCAACCGGTGGGCAGATCGCGAAATCAGCTTCGTTCAACGAAGAGCGGGTTTTTTTGACACTGCCCAATAACATGGAGCGCATCAGGACTTCAAGGATGCTGGGGAAGTCAGAGTTTTTGCTTCCAGACCCTCCTCGGTTCATTACGAAATCCAGGAGGTTGGGCGCCTTTGTGTTCTGGGGAGTAACGGTTTGCATCTGCGTTACATCCACAGCGATGGTCTTCCCGTGAAACCGCTCCTTCATGATATCCACCGGCAGATTGTTCAGCAGGCCTCCATCTACGTGCAATTGATCGTTTAATCGAATGGGAGTAATAATGCCAGGCAGGGCCGTGCTGGCGCGGATAGCATTCCAAATAAGCCCCGAATCATGGACAGCGATATCGGAAGAGGTCAACGAGGACGACACAAAATAACAAGGGAGCCAGGTGTCTTCGATAAAGTGATCTTGATACAAAATCTGATAGGTTACTTCATCGAGCTTTTTGCCTTTATAGAACGAAAATAAGGGAATTTGCTTTTTAAACGGTTTGGCCTCAACGAACGCTTCTTTGGTCCGGGAATACATTTCTTCGTAGTCCCTGTTCATGGCTACATGCGCAGCGATGACTGCCCCCATGCTCGTCCCGCCTACCACATCGATCGGTATGTTGGATTCTTGAAGTGCTTTGACGACGCCCATATGAGCAAATCCCCTGGCGCCACCACCGCTTAAGACGAGGCCAATTGAATGCCCTGTAAGCGTCCTGCAGAATCGATCAATGTCTTTGGATGTACTGATTCGGATGTTAAAATGTTGATCGATCTCACGATTGCCAAGCCAGTATCTCGTGGTTGTTGGAGGTGATGAGCCGTCTTTGTAAAGCAAGGCGAGCGACTTGGTTGTTGCTCCTGCTTCCCGAAGAATGTGTTTTTCGATGTCGTGAACGTACGTTTCTGCGCCGCCTCGTGCCACAAAAATGATGTGATCCGCTCGTTGTATCGCTCGGCGCGTCCATGGGATCATCGAAAGGGTTGTTTCTAGAAAGACGTACTTATATTTCCGCTCTTGTTCATCGAGCCAGGTGGATATGCGCAGTGCATTGGATGGGTCCGGGGTATCCCCTGCTTCGCTAAAGCCCAGGGAGATGTTCAGTTGTTCACGATTCAAATAGAGTGTGGACCCGAAATGGCCCATTGTTCGCGCAAATGCGCGGATAAAGCTATGAACCATGGGATGGTCCTCAAGAGGCACGATGGCAAAGTTTGTGATGCCCTGCTGCGTCTTTTTTGCTCTTGAGTTCGTCTGAAGCCTTCGGACGATCCCCCGCGTGATATGATTGTGGAACGAAGGGTGCCGGCCGATGAGTTCGTAAAATACAGACTGCGACAGTTTAACGAGGACGGAATCCCTCATCGCATACACGCTGGCTGATCGGCTGTCGTTTGTGAAAAACGACATTTCCCCTACCGTTTCTCCTCTCGCGATTTCAAGCAAGGACTCCTGCGTGCCGTCCGGGTTTTCGTGTACCACGCGCAATCGCCCACTTACAACGATGTACATGGCGTCTCCGGGATCTCCCTGCCGGATTAGTTGATCGCCTTTTTTTGCCCGCAACCATTCCAGTTGTGCTTCCAAATCCTGGAGCTGGTGCTCATTGAAGTCGTCCATCAAGTTAGGCATCAAAGCCATCAATTGATTTCGACGGAGGCGCTGAAGGATTTTTTGCTTGAGTTGCTGATAGGATTCCGGAAACGTTTGAGAAATCTCCTTGATGCGGTCAGAAGGAAATTCGAGGAGTACGGTGTTTGCAGTAGCACGCACCGTAGCTGTGCGTCTTCCACCGGTAAGAAGTTGAATCTCCCCGACTGGATCACCGGCTGAGATTTCGCCAACTTTCATCTCAGAACCATTCGCCCGGCGAACCCGTGCTTCTAACCGGCCCTCGCGAACGATGTACATACTGTTACCAACATCCCCCTGTTGGAAAAGGGTGTCGCCGGCCTGGAGCGTTTTTCTGGTGAGCGTCGCCAGTAATTGTTCATCCAGTTCGTCAATATTGAGCTTCATGGGTCTAGAATCCAGGTGGGTGGTTCTGAAATCTAAGAAACCTAAAATGGGGATTCTGTTAATTGTTTGGGGTTAATTGTTCAGTGTTCGGGGTTTGTTGTTTGTTGTTTGGGCACGGTGAACGCTGAACGCCAAACAACGAACACTGAACGCGCAGCCTCGTGAATTATGCACTTTCTGTGAAGGAGGGGTTGTTATTTCGTAATTCCTTTCCTAATATCTGTCAAGTAGAAATTCTAGCCAGAAAACGCTTGTGTAGTGCACGTTGTAGTAATTGGATGTGCCAGCTTTTCTTTCCATCCTTAATGGTTTCTGGCAGAATTAATTCCATGTTCCCTACTCATTGAGTCCCCCGAATATTGATGCCGATGTACTATTCAGTGCATTGGTGGTGGGCTTTTTAATCCTTACTCTAATATGAAAAAACTATCTACTAGTTTTGCATGTCTGTTATGTGCAGTCATGCTTTTACCGGCTATTGCCTTTGCCCAACAGCCAACATTCATGCAGCAAACGCGAAATAATACTTCTCCAGCGCTTAGCTCCATGAGTGTACCAACAGGCACGTCGGACTTTACGGCTCCATTCGCGGTTCCGAATAAGCTCATGCGATTTGAGTCGATGAAAAACGCACCAGTTTCTCTCAACTCTAGTAATTCTGATCCCGTGCTTCAAACCCAAGATGGGAATGGCACGCTCACCATTTTTGAAAACTTCGACGGATCAAGTGACGCGGATAACGCCGCTGTGCTTGGTTTCCGGCTCGTCCCGCCTGATACACAAGGGGACGTAGGTCCAAATCATTATGTACAATGGATCAACAGCGTATCTGAGATTTTCGATAAGAATGGCAACTCTATCATGGGGCCATTTCCTGGCAACCTTTATTTTGCCGGCCTTGGAGGTATTTGTGAGAATACCAACAATGGGGACCCTATTGTGCTTTATGATGAAGGCGCTGATCGCTTCCTCGTATCACAGTTCGCACTGGATTTTGCAGCCAATAACTTTGCCATGTGTATTGCAATCTCCACAACCGGTGATCCAACGGGAAGCTACCATCAGTATGAGTTAAACTTTGGTACCATCTTCCCTGATTATCCAAAGTTGGGTATCTGGGGCGATTCCTACACAATGACAACCCGTAACTTTGGTGATCCAACGGGCTTCAACCAGTCTGCGATTGCTATGGACCGTCATGCAATGCTAAACGGCGATCCACTTCAAGCTGTATCGTTCAGATTGCCTCGCGTTTTCTTTGAAGACGGCCTTCTACCTATGGACTCTGATTCTCCAAATATCAGCGGACCTGCTATCTTCGGTGGGCACACTGCTTTTGGTGTAGCTAGAGGGGATCGAAACCAGGTATTCCGCCTTTACGCCCTTGATGTGGATTGGAGTAATCCTGGAGCAGCTTCACTAACCACATTGCCTGCTATTGACGTTCCTGACTACAAAATATCAGGTACCAACTATGTAGTCCAGCCAAACGGCGAATCGCTTGCGGATCTGGAAAACTTTACGATGCACCGTGCCCAGGTTCGGGACTTCGGAACGCACCGATCTATGGTGGCTAATCATACCGTAGTTGCAAAAGCAGGTGCTGCCGGTGTTCGCTGGTATGAAATGCGGGACTATGGTAGCGGCTGGTCGCTGTATCAAGCGGGTACGTACAGCCCTAAAAATGCCAATGACCGTTGGATGGCATCGATTGCAATGAACGGCAATGGCGATATTGGGCTTGGCTATTCATTAACAGGTAGCAGTGAAAACCCATCGATCTATGTAACGGGTCAAACAGCTAGCGCCAGCGGTTCTGGCGTGATGAATGTGCGGGAAACACTCGTTGTTGCGGGTGGAGGCTCTCAGGAAGGAAGCGCCAATCGTTGGGGTGACTACAGCATGATGTCTGTAGATCCTGTCGATGATGAGACGTTCTGGTATACCCAGGAGTACTATGCAAGCACAGGCTCCTTCGACTTCTCAACACGCATCGCTTCATTTGACCTGGATGGTTCTGGTGCAAACAAAGCAAACCTTGCAAACGAAGATGCTCAGATTCAATCTGATGTACCGACTGAGTTTGCTCTAGATCAAAACTATCCAAACCCATTCAACCCGACTACGATGATCAACTTCAACATGCCTGAATCAGGTCATGTGACAGTTCGCGTAGTCAACGTACTTGGCCAGGAGGTAGCCCGCGTCGTAGACGGGGTTATGGATGCCGGGACGCACTCGGTGTCGTTTGATGCTGCAAATCTAACGGCCGGCGTTTATCTCTACGTGATGGAGTCCGGTCAATTTACCGAAACGCGCAGGATGACCCTGCTCAAATAAACTGCCCTGCTTAGTTTAGACCACTAATAAAAGCCCCATCTCGTCTGAGAGATGGGGCTTTTTTTCTTTATGTAGAATATGGTGTATTTTGGTCTAGGTGCTTTTCTGTAGAATGAACCAGGCCTGTTGGTATATGACTGAGAAGACAGAGGAAAGCAAAGTAATGGTGTTGCCTATTTCCCAGGCAACGTCAGCTACATTCACCGACCTCTATATCAAAAACACCTCTCTGTTTTTTATCGAAAACGGGAGCAAGCGGGCGGAGTATTCGAGTGGTGCTGAGCTGATTGGGCAAGCAGGGGATGTGATGGTGTTCCCTCCCGACTCCATCGTTACGATGGAAAATCGTACATGGTCAGGGAAGGATTACAGGGCCATTGGGGTCGCTTTTGAGCATGAGCTGGTTGAGAAAGTATTCCCGGACCGATTGCCCAAAGAAATCGCTCAACAGGCTCAGATCATTTCTCCTTCTGCTGAAGAACGGGAGCACATGCTGAGCACAATCAAGGAAACACTCGCCGACACGTCGCTTCCAAAACCTGTTCTGGAACACCGTCTCCTAGAGCCGTTGGTATGGTTGAAGGCCATGGGTGTCAAGCTATCTCCACCAGTAGACAACAGCCCGCTCGGAAAGGTGAGAGCGTTGATAGAAACCGATTTGACTCACCCCTGGAGATCCAGGGAAGTCGCCGATCATTTTGCCATGAGCGAAGCAACCATGCGGCGATGGCTTGCACAGTCAGGTGGGAGCTTTTCCAAGATTCTATCAAACACCCGGCTTGAGAGAGGATTAACCCTTTTGCAGACGACCGAATACTCAGTTTCTACCATAGCGTTGGACTGTGGGTTTAAAACCCCTTCTCACTTTTCGGAATCGTTCAAGACGAGATTTGGGATCCAGCCCAAATTATTGCGCAGCGCAGGTAAATGATCGGATTCCGATAGAAGCTGCAAGAATAGCGGAAGTCTCCAGGCCTAGAACCCTCTAGTTTTTAACTGTTCATTGTTATTCAACTAAAAAGGGTTCTAAAGATGCGAGTCGCCTATTTCATTTTTACACTAATCATAACTGCTTTACTGTCGTCCACGTCTTTCGCCCAAGACTTCACGCTTCACAGTGCTGAACTCCAGGAAGGAAAGCAATTAACTGCCGCACATGTATTCAAAGGATTTGGTTGCGAGGGCGATAATACGTCTCCTCAACTATCGTGGTCCAACGCTCCTGAAGGCACTAAAAGTTTTGCACTCACGGTGTATGACCCCGATGCGCCTACGGGTTCAGGGTGGTGGCATTGGAATGTTGTTAATATCCCGGCCTCTGTTACCGAATTACCTGCAGGTGCATCACCAGAAAAGGGCCTTCCTGATGGTGTTGTCCAATTGCGAAATGACTATGGCGTGAGAGGATTCGGCGGTGCATGCCCACCTCCAGGAGAAGTCCACCGCTATATCTTTACCGTCTATGCTTTGGGTGTCGAGCAATTGGATCTACCCGAAAACGCTAGCAATGCTTTGGCAGGCTTCATGACCCGCGCCAATGCGCTTGCAAGTGCAGATATTACTGCTGTGTATACGCGGTAAGTAGGGGGAGGCCTGGAAAGTCGGAATGACGACACAGTGCTGTCATCCCGTTGGAGCGAAGCGATCGAGGGATCTGGGCAAGCAAAAGATGAATGGATATAACGCGTTTAACGTAGTGCTCGCCCAGATTCTTCCTCGCTGCGCTCGTTCAGAATGACAAGGTTAGGGGGATAGATGGGAGGACAGGTTTTATTGCACGTCTAAAGTTACCTCGATGTTATTTCTTGTTATACTTTTGTGATACAAAAGGAGAGGTGAACTCGTCATATTAGGGCATCTGCAAGCACTTCAGGCACGCCCCTCGTGCTAAATGCTAATATCACATAACATAAATTAACCTCTCCACTATGAAGAAGTGTACAATGCTTTTGGCATTGGGCCTCTTTCTGGTTTCCACCAGTTGGGCTCAAAGCCAACGATTTCAAGTAACCATTGAAAACGTAGGTGCGGAATTACCCGTTCTTAAGAAAGGGGTCTTTAATACCCCAGTTGGAGCAAACGAACCTGGACCCATCTTCCCTAGCGACAGCTATGAATTTAGCTTTACCGCGGGTCCTGGTAATTATCTGTCGTTTGCGACCATGTTTATCCAATCAAACGATTTATTTTACACGTTTCCTGCATCAGGCCTCGCGCTATACGATGGAGACGGCAACCCCGTAACTGGTGATGTAACGGACCAGGTACTGCTCTACGACGCAGGTACAGAAGTAAATGAAGAGCCTGGCGTCGGTATATACCAGGCACCTCGGCAGTCCGGTCCTAATATGGGCGACGAGGAAAATGGTGTTCTCGGCCGTATAGAAGACGGAGCGATGGGACGTGGTGGATACACCTATCCAAATATCGCTGATGTAATTGGTGTCAATATCGCGCACGATGGCGGTACCGAGTTCACTGTAACTATTACTAACGTGTCAACAGAAGGCATTCTTGAGACGTCTGCTGGGAACGTAAGCGTTCCTCTGTCTCCTGGTGTTTGGGCCGTTCATTCAAACGCGATCAGCTTCTTCGAGTCAGGTACAACTGCTCCAGCCGGTATCGAAGCGATTGCAGAAGATGGTGATGCAAGCGTATACGACGAAGCGCTAACACCACTCACAGGTGTTCAGGTACCTATTTCTCCTGGTGCATATGTGGTTCACTCAACTGAAATCGATTTCTTCACTGAAGGCGGTACATCAAGCGATGGGCTAGAAGATATTGCTGAAGATGGCAGCCCGGGTGTACTCGTGGCAGCACTTGAAGGACTCGATCCTGTATTAGCAGCGGGAGTCTTCAACACACCTGTAGGTGCGGATATGCCTGCGCCAGTAGGGCCTGGTGGAAGCTACTCGTTCTATGTAGACGCTGATCCTGGTTATGTACTTTCCTTCGCAACGATGTTCATCCAGTCGAACGACCTCTTCTATGCTCCTGCTGGAGAAGGTATCCCTCTGTTCGATGAAAATGGTGATCCTATCGAAGGCGACATCACTGACCTTGTTGACCTCTGGGATGCAGGTACGGAAGTGGATGAAGAGCCCGGAGTTGGTCTCAACCAGGCACCACGCCAGAGCGGGCCGGATACAGGTGATGACGAAGGTGGGAATATCGTATTGGTAGATGGTGTAAACGACGGTTTCACATACCCAGCGGTAAGCGAAATCATCACGGTTACCATTACACCCATCGAGCCAGTTACGTTCTACGCATGGATCGAAAACATCGGTGGAGCTGAGGACGTAGGCGGTGCGCCTTCTGTATTGTCTCCAGGTGTATGGGCCGTGCATACAGAAGCAGATCCATTCTTTACCGTAGGAACACAAGACCGCGGTCTTGGCCTCGAAGCAATCGCTGAAGATGGAGATCCTTCTGGATTAGCCGCTGCTCTGGATACAACAGATGGCGTTCGTTTCTCTGGTGCATTTAACACGCCGGCTGGTGCGAGCGAACCAGGTCCTCTGCCTCCAGGTGGTATGTACCCATTCACCTTCGAAGCGTATCCTGGCGACTATCTGTCTTTTGCCACGATGTTCGTTCAGTCTAATGACCTGTTCTACGCACCTGATGGAAATGGAATCGCATTGTTCGACGCCGAAGGCAACCCTCGCCGTGCAAACCTGACTCAATACGTTGAGCTTTGGGATGCAGGTACAGAAGTGAACCAGGAGCCTGGTGTTGGCGCTGACCAAGCGCCTCGTCAAGCTGGCCCGAACACAGGGGAAACCGAAGATGGTCCTGTAGTACTCATCGGTGATGGCGAAATGGGTCCTGCTGGATTCACGTACCCAAGCCTCTTCAGCACAATTCGTGTGACCATTGCACAGGCAGAGCCTGTACCGTTCCGCGTATTGATCGAGAACGTGTCTGATGAGAACACCATCGCAGGTGTTGGTGCTGTTCCATTGTCTCCAGGCGCATGGGCGGTTCATAATGCTGGTGATCCATTCTTTACGGTTGGTGAAGTGGACCGCGGTGAAGGCCTTGAAGCAATCGCTGAAGACGGAAGCCCAGGTGAATTGGTTGGTAATCTTGCTACACTAAGTGGTGTGATTTCAAGCGACTACTTCAACACACCAATTGGAGCCAGCGAACCAGGACCTATCTTCCCTGGCGACGGCTATGAGTTCACTGTGTATGGTGTCCCTGGTGACTACCTTAACCTGACAACGATGTTCATCCAGTCGAACGACCTCTTCTATGCTCCCGATGGAAATGGAATTCCTCTCTTTGATGGAGACGGAAACCCAATCGACGGTGACGTAACAGCTGATGTCCTTCTTTGGGATGCAGGTACGGAAGTGAACCAGGAGCCTGGTGTAGGTGCTGACCAGGCGCCACGTCAGAGTGGCCCGAACACCGGTGAAACCGAAGGTGGTCCCGTAGTTCTTATTGCCGACGGCATGATGGGCCCAGGTGGGTTCTCTTATCCAAATGCTGCCGACGTGATTCGCGTAACCGTCAACGGCGGTACGGCAGTATCCAACGATACTTTCGATGAAGTGCCTAATGAGTTCGTTCTTCATGGAAACTACCCCAACCCGTTCAATCCAACTACAACAATCCGGTACGAGATTGCGACTCCAGGTACTGTGTCACTCACCGTGTACAATGTTCTTGGACAGCAAGTTGCCGAATTGGTAAGCGGTTCACAACGTGAAGGCGTTTACGAAGTACGATGGGACGGAACTGATGCGAGCGGTCGTGTTGCTGCGTCTGGCGTCTACCTCTATCGCCTTACCCTCGATGGACGGCAGAGTGAGTCGCGTGTAATGACACTCCTGAAATAATACCCCTCCCTCAGTATCAGTCAGAAGATTTTGAGCCTTTATCTTTTGATTGCACAGAGGACTGGTCAACCAATCGCCTCCGGTTGGCCAGTCCTTTTTTTATTATACTACAAGTAACGGAATAAACGAGCGCGTAAACAGCTCTAATTGTTGATCTCCATCACATTTGAACTTGACTTCCGCCTTATATGGGACACCATTTCGTGCAAAAAAAAGAGGGGCATCATTTATTGACGATGGCCTATGTTGGTTATACAGCCATCGTTAAGTATCCCGTTATTCAACTGCTCTCTGAGGAAAAACTAGATACACTGATCAGGTTGCTTGAGAAATCGAATGGGGATATCTTGCACAGGCTGTGCTATGATTTGTTGAAGACAAAATCGTATGAAGCTTATGATGGTGGAGTAGTCCATAAAGAATCCGTTTCCCTGAATCCCATTGAGATGCATGGTTCTAAAGGGACTCATGTTATCCCTGCTAAATTCAAGCAGGGAGCCGAGCACACTAAGCGAACACTTGCTGCCTTTGAAGGAGATACCGTGCAACAAATAAGTGTTTTTAGCAGCATTGAACTCTATCTAGTGTATACTGATGCCCTAATGAAGGAATGTGTAGGAATGATACGAACCCCTTTTGCAGGGCTGAGAGATTTAGGAAATGAATGTAGGGCAGAACAAGGAATACGTACCTTCGCGAATTAGCGGGTCATCTGTTTGGTTTCAGGTTATTCGAGCAATAACCGTGGCAAAAAATCGTTCTATTCCAGAATAGATGGTTGAGCCCTATTGAGTGCTCCCCTTCATTTGTACCATCCAACTCAATTTAAACAGATACGCATGTACGTGAACATGATTTCAGGTTCTAGGGCAGCAGTGCTCGCACTTCTTCTCGTTATTACTGCCTGTGATACTCAAGATCCAGCCGACTCAACGCCGCAAGGCAATTTTAATATCGGGAGTGATTTGTTTTTGGCTCATTTCGATAGCAAGACCGACGTGGACGACATCCAGTCTATTGCTGCCGTATCCACAATGCTTCGTGATGGACGGCTTTCTGGTGTTCGATACCACGCCGTTGCGGGGGCCTATGGAACGCAGGGGGGATTATACATCCCGGCCAATGAGTTATTTGACGCTGCTTTTGGCCGTAGCTGGTCGGATGCACACAACGATTTTGACCGTGCTGTGGACGAGGTGAGTAACCTGGTAACACTCACGATCCTGGACGGTGGAGATGTGTGGATCGCTGAAGCGGGGCAGTCGGATTTCTCCGCTGCCGTTATTAAAACCGTTGACAACCGGCTGCCGGGAGATAATGTCACCTCCCGGATTCATATCGTTCAACACAGTGAATGGAACGAGGGCAGTACGGCTCCCGAAAACCTGGCGTACGTCAGGACGAATGCGACCTACTACAAAATCCCTGACGGCAATGCTACGGGGAATGGATCCCCCGGATTTGCAACGTATAGTGCCGTGAATTGGAGAGCCCATATCACAGACCCTACGATTGTAGATATCTGGGAGCTCGCCTTACAGATCTCACACGAATTCAACGGAAAGGAAAATCGATACACGAACCAATTCATTGCCAGCGGCGGGATGGACTTCTCAGACGTATCCGAAACCTGCTGGATCTTTGGCTTTGAGTACCTCGAGAATGCGGATGCGTTTTTTAGGGAGTTTGCGTCTTAGCAGCTCAAATGAATTCGAGCTGTTTCGAGTTGCGTGTTTCGGGGGTACGGGCGCGGAGAATTATTTGTGCTTAGGGGTGACAATTTTACAGGAATGTGTTATGGGATAGATGTATATTGTGGGGACGCTATAACTTCCTTGGGGCAAATAGCCCTTCAATCCATACATCAAGCTTTTCTCAACTGGGCTGCAGTTTATAATCTGTAGGTTCTCCCAAAACACCCTGGCTCAATGAAACTACTCTCCCTCGTATTTCTGATCGGTATATTAGCTTCGTTTTCCATAGACCTTTCAGATGAACCAACCGGGCATCCATTAAGAAGTGAGATTTCCCCTGTTGCTGACTTTGGTATGAGATACCATCCCGTGCTTGAGAAAAGAAGAATGCATTTTGGCGTTGATTTCGAAGTTGAAGAGGGCACTCCCGTTTATGCAACTGGGGATGGAACCGTTCATGTTGCAGAAGAAAATACGGGATATGGTAAGCATATAAGAATCCAACACGCTGATGGATTTGAGACCGTCTACGCTCATCTAAGTGAAATGAATGTTATCTCTGGAGTCGATGTTAAGAAAGGTGAGCTGATTGGCCTTACAGGAAATACGGGAATTTCCCAGAGCCCTCATCTTCATTACGAAATCCGTAAAGACCGAAGAGCCCATAATCCAGCGGATTATCTGCCGAAGCAATAGCTGAGTATTTGGTTGTGGCTTGTAGTGGAAGTGAGGATAACAATGTTTTGGACGAGCCTGGTTGTTACCATAGGGATTGCTTTGATAATTGTAATACAGTTCCTAAATGAAGAAGCAGATGATCTTCACGTCGGAGTAGTAAAAAAATCTGAGCATCCAATATGGTATTGGTTTCTAATTGGAATATGGTTGGTCTTTTTCCTCATATCATGTACCTGGTCAGTGAAACTGGGAATTCTGTATTTTTCTTCATAGAGCGCAACATGCGAAGTTCTATGGCAGCAACTTGCGGATTCGATAGCGGTCTTTGTTATGTCATCTAACGTACTTACCGCCTCCTATGAAATATCTCAACCTTACCGGTCTGCTCTTACTAGTTCTCTCTGCATTGAACCTTTCAATCGACCGGTCCGCTACAGAATTAACAGTGGTCGCTCAGGTCGTTGTTATTCATGTAAGTGAGAGTGGGGACTATCGGTTGAATGGGGAAGAGGTATCTATGTCAGAGCTCTCAATTGCATTGCAGAATGCTGGGCTCCATGCCAAGACGTATGCTGTCGTCCAAGTAGCACCTGACACCCCTATGGGATTGTATAGTGAGTTCTTGCAAGAACTCAGAGCGATGAATTTATCTGGTGTATCCTACGAACCCATGAATAGCGAGAATGGAGTTGCGTTTTATAAGCTTTAGAAAAGGTGCAGAATAGTAGAGTGTAACGATTGATCTGTAGGTCCTATGACAACCTGGAAGCTGTGACCCCAAAAATTACTTGATCACTATTAACTTGACGGTTTTAGTAAAGCCATCTTCCGTAGTCATTTGAGCAAAATAGATACCACTGCCTACATGAGAAGGGGTCCAGGTGAATGTATGATATCCTGCCTCTAGCTGGGAATTTATAAGCGTGGTTACTTCCTTGCCCACCAGGTTGAATATTTTGAGAGAAACCTGGGAATGACTACTCAGCCCAAATTTCATCGTGGTGGATTGGTTAAATGGGTTCGGGTAGCTGGAGTATAAATCATGCTTTTCCGGGAGATCTAAGGAAGACTCGTTTGCGACCGTACTTAGGTCCATGAGTTCAACCTTCTCTATATAGTGTATGTCCTCACCCCGAGTGATTACATATAAGTAATCTTCATCTGCCCCAGCGAATCGTCCTTCGTTTTGGAGTGCGGTTGCTTTTATGTATGAAAAGTCTCCGTAGTTGTAATATCTGATACTATCGCTGCTAACCGTGTAGAGCAGGGAGCGATTTGTATCAAAGATGACTTCTTCAAGCGCCTGGCTTCCACCACCTAGACGTGCATGAAAATCGAGACCCCGAAGCGTGAATGCGAAATTTATTGGGTCCTCGTTTATTGTAAAGATGCGTCCTGATTTGTCAATAAGATATTCTCCCGTAGGGGTGAAAAAAACATTGTCATTTATGGGGTCGCGGCCGATGTGAATGGAATCAAATGCCCAACCGTAAATAGTACCGTCTGATTTGATATTAAACCTGGTGATCTCTTCCCTTCCGGCATGACTTGCGCCATAGATGATCTGACCATTGGGATGAAGTTTGATTTGCATGCCTTGCTGAATATGATTGGCTTCCCCTGTAAGTTGACGAGATTGAATGTGATAGCTAATCATTCGAACGGGGCAGAATGTATCGCCTTTATCACCTGTTATGTATAAAAATCCATCATCTGTGACAACTATATCCGAAGGGTCTTCTTCAACCTGAAACTCATCTACTTTAGTTTGTGTCTCGGGGTCGAATGCTGAGATAACGCCAAAAATTGCAGGATCACAATCTTCTCTTTCAATACCATTCCAGTGCGCTACATATATGAGATCTCCTGAAGGTGTCATTGTGATAGCTTCAGGGATGAATTCAAATTCGAATTCATTCTCTGTCAGTCCTGTTTCCAGATTAAGTATGTATACTTTTTTGTTTTCTTCAGAAGTGAGATATACATATTCAAGTGCATGATCAAATAACGCATCATCGATCGGGTAGGGAATTTCAAAAGGGGTGTTGCTCGAATCAGGTGGGTTACCTGATAGTGAGCCAAATGATACATTGATTTCTTGGACTAGCGTGTCTCGGACACCCAGTTCGTCTCGAACCTGAAGGGTGATGTATTTGGTGCCTTCAAACTGATATTGGTGTTCTGCGGTTTTGTTGGCTGAAAATTCAGTATCAAACTTCCCATCTCCCTCCCAGTCCCAGCGAACTTCGAGTGAATCGGACGGAGACTCTGCATCCTGGCTATTTGAGGCGTCGAAGGAAAATACCGTATTGGTCGTTCCACTTGACGGAGAAAAAGAGAAATCTGCCACGGGAAGCGTGTTGTTTTTTCCATCCAGGAAGGGATGAGGGATCGATTCTACAATCGCCCATGAATCTCCGCCTATACCCGTTACAAAAATGGATGCTACATAGACGGAGTCTCCATGTAGGCCTATGTGTTGGCCTAGCCCGTCGGTAACTAGCCTGGTAATCTCAAAAAATTGCTCCGTGTGGTACGCAAGCAGGTTTTTACCTGAGGTTAAAAAGATTGTTGTATTGAGCGTGTCGACAGCAAACGTTTTATAGATCCAATGAGGCGGCTCTCCTTTGATGAACAAGTCATTGTACAATTGTATATCCTCTGGAGAATCGCCGAAATGGATACTGTCAGGTAGTTCTTCGAGCAACTCGACGAAGGAGCCATCTGTTATATCGAACTTGCTGATTTCTGGGTCGTATGGCCAAACAGTTCTGTCACTTGAAGTATAAATATATCCATCTGGTGAGACAGCGATTTTATTCGGGTACACAGATAGAGGAAACTGATTTGTTTTGACCTGGCGATCAAGATCGAATTCGGCAATGATTCCCCTGTAGGTTTCACCCTCTCCGGGGGTATGAGTGCGCCAATGGGTAAGCAGTAATGCGTACAGTTTTGACCCGTCCTCTGATTGGACCAGGGCATCAGTCAGGAAGTCGAAAGAAAACTGCTTTTCTACAATGCCCGTTTGCAAATTGTAGAAGTAGATCTTTTTATCAGACCTACTAGTGATGTACGCATAGGGCCGGCTGGAGTCAAACAACACATCTTGGAATATAGAAGGAAGTTGGTAAGGCTCCACTTGTTCGATGTTAGTTTCACCAAACTCCTCTCCGAATTCAACGTCCAACGTGCGCGTTGTTTTTGTAGAGAATCCGAACTTGTCTCGCACCTCCAACGTGATGTCGTATGTACCAGGGATTGTGAACCAGGGAGTTGCTGTTTTTTCTGTGGAGTACTCGGTGTCATACAGTCCATCGCTTTCCCAATCCCATCGGATTAACAATTGTTCGTCTGCTGTGTCGTCGTCGGTGCTAGTGGATGCATCAACGATAAATTCGGTGGTTGTTAAGCCGCTGGTTGGACTGATGGAGAAGGATGCCGTTGGAGGGGTGCTGGCTTCAGCACCAAGCATCGGATTAACAACCGTTATAAGTTGAGCGACACGACTTTTCTCGATAAAGACATACAAAGAATCCCCATATGCCCCCATAAATTGAACTGCACCATTTATGAAAATATCATCGATGAGTTGATAATTTGTAGTGTTGCCATAGGCCAAACGCCCTCGTTGAAACCAGAAGAAGGCCGACCGTAAGGAGTCAAAAACTGCATCCTGTGATGTGAAGTAGGAAAAGATATCTTCGACGAACAGCAGATCTTCTTCTTGATCATCTGCTGTGGTGTAGATTTCACCTGTATTCGTCACTAATTGGTTGCCTAAAGGACTGATGAAAAGATCTTCAGGGTATGGGTTGTGCCGTGATTCATAAGAGGTGTCCCAGTGCTCAGTAATAATTCCGTTCTCGATAGTCCATCGATCAATATTCCCCCTCCGGTCAACACCATATATCTTTGTTTGTGATGGATGCAGCTTAATCCGCCCATCGTTATGGTCACGACTACGACTTACTTCAGTCCAGTCATTTACCCGATAACTGATTAAATTATCAAATGAAAATTTGGTGTTTATAAAAAGGTGCCCATCGTCCGTGGCAACCATGTTATTGACATCATGGTTAATCCCAAACTGATTTGTTTTGATGACTTCTTGAAGATCAAATATAGTTATGAACGCATCAATGCCCTCCTCTTCGCCTGGGAAGGGGCCATCGTGTAACTTCTTTTGTAACGCCAGGTAGAGGGTGCTTCCATCCGGTGTGATGGTAATGTGGTCTGGTGTGAGTCCGAAATCAAAAACGTTCTCAATGAGTCCGCTGCTCAGGTTTATCTGATACAGTTGATTGTTGACAGAGGAGAGTGCATAGGCGTGGGGTCTTATGGGATCAAAGACAACGTCGCTAAAGGAAAAAGGAAATTCAAAGGGTGTTTGCGGTGTGCCCAATGGTTCTCCGGGATCTGGGGCAAAAGAGACATCGATCGTTTGCGTGGATTGATCCGTGAGACCATCTGCATTCATAATTTGTAAGGTGACATCAAAAGAGGCAGCGAATAAAAACCGATGGCTGGTTGTCTTTAAGGTGTCAAACTCTGTGTCGAATTCACCGTCATTGTTGAAGTCCCAACGGACTTGCAATGCCTCTAAGGGGGTATTCTCAGTTGTGCTCAAGCTGGCATCGAAGATGAACTCGGTTTGTGTGGTTCCTGAAGTGCCAGGAGTCACCACAAAGTTGGCAACAGGTGACTCATTCTGTGCGGCAGCCGTTTGGTTATGGGCGGAGATGATAAGTCCAACGAGAATGCATACCAGTCCTACAAGGTGTTGGCAATGTATTGTATTCATGTATGGGTAAACGATGGAGGGGGCGTAAGAGAGATTTGTTTGATGGCTCCAGGGTGTACTTAGGGGCTAAAGTAGAAGCTATAGGGAATTAAATTATCACAAAAATGCGCTATTTCGGCAGAGATCTTTATTTTAAGAACCAGTATTCAGGTACAATAAAGCTGATTTCATTTATGCAGAATAGAATGCAAAAAGTGACCTCCGATTTATCGGCACTCGCTACCCGAGTGACAGAGCAGTTCGGTGGGTTCTCGGAAGAACAACTCAATTGGAAAGCAAGTGCCGATAGCTGGAGTGTAGCGCAGTGCTTCGATCACTTGATTAAGACGCACAGTTTATACTTCCCAGTATTTCAGAGCTTAAAAGCCGGCGATATAAATTCTTCTCTGTGGGAAAAAATCTCGCCTTTTAGCGGTTTATTTGGGTCGTGGTTAATCAAGGCCCTCGATCCTGAAAACACAAAAAAGACGAAGACATCAAAAAAGGTTGAACCGTCTGAAAGTAACTTAGGGGGGCGCATCATTGAGCAATACTGTGAGCACCAGGATCAGTTGATTGAGCATCTACAAAACATTCCGGGTGACCTAAATCCTGAAAAAACGATCATCACTTCTCCTCTACTTGGACTTGTTACGTACAGTCTGGACGACTGCTATACCATCCTCGTGTCACATGGCGAGCGGCATTTTCGGCAAGCTAAGCGCGTGTCGGAAATGGAAGAGTTCTTGGTTTAGTTTTACTTAATTAGGTTTATTTCTCCTCACTCAGTCACACTCCAATCAATTCTGAAGTCTAAAGAAATGTAGGCTGCGAAAGCGGCGTGGTTTTCATTACTTTTGACTAAATAGTTGGAGATTCATCATGGCTGGAAAATCCCCAGTAGAAACGGTAGAGTTGTTAATAGAAGCATTCCACAAAGGAGATGTTGATGCCGGCATGGCGCTGTATGAAAAGGATGGGATGATCGTTGTTGAACCAGGGGTAGTAGCGAGTGGTGGGGAGGGCCTTCGTGAAGCAATCGCTGGTTTCATCGCTGTTAATGCAACGATTACATCAACATCACACAAAGTATTTGAGTCCGGAGATCTTGCGCTTTTTTGCTCAAGCTGGAAGATGGCCGGGACAGCTCCGGACGGAAGTCCTATAGAGCAAGAAGGGATGTCTACCGATGTGCTGAGGCGTGCACCCGATGGGACGTGGCTTATCGCTATAGACAACCCTTGGGGTACTGCTGTATTACTGAGTAACGTGGGCTAGCATTATGAGTGAAAAACATCCAGGCCTGGATACACTGGTTGATAAAGCAAAAACGGGGTCCAAGGAAGCCTTGATGGAGATCGTCCGTCAGATTCAGGACGATATCTATCGGATGGCGATTAAGATGTTATGGCATCCAGAAGACGCCGAAGATGCCACGCAAGAGATTTTGATTCGCATTATTACTCAGCTGGGTGGTTTTCGAGGAGAGAGCGCTTTTAAAACCTGGGTATACCGGGTGTCTACCAACTATCTGTTAACCACTCGAAAGCGCCGCGCCGAACAGAAAACGATGACTTTTTCTGAGTTCGGCGAAGATCTCTATAACGGACTCTCCGATACGATTCAAACAAGTGCTGAGAGTGCCGAGCAGGAATTGCTTGTAAATGAGGTCAAAATTAGCTGTACTCAAGGGATGCTACTTTGCCTGGATCGTGACCATAGAATGGCATATATCCTAGGCGAAATCTTCCAATTGACTGGTGAGCAGGGAGGATACGTTCTAGCGATCACAGCTCCCGCTTTCCGTAAACGCCTTTCACGTGCTCGAACAAGCATTCGTCAATTTATGCAGCAGCAGTGTGGGTTAGTCAATAAGGAAAATGGGTGCCGGTGCCGGCGGAGGGTTGATCGGGCTGTCCAGTTAGGCCGTGTAGATCCCCAGCGCCTTAATTTTGCAACCCACCCTCTTCGAACGAGTAGCGATAGCCTGGTTCATCAAAGTATTGAAGAAATGGAAGGGTTGGGGCTTATGGTTGCACAATTGTATCGCCAACCAGAATATGCAGCGCCGGATTCACTACAGCAAATCGTTAGGTCCCTGGTAGAATCTGGATCCTATCAGGTTTTTGAATAGATCGTATTGGTTTAGCCGTCTATATCAGAACTCAGATAAATGTATTATAGCTGCGTTTATCGTCAGCTAGTTGTCTGCCAGTAACCAATATCGCCGTGCCCGCGACGAAAAACGGCGCTTTGCACTTCTCGTTCTCACGTATCATTTAGTCCATGATATCCAGACAACTAACCTACGGTTAATGAGAATGAAGATGTACTTGCGGGTAATGATTTTAAGCGTTTTGCTACTTGGCTTGGGGGGATTTAGCATACAGGATGATGCGATACATTCCCCGCTTGAACCTCTCTTTAATGATGATCAGGTTAATAGCGAAGCCAGGGGGATCTGGCAAAATCTGAGTTACGGTTGGACCGTCATTTTGTCCACCGAAGAAATCGAGTTGTATCATTACAGCAAAGCCGGTTGCCTGGCGGACCCTATTGGGATTGATGACTTGATGGAAGTGGTTCAATTCTTTGAAAAAAGGGGGGAGAGCTTGATTTTGAGCGCCAGCCCACAGGGTTCAACGCTGTATGAGTTTCAGAAACTAGGGAGCCTACCCGCCGCCTGTAACAAAGAACCTGGAAGTGGGCCGCGGGAAGTATTTGAGTACTTCTATCATCTCATGGATGCTCATTATGCTTTTTTTGATGTACACGGCGTGGACTGGGCGGCGCGCTACGAACAATATGCGCCTGGTATCTCGGATGATATGAGTGACGAGTCATTGTTCGAGGCAATGAAAAACATGCTAGAGGGGCTGGACGACGGTCATCTCGTATTGCGTGCCGAGGTAAACGAGGAATCTAAAGTGTTTAACGCGAGCCGAGCCCGTGTACTGCCCAACGCGTTGGACGCCGCCTTTAAAGCACAGGAAGAAATTGAGGAGATGAGTCAGTTCAGTACACGGTGGTTTTTTGGAAGCCTAAATCGATTTCGGAATCATGTGCTGGATGCACGCGGCCAGGGGAAAGCAGCATCGGGGAATATGAATTGGGGCAGAATCGGAAATATTGGATACATCAACGTGTTTGGGATGGGTGGCTTTGACGACAATGACGACGGGACCCTTGCTGAAGAAGTGGAAGCTGTCCATGCGGCAATGGACAGAGCCCTGACTGATCTCGGTGATACGGACGCCCTCATCTTTGACGTTGCGCTGAATCAAGGAGGATGGGATGAAGTAAGCCTGGCCCTGGCTGGTCACTTTACAGATAGGCCTGTACGCGCATACACGAAGGTAGGGTATCAATCTACACTTGAACCTTTGCCGCTTTATGTACAACCCGCACCTAAGACACGATACCTCAAGCCTGTCACACTTTTCACCAGCGACTTAACAGTAAGCGCTGCTGAGATTTTTACCATGGCCATGCGGTCCCTTCCCAACGTGGTGCATCGAGGAGACACTACCTGGGGTGCCCTCTCCGACATCCTGTCAAAGCGCCTTCCAAATGGATGGCTTCTCGAACTGTCCAATGAAATCTATGTAGACAGTGAAGGAAAAAAGTGGGAAGGGAAGGGCATTCCGCCGGCGGAGAAATACACGATCTTTGATCCAGAAAATATTGCGCAGAGTCATCATAACGCCATCTTGCAAATTGCTCAACAAATGAGGAAGGAGGTCAGATAATGGTCAGGTATATCATTCAAGTGACACTGCTGGTATTCCTTGTTGTACACCCCGTTTTTGGCCAGCCCTTGAAGCCGCTGTCGACGCAAAATGGCATCGCAAATGAGGTGAAAGGGGTTTGGGAAAATCCTCGAAAGGGGTGGAGGTTGGACATTCAAGATCATTCTATATCATTGTACAACTACACAGAGGACCTGTGCTTCAAAGACAAAATGGACACAGAGGAGTTGCAAGGCCTTATGCGGTATTACCAACGCCAAGAGGATGTGTTAACGGTGAGCTTACGGGCCGAAAATTCAACGGCGTACTTTTTTGATCACCTTGAAGCGCTCCCCGAAGCGTGTAGTCAGGAAGTGCAAGGCACGCCAACCGAGGCCTTTACGTATTTCAGCGATCTTATGGCTCAATATTATCCCTTCTTTGATTTGTACGGTGTTGATTGGGACAAGAGAAGAGCTGAATATGAGCCCAGGGTATCGGATGATATGTCTGACAAAGCCCTTTTTGAGGTTCTAACCGGAATGCTGGAAGGTGTTAAGGATGGTCATGTAGCTTTGCTAGGAATAATAGACGGAGAATACGAGCATTTTTCTCCAACTCGTACCCGTGAGCTCGGTCCTAATCTGGACTCTTTGTATTACAAACAGCGCAAAGTTAAAGAAGTGGGGCTCTTTCATCATGATTGGTTCCTTCGCAACATGAAGGCGGTCCACAAGAAAGTGCTGGACCGAAAGGGGCAGAGGGATGCTGTGGATGAGGCGGTAGTTTGGGGACGAATCGGCACCATTGGATACATCAAGATACGCAGTATGGAGGGATATAGTGGGAGCGACAGTTTTTCATTGGAGGGGGAAATCTCTGGTGCACATGCAGCTATATCCGAAGCCATTAAAGACCTTGCGGATACGGAGTCACTTATCATTGATGTTGCGTTTAATCGGGGTGGCCTCGACGAGGTAAGCCTGGCAATTGCCAGTCACTTTACGGATGAACGCAGAATGGCGTACACAAAAGCAGCGTATCGATCTTCTCGTTCACCGCAGCCAATTTATGTGGAGCCTGCAGCGGAAGTCCTGTACCTGAAACCGATCGCTTTAGTCACGAGCGAAATCACGGTAAGTGCAGCAGAGATTTTTACCATGGCTATGCGGGCTCTGCCTCAGGTCACGCATTATGGAGAGGCCACGTTTGGTGCACTGTCGGACATTTTACCCAAGCCGCTTCCCAATGGGTGGGAGCTTGGTATGTCGAATGAGCGATATGAAGATGCGGATGGGAAATTCTGGGAAGGACGAGGGGTACTTCCGCATAATACCATCAAGCTTTTTGACCCATCCGATATCTACAACAGCTATCCAAATGCATTGTTAAAAGTGGCAGACCTCTTAGAAGAGCAAAACCCTTGATCAAAAACGATCAAGAAGAGATTCATTCTCCAGGATCCGTAAAGCAGCCAGGAATATAGTTGAGTGGTTTGGACTTGATTAATTTAGCTCTTTCCATGTGGAGTGCCTGGAATTTCTGTGGGGAGATGCTGTATTCCTTTTTGAACAAGCTGCTGAAGGAAGAGAGGCTGGTATAACCTACGCTAAAACACACATCTTGAATTGATCTCTGGGATGACTTAAGCAATTCTGCTGCTTTGGTCAAGCGCACCGTTTTTAAATAATTGTACGGCGTTTTGCCGTAGGTGCGTTTAAACTGCCTGATAAAATCAAATTTCGAAAAGCAGGCCTCGCTGGCAATCTGGTCCACATCAATAGGTTCAGCATAGTTCTCATCGATGTACAGCTTAGCCGATACAATTTTCTTATAAAAATAGGCTTTGGGGTACGTCTTCTCACTTTGACTCATCGCAACATCTACGTTGAATTTTGACTGTACAGGAATCTGGCACCTGGCAAGCTCGATCTGAAAAAGAGCAATTTTGGAGAAATTACACGTCTTCTGCCGGGCTATATTTTTACCAGCTTCTAATGGCAACCGTAAATCTTAAAAAATTGAACTCATGATTACAAGATTGAGCCACGCGTGTATCTACGTTCTTGACCAAGAAAGTGCGTACGACTTTTACATTAACAAGTTGGGTTTCTCCGTGCATACAGATGCCCCGATAGGCGAAGATGGGCGCTGGCTCACTGTAACTGCTCCTGGGCAACCGGAGCTGGAGATCATTTTAATGCACGTTGCCCCTGGAATGACCTTCACGGTAGAGTCTGCAAAACAAATGCGAGAACTTGTTCAACAAGGGACCTTCGGGTTCGGCGTGTTTGATACAGAAGACATCTTTGCTACCTATGAAGAGCTCCATTCGAAAGGGGTAGAGTTTATAAAACCTCCTACCAAGGAGAGTTATGCTACGGAGGCCCTTTTTAAAGATGATTCAGGCAATTGGTTTTCGTTAACAGAAAGGAAATAGCCTGATTGCTAGACCATGGCGGCCGTGTGGTCTACATACCGTTCTCTTTCACTAGTATATAAAACAACAACACTCCGATGAATATAAACCGAATCGATATAGTCTCTATTCCGGTCAGCGATCAACAGGCCGCTAAAAGCTTCTATCAAGACAAACTGGGTTTCCACGTCATTGCCGATGTCCCGATGGGACCTGAGCAGCAGTGGGTGCAATTAGGATTGGAAGGCGCGAATACTTCCCTCGCTCTCGTAACCTGGTTTGATCAGATGCCTCCGGGCAGTGTCCAGGGCCTAGTGCTGGATACAGATAATATCAAAGAAGCCCATGAAGCCCTAACCACAAAGGGACTGACGCTTACCGATATCGAATCTGCTCCCTGGGGACAATTTTCCATGTTTAACGATCCGGATGGCAACGGCTGGGTTTTGCAGCAGGCAGCGGCTCGATGAGAGACGTTCTATTCAAAAAGATTTAGCTGATCATTTGGAGGCTTGGAAAATCCCTGTGCGGTTCTGCCGCCATATTTCCAGGCCTCCTTTTGCTCCTGCTCCATAAAGTCATTCAGGAAGGGCTTAGGCGTGTAGTTCTGTTCAAACCGCCGGGCCAGTTTGTCCAGGCTTTTAATTGCACGGTGTTTGTCATACTGATCGACCTTTGCGCGTTGAACGGCATCCTTTAGAATAACAATCACCTCATCATAAACTTTTGTCGGCACCGGTGTGGGATTGCCGCCTTTGCTTCCATGCGCAAAAGCAAAGCGGGCGGGGTCTGAGAAACGAACAGGTGTACCATGAATGACCTCGCTGACTAAAGCCAGCGAGCGCAATGTCCGCGGCCCGACGCCTTTCAGGAGTAAGAGGGATTCTAAGTTAGTAACGGGTGCCTCTTGGGCCAGTTGGAGGACTGCTCCGAGTCGCTTGAGATCGATGTCTGAGGCGCGGACCCCTTTGTACCGGGGAAGGGTCATTTCACGCATCAGGGACGGCATCTTTTCTTGGGTTAGCTGCACAATACCTTCATGTGCCGGTTCTGCTCTGGAATCGGTCAGGTTCAGAATTTTGCCTTGATGCTCGCCACAAATGGCGGCATGCGGGTCTTGAACAAACGATGAGACGGATCCCGAATGCCAGTGATACCTTCTCGCACTCTTGTCCTCCGGCTTCATGCCTTGCTGGATCACAGTCCAGTCCCCATCTTTGCTCACAATAAAGGAATGAATGTATAACTGGTAGCCATCTTGTACGGCTGTGTTATCGACCTTTGCGCTGAGTTTACTGGAACGGGCGAGCAGGATACCATCAAGCCCTGTTTTGTCGCCAACCCGAACCAGTTCATCAGGTGTTTTGAGCGAAGCTTTGCCCTTGCCGCCACAAACGTACAGGCCCAACTCCTTTGCATGTGGATTGAGTGACGATTTAAGAGCCCGCATAACAGCCGTGGTGACTCCGGATGAATTCCAGTCCATACCGATAACCGCCCCAAAACTCTGGAACCAGTAGGGATCCGAAAGCCGGCTGAGGAACCCTTCCTGTCCATACTCCACAACGATGGACTCGACCATAGCGAGGCTGAGTTTTCTCATGCGCTGGAATAACCAGTCCGGGATATGCCCTCCCATGAGGGGTAAATCTGCAGAGCCTGACTGTTTCATCGGAGCTGTTGTTTTTGCCAATCCTTCCACGCAAGGATCTTCAATACTGCTTGTGAACGATAGGGACGCCACTGTTCTGCAACAGTAAGCATACTGGTTTTTAGAGTGGCGTCTTCTTTTAAGTTATAGAGCTGAGTCATCATCTTTTTTAGATGATAATCGCCAACTGGAAATATATCAGGACGGGCAAGGGTGTAAAGTAAGATCATGTCGATCGTCCAATCTCCAATGCCTTTGAGTGCCCCAAGGGTGTTGCGTACCTCGTCGTCTGCTAACGATGGCCAATCGATTTGGTTTGTTTGGAAAAAATCGATTGTTCGGGCGATGGTGTCGTGTTTTCGTTGAGACAATTTGGTTTGTGAAAGAACAGGGACCAACTGCTCAACATTAGAGGGCGTAAGGTGAGGGAGGCCGGCTTCATCCAGACGCTTCTTGAAATGGCCCTTGGTGCTTCTGTAGTGAATCTGTTGTTCAATGATGCAGCTCATAAGGTCATGGAAGACATTCCGCGTGCTTTCAATGACGGGCATGGGTGGATCCAATCGATCTAAAATAGGATCATTAAAAGGATCGGCCTTAGTATTGATCATTGCTTTTGGAACCAGTTTTACAAAAGGTTCTTTGTATAGAAGTTGATTGGTATATGGGTATTTACGACCCATAAACTAAACAGCTTACCCTATCTCCAACACTTCTGTAAATCCCTGGTTCTATGAATTTGTTTATTCGATTCATCTGGTTACTACTGAAGAGAGTCGTCATATCTAAACCCATCGATCTTTTTTCTTCCTGTACCACTCGATTCAGAGTAAATCTTATGGACCTGGATCTAAATTTCCATATGAACAATGGGCGGTACTTATCCATAATGGACCTGGGGCGGTTTGACCTTATGTTGAAGTCGAACAGTTTTTGGAAATTGACAAAGGCCGGGTATTATCCAGTGATTAGTTCAGAGAGTATCCGGTTTAGGAAGTCGTTGCAGCTATTTCAACCCTTTGACCTGGTGACCAAGATCGAGTCCTGGGACGAGAAGGATTTTTACATCGCCCAACAATTTATGCACAAAGGACAGGTAGTCGCAGAAGGGTTCATTAAAGGACGCTTTCTTCAGCGGGGCAGAAAAGGATCGGTGCCCAATAGAGAGTTGTTTGACTTCATGGGGCTAGAATTTCCAGAAGGGCAAATCACTGAGAGGTCGAGCATGCAGAGGCAGATGGAGAGCATGCTTGGGGCAAAACGTGTGTCAAATTCATTGCGCTGAAATAAATATTATGCGTGATATTTGATTTGTTTCTGGTTTCTGGTTTCTTGTTTCTGGTTGGATTTCGTTTTGTCCCCACCATAACACGAAACCAGAAACGAGAAACAAGAAACAAACCAGATAAATCCTCAAGGATTAACCTGGTTGCTCCCTCAAGCCCTATGAAACCATACACCTACCTTTTTATTGGCCTTCTCTGTATCTGCATTACCCCTGGCTGCCAGCCTGCAGAGGAGACGGAGTCTACAAGGCCCAACGTTATTCTCATCATCACAGATGATCAGGGCTACAATGATATTGGAGCGCATGGGAATGAGATGATTCAGACACCGAACCTGGATAATCTTCATTCAGAAAGTGTTCGATTGACGAACTTCCATGTTGATCCGACGTGCTCCCCAACACGCTCTGCGCTGATGACCGGACGGTATTCCACCCGCACGGGTGTGTGGCACACTATCATGGGGCGATCATTGATGGATCCGAATGAGAAGACGCTGGCTGAGGTGTTTCAGGATAATGGGTACCGAACGGGTATGGTTGGAAAGTGGCATCTTGGGGATAACTACCCAACACGTCCGCAGGACCAGGGGTTTGAAGAAGTGGTATGGCACAAAGGTGGAGGAGTAGGGCAGGGGCCGGATTACTGGGGCAATGATTATTTCGACGACACGTATTGGCGGGGAGAAGAACCAGAGCCGTTTGAAGGATATTGTACAGATGTATGGTTTAGGGAAGCGGCCTCCTTTATCGAGGAGAACAAGGGAGAACCCTTTTTCCTTTACATTTCAACCAACGCGCCTCATGGTCCTTTTCTAGTTGATGAGTCCTATTCCAGCCCCTACACAGAGCAGGGCGTAACGAACCCCATGGACAACTTCTATGGGATGATTACAAATATCGATGACAATCTGGGACTGCTCCGCGAGACGCTTTACTTCCAAGGGCTTGCGGACAATACGATCGTGATTTATATGGCGGATAATGGCACCGCTGCTGGCGAATATCGTAATGTAGATGAAGGGGAGTGGCCCGGGTATAACGCTGGTATGCGGGGCAAGAAAGGGTCTGAGTACGAGGGCGGACACCGCGTTCCTTTCTTTATTCACTGGCCCGATGGTAACCTGGATGGTGGACGGGATGTCGATCAACTGGCTGCCCACATCGATCTACTACCCACCCTTGCCGATTTGCTGGATCTCAATCTTGAAAGCGATCGCCCTGTAGACGGTACTTCACTGAGGCAGGCGATTGAAGGAGATGAGAATGTACTCCGAGACCGCACCCTGTTCGTACATTCACAACGGGTAGAGAATCCTGAGAAGTGGCGGAAATCATCGGTAATGACGGAGCAGTGGCGCCTCGTGAATCAGACGGAGTTGTATAACATTAGGGAAGATCCTGGACAGGAAAATGACGTTGCTGATGCAAATCCGGATAAAGTGAGCGAATTACAAGGTGCCTATGATCAATGGTGGGACAGCTTAACCCCTGTATTTGACGAGTATGTGCGGATTCATGTGGGCAATACCGCTGAAAACCCTGTTCAACTTATGAGCCACGATTGGCATACAGATAACGGCCCCGTCCCGTGGCACCAGCGACATGTGGAATCTGGATTGGTAGCAAACGGAGCCTGGGCGTTAGAAATCGAACAGGCAGGTCCGTACACCATTACCCTATACAGGTGGCCCGATCAAACCGATGAATCCATGGGGGTAACGAGTGCCCGTTTGAGAGCTGGAGAAATTGAAGAGCAGATGGACATTGACCCTACGAGTACCGAGGCTGCCTTTGACGTTGATTTAGAAGCGGGACCTATGATGCTTCAAACCTGGCTCACCAATGAATCAGGAGAAGAATTCGGAGCTTATTTTGTTGATGTCGAGAGGAAATAATCATGAGGCAACTTCTTCTAATTGTGCTGCTCGTTGTCCTTTGTTCATGTGCGGATGAGTCCACTCCTCCTTTGATAGATCTAGAAGAGCTTACGATTGCTCAGATCCATCACGCCTATCGCGATGGGGCTTTTACGGCTGAACAACTAACGCAGGCCTATATCGATCGTGTTGAAGCATTGGATCAACCTACTGGCCTCAATGCAATGGTGTTGATGAATCCGTCAGCCATCGATGAGGCTCGCTTGCTTGATCAGGAGTTTGAGGAATCAGGTGTGATGCGTCCCTTACATGGTATTCCTTTGATTGTCAAAGACAACTACAACACGATCGGATTGCAAACTGCTGCGGGTTCTATTTCACTGAAGGGATTTGAGCCTGATGTAGATGCCTATCAGGTCAGGAAGTTGAAAGAAGCTGGTGTGATTATTCTTGGGAAATCGAATATGGCGGAATGGGCATTCAGTCCCCGGCACACAGAAAGCTCAATTGCAGGTACAACACGAAACCCTTATAACCTGGAGCACGTGCCAGCTGGATCGAGTGGAGGCACTGGGGCCGGTGTGGCATCAAACTTCGGAGCGATTGGATTAGGTACCGATACAGGCAATTCAATTAGAGGACCTTCGTCCCATAATGCGCTGGTTGGTTTTCGTTCAACGCTAGGGTTAACGAGCCGGGAAGGCATTGTACCCTTGTATTTGCGCAATGACGTTGGAGGGCCAATGTGCCGAACCGTGGAGGATGCAACCCGGGTTTTGGAGGTCATTGCCGGTTACGATCCTGCCGATCCGGTGACCCAGAATAGCGAGGGAAAGGTACCTGAAAACTATCAACAGTTTCTTGATGCCAATGGATTGTCAGGCGCACGGATAGGGGTGTTGCGGGTGTTAACCGAAGATATACATCCTGAAGTTGATAGCTTGCTCACCCGTGCCATTGGGGATATGGAATCGCTAGGAGCCGAAGTGGTTGATCCGTTTGTTGTGCCCGGTTTTCAATCGTTAAGCGAGGATCAATGGTGCCCCGAATTTCCAAAGGATATAGCAAATTATCTCGCCGAGTACGTAAAGTGGGATTCCTTAAAAACCGTTGATGATATCATTGCTTACGGTGGGTTCTCAGAATTTGTAGGATCTGGGTTGGCGTATTTTGCTGAACAAGTTGGGCAACCTCAAACCAACGAATGCCTGGGCCCATTTACAGATCAGCGCCGCATTGCTTTTCGAGAAGCCATCGAATCAGCTATGGATGATGCTGGTGTGGATGCCGTCATCTATCCGAGTTGGAACTATCCCCCTTCATTGCTTGATGACTTTATGGAAGGATACAAGGGCGATAACTCGCAAATTATTGCTCCCCACACAGGGCAGCCTGCATTTACTGTGCCTATGGGATATACCTCGGGCAATCTCCCGGCGGGGCTCCAGATTCTCGGCCGGATGTTCGACGAACCCGTATTGATTCGGGTGGCTTATGCCTATGAGCAAGGCACGAATCATAGAAGGCCTCCAGAGTTAGCGGGTTCAGTCGATTGAGGATGACAAGGTTAATGGGTGAGTATCTAGTGGCGAACCGTGTAACTCAAGATCCTGGACTTCGTAGTTTCAGAACACCTTAAACGAAAACCATCACACTTCTATGACGCTCGACACTCCTGCTCTCAAACTGAAAGAGCTCGTTCCAATTCTTGTCTGCGACGATGTTCAAGAATCTATTCGGTTTTATACGTCGGTTTTAGGTTTTACTATCACGGGCCGTGAGGATGATATTGGAAAGACGGGGTGGGCGTACCTGAATCATGGTAGGGTACAGATCATGCTTGCCAGCCCTTCTTATCTACCAGATCCTATCAAAGTGAAAGGGTATTATCCACAAGCCTTGTTCTATTTTTACCCAGATAATGTTGTAGAGCTACATGCCAGTCTCAAGGAACAGGGGCATCCAGTAGGAGACCTGACCGTGAGAGGATATGGGATGAGAGAATTCCAGATGATAGACCCGAGTGGACATGTGTTGGTCTTCGGTGAGGATGCAGGCGAATAGCTATCCAGCAGAAGCGGCAAAGGCCTCAAAGTCTTCAGTAGTGAGGGCATATGCTGAGAGGTCTGCTCGTACAGTCATCGCTTTGTCGTAGAAGTTTTTATTTTCTTCCTTTGGCGATACCAGCCAGAGAAACGATCTTCCCCGATCCCTGGCATCTTTAGCTACAGCTGCAATGAGTTGCTTGCCAAGGCCCGCTCCTCGTGCCTCATCTTTAACAAATAAATCAGCAAGATAAACGCCTCTTGCAGCGTAAGCCGGTTCGTATGAGTCATGAAAGAGAGCATACCCGTACAACTCGCCTTCAGGATCTGAAGCAACGAGTACTCTGAATTGCGGGTCAGGACCGAACGCATCATGAATAAAACGATCTTCGTCAAAATTCTCCGTGCCCTCTTCTAGATAGATAAGGAGCCCCTTGACCATTTCAACTAGTGATTTGCTGTCGCTGTGGGTTGCAAGGCGAGTGAGCCAGGTTTTCTTTTGGGTCATGATTAGGCTTTAATTAATAGTTATCAGGAAAACCTTGTGTTGAGAGCGTCGTAACTTATAAAAAGAACTTCTTGGAAATGTCGCTCCTCATCCATGGTACGCTTTTTTTACAATAGCCTTTTTTGTAGTAGCTTTTTTCGTAGTAGCGTTTTTTATAGGGGATTTGCTCTTTTTTGCCTCGTTGTTGTCTCCTGTGACTCTGGTGGTCCCGAGAGTGACGCCGAACCTTTTATTGATCAGACGAGAGCAATCGAGCGTATCGTGTTGTCTTTTCCTGACTCAACAACCCTTTCGCTTAACGATTTTTTTAGTCATAGTGCTGGCGGGTCTTTAATTTACAATACGGAAGTAATCGGTCCTTCCGTGCAGGCAACAATAACAGGTGCAGGTAGCACCTTAGAGCTGAAAGCCCTGGATGCAGCTGGGCCGTCGACCATCGTTGTGAAGGTCAATGGGCGAGATGCAAACACACTTGATTCCCGGTTTGACGTAGAGGTTAATTGCTCTGCTGGGCCTTTAGAACAAGAAGCAAGCTACTTTCCGATAGATGTGGGTACAGTAGTAGCGTACGATTATAAAGAGGAGACGTTCTTAAACTTTGCACCAAGCTCGGATGGAAGGCGGGGGATCATGACTTGGGAAATACTGGAACGAAAGGACCGATGTACTGCAATTGAGCTTGTTATGGAGGAAACGTTCGAAGGGGAATATTATATCGATTATGTTGAAGAAGGTGTGCCTGATTCCACCTCAGAAACGCAGTGGAATCGGACGTTTACTGCTACGCTTGATAGCGTGCTTACAATTCCTGGTTTCACCGACCAACCACCCGATGAAATCAGTGTAGCGGGTAGGCAATCTCCTCCACTTCGTTGGAAGTATCCGTTAGATGCTCCTTTGGATATTGAAGAGCGAGTGCAAGTGGTATGTTTTTTTGTCTCATGCTCTCACGTGGACTACACCATTCGGAGGGAAACAGGGTTCGTCTCGTGGTTTTTCTCGGAATCGAATCGGTTTGGTCTCAATACACGGCGAATTGATCTGCGGCTATAAGAGTCATTGATAGAGTTTTTCGGCAACATAAGCGTGTAGCAACGATGCATTTTATATAGTATCACTTCTAATGATGCATTATGACACGCTTATTGCCCGCTCTTCTAGTAAGCCTCCTCGCTTTTTCTTGGTCCGTAAATGCACAGACAAATCAAGCAAAAAACTCGCTTCTTGGTATTGGGTCCTATGATTTAATTGATCCTGGACTGCATTGCACATGGATTGAAAGAGAGCCTGGGTCCTATGACTTTGTTAGAGATTTTAGCCCGCTCACCGAAGAGGAGGCCTCCAATGAGTTCGTTCGCACGAGGCAAGAAGTTGTTTTTGTCTTTGGTGAGAAGACTTACGAGGGGTATGTCGATGCGCCGTACTGTTATGCGTGGGAAGGAGAGTGCACTAGCGATAGTGAGTTGCTGTGGTCTTATACCATTCCGTTTGAATGGAACGATAAACAAAAAGGGGCACCTAAATTAGTTTCTATTGGGGATTTTGTGCCTGCCGGCCTACAAGGGCGTTCTTTGCCTTTAGTAGACACAGAAGGGGTATCCTGTGCAGGTCTTTATTTGGATCCTTGGCCCAATCCTTGGAATGGTTCGCCTCAAGGATATCGGCAAAGTGAAAATATACCGGACGGGCCAACACAATGTATGACCATCTTCTCCTCGGATAGCGCTCACGTTCAAATTATGGGAGTGGTTCGACTCAAATCAATCAAAGATGTTGTTGGAGCTGAAGAATTGGAAAAGTACAGCTTTCCTAAGGGGCAATTTGACAATACCTGGATTGCTGATATGTCCCAGCTTCAATTGTTGCTAAGCATGAGGTACGGCAATCAAAAAATTGATCGTGTCATTCAATTTCAACCGGATCAATATCAGCACATATTAAACGCGATGCACAGCCGGTTAAAGGACTGGGTTTCAGGTTCACGGGAGAGGGAGGCCACTATTTATTACAATCCAGAGATTGATGCTCATTTGTATCTACTCTTTAGTCACGGGCACAGTGATGACAAATATTACACATTCCTGAAGATAGACCTCCAAACAAACACGTTTGAATTGCTTGAGCAGCAAGACCCTAAAGATGCCTGGTGCCACTAGGTAGAAAAACTACACGACATTCGCGCCTCTCGGATGCCGTGTAGTACGTTGGTTCGTCTTGAAAGATATCAATTTAAATTGCTTTAGCAGCTTGTTTTTCTTTTATCGTCATGCTGCATTCTTGCAGGACGCCCCAATATCCTTGGGTAATGTGCGCTTGTTCTTTAAAGGCAGGCAGTTTGTTCAATTCCTCATGCAATTGTGGCAGGTTAAAGAACGGGACACTTGGGTACAGGTGATGATCCAGGTGGTACCAGACGTTTTTTGAAGCGAGAAATACGCGATCAAAAAGGTTTGGGTAGGTGGTTCGAGCACCCGTGTATTCACGGTCGTCATACTCGATGCCAAAGTGTTCGGCGATGCTTCTGAGACGAAGGATCAGTTGCAACCAGGTCATCATAGGCACAATCCAGTACAGTAGATAGTGCACCCACCAGCCGAAGTAGGTCAACGTGCCAATGAGGATCACATAGTATGCAAGGCGGCCGATGGCAAATCCGGCTGAGGAGATATTTTTGTTTTCAGCTGCATCGGGGCGGCCCCCTTTGATGATGAGGCGAATCATCCAAAACAGGTTTACTCCAAGGGTGATTTTAGCCAGCATGAAGAACAATTCGAAGCGCGTCTTGGGGAATTCCCAATCGGGTGTTTCTTTGCTAACCCAGTCAGGGTCGTACTCGGTATTCATGTGCCGATGGTGCGCAAGGTGGCTCATCCGATATCCACGCATGGTAACAAAGAGTGGGAAGGCGAGGAAGGTCTCGGAAAAAATGTCATTGGCTTTTCTGTTTTTAAGAATGCGGTAATGGGCCGCATCATGAATCATGATCGCGATGGCATGTTGCCGTGCACCAATCCACATGACAGCGAGGATGTAAACGAGCGGATTCCAGTACATATTGGCAAGCACGATAGCTCCAATAATGAAGATATATTCCATGCCTACATGACAGGCAGAAAGCCAGGGTTTAAGAACAGAAAGCTTGCGGACTATCTTAGGGTCTAAACGTTGATTGTTTACTGTTTGCTTTTCAATTGTTGGGTGTAGTTTTGCGTTGATTTCCATTGTTTTTGAGGCGTTTTGAATGAAATACAGCGTGTGTATTCATAAACACCAGAAATCTCGCAAAGGGGCTCATGGGCATGTACCTTAACGAAAAAAGGGATGCTGTATTTGAATTACAGCATCCCTTTTTGGCAATTATTATAGGGTAACTATTTCAGCAGTACCATTTCTCCAGAGAGCGATTGTTCGATTACTCCATTGGTTCCAAGAACATGCAGGCGATAGATGTACATTCCGCTTGCAACGGCTTGGCCGCTTTGATCGGTACCGTTCCATGTGACTTCATGGGAGCCGGCATTTTTGAATCCGTTTTCAAGAACCTGTATACGGCGACCTGTTGCATCGAAGACGCTTAGTTCAACCTGTTGTCCTGCGCTCAACCCATACTGGATTGTTGTTTCCGGGTTGAACGGGTTTGGATAGTTTTGTTTTAGGCGAGCTTGAGTTGGGACCTCAATGCCGTCTTCGTTTGAAGTAATCGTTCCCATTACGTTTGCACTGTAGATACCACGTCCGTGGGTAGCAGCTACAAGCAATCCATCAGAGGCTCTAGAGGCCAGCATGGTTGCGACTACATTACCTATACCATCTGGGCTTTCCTGCTCCCATACAGTACCTGCTCCATTAAGACTGGAGGTAGAAAACACACCTACACTGGTTGCCAGGAAGTAGGTGCCTCCTGCAGAGGTAGGCATAATTGCGGCCCAGCGTACAGAGGGGCCGCTGTTACCTCCGAGGTTTCCTTCTACGTTACTCCAGTTCTGTCCACCATCCGATGTGTGGAATACACTCGGCACTCCATAATTGGAGTAGGTAACCATCATTTCTAGCTCATCAATCTCATTGATTACAATGCTGGATGTCCAAGAACCGGGCGCGACGCCTGAAGGAGTGATGTCGTCCCCAGTGCCATTGTTTGCGGGGTCGTTCACTCGGATTAAATTGGTTGCCGGGTTGTTGTCGCTATCAAGCGTTTCGCCGAAGTACATAACATTGGCGGTAGCACTTTGATTAGGAACTCCAAGAGCTGTTACCGTATAGCCACTATTCCCAGATGTATTGGATAATGCACTCCACCCAAGATTGGTGGGGTCGTTTGAAAAGTCTGGGATAGCGCTCAGGTTATTGTTTCTCCATACATCGTTCCCTGCAGCGATGTACATGACATTCGAATCGTTAGGATCTAATACGAACGGGGCGATAAATAAGAAATCAGATGCTCCGGCTGGGGCTACATTTGTAAAGGTGTTTCCGATAAATCGAAAAACGAATCCCTCCTGTGCAGACACATAAATCGTCTCTCCACCGGGTACAATCGCAGCAAAGCTGCCATCGCCGCTAAATATCTGGTCCCAGTCTGTACTTGCATCGAACGCATCCGTCGTATACGTACCATTATCTTGCATGCCCCCCAGTATACTGTTTTGTGTCGCGCTCGTTGGTTCAGGGTCTATGGCAACGGTGAAAAACTGGGTAGTTTGATATCCATTGTTGAGTGATGTCCACGTTTGGTTTGACTCCAACGCATTCGTAGTCATAGACAGCCCACCATCGTGGCCACTGATGACTACATTTGGATTAGTGGGTAGGAAGGCCATGCTATGTTGGTCCGGATGGTGATTGGGATACAAACCGGCCGAGTATGCATTTACATATCCGCCCACGCGAGTAAAAGACGAACCTCCATCGGTTGATCGGTACAGGTTGGTGCCTCCAATCCAGACCACGTCAGGGTTATTGGGGGATACTTTAACCATCAAGTCGTATCCGCCTTGAGAAACAAACTCGGCTGGTCCACCTGCTAGAGGCTCTTCGCCATTGGGCCCATTTTCAGTTACTTCTGGTAGTGAACTGCTTAAGTCTGTCCAAGAAGATCCGTTCCACTTGAAGAACTGATGGTCTTCCGTTTGACCTCCATTAGCAGTTGCCTGTACGAGCGCATACAATTGGGTAGGATCAGAAGGGGGAGTGTCAAGGACAATGCGATAAGGATCAGCTACCAGGGTTGGCGGTGATATGTCCGTCCAGTTTGGGCCATCCAACCGGTAGATGCCAAATACCTGGCTTGGTGTTCCATCCTTTGATAAGGCAGCATAAACAGTACCGTTTGAGGCAATCTCAACTTCGGCTCGACTGGCAAAGGTCTCCAGAGAATTGGTCCAGGAGTTTCCTCCTTCTGTCGAAACTAATATGACGCCCCATCCGGCTACGTACACATCACCTGTGTTGGGATGTACTTCAATATCCCAGACGAAGTCAAACAAGTTGTCTGCGCTGTTAAGATCATTGGGGCTCCCGTTAAGGGATGTTGAGCTAGTAAGCGTGCTGGCTAATTGACTCCATGTATTCCCGCCGTCTGTTGATTTAAACATTCCGTGGCCGAAATAACCTGCACCTCTAGCGCTTGCAGAGTTTCCACTAAACTCGCCGGTGCCGTAATACCAGACATTCGAGTCGGTAGGGTCTTGAGCTAAAGCCGTTACGCTGGCAAGTTTATCAAGAGGAGAAGTGAGTTGCCAGGTCGCTCCAAAGTCTTCAGAAACAAACATTCCTCCAGAAACACCTCCAGCCAAAACGCGCCGGTTTGTTGTCCCATTGTAATCTTGATCTATCGCGAGTGCTCGGGTTCTGCCTCCAACGTTGAAGGGACCGCGGGAAGCCCAGGTTTCAGCGCCTTGTTTAGATGCATATGCTTTAGTTGGAAGCTTTTCTGCGAAGGCTAATTCGCGGGTACGCATGTTGGTAGGGATCGCTCCCGATTCTGGATTGCGCAGCATACGATGCTCAAAAGACGCCCTGCTTATAGCGTCATCTCCTTTTTTGTAAGTCGCTGACCTGGGAATCTTAGGAGCTTCTATGTCAGCAAAGGCAGTCAGGCCTTTAGGAGTCTCTGAGGACTGGGTAAGCGAAAAAGTCAGTGCTAATAGGCATAAAACTAGAATACTACTGCCTGCAAAGAGTCGGTTTTTCATGTATTTACTATAAATCAATGGGGAAATGGAGCTGCAAAATAATAAGACAGCTTATAAAAGCAATGCGTTAATTCTTCTATTTACTTACAAATTGGTTGCCAACTATGAGTAAGTCAAACAGATAAATCCGTTTAAAAAGAAGAATAGATTCCATAAGTATCTATCGTATCGTCAGTGTGCGCATGAAAAAAAGTGGGATTATGTATTCAGTGAGATCGTTTTGTCTATTTAGTGCCCCATCCCATTATGTGAGGTTTGATGAGGCTAACGGGGGCCTCATAATTAAAGGGCTCAATGTTGAGTTCAGAAAAGGCTGCTTCTTCAATGTGTTTGCCCAGTTCTCTATCCGGGCGGCAGCCATCGGCAACCAGTTTCCAGGCCGGCTTAATCGTTTTCTGTATTCCTCTGAGAAGGGTGCCCTTGGGAGCGGCTACATGCTCAATAAATACAAATTGGCCTCCGGGCTTTAGAACACGTTTTATCTCCATTAAAGCCTTGTCTGGATTGGGGACTGAGCAGAGTACGAGTGTACTTATCACGCAGTCAAAGTGATTGGCTTCGAACCCTAAGTGCTCAGCATCGCCCAATTGGACATCGATTTGGAGGTTTAGTTGATCCGCTTTGTCCAGCACGAACCGGTGCATAAAAGGATTTGGGTCGATGCCCGTCCAGTGTACATCTTTTGGGATAAAGGGGAGGTTAACCCCAGTTCCGGCCCCAATTTCCAGTACATTCCCACGGAGTTCAGCGAACAAACGCTTTTTTCGCTCTCCATACACCTTATCCTGATAAGGATCTCCTTTGGCAAGGCCTTTGGCAAAAAGACGTTTGTATAATTTCATAGGATGTTTGTTAACTGGATGTAGCTCCGTTTAATGAAGCCAGGGGCCAGTAGCGGGCGAGGGCTTCATATGCATCGAGCGCCTCTTCTATCTGTGTTATTGGTATATGTTCATCGACTGTATGAGCGAGCGATTCATCTCCGGGGGCAATCCCAATGCACGTTACACCTGGCCTGCTGAAGTTGCCTCCATCGGTTGCAAATTGCCATACATCAGATTTTTGGGGACGCTGCCACAGTTCTTCGAGAACGTGTACGGCAGAAACCATAATGGGGTCTTGTTCACGTGTAATGAATGGATCCATCCCAGCTGGTATGTCCATTGTCAAGCCTGTATAACAGGTTCTGTGAAATACAGGAACTGAGAGGGAGGCCTGGCTTCCCGGTAGAAGGCATTTATCAAGCAACGGTTGTAAGGTTTGAATAACGTCCGATTCAGTTTCGTCAGGTATGTTGCGCCAATCCAGTGTGAGCCATACTTCTCCAGGAATTACGTTGGGGCTAATTTGATCGGTGCGAATTAGTGTAGGTACGACGGTACTTGAGCCAAGGTCTGGGTCCGTGCGCATGGGCAACTGGTTGAGTTCTTGCAAAAAGGCAGCGATGACATACAGCGGGTTGATCCCACGATCAGGCGCACTAGCATGCGCACTGCGTCCCTGAACATGAAGTACAAACTCAAGCCGGCCCCGGTGGCCTCGGCGGAGCGTATTGCTACTTGGCTCTCCAATCACAATAAGTGGGATGTCGATGTTTTGTGCCATATGGCGAGCGCCGACGCCCCCCTGCTCTTCAAAAACGACCCCAGATACATACACATCTCCGGGAGGTTTTTTGCCAGATACAAGCCGGCTGATACCATATACCTGTGCTGCAAGGGGGCCTTTGATGTCTACCGCACCGCGCCCCCATACTTTATGGTCATGGATCTCTCCTCCAAAAGGTGGGTGCGGCCATTTTTCATGCCGGCCTACATCAACATGATCCAGATGCGTATTAAACATCACAGCAGGGGCTTTCCCTTCTCCTTGTATATATCCAACAACGTTCCCAGCTTCATCTATATACACATCATCATAGCCAAGAGCTTCCATTTCTGCCTTGACCAATTGGGCAATTCGTTCTTCTTCTCCGGGTAGGCTGGGTGTCTGAATAAGACGCTGGAGAAAACCAATGCATTCGTTTAAACCGGCCATAGATTCATGTTGCTATATTATTCAAATGTTATGTACTTTGCGACTCCTCAATTCCATTAACGCAAACAACATACATATTATGGGATCAGTAGCAAAGGTAATCGAGGTTATTGCCGAAGGCAAAACCATTGAAGATGCTGTAGAGAATGCTGCAAAAGAAGCCGCCAAGTCGCTCAAAAACGTAAGGAGCGTCTATGTTGAAGGGATAAAAGCATCCGTTGAAGATGGGAAGATCAAAAGTTACCGAGTCAATGCCAAGGTAACATTTGTGATTGAATAGACCGTATTGTTCAGGGAGATGATCTTACGGCCCACTCCCTGCTTTCTATTAAATGTGAGGCATCTTTTCCATCTTGCCGTTCAGGTTGAATACGTGACGGAGGATGACAAGATGGAAAAGGTGTCACACAGTCGGTATTTGTGTTAAGGACGAAGTGTGTTTTTATATCGCTTATTGTCCAACAACACCGTTACAGCTTCTTTGTATTGCAAATCATGGGTAAGAGAAGCTTCAACCTGGGCCGTATCCCCATAATATCGAGCCAGTATTTCAGTACGAATCCGTTCTTTAAGCTGGTTTTCATGGCGAGTGAAATCAGCGGCTTTTTCTTCAGCAATGGCCCGTTGTAGGATCTCAAGTTCATCACTGGTTTCATCATATGCCATTGCGGAGAGGTGATCTGCTAATTCATCCGCAGCTCGTTCAGCCCCTGTTCTGTAGGTGAAGTTTTCGTCCTGAAGCCATTGTTTAAATGCGTTGTAAACGGCATCGTCAACAACAAAATTTGCTGGGATCTCCGAGTGGGTAGCAGCGAAATGATTCGCAAAGAAAAAGAAGGCAGCCTTGCGCGTCAGCGCTTGTTCTAATTCACTTTGATTGCCGGCAAGAACTTCAATATCCGGTTCGATGCCTCTGCCGTCTTTGACGAGGCGCCCCGCTTCCGTTTGGAAGGTGCGCCGTAGTGAGTCCGGTATTTCTTCAAAATCGCCATCATGAAACTTGTAGTCGATAGCCTGGATGCTGCGTCCGCTCGGTATGAAGTACTTGGCTGTGGTCATCTTGAGCGACGTGTTATAGGGGAGGGGCTTCACGATTTGAACCAGCCCTTTTCCAAACGAAGGGACACCGATAATTACACCCCGGTCGTGGTCCTGAATAGCGCCAGCAACAATTTCACTGGCAGAAGCGCTTATGTTATCGATGAGTATAACTAGGGGAAGATCGGGCGCGATGGGTTTGACGGTGCTCTTAAAAACACGCTCACTGGTGGCCAGCTTTCCTTTTGTGGATACGATAGTAGCTCCATGGGGGACAAAAAATTGCGAAATTTCCACCGCTGCACTCAGCAGACCACCTGGATTTCCCCTGAGATCGAGGATCAATCCCTTAAGGTTGCCTTGCTCCTGCATAGCTACGATGGCTTCTCTCGTTTCCTTACTTGCGTCTTGGGCAAATCGCTCCAGTTTGACGTAGCCAATGCCTTTGTCTGATCCTTCACCGATGAAGCCAAAGTGGGTTACATTTTTTAGTTCGACATCCTCGCGTGTAAGGGTGAAGTCAATGGGTTCGGATGTGCCCTCCCTGCTGACTTTGATAGATACAGCGGTACCTGGTTCTCCCCGCAGGATATTTCGCAGGTCCGTAATCGACATATCCTTCACATCCTGTCCATCAGCTTCCAGGATAAGGTCGCCAGCCTTTACGCCTTGAATGTATCCACTAGCACCTTCAACCGGAGCAACAACCGTAAATCTGCCATTCCGTACACCCACATTGAGGCCGACTCCACCGTATCGACCGCGTGTAATGATATCGATATCCCCATTATCCGCCTCGTCGAAGAAGTTCGTGTAGGGATCCAGGTTTTGAAGCATCGCATCAATACCTGTCCGCATTATTGTTTCCGGGTTAAGCGGGTCAACATATCCAGTTACGAGCTCTTCATAAATGGCTCCAAAGATTTGGAAGTTTTTGCGGAGCGCAAAGTACTCATCATCATCTGGCATCCAAAAACCAACAAGGAAGCCAAAGCAGAGCACAAAGAATAGAGAGGCAATAACCGGAAGTCGCTTACTAGAAAACATAGATACGTGAGGCGATGTGATCGGAAGGTCTACTATTACTTGACGATCCTAAAGAAATGTCGTTCCTCGGGGGTAATCAAAAGGGGCTTTTGATTGGTTCAAAGTTCAAGGTTCAAAGTTCAAGGTTGAATTGAAGAACTATTTCAGCTCATGCTGCATTCACACTTTGCACTTTGCACTTTGCACTTTGCACTTTGCACTTTGCACTGGCTATTCCAGCGCCTTTTTCAGTTCCCGTTCTCGTTTTCGGACTACATGACCAGCAACAAGGATCGACCCTTCATAGAGGAGTAGGAGAGGGACCGCTACCAGGATTTGGGAGAAGGGGTCAGGAGGGGTGAAAAATGCTCCCAGAATGAGACAGCCAAGGAGTGCGAATTTACGGGAGGAGCGTAAGATCTCTGGAGTAACGAGTCCGATCTTGGCAAGGAAATACACAACCACGGGTAGTTCGAACAAGATACCGGTCCCAAGTGCCCAGAAGGTTAGCATATTAAAGTATTTCGTGATATCAATATCGTTATCGATTTTCGGTGATATCTCGTACCCTGCAAAGAATTGGATGGCCATTGGGGTGATAATGCAATAGCCAAAGAGAATACCCGTTATGAAAAAGAAGGTGGCAAATACGGAAGCAAATCGCAGCCCTTTTTTCTCATGGGAATAGAGGCCTGGTTCAATAAACCGCCACAGGGACCATATAATGATGGGTGAACCTAGCACAACACCTACAGACAGAATAACGCCGATATGAACAAAGAATTGCCCTGTCAGAATCCTGTTCTGGAATTTGAGCGGCTCGGCCTCGATTCCGAGCAACTCATACATAAAGAATTCGGGCTGTGAAGGCCCTAAAAGAAGAACATCAATAATCCACTTACTAAAGAAGCTACAAACGATCGTAACGATCAGAACGCCTGCCAGAGCGCGAAAGATGGTCCACCTTAATTCCTCAAGGTGTTCCAAAAAACTCATTTCATCGAGGTCCTCGTCGCTTGGAGGCATGACATCATGAGACGAGCCGTCCCCCTGCATACCTGAGGCTGCTTCTTTTCCAACTTTGGATAAGGTACGTAGTGAACGGAGGCCAAATAGCTTCATGATTGTGGGATTGATTTACTTCAATATGTCCTTCATATGCAAATTCGGGTATCTAGTTGCACCTGGGGAGTGCCTGTCTCGATCCTGAACATCAGGGGCCATGTCCATTTTCACGCAAATTAAGATCCAAAAGTGAGTCAACCCACAAGCCTTCTGCTTCAACGCGTGTACGGCCTCCACTCCAGGTAAAGTTAAATAAGGTTGTAAGACCGGCGACCTCAAAGCCATCCCTGCGAAGCAAACCTACTGCTCTAACCGCGCTGCGGCCACTATTGAGAATGTCATCCAGGATAACTACGGGCTTGTTTCTGTCGAGCGGACCTTCCACCAGCCTGCGTCGCCCGTGTGATTTTCTTTGGTCCCGGATAAATCCTCCCTTAAAGGATCCATTTCCACTCGAGGAAAGCACGGCGCAAACCAATGAATAGGCTCCAAATCCGTATCCTGCGACCTGTGAAATCCCTTTTGAATGCAACCGCTCACCTAGCACTTCGCCGACTTCTTGGAAGATAGCACCATCCAGCATGGGAATGCGTGTATCCAGTAACCATCCGATGGGTTGCCCACGAGGGTCCGTGATTTTTTCGTTTTCACGCCGTACAAGCGACATTTCATACAGACGACGCCCTAATTCAACGAGGTCTGAATATGTTGTTGAAGGGGATGTCGTGCTCGACGTGGGATGATGGTTCATGCTAATTTGGAATAGAGGTATCCAACGGCTTCAGTGCGTAATTTTACCAACCGATCTTAAAACGATCCGTTCCGGCTAAGTATCATTATAGGTTTCACGATGCAAAAAAAACAATGTTACGCAGCAACAAAATCATATAGCGGGAAACGATCACACAACGCATGGACTTCACTCTTTACTTTAGCAGTAACACCTTCGTCCCCCACCTTTGTTAGAACCTGATCAATTAGATCTACTACTTGAACGCAAGCTGCTTCATCAAATCCACGCGTAGTAATGGCTGGGGTACCAATTCGTATACCACTCGTTACGAAAGGACTCTTGTCATCAAAGGGAACCATGTTTTTATTTACAGTTATCTCAGCTGCTTCTAAGGCTTGTTCTGCCTCTTTGCCCGTAACGCCTTTATTTCGAAGGTCGATTAGCATCAAGTGATTGTCTGTACCGCCAGAAACCAGGTTGTATCCTTTTTCCACAAATGCACCTGCCATAGCCGAGGCATTCCGGATAATCTGATTTGCATATTGTTTAAACTCAGGCTTAAGTGCTTCACCGAAAGAAACAGCTTTAGATGCGATGACATGCATCAGCGGGCCACCTTGCGTCCCCGGGAATACGGCAGAGTCAAATAACTCGCTCATGTTTTTTATGCGCCCAGACTTTGGTGCTTTTTTGCCCATTGGGTTTTCATAGTCTTTTCCAATGAGCAGCATGCCGCCGCGGGGCCCACGAAGGGTTTTGTGTGTAGTCGTCGAGACAATATGGGAATGTGGTAGAGGATCATTTAAGACTCCTGCAGCAATTAGCCCGGCTGTATGAGCCATATCCATCCACAAAAAGGCGCCTACTTTATCTGCGATGTCCCGAAAAGCCTGGTAGTCAAAGTCTCGTGGATACGCACTTGCGCCTATAGAGATTAGAGAGGGTTTTAGCTCCTTCGCTTTATCCCACACTTTATTCATGTCGATACGGCCGGCATTAGGACCGTCCGGTTCAACTCCATAAAAATGGGCATTATACAAGATGCCGGAGAAGTTAACAGGACTTCCGTGCGTCAGGTGACCTCCATGCGCGAGGTCCAGGCCCAGAAGGGTGTCCCCCGGTTTTAGCAAGGTTAGATAGATAGCCGCATTCGCTGATGCTCCTGAGTGGGGTTGTACATTGACCCAATCGCAATTGAAGAGGGCACGTGCCCGCTCTCGGGCCAGTTCTTCGGCCTGATCAACAAATTGACAGCCTCCGTAGTATCGCTTTCCGGGCAACCCTTCAGCATATTTGTTGGTAAGGGGCGATCCCATCGCCTCAAGAGTGGGGCGGGATACAAAGTTTTCAGAGGCAATAAGCTCTAATCCTTTATTCTGACGGTCGACTTCCCTTTCGAGAATTGCATAAATAGCAGGATCTGAGGCCGCGAGATGGCTCATAATTATATGATCTATCGTGAAGGTGTGACTAATTGAGCAAACAAGGTCTGTTTAGACTGTGACAATATACTAACACAGAGTCCTGCGTGCTATAGAGATAAGCATGCAATATTACTTAGCAAGCCAGGAGTTCCTAACGCAGAATATGTTTCGTGTTGAAAAACGACAGATACCAATAAACACAGATGGGTTAACCTATCTGGCTCATTACAAAGGAATAGAAACGGAACGATCCGGGAAAATTAGAAACGGTAGGTTCGTTTGAAGTTAGGGTTGAATTGCTTGCGCTTCTTTGGAAGCGGCTCCCATCTCGAAGAACATATTCGCGACTCCTATATAACGGGATTCTTGTGGAGGGAGAAGTTGGTCCTCGTCGGAGATGGAAATCTTATACGTACTGAATACGAAATAATTATTTCGTTCAGTATGTGACACAGGCTTAGAAAACCCAGGTTGAACAGTGTCCTGGGTAAACATTTGATTGATGATAGAGGTCTGCTGATCCAACTGTGCTTTTTCTGCAGCAGTTCTCAGGTATTCCTGAAAATCATTCATTTCAGGGTTGTATACGATGAGCGATACAACAGCGACAAACAAGAATATCAAAACCGTACGCATGGGAAGGAAGGCTTAGTTTGTGATATAAACATGCACCTGCTTGAACGGAGCCTGGAGGCGTTAACCTAAGAGGGAATACCAACTTCTATAAAATACGTATGTATTTTTAGTAAAGTTGCCTATTTTTAACGTCATTCGTATCTACAGGCTCCCGAAAGTAACATATGTTAAATATTTTGCTCCAAAAGAGCATATGTGAGTAAGTCAAATTGATTGCATGCAAAGGTAAGCAAGAATTAATCCATACTCATGTATCGTGAATGCAGCTGTTCAAATTGAGCAGTTAGTGCATCATGGCGTATGTTAATATATTGATTCCCATTCTAAGAGCGGCCTCTCTTTTTTCAGGCGGGACATTGTGAACTTCTTGAGGCTCCCATCCATCTCCCAAGTCACTTTCATAGGAGTAAAATACGGCGAGCCGTTCTCCTACGAAAAGTCCAAATCCTTGTGGTGGTTTTCCGTCGTGCTCATGAATTTTAGGAAGGCCACGTGTAAAGGTGTAGTGACTTTTAAATATCGGATGATTGAAAGGAAGTTCAACAAATTCTTGCTCAGGAAAGACTTTTTTCATTTCACGGCGAATATGGCGATCGAGCCCGTAATTATCATCGATGTGAATAAAACCACCTCCTTCCAGGTATCGCCTGAGCCTTCTAGCTTCCCGATCCGTCAGGCGTACATTTCCATGCCCGGTGAGATATAAATAGGGGAACGTGAATACTTTATCGCTGCTGAGTTCAACTACTTCTTCTCGGGGAGAAATATCTAGGAGCGTATTGGCTTCTGCAAAACGCAGAAGCTCTATTAATGATTGGTCATCACTGTACCAATCACCCCCTCCACCGTACTTGATTCGTGCAATTTGTATGGTATGTGTATCTTGTGCCAGAATGGAGGCTGGGCACACTAAAAGAGTTACCAAGATTGCGAGCAGGAAAACGCGTCCCATCTATACCGTTCTAAGTTGAAGAATCCTCGTTTTTTATTACATACGAAAAAATATGAACAACGTTCGCCTCGTGTCCATAATGAATGGTGTGGTGTTTCTTTTTGGACTGGTTTTGATGTCAGGATGTAATGCTGGAACGGAGAACGAGTTAACTCGTGCAGACGAATATATGATTGAGGCTATAGCGCAGGCTGATGCAGCCCGTTCTCGTGGCGGAACGGTGTTGAATGTCGGGTTTGTGGTATTGGAGTCTGTATACAACTCTGAATTGATGGCGCCTTACGATGTGGTACAGCATACGGTATTTCGTGACGAAAATAATTACATGATGCCGTTTATTGTGTCCCCTGATGGGCAAGAGATTGTTTCTTTTGAAGGGATTGAGATACGGCCCCATTATTCGTTTGAGACTTCGCCTCCTATTGATGTGCTGATCATCCCGAGTACAGAGCATAGCATGACGCGGGATTTAGAAAACAAGCTGTTCATGGAGTGGTTGCATCAAGCTGTTGACGAAGCCACGTATGTGATTACGGTATGTGACGGTGCTTTTCCCCTGGCCGCAACAGGGGTACTTGATGGAAAAATAGCTACCACGTTTCCGGGTGATCGGGATCGGTTTGCAGAGATGTTTCCCGAAATTGATGTGCGTTATGATGTGAATTTTGTAGAAGATGGGAAGTTTATAACATCAGTAGGTGGAGCGCTGAGTTATGAACCGGCCTTTCACCTTGTAGAAAAAATATACGGAGTATCAAATGCCCGCCGGATTGGCCAGGGGTTAGTATGGGATTGGGATGTGCAACAAGTCCCGCATCTCATTGTTAGTGCTGAGGATTCCTAAGTATAACTCTATCACATTTCTGAGATGTCGAAAATAATCCGCGCATTACTTCTTTCTGCTGCAGCTACGGGAGTCGCCGCTTTCGTAGTCAGTAAGATGCAGCATTCAGAGAAGAATAAAGGGCTGGAAAAAGCTCCTAAGGATCCTTTTGAAGTACAAGCTGAGTCGCTATCCGAAAATGAGGTAAAGCAGTTAACCGATGAACTCGGGAATATGCTCTAGGGGTTATCGCTTAGCGTATACGTGGCGATGTCCATTTTTGTCAAAGGCAACAACATCATACCTATCAGCCGGGCGCCCTTCTACTTCCATGCCTGGCGAGCCGATAGGCATACCTGGCACTGCGATACCAGCAATATCTGGCTTTTCTGAAAGCATTCTTCGAACGACATCAGCCGGCACGTGCCCTTCTACAACATAGCCACCTACAACAGCCGTATGGCAGGATTGATTTTCAGGAGCTACGCTAAATTGGTCCTTGATGGACGACAAATCATCTAGATCGGTGGCATTTACGGTAAATCCAGCCTCTCTCATGTGATCCACCCATTTCGAGCAGCAACCGCACGTAGGCGTTTTGTAAACAGTTACCTCTGGAAGGGCCTCTTGACGTGATTGGCAAGAGGATAATATCAATAAAGCAATAAAGAGCGGCGCGATACGATTCTTTATCATTATAGATTCGTTTTTAGGGTGAGTACGATTGCTGATCTATTAAATATCTGGCGCGGTTGTTTGTTGCGATAGGTGATAATCAGTTTAACATTCGGCTAGTAATTCATTTCAGGGTTTCCGTTCACCACCGTAATACATCGGTTTACCACTTAATACATGTACTTGACGAAATTCAGGGGGGTGGTTGCCTAACTAATCGATTTTGGTGTCGTATATCATTAACGCGATTCTTCATAATCCTCCAGGATAAATGGCTGTTTGCTCTGACTGCAAAGCTTGATCTACTCCATATATAAAGCCCGACTGCGTATGCAACGGACCACTTTTATGCCCTTTAAAAAACGCTGGCAAGGATATACTTTGCTGGTAGCCTTTTGGACCGTCGTCGGTCTCATGTTTATGGGTGCGGAATTGTATAGGCGGTTTATGGCAGGGGAGACGATGCACGTTTCCAATCCTATTTGGTGGTTTCTAGGGATGTATCTATGGATCCCTTCAACACTGATTGTCTTTTGGTTGGTCAAACGTTTTCCAATACGTAAATCATCCTGGTACAGGGTGATTCCCTTTCATATGGTAGCTGCCGTATGGAATAGTTTGCTGATGGCTGCAACATACACTGGGCTTAGGTACGGTTGGAATCTCATCGCCGAAGATGGATCTTTTGATTATGTAAGTACCCTAAGCCATGTCTTTTCATTAAGCCTGGGTGTGGACTGCATGTTGTATCTCATGATACTAGTGGGGGTCTATGCTTTTCGCTACTACAATGAAAGCAGGCGAAGAATGTATGAGGCTGTTGAGTTAAATGCCCGGTTGGCTGAAGTCCAATTGCATGCACTCAAGATGCAGCTTCATCCCCATTTTTTGTTCAATGCATTTCATACCGTTGCGATGCTTATTCGTCAAAAAAGGGACGAAGAGGCCGTGGATATGATTGCTGGGTTAGGGACATTATTACGTTATGTACTGGATAATGCGCTTGAGCAAAAGGTAACCTTGAGGCAGGAACTGACACTCCTGCAACACTATCTCGATATCGAACGCGTTCGTTTTAGAGATCGGCTTGCTGTGAATCTCAATGTTGAAGCCGATGTCTATGATGCCGCAGTACCGAATATTTTACTGCAACCCCTTGTAGAAAACTCAATTCGTCACGGTATTGTACCCGGTTCAAATCAAGGCCAAATATCTATCACGGCTCGCAGGGAAGGAGAACAGTTGAGGCTCAAAATTCAAGACAATGGTGTAGGTTTGCCAGAGGACTGGACCCCTGATGGCCAAACCGGTATTGGCTTGTCGAATACCAAATTACGATTAGAGAGACTCTATTCTGATAAACACCATCTTGACTTTTCTAACGCTCCTGAAGGTGGGTGCCTGGTTAACATTGTGATTCCATTCGAGGTTTTACCCGAAGAAGCTGCACTGGACCCGAAATACAACACAACTCCTCAGTTGAAAGGAGCTGCCGTAGCAAATTTTGACCAAACTTAGGGACCCATGCCTACCATTCGAACTCTTATCGTCGATGATGAACCAGAAGCTCGATTAGGCCTTCGTAGCCTTCTTGAAAGCGATGACCAAATTTCTGTAATTGGTGAATGCTCTGGAGGAAACGAAGCGCTGGAATCTATATCTTTATACAAACCTGATCTCGTATTACTGGATATTCAGATGCCAGATATGAACGGGTTCGATGTGATCCGAAATGTCGAGAATGATACATTGCCGGTTGTTATTTTTGTGACAGCGTATGATCAGTACTCCTTGAGGGCGTTTGAGGTACATGCAATCGACTACGTACTCAAGCCTTTCACGAACAAACGGTTCAAGGAAGCCATCTCTCAAGCGAAAGAAAAAATTAGAAGCCAAAAAGATTTGTCCAAGCTAACAGAGCGCATGAATGCTTTGTTGGCCCGGTTTGATGAACAGCCACCTCGCGTCCCCAATGCTACTCCGACTTATCTACAACGCATCGCTGTAAAAGAAGGCGATCGGATTACCTTTCTTAATGTAGAACAAATTGACTGGATTGAAGCTGCTGACAACTATATCTGCCTGCATGTAGGGCGAAAGAAATACCTTCTGCGTAGCAAACTGGGAGATATAGAGAAACAACTGAACCCTAACCATTTTTTGCGTATTCACCGCTCCCGGATTGTCCGGATAGATGGTATCCGTGAAATGGTACCTCTAGGCTCCGGGGACTGTATCCTGATCTTGAAAGACGGCACCGAGTTGACGTCTAGCAGGACCTATCGCAATAAGCGGCGCCAGTTGTTAAATCCATTGCAAAATCAGTAGTCATTGATTGGCTGCTCGAGGGTATAGATTTAAAGTAATACCAAGGTATTGTTGCTTTGCAGTTCGCAAATCTAATTTTGTTATTCATTTCCCTGCGATACTTGCTTTCTGGCTCTAGCAATATTACCCTATAAACCTATTACTTAAAAGCCCCTAAGCCTTACTAATCTATAGCCCTTTTATGGAATCAAAAGTTGTTACTTATCCAGGAGTTGACGTCACCGTAAAGTATGATTTGAAACGCTGCATCCACGCAGCAGAGTGCGTTAAGGGAGCCCCTCACGTATTTGATATCAAAAAGAAGCCCTGGGTGGACCCGGATCAAGGTGAATCTAATGAGTTGATCGAGGTGATTCATCAATGCCCAACAGGCGCCTTGACCTATGTACGGCACGACGGTGGTGCAGAAGAGCCTACTCCAACTGCCAACACCGTGGATGTGGCTGAAGATGGGCCTGTGTACTTGAGAGGAGATATAACCATTCTCTCTTCTGATGGCGAGTTCATCTCCAAAGAAACACGTGTCGCATTATGCCGGTGTGGTGCTTCTCAGAACAAGCCCTTGTGTGACGGTAACCACTCAAAAGCGAAGTTTGCAGACAGCGGTGCGATTAGAGAAGTGAAAATGAAGCCCATTGAAGATGCAGAGGTAACTTCGCTAACAATCAAGCTAGCTGGCAATGGACCTCTACTATTAGAAGGACCTGTTACTATTAATAGCGCTGATGGTGAAATCAGTGCTGGTGGAAGCAAGGCTGCATTATGCCGCTGTGGCGCCTCGTCGAATAAGCCTTTTTGCGACGGGACACATAAGGCTATTGGCTTTGAGGCCTAGTTTTACTAGAAGTTGGCATTCTGTGGATAATATTGTTGGTGTACTTTGACACCGAGCGCCTTTTGAATGACCGGGGCGTGGGGAAACCCGCCCCCAAGATGTTGCCAGAACGCTTCTGCATAGTCAATTCCAATGCGAGCCCCTAACTTCCTGTCGTGTCCGTCAAGCATGTCTTCAACAAAATTGTTTATCTCAAACATAACCTGCATGAGTTCGATTTGCGAATCATGAGCGGCTATCATCGCTTTTTTTGTCTCAATGACCGAGGATACATCCACATAGAAATGAGGAATGTATGGGTTGCCGAGGTGATTCGTAAGATTAAAGGGCGTTGTGTGGTACAGAATCGGAGTGGCTTTTAATGGATCTGCATCACAGGGTACGTTTGGCAATGTAGTCAACAATGTAGCCGACTCCACGATTGAACTTGTCGCCCTATGGTCAGGGTGGTAGTCGTCTGGTAAATGTGTGAATACGACATCTGCCCCTGATTGCCGAATGATTTGATTGGTTTGAATTCTGATTTCAGGGCTATCGAAGACAAACCCATCGGGTTGTTCAAGGCATAGATATTCAGCTCCGATGAGGCGTGCAGCTTCTGCAGCTTCCTGCTTGCGGCGCTCACCAGTCGTTTCTGGGTCCATGCCGATGCCTCCCATGTTACCACTTGTCATTGTGGCAATTACAACGCGATGTCCAAGCTCAGCTAAAAGGGCAAGAGTGCCGGAGCAGAAAATTTCGGCGTCGTCAGGGTGGGCTTGTATCGAGATTATCGTTTTTTTCGGGGTCATGCTAATCGAACCACTCGTCTTTGCTGTCAAATTTGGGGATGGCGATCACAGATACTTTTAGATTACCAACGGCTCTGTGTTTACAACCAGGAGGAATCAATATCGTAGTCATTGGTTTTACTGGGACTTTGTCACCGTTAAGCTCTATATGCCCTTCACCTTCCAAGACTAAGTAGATCTCAGTCATTTTCTTATGGTAGTGGGTACGGGCATCCTCTGTAATTTCTACCAGGTGAAGAGAGGCTACATCATTTTCTGGTGTGATAAAAGCTCTTCGAGTAAAGCCGCAAGGGCATTTTGCTGGGGATAAGTCATCGAGCTGAGTTACAATGTAGGATGACGATGTAGTTGGTTTCATGGGTGATCAGCGGGTTATTCGGAGTCATAGATAAGGGCATCTACCTCTATTTCCACGAGCATATCTGGATGTATGAGCCGTGATACCTCTACCATTGAAGATGCTGGCTGTATGGAGGCAAAAACTTCACCATGTGCTTTGCCGACGGCTTCCCATTCAGAAATGTCGGTGACGAAGATTCTAGTCCGTACAACATCCTTCAATGATGCTCCCGCCGCTTCGAGGGCAGATGAAATGTTTCTCAGTATTTGGCGGGTTTGTTCGTATGCGTCTCCTTTTCCTACTAGCTGGCCAGATGGTGCTGTAGCCGTTGTGCCAGCAACAAATATATGATTGCCAACTCGTACTGCGCGGGAATAACCGACCTGGTTTTCCCAGCTAGTACCCGTCGTGATTTTTTTACGCATGATGGTGAGGGTTGCGATACTGATTGGGTCTTGGCGTAATATACACCTTCAATTGAATTACTGCTATTCAACTTTAAATTTCTATTTGTCTGTAACGGATTGTCCTGATACGAGACAAATATACAGCCCTATCCCTCCTCTTTACGTTCGATTGATCACAGTATATTCATGCATTACTCTTTGTTTAGAAATAAACAGGCGCAGTTGACCGTGCGCAAGGTCTCATCCCAACTGAAATCAGGAATATTCTTAGTGCTTGCAGCATTCATATTTGTTGCATGCGACTCGGCAAGTGGAGGGGAGTCTCCGGATAACCAGCCAACAGCTGAATGCACTATTTATGAGCAGCCTGTTATTAATGCTTGTGATTTGCCCGAAGATGAAATTATCAGTGGAGGGCCGCCTAAGGATGGGATTCCTGCTCTTACTAATCCTCCTCTTGTCGCCGCTAACCAGGCTTCTTACCTGGCGGATACAGACCGTGTTATCGGATTAATACTGGATGGCAATCCTGTTGCAGTACCACACAATATCTTGTGGTGGCATGAGATCATGAATTACAACGGTGTAACCGATAACATCGCAATCACATATTGTCCCCTTACGGGGTCCAGCATCGTATTTGATCGCACAGCTGTAGGCGGGGCTGAGTTGGGTGTCTCTGGTTTATTATATCAGAATAATCTGATCATGTATGATCGTAATGAAACGGAGGCGTTATGGTCTCAGATGTTGACAGGGGCACGTTGTAATTCAAGCAAAGGGGTTACTCTGACGACAGTGAGTCATGTTGAAATGTCCTGGGGTGGATGGAAAGAGTTGCACCCGGATACGCAGGTTATTTCTGGTAGTACTGGATTTAACAGAAACTACACGCAATATCCATATGGAGACTACGAGATTGAAGATAATAGCAATGTCTTGTTTCCCATGGATAACTTAGATTGCCGACGGCCTCCAAAAGAACGCGCTCTTGGTATTCCTGGAGAAGACGGTACGGCGCTTACATTTCCTTTTGGGTTGTTGGATGAGATAGGTGAAAAAGCTGTAGTAAAGACTAATTTTGAAGGCGGGGAAGTACTCGTATTATGGGATCGAGCAAAACAATCAGCTGTTGCGTTTCGTCCAGAAACTGAAAATGGCGTCGCTGTAAATATCTCTGTTGAGAACGGAGATTTTGTTGATGCAACCAGCGCTACTGTTTTTGGGGCGGATGGTCTGGGACTTGAAGGCCAGTTGGCTTCACAGTCTTTGAGGGCCATAGATGAAGCATACGTTGCTTTTTGGTTCGCATGGCCAGCATTTCACCCTAAAACAATGATCTTTTAAGGTGCAGAGTGCGATGTGCAGGAGTTCTTCGTGCTTCAGTCCTGAATCTACTGATGTGGTATTGTAAATTTCCAATATCCTCCGTACTCTATACCTGCCGAAACCTATAAACACCAATTCCGTTGGATTTACGACAACTCATTTCCAATTGAATTAGTACTCTTTTGGGGATAAGGTCCTGCGTGTAAGAACAGTTGAACGGATTTTAACCCAAATGATGTGAATAACGCGATGCTTGTGCCAAGATGATTGCACACACCTCTAGGCGCACGCATTCTTATCCAATATTCATTATCCCAATTTTAATCTTTTTGCCTCCTGAAAGATTATAGTAGACATTTTTCAGCGTATGATTTCATGCCTGTGTATGTGTCTTCTGGTCTGCCTGGGGGTGCCTTTATGAACAAAGCATCTCAGAGGAACGCCATGAAGATGCATCATGCCTTTCTAGTTACACTTGGATTTATCCTGACTCTGCTAATCCTAGTGATGGACATTCATTTGGAAGGCGGATTCGACGACACCGGTCAGAATCCCTATGTAGTAGGTGGAGTCGCTTATATAGCAGTAGTAATGATCACCCTATGGATGCCGGGGCGGAAGTACACCCTGATGTTTGCATCCCTGACTACTGTTCTGACCATATTGGTCCTATTCTTCGATCCCCAATTTAAGGCATCCTGGCCCTGGGTAGATATTTATGTGCGGGAGCATGTCTTTGACGACCCGACAAAGATGTCTGTAGTAAATCGGGTGCTTGCCATGTTTGCAATTTGGATTACGGCTACCTTGACGATCCAGCGCAAAATGTCTGAAGAAGTGAAGACGAAACTGAGCGCAATCGTTGAGTCGTCTGATGATGCAATAATTGGGACCACATTGGATGGTATTGTAACAAGCTGGAATGCTGGCGCAACTCGTATTTATAAGTATAACCCTTCTGAAACGATCGGGCAGCATGTTAGCATTCTATGGCCTAAGGGAGCCACGGGTGAAGCTGAACGGTCCATTCTAAAACGCATTCGAAATGGGAAAAAAGCAGAGCCTTTTGAGACGCTCCGCCGCCGCAAAGATGCTCAGCTAGTTAATGTCTCAATCACGTTTTCCCCAACTCGAAATGAGGCTGGAGAAATTGTAGGTTTATCCGAAATCGGGCGTGACATAACCGATCGGAAAAAATTTGAAAAGGCACTCATTGAAGCCAAGGAAGATGCGGAGCGAATGAGCCGGTTAAAGTCCTCCTTCTTAACCAATATGAGCCATGAGATCCGAACACCGCTTTCAGGTATTCTAGGATTTGCATCAATCCTGGAGCAGTCTGCAACTGAGGATCAATATGAACTAGTCCATCTGATCGAAAAAAGTGGGCGGCGCTTGCTGGATACAATCAACTCTGTCTTAGACTTGTCTATGTTAGAGTCGGACAGCTTTACCTTGCATCCCCGTCCTCTTGATGTATCGGCTGAGGTTTTAGAGAAGACCGCGCTGTTGCGTCCTCTCGCTGCAAAGAAAGGGCTAGAGCTTATTGCGGATGTACCCGTTGACAAGTGCGTGTCTTGCCTGGATTCTGCCTGTACCGATCGCATCTTGAATAATCTCATCGGGAATGCGATCAAGTTTACCAGCATCGGTAAAGTGATAGTCAGGGTAAAGGCTAACGAGAGTACGGTTTCTGTCAAAGTCATTGATACGGGCATTGGGATTAGTAAGGAGTTTATGAGCCGGATGTTCAATGAATTTGAGCAAGAGAGCAGCGGGATGGCTCGATTGTACGAAGGAACAGGGCTTGGTCTATCGATTACGCGCCGGTTAGTAAAGCTTATGGGCGGAGAGATCCATGTTGAGTCTGAACGTGGAAAGGGCAGTACGTTCACAGTCACCTTCCCGGTATCTCACGAAAAACTGCCCGAGTACGGAAAGCCGAAAAAACGGGCTCCTGGCCGAAGTCCTCGCCGTAACGGAAAGGCACAGGTACTAATTGTTGATGACGACCCCAAAATGCGAACCTTGTTGCGCCTGATGTTGCAATCAACGTGTAAGTTGGATATGGCTGACGACGAACAAAAAGCGATCACCATGGCTCGGGAAAATCACTACGATGTGGTCCTGCAAGATGTGAATCTGGGTGTCAAACGATCAGGAATAGACGTGCTACGAGAGCTTCGAAAGTTGCCTCATTACGACAAAGTGCCGGTGGTAGCAGTTACGGCTCATGCTCTTCCAAAGGATAGAGAACACTTCATCGACGCAGGCTTTGATGAGTACATCAGCAAGCCTATTTCGGAAGATCATCTGAAGAAGGTGATTAACCAGGTGTTGGGGGTTTGAACCTTAAACCGACTCCGAGGCGGCCTGCATTTCCATCCGCTTTCGTTTCTCGTTGATACGCTTTACCAATTCATCGGCCATCACGCCAAGCAGGATGACGGCACCGATTATGGCAAATTCTAATTGAGTCGGTATGCCCAGGATGTTGATGGCATTATAAAGCACACGCATTACAGCGGCGCCTATGATTACGCCTAGGATAGTACCTTCTCCGCCCCTTAAGCTGCATCCCCCGAGTACGGCTGCTGCGATGGCATATAGTTCGTAAAAGTTACCGTGGACAGCTGGCTGCACTGAATTGACGTCCAGAGAGAAGAGAATGCCTCCGATCCCGGCTGTCAAGGCACCAATAACATAAGCGACAATAATCATGCGCTCTGTATTTATACCGCTGTATCGAGCAGCTTCCTCGTTCCGCCCTAAGGCCAGTAAATATCTACCCCAGACCGTATAATTCAGAAAGATGCCAGCTAAGATTGCTATGACAACTAAAACGACAAAGGGCATTGGAATGCCGAATGAATCCGTAATCGGTATACGGCCAATGGCAATCTGACGCAGACCATCAAAGCTGTTGCCAAACCCCTGAGTTTGATCCCCTGTAAGCCAGCGCGCAAAGCCTCTATAGAAAAGGAGCCCGCAGAGTGTTACCACAAAGGGCTGCAAACGCATCTTAGTGATCAGCAATCCGTGCAGGAGGCCAATGGCAAGAGATACAACCAATACGGCCAACAAGGCCAGTGGAATCGACCAGCCAAGCTTAACGAGTAACATGGGCAGCAGCACGCCAACTAGCCCAACCACAGATCCTACTGAGAGGTCAATTCCCCCGGTGATGATCACAAAGGCTGCGCCGATACTAATAATACCAAAGAGGGAGGTCCAGCGAATCGTGTTCTGGATATTGTAAGGAGTGGTAAAGGAAGGCTCAAGGATTGCAGTAATCAATACGATGGCCACAAGAAGCCCGAAGATTCCTAATATTCCTACAGATTTTTTCATTCACTTGTTAGGGATTATCGTCCATTTGTCATCCCGGACCCACCAGTAGCAAGCAGCATGACGGTCTCTTCAGTAAGTACATCCCGCTCCAATTCGCCGGTAATACGTCCTTCATGCATGATTAGTGCACGATCAGACATACCCAGTATCTCTTCCAATTCACTACTTACAAATAAAATAGCCATCCCATCTCGGGCAAGGGCTTCCATAAGCTTATAAACTTCTTCTTTTGCTCCAATATCAATACCACGGGTGGGTTCATCCATGAGTAGTACAGTAGGCTGCATCGTAAGCCATTTACCCAGTACTACCTTTTGTTGGTTGCCTCCAGAGAGGTATCGCACTACCTGGTCTGCATGTGGGGTTTTAATGCGAAGCTGCTCGACCATTTCGTCGGTATCTGAAGACTCTTTTTTTCGATTGAGTGCTCCCAATCCTATCCTGTGGCGCCAAACACCGGCCAAGCCAATGTTCTCACGGACAGTCATGTCGATAATCAATCCTTTTTCTTTGCGCTCTTCTGGTACAAGGGCAAGACCGAGATTAATCGCGTCTTCTGGGGTTTGTATTTGAGCAGGGTGTCCGCGAATCAAGATGTCACCTCCGAGGGCCTCGTCGACTCCAAATAACACGCGAAGTAATTCTGTGCGGCCGGCTCCAACCAATCCGGAAATACCCACGATTTCGCCGCGGTGTATTTTGAAGTTGAGTTGATGATGAGGCCAGGCAGGTGTTATTAGGTCCCGGACTTCGAGAACAACATCACCAATTGGGTGGGGTTGGCGTGCGTAGTACTTCGAAACATCCCGACCCACCATAAGCTGGACCATGGCATCGTGTTTGATTTCATGGCGGTTCAATTGCCCCGCATTTTCTCCATCCCGCAATACAAGCACTCGATCTGCCAGTGCCGATACTTCTGCCAGCCGGTGGGAGATATAGATAATACTCACACCGCGCATCTTCAAATCACGTACAACTTCAAACAAGCGTTCTGTTTCCCCAGTGGAAAGGCTGGAGGTCGGCTCGTCCATAATCAGCACTTGCGCATTGGTGGATAACGCTTTGGCAATTTCAACCAGTTGTTGCTGGCCAATTGAGAGTGTGCTTACCAGGGCATCGGCTGTGATTTGCAGACCCACCTGTTCAAGGAGCTCTTTGGCATCATTGCGTATCTTTTGATTGTCGATGAATCCATATTGACGCGGCTCACGGCCGAGGTAGATATTCGCCCCTACACTCAGGTTGTCTGATAAATTGAGCTCCTGGTGAATGAGGGATATACCCATGTCGGTAGCTTTCCGGCAGGAGTCGATAAGAGTTGGCTCGCCATTGACCAGGATCTCCCCTTCATCCTGCATCTGTACACCCGCAAGAATTTTCATGAGTGTACTTTTGCCCGCTCCATTTTCACCAATGACCGCAAGTACTTCGCCTGGATGGAGGGTCAGATCAACGTTAGAGAGTGCAGTAACCCCAGGGAATCTTTTAGTGATGCCCTTTACTTCAAGAATCGGATGGGTCGATGCAGCCATTTCCCTGTGGGTGGGTAAGATACGTTAGCCTCTATTCGCTGCGGAGTGCTTTAAGCTCTGTCCAGAACTCATCTACATTTTCCGCTGTTATTGAGCGTGCAGGAATATCAATAAACTTATTTGCAGGGATTACAGACTCATCACCCCGTGCAAGGCTTGACAATACACGGACGGATTCAAATCCATATCGGTAAGGGTTCTGGACAATGGTGCCTTGCATGAGTCCATCTTTAATCGCTTGCAACGTGTCATCTTCTTCGTCAAACGCGATAATCTTTATCTGTCCTGCTTTGCCGGCTTCTTTAACCGCTTCTAGGCATTTGGGAGGGTTGTAGCCAAACAATCCAACCATGGCATCCATTTCTGGGTATTTGGCAATGGCATCTTCGGCCTGGGATTTGGCTCGTGCAAAATCAAACTGGTCCGTGCGAGTATCCAGTATCGTATATTTTTCCCCAACAATAGGACCTGCATTAGGGTCTCTCCGATCTGGATCAAAAGAACGATCAAGCAACTCATCGATTACTCCCTGCCGACGCTGATCTGCGTTTAATTGACCGAGGCGGCCTACAAAAATCATCACTTCTCCTCCGTCCGGGAGTGCCTCTTTAACCAGCTTGCCACACATCCGTCCAGCGGTATAATTGTCCATTCCTATGTATACTTCACGATCTGTGTCTGGAGCATCAGAATCATGAGTGATGTAGCGCGTGTTTTGAGCTATTTCGTTAAGAATGTCGCCCTGGTTTGAAGGGTCGATAGGGCTAACTGCTATCCCATCAATGCCTCTTGCCAATAGATCTTGAATCATTCTCTTTTGATCTGCTGTCCCCTCTGGCGGCATTTGGACAGTGACTTCTACTCCCATGGAATCAGCCCCGTCTTGGGCGCCTTTCTCTGCAATAACCCAGAAATCAGAGATTCCGTTGGTTACATATCCTACAGTTATCTTTTCTTCAGATGTGGATTCTCCTGCACAACCAGCAACTGTGTAGGAGGCGATTGCAAACACAAGAATAAAAAAGATCTTCCTAATCATAGATTTAAAAAAGGGCTAATTCCTGAGGATAGGTAGTATAGGAATACCTGTGTACAGGTGCCAGTGAAATGATCAGGAAGTTCAATATATTGGGTAGAACGTTTTTTACTCACCAATATCGATGATTACGATATGACTTTAGTTTTTGTATACATTGTAGCTGCTCTCTTGCTGTACATGGTTATTGATGGGCTAATCACCGGAGCAGTATGGGTGAGGGGGGCACGGTCTGGGCTTAGCTTAAAGCAATGGGCTCATAAGCGTAGCCGGGAAGAAGAACCGGTCAGCTACTGGCTTTTTATCTCGTTGTACACAATTGGTGCTTTGGGGATTGTGCTGATCGTTCTGTTCAAGCAATAGCATCTTAAGCCTCTTACCTGATCCCGAACGCTGAATACTTTACAGTGGTTCAGCGCATATCCTGCAGTATACGGCATCGTGCCTGTGGCTTTCCGAACCACAAGAGCGGCAACACTGGGTGGATATTTGTGTGTCTGCTCGGGCCAATTCCACACTTACAATGCCAGTCGGGACAGCAAGGATTGCATAGCCAAGAATCATAACAAGTGAAGCAAGAAATTGACCTATGGGCGTCTGGGGTGATATATCTCCGTAGCCTACAGTTGTAAGTGTTACAACGGCCCAGTAGATACTCCTGGGTATACTCGTGAATCCATTTTCCTCCCCTTCGATTAAGTACATCAATGAACCAAGAATTACAACAAGGGTCATAACGGTGAAGAGGAAGACGGTTATCTTATGCCGGCTTGCTCTTAATGCAGTGGTTAATACCCGTGCTTCGCTCAAAAATTGCGCAAGTTTGAGCACTCGGAAAACCCTTAGGATGCGCAAAATCCGGATAGCAAGGAGGTATTGAGTTCCGGGGAGAAGCAGGCTTAAGTAGGTAGGAATAACTGCCAAAAGATCAACAATACCAAAGAAGCTAGTTACATATCTTAGCGGCTTTCGCAAGCAAATAATCCGGAGGACATACTCCGCTGTAAATAAGGCGGTAAATACCCATTCAATAAAGTGTAGTTCATAAGAATATACTTCGCGTATACTGGCTATGCTTTCCAGCATAACAACGAAGACACTTAACACAATGGCTACGATAAGGAAAATGTCAAATCGTTTGCCTGCTGGAGTATCTGCTTCAAAAATTATTTCGTGAAGCCGATCACGCCAGTCAATTTTTGTGTCATTATCGGAGGACGTGTCACTCATGCATTAATAATAATCTCTACTATACAGCCTCTTCAAATGCCAATAGACCTTCATTGATCATTTCTGATAACGTATTCAAGAACGTTTGGCTATCCATGAATGAAGATAAGTTTAGCTTGTTAATGTAAGGACCATCACATAGTATGGGTGCTGCTTTGGCAATGGGAGCGGGAAAAAGGAAATCATACCCGTTTGCGAACAAGTGCGCGTCTCCGCTCGGTTCTTCAATGAATGCATATGAAATACCAGGAACGCGTGTCATCGATCGGCCTTCCTTGAGTTGTGCCAGGATTTTCTCGGATTTAACTGGAAGATCCGGCGGCATCTGGGGGTATCCCCGCTGCGATTCTGTTATAAAAGAACCAAACCAGCTATCGATTAATGTATCGTCTTTAACGGCCTCTCGAATAATAGAGCGGATTTTTTTTAAAACAGAAGGCTGAATCTCCCCTGGGCGGGGTTGATACGCAAGGTCAGGGTCATCGTATCGCTTATCCGGATCTATCTGCTCAGATGCGTATCCAAGAAACGAAGCAAGGATTTCTGAATGACTGGGTGCTCTGAACCCAATAGAAAACGTCATGCAGTCATCCTGGGCAATTCCTTTGTGCGCAATTCGAGGGGGAAGGTAGAGCATATCACCAGGAGAAAGGACCCAGTCTTCATCTGGGCGGAATTTCTGTAGGATGCTGACGTCAAGATCCGGCAAGATGACTTCGTCTATGACAGGGGTATTCATGATCTGCCATCGCCTATGCCCCATGCCTTGAAGAAGAAAAACATCATAGTTGTCAATATGAGCACCTACCCCTCCACCTTTTGGTGCGTAGCTGACCATGATATCATCGATTCTCCAGGAGGGAATAAATTTGAATGACTCAAGTAGTTCATGTACTGCCGGCACATATCGATTCACCTCTTGCACCAGAATGGACCAGTGTGACTCTGGCATGTCATGGAAGTCTTCCTCGAAGGGCCCATAGAGAAGTTGCCAGGGGTAATCTCCTCCTTTTTCCAATACAAGGCGCGCCTCCACATCTTCTTCGTGGGACAGTTGCATAAGCTGTTCTGGCGAAACAGGAGAGGTGAAGCCCGGGATGGCACTGCGGATCAACAGGGGTTTTTTCTGCCAGTAATGCTCGAGAAAAGCTTCGATTGAAAGTCCGCCAAGAAGGGTATCAGGTTTTGGAAGGGTGCGCACAGTTGGTTTCAGGTTACGTGTGAATCAATTCAATAAGTACATGATTAGCTCATACAGTGGCCAGAGCATCAGAACGACAAGCACGTATGCAATGAGCCGGGTACCGCCTTTCGCTTTTCCCGGGAATTCATATCCACAGTATGGACACACTTCAGGGCTGCCTTCCACATCGAGGGCACAAGACGGGCATTCTGTCATGGGAGTATTGGTATTGGAAATTAAACCGTAGCGGTTAAAATAGTCAATGCATTATAAGTTCAGGAAGTGACTTATGAGAATTCGTGGAGCTCGTAGTCGAGCATTACGTCATCATCAAACAAAAATTTGCCTTTGAACGATTTACCTTCAATCAGCATAGGTAGCCAAAACTTGTCATCTTCCCACATTTCGTCATAAGGAATCGACTCAAAGGTAAACCAGAGTGGGGTGGCTTCGTTGGTTTCTATCAAGGATCCAGTATACTCATCACCTCGATAGACGAACACATGAGTAGAGTACCCATCTGCAAATTGAAATTTGAGTTCTCCAAGTTGAACCAGGTTGAGTGGGGTAATACCTATCTCTTCTTCTGTTTCCCTTAAGGCGCATTGCAATGGGGTTTCACCTGGGTCGAGCTTGCCTCCAGGGCCATTGATTTTCCCGGCTCCTAATCCACGTTTTTTTCGAATCAGCAATATTCGGCCATCTTTTACGATAAAAACAAGAGTAGCAGGGGCGACAGCAATCCAGGTAGACCAGTCGATTTCTTTTAGTGTATTAGGCGATTGGGGATTTGTCTGTGGGGTGGGATTTTGATTCGGGGTCTCTGGGGTATTCATAGAATTTCGGAACGATGACGTAGTTTGTCTCTGCGTTACTATTTGGGCTCGGCGATGGTGGGATTAGACTCCAGGCTCAGAAATTCTTCGCACAATTCATCCAAAACATCCCTGCGATGACTGGAAACGACTGTGACTGCACCATTGGCTTTGAACGTTTGAAGCAGATCTACAGCAGCCCTGAGGCTTTCTGTATCAAGGCCGCGGAAGGGTTCGTCCAATAAGAGTACTCGGGGATCTGCAATTAATGCAGCTGCAATTTGAGTTTTTTTGAGCATGCCACTTGAGTAGGTACCTATTAGGTTGTTTCGGCGGTCGTCAAGATCGAGGGTGTTAAGCAGGGTATCAATATCGCTGTGGCTTTGCGTTGTCCATTTTGATCTACCCCTTAGAATGTATTCTAGCAATTCAACTGCTGTCATATACCGCGGGAGAGAGGCTACATCGTGGACAATACCAATGTGCGCGAGATATTTATAGGGCGCCCGGTTTATATCGAGTTCACCATACATAATTGAACCCGCAGTTGGGAAGGAGCTCACTGATAATAAGCGCAAAAGAGTGGTCTTGCCGGAGCCATTAGGGCCAATAAGACCAGTGGCTGTGCCGGGATTGAACGTATAGCTTAGATCTGAGAGAACAGCCGGTCCCTGTCCGTATCGCTTAGAAATGTCGTTTAATACGAGGCTATGCGTAAGCGTTCCGTTCACGTCCATACGTAATGAATAAGGCAAAAATAAATGAGCACAGAATATCTGTAAGGACCCAGAGCAGGCTATATTGCAATGAAATAGAGCTATCCAGCCAAATCATTGGCAAAAGCCCGACAAATAACGATAAGGTCCATTTTAGGTTCACAAAGCCACGAGTAATACTCCAGTTCAAAGGAGATTGCATCGCGTGTGAAAGTAAGGGGGCTGCCAGGTCTTTTCTATTAAAGATAAGTACAGACAGATTCTTCCCAATGACTACCAGGAGTAAGAAGGCCGTCAAGGTTTCCAGGGATGCGTTACGCCATGAAAGTATCCAGAGGCAGGCAAGTGCCATCGCAACAAATCGACCGATGGGTACAAGGCGTTCAAGTTGTACCAGGCTTGCCCAGGTATGAGGACGCCACCGTGTAGGCACCCAGTAGAGGCCTGCGTAAGATGTAGTCTCTTTTACTTTTGACGTAAAGCTACCCGTCCGCAGGACTTCTCCGTAGAACGCATTGGTGTGGTAATAATACCTGTCGAAGTAGGGTTGTACTTTCCGAAGCTTTCTAATACTCCATCCGAGCATGAGGATTCCTGGGACTGGCATCATGAATAGATGAACATCTCGCTCTACGATCATTGAGATCATCGTTACTACTATACCAACACCAAACACGCGTGCAGTTGAAGAAATTGCGGGTAGCAACCCTCGCGGTACTGAAAGCTGAAGTGCCGGGTTAAATTCATATACCTGATTCCACCATTGGCCCTTAGTGCCCTCTTGCCATTGCTGTGATGCTGGCCCAATAGAAAAGTATACACCCATGGCATACAATCCCATTGCAGTTACCGTGAACAGGTGAGAGATAATCCACACTGTTTTAGTAAACAAGTCTGAGCCTATAGACTGTATATCTACCCATCCGATTAGTACAATGGGCAGACTCACACATGCTATCCAAAGACGCCAATGTTTGATTTGATTAATGAGCAACTTCGAGGGAGGGGTATTAATGAGTTGCTGGGTGCTCAGTAAAGGATCGGGAATTAACGCGGTAGGCAGGGAAGAGGAAAAAACTGCACAGGCAAACAAAACAGCATATACCATCAAGAGCCTGCGTTCATCGATGGCTGCTTCAGCTGATAAACTAATGCTGATGTATGCTAACAGACCTACTATTAGCGTAATTAGAACAATATTAGAGGTGCGTTGAGAATTCAATGTTTAATGTGTTGTGTTAGCTATAGCTTCAACCGCTTTGGCCACGCTCTGTGCGATTTGCTCGTTTAACGCATTAGGGATGACTTGTTCTCTATCAATAGTTTCAACGCAATCTGCAATGGCAAAAGCGGCAGCGAGTTTCATCTCTGGAGTTATGCGAGGGGCACGTGCATTTAATGCGCCGCGAAAAATACCTGGGAAACCAAGTAAATTATTTACCTGGTTGGGAAAGTCACTTCGTCCAGTGCCAATAACTGCAGCTCCTCCTTTATAGGCTTCTTCCGGCATAATCTCGGGGGTTGGATTAGCTATAGCAAAGATGATGGGATCCTTAGCCATCGTTTTTACATCGTCGGCATCAATTAAATTGCCTTTACTCACTCCGATGAATGCATCGGCTCCTTGTAATGCATCTTGCAAACTTCCTTGTGTGTTGTGAGGATTTGAATAGCGCAGGATTTCTTGTTTTGCGGAATTCAGATGTGGACGATCTCTGTGAATAATCCCTTTGCTATCACAAATTATTACCTCTCTGACAGAAATACACACGGTGGGGTCAAATGAGACGCATCGTAAGAGCCGGGCAATCGCAATACCTGCAGCGCCGGCTCCGTTAATGACCACTTTCAGATCTTCTATTTTCTTGCCAACCAGTTTTGCTGCATTAATTAATGCAGCAAGTACCACGATAGCCGTTCCGTGTTGGTCATCGTGGAAAACAGGAATGCCAAGTTCTTGCAAACGCGATTCGATTATAAAGCTACGAGGCGCTGATATATCTTCAAGATTGATACCCCCAAATCCTGGAGCAATGCGCTGAACCGTTGCGATTATCTCCTCTGTGTCTTGCGTGTCAAGGCAGATTGGGAAGGCATCAATGCCGGCAAATTGTTTAAACAGCATCGCTTTACCTTCCATCACTGGGAGCGCAGCTTCGGGACCAATGTTTCCTAGGCCAAGAACAGCAGACCCGTCCGTTACTATAGCAACGGTATTAGCCTTCATCGTGTATTTCCATACATCTTCTTTATTCTCCGCTATTTTTAAACAGGGCTCAGCAACACCCGGAGAATAGACTAATGAGAGATCCGCCTTACTTGAGACTTCCATTTTAGAATGAACGCCGATTTTTCCTTGAAGATGTTCGTGAAGCTGAAGGGGTGTCATGGGTTCTTTTAATATTTATTGCTGGGTTGAAGTGCTTTGAGGATGCAAATTAGGCATAAATTGTTCAAGAAGGTCGAAACAGGGAGGCCTGTTTGGCTTTTCAAGCTGGTCACAAGGGTAAATGTTGAGAATATAAGCAGTCCGCTTTGAAGTATATAGCTGGAGATCGTTCGGCATGAAAGAATATTTGACCAAGGAGATTAGCGAAGTTTTATCGGGGTATGAAGATATACCTTCCGATTTTGTTATAGAGTTGCAGACCCCGCAACATGCAGATCATGGAGATCTGGCTACAAACTGTGCAATGAAACTTGCGCGGCATCTACGCAAAGCGCCCAGGCTGATTGCAGAGGAGTTGACTCAAAAGTTGATCGATAAGCCGTTGGCGCCGAACCGGATTGAATCGGTGGAAGTAGCAGGGCCCGGTTTTATAAACTTCCGTTTTAGTGATGCTTATCTGTATGATGAACTTCAAGGTATTCTTGACGCAGGAGATACTTTTGGACGAACTACTCTCGGTGAAGGGAAGCGGGCTATTGTTGAGTTTGTCAGCGCAAATCCTACGGGGCCCCTAACGGTTGGGCATGGTCGGAATGCCGTGTTAGGCGATACAATAGCGAATATGCTGGAATGGGTAGGCTATGATGTTACTCGGGAGTATTATTTCAACAATGCTGGCCGGCAGATGCGCGTGCTTGGCCAATCGGTCCAGGCGAGATACAACGCCCTCGTAAACCCAAACGAAGGCACTCGAGTTCTGACGGATGAGGATGGAACGACTCTGGAAGTACCCACTTCATTCCCTGACGACGGATATCGTGGGGATTACATTATCGATATCGCCCGCCAACTGGTTGACCAACACGGTGATGGATTGCTTGACGAAGAGGATGAGACCGTATTCAAGGATGCAGCAGAAAAGGCCATTTTTAAAGAGATTGAAAAAACGTTGCTCCGTTTAAAGATCAAAATGGATACGTTTTTTAATGAAAACTCTCTCTATGAGTCTAACAGAGTATGGGAAGTGGTAGAGGAATTTCGATCAAAGAATCTAGCCTACGATGCTGAAGGGGCCGTATGGTTTAAGACGACGGATCTTGGGCGGGAGCAGGATAAGGTACTCGTGAAAAGTTCAGGCGAGCCTACGTACCGTCTACCTGATATGGCCTATCACGCGGATAAGTTTGATCGAGGATTCGACAAGATTGTAGATATATTTGGTGCTGATCATATTGCTACTGTTAATGAGGTTATGGACGGTGTTGAAGTGCTGGGGTACAATAGAAACCTGGTTGACGTTGTGATTTATCAGTTCGTAACCTTGGTTCGAAGCGGAGTGCAGGTTAAAATGAGCACGAGAAAGGCGACCTACGTTACTCTGGATGAACTTATGGACCAGGTAGGAGATGATGTTACACGGTATTTCTTCTTGATGCGCTCACCGAATACCCATCTTGAGTTTGATTTGGATCTAGCGAAAGAGGCGGGTAGCAAGAACCCTGTCTTCTATCTACAATACGGTTATGTAAGAATTGCTTCGATTTTACGTAAGGCTGAAGAAGTTGGCTTTTCGTTTTCTGACAAGACAGATTTAGCCTTACTCACGCACGAAGTGGAAATTGCGTTGATCAAGCACCTGCTTCTGTTTCCTCAAACGGTACAAAAAGCCGCTGAAGCTAACGAACCACATAAGATTGCTTATTATTTAACAGAGGTAGCAACCTTATTTATGAAATTCTTTGCGGAATGCCGGATTATCGGTGAAGAACAAGGTATTGCCACAGCACGTATGCGCCTGGCAAGTGCCACACAAACCGTTCTCAAAAATGGTTTGACGATCTTGGGTATCTCCACTCCCGATCGCATGTAACGACAAACTACCTATAAACAGGTCTATTTATTTTATATCACCTCATGAATGTTGCTTTTCAGGGAGAAATAGGAGCGTATAGCGAAGAAGCTGTGCTTGCGTTGTATCCAGATGCCAAGGTAGTACCTCAAATCTCATTTGATGCTGTCTTTGAAAGCACCGAAGCAGGAGAAGTGGAGCGGGCGGTAATTCCAATCGAGAACTCTCTGTTTGGAAGTGTACACGTGAATTACGATCTCCTAAGCCGGCATGAGTTGCATATTGTAGGTGAGTGGTATCTGCGCATTCAGCATCATCTACTCAGTATTCCGGGTAGCTCGATGGAGAAGATTCGACGAGTGTACTCGCATCCACAAGCAATTGGGCAATGTCAGGACTTCTTAAAACGGTATTTGCCCAATGCTGAAGCTATTTCCTCTTATGACACTGCCGGTGCAGCAAAGATGGTAGCAGAGCGGCAGGATCAATCCCTTGCTGCAATTGCAAGCCATCGGGCTTCGTTGGAATATGGACTCTCTATTTTGCAAAGCGGAATAGAAAGCAATCATCAAAATTTTACTCGATTCCTGGCCCTTAAAAAACTTGATCCTTCAGGCATTCTGCCCGACGGACTTCCTGCGCCAGAACGCGAGGAAGAGGGCATGAAAACGTCGATCATGTATGCGGTAAAGGAAAATGTGCCTGGGGCCCTATTTAAGAGTTTGGCTGTTTTTGCGCTGCGTGACCTGGATCTGTTTAAGATAGAAAGCCGGCCCCTTATTGGTAGGCCCGGTAGCTATATATTTTACCTGGACTTCAAAGGGACTACTCACGATGAGCCCGTGAAAAAGGCGATTGCTCACTTAGATGAGATCACTGTCGACCTCAGTGTTCTGGGGTCGTATCCACAGGCAGTGATAGAGTGATTTTGCAGAATAAGTGCCGATTTACACAATAAAATTCGTAGATTGGGCACTTCCAGACGATAAGTACATTAAATTTCGTTCAAATCCCAAACATAAACGCATTATCTAAACGTGTCTATTCTACCATATAGCGTTCGTGAAGGCCTCCTTGGATTTCGTCGGGCAAAGTTTGCTGTGTTTACTGCCACAAGTGCTATGGCTGTTGCACTGGTTCTGATCGGTTTGTTTGGAATGTTGAGCTATCAGGCACAACTGGTGACCGATTGGTTGCGTGAAACAGTAGGAGAACTTGAAATCTGGCTAAATGAAGACGTGGATGCACCTATGGCCCGCGCTTTACACGATCGGGCTTCTGCAACGCTAGGCGTCGAGGAAGCTGTTTACGTCTCTCCGGAAGAAGCTATTCAAATATTTCAGGAGGAATTTGGCGAAGGGGCTGAGGTATTCTTGGAGGAAATGTTCTTGCCGGCATCAATACGAGTACGCGTTCAATCTCGTTATGCAAACTCTGATAGTATGTACGCTTTAGTGGATGAGTTTAAAAGCTGGAATAGAGTGGACGACGTAGAATTTAATCAGCCTCTATTGGTGAGAGTTCAAGAAAATCTGGCTCTGATAAATACAACGGCGTTGTCGTTAGGCATTATTGTAATTCTTGCTTCTATCTTTCTGGTGGCTAATACGATACGGCTAACTATCTATGCACGGCGGTTGCTAATCCGAACGATGAAGCTTGTCGGTGCAACAGATCCTTTCATTCAACGGCCATTTATAGTAGAAGGGGTTTTACAAGGATTGTTGGCCGGGCTTATCGCGAGTGGCATCGTATGGGGATTGTTTTCTATGCTATCCAGTTTTCTCCCTCAAATTGCATCCTCATCGTTCACCATGGTTATACTTTCAGTTGGAATAACACTCGCTGGAGGGGCACTTGGTTGGATAGGATCGGCTTTAGCAGTTAGGAGATTCATTAGAAACGTTCAATTGCATTAAATTGCACGTATTTTTTGATGTGCGTAAAAGTTCGGTCGAGTGTATTTTAGTTAAGGATGTATGTATCGTGATTCCCTTTGGTGGTGGGGTCTCAACATGCGTCCCTGCGTTTCTCTTGCTTAGGGAGGCGAGAGGAGCGTGCTTTCCTGGAACGGCATGGTAGAAGCGGGGAGCCAAGACTTTATGTTGAGGCTCCCTCTACCGTGGTCTCTCACATCTGCATGCGCCCATGGTTCGTTCCCGCTGCTGGTCCCTGGCTTCTGATAACCCACTCAACAGCCCTTCTTAACAATTCTCTTCCGTTTTTGAGCGATAACTTTTCCTTGATGCGTTCAACGTGGGACTCTATCGTCTTTTTGCTCAAGCTCAAATGATTCGCTATTTCCTGGTGGGTATACCCTTCACCAATGTATTGGAATACTTGAAACTCTCTGTCGCTCAGTGAGGCAATGGGTGTTTCTTTAGTTGGTTTTACAAGCCCTTTTAAAAGCCTCTTCGACATGGCGTCGCTAACATACACATTACCGTTAGCAACCTTTCTTATCGCATCTAACACTTTGCCTGGTGCTTCTTGCTTCATGATGTAACCGGCAGCTCCAGCACGGAGCACACGTTCAGCATAAAGGTTTTCATCATGCATGGAAAGCACGAATACGGCAGTTTTTGGAAGCTGAGCCTTAATAGTATGGATGAGATCCAATCCGTTCGACGACTTTAACGACAAATCGAGAATAACAACATCCGGTTCAGTCTCAAAAACACCTGCAATGGATTCACCATCTGATTGGCCGCATACTTCCATGTCAGGTTCTCGATCTATAAGACGTTCCATTCCTTCCCTGAGGATGGGGTGATCATCTACTACAAAGATGCGAATAGCCATAAAATTTAATAATACACATTTCTAAGACGCTCAAAATAGGGGATGGAACGAATGGGTACTCCTACTTCAGAGTACTGTGGTATAAAATCAATATTGAGAGCGTCTTCTGGCAGATACCCGTGGGTGTAAAGTCTTGAGGAAATCTGTGCCGTATAAGAACAACCGGTAGGGAGAGAATATAAGGTAAGACTTTACGCGTTCAGACAATATAGGCTATTTTTTGATGTATACCACTACTCTAGCGGAAGTAATTTTAACTAGATTCTTACTTATTGTTTTTCGGTATATGGAATAACACAAGTCACGGTTGTCCCTTCGGAAAAGTTGGAGTCGATAGTTAATTCCCCATTTATCATCCGTGTTCTGTATTTCATAATCTGCATACCTTGTCCGCCCTCTCTGAAGTTCACAGGATCAATTCCTTTGCCATTGTCAATAACTTGCAAGATCAAGTTGTGCTCATTGTGATGCAGGGTAACTGAGATCAATGTAGGACTTCCATGTTTTACCGAGTTCGTAATGGCCTCTTGAACAATACGATACATTTGATACGCTGTGTCATCGCTTATCTCTTCAATTGCAGCGTTACTTCTAAATGAGCACGTAATGTTGTACAGCTTTTCAGTATGGATTGCTAGCCGCTGCAAGCTCGTAATCAGTCCGTGGAGTTCTAGCGTCACCGGATTCAGTCCCTCAGCTAAGATGCGTGTCTGGGCGATTGATTTCTCAACCAACTCGCTAATCTTTTCCAGATCCTCTTTCGAATCATTGTGCTCTTCAAAATCCTTCTTCAGGCCAGCTACCAGGAATCCTATTCCGGTAAGTAACTGGCCTAACTCATCATGAAGATCTTGACCAATTTTACGCTGTTGGCGCGCATTCATGTCCACAATAAATTTCTGTAGTTGCCTGTTTTCAGTTGTGTCTCTGATAATACCGACCACAGATTGTAGAGAGTTGACTTCGGTGTCTTGATTTGGTTTTTCAGGTACTACAATGGCTTGGTAATGCCTTGGGCTACCGTTGCCATTTTGCTCCGTCTCGTATTCGAACTCTTGCATCGTGCCCTTGGTAAAGACGTTTCCAAGTTTTGTTCTCCAGAGCGATATCGTCTTTTTTGTGCTAAAAAATTGTTCGAGGTCGGAGAGGTTTTTTTGAGAAAGCGTAGTTCTCTCCATGGTTGCCTTGTTGGCAAAGAGCAATTTGTAGTTGCTATCAAGCCGGATTATCTGGTCTGGAATATTGTCGGCAATGGTTTGCAGTTCGTTCGTTCTGTGTTTAAGCTGGATTTCTGCTTTTTTCTTTACGATAGCGATGGCCAACTGGTCAGCGATACGGCGTAAAATCTGGGTTTTTACGGGCAAAAGACAAACGGGCTCTTTCCAAAATGTAATCATTTTACCAAGAATCCTGTTTTGGTGGAGCAGGGGAAAGGCTGCTAGAGAACGGATACCTTGTTCGGCAAATGATTGGGCCAACTTGCTACACGTAGAAGAAGACTGCACATCTGATATGTAGACGTCTTCATTGGCTTGCGTATCGTTGACCCACGTACAATGTTCAAGTAAAATAGCCTGGTAACTAGCCGGAATATTGTGCGCGTACGTAAACGCCAATTGGTTTTCCTCGTCCAGCATTAAAATGGCTATTCGATCTATATCAGAGACCAGCGAGACGCCATCAGTTGCTGCCTTATATATAGCTGCAAGGTCTTCCGCCTCTTTCATGATTTCTGCCATTGTATAAATAGCTTGCAACTGATGCATTTGGAGTTGCAATTGCTCCTGGCTTAATTTGAGTTCGGCCTGAATCTTTTTGTATTCCGTAAGGTCCGTTCCTATCAAGATAAAGCCTTCCAGTTCACCTATTTTATTTGAAAATGGAGAAACGTTCACGTGAAGTGGTATGACTTCACCGTTTAAGAGATAAGCTTTTCGTTCCCCAGACCATTGATTCCCCGCCCGCAGAGATTCCATGATCTCTTCGTTGTGTATGATGCGGTATTGCGAGGGAATATTGTACTTGTCTGGGTCAAAGGGAAGGGAATCGTCTGCATATTCACCAACTAGCTTTTTGGCCTCTTCATTCCAATACACGATTTCCCCCTTCGTATTCTGGGCAATGATCATTTGCCCGATGTTGGCCAGCAAGTCTGCCTGAAAACGGATGACACTTTCGTTCTTTTTGATGACTTCCCGAGCCTTTTTTTGCGACTGGATATTTCTGGACGTCCCAATGATTCGCGCCGGCCGGCTTGCAGTGCCCGCAAAAGATCGACCTTCCATATGCCACCACTCACTGTCACTACCGGGCATGAGAATTCTGAAGTCAACCTGAAAGCGTTTATTTGTGTTGATAATGGCTTTGTGAGCTTTGGCAATCCGTTTCTTATCTCTCGGGTCCACGTGCCTCAAAAAAGCATTGAAGCTGAAAAACTCTGGATAGTTTTTAACTGGGAAAGTGGAAGGCGTTGATTCTAGCTTAATTCGATCTGCAATGGGATCACAATCCCAAACGACGAGGTCTGTCGCTTCAACAGCAAAACGAAGCCGTTCCTCTGCTTTGAGTAGAATTCTTTCTGTCTTTATTTGCGGGGTGATATCTTGAGCACTGGCAGCGATAGCTGGCTTGTCATTGTAAGACACTGAAGTAAATGTTGCATGCAGCCATCTGGTTGCCCCTCTTTTGCTCTGAATCCGGATCGTTTTCTGGGTGGTTGTGTTTTCCTCGTCTTGCTCTTCCAGGATGGTATCTAAAATAGAGTGGTCTTCAGGGTGAATGATCCTATTGTACTTGTTGTCAAAGAGTTCTTCTTCTGAATACTCAGATACAAGCACTGTTGCTGGATTGCAATACACAATCTTGCCCTCCGCAATAATGAAATAGAGGACAGGACTCGAACTGATAAATTGGTCGAACACAGCAAGGCGCTGCCTGAAATCACGATTGCTTTGGGTATACTGTTTTACATAATACCCTAAGAAGTGAGCGGAGGCGAAAGCAAGCAAGCTTGTGCCAACATATAACAGCATAATAGAGAACGGAAGGTCACCCCATTCTTCCGCAGAAAATCCAAGGTTTACAATTGGGTGGATAAAAAAAGCGAGAATCAAACAGATTAAAAGTGAAACTCTATAATTTTTACTATATCGCAGCAGATTAAATGCCTTAACCAGGGCGGTTGCCCGGATGATGAGGCCGGCAATACCGATGATAAGATTCATGACTTGAAAGGATGGGAAATAAAATGCGAGTTGGAATCGTTTATGATATTTTTTCAGACTACGTGTGGAGATCAGACGATCCACCAGATGCAGATGCTGAATATGAACCAGTAGAAACGATACTGGTCATCGAGGAGGCGCTAAGATGGTTGAAACATACGCCAGTGCGTATGGGGTCTCCATTTAATTTACTCAACGCATTGGAGAAAATCGATGTAGACGTAGTAATTAATATTTCGGAAGGGATTGATGGGCGAAATCGGGAAGCCTATGCTCCCATCTTGTTGGAAATGCGTGGCATTCCTTATGTCGGGTCAGACGCCCTCCCATTATCTGTGAGTCTGGATAAAGCGTGGACGAAGGATATCCTTCTCGCTGCTGGTTATAAAACTCCATCATATCGTGTTTACGATGCTGCTGAAGCCGTTACAAAAGCGTCACTGCCTTCTGATTTCCCGCTGTTTATAAAACCTCGTTACGAGGGCTCTTCTAAAAGCATAACACGCCATAGCAAAGTTGAAGATATAGAGGCTTTGCGTGAACAGGTTCACCGCATTTGTACGATCTATAAACAAGATGCTCTTGTTGAATCGTTTATCGAGGGCGGAGGGGAGTTTACGGTTGCGATTATAGGCCATAATCCTCCTGAAGCCATGCCCGTGCTCCAGCGTGCCGTGGAAAAAGAGACCCGGATAGGCTTGCATGCTCTCGATCGAAGAGGACTGGAAACCCCGGGATTGGCTTATGAGATTGAGGGGGATTTAACCAGTGAACTTGAGAACCAACTCAAAGATGTATCTTTAGGTATTTATAATAAACTTGAATGCAAAGACTTTGCCCGCATTGATTTTAGGGTGGACGGCGAGGGCATTCCCTGGTTCTTAGAGATTAATCCATTGCCAACATTTGCTCCGGATGGCACATTTGCGATTCTTGCTGAATTGATGGGAGTACCCTATGTGCAGTTTCTAGCAGATACGATGCAAAAGGCATTTGAACGGATCGGAGTAGCAACTACGTGAAAATGAGTACAAAATCAACTACTGAACAATGGATCGATTGGGGGTGGCAGCTACGAAACAGGGTTCATAGCGTAGAGGCACTTCAATCGTACGTCAATCCAACACCAGTGGAGCTGCATGCTATTGAGGCGACTAAGGGAATCTTCCGTTGGAATATTACACCCTATTATGCCTCATTAATGGATTCTGATGATCCTCGCTGTCCAATCCGGCAGCAGGTCGTTCCACAGGGCACCGAAAGCATGCCCGATATCGTTGGGGTCATCGATCCCCTTGAGGAAGTAGCCCACTCTCCAGTGAAAAACCTCATACACAATTATAAGGATCGAGTGGCTTTCTGCGTTACGGCTGAATGTGCTATTTATTGCCGGTATTGTTTGCGAAAGCGAATGGTAGGAGATGCCGAGCAATTTATGAACAAGGCGGAGCTTCAAGAAGCAATTGACTATATCGCTGCTCATCCAGAGATTCGGGATGTATTATTGACAGGTGGAGATCCCCTTATTTTTAATGACAAAAACCTGGAGTGGATTATTAAGCGGCTTCGAGCCATTCCGCATGTCGGCATTATTCGTTTGGGTAGCCGGCTGCCTGTGACACTGCCCTACAGGATAACGGATTCTCTGTGTCAGATGCTTGAGCAGTATCATCCCATTTGGCTGAATACCCACTTTAACCATCCTAAGGAATTAACGGCTGATGCAGCAGCGGCGTGTGAGAAGTTATTGAGGGCGGGCGTTCCCGTTGGCAATCAGACGGTCTTGCTGAGAGGAATTAATGACAGCATTGAAACCCTGAAAAAATTATTCGAGGGTTTAGTGGAAATGAGAGTGCGCCCCTATTACCTGTACCAGGCGCAGCTAATTGGTGGTACAGCTGCGTTTCGCACCTCGATTGAGAAAGGAATGAAGATCATGGAGGCCCTGCGGGGCCGTACATCGGGTTTTGCATTGCCGGATTATATTCTTGATACGCCTTTTGGCAAGGTACCTCTCAACCGATCCTATGTGCTTGGAAGATCCGGCGATCATGTGATCATGAATACCTATCAGGAAAAATGTTGGGCGGAGCCGAATCCGTTAGTAGAGGGAGAAAACCCCGGGTATACCCTTCCTGAAATCGAATGGCCCGAGGGAATTGCTACAATACCAACAGAAGCGCCTACGTTTATCCCCCGGTAACTAAGGAAAACGTAGGCGCTTCTGTTAATTCCTGCTTTGAAGTAGGTCTACTACTTGAGCAGACTCATAAACTGCACGGCCTGGCCACGTGGTGTCTCCAGTCTGTAGAGGTACAGCCCACTAGGCAGATTACCTGCATCGAATGTGAGTGTGGATGTTCCACCAGGTTGTAACCCTTCAAGGAGTACCGCTACTTCTCTACCAAGCATGTCATATACAGAGACTTTCACGTCCATGGGTTCATCCAATGTGAACGTAAACTGGGTAGTAGGATTGAATGGGTTAGGGAAGTTTTGGTCCAGCGCATAACCAAGGGGAAGTTCGTCTACTCCATCAATCTCTGCTCCTCCAAAGGTCAATTGCTCAATATTCATTGAGAATTTTGCTGACTCGACGCCGTCTCCAAGCGCATAAAATGCGATCAAGGTTACATCTTCAGCCGTCATCGGGTCGGCGTGTGTTGTTTCTTTTTTGAAGTCCTCGAAAGGAATCTTGTAATACGCTTTTTCGGGAGAAAGAGTGAATGTATACCCATACTGGTCCCAATCTGTAATTCCAGCTTTTTCAAGAATCAAGCGGACCGTGCCTTCACCAGAAGCCATAAAGCTCATGTAGGAAAAATCGGATAGGTCGACAGGTTGTCCGTTTGGCCTGAGGTATTTAAACAAGCTGGCCCAGTCAGTTACATCGCCTTTTAATACGCCCGTACGTTCGACCGCATATTTGTCAGCAGCAAAATTGTTTTGCTGTTCTAAGACGGCAAACTGCTCCACGGTTGTGGTCTCTCCAAACGAGTAGCTCCAGGCACCATCAGCATGGTACAACTGATCAATACTCTTGCTTGGTGCGTGCTCAACAAAGATGGTGACGTCGAATAGGGCTCCTAGATCAAGCTCAACCACACTGTAAGGATCTTCTTCAGTGATAGGACTGAGTGTGACCGTCTCTGAAAAAGGTGTTCTGATTTCTGATTCAGCTTCAGCCTCTGTGCGTGCTACAGAACCTCGAATAGTTACTTCTGAAGCGCCGGCTCTATTAAGTAAGCGAAGCGAGACCGTTCCCTGCTCATACTTGCCGTCAACGACGAACACTTCAGGTGCTGCCGTTGCGCCATTTGCAAATTCGAGAGCCCCTTGCTCGGCAAGGCCATCCAATAATTCTTGCGTGACAGCCTGAGTAAAGGTTGGAGCAACACCCCATACCTGGATATTAAGCACTTCGTCAGCCGAAGAAGGCACATTGTATTCCTCTGACGCAAAGCGGCTATCAATGGTGTACGTGTTTCCACTTCGATACGCAACAAAACTAATTGAGTAGTCCACAGAGTTGTCCGCATGAACCAGCGTGGACAACACAAATGGCTTGCCCGCTACTTCTACAATACGTACATCTCTTAGGTGACCTCCGCCAAGACGGTCACATGATGTCTTCGAGTGATCATAAAGGAAACCGGATGGAGACATCGCGCTAAAGATTGCACCCAGGCGCCGGCCGTTAATCTGAGTGTAGTCGACGGAGAGTACGCTTGTAGCATTCGTGAAGTCGACAAGATCATCAGGCGTTACTTCATAAGCGATGGTTCCTAAGGGGCCTTCGCCTGGAATAGCAGCTCGCAGGTCATTGACTCCCTTTCCTCCTTTGGAAATAGTGGCTCCCGGGTTGCTCGAAAATAGGATGGCTTCTGGCGCCTGGCGTAAAGCTCGTGCTTCTTGTGCATCGATCCGGCGATGGAAAAGCCGTTTTGCAAGAAGAGTGGCCATGTTGCCATCGCTTTCGATACCGCCATCGCCACCACTGGAGCTTTCGCCTGGTGTTACAACTGCGCTGGCCTGATCATCTTCAGATGCTATTCCATTGCCTGGAGTAGAGTCTGGGTCGATGTGACTACTCGTCATCACTTCACCAACGGCTTCCATGGTAGTGTCCATAGTGGCTACTGCTGGGAAGCTATAGAACATAGAATCGCCCACAGCAATGTCGCCTACTGGCCATTTGAAAGAAACACCATCTCCAGCTGGAGTGGAAGCACCTTCATATGTAAGTCCGTAAGGGACGTAGAACTCTACCGTTACATCCGAGGCATCATTGATACCGTCGTTCTTCAGGACAAAAGAGAAAGAAACTTCTTCGTCAACGGTTGGCGCAGGGTTGTTTACCTCGGCTGTAAGGCTGAGGTCTGCGAGCTCTGGAATGAATGAAATGTTGTCGAGCGCGCCTGAGCCTTCTCGATTAATTACAATTTTTCGAACCCCATAAGGGAAACCACCTATTGAAGCCTCAGCAGTTATGACTTTAACTCCATTGTCTCCAGTTGCAGGAGAATATTGTTTACCCAGGGAGACGTCATTCTTGTCAAAATATTCGATTCCAAACTTTTCTTGAGGCTCAACATCAATGACCGTCATTCCTGTAACCGTTACCTTTGATGGAAAGGTGAACGTTATTGTAGATGCGCCACCGTAGTTACGAGGATTGGATACAGGAAGGTTATCCAGGTCATTACAAAATTGATGGACAATCATTAGATTGCCAAGTGCATTGTTATTTGCATAGTCACTGCCATCTTCTCCGCCAACACCTACACCAGGGCCGCCGAATGTGTTATTCGGAGTTCCAAGGTCATCGTCTCCTCCAGTACATCCCCCAGGACAATCAGAGTCATAGGTGATTGCTGTATTTCGGAGCGGGCAGCTATCATGCGCACCATAGACGGTCACGCCAGAATAGCCCAGGTTACTGGATATTTCGTCGATACGATCTCCCGCTGATAGAGACTCAAAGTCAAGAACATGTTCTTGACCAAAAGCAGACATGGGTGATAAACAAAATGTAAAGAGAAGGATCGAAGTTAATGCAAATAGGTTTAGTAGCTGTCTGTTCGAGGCAGGTAGGAGGCTCCCCTTGAAAGCTACGGGATGAGAATGCATATTTATATACATGTTATCTTGCAGAGAATGCAGAGAGTGTAAATGTGTTCAGAGTTGGCCGTGAGTACTAAAGAAGGGGGCTAATTATTTGGTTCGTCTTTCTGTGTTTCGAACTTAAATTCAGTCAAATACCGGGCCAGAAGGGGACAATTAATGTTTTGCAGCTGTATTATGTACCATTTTTTATGGTTTTTATGACATAATATACGTTAATGCTACCACTTATACGCATAACAAAGGATAAAGATACTATAACCTTTTGTATGTTTTGCATTAAATAACTTGTAGACACATCGAATATTGCACATGAGTAGTACACTCACGATTGTTTTGGGAAGTCTTCTTATTGTAGCTGGTGTGGTGGGGCTAATCCTTTTTAACCGCTCTCGAAAAACTACATCTTCCTACACGGTGCCCCCGGTTCGTTCCAGGACTCCTGAAGAAGAATTGAGTGATCTAGGAATATTGGAGATCCGCCCTAAAGAGACCGGCTCTCCAAAGCAAGCTGAACCAGAGTCCTCAGAAAAAGAGGTAGAGGTGATTGAGGTGGAGACGGAAGAAGGAGGCCCTGAGCAAGAAGGGGAGGCTGAGCCTGAAGCATTCGATCCTGAGGATACACTGGAAATGGATCCTGCTGAGGAGGAAAGTTTGGCAGACGAAGAAGATAGCTCCCTGCAAGCAGTGGAGCAGGAAGAAGGAGAAGAGGATGAAAATACGTTTCTGGAGGAAAATGGATTTATTGAGGATGCGAATGTAATCAGCGAAATTTCCCAGGAAGCTACGGATGCTGCAGAACGAATTGCCGTTTCCCGGCGCGAGGTATTGTTTCGCATGATGAACGCCATCCAGGCATCGGTGGATGGGAATACAGCCTGTTTCGTGAAGAAAGAGGGCCTCGATACGTATACCATCGAGGCCATCGTTAGCCAAAATCCTCAAACGATTAAAGTGGGCAGTTCTTCTCTTAGTGCGACTCTCATTGAAGATGAAGGCATGCAGGATGCCGCTGTAACGGTGCTTGAAATTAAAGGGAGTACAAACTCGTATGAAGCACTGGGGTACTACAAAACGCCGGTTGATATCAGGCAAGTTGCTGTTGCCCGTGTAAAGATCCCTGATAATCGTGATACCTACTACCTGTTTATCGATGCCCTGGCCTGGCAAGATTTAGATGACCCCTGGCAAAGATTGATGATTAGTCAGTTTGCTACCTTGTTGGGCACGTATATGGCAACCCCTCAAATGGATCCCCAATCTGGAACGGCTGATAAGCTACGTTTGCGTCCCCGGCGCGAGATCATCGAAGAGGAAATGGCTAGAGCGCGCGATAACAACGAACCAATGGCTCTGGCTCTAGTGTATTTAAATCAGGCTGAAGTGATCGCCGGGGAAGGACCAAAGGCTGTTGGGGATGCCGAAAAGGCGTTCGAGCAATTATTGCTAGAAATCATTGATGATGTTCGAATAGAACGATTTGGCGAATTGACATACGGGGTTTTTCACGAAGACAATGTGAGTGAGGTAGAAGCATGGGCTCTTTTGTTGCAAGAGGAAATCGAAAATAAAGGCGGATTCTATTTTGAGAGAGGGGTCAGTATCGGAATCGCTATACTACAAGACCGCCACAAAAATGCCGATGACCTGAGAGCCGACGCCACAGAAGCCCTCCGAGAATCCTTCGAAACTGGCGCCTGCACAATCATCGAATAGCCTTTCCCCCAAAGCCCAGCACCCTTACATTCTTTGCACTTTGCACTTTGCACTTTGCACTTTGCACTTTGCACTTTGCACTTTGCACTCATCAAAAGCCCAGCTTTTGATGCTTCCCTTCCCCGATCAACGGCACAAAACGAAATGAGGTCGTTTTCTCGTAGTTGTAGGTGTCTTCCGTTGTGCGGCTGACCCTATACATGATTTGCTCTTTTTCCCCGACCGGAATCACCAGGCAGCCTCCTGGGTTTTTTTCATCCGGTTCGCGAAGCTGCTCCAGGATAGATTCTGGAATGCCTTTGGCGCCAGCAGTGACGAGAATTTTGTCATAGGGAGCAAACGTAGCCCATCCGAGCGTCCCATCGCCATGTTTATGTGTGACGTGGTACCGGAGTTGTTGGAGGATGTTTTTTGCCCTCTTGTGGAGCGCTTCATGACGCTCAATGGTAAAAACGCGGGCACCCATCTTGTATAGTATTGCTGCCTGGTAGCCGCTCCCTGTTCCGATTTCTAACACACGATCATTCTTTTTGATATCGAGCATGGTCGTCTGATACGCTACCGTATAGGGCTGAGAAATCGTCTGTTGTAAACCGATGGGCAGGGCTTCATCTTCATACGCCCTTTGCTGGAACGCCTGCTCAACAAAAAGATGGCGGGGTACTTCCGCAATAGCTGTAAGTACCCGTTCGTCCTCAATACCTTTTTTTCGTAGGTGATCTACGAGGTGTTTTCTCTTGCGCGCATATTTACGATCGTCAATGTCGAAGCTCATGGTGGCCTGGGGTACAATATTGGGGCTAATACAGGATCAAGTTTCGGTTGGCGCCGGCGTATCTTCCGCTTTAGGGAGAATAGATAAGGCTTCAGTAAGGTACGTCCTCAACTCCTGTACCGTCAAATTTGAAATAAGCTCACCGTCTTTTGAGATTGAAATTTGTCCTGTTTCTTCTGACACGATGATGACAAAAGCGTCTGTCTGCTCTGTGAGCCCTACTGCTGCACGATGACGAAGGCCGTGCATCGGGCTGAGGCGCATGCTGTTTGAGACGGGCAGGATACAACGTGCTGCTTCAATGCGTTGATTGCGAATGATCATTGCCCCATCATGGAGTGGATTCTGTGCATAAAACACAGTAATGATCAGATCCTGGCTGATTCGTGATCGCAGTAAGGTGCCCGTTTCAATGTAGTTTCGAAGCCCAGTAGATCGCTCAAACACAATTAGAGACCCAATGCATCGCTGAGACATCTCGCTGATTGCGGATAATACCTCTGTGATCATGCTCTCCTGGGCAGGTGTAACTACAAAGGCTTGCATGAGCGGGTTGGTCTTCCCCAATAGTACAAGGAGCCGGCGTATCTCCGGCTGGAAGAGCACAACGATTGCGAGTAGGAAGACTTCGTTGAATTGCCTGAAGACAACACGCAACATGGTCATGTTAGCCCAGTCCACAAATACCTTGACGAGCAATAGCGCAAGAATGCCAAGGAAAATTTGCACAGCTATTGTACCACTCATCAAGGTATAGAGCTTGTAAAGTACATAGGCTACAAGTCCTATCTCGATAAGGTCTACAACGCGGATGGGTATGATCCAGTCGAAAATTGTCAACGCAGGGGTATTATGAATTAACGAGCTTCTGAGAACAAGAATATAAACAAGATGTGTTTGTTTTTCTTTTACTTGTATCTCACTCGATTGTTGTCAGGCATACAGGGTGGTTCCCATTGTTTTCAGAAATTCCACAGTTTGGCGCACGTCGTGGGTGCGAACAATACTTGCTCCCTTCACTACAGCTGCTGCTGTTACTCCAAGGGATCCATAGAGCCGGTTGTCAACCGGAGCTGGTGCGTTCCTGCTGCCCAGTAGAGCTCCGATCGTACTTTTTCTGGAGACACCGATTAATACGGGGTAACCCATGTTCAAGAAATGGTCCACATCGTTCATAAGCTGCACATTTTCTTCTGGCGATTTACCAAATCCAAACCCAGGATCCAGAACCAACTGCTTGACACCCGCCTCTTCTGCGATAGACAGGGACTCCTGTAGGCCTGCTATTACATCCTGGGTGACGTTCTCATAATGATGTTCATGAGGCATTTCTCCTGGCTTTCCAATAGAGTGCATAAGAATCAAGGGCACATCGAGAGAAGCAGCTACTAGAGCCATATCTGGATACAATCTCAACCCTGTGATGTCGTTGATGATGTGCGCGCCGGCGTGAATGGCTGCCCTGGCAACAGCCGGTTTGTAGGTGTCGATAGAAAGCAGCGTGTCAGGGAAACGAGTGCTTATGGCCTCTACGATGGGTATGACCCTGCTTCGTTCAGTCTCCAGTGCAATGGCCTCAGCGCCCTTCCCATAGGTCCGGCCTCCGGGCCTTGTAGATTCCCCGCCAATATCAATAATTACGGCCCCCTCATTAATCATCGTTTCAGTCCTTCTTAGCGCTTCGTCTATCGTCGTGAACTGCCCTCCATCTGAAAAAGAATCTGGGGTTACATTTAAAATACCCATGACATGTGCTCCCCAGGAGCGAAAAGGGCTGCAATCAAGAGTGCGATGGGAAAATGTGAGTTGATGTGTGACGGGGATTTCCATGAACTCCACTTGCTGTTATGACTAATGTATTAAACGTTGTGAGCTATCAACCGATTCTATAAGAACGGGTTGCATATGCATACCCGTGAAAAGGTCGCTTTTTTTGCCTCACAATGGATGGGTTTGGTAGGTTTTAGTCTTTCTTTTGGAACGTGATCGAATTGAGAGCGTTTGGGAAATGCTAATGCTTATATCTACCGCTTCGCAACTTAACCACTGCGACGAATATATCAACGGGTGAAACAATCGATGTGTCTTGTGCGTGATGAGATGTATCCACTTAAAAAACAGGAGATTGTAGCGCCCTTTTTTACATATCAAAGATACTACTGAGATTCCAGATAAACGTTACAACCTAATCGCTGAAAGCCTATGTACGTTCCACGCCAGCAGCGTATGCTGGACCAATATCTTCAGGAAATCGGCCAGATCCCGCTTCTTGTTCCTGAGGAGGAAGTAAAGCTTGCGCGTCTTATCAAACAAGGAGACCAAGAGGCGCTTCATAAGCTAACGCGTGCTAACCTTCGCTTTGTAGTCTCGGTTGCGAAAAAATACCAGGGGCAGGGTCTGACTTTAGCAGATCTCATCAATGAAGGTAACTACGGACTTATAAAAGCGGCACAACGCTTCGACGAAACACGTGGTTTTAAATTCATCTCCTACGCTGTATGGTGGATTAGACAGGCCATTTTGCAAGCATTAGCTGAGCAAAGCCGTGTTGTTCGTCTTCCGTTAAATCGAATCGGTACTATTTCCAAGATTCGTAAAACCAGCGCGCGACTCGCTCAAACCCACGAACGCCAGCCTAACATCGAAGAACTGGCTAAAGAGCTGGATGTTGATGTCGAAAAAGTGCGGGAGGCGATGCAGCATACAGGCCGGCATCTATCCATGGACGCACCCTTTAACGAGGATGACGACAACAGCCTACTGGATGTGCTTCCTGATGACGAAGATACTGCTCCTGATGATACGCTGATGGACGAGTCTCTTAAAATCGACATCGAGCGTGCATTGAGTCTTCTTCATCCTCGTGAAGCTGAGATCACCCGCCTATACTTCGGTATCGGACGCGAGCATCCGCTTACTCTAGAAGAGATTGGTCAGCGTTTTGGCTTAACCCGCGAACGTGTACGCCAGATCAAAGAGAAAGCATTAAGGAAACTGCGTCAAAAGCACCGCAGAGAAGAACTGCAAATGCATATTGGATAAGCTTCCCCCAGCTTACTCCTGCTAGTAAATGATATGCTCTCTGGATAGGTACTCGCTAACCGGGTGCCTGATCAATGAATGCAGCCGGTACGATGCTTCTGGCAGAATATGTACTTGTTGATTCGCTTCCCCTTTCTTTCCTGTTTGTTCGATAATCCTCAAGTTCAGCAAGGACTCCAGGATAAAGGTACTTTCCGTTTCGTTCATGTTGAACAATCGCATGTGTTCATCAAGGGTAAGCGTCCCGTGAATCATGAGTGTTTTCAACGTGAATGCCCGTTTCTGATCCAGCGTATCTAAAAAGGCAAAGTTGATAGGGTGGATATTGTGCACGTGAAGAGTATCTTCGTTCTTGTCATATCGCACCGATTGGAGCCAGTAAAGGATCGCCAGTCTTATATTTTCTCCTGAATGTTTGTACAGCCGGTCGAAAAAGATACGTTTTAGATCGCGTTGTCTGGACTTGTCATCTCTTGGCTGGGTCAGTTGCCTGAACGTAGAAGATCGAATAGAGGGGTCAAATCGAAGAGTCAGTCCACTCCGATGATGCCGCTTTAGGATAATATTTTCCATGTCCGGCCTGGATATGGTTGACGCCGTGTATGACGTGATAAATCCAAACGAGGGATGAATCGTGTTTTCAAGGTAATGCCAGGCATGCTTGTTTATGTTCGCAACCCAGTAAATCAAGTGATCCGTGCGGGACATAAAAATCAGGATCCGCTCCAGCACATCATCTCCACCAGGTGTACACAGTAAAAGATGCTCAAACTGATCGAGGATAATGATATCAGGGGTCTTCGATCGGGAACGAGCTACGAGTTGTGACTCTAAATGCTCAATGCTCTTCGCAGGGGATATGTTCAATACAGCAGCAATTCGTTCGGCCCAGGTAGTGGTGTCTTGAATGCGCTTGTTGAATACAATGCGATGTACTTCGGCCTGTTTAAACGTCGATTGATGGAGCACATTCATCAAGCTAGTCCTGCCGCTCCCTTCAACCATGGATAAAACAAGGGGACCCATTTGGCCTTTTAGCCAGTGATCGTAATGCTTCGAGATAAAATCCAGATCCTTTTTCCGTCCTTCGATAAGGTCAGCATCGGCGAGTGGGTTCGGTGAGAAAAGACGTTGGTAAATGAGGGGAAGGGAATGATGAAGCGAATTGAAGTTGGATACACGATTAAGCGTGTATAACCATTCCTCCTCGCTTTGCTCAATAACACCAACAGCAGACTGCCCTTTTTGTATCAGTTTCGAAAACTGAGTTCGCACGTTTTTAGCCGTACTGGTTACACTGCTAATTGTTTGTAGTGTCGTCTGTTGAACATTGCTGAAGAAGTGTGATAAGGCTCTGGAAGAGAAGATATAAGCATTTTCAAACCAGGTATGAATCTGGTCCTGAGAACGCAGGTCTTCGTGAATGGTCCTCCAGTATCGGTTGGTCTGCTTAAAACAATCCTGAATAAACGATTTCCAGGGGGACTGCAACTCTGAGAGTAACTCAGATAAATTCTCGTTGGACCGGGTAAGGGCCTCGCTGATTAACTTCTCTGCATCCGATAAGGGGTCAACAGAAGCAATCGTTTCTTCTTCTTCTTCTGTATTATCATCCGGTTTTGCTTCTGGCTGAGTTAGCTCAGTTATGGCTGCTGTCAGATTGAAGTCAACGATATTTTGAACTTCCTGAAGATCGCCCCAGGCTTTGAAGATCGCTTTTCGTAAGGAAGCGGACGAACTGGAGAGCCGAGTGGTTCGTGATTCGGATACAGATTGCTGAATAAGTTCTCCCAGGCGGACCTCATACCGGCCAGCCTGTATTTTTCCCGGACTGGGAGAGGCCGGCAAAGGGTTGTGGACAGAGACCGTCTGAGATATAGAATCGACATAACGGTTCAACTCTTCCCATCCTTCTTGTCCAGGGTCCTCTAACGCCTTTCCAGTTTTAACGAGTACCTGCACATTTTCGAGAACAGACTTGAACTCGTTCATCAGCCCCGTCTTTACTTTAGAAAGCGCATGGCCTAGAGCACGCAAGTCATTGGTTTCTTTTGCTTCCCTGCAGAGTTCTTGCACTTCCTCCCTGGCCGTTGCAATACGTTCCTGGAGAGCACTATACGACTGAATGACTGGGGCCAAGCATATATTATAGATGTTTCGTATTAATCCCTGGTTGCTGGACAAGAGTCGGTCTCGAAACTTGAGCAGCTCGTTATTCATCTGGGTTCTACTGAGTACCTCTTCATGCCAGGGGCGCCAGTGATCATCCAGGCCGCTTTCGTGCATAGAATCGGGAATCGGACGGGCCGCCGCACTGAGCAGGATTGTGCCCCCTCGTTGGGTGTCATAGAGCAGCATATCAAAACAGGCGTTGATCGATTCTTTCAACTGGCTCTTGAACGTTTCCCACTGCTCTGCTTCAAGTACGAGTGAGTAATCAAGATGCTGCGATTGGGAATGCACGCCCTGTGTTTCTGACTGATCTAAAAATAAGACTGGTTTTGCAGTTTCACCAGACTGCCACAACATCTTACCGTCTAATACATTCTCAGCTGAATACAGCTTATGCTCAGCCTCCAGCAACGTATGGATCCAGGAAGTTTGTGCATGTTCAAACCGGGCCAACTGCTCAGAAATTACACGATGGAATTGCTGTAAGGCCGGCTGAATAGATTCAGGAATGCGAACGGACAGGTGGTAAGTAGCCAGGTGCTTGAAGGGAATGTTTTGTGTCCGCGTCGGTGGATCCTTAGGTTTGCGGAAAGTAACTCTTCGAAGAACATTGTTAAATCCGTGAGCAAAGGCACGGCTTCTTTGCCTTCGCTTCCGCATCCATTTTCTAAACCGCTCTCCAGTCGAATCGCTCGGATGCGGCGTAAAGAGATCTGGGTTTTCAGGGATCTGGATTAATAAGGGCAGGTCGGATTCAACGGCGCGGAGCTGCCTGAAATAATGCTGGAGGAGCGATTCAATCTTCCCAAAAACCGAAGGCATCATCGAACTGATAATCTTCAGGAAAATAAATCGATGCACGTCCCTTCGATATTGGACGACTTGCTTCCACTCTAGGAGGCCCTCAATGGACTCTGAACTGGGAAATTGGGCCGATAAATCTTTGTGAGTAGTAGATGCCGCCTCCCATGCCGTGGTAAAACCGCTCCATAAATCATGTTGAACCTTCTCGATAAAGGCGTCGGTCTCCGCTTCGATGCGCGCATACAGCAGCTCTAGTTGTTGTTGCAACAACTGCGTAGCAGGGTCCACTTCTGGAGCGGCTTGAGTTGATTCTGATACAGACTCGGGCAGTTCGGTGTGTACATCGCTCATGAGCTTACAGCCTCCGCATCTTCTGTTCCGTCTCGATTGGTTTTAGTTGTCGGTTTGAAGTTGTAAGCAAAAGGAGTCAGCATGCCATGGCGTAGAAACTCCATCTTGGATGTTTCTGTGACCTCGCTCTTAAACGACAGTTCATTTAGACAATCAAAGACATAGGCTTTGACAGATAAACGTATAAGAGACATTTCCTTGAAGTCATCCTGAACAACGACAACGATAGGTTTGTCTAGATAGACATATTTGGAAGTTGCTGCTGCACTGTAAGCAATCGACTTTGCTTTAGTCGCATCAGCCCATCCAGGTAAATACAATTCGACAACAACCTGGCAATGTAGTTGGCCCGCATTGGCATTGGATACCTGGCTTTCAACAACCTGTGAGTTAGGGACAGAAACCAGGTTGTCGTCCGATGTTACAATGCGTGTTGAGCGCAATCCGATTGAAACCACTTCGCCATACGTACCACCTATGGTAATTTTATCTCCGACCTGAAAGGGCTGATCGGCGATGATGATAAGGCCGCCAAAAATGTTTTTCAGCACGTCCTGCCCTGCAAAGGCAAGGGCAACGCCTGTTGCAGCACCTGCCGATAGAAGTGCGGTCCCTGAGACCTCAAAGATGTAAACGATGATGATGTAGATCGCGAAAATCCAGAGTAAAATTTTTGCAATAGGCGCAATGCGCTTGAATAAAAGCCGGCGTGTAGCACTGCGCTCAGCTAGCTTGTCCAGCGTCCAGGTGATTCCTCTGATGAGATATACAAAGGTCACAAAAACAAGAATAGAGAGAAAGATACGCCCCCAGTATTTTCGCAGTAAATCTGGGTTTAGCAAGTCCTCACGTGAGCGTTCCTCGGAGGCAGCAGAGCCAGCGGCTGCTACGGCAGATGTTGAGTCTCTGGATGCTGCTTGAGCAGCAGACGTGTCCGAGATAACAAGGTTAGGCTGAGAGGAAACACCAATGGGGAGGTTGAGTGAATCAAGTTGTGTTTGCAGTGAATCCAGCCTCTGCAAAATAGCTAATTGCATGGAGTCACTGGCAATATCGCCAGGAGAGAACACCATACTTGCTATATCCTGATCGGGTTCAGTTTGTCTCTTTGGGAGAAAAGGTGCGCGTAACCATGCAAAAAAACCATTGCTTGAGTCTGGCGCAGCAGCGGTTGTGTCCTGGGGAGTTAGCTCCGCAAGCTGTTTCTCGACAGAGTCCAATTTGTGGATCAACTCCTGCCGAAAGGCTTGTTTTGCTGCGAGGAGATCATCTTCTGTTTTTTGAGAGTCTTTTTGTGCAGCAAGTATACCCAATCTCGTTTCCAATGAATCGAGTTTGTCGAGTACTTCTATTTGAAATGTTGAATCGGCTACTACTTCGTTTTCGTTGCTTTCGCTATCTGGAGGGCTGGAACAGGAAGCACATAACGCGAGGCAGCCTAGAAAAAGGAGAATGTTGCAGAATCGATGCTGCATAAAAGTGCTTTGGTGTCGTACTAAAAGTGAGTCCTCATAGGGAAAGTACGGAATGCGCAGCCAAGAAGGTAGTTTCCTTCAACTTGTGACACAATCAGAACGGGATAGTCGTCCGGACCCGGTAGTATATTTCATAGTGATCCGAAGAGCCGAAGTCGGGGCCCGCTTGTGCAACTCCTACAGCATGCATAATCTTAAATGCCCCTCCAATGGTCAATGCATTTTTGACTTCTGCTCCCAGGCCAATCCGCTGCGCAACAGGGTCGCCATCATTCCATACACCGCCCGCATCTACAAAAGCGGATAGCGTTGTACTTCCAAGCGATAGAAAGCCTAGTATCGATGTTTGAAGGCTCGGCAGGAAGGGGATGCGGTATTCCGCTGACCCGAAAAGAACTTGATTTCCATAAGCAAACTCCCTGAACCCACGAACTCTGTCTGCATCAGAGAACGCAATGGTGCCGAATAATGGCGCTGTGATCTGGATATCATCAAAACGTGCAAACCCGGGGCGGTCCTGGTTGAAAGAGGTACCAGATAGGGCCTGGGCTTTTCCATATAAGTACAATCTATGCAGCCCAATCATGGGTAAAACGACAAAGCTGCTCAGGCTACCCCGGATGAATCTGGTGTCGCCACCAAGTGCTGAAGTAGCAGCGTCTACCGAAATACGAACGCCTATACCATCCAGGGGATGGATAATGTTATCCCGGTAAGGTCGCTGCTTCTTTCTTGTCAAGGAAATCTGTCCCCGAAATTCAATACCGTTTTCGGGTGCTAATAACCCGCTCGGCAACGGCGAGAAATCCTCGTCATTGAATAGGCTAGATCTATAGTACTGAGCTAAGACGTTAAGCCGAGTCGATGTGTAAGGACGAACGGCAATATCAAGCGGCCAACTGATCGTTGCATCGACTCCGTTCCGCTCTTCAAGAGCATACGTGTTGCCATATGCTACTGGCATCAGCAGCAAGTTGTACCCATTAAAGGTGAGTGTTGGTTTTAAGGTATTGTTTACATAAGTGAGGAAGGCAAAACTGTTTTTTGCCGGGTCAGGAATAGATAAACCTGCCAGAAGGCCAAAAGAATGCTTTGCTAGAGGCTCGGACCACGAAGTAAATGCCGCAATGCCCCAATCGTCACTTGAGTTGTAATAGGGCAAGGCAAGCGAAGCCGCATGGGTAAGGTTTTTTAGGGGTTTGTACGAATACCGGTCCGTAACCAAAGAGGGGTCTGGCGATATGGAGCTCGGAATAGTCTCGGGTGGTCGATGAGAGAGCCATTTTTTGTACGGCTCTGGGACTACAATGTCCGGTTGGTAGGTGCGGCGTGTAGCAGGTATGCGGAATACCTGGTCTCTACGTTTTGTTGACCCAGTGGACACAATGAAAGAACCAGAGGGGTACAAAGAGTCTGCTGGCTGCCAGTCATGAACCGTTGCCCCAGTAACCAACCGTGTAACGCGGTGTGTAGAGTCCGTATTTAGATCGTGAACAAATACATTGGGGACTTCATCCCTCAATGATGTAAATGCGATCTGTGAGCCTGACGGATGCCATACTGGAAATTGGTCGTCGTGGCGGGTAGGAAGTTGTTTGATCGATTTGTCCGAAGTATCAAACACATGAACGGCTCGCCTTCCCTCATCGTCAAAGATTGAAAAGGCAATGGACGTGCCCCTCGGTTGCCATTTCAATGATGATAACTGTACATCCCCCTCAAAGAAGGTGTATTGGACTTCGGTTCGCGTCTCTAAATCCAATATGAAAATGTTCGCGGTCCCTCTCTCAGATCCAATAAATGCGAGCTTCTTTCCATCAGGAGAATAGGAGGGGGAGATGGCCCGCCGATTATGTGTAAGTCGTTGCGGTTTCCTGGAATTGATATCAATAATAAAAAGGTCGTTTACTATAGATCCGTTCTTTGCTCTTGTTCGTGAAGCATAAGCAATTGAAGTACCCTCCGGATGCCATGACACCGGGGCCTGGATAGATCCTTCTGCAAGTATCCGTGTTTTATTGGTCGATTTGTCCATCATGAACAGGCGCCTCACTGGCCGGCTCAATGAGGTCAGCGAAACCACGGCAACCTGTGACGTGTCTGGGCCAACCTGTATATCATAAACATACTGGCCAGGTATGCTGAGGGGCTTTGAACTGAGAGAATCTGCATTCTCCATCTGTCCAGCAAGTGTGTTGTAGTAGATATTTACGTGCCGGCGCCACTCATCATAAAAAGATCTGTAGGATTGTCCTGTAGTCTCGTCAAACGCTTCGTAGAAATCGTGGGTTTTTAGGAAGCCAAGGAAATAAGAGGATCTGTGCTTGAGTATGTTGGTAACCGTGCTGTCACCATATTGAGAGTTTAGATACCGCAATTGGGAGTTTCCTACAGCGTACTGAAGCCGTCCATTCCATGCAGAGCGGCCGTCTGTGTAGGAAAGCTGATCGTCCAGCGTCGCTGTTCGAAGCCATTGCTCTCCTCGATAGGCATCCCATAATTCAGTCTGGTATTGAGCGATACCTTCGGCCCAAAAGCTAGGCATCGGGTCCCCTGTCAAGAAATCAAACAATAATCCTCGATTACCACGTACCGCTTTGCCATGAAAAAGATGAGCCAGTTCATGGGAGATCACCGTGCGGAGCCATTTTGTATTTCCAGACCATTGCCGGGCCACATCATTTACATGCACCCAGATGTTTGTGTAGCCTAGCCGGACCGCAAATCCGTTGAGAATCTCGTCTTCATCCGTCAGGTAAATGCGGATTTTTTCATCGAATGTGACGTCCAGGTTTTTGGATAAGGCATCATAACTCGCTTCTGAGATTGAGGCGGCTTCAGCTTCTATCCCAGCAAGATGAGCCGGGTACATAATCTCGAAATGCTCAGTCTCAGCAACTTGCCAATCAAGTTCAGGATGATTCCGATTGTTGAATGTGTTGAACCCCTGTCCGAGGGCAGATAAGGGGGCAAGACTAACAAAAATTAGGGTACAGATAAAAAAGATAAGCCAGAGACGCACAGTCACTATCGGTAAGGTTTTGATTATTTGAAACGAAATCGTTTTATTTAGGGGTAGTATGACGCTAAACCATATCTCTCATACACATCAGTCTGTTCTTTTATCTATTCAATTCAAGCAACCTCTTCTTCCTGGTGTCCAATTCTCTTAGGGTCAGTTCTTAAGTGTCTTGATGAACTATATCGTTTCGGTATGACAGAAGGTTGACATAGTATCTGGTTTATATTGGTGCTAACATCAATAGATACTTGTTAACATGGAACGAACGCTATTCCGTACTTCTTCAGCTCCTCTTCGATTGTTGAGAAACGATTCATCTGAATATACGCCTATCTCCGTGCTGGAAGAACCGATGTTGTTTTATCAACCTCCATATTCTAGCATGCTAACAGATGACCTTGCATGGTATTTTACTCGTTTTTTGGCGGATAATGCCGGCATCCAAGATCAAGCCAGGGTACAGACACCCTACGCTGAGTTTACCGTAGATTTTTTAATCGAACTAGGAAAACATCGTGTAGGATTCATGCTAGGGCACATAGGTGATGACAATGCGCGGGCAGAGTCTAGCTTCAGGGATGCGATGTTAATCGACTCCGGCGGGTTAGATGTGATCTATCGCTTTAGAGTTCAAGATCTGGAAGAGCGTCTGTATGATTGCCTGCAACTCGTGTGTACCTGGAATCCTGCCTTATTCAGCTACAGGGGACGGGTAAATCTTGAGACGCTCTCTAGTGTGGAAGCACGTGCGTTTAAACCATCCTACAACGAGTCGCTTTTCCAGGTGGCTGTTGGTACGGCTTCCTCTGAGGATTCTTTTATGGACGAATACTTTGTCTGGCCCTCACAAGAAGCACGATCTACTGAAGTGTTCTTTCGCCGCATGTGCCGCCAGTATCCAGCCGCATGGCTTTACGAATACGAGCGCGCTCTGGTCCACTACGGCGTCTCGCCTGAGATGCTGCGTCAGAAGTGGGCGAAGAGTGCATAAAACGGCGAAGGGCTGGGTAAGATTAGATCTCCCCAGCCCTCCGGTAACCCACAGATAGAGCCCTTACTTACCCTTCGTCATTCCCATTCGGTAATTGAAGGGGAGGAGGAGCGAGCTCACCAGACTCAGAGGCCTTGTTTAGCATGCCAGCTATATCGATGCCCGTAGAGGCCTTAAGGCTTTCTAATAGAGCAGGGGTTGATCCAGCAATTTGACTGAATACTGCCGGTACTCCAGTACCGCTTCCACCTTGACCCCCATCTACTACAGTAATCTTGTCGATTTGCAGGTTGTCTACCGTGCTCACAACTTGCTTCATAATATCGGGTAGCATCTGGATAAGGAAGAGCCTCTCAGCATCCGTACCAGCTTGCTTCCAAAGCTCAAGCTTCCGGCGCAAAACTTCGACTTCTGCCTGGCCGTCTTCTAGAATACGGGCAGCGTCCCCTTTGGCAATCTCTTCTTTTGCTTTTCGTTCTGCCTCTGCTTTCACAACAACCAGGGATTGCTGGCGCTTTTCTGCAAGTGCAATCTCCTGCTCAGCAAGCTCCTGTTCAGCGATTGCTTCAGATACACGAGCTGCAACGCTCACCTTAGCCTCTTCAGCCTCTGCCTCTGCATCAAGCTGTGCCTTGACGATACGAACTTCGTTCTCGGCTTCAGCAATGGCTTTGTCAGCTTTTGCTTGCGCTAGCTTCGCATGTTCTTGCTGCTCTGCTTCCGCTATTTCTGCAGAGGCAATCAGTTGAGCCGTACGCTGGCGTCCAATAGCGTCGAGATAGCCTCTATCGTCTTCTACGCTTTGAATTTTAAGCGTGTCGAGCTGTAGGCCCAACGCACTCAAGTCGTTATCCGCTTCGTCTACAAGGGTTTTTGCAAATTTGAGCCGGTCTTCATTGACCTCTTCCGGTGTGAGTGTGGCCAATACCCCGCGCAAGTTACCTTCCAGGGTCTCTTTAGCAATGCCTTGCACTTCATTTAAGGGCTTACCCAGGAGCCGCTCAACCGCATTGTTGATCTCAGGTTCGTTGGAAGCAATCTTGACGTTTGCAATAGCCCGAACGGTTAGTGGGATACCGCCCTTGGAATACGCGTTGGAAACCATCAAGTCGATCGGAATCGTATTGAGCAGTAAGCGATCTACACGCTCAATAATGGGTACGCGAAAAGCGCGGCCTCCTCGAATGACTCTATATCCCAGGGAGCTTCCGTCTGGGAGCTGGCGTTTTTTACCACTGAAGATTAAAACTTCATTGGGTTGACAGATTTTGAGGTTTGCTTGGATTATTCCAAATACGGTGAACAGGGCGACAATTGCGACAAATGCAATAATAATTCCTTCCATAGGTGTCTATATTAAATTAGTTGGGCTTTACAACTTCAATGATTCCGTTATCGGTCCGGACAACCACCACTTCGTCTCCAGGTACAAATTGTTCTTCGGATGAGTCATCCAGAGAACGAGCGAGTAAGCGAACCTCGTTGCCTTTTACAACAAGGCTAATCTTTCCTCGTTCGCTACCTGAGAAAGGAATTAGCACTTTGCCCGTCATTCCTTTCATGTCATTGGTTGTTATATCACTCGAAATGTGCTGATACGCTACTTTCTTAATGATATAATTTCCTCCAAAGCCAATGGTGAGGCCAAGTGTGGAGGCAATGATAGCCGTTGTTGGTTCAGCCGATCCGGTCCAGGTAAGTAACATTCCGGTAAGGCCGAAGAACGTGGCAAAGAGAAAAAGAGTTCGTATTGTAAGGAGATCCACGAAACCAGGACCCGCGCCAATATCACTTCCAATCTCGCCACTGTCTACATCGATTTCCATTTCCCCGTCAAAATCCGCGTCCATGTCAAAATCGGTATCGACGTCAAAATCTCCATCCATGTCCGTATCTGCATCGCCGCCGAAAATGGACAATAGGACAAAGAAACCACCGACAAGGAGGCTTACTAAATAGATCGTGCTCATGTGTCTTTGTGTGATCGTGATTGCGCATTATACGTAAGATAGCGCTTCCACGTTACACTTCCACGGATATTTATCATATGAATAACAAAAAAAGCCACCCCTAATGGAGTGGCTTCTTGTACATAAAGAACCATGGGCCGATATATACATGTGTTACGCTTTTGTATACATAAAGCGCTATTTGACGGGAGTAACAGCAGACGTATCGACTTCTCCAGTTCGAATTCTGTAGATGTGTTCTACAGGTAAAACGAATATCTTTCCATCTCCAATTTCTCCTGTCCGTGCCGCCGTCATGAGGGTATTTACCGTCTTTTCCACAAACGACTCTGAGACACCAATTTCAATAGCCACCTTGTCGTTCAGTTCGTGCTTGTACTTAGTACCCCGGTAGATTTCAATCTTTTCTTTTTCTCCGCCATGACCCCGTACTCGAGAAACGGTGAGTCCGTAGATGTCTGCTTCGTAGAGGGCGTTGAGAACCTCTGTAAGTTTTTCTGATCGAATAATTGCTTTTATAAGTTTCATGGCATGCAGTGGGTTTCGTGATTCTGATCGGGTTTTAACATTATACGGGTACCAGATCTTGAGCACCAGAAGGGATAAGGTATGCTTCGGTAGCATGCTCCCCGATATCAAGCCCTTCTGATTCTTCTGCTTCGCTCACACGCAGTCCGAAGAACTGCTTGATAGGTAATGCTATCGCAAGCGTAAAGAGGACGGTAAACAACCCAATGCTTCCAATTCCTATTAACTGGGCAACAAACTGAGCAAACCCAGCTGATTGGCCAAATATACCCACAGCGAGTGTGCCCCAAATGCCACATACAAGATGCACGCTGATGGCACCAACCGGGTCATCGATTTTTAGCAGCTTGTCGATTGTGATTACCGCAAAGTAAACAATCGCTCCTGCTACTGCACCGATAACGACCGCTTCCCATACTGCCATCTGGTCTGCACCTGCTGTGATACCCACGAGGCCTGCCAGAATACCGTTGAGGCCCATACTCAAATCAGGCTTTTTATCCATCAACCAGGACGTGATCCCTGCTGTGAAGCCGCCTGCTGCTGCTGCCATAGAGGTTGTTACCAGCACGAGAGATACGCCGGCGGCATCCGCCGTAAGAACAGATCCTCCATTAAAGCCAAACCAGCCAAACCATAAGAGAAATACACCGATCGCTGCCAGTGGCATATTACTTCCAGGGATCGCTTTCGCGGAACCGTCTTTACCATACTTCCCAAGGCGGGGGCCCAACAAGATAGCCATAATGAGTGCTGCCCAGCCACCTACGGAATGTACAACGGTAGAACCAGCAAAATCGTAAAAGTTACTGCCCTGGAAGAGGCTGCCTTCACCTGGATTCAAGAATCCAGCACCCCAGTGCCATGCACCCGTAATAGGGTAACTAAGGCCTACCAGGAATGTGATAAAAATAAGAAAGCTATGCAGCTTAATTCGTCCTGCAACCGCACCAGATACAATCGTAGCTGCCGTAGCTGCGAACATGGCCTGGAAGAAGAAGTCGGTATACCACGTGTACCCTTCGTTGTATTCAGAAGTTAAACTCGATGCAACAGCATCTACATCCGATGGATCTACCGTGATGAATCCAGAAACTGCGCCGAACGAAAGAAATCCATTGAAATCTCCCGGGTACATAATATTGAATCCGCACAGGGCATAGGTGAGCAGGCCGATGCAGATAATCATTGTATTCTTAAATAGAATATTGACTGTATTCTTTGATTGTGTCAAGCCGGATTCTAACGATGCAAATCCCAGGTGCATGATGAAGACCAGTGCGCCTGCCATCATGATCCAGAGGTTATTGATGGTCCAAAGAACAAAATCCGCTGAAACTGAATCGCTAGCTGGCGCTGCCTCCTGAGCAAAAGAACCCAAAGGGGTAAAGGCTGCTAGCATGGTTACACCAAAGAGAACTACGAGTGTCCGTGCCATAGGAATATCAATTGGCTAATTAGGAAAAATTGGGTGACTAAACCCCGAGCCGCTGGTGAACATTACCGCTTTTCAGGTGCTAAAGTGATGGTGTCGGGTTAAATAATAAATTAGGTATAGTGAGTTGTCAAGTTAAATTATTTATGAGAAAGCGCTTTTATTTTACTTTTTTTATAATAAATAGTCTTATTTGCCTTCTCGCTTCTTAAGAAAATAAGGCAGGGAATTATTGGTAGCGGTTCCAGCAGTTAAGTATTGGTCGGTATTTGAATGGACTTACTGGACCCAGATTTTTTGCTCTCTTGCAAGAGGGTGTAGGTCCTCATGGATATCGTTGAGCCCCGCTTCTAGTGAGGTCCGAATCCACTTAATGGACTGGTACGCATTCCACATCAATCGGCGTTGGAGAATTAATAATTCGGAGTCGAGCGCTTCGGTGTTTTCGCGTTGTAACCTGCGATGGGTTTCAAGGCGTGTTTTCTTTACCAGCAACGTAAATCGGCGAACCAGGTGGCGATGGGGAATGCCGAATGAATGATGCAACCAGTACTCAATACGTTCTAAAGGAGTAAGAGAGGGGCGCCGGATGTGCGTAGACCGCTTACCGCGTTGTCTTTTTACGGGGGCAGTAGAAATGCTTGTTAGAAATTCTTCGCTGACGTGTTGAAAGAGTTGAATCTGAAGGGCCTTAAAGAAGCTTTCAAACGAACGTAATGTAGGCCGGATTAAATACCCGCCCAATGTTGCGTTATGAAGATCAAGAGGCCCGTTCTCAAACATAGCCGGCTTCTCTAACAACGGACAGAGCCCGTTGATGGCCATCATTTCTTCGTGCAACGCTTCAAAAATAGAAATGCGCTCTCTGAAGGCTCCATGAATCAAGGGATGAATGACATCGGGATGTAGCCTGCACCGGACAGGCAATGACATGCTGTACCAGTATTGCTGATCAATGGCTCTCAAACTAGACAATTGTTCCAGGTTTAAGGCAATCAATTCTGTTAATGGCTGGCCTTCATCGGTAGCATACAAGGCTTTTGAGTACTGAAGCTTGGTATAAGGTAATGTAATTACTCCCCGCATATCATTAATAATGCTGCAGTGAGGCTGGCGCTCATAGTATACCAACACGGACGGGTCGAAGAAATCGTGCGTATACAGGGGGGTGCCAAGGGCAAGCTTTAAGGTATAGGGAAGGTGGAAAAATTGTTGTTTGTTTACTACACTTTCCAGATGTTTGGGTTGTGGATAAATACACGCGTGCTCTAACTTCTCTGGAATCAGTTTTGCAATTTGATCATTTGATGATTCATCTTGCAGTGCCCGGACGTAGGGATTGGGGTGTTTATCGCCATAAACAACACTTATTATACCCGATTCGATCAGTCGTTTCAGGTAGGGGACGAGATCCTCGATCTCCATACTCATTCGGTCTGCCAGGCTTCTTGCCGGCATACCGTTAAAATGACTGGATTCGAGATAATACGTAGTTACGTGTTGGATTAAGGTTTTTGTGAGCACGTGCGAGGTAAACTCATTAGTTATTGAAGGATATTCTTAACGGAGTATCGGTCCACTAAGAATAGCCTTAAAGGGCTTTCGCGCTCTTTCTTTGTCACAAAGCTCGAATTGCTGATCAGCCTAACGGGCGGAATTTGGTGCTAGCACGTATAAAAACATGTCATTGATCTCTTCTACCCCCCGGTTTTATCACGATTACCTGGCATTTGGGTTGGTTTGTTTAGCCTGTCTAACACCACTCAACCTTCATGCTCAGGTGAGTGTCAAGATCACTCCTGCTGTTGGCAATGACTTTGATTACTTCGGTGAGGCGGTCTCCATTGATGGGAATTATGCCCTCGTTGGGAGTTGGTTGGATGATAATATAAACGGTAAAGATGCCGGTGCAGCCAGGGTGTACCGGCGTGTGGGTGCAGCATGGGAAGAAGAACAGGTGTTACTCTCCTCCGATGGAGAAGCCGGAGATCAACTCGGATACAGTGTGGTTCTGAATGGAGATTTTTTATTTGTAGGCGCCCACCGCGATGACAACGAAAACGGCCCGTTCGCTGGCGCTGTATATATCTTTCAGAATATCAACGATGAATGGATTGAAGAAGCGCGCCTGATCGCCCCGAATGGTGGATTGGATGATCAATTTGGATCAGCGATCGCTTCGAGGGGAGACCGGTTAATCATTGGGGCGCCTGGGGTCGAATCGGGACGCGGAGCTGCATACATTTATCACCGGGTGCAATCTTCATGGCAATATGTAAACACGGTTGAGCCTTCAGATGGCCAGAGCGGAGACACCTTCGGATCTGCTGTAGCCATCGAAGGGGAATATGCGGTTGTAGGTGCAAAAAACCATGACGAACCGGGGCTTGCCGATGCTGGGGCTGCGTATGCTTTCGTTTTTAACGGGGCCGAATGGGTCGAACAGGCCCAACTGTCTTCCTTAAACGCTGTGGCTGGTGGGCTGTTTGGGCACTCGGTTTCTTTGACCAACAATTTCGGATTCATCGGTGCACCGAAGGAGGATGCATTGGGCCAACAGGATATTGGGACGGTGCAGTTGTTCGAGCGAAACGGTGTGTCATGGACTCACGCGACTACATTTACTGCCTTTGATGGCGTTGCTGAGGATGAGTTCGGATATGCGGTGGTAGCAGAAGGAGACTACGCGGTAATTGGTGCCAGGTGGCATCGAAACACGCAGGGAGATAAGTCTGGATCCGCGTATCTATACCGCCTTGTAAATAATTCCTGGCAATCCGAAGCACAACTCTTTTCGGCAGACGGATCGGTGGGGGACCAGTTTGGGAGTGCCATTGACTTTAATTCAGAACAGGTCATTGTAGGAGCCCGATGGGATGATAATGACATCGGTCAAGATGCTGGTGCAGCGTACATCTTCCCCGTTGGAGGAGCCGGCGTCCCGTCTCTGTTTGCAGATCAAAGCATCCTGAACTACGGGACCGAGTCGGTAGGTGAAGACGGCGATATTCTGTTAACGCTCACAAACAATGGTACAGCAGACCTGAGCATTACGGATGTTAGCATCGATGGCGCTGATGCGAATCATTTCCGTATCGTTCAAGGCGGCAGCAGTATCGTTTTAGCTCCACTTGCGTCCGTTGAAATGCGGATCGAGTTCCGCCCGATTAGCCCTGGGCCAAAAGCAGCCAACCTGATTGTGTTGAGCAATAGCCCTGCGAGTCCTGAGATTATCGAACTTGTGGGTGAAGGAGTCGAAGGATTGCAGCCCGGTATCGCACAAGTGTTAGCATCCAGGGGAGACGTCGCATTATCATTCGGCAGTACGGTTGCCGTTGAGAACGACTATTTAATCGTTGGCGCAGAAGGGCAACGAGAAACTGAACCCGGTGCTGCTTATATCTATCTGCGCAATGAGGATGAGTGGACGCAACAAACGTTGCTAACAGCACTTGATGGCGCCGCTGGCGACCGTTTTGGGAGCGCAGTGGCAATCAGTGAAACTCATGCTATCGTAGGAGCCTGGAATAGCGAGTCGGAAAGAGGAGCCGCATACATCTTTGTTAAAAGCGGTTCAGCCTGGATTCAGCAAGCGAAGATTATCGCGGCTGATGGAAGCGCTGGCGACCAATTTGGCCGGTCAGTTTCTATTGATGGGGAATTCGCTGTAGTAGGTGCATGGCAAAATAGTAACGAACGAGGCGCCAGTGCAGGAGCTGTTTATGTGTATAGGTTAGACGGATCCGAATGGACACAGTACGTGAAGTTATTGGCTCCTGATGGAGAGTTAGGGGATCGATTTGGCAGTTCGGTTGCCGTACAGGGGGGGCGCATCGTTGCTGGCGCTGCAAATGGAGGCTTTTTTGGAGAAGGAAGAGCCTACGTATTTTCCTGGCAAGATCCTGTCTGGGATACTGAAAGCGTTCTCGTTCCAGAAGGTGCGGGCTTAAGTGATGGGTTTGGCAGTACAGTAACCATCGAAGGCGACCTTGCAGTAATTGGTGCGCCGCTGTATGACCGAAGCACATCGATTGACGAAGGGATTGCCTACATTTTTGAAAGAGACAACAGCGGTGAATGGTTGCTTCGTACAAAAATAGAAGCAGAGGACGGGGCTAGCGGATTTCAATTCGGTACGTCCGTCGACATCCAGGGTAACGAAGTTATTGTCGGGGCTCCCGGAGCTGACAACCAGCTAGGGGCAGTCTATGTATTCTTACGCTCAGGGAACGAATGGCTGGGCCAGAATAAAATTTCGCCCGATGAAGGGCAGGATGGGGAATCGTTCGGAAGGGCGCTTGCCTATGCCGGATTCGACCTTATAATAGGAGCCCCTGATAACGCGAACATCAATGGGGCCGACGCCGGTATTGTCTATCTCTATTCGAGAAGGCTGAATAATTGGGACTTTGAATTCACCGTTCTGGCGTCAAACAAGCTAATCCAGCCACTTTTTGGTACCTCAGTAGCGATTCAGGACAGTGTCGCTGTCATTGGTGCGGAAGGCAAGGAGAGGGATGCAGGCGCTGCCTTTGTGTATGAGCTTTCGGACAACGGATGGACGCAAGTTGCAGAGCTTGAAGCCAGTGATGGCTCAGCCGGCGATCTTTTTGGTAACGCTGTTTCTATTTCTGGAGATGTCATCGTGGTAGGCGCTCCAGGGGATGACAATGAACGCGGTATAGATGCCGGGGCAGTGTACATTTTCCTTCGGGGATCCATGGGATGGAGTGAACAGGTGCGGCTTGTCTCCTCGGACGGTGCATTCAACGATCAATTTGGCCGTTCCGTTACCATAGACGGGACCACAATTGCTATCGGTGCTCCCTTTGGAGATACCGTAGCAGGTCAGGATGCAGGCAAGGTGTACATTTTTGAGGCGAACGGTCCACAATGGACCGAACAAGTGATTATCAGCCTGGCTGATGGCTCCGCCGAAGATCAATTGGGTACGAGCGTGTCTCTGGAAAATACAACGCTTGTTATCGGAGCACCCGAGAATGCTGCGAAAACGGGGAGAGTCTATGTGTTCGAAGAAGCGGGCGTGGCCTGGCAGAGAGAGGCCGTGTTGACGAGTTCAGATGGTGCTAATGGAGATCAGTTTGGGATCGACGTCGATCTCGATGATAATTACATTCTTGCTGGAGCTCCACTGCATAATAGCGAACAGGGCGCAGCGTACGTTTTCCGTAGAACCAGCGGGCAATGGGGGGATACGGAAGAAGGTAAAATTGAAAGTGCAGTAGGTGAAGCTGGCGATCGGTTGGGAGCGTCTGTTTCGTTGAGCGGGAATTTTGCGTTATTAGGAGCCCCGCTAAGCGCAAATGCGTTGGGTGCTTCCTATCTGTTTGAACGCGATGGATTGATCTGGTTACAACAAACCCGATTTATCGCTCCCGATCAAGAAGGAACGGACCAGGTAGGCCAGGATGTTGCACTTGATGGCGAACTGGCTTTAATAGGCGCTTCTTATGATTCAAACGGCAATGGCGTTGAAGCGGGTTCCGTTTACTTCTTGTCCATCTCGGGCCCCATCTTTGTCGTCGATACGGATGAGCATCACCAGGTGCCAACACTGCTCGAACTCGGGCAGAATTATCCCAACCCTGCTGGATCAACAACAACCATTTTGTATACCCTGCCCTCTGCAGGGCCAGTACAATTATCCGTCTACGACCTCCTCGGCCGCCGCGTCGGCATCCTGGTAGACGAAGCAAAAACACCCGGTACCTACGAGGTTCAACTGGATACGTCTAGCCTATCCAGCGGCACCTACCTCTACACCCTCACTACCTCTGGCAGCAGGCTGGTGAAGACGATGGTTGTTGTAAGGTAGTTCAAAGTTCAAGGTTCAAAGTTTAAAGTTCTTGGATAAAGACGTATGTTTATATCGGTAAGGACAGATTGGTCTGCTTATAAACTTAAAAGAAGCCCAACCTTGAACCTTGAACTTTAAACCTTGAACTCCCCCGCACCATGCCCTCCCGCCGCCAGTTTTTAACAACCACTCTCGCCCCAATCGCTGCCTCGTATACCGCTGCAACATTTCCTCGATTATTTGAGGTTTTCGGTGGATATACCGGCAGTCCTTATGAAGCTGCTCGTGATGAAACGTTATGGAGAGAGGTCCAGCAGGCGTTTACGGTTGACCGCAGCCTCGTAAATCTGAACAATGGAGGGGTATGTCCGGCTCCGCGCGATGTGCAAGAGGCCATGAAGCGGCATCTTGATTATTCCAACGAGGCGCCGGTATATACGATGTGGGAGATCCTGGAGCCGCAGCGGGAAGGCGTGAGGCAACGTGTGGCTCGTGACTTTGGTTGTGATACTGAAGAGATCGCCTTTACCCGAAATGCCTCCGAGAGCTTGCAAACATGCCAATTGGGCATCGACCTGCAACCCGGCGACGAAGTGCTAACAACAACGCACGATTATGGCCGGATGATCACGACGTTTAAACAACGAGAACGAAGAGAAGGCATCAAGCTGGTTCAGTTTCCTCTGCCTGTTCCTGCCGAGGATCCAGACGAAATCGTTTCGTTATTCGAATCCCACATTACACCCCGGACGCGCATGATCCTGATGTGCCACATCGTAAACATCACGGGTCAAATTATGCCCGTCAAAAAAGTGGTGCAGATGGCGCGCAAAAAGGGCATTCCCGTTGTTGTTGACGGCGCCCACGCCTACGCCCATTTTTCGTTCAAACATAAGGACCTGGATTGCGACTATTATGGATCCAGTTTGCATAAATGGCTTCTTGCTCCACACGGTACAGGGCTTCTTTACGTCCGAAAAGAGAAAATCAACGATCTGTGGCCGCTTATGGCATCACCGGAGAAGATGGATAACGATATACGGAAGTTTGAGGAAATCGGGACCCATCCCGCTGCAAACTACATTGCTATTGCGGATGCGTTAACCTTCCACCAGGGCATAGGCGCGAAGCGGAAAGAAGAACGCCTCCGCTACCTGACCCGTTACTGGGCCGATCAATTATTGCAGCACGACAAAATCCGGCTCAACACCAGCCTAAATCCCGAATTTTCCTGCGCGATAGCCAACGTTCAAATCGAAGGGGTAGATACCACAAAGCTCAAAGAATTCCTCTGGCAAAAACACCGAATCATCGTCGTCCCCATTATACATGATGATTTCCAAGGATTACGCGTAACGCCCAATGTGTATACCACCCTAGAAGAACTCGATCGATTTGTGGATGCAATGGAATATGTTGTAAAGAATGGGCTTCCCTCGGCGTAATACCGGTTACTGTTCAAGGTTCAAAGTTCAAGGTTCAAAGTTGTAGTTCAGTGTTTAAGCCTCAGTTACGTTGAACTCCAAACCTTGAACCTTGAACTGGTGAGCGCTGATGCGCTCACCAATTACATTATTGCTCTAGGAATAACCAACCTACCTACCGGCACGATCCTCCGTTTTTTTCCTTTGTTAAGATGCGATTAATAGTTCATATATTTACATAGAGCATCCACAACTCCCGGTGGAGTAACAATGCTGTAACGAATAAACAACCCACGCCCTTTCCTGTAGATCTAATGAACCACCCCCAAATAAGCAAATTCTCTGGCCCACCCTTTGCGAGCCTACCACAACACCAAAAAATTCCAGCACAACATCTAATACGAAGCCAATAACTCGAAACACGAAACCCGAAACCAATCAAATGCACCTCATTTGATTGATTTAGAAAATGCACCGATCAACACAGAGAAAAAAGTACCTGATCCCTATCCTAGTGCTTATAGGGGTTTCCTCATGTATTCAACCGGATCCGCTGGTCTTGAATTTGGATAAAGAATATGGATTCAGGGGGTATACTTTGGGTTCTGGGTTGTATAGGGAGATCCTTGAACAAGTTGAAGATCGGTCGACGGAGTTTGATATCATCGAATACGAAACCTTCGGGAGCCGTTTTGCCGATCAGCAATTGTTCAGGCCGCGTGAGGAAGTGACAGTATTTGGATCACCTGTGACAAATATATTTGCAGGAGTTTTGGACCGAACCGTATATGCGCTTCTCTTTCAAATCGAAACCGATGAGGTCACTCAGGCAGCGCTTGCCGATAGCTTGATAAGCTATTATGGCCGGCCGCAGTCGATCACAGACACGACCTACTACAGCGGCATTACATCTATTCGTGTACACTCACTGGAGTGGAGTGCAAACAGGGTGGCGTTGGATTTTGGTCTGGGTGATGGGTTTGCAGAAGTCCTGATTTACGACAAAGCTCTCCGAGAAAAAAGACTGGCAATCCAGGATCAAGTGGATGCTGCACGGGCTGAGGTTAATCCGAACGTAAGTGAATTATCGAGCGTGGGTAATGTCCGCCTCACCACTACCGCTTCGGCTGCCCGGTGGAGGTACCGGTTCAGAGCAGAGAAGTCTCCGGATCCTAACAACCTGTATGGCGCCATCGACTATTCCCACGTCCAACCCTTCTTCGATATTCGCGGCCAAAGTTTATTTGGTGTCAAAACAGCCTTTGCCAACATGCGGTTCTCAGGCGTGAGCGACAGCCTTCATACGCTGGATGTTGAGTTCGACAATACAAGCGGGCAAGTCGTTGGGTTCATGGATATGTTTCGCGTGATGGAACGAAAGCTGGGCCGGCATTCCTACTCGGATACGCTGTATACGATAAAAGGTCCTTACCGCCGCGCCTATTGGTACGGTGAAGGCCTCTCCGTAAACCTGGAAGAATACAGATTCCGCCCCGAGTCTCCAAATCGCTCCGACGTCCGCGTCCGATTTCTCATGGACGAACAAATTCAAGAGTACACCCAACCCGTGTATGTAGACGAGGATGTAAAGAAGGACTCTTCAGCGCAGAGTATCACTCCCGTTGTGAGTGATTCGAGCAGAGTGGGTATCATTGATTGATGGACACAAGGTAAACTCAATGTATATCGAACACATTGCTATTTGGGTAAAGAATCTCGAAGGGGTTAAACAGTTCTACGAAAAATACTTTGGGGCGACGTCAGGGCCGAGATATTTTAATCCTACAAAGCACTTCGAGTCCTACTTTCTCAGCTTTGCTTCTGGAGCGAGGCTCGAATTGATGCATATGCCAACGATTCCGGATACGAAGGATGATGTCCATGCGCAATCCATGGGTATCATTCATTTTGCACTTTCAACGGGATCAGAGGAAGAAGTCGATTCCCTGACAAAAAGGCTAAAGGAAGACGGCTATCCTGTCTTAGATGGGCCGCGTAGAACTGGTGATGGCTATTACGAGAGTGTTGTTCTAGATCCAGAAGGCAACAGGATTGAAATCACTGTTTAACGAGCATCCTCAAAAATACACCTGAATCGACCCAAAATACGCATTGCTCAGCGCGCCAAACTCGGATCCTCCTGGTCCAAAGAAGAGGTAGCTGCTCAAAGACAACTCCACATTCTGAAACATGGCCCAGGTGACGGCAGGGCCAGCCAATCCGCTGCCGTCATTCAAATTCAACAAGCTGTACATATTAGCACTGATCAATGGGGTGAGGCTTTTGCTCACGATGAAAGCACTGTACAATTCAGCCAGGTTAAAGACGGTGCCGTCCAGCAAGGCACTTAAGTCATAATCGGCCGAAGAAGAACGGCCCGGACTGTTGTAATGCAATTCTACAAGCGTGTAATATCCCGATGCGAAATTATAGTCTGCATTGAGTGCAGCCCGTAATTGGAGCGGCCCGGACTCAGGTGCACGGAGTGCCCATTCTCCTCGAAGGCCTGCATCGCCTAAGTAGCCAGCTACATCCCCACCAATAACCCAGGATTCCCTAAAGTATCCTCCCGTAAATGCAATATCGTAGTCGCCGACATTAAACAAAGCCCTAGCGGCATAACTGGATAGTTCAGGCGTCCTACCTACGGCCCAAACGGCTTCGATTTGAGATAAAGCACCTAATGGAAGCACGGCATACAAGGCATCTACACCAATCTTTTCATCGCGCTCGATGTTCGTCGGGTTTACCGGGTTCAGGATGTCGGTAGGGTTCCAGACGAAGCCCGTCCCCCAGGCAATACGTTGCCTGCCGGCAGTCAGCTGAAAGGTATCTAAATATAAGGAAACGTGCGCACGAAAGAGGGATTGGCGGAGCTGATGCTGGTCACTTGAACTGATCATCCAATCCAAATCCAGCAACGTTGCACGCTCCAGTGCATTACCCAGTTGAAAGTCAGCAGAGGTGAGAAAGCTGCCCGTGACCAACTCAGTATCCAACCAGAGCTCAGCATGCACCACCGAATTCACCCCCATCCGCCCAATCACCCGCCCCCGGCTGATGTTCAAGTAATACGGATCGGACGTTAAGAATGAATTGGACCGAATCCCCAAGTTCTTCGCGTATCCATTAAAGCTGGTTTCGACTTGGGCGAAAGAGGGAGAGGGTCCTAAGGCGAGGAGTAATCCAATCGCAAGAAGCCTCCCTAGGAATTTAGCTAATCTCCTGGCTTCTACTCGCCCAGATCCCTCGATCGCTCCGCTCCAACGGGATGACAAGAGGACGGGTTGAAAGAAGCAATCACAATACATTTTCCAGTAAATAGGCTTCATAAGGGTGTTTTGTACAGTCGTCCCAAACTTGATTTGGGATCCAAGCAGGTCATTGGACAAATTTATCTTTATTAGAACTTGCATGGATTCCTGATCAAGTCAGGAACGACCAGCACATACTGTTCGAGCATTCTAAAACGAACCTTGCACTTTGCACAATTAAATCAAGCCGACAGGCTTGATTTAATCATGTCCTCAACAATCTTCCCATCTCTGAGCTTGATCAGCCGGCGGGCCCGCTCCATGACCATGGAGTCGTGGGTTGAAAACAGGAAGGTGATGCCTGTTTGTTCGTTTAGTTCACGCATCGTGTCCAGCAATTTAGCGCCGGTCTCTGAGTCCAGGTTGGCGGTGGGCTCATCGGCAAGAATCAATTTCGGGCGTGCAACCAGGGCGCGGGCGATGGCGATGCGCTGTTGTTGGCCGCCACTCAACTGATTTGGCCGCCGGTGCAACAACGCTTCTTCTATGCCCAGCGCAGCAAGATCGTTTTTGACGCGTTCCCTGCGTTCCTGCGGATCTACACCCTGAAGCAGGAGGATAAATTCAGCATTTTCTTCTGCAGTCAGAACAGGGATCAGGTTATAGGCTTGAAAAATGAACCCCATGTTGTTCAGCCTGAACGTAGCCCGCTGATTGCGGTTCATCGTCGCCGTCTCTTTGCCATCAAAGAGAACCCTGCCCGAGGTCGGTACATCCAGCGTCCCGATGCAATTCAGCAGCGTAGTTTTTCCCGACCCCGACGGGCCGGCGATAGCTGTAAACTCCCCAGGCTCAATAATCAGGTCGACTTCATTCAGCGCGTGCACCGGCACGGCGCCTTTTTTCTGATACGTTTTTGATAGCTGACTAACTTGAATCAGCGGACGGCCCTGTGTGGCTGTGGCCGATCCTGTGTGGGTGACTGTTTGAGAATCAGACATAATTTATAGCGTCCACCGGCTCAAACCGGCTTGCTTTGAATGCAGGATAAAGTACCGACAAAAGGACCATCGCGAAGATCATAATGAACCCGCTTCGCACCTGGCCCCAGTCCAGACTAGGGTAAATCACGGTATCCACGCCCATCGCTGAAAGGCTTTCGGAGAAGGCAGAAAGATCCAATCCGTTTTGGATCCAGTAATTCAGGAGGAGGAAAGCCAACAGGCTTCCCAGGGCTATGCCGATCAGGGCGATAAACAACGCCTCTACGTACAACATGACGCGAATCTGGAAGGGGCGGGTCCCATTGGCCATCAGAATGCCGAATTCGTGAATCCGCTCGAAGATCACCATCAAAAACGAGTTGATTATCGTAAATACGATGGCTGTGAACAGAAGGCCTATTAGGATAAAGATGCCAAAGTCTTGGACGTCCAGAACCATGACCATAAACGGATTCCGTTCTTTCCAGGACATCACCTCGAAATTCTGTGCGCTTATTTTTGAATTTAAACTGGCTTGCACGGCGTCGAGCTCTGCGTGTCGAACCACGTCTAGTGCCATGACGGAGATCTCTCCGTCCGCATATCCTATCATGTCACGGGCTTGAGGTAAGGCAATGAATAGATTGGCTTTGTCGAACTCGGCGCTGCTCGTTTTAAATACCCCGCTGATCCTGAACGCAGCTTGCGCAAGCTCATTCTCGACGTCGTTTGCCATGAGGACGATTTTCTCACCCGGAAGGACGTTCAATTGATCGGCAAGGGCCGAGGAAATCACAATCTCAGCAGAGCGCGATGCAGGATCAAGAAACGTCCCTTCGATAACCCGCTCTTGGAGCGGCAAGATAGAAGCGTATGAATCGGGATCGATACCATGAATCATTGCCCCTGATGCTTGCTCAGCACTGGTAACCATCCCTGCAAAGGTGACCGTTGGGGAATAGGTTAGTTCTGGGATCTCATTGATCAGGCTTTCAAGGGATGCAACGTCGTCTAGCCTATTGTGGGGATCGGGGTTCTGGAAATACCCTTTTGAGGCGACTTGCAGGTGCCCCCCTTGCAGCTCGATGGCCGAGTTCATCATGGAGTCGGTGAGTGCTCCCATATATCCGAGCGCACCGAGGAACGTAAATACGCCCAGAGCGATGGCCGAAATCAGAACCCAGGATCTTCTCGGGTTTCGCCATACGTTACGCCAGGCAATCTTGAATAGTATGTTCATGAGTTTATCCTCCAGCGGCTGTCAGGCTTTCCTCATCGCAGTTACGGGTGAGTACCCGTACACTTTTAATGAAGGATAAATGGATGCAAATACCGATACGAAAAATACAGAGACAAACGGAAAAACGAACACGTCGGGGCGGGTTGAAAACTTGATCCCATCGAACATGAATCCAAAGCTCTTGTAAAGCTCCAGCGCTTCTTCAGGCAGCGGGATGATCACGTCTTTCAGTGCGATGAACAGGCCTGTGATAAACACCGCACTCAGGATAATGGCCATCAATACTTTGATTGACAGCTCAATAAACACGAGTGCACTGAGGGTGTAAGGCTTTAGCCCAATCGATTGCAGAATACCGAATTCCCGAATGCGCTCCATGACGCTCATCGTTGTGGTGTTAAAGATCTCAAAGCCGATGAGCAGCAATAAAAACGTATAAAACACGTAGTTGCCGGCGTCGTCCAGGGCACGGGTTTGCATCAGTTCGGGCATGAGTTCGGTCCAGGTCATGACTTCAATGTTAGAATCAGCAAGAGATTCCTTCATTTCAGCTGCATGGGCGGATGCTTTGTATGCGTCTTCAGTGCGGAGAACGAGATGGGTAATCCTGCCGGGCATAGCAAACAGCTCCTGGGCGTCTTCTAATCGCATAACCAGTGTGCCTCTATCCATGTCGAGGCTTCCAGAATCAATTAAGCCTTTGATCCGGTACAGGTCGGCTCCCATCGCACTGCGGTATCCTTGCGTGAGCACTGCAATGGTGTCTCCTATCGATACCTTCAGGTTTTGGGCGAGGGTGCTGCCGATGAGTATCTGCCGTTCATCCGAACGTTCTAGGTATTCACCCTGTAGGGGCGCCCTGGAAAAGGCGGAGACGTTCGGTTCATATTCAGGCTCAATGCCAATAATCATCGTCCCTGCACTCGAAGAATCAGAACTGATCAGCCCAAAGCCAAGAAGCCGCCTGGATTGGTGGTTTATCCAGCTAAGTTCATCGGTTACTTCGTGTAGGGGATGCTCTGAGAGGTCGATGGAATTGGTGAGGGAGGGCTCGTCGTTGTATCCCGCTGCGTGGACCTGTATCTCTCCCGTCATGAAGCCTATCGCATTGGACTCAGCGGCTTCATAGGTGCCGGCTTGAAACGAACTGGCTAGCGTGATGATAATTGTAGAAAAAATAATCGCGCTGACGGTGAGTAAACTGCGGCGGCGATTACGCCACACGTTGCGCCAGGCTAATTTGACCAACGTAGTCATGGGTGGACTCCTATAGTCTAGCTCTCTTTAAGTTTTGCTGCGTGAATACAGATTCTTTGATGTCCGCATTGAACTCTACATTCACCAGCTCTAAGGTGGTCGAGTGTCCGGGCTTTTTGTCTTCGGATAACGTCATGATAGCTGGCAGGGTACGGCCGTGCATGGACTTAAATCCGGAGAAATCCACCGTGCGTACCCGTTCACCTCGTTCATTAAAATACTCTGCACGCAACGGCAGGTAATCATCCACCCGAATCCACTGTACGATACGATCCCACGTTACGGGAGCGTTCGGCTTAGGGATCAATTCGACCATGTAGGCCTCGCCTGCTTCCAACTCTTCTTTACCTAAAAGGGCATGTTCATAGTCGTTGACGATGCTTGATTCCCGCACGAGGTCATCGTTTGTGAAGTTAGACCCCATCCAGGATTGAAGCCGCATAGAGGGTGGAATTTTGATGGTCCGATTGATCTTCGGCACGTATTGCCACATCTCCCGCTCCAGGCGCAGGAAGCTCACACCCTTCTCGCGTTGTGGCTTTTGAATGCGGATAAAACTACGCCGCGTCCCGTCGGCCCAAAAGTCGAATTCAATTTCCCGCTCCCATTCTGGGCGGGTAATCACCATTCGGTACGTGCCTGTCTGGGTTTCCCCGCGCATAATCTGATCTGATTTCTCAATGATCGAAAGCGCGGTTTCTTGGGCAAAGGAAGGTGGCGGTAGAGATAAAGCCAGAAAGAGGAGAAGAGGTAGGAATAGACGGTGGATACATGAAACGGCAGCATTATAGTGCATAACCAGGTACCATGATAGCCTAAGAAATAGTACGCCCTAGTATACGGAAGCCAGTCAACTATAGTTTACTTCCTCAAGGCGAATTCATGTAAGAGGCTCGCTGATTAGTGTGTAGGGGAGAGTCTTATGCACCCGCAAATCGTCATCAAATCATCAAACAATCCGCACATTTGAGAAGAACGATTTGGCGCATCTATTGTACATAAGCGGATCCAAATTTAGCAGCTATTTTCCATTCTAATTGATTAAAAAAGCCATTTTAATCTCAAAAGTAGAGTAAATGGAATGATGACTGTATAGGTCAATTTATTAAAGTGTAATAAAGGTCGATAAAGAGGGACAAATAAGGACTAAAAGGCGCATATCCCACAATCGAATTCGTATCTGATGTGCCCACTAAAAACGTATCCATGTAATCTGCACAAGCTTTAATCGTGGGCCCGTTGAGTCCTTAGTTTTGGATCTACATTTGACACCTGATCAATTCAGATAAAAAGCAGTTCAATGCAAGATACATATACAAAATCAATCAAAGACGGTCTCTCCTCTCTAGAAGGGTTAGATAAAGACTATCTCGAGTCTTCTAGGCGCCGGCTTTTCCTCATGCAGGACCAAGAGCGCGAAGAGATCGCAGAAGAATATAGAAGCAAGGCCGCTCTCTACTTCGAATTATACCGTACAGCAACAAACCTGGCCGGTAAAGCACAATAAAAAAGAGTGCAATGTTCAATGTGCAAAGTGCAATGTTTCTCTTTGAAGAACCTTGCACTTTGCACCTTGCACTCTGCACTTATTTAACGACGGCTAGCGTTTTGGCATCGGTGAAGCCGTCGCTTTCGATGCGATAGACATACATCCCGCTTGATAATGCTGAGGCGTCGAATTGTACCTGATGGTTTCCAGGGATCTGCACTTCATTCACCAGCACAGCCACTTCCCTTCCGAGTAAGTCGTATACGCTCAACCGAACAAATTCCGGCTCCTGAATTGTGTAGGATATCGTCGTTACCGGATTAAACGGGTTGGGATAGTTTTGAGCAAGCGCATAGGCAAAAGGCCGTTCGTCTTCCGTACTGGCTCTTGATAGAGGATCGATCGTGATGAGCACGGTGGCTTCATTGGACTCAACAGGTTGTTGAAAGGGGCCCTCTGCTATAAGCGTCCCTTCAACCAGCATGTCCACATCAACCCCACTCAGTTCAAATTCCTCAGCGAAGTTTACCGGTACCTCCGCAGTTAGGGTAGAGTCTTTGATGGTGAGTTGAATCTCAATCGGTGCATCGGTTTCCGTATCGAATTCTTGCGGATCGTCAGGGATTTGTCCGCCGATTAGACCCGACCCATCCAGGTCCACCGTTCCCAACACCTGTACCTTGGTACTGTCCTGCCTGAACAGTCCATCGACAATTTCAGAGGGTTCACTGCGTCGGGATTGATTCAGTTGGAACGCGCCAGGGGCTGCATCTACGGACAAGCGGGCAATGGTCACCAATCCACCGAATCTGAAGTCGAGCTCAAGGGGATCGAGTACCTGCAGGCTCATGTCATAGAGCTGCCCTTGATCGTCGTTAACATACAGGTAGGTTGTTCCTCCGATCCGGCCTTCTGCATCGTCTCCGTCGTCCCCAACAACAGGGATATCGACTTTCATAAAGAACGTCAATAACGACTGCAGGGAGTCTATTTCAAGCACCTGCATAGGGCGGGTTTCGATGCGGTAGGTAAACTCATCAATCCCGTTGAACGAAGGATCCGGCGTGTAGCTGAACGATCCATCCTGGTTGATTACGACTTTTCCGTTGGAAGGCTCTGAAACCAGGACAACCACCAGGGAATCATCAACCAGGACATCGTTTTCAAGAAGCCCTGGGCCAGATATGGTTAGGGAAGAATCGGTGTTGGTATCAAAGAAATCATCCTCAGCACGAAGCATCGATTGTCCGGCGGCAGTCTGGATACAACATGCCAGGACGAATAGTATCATTAAACGCATAAAGTTCAGGGGGCTGATTAGAAATAGCTATTGATGGGGCCGGGGTAGAATGAATGATGGGCGTTACGTATTATCCATTGCGACTGGACTTTGAAGATACGTGGTATTGCTGAAAGCTGCCACACAAATTGTGATTAACCATGAAGAAACTACTCCTGCTACTGTTGTTTGTGCTCCCAATGGCCTGTGAGCAAGAGGCTACTCAGAGTGAACCAATGCAATCAGAGGCCGCCCAGCAAGATCCTGGCGAAACCCAATCGCTGTTTAATGGCGAAGATCTATCGGGCTGGAATATACACGGGACAGAGAAATGGTACGTTGAGAATGGCGAACTGGTCTGTGAGAGCGGCCCCGATGAAGAGTATGGCTACCTGGCTACGGAACAAACATTCAAAGACTTTGATTTGTCGGTCGATTTCAAGCAGGAAGCGAACGGCAACAGCGGCATCTTTTTTAGATCTTCGCTTGAAGGCACAATCATCAGCGGCTGGCAAGTTGAGGTAGCCCCTCCGGGCAATGACTCAGGTGGCGTCTATGAGTCGTATGGCAGAGGGTGGCTGGTACAGCCCGACTCCGTGAAAGACAGCGCCCTGAATATGGGTGAATGGAATACAATGCGAATTCGCGTTGTGGGAGATCACGTACAAACCTGGCTCAACGAAACCCCGATGGTGGACTTTATGGACGAAAAGATTGGCGAAGCCGAAGGATCCATCGCATTGCAGATCCACGACGGCGGAGGCATCAAAGTTCGCTGGAGGAATCTGGTGATTGAGGAGATCTAGCCATCAAATAGTTCCTATTTGATGGGTTTATTGCTTCGCAATCAGTTAGATGGGCATACCCATCTGGGCGATGGTTCGTGCAGGGAAGACGGCACGGGATTACAATGACGGGCTTCGGTTTTATGCGAGTGTAACAAAGGAAGGGGCGTCTTTAGGGTTGACGTTTTCCTTCAAGAGAGCCTTGCAAAAAACTGGACGAGTTGGCTGGAGGGCAGAGAGGCTACAGGTATCAACACCCGTTATCCTATACTAGCTGTTGCTGCGTATATGAGTCATGCATTGATGGGATTAATCAACTGGTGGGTCGATAACCGGTTGTCACAAACACCGGCAGAGATGGATAAACTATTCAGAGGGATGGTACGTGGAGAATTGGTGGGGGATGAAAAATAGGCTCATTTCCACCAGGCAGGGCAAGGCTCAGGACACCCAAAACAAATGCCCCGGCAAGACTCTTCTTGCCGGGGCATGTGCTCGGCCTGAGATCAGGCCCTTATTAGTGTTCATACAAAAGTTCTAGTCGTCATCGTCGTCATCATCGTCGTCGTATGAGGTAGGTGTACATGTTACGTTTTCTCCGGCCTCCCACTCTATATGTAGGAGTGGGGCTTTGGAGGAACTGCCGTCATGGGATTCGGCGGTGCGCTCACCGTTGCCGGTTATAACGAAGGCCATTGCATTACAAGCATCCCAGCCTGGACGATTTACGATTTCCTGGACGATGTGCTTCAACTCTGGCGTACGCTGATCTGAGCCTGCAGCGCCGGTTGAGTTCCATGCAGCGGGTGTCCATGTTGCAGTAGCACTCGTATTGGAACGCCCTGAAATGTTGTAATTGGAAGATGAATATTGGACAGCGTTATCAACATCCTCACCTTTTATTGTTAGTGTGGTTGCATCGTTACCGGTTTCATCTACAGTGAACTGCAGGTAGGCATTGGTAATAACCGCGCCTTGCGGGATCCCGAGATCTCGGAATCGTATGCCTATCAACTGCTGATCTGAACCATCTTCAACTAACTCGAGATCAGAGCTATCTAGATCCACCTTCCCATTCGAAGCCTCCTCTTCTGCGTCATCGTTGTCACTTTTTACTCTCATGTCTAACGAGTAAGCACTCATGTTTGCTTGACTAGGGCCAACCCATACACTCTTGTTGGTTGTTCCTCCTGGGAGGCCGACAACAAAGGTCTTCGCACTGCCGGCAAGTGCATTTCTTACCTGCAGCGGAGTCGCTGAGTTATTCTGGGCAAGATAAAGGGCGGCCGCACCTGAAACGTGCGCTGTAGCCATGGATGTCCCTGTCATGTTCTTTGGATTGCCATTTGGCATGAGAGACAGGATATTGGCGCCAGGCGCAAGAATATCAATTTTGGATCCGTAATTCGAGAAGTTACAGAAGATCCCATTGACGTCGTATGCACCTACAGTGATAACGTCATCTACGTGTGCAGGAGTAATCCCATCAACAGGTTTTCCATGGTTTCCAGCAGCCACAACAAAGACAATTCCTGCATCTGAAGCGGCCTGTATGGCATGATCGAGGGCAGTATACTCGGTGGAACCAATATCTTCACCCAGGCTCATGTTCACGACCATAGGTTTTGACGGATTCGTGAGCTTTATTTGCAAGAGATGTTCGACTGCCGCAATGACAACGGAGACATCTGTACGGCCGTCGTCATTTAGAACTTTATAATTATGAATGCGCGCTCCAGGCGCAATACCCACGATGTTGTCATTGTCATCCACTGCGCCAATGATGCCCGCTATATGAGTACCGTGCCCGTCTTTATCCTTAGCATCGTTCAGTCCTTCCCGGAAATCTCTGCTGTCATATAAAGCCAGGTCATCATTAGGGTCGTCGGATTGCGCTTGAGCAACCCCTGTGTCGAGTACATACACATCCACATCTACGCTCCCGGTGCCGTCTCCCGATACTGCCCAGCTCTGAGTAGCACCGATAGCTGCCACGCTCCAGGGAATTTTCTGGCCTGCATTGCCCGTGGCTCCAGACGATTCTGGTGTGCTCACGTCAAAATCCGGCTCGTACCACATGATGTCTGGATCAGCCTCTAACTGATCGAGAAATGCATTGTAGTCTCCAAGGCCTTCAAGATCTTCAATGGAAATAGCAAAACCATTAAATACGTCCTCGTATTCATAGCGATCTAGTACCTTGTAGCGGTCGAGAATCTTGTAGCGGTCGAGAATCTTGTAGCGATCGAGGACTTTCTGAGGGTCGACTGAGAAAATGATATTGAGGGTTTCACTGTCTTTTTTACCGGCTGTCCCAGTTTTAATGGCTCGGTCAACTAAGTATGAGTGTTTGAATTTGTTAGGCGATACTTGCTCAACGGCTATATCGGTTTCTTCGGTGCTTGTAAGGCTATCGCATCCTTGAAGGAATGCTGGGCTTAGTAAGAGCGCCACTAGGAGGGCCAGGTTGACCCATCGGTTGGGGAGGGCTTTCTTTTTCATTGTCTTTGTACTGATTAAACAGGTGTCGGGGGGAAACAACTGCACACTTGAATCAGCCGGTGTGGGAGGTCCATCATGGGGCAATGGAGGATAAACGGTGGTACTCCGCTTACAAACAAGGACTATGCCAACGCCTCAATAGAGGGTATTTGCACATAAAGGTGGTATAGGGGTGTAGAAAAGAAACCAGGTCAGTGAAATAACCCGAAGGCGTTGAAATCAAGCTTCAGGGCGATGGTAGAGGGTGAACTGGTACTAGATGGGAAGTAGCCGCCTGAGCAATAGCTGTTTGCTTGTAATCTAATTCTTGGCTATTTGTGTCTATGTCATTTTATCCGAATACTCTAAAATCACACGTTGAGTGAGGAGGAAGTAAGTACATGCTTAGGGTAATTTTTATTCTCGTTATTCTTTTCAGTGGTACTGCATGTATCAGCGCTCAGGAGAGGCAAGACCTGTTGAACGAAGATGATAGGAAGTTTATTGATTCTCTGTTTCAAGGCTTTACAGGTGAGGTGCCCGGGGCAACAGTAATGATATCGCGTGGTAAAGATCTTCTCTTCTGCCAGGGCTATGGATTGGCAAATTTGGATACCCAGCGTGCAGCCAATTGTGACACTGCATACCGCGTTGGCTCTGTTTCGAAACAGTTTACAGCTATGGCCATCTTGAAATTGGTGGATGAGGGCCTTCTTGATCTTTCAGATAGTATAGTGGACGTCCTTCCGGGTTTTCCGGAAAGTCGTAGAAAGGTGACAGTTTTTCATTTGTTGACACATCAGTCTGGATTGCCAGGTTATGATCCCCTTACTGTGGACGCTGAAGATATGAGTATAACAGACGCTGATGTCGTTCGATATCTTCAGTCGATCAACACGTCTTATTTTCTCCCTGGAACAGAATACAGATATAGTAACTCGGCATATGCCACCCTCGCCGAAATTGTGGCAACACGAGCTTCCATGTCCTTTTCAGCATTTATGCAGAAGGAGGTGTTTGCCCCTTCGAAAATGTCATCAACTACGCTCTATGCCGACAGTGCAGGTTCTGATGTCCGGGCTCTTGGGTATGCATTTGTAGAAGGCGAATTTGTACTTGATGATCAAAGTCCAGCCAGCGCTATTCAAGGTGATGGATCAATCTACACAACTGCGCGAGACTATTATCGATGGCATATTGCGCTAATTGAAGACCTACTCGTTGCTTCTGAACTGCAAGAGGAAGCCTACCGTCCGCAGAAAGGCACAGGAGGGAGATACGGCTTCGGGTGGTCTTTACCGGAAAGACCACCGCTTAATTTTGTTCAGCATGGTGGTGCAACGGCCGGATTCCTATCCTATACTGCAAGAATTCCGGAATCCAAAATAACCGTGGCCATTTTTACAAATCGTGGTTGGGGTGAAGCCGGATCAACTGTTGATCTCGCCGTTCGAGCTGAAGCGCTCCTTAGTATTGCATCAAATGGCGATCATCCTATGCCGCCGAAAGAATCCTTTTAGTTTGCTTTAAATGGGTAAGCAGTGTGAGGAAGGGCATAAGGCCTCTTGAGGATCAAAGGCCTCTTGAGGATCAATCATTTTCTGGTGGTTTGAAGCCAATTTTTCGCTGAGGAGCAAAAAACCTGTGACGGCGCTCAACGCGATGCAACGAAGAGCATCACAGTTCTGACGGTGCTCAACGCGATGCAACGAAGACCAAAAAAAGTGTGACGGTGCTCAACGCGATGCAACGAAGAGCATCACAGTTCTGACGGTGCTCAACGCGATGCAACGAAGACCAAAAAAAGTGTGACGGTGCTCAACGCGATGCAACGAAGAGCATCACAGTTCTGACGGCGCTCAACGCGATGCATTGAAGACTATCAGAGTTCTGACAGTGCTCAACGCAATGCAATGGGTAAGAAAAAACCTGCGATGGTGCTTAACGCGGTGCTTACTCGTACCTTAGGGACTCAACAGGATCCACATTAGCGGCCTTAAATGCTGGAAACATGCCTGCGAACAAACCGATCAAGGCGAGGATACCAACTGTAACCAGAGAAATCGGTACAGAGATAACCGGGTTAGCCAGGAATTCGGTGGCTCCTTCCTTTGGCATTTGCTGTGCAGCAGTGACCACGGCATAGGAAAAGAGGAGTCCTATTGCCCCGCCGGTGAGAGAGATCAGCAGGGATTCAAAGATAACCTGGGTTTTGATGTGGTATTTACGGGCGCCGAGGGCCAGCTTCACGCCGAACTCCCTCGTGCGTTCTTTTACCGTAACATACATAATATTTGCTACACCAACGCCCGCAAGAAGCAAGGTGAGCCCGCCGATGGCACCGAGGAAGATCTGGATGCCCAGGAATACTTTGGCTCCTTCTTTTTCATTCTCAATAAAGTCCCAGATGCCAAGCGCCCGTTCGTCGTCGGCATGAAATTTATATTTTCGTCCCAGCACCCGGTACAGTTCGCTTTTAACGAAGGGGGCAATGGCTACACTACGTGGACGAATGACCATATGGTCGATATACCGATAGCCATATATGGTTTCAAAGGTTGAAGCAGGGATAATAGCGCGGTTTGCATCAGGACCGTTGTTCATACTTGTTTGCATTTTCTCCTGCATGATGCCAATGACCGTGAAGGGCAGTCCATCGAGTTGGACCTGCTTCCCAATAGGGTCTTCGTCTTCAAAAAGGCGGCCTGCAATTTCATTACCTAAGAAAATCACGCGCCGCTTTTTTAACTCGTCCTGGTTGTTTAAGAATCGACCTCCTTCCGATGCGAACATGCGCCGCATCTCTTCAAAAGCGGGGCTCACACCCTCCATATACGTGGTTGTTTTATTTTGCCCGACTTGTAACGCAACCCCCCAACGGCCATAAGAAATACTGGCCAGGTCAATATCGGGAATACTGCGTTTAACGATATCAAGGTCATCTTTCGTGAAGCGAATGCGCCGTCCTTTATCAAGGCCTTCATAGGGCTTACTGGTTTCCCCACCATACACCTGGAAAATTTTGTCGCCCGCATTGAGTAATCCATCCCGCATAGTTAATCCCAACCCCTCACCAAAAGCAAGCAGCAACACCACCGAGATGGTCCCCCACGTAATCGCAAACATCGTCAAAAAAGCACGCGTCTTTTGCGTTATCAGGTCATTCCAAAATTCTTGAAGCAGTATTTTCCACATGCTGATTCGAAGTTCAAAGTTCAAGGGTCAAAGTTCAAGGTTCGAAGTCCAAGGCTCGACAACGTTGAACCTTGAACTTTGAACCTTGAACTCTAAGTGCGTAAGCACTCTACAGGGTCAAGTTGGGCGGCTTTTCTTGCGGGGAAGAGGCCGGCCAGGAAGGCGATGAAGGAGAGCAGGGCCATGGTGACGCCTGCGACTAACGGGGATAATTCCGGGGTACCAACAAACTCCTGAATAGGGAGCATGCCGATTGCCTGGATAAGCCCCATAGCAAGCAGAAATCCTACTACGGCGCCGATGCCAACAATAATGAAGGTCTCAAAGAAAAACTGGGTGAGTATATCACCCTTACGAGCGCCCACAGATCGTTTGATGCCGATTTCTTTGGTGCGTTCGCGAACGACGACATACATAATGTTTGCAACACCAATGCCGCCGACAGTAAGGGTAAAACTACCAATGATCGCCATAAAGATGTTAAAACCGAGGAAGAAATTCTTCATGAACCGATCTTGCATATTCGTGTCCCAGATGCCGAGGGCATCATCATCATCCGGGTTGAAGCGGTAACGCCGGCCCATTACTTCGAACACACTGCGCTCAACGGCTTCGCTGAGATCGGGATCTACAGGGCGGTAGATAATATTGTTCAAATACCGATTGCCATACATCGCCCTAAATGTAGTTGCAGGGATAAAGACGCGGTCTTTATCACGCGAATAGTAGGACGAGTTCTGTGTTTTTGGCCGCATTACACCGATGACAACAAACGGGGTCTCACCAATCATTACCTGCTCCTCAACGGCCTCTTCACCACCAAAAAGCAAATTCTTGATTTCATCACCCAGCACAACAACGCGCCGGCGTTTTTCCAGGTCGAGGTCGTTGATGAACCGCCCGCCCATCTCAGGAATCACATTACGCATGTCTCCATAAATAGGATGGATGCCTGTGATTGCAGGAGTGGTAACGGACTTTCCTCTGCGGATAGGTGTATTTCGGCCAATATATTCGGGGCTGATATGGCGGATGTCAGGAATCTCGCTCTTGAGCATCGGGACGTCATCCTCTCGTAATCGAATCGGACGGCCATCCGGGAAGCCTTCAAAAGGGAGCGTTGTTTGTCCGCCAAACATCACTACGATGCCATCGCCCATGCCGTGCATGTTTTTGCGGGACTGCTTTTCGAGCCCGACCCCAAACGCCAGCAATACGATCACCGCTACCGTACCCCAGGTGATGCCGAGGATTGTCAGGAAAGTACGGAGCTTCTGAGAACGAAGATCGCTGAAAAGTTGGGAGAGTGTGGTAAGTACGTTCATGCTTTATAAGTAGGCAAGCGACTATTCGATCTCTTTAGGTGGCTTCTCGCGTACACGGGTTCCTTCGTCCAGGCCGTCGACAACCTCAATATTGATGGCGTCACTGAGGCCCGTCTGAATGATTCGCTCCTCGAGCGAATTGTCTGCCAGCAATACATTTACGCGGGCTGTATCGCCGGAGAATTCAATAACGCGCTCTGGGATGAGCAGGGCCTGGTCCCGCTTTTCAATAATAATCTCAGCGTTTGCAGAATATCCTGCTCTAAGAACCACTTCGGTTGGAGGCGCTTCGGGTTGAGCGAGATCCATCTCAGTGGCGCTAACGATCTCGAGCTCAACAGGGAAAACGGTGGAGTTCTCTTCCTTTTCAGCTTTGAGCCAGATTTTGGAAAGTACCGCTTCAACATTGGCATTAGGGAGTGCGCCAATTTTTACGGCTGCGGGCAAGCCTTGATCAAGCCGGCCTACATCGATTTCGTCTACCGTGCCCCGGAAGATGAGATCATCCATGTTCGCCATGGTCATGAGGACGGTACCTTCCTGGAACGAGGTAAGTGGTACAATATTGTCCCCTATTTCGACCATTTTATCGAGAATAAATCCACTGACGGGAGCGCGAACGGTGGATTCAAACGTACCTCTAGAGGTCGATACCTGGCCTTTTCTCAGCAACTGCAGTTCGTCTTTAGCCAACTGAACCTGGAGAACGGCCTCGTTGTAGGAGCGCTCGGCGCGTTCAAAGTCCTGGGTGGCGACGAGTTGTTTATCGTGCAGCGTTTTTTGGCGATTGTATTCGGACTCCAGGTTCTTTACTTCCAACTCCCGGAGTTCGATTTGCCGTTCTGCGTCAACCAGTTCCTGAGGAGTAGGTGTTGGCTTGATTTCGATCAGCGCATCACCTGCTCGTACATAGTCACCCACGTCAGCAAACAAACGCTGGGCAACGCCTGAGAATTGAGATTTTACGCTAACCTCAACACGAGGCTCAATCGTACCAACGGCCAGCGCTTTATCGACGATATCTCCACGCTCAACTACAACGTGAGGAATTTCTTCTTCATCTCCATTTTGGTTGTTCGAGACAAAGTACCAGGAGGCACCGCCTATAGCGATCAAAATGATAATAACGAGGATGATTCTACCAGTGCGCTTCATGCGAAATAAGGGTGGCTTGTTAGAGGTAAGTCGTCAAGAGGGGCACCGGGGCGGTGCGGAGACGATAGTGGAGTCCAGGGGATATACGGATCGATTTTCCCAAGTGTTACGGATGCCTTAAAAAATGCCCCATCTACTCCATCTTTTCATGATGTAAAGGTATTAGGAAAACATAAAATGTGAGAAGGCACTTGCCATTTATAAGTGAGACCCCTATGATTCACGAATCTTTTTTGCCGTGGTGCAGTGCGTTGAGCATACTTACCTGGCTATCTATACCTCCTGTCGTGCCCTACGTGTCCTAACTCTTAGCAGAAATACAGGGCCTTGCAGCTCTCATCGAATTGGGAGGTGTCCCTCGAAATATAGAGTGTTTACATGATGTTATTGGGAGTGTGGTGATCTAGTATCCTAGTATCCCCCTTATTCCCTCCACATTACCCATCTTAGCAGACGTGTAATACGCGCTAGTTGTGTATTTACTTATTAGCTCATGAATACAACGGTAAGCTCTCATAGTATAACCCGGTTACAATTATCACCCTCCGCCCAGCAGCTTCAAGGCTCAAAAAAAATAGGAGTTACTCTCGGTGCTGGAGTGCCGGAAGGGTTTGTAGATTTAGGGATGTTGATTGCCCTTGGGCAACTTCGGATTCCCGTAGCAGCGGTGTCTGGAAGCAGTATAGGCGCTTTATTTGGCGCTCTGTATGCCTCAGGGCTCGATCCAAGGCAAATTAAGGAACTGTTTGGAGAGCGCCTGGAAGATGAAGGTTTTAGACGATTTTTTCTGGAAGCATGGCAAAAGGAGCCGGCCGCTCAAGAGGATTTATCTGATATACTTGCGGATTTATTTGTTGAGTTTGCAGGGTGGGACCCTGATTTCAGGCACTTGAAAATTCCGCTTTTTATTGTCGCTTCTGAGAAAACATCACAAAAGCCTTTAGTTATCCGGCACGGCAGCGTGAAGAATGCACTCAAAGCTGCGCTGCTCAATCCGGCAACGGCAAACCAGGGAGATGGAGCATTGCAAGGCGATCTGTTGCTTGCCGATGGCTCTGTTTTCTCTCCGCTCCCCGCTGACATTCTATACGCTGAGAATTGCGATTTTGTATTCGGTATTCAGGGTAAAGTTATCCAGTCCGACGATGTGCGGGAAATGGCTGTAAGAAAACAGCTGGAGCCGAAGATGTATGAACTGCTCGGATGGGAGTCGAATACCGATATTTCTTTTTCAAAAGTTGGGTGTGATGTCCTGGTCCGGCCACGTATTCCACAAAGCTGGTTGGAATCATCGCTTGAGTTCGAAAACATCGTGGATCGTGGTATCGCGATTACCTATGACGCCATATCGGAAATTGAGCAGGCGGAAGGGGACCTCGATAAAAGTATGATGAGGCGGCAGGCGCGGATAGTAAGGAATGGCACCGATCCATCGAGCCAGGAATTGGATCAGCGTTTTGAAGATGTGATTGCATACCTGAGCGATTTCGATGAGCAGGTAAAGGATCTGACGGACGCTGAATTGATGGATGTTTTTCCATCCTTTACCCGGGTGTTTCAGGTGTTTTGGGATCGTATGATTGTTGAGTATCCAGATACAGAGTCCTTGCGTGCCGTCCTTGCAGATCGTTTCCCGAGGATGGTTGCCGCTGTAAATGACAGCCCGTTTTTCAAACGTTGCCTCGATAAGCCTCAGGGATACGCCGGCGATTATCAGATGATGAATTACGTTTATGATGACACGGTGTTCGAAGCAACGAGCAACCTGGCCAAGCTATTCAATTATTATATCTTCGACAGCCCAGCTGCGAATGCCGTTAAGAATAGAGCGTTTATCATTCACGGCGTCGTCCAACAACGGCTCGCAGAACTAGGAAAGCTGGACATTGCAAGCATTGCCTGTGGGCCAGCGAGGGAGGTGCCTACTACGCTTCATTTAATCGAAGGCATGCCCGGTCCTATTCATTGGACCTTGCTGGATCAGGATGAAGATGCTATGGCGTATGCAAAAGCATCTATTCCCTCTTCGGACCGGTTGACGACCACGTTTATCAACGCAGGCGTCTTAGATCTGGTACGGAAGCGCGTTGATTTGGGTGAGAAGGACATTATCTATTCACTGGGCCTTTTTGATTACCTGGCAGACAAGGTAGCCATCAAAGTAATTGCCGCTTTGTACGAAAACTTGAAGCCGGGCGGCATCATGCTCATCGGTAACTTTGCAGACCATATTATTCGGCCCATTATGGAAGCAGCCATGGATTGGCATCTCATTTACAGAACCCATGAGGATTGCATGAGATTGGCTGAGTCCGGTGCTCCAGGCGCGCAGCATTATGTGATGAGTGAGCCTGCGGGTGTGAACCTGGTGATTGTGATTTCTAAGCCGCTCCGTTAGCTGCTGGCGCCTACGCCCTGGTAAATTCGCTTACTTAAGTACATAGAACCTAGATAGTATGAGGATCGATAAAAAAATACAGGACACCATTGTACTCCTTTCATTGGAAGGGAATCTATTCGGCGGACCGCAGTCCACTGCGTTGTGCACCATGTTTGAAGAGGTATTAAACGGGGAGAACAAGAAGGTTGTCCTTGATGTGTCTGGCCTTTCCTGGTTGAGTATCGCTGGTACAGGCCTCTTAGTGAGTGCATTAACCTCGTTTAGAAATCGGGGAGGGGATCTAAAGCTTTTTGGTGCAACGCAAGATGTAAAAGATCAGCTCAGGAGGTCGAGTTTTGATTCCATATTCGAGCACTACGATCAGTTAGAAACAGCCATAGCTGCGTATTAATTTGGAAGGCAGGGCTTTACATATTCTCAAGATCCTGATCGTTGAGGACGATCACGCAGACTATGGTGCGCTGGAGCTCCTCCTGCAAAAATCGCAGGAGTGGCTACCTCAAATCGAATGGGCGCGTGATTATGAAGAGGGGTGCAAAAAAATCAAGCAGGATGCCCACGACATCTATTTGATCGATTATAAATTAGGGCCTAAAACAGGGCATGATCTGCTCACGTTGGCTAGGTCGGAAGGCATTGACAAACCCTCCATTGTGCTCACTAACTTACACAATGACAATGTTGAGGAAAGCCTGACGGCCGCGGGGGCTTTTGATATTCTGGAAAAGACAGGGCTAACAACCCAAATACTGGAGCGATCCATCCGGTATGCCTTACGGGATTATGCGACGTCGAATAGATTAAAGTCGCACGAAAATGAGCTCGTTCAAATCAAAGAAAAACTGGATCAGCTCACAGAGATAAGCGCTCAAAATCAACTTCCGCCTCTGGCTCAGGTCATTCATGCCAATCGCATTCCTGAAGGCACCCTGGTTGATAATTACGTCGTGCATTATCCTATCGGCCGTGGAGGAATGGGCACGGTTTATCTAGGGGAACACGTCCGCTTGAAGCGCAACGTAGCGCTGAAGTTTTTAGTGGGCCAGGTGGAAGAATATGAGGAGGTGAGTAAACGGTTTGAACGGGAAGCGCTGGCTGTTTCAGCCATTAATCATCCCAATATTATTACTATCTACGACGTGGATCAGTGGGAAGGAACGCCCTACATTGCAATGGAATACGTAGACGGTGCTTCGTTGCGATCGCTCTTCGCGGATAAAAAACCATTGCCGCGGGAGTTTGCCGTAAACTTACAATACCAATTAGCCCGGGGGCTATTGCACACGCATAAGGCCTCTATAGTTCATCGAGATATCAAGCCGACTAATATCATTATCGATAAAAACGGCTACTTGAAAGTGCTCGATTTTGGCCTGGCTAAGTTGCTGGACGCCTCTCGTATCACGCGATCTGAGCATACGCTTGGAACAGCTCATTACGTAGCGCCCGAAATGTTTTTAGGAGATGAGGTAGATTTCCGGGCGGATATCTGGAGTGCTGGTGTAATGATGTACCAAATGCTTACAGGCAAAAAACCGTTTGGGGAAAATAACTTGCACCGGGTGATGTATTCGGTAATCAACAAAGATCCTGAACCACTCGCAACGCACGATCCCTCTATTCCAACAGCATTTCAGTATATCATCGATAAATGCCTCGCAAAAAAACCAGAAGATCGATACCACTCGTTCCGCATAATGATCGATGAACTGGTGGAAATAGCACGAACCTTCGAAGAAGGAGTAGAGGTTCTGTGGGAGGGGTATGCGGCGGTGTTTTTGGAGGGGGTGGGGGTTTAGAGTTCAAAGTTCTAGGTTCAAAGTTCAAGGTTGTTGAACTTTCAACTCAAAACCTTGAACTTTGAACGTTGAACTTTGAACGTTAAAAGATGAAACTACTCTCTATTGCCTGTATCTGCCTATTCGTTTGGGGATGTGCTGAACCCACTACATCCCCTAATTTCCTGTTCTACATTGCTGACGACATGTCTCCTTTTACGGAGATTCAAGACATTCCGGCTTTTCTTGGTGTGGAAGATAGAGGGGTGTCGTTTGTAAATGGGTTTACGAATGCGCCGTCCTGTACGCCGGCCCGGGGTGTGATTCTTACTGGGCAGCATCTCTGGGATTTGAAGGAGGGAGGCACCCTGTTTGGGGCCTTACCCGTGGAATTGCCCGTTTTTCCTTTGCTACTGGAAGAGGCGGGCTACACAGTGGGGCATACAGGGAAAGCCTGGGGGCCTGGCAGCTTAAAGGCGGGAGGTTACGAGGAAGGGGCCAATCCAGTTGGTACACCCTATCAATCGATCAAGTTGGATCCGGCACCGGATGGCATGTCGTCGACGGATTACGCGGCCAATTTTGAAGCGTTCATGGCAGATAGGAATGAAGCGAAGCCTTTTTTCTTCTGGTACGGGTCGTTCGAACCGCATCGGCGCTTCAGGTGGGAGCAGGGCGTGGAAGCGGGTAAGAAGCTGGATGATGTAGATGTCCCTCCATCCATGCTGGACAATGACGTGATGCGAAACGATATCCTGGATTACGATATCGAAGTGGAGCATGCAGACGAACACCTGGAAAGGATGATCGCCCATCTGGAGGAATCAGGTGAGCTTGACAACACCATCATTATCGTCACATCGGATCACGGGATGGCTTTCCCGAGGGCCAAGGCCACCGGGTTATATGATGATGCAACGCATATACCGCTCGTGTTTGCCGGTCCCGGTATCGAAGGACGTGGCCGCGAAATAACAGATTTTGCCACCCTTATGGATGTGCCGGCGACGATTCTGGACCTGGCTGGTGTACCGATTCCAGACGCGATGGCAGGAAGAAGTTTGGTACCTCAACTGCAAGCATCGGCATCAGGACGGATCGATGCCTCGCGCAATTTCATGGTGTCTGCCCTGGAGCGCCACACACTGGCACGTCCCGATGACCTCGGGTACCCGATGCGGGCGATTCGAACTGATGATTATCTCCTTGTTCACAACTACGAGCCCGACCGATGGCCGGCCGGTGATCCCGACTTTGAGTCGGTACACCAGGGTATCTTTGGGGATATCGATACCAGTCCGGCGAAAGCCTATTTGATCGAGCACCAGGAAGATCCTGAGGTAGCACCCTATTTTGAGTGGGCCATGGGCCAGCGGCCTGAGTTCGAACTGTTCGATCTCGCCTCCGACCCCCATCAGCTAAACAGTCTCGCCAATGACCCAGACTTCGCTTCCATCAGGGATAGCCTTAATACCCAGCTGAATGCCTATCTGGAGCAGTACCAGGACCCCCGTTTCTTCGGCAGGTCCCCCTGGGACCAAAACCCGTACTACTTCGAAACCTATCACCTCCGTGCAGCCGACGCCGATCCCGATCGGTGGACGCTTAATTGAAGTAAGCCAGCTCGCTTTGCGTAAATGATTTCGCTACGTCGCTATCATTTTTATGGAACAGCGCAATGTCGAAATACTGAAAAGCGCCTGATCCTATGTAGTTATGTAGATGATAGACTTGCTCACTACCGAGAGGGACCGACGTCACAAATCGGCCGTAGTTGTCATAAAAGACAGCATCTGAATAGCCTATTTCATGTAGCCAGTTCAGTGTGTCGATCCCTTTTTCTCCTTCTTTTTCAAATAAGGTGCGGTCGTACTCAATGAACAATACAGGGGCATCCTGCATCAGTAGGTCGCCGGCTCCTCTCAGAACTTTTAAGTCGAATCCGTCAGTGTCGATCTTTAGTAGCTTTATGCCTTTAGGGATAATGCCACTCGATACGATTTCGTCGAGCGTATTGATCGTTATTGCTGCCCCCCCCTCAATTTGAGATAGATTGGTTGTGCCAGCATGGGTATGCACCTGGGCTGATATTTTTTCCTGTTTTTCGCCGACATAGGCTTTTAATAGATGCAGATCAGTAAAGATAGGTGCATTCTTTTCCAGGATTTTGAAGTACCGATCGTCACCCTCAATGCACACAATGGGATAGTGCGCCTGAGTTCTGCATATGGCAACAGTATCTCCTACATTAGCGCCTACATCGATCATTACCATTTTGGAATATTTCTGGTGAACGCGCTGCCCTAATCGGCCAACGTTGGTCGCATAATGAGCAAGGTTCTGGAGGTAATGCGGCAAGGCATGCGTTTCGTCGAACCAGAGGTCGAAATTGCCAATTCGACACTTGATCAGTTTGCTGGAAACCGTGGTGTGACTGGGTTGAATCTTTTTGATTCTGTAGCCGGCCCTGTTGAATACGAATTTAACGGCTTGTTTCATCATGATCGGTCTCGATTAGGTTAGTGTGAGGGTCCTCTTGCTTTTGCGGGCATTCGTGATTGCATTTAGCCAGGCCATCTCCCAATTCTGCAGATTGAAGATGCTGGCTACCTGGGTGTATTGTTTGTCTGATACAGCCTGCCAGGTGTCCATGACCTCGTTCATTTGTGTTGCCATATCCTCTGCGTCGGTAGATGACTTCACTGTAGGAAGATCGCGGAGACCGGCGATGTCAGTTGAGATGCAGGGCGTTTTACATGCCATCGATTCTAGTGCGCTCAGTGATGTGCCTTCGAGGGCAAGCGTTGGTACAAGAGTCAGCTTGGCCGTGTTGTAGTGATCGACCAACTCATTCCAGGGGACCGGCCCCAGGAAATGAACCGCGTCGTTTAATTTAAGCCGGTCGACGAGTTGTTTGCATCGCTGGTAGTATTCCCAGTTTTCTTGGAAAAATCCGGCGATGTGCAAACGAAAATCCGGGTTGTCTTTTTGGAAATGTGAAAAGGCTTCGATCGCCAGGTGAATACCCCGCTCCCATCGGACCGTTCGGGGTACCAAGACGACGTTCTCTCGGTCCATTCCTTTGTCATGAAACTGCCTTGTGTTCACGCAATTTGGAATGAACCATACATTTTTTTCTATTTCTTCGAAGTACCGGGTAGCTGGATCAACAGATACCCCTATTTTCTGCAAAAAATGGCTATCGTTGGCTACGATGTGTGGACGGTTTTTGCCGCATAATAAAGCAGCCCGAACGCGATTTTTGTCGACGCGTGTTGTTGCAGGTTCGTGCCAATCTACCCCATGTGAAACCACGATTACATTCTTGTGCCACTTGAGAGCAGGATAATGGTAGGGGTAGTGAGAAATGACAACGTCGTGTGACGATATGGATTTTTTGTAGAACCGGAGTTTGAAATTCAGCAAGGAAAAGCTATCTATGTATCGATTCAGTTTCGGTATATGAAACATCATCGTGACGTTATCCTGGTGGATCCCCGGTTTATAGGGTTGAAAAACGGTGCAGTGATGCTGATTTTTTGCCAGGATTTTGTTCAAGTTTTCTATGTACGTCTGCTGCCCTCCTGTAATAGGGAGGTAGTGCATCGTGACCTGAGCAATTTTCATTATGCTAAGCCTTATTTTCGAATGAGGTGAACGTGAGATTCAAACAGACCAAGTAAATTGTCAGATTTAGTTGGTTGTTCTTAATTGAATTGTAATCCGGGGAGGTTGGGGCGTCGGAAATGTGTGCTTACCCCTTAAGCTATGCGTCCGCTAAGAATTGCTTGGACGACGCGTGGTTATAATCCACCTTAGCGCAAAAGATCCATAAGAAAAATAGAATGAAAGGTATCTATATAATTACTGCGATACTTCTGCTTACCACCTGTGAGATCCATACTCAGTCGCGGTGGGATATTCCTGTTAGCCTGGCTACCAATGCAGCTTATTTCGAGAAACAGGTGTTGTTGAGAGACACAACAGATCCCATGGAATTGGCTGTTGCAGCAGATGGGCGAGTATTTGTGGTTGAACGAGGGGGAGCAATTCATATGTGGGAGCCTGAATGGGGGGAACGCAGCATGATCGGGTACATTCCTGTCTATATGATGATCGAGGATGGCATGCTTGGGCTCGCGTTGGATCCTGACTTCATGGATAATGGCTGGATGTATGTATTTTATGCGCCGGCTGATGGCGGCGACTCACGATTATCCCGATTGACCTTTGATGGAGAAACCATAGATCCAGGGTCTGAGCGAATTCTTTTGGAGGTGCCGATGCAACGCGAAGTGTGTTGCCATGCTTCTGGCTCGATCGCCTTTGGTCCGGACGGCACCTTGTACCTGTCTGTAGGAGATAACACCGATCATATTGATACGGCCGGCGGACCCATCGACGAGCGCCCTGGCCATATTAATGAAGACGGCCAATATACCGCAGCAAACACCAACGACTTGAGAGGCAAAATCCTGCGCATCAGGCCAGAGGCGGACGGGACGTACTCTATTCCTGAAGGCAATCTGTTTGACGGCGATTCGATGCATAGGCCTGAGATCTATATCATGGGCTTGCGCAATGCGTTTCGTATTGCTGTTGATCAAGAAACCGGCTGGTTGTACTTCGCTGATGTGGGTAGCGGTGATCCACCCAATGAACGGGGGGATTGGGGATGGGATGAGTTTAACCAGGCACGAGGACCAGGGAATTATGGGTGGCCCTATCTAACAGGGAATAACAGTCCGTACAGGGACTACAACTACGACACTGGAGAAGTGGGTGACCCCTTCGATCCGGTAGCGTTGATCAATGATTCGCCCAACAATACGGGAGCGCGTGAACTGCCTCCGGCTCAGCCGGCGATGATCTGGTACACGTTTGGTGAATCGGATCGTTTTCCTGAGCTGGGCGCGGGTGGGGTCAATCCCATGTCCGGTCCGGTCTATCGAAGGGCCAGGACGCACCAGGATTATGCATTGCCCGACTACTATGTCGGCAAACATTTCATTTATGATTGGATGCGAAACTGGGTACAGGTTGTCTCTCTGGATGAGAACGGGGATTTTGCATCCATAGAGCCATTCCTGCCCGGAATGGAGTTCGCACGGCCCATGGATATGGAAATGGGACCGGATGGGGCCTTGTATGTGATTGAATGGGGGAACGGCTTTTGGGGGAGCAACCGGGATGCGCAAGTAGTGCGTGTCGTGTATCAAGGCGAAGGCACACTTGTGGCCGATTACCCTCAGGTAGTTGAAGTACCTATGGGGATCGGGTTTGATCATCCTGCTTCTGGGTCATTTTTTGAGTACGATGATCCGATCGCTTATAAAGCAACTATAGAAGGCCTGGGAGATCCCGGAAGCGGTATTGACTCAGCGTGGGTGCGCGTGTTTGCCGGGTACGATACCAATCGATTTTTGCTCGATACATTTACTGAGCTTGAAGGCGAATTTACTGTGAGCAGAGCCTTTACCCATATTCCCGATCTTCATTTTATAGACCGGTTTGCCGTTATAGAGGCGTGTGTATTACGTGATAGGAAGGAGGAGTGCAATGAGAATAAGTTGTATCCCTACCGGATGGAAGCAGAGCACCAGCGGGGCTCAAAACAAGCTAGCCGGAAAACATATGGTATTGCTCCTGCAGAACGAGCCTTCCCCGAAACGCAGCTTACCGTCATGCAGATACGCAACGAAGGTAGGTTGCACTATTCGATGTTACAATTGGAAGAGGTGTCATCGGTAACAGTGAGATATAAACCGATCAATACAGGGAGCCTTACTTTTACCCATTACTCCACGGTGTCAGATCGCCGGGAATTTGCATCGATAGACCTGGGTAGCCCTGAGGGAAAAAAGCTATCCACCTTGCCTCAAGCGAGGGTGTTGGATCAGTTAGAAGCGAACGGACAGGGGCACTTGCTTAGAGTTGCCAGCCGTCCAGCCTATGAAGGGTGGTACGAGGTAACCCTATCTATGGAGGTGATGAACAATAGGAGTACCCTATTGATTGAAGCAACTGGTGCGTCTGATGACGTGTTGGTCGAAATCGATTGGTTAGAGTTTACGCCTTGATGATGAAAAACTGGACAGTTAAGCCAACGATACGCTATCTCCCTGCGGTCATTGCGATTGGTATCGCATTGGGCGTGGCGTCTCATGCGATTGGGTTTGAGAGCGGGTTGGTCGAGTCCGTGATTTTGCACATGATCACCGCGTTGCTGATCGGGAGTGGGTTGATATTCGTGGTGACGAATGCTGACCTGGTAAGCCCGGAGTCATCCGAAAGCATACGGTCTGTCATCTTTGGCTTGCTGTTTATGGTAATCGGTGTGGTAGCCGCAGAAATAGAAGTAGGCCTCCGAACCGTTTTTTTTGGAAACGGATCGTATCAGCCTTTCGCAGGGGAGGGCATTTACCTCTTTGATGCGATCATTGCTATTATTCTAGGCTTTGGTATGTTTACTACACTGAGAAATGCGGTTAAGCCTGATGAGTCAGCAGGGAAGGATCCTGCCGAACACCTGGAGCCCTTATCGACCCTTCCTGTGAAAAAGGGCGACTCCATCCACCTGTTGCCGCTAGGCTCGGTTTGTCTGCTGGAGGCTGCCGATAAGTATGCCTATGTATACAACACGGCCGGCGAGAAGTACCTATGCGATTATTCCCTGGCCCAACTCGAAAACCGGTTACCAAGATCCTTCGAGCGTATCCACCGGAGCCATATAGTGAATGTGGAACACATCACTACCATTCAGGCCTTTGATAAAAAACGGTATACGCTTTCGTTCTCGTCCAACGCGGTGCCGGCTGTGAGGAGTAGTGCCGGGTATCAAGAGAAGGTGCGGGGGATGATAAAGATATAGGCTAGTTTAGCGCTTTCACCGAAGTAACAAGTTCTATAGATAGGTGTCCATGAACTCGCGAGGTGAGAGAATAGTGACTTCACTGATCTTATTGGCAATATTCAGGAGATCTTTATCTCCAGTGACCAAGACTTGAGCTTTACCTTCAATTGCCGAAGCAAGTACCCACTGATCATCAGGATCTTCTTCAGGTAAATGATATGGATTGAGGGGTTGGGCAATAACCTCATTTTCCCTCAGTTCTGCATCAAAGGTTTCTACATCCGTTTCTTCAATACTGAACTTTTGTAGAAGCATTTTCCTAGTCTCTTCCAATACATACTCCCCAACTATTAATTCAAATTCCTCAAGTACAGCATGCATCAAACGATCACATATTCCTCCTTCCCATAAAAGTGCACTTATTATGACATTGGTATCAAGAAATACCCTCATGAAATGTCGCCAAGAAGATCCTCTTCACTACTGTATCCTGCTTTTTCTGCGGCACCAGAAACCTTTTTTTGGATCTTTTTATATCGAAAGAGCTTCAGCTTTCTACGAATTGCGTCTTCAACTGCTTCCTTCGCTGTTACTCCTGTTTGGGTACAAAACTCCTCAAGGTCTTTTTCCAGTTTCTCGTCGAGACTAAGTGAAATCGTCATAGAATGTCACCTTTGATTGAAGTACTATAGGAATATACGATAAAAGAGATGCGTAAAGTTTCCTAATGTACGCCTGTCCTCTTTACATTATATAGACGCCAATCCTAACACAACATAACCTTTGTTTTGAAGAATTGTGTTTTTTGCTAGATCGAATGAATCACAAGGGTGTTCGTTTCTGGCTCTAGAGGGTGTATTCACGAACCCACGGGGTGTATTCACTCCTTTCTAATAGGAATAGGCAGCGTTTAGGGGCATGTTTACTTCGAATTCCAAATAAACCAGAAAGTGAATCTGAGGTATCGAACATGCACGAAATCAATATTTTTATTCACGTAGTTACCGGCGTTTTGGCGCTGCTTGTGGGGATTGTTTCTTATGCCTCTCAGAAGGGAGGGAAGCGGCATGTGCTGTCTGGGCGCGTCTTTCTTGGGCTGATGGCTTTTGTGCTCGTTACTGCAGCCATTGGTGTGATCTTTTACCGGGATCGCCCCTTTCTGGCCTTGCTGACCATCCAAAGTTTTTACATGGCCGCTACCGGGTACCGGGCTACGTTTTACAAGACCAATGGGCCTGGACGAATTGATTTACTCCTTGTGTTAGGTCTGGTTGGGTGCGGGCTTGCCTTTGTGTGGAGCTTGCATCAAGCCAACATCCTGTGGTCGAACGCCGTTGTCTACTACACCCTGGGAGCCCTCTTTACCGTTGGACTTTATGATGTGCTGCGAATCGCGAAGGTATTTAACTGGCGAAATGCCTGGGTGCCTGAGCACTTCCTGAAGATGACGTCAGCCTACGGTGCGCTGTTCTCGGCTGGCTTGGGTACGGTACTGCCTGACCTCGGTCCCTACACCCAAATTATCCCGGCTATGGTGGCTACCTGGTTGTTGATCGGGGTTGCGTGGAGGTATAGGAAGTTGTTTAGGGGTACGGAAGTGAATATGGCCCCCAACGCAAGCTGATCTGAAGCGATTTGGGTGCTTTCACACTATTCCAACATCGTAAATCAGACAACTATATAGCACAAACCGGACATTATAGAATTCGCTTACACATGTCCGGTTTGTGATGCATATCATTCGATAGAATTCCTCTGAGAGATGGCCCCCATCTTAATCAGGTCTCTTGGTGTGCCCTCACATCTATCATTTATTCTTCAGAGGTTTATATGAAATCGAATCAAACACTCTTACTGGTATTCCTGTTAATTTTTATTGGCTGTTCTGATCAGTCTATCGTAGAATCGAATGAGGCTACGCCTTCCGATATAGCTATCATGTCTGGCAGTTCACAAACACATGGATCTACGGCAAAGCTCCTTGCTAGCGGTTCGGTGGTAGAGGTTCCTGCAGGTTCTGTGGATGCTCTTGCTGATGCCATAGCGTCTGCTGGATCGGGAGGGGTTGTGCTTCTCAAGTCTGGAGAGCATCACGAGTCAGGTACTGTAGAGGTTAATCATACCGTTTCGATAGTTGGCGAAAGTGGTGCTACGCTGTATGTAGATACACAGCCAACAACGCAGGCAGGTAAGATTAATCCTGGTCTTTATGTTCGCAATGCGTCGTATGTACTCATCCGTGGCCTTGAAATCTTGCCCAAGGGAGATACGGGGGGTACGGCAGTTTATACGGAAAATGCACCGTATGCGCTTCTCGAACAGAATACGATTCGAGATCATGAATTTGGAATTGTCATTCAGCAAGGAGACCGAACTAAAATTCGAGCTAATACGATTGTTGGTTCTTCGGGGTGGTTAACCGGAGATTTGCCCGTTGTTGATGGCATCGACATCATAAACGGTGATTTTGTAGAGATATCCGATAATACAGTGTCGAACACGGTGTTTGGCATCTTTGCAACTGACCGTAAGGGGCTGCTCACTGATAACGAAACCTATGGTAATTTTATCGGGGTTATTCTATGTAATATCCCGAATGAAATCATAGAGCCCGGTGGCAGCGTAATCGGTTCTGAACAAAGTGGCACTAAATGGATCGTTCGAACCAATCACTCACATGATAACTTCGATATCGGATTCCTTGTTGTAGATGGAGCCAACGAAAATCTGCTCGTTAATAATCGTGGAGGTAACAATGGCAGGTATGATATCGAACTCGCCGGAGATACAGAACGGTTTGGTTTTTTTACACCTACCTCGTTTAAAAACAAGGTAAATGCAGGCTTCGTCACGGATATAACTGTCAAAGATTGCGGCCTGGACAGTGAAGTAAATGGGGGCATCCCTATCGATACGTCCAGCGACCCTTGTTCCTAAATTGAGGGTTTGAATGATATTTGACAGGGGATTGCTTCCAGCGGGGTAATCCCCTGTCTCATCTGATTCTTTAGATAATAAACAAGCGGATCAAGACGTTGCCCTATGTTTTTCTCTCCATTGATATCTACTTTAGTTAATCATCTGTAAAGATATCTCCGGTCCCCATGGTATGAGAAGACTCCTTCGAAATTCGTATCTGCTTAGCGTTTTTGTCTTTTTTACAACATCCTTAAAGGCTCAGCCTATTGAGCGATTTATTGATCGCATTACTGAAGAAGATGGGCTTTCCCATCCTTCAGTGTATGATGTTGTACAAGACCATGATGGTTTTTTATGGATAGGCACTGAGGATGGGCTCAATAGATATGATGGATATGAGTTTGTCTCATATTTCCATGATCCTGAAGACTCTACCACGCTGTCAAGCAGCTCCATTCATATGCTTGATATTGATCATAATGGAAACATATGGATGGGTACAGTCCGCGGCGGTGTGAATCGATTAAATCCTCGCACTGGAGAAATTACTCGCTTTATGCATGACCCGAAGGATTCCACCTCTTTGAGTAATGACGCAACGGGTGTTGTTATCGTGGATCGGGAAGGAACGGTATGGATTGGTACTCCACATGGGCTTAATCGCTTCGATCCATCAACTGAGAGCTTCAAGCGATATTATCACGATCCCGATGACGAAGGATCAATCAGCAATGATTTCATCACTTCTTTTCATGTAGACGCACAGGATAACCTGTGGATAGGAACAGGGTTTACGTTTAGCAGGGCCGATTATCCTGGAGAAGGAGGGCTAAATAGGTGGAATAAGGATACAGACTCCTTTACCAGGTATGTACATAACCCGAACGATACATTGTCACTGTTTGATAATGTGATTTGGGCAATTCATGAAGACCATAAGGGGACGCTTTGGGCTGCTGGAAGAGGCAGTTCTCTTCAGTATCTGGACCCTGCGAAAGACCGGTTTATTCGATGGTATCCTTCCAAAGAAACAGAGCAGCTATTGACGCAGCAAGAATTCCTGGAAACAGATGGAGGAAATCCTTTTGGATTCACGATAACCGATATCGTTGAAGATCTTCATGGCGACTTATGGATGGGCACGTTCTTTAACGGGTTGGTACAGTTCGACGACAGTAGAAAAACGCTACGTTCATATAAGAATAAAAAATACGATCCGCGGAGCCTGGGTGACAATCGAGTGATCTTTATGTACAAGGATCGCCAGGATATCGTATGGGCTGCAACAATGAACGGGTTGAGTAAAATTCATCCTTATGCAGGCTCATTTAAAAGCATTACAACCGAAGATATTGGGGTTGGCAATGGGCTTGTAAACAGCTTACTAGCGGATTCGGATGGGCACGTCTGGTTAAGCGCCAATAATCAACTGGCAAAACACGACCCGTCTACCAACACAACACAATCTTATGATCTTGCTTCTGTTAGCCCGATAAAAAATGCACAAGGCTCATTGCCGATCATCTACAAAGATAGCCAGGGTACAATCTGGTATGTATCTGGAAAAGGACTTTTTACAAAGGCATCTAATGAAACCGCATTCAAAAGTTATCTACTAGATACTTCTCATCTGTATAGCTTGAATGTGTTTGCCATTGTAGAGGATACTTCTGGGCGCTTGTGGTTCGGTACATCTGCTGGCGCTGTGTATAAAGAGCCTGATTCAGAAGAGCTCATATTTATTCAGCCTCGTTATCCGGGTAACTCACACGTGGACTCTACAGAGACGGTACTGGTCTATGATATTATTCAGGACGTATCTGATCCAAGTATATACTGGTTTGCTTCTCCTAATGGGCTCTTTCAATATGATAGCCGGTCATCCAAGTTGGACTTTTTTCTAGACGGAATCGACATCATGGATCTGTATGATGATGGGAACGGGCGGATTTGGGCGGCCTCATATAATACAGGGCTCTACGCATTTGAGAAAGCGGCCATGACGGTTGTCCAGTATAACACAGACAACGGATTATCTACCGAACGAACTACAGCAGTACTGGGAGATAAACGGGGCAGAATTTGGGTCTCTACCATGAATGCATTATCCATGGTAGATCCAGAGAACAATACAGTTCAAAATTATGGCTCTTCTTCGGGGATGTATACAAGCCGGTTTAATTACAAAAGTGCTTTTAAGTCAGAGGAAGGTCTTATGTACTTTGGGGGAGACAATGGGTACCTGATCTTTAACCCTAATACGTTCGATATTAATCCACATCCGCCGGAGGTCGTCTCTACTGAAGTTCGAGTCAATGACAGGGTCCTCGTAAACGCTGAAAAAGCCGAATTTAACCTGGGTCTAAAGCACGATGAAAACGACATTTTCATAGCCTTTGCAGGAATCCACCTTGATCGTCCTCAGGAAAATCAGTACATGTATAAACTAGAAGGCTATGACGATCAATGGAAAGGACCCACAGCGATTAGGTCCGTAAACTTTACGAATCTATCCCCGGGTGGGTATGCTGTAAAAGTAAAGGCATCGAACGCTGATGGCGTTTGGAGTGAGGAAAAGTCTCTGGTCCAAATGACGATTGCCCCTCCATGGTGGCGCACTATGTGGGCCTATTCCTTGTTTGCTCTGGCAGGTATAGGGCTCATGTATAGTGCAAATCGGATGCAACGGGCACGGCAGATTCGGGAATCCGAAAATCGGTCCCGAATTCGGGAAGCGCAGATGAAAGCGAAGCATGCTGAAGCGCAGCATAAGTTGCTTGCTGACCTGGACCTGGTAAAGTCTCGGTTTTTCGCCAATATATCTCATGAGTTCAGGACCCCTCTCACTCTCCTGTTGGGGCCTATTCGGGATGCGCTAGAAGGGCAGTATGATCCTGATGAGAAACGGTGGCACCAGCAATTGGGAATGATGGAGCGAAACGCGTCTAAGTTGCTTCAGTTGATTAACCAGTTGTTGGATCTGAGTAGGCTTGAGTCTGGCCAAATGGTTCTAAGTCTACAGCAAAAAGACATGGTCTCTTTTGTACGCCGCGTTGCTATGTCTTTCTCTTCTTTGGCTGAACGCAAGGCCATACAGTTCAAGAAATCATTTCCTCAGGAGCCGGCTTATCTATATTTCGATGTGGACAAAATGGAAATTGTTGTGTCCAATTTGCTGTCGAATGCGTTCAAGTTTACTGAGAATCAAGGAAAAATCTTTGTGGAAGTTGCATTGACTTCGATCCACGCAATTATCACTGTGAAAGATACTGGCAAGGGGATACCAGAGGACGATCTGGCCCATGTATTTGACCGGTTTTATCAGGCGGATAACTCAGCAACCAGACGCCATGAAGGGACGGGCATAGGGTTGTCCCTTTCGAAAGAGTTGGTTGAATTACACGGAGGTAGTATTCACGTTGAAAGCACGGTTGGATTCGGTTCTACATTTAAGGTGCAAATTCCTCGCACATTGATGCCACAATCCCCGGAATCTGATTCGATTGTAGTGGATCAAGAGACCCATTTTGACGAGGAAAGCTGGTATGAAGGATCAAATGTTGAATTGGCTAAAGACTATGAGCTTTCTACTTCTGACTCGGGGGCTCCGTTGATCCTTGTTGTGGAAGACAATGATGATGTACGCGCTTATTTGCGTTTAAATCTTGGTGCGCACTATCACGTGGAGGAAGCGCGTGACGGAATGGAAGGATTGGAGAAGATGCAGGAGAAGGCTCCTGATCTGGTAATTAGCGATGTAATGATGCCGCGAATGGGAGGCTTTGAGTTTTGTGAGCGAATAAAAGCCGACAAAAAATTTAATCACATCCCGGTATTACTCCTGACGGCCCGCTCGGCTGAGGCTGATAAATTAGAGGGGTTAAAAAGCGGAGCTGATGACTACCTGATGAAGCCTTTTAATACACGCGAACTCATGGTGCGCGTTGAGAACTTGATCACCATTCGGGGTACGCTTAAAGAAAAGTTTGTTGGGACCGTTCTTGTAGGGCCGGAAGAAATTGAAGTGCCAGCTGCTGAGGCGGTGTTCTTAGATAACGTCCGGCGTGTTGTCGAAGAAAACATGCACAACGATTCGTTCACGGTAGAGTATTTAGCAGGCGAAGTGGCGCTGAGTCCCCGTCAACTGCAACGGAGGCTGCGAGCGAGCACCAATCTATCTGCATCAGGATACATTCGTTCTATGCGCCTTAAAAAGGCCGCTCAATTGTTGGGGCAAGAGTGGGGTAATGTGTCCGAGGTTGCACACGCTGTTGGATTCAGAAGTGTACCTCATTTCTCGCGGCTGTTTAAGCAGGTGTATGGCGTATTGCCCTCCCAGTATTTGGAGAGCCTGGACGAGTAATCTCCCATTTTTGGAGAGCCTGGACGAGTAATCTCCTATTCTTGAATGCTCTTGATATAAGTAGTTAGACCTGTTTCTTTAGCCATCTTTTCCCGAAGGAGTTTATCAGCGCTTGCCAGGATCAAAGCCTTGGCGTGCCCTCAGGAAGCGAAAAGTTACATAAAATTTGATTCCATTCTCTTGCTATGCAATCGTTATAAATGCACGTGAAATGTGATGACCAGGGGCATCTGATGCGCTTAGTTTGATGCCCATCAGACAGCAAGTACCCCTCTATTGGTCTGCAGGCATCACACATCATTCACTAACATTAAACGAAGTAAGAAATGAAAACTCTTTCTTTTAGCAGGCTGTCCCTAATCGTTTTATTAGCGGTTGCACTAAGTGCTTGCGACTCCAGTACTCTCAATGAAGATCTCCAAGAAGGACCAGAAGCATCACTAGAAACTCCCCTCAGCCGCTCTGCATTCAAAGGCGCTGTTTATGCTATGAGCAATGACTTTAACACCAACACGCTCGTTGGGTACGGACGAAATAGCGATGGCACGCTGACGCATCTCGGATCGTTTTCTACCGGCGGACAGGGAGCGGCCTTTGATGGAGGAGAAGGGCTGGATCCATTGATCTCGGCGTATTCTGTCATCATCGCCGGAGCGAACCGGTACGTGCTCGCTGTAAATGCAGGAAGTAACACGATCAGTGCATTACGAATCAATCGGGACTTCTCATTAACACTGACCGATCAGATTTATACACGTGGAGTAGGGCCTAACAGTATCGCATACCACAAAGGAATCGTATACGTATCCAACATCGACGCTGATGGTGCCTTTAATGGCGAGCCCGATCAAGAAGGCAACCTGGCTGGATTCAGGCTCACGCGAAGTGGTAAGCTGAGCTATATCAATGGCTCAACACGTGCCTTGGGTAACCGCCCTTCTGCTATTCAGTTCTCTCCCGATGGCGATCACCTGATTGTTGCCTCCATCAACGCAGGGTCCTCTGCCCTGGCAAGCGGAAGCAATGACGAGATGGTTGTATACCGTGCAAATCCAGGCGGGCTTCTCAGCAATCAACCTGTTTCTGCAGTCGCTTCTACCGAAGTGAACAATCCCGAAGGACGTAATCTGGCCTCTGCGATTGGATTCGAAACGGTCGAATCAGGAGGCAATACCTATGTTGTAGTCACTGAAGCGCGTGAATTTCAGGCGGATGGCTCTCCTCCAGCTTTTCCTCAGCTACAAACAGGATCGATCTCTACCTGGCAACTACAAAACAACGGTTCACTTGCTCCAGTACAGTTAGACCTTCTCACAGGCAATAGCTTCACCGATGGAGAACGCACGGCGTGCTGGATCGAGTTTTCTCCAGACAACTCGTACTACTGGGTATCCAACGCTCTTGAATCAACCCTTTCGAGCTTTTCTTTCTCCAATGGGACATCGACACTCATCAACCGAGTTGAGGCAGCAGGTACCCCTCCTGGTAGCGACAACCCCGCCGATGCATTTGCTAATACCGATGGGTGGGTTGATCTCTGGAGAAGCGATGACGGCAAGTATCTCTATCAGCTCTATGGTTTGGACGGAACCATCGGTGTGTTTGAAGTCACAGGAAGCTCATTGCAGCTCATTGAGGAAGTTAGTGGTGATCTGCCTGAAGAAAATACGCAAGGAATTGTAGCCTTCTAAGAAGGGTGCAATATAGGTACTTCACGTTCCTGAACACGTTGGCCTCAGCAGAGAGATCTGTTGGGGCTGATGTGCTTATATCAGGTCTTCATGGATAAACGGGCTGACTAAACCCACCAGCAACTACGTTCAGTGCCGGCTTCCCTTTGATCGTGAATCGATTGTTTTTTCCGTCGCTGTTGCTTCCAGGATTCCATTGCCATAGGATGGCGCCGGCGAACCAAGGTTCTGGCCAGATTACATTGAAGAATGCCTGGTAGCTCAGGGCTTGTGTTTTGTGGGAGACTCGTTTATAGAATCGGTGAGAAGGTTGTACCCATTCCCAGGGCCTGGTAGCTGCGTCTGTGGTGCTTTTGTAGCCAATCTCTGTGAATAGGATGGGTTTGTTATACTGTTCGCTGAGCTCCTGTAGAGTGGTTGCATGAGCTTTCCATCCGTCTTCCAGTTCTCCAAGTTCAGGGTTACTACCCTCCGCTATAGGGTAATACGCCTGGATGCCGATATAATCCATCTCTTCCCAAAAAGAAACTTCCTCCAGGTTGTCCGACCAATTGGCTGCGTAGACGAGTTTGCCTGAATAGGCCTCTTTAATTTGGCTAATCAAGGTCTTCCATCGCTCGGGTTGCTGGGCCACTGTAGCATGAAGTTCGGTACCCACGCAAAGCATTTCAAACCCAAGTTGTTCAGCCATGGAGGCATACATCAACATGTACTCGGTGTAGAAGTCAAACCAGGTCTCCCATTCAGCTTCGCTGTTCATAGCAATGTCGGATCGCCAGGTACCATCGGGCGTCTGCTGCAGCCAGATGTGGGGTTTGAGCATGACCTTGAACCCATAGGGGGCGAGCATCTCCATGCGATGCTGCATGTTTTTGAAGCGTCTCTGTGTCCACGAAGAGTCTATACCTGCGTACTCTGGTGGTTCGTTATATACGTTTTGCCCGATGTAGGGGACGAAGGTTAGCCACTCGACGTTCTGCGTATTTAGAAGAGCGAGGTCTGTAGAATCATCTTCAAGGTCAAACAAGTGCATACCCCTGTGCTTGCCGTCAATAGCATACAAGTTTTGGATGCGCTGTTGCTGGTTCTCTACCGAAGCATCCCAGGTATAATCAAAGGACTCGCCGTAGCGATAGACGTCTATGATGCGAATAGAAGACCATATAAGGAAAACGGGAAGTAGTACTTTTAATGCAAATCCTCTCGATAAACCCCTCCACCTTCGTTTCTGGAAATTGCGGACCAGGCTGCGGACCAATACGAATAAAAGGTAGACAACCAGTGGTTGGATGTAGGTCAGTAATTGGGGCAGAGCAATAGGCACTGACATCTTCCAGAAACGCCATGCTTCTTGGGGGCTTTTCACATATACCCACAATGTGATGAACATCGCGATGAAGCCCGCGACAAAGGCTCCTAGATACCAGTAGACAAAGGTGCGCAGTTCCTTACGCCATTTTACCTTACTGCTTTTCTTCATAGGAAACCCGTTGAGGAAACTTCATTCTACTAGCTTATCCACAATCACCATATGGTGCCTCGTGTGGATCTCCATGAATCGTAGCCATTGAAGGGCGGACATGGGGCCGAAGTACAAATGGGGGAAGCGGTTAGGTATCGCATGCAATACCCCCAGGATCGGTTCCAATCGTTTTGTGGCTTTTTGCATTCGCTTGAAATCGCGGTTCAGTAATTCTGCCGTTAGATCTTCAGGTGGGACCGCTCTTTTAGGGGCTTCTCTTCCGCCCGGGATAATTCCATTCGTGATCAATTCAAGCATCCCTGGCTTAGGCTCGTCTTCAGTATTACCCAGAGTGCCAGCCTTTAATCGCTCGATCAGTTTGGGGATGGATGCGTTGGCCATCGTAATATGGTAAAGATGTTGGCCGATGGACCATCCCGAGATTTCTTTGTGAACATGAAACAGGTTCTCTTCGGGCCAATCGAGATATTCAGCGCTTTGGGTGAGTAGTTCTTGAAGAGCTGCGTAGTTTGCTTGTGGATCTATCATAAGAAAAAATTTTAGAGAGAATGCAACCTGCTGATTGTACTCCTGTATAACGATTGACAAAGTGTCAATGAGTGTGTGTTTGAAAAGATACTGAGCAGGTAGTGAATATGTCAACTGCAGAACGTAGACAAGAAGAAAAAGAACAGCGCCGGCAAGACATCATCGATGCGGCCGAGGCTGTTTTTGCTCGAAAGAGCGTAGAGAAGGCCACGATGGCAGATGTCGCAAAGGAAGCGCGGCTTAGCCGTGGGCTGATTTATTTTTACTTCAAAGATAAAGATGCCCTATACCTGGCGATCATGGTTCGTGCTACTCAGACGCTCTACACAGCCTTCGAGAAAGCAGCTGCTGGGCGGGAGAATGGACTGGAGAAGATTAAGGCTATTGGTAAGGCCTATGTCCGTTTTCACTATGAAATGCCCAACTATTTTGATGCGATGGCCGATTTTGAGTCCCGCACGATTACACCAGAAGATATGTCCGAAGGGGAGCGGGACTGTTTGTTTGAGGGGCGGAAAGTCCTCGAGCTGATGGCGTCAGTCATCGGTGAAGGGGTAGAAGATGGCTCCATCCGTAGCGATTTGGGTAACCCGATGAGCGCGGCCATTTCCTTATGGGGATTTACGCATGGGATGATTCAGGTGTTTGCTAAAAAGGAATCCATGTTAAACTATCAGTTCAATCTTCACATCGACCAATTGTTGGAACACGGTTTTGAGATGATGAATAAATCGCTGGAAAATCCGAATCGGTGACTTTTTTTGTCTAGTTCGTTGACATATTGTCAATGACTGAATATTTGTCAATTATAGATGCAAATTGATTATGCTAAAGCTCTTTTTAATACTCGCATTCGCTTGCTTCTTGGGCCTGCCTCAACAAGGGAAAGCACAGGCTGTAACCGTCGTAGATGGCTACGTAGATGAGGGGCTTCGAAATAACCTCGCGCTTCGCCAGCGTTCACTGAGCCTGGACAAAAGCCTTCAAGCAATGCAAGAAGCGAGAGGGATGTTCTTCCCAGAAGTGAGCATGCAAGCCCGTTATTCTCGCGCAGGGGGAGGAAGGGACATTGTATTTCCTGTAGGTGATCTCTTAAATCCAGTCTATAGCACCTTAAATGATTTATTATCTGCTCAAGGACAACCAGCTGGATTTCCTACCATTCAAAATGAAGAAATTGCATTCTTGCGTGAGCGGGAGCAAGAAACTTTTGTCCGCTTGTTACAGCCTGTGTATCGTCCAGCTATTCTCCATAATTACAGGCTTCAGCAGCATCTTCTCTCTTCCCGCGAAGCAGAGGTACAGGCCTATCAAGAGGTGCTTGCGCGCGATATAAAAGTAGCTTATTACAATTATTTGAAGTCAGAAAGAGCGGTTGGCATCCTGGATGCTGCAGGAGACCTCGTGCAGGAAAATCTGCGTGTGAATGAACGGTTGTTTGCCTATCAGACGGTCACTAAAGATGCCGTGTACCGGGCAGAAACGGAGATGCTGGCTGTTTCTCAGCAGCAGCGCGAAGTGGCAAAGGACCGGGATCTTGCGCGCTCCTATTTCAATTTTTTGCTGAACCGTCCTCTGGATGAGTCTGTAGACCGCATCGACGAATCGATGTTGATCACAGCAAACAGTTCGTCGGCCGAAATAATTGCAGCCTCTCTTGAAACGAACGAGAAAAACCGGCAGGATGCCCTCAAGGAGTGGGCTTTAGGGAACAGGTATGAGCTGAAGCAGCTTGATGCGGCCATTAAAGCTTCCGAGTCGGCAATAGATATATCAAAGAGTGCCTTTCTACCAGGCGTGTCATTCGCATTGGACCTGGGTATTCAAGGAGAGAGCTACGGGGTCACGAACGATAATTCCTTCTACATGGCCTCTCTCGTACTAGAGTGGAAATTGTTTTCGGCAGGGCAGGAAAAGTCACGATTACAACAGGCACGGATAGAGACGGAGCGGCTCAAAACCCAGTACGAGGAACTGGAGCAGCAAATACAATTGCAGGTGCAGGAAGCGTATGACAATCTTGACGTCGCCCTAGAATCTTTGAAAACAGCGGAAGAAAGGCTTAAAAGTTCTAGGGAAGGATACCGCATTGTTGCCCGCCAATACGATGAGGGCATGTCCAACCAGGTCACTTTCCTGGATGCCCGAACCACACTCACCGAAGCTGAACTCAATTTAAACATAACCCGCTACGACGTACTGATCCGCCAGGCAGAGCTCGAGTATGTCACCGCGGTGAGACAATAGTCCTACTCCGGACTCCATCAAAAAATCGACCACACCTTTAAACATATACATCCCCATGAAAACCAATTTTCTACTCGGATTAGGTCTCATACTTATCGCAACCGGATTAATGAGTTGTAACCGGGATGTCGGTGCTGAAAGTAACTCAGCAGAGCCGATTCCGAATGTATTCGTGGCTCCTATTGAAAAAAGAGATCAACCTTTGCCTATTCGGACCAGTGGCCGGCTGTCCTCTAAAGCTGAAGTTCGATTGTCCTTTAAGATCGGAGGCATTATCGAACGATTGTATGTGGATGAAGGACGATCCGTCAGGAAAGGCGGGATATTAGCACGCCTTAACCTCGCTGAGATTGATGCACAAGTTGTTCAGGCGACCAGTGCACTCGAAAAAGCCCAGCGTGATTTTAATCGTGTGGAAGGGTTATTCAAAGATTCGGTTGCAACCCTTGAGCAATTTCAGGACGCGCAAACAGGGGTGGACATTGCAGAGGCTAATGTTCGTATCGCTGAGTTCAACCGAAAGCATGCTGAAATCAAAGCGCCTTCGTCTGGGAGAATTCTAAGACGTATGGCCGAGCAGGATGAACTGGTCTCGCCAGGGCAACCCGTATTCGTTTTTGGTTCCAGCCAAACAGGATGGGTAGCACGAGTAGGTTTGGCAGATCGGGATATCGTTAAGCTGGCATTGGGTGATTCTGCTAAGCTTGTCTTTGATGCCTACCCCGAGCAAGTCTTTAATGGATGGGTCACTGAGGTAGCTGACGCTGCAGATCCTATGAGCAGCACGTTTGAGGTCGAGGTGGCGATTGAGGATCCGGGCAACTTGCTTAAGTCGGGTTTTATTGCACGGGTCGACCTGTTTCCTTCTAGTGGAGACTCCTATTTTTACATCCCCGTAGAGGCCCTTGTGGAAGGAAATGACCGGGAAGGGATTGTGTACGTCTATGATGAGGAGAATCACGAAGCAAAGAAAGTGGCCATTCAAATAAGCCGGCTTCTCGATTCCGAAATCGCCGTATCTGGTGGATTGGAAGAGTATGATCAAGTGGTCACTGATGGCGCTTCTTTCTTGCAGGGAGATGGGCCAGTGCAAGTGATGGAGCAATAACCGCCAAACCATAAACGCTGAATAGGAAAAGTCATGAATCTTGCAGGATTAGCTATAAAAAACTACCAGTTTACGGTAGTCATGGTGTTGCTTCTGTCGCTTGTTGGGCTCGTAAGTTACTTCACGATGCCGCGGTCCGAAGACCCCACCATCTCGGCACCCGGTACACGGATCATCGTCATCTATCCCGGGGCGAGTCCGGCTGATATCGAAAGCCTGATCATCGATCCAATCGAGGACGAAGTGAATGCGCTGGATGACATCAAGGAAATCGAATCATCCGCACTGGATGGTCTGGCCGATATATCCGTCGAAATGATTTTTGGGCGCGATCCGGACGATGCCTACGATGAGGTAACCGAAGCAGTGAATAGAATTCGCGCGAATCTGCCGGCAGGCGTGTTGGATGTTCAGACATTCAAGTTCTCCACCGCCGATGTGATGATTTACCAGGTGGCTTTATCGTCGAGCGAGGCCAGTTACACCTTGCTGAAACGAGAAGCGGAGAAGCTAGAGGACCGGTTCGAGCAATTGCCGGGCGTCATGCAAGCAGATGTGTGGGCCTATCCAGAGCCAGAGGTGCGTGTATCCCTGGACCTGGAGAAAATGAGTGAAGTGGGCATTTCGCTTGATCAGATTATCCAGAGTGTGCAGGCGAGCAGTCAAAACATACCCGGGGGGAGTGTGGATGCTGGAGAGCGGCGGTTTAATATCCGAACCAGCGGGGACTATGAGTCGCTTGAAGATATTCGGCGAACCATTGTGAGTAGCTCAGGGACGAGGCTGGTCTATTTGGACGATGTGAGCAATGTTGAGATGGACTATGAGGACGACACCCACATTGGGCGGTTCAATGGCGAACGGAGTGTTTTTGTGACCGTTGCTCAACGTGAGCAAGCAAATATTTATTCAGTCATGGAGGGAATCTATGAGGTTTCTGATTCCTTTGCTGGAAGCCTGCCCGACGGTGTCGAACTGAATGTGGCCTTTGATCAGTCGGTTAGTGTGCGTGATCGTGTGAATAGTTTCTTCGGAAATCTCCTGCAAGGGATCCTTCTAGTGGGTGTCGTTATTTTTCTGGCACTGGGGCTGAGGGCATCTTCTATTGTAGTGATTGCGATTCCTATCTCTCTGTTGATTGCCTTTGGATGGGTCGACTTTTCTGGGTATGGGATTCAGCAAATGTCGATTGTTGGACTCGTGGTTGCGCTGGGGCTCCTTGTGGATAATGCTATTGTAGTAACGGAAAACGTAGCACGGTTCAAAGCCAAGGGTATGTCGGGAATGGAAGCCGCCATCGAAGGGACAAAAGAAGTGGGTTGGCCCGTTATAGCAGCTACTGTAACCACCATTCTCTCTTTCTTGCCCATCGTTCTGATTCAGAATGACACCGGGGATTACATCCGTAGCATGCCGGTTACGGTGATTTTTTCCCTCATCGCTTCGTTGTTAATCTCCCTTACGCTCACCCCATTAATGGCAAGCTGGTTCTTGGGGAGAAAAAACAAAGAGGACAATGGTAAGGAGGCCTCTCTTAGTAAGGGCATCTTGCAGGGGGTATTTAAAACCCTGGTAGATCGTTATTACAGGCGGACTCTTAAATGGTCCCTGAGCCGGCCGGCCGTTGTTCTGATACTTGCATTCGTTACGTTTATTGGAAGTTTGCTTTTATTTCCTCTGGTAGGTGTGTCTCTCTTCCCGAAGGCGGAGAAGCCCCTGTTTTATATCAATGTAGAAGCGCAGGAGGGAGCTACACTGGATCGTACGGACAGGGCGATTCAGGATATTGAAAGCGTCCTTGCTGGTAAAGACGAAGTGGTTTCATATATCGCAAATGTGGGCAGGGACAACCCGCGCTTTTACTACAATGTGATTGGCCGGCGAGAGACGAGCAACATCGGGCAGGTCGTAGTTGCCACGGAGACCAAAGAGCAGGTACCTCTTTTAGTTGCTGAGTTAAAACAAGAGCTGGGCAATGTGCCTGGAGTAGACATTGATGTACTTGAGCTTGAGAACGGGCCTCCTATTGAAGCACCAATTGCGATAAAAGTTAGTGGTCCAGAGCTTGATCGGTTGAAAGATGTTGTCAGGGATGTCGAACGAATTATTGCCTCGACAGAAGGAACGGAAAACATCAACAATCCCTTGGGTACACCAAAAACAGACCTGCATGTACGAATCAATCGTGACAAGGCCGGGCTGCTTGGGGTACCTCTGATTGAAATTGACCGCACGGTTCGTGCAAGCGTTGCTGGATTGGCCATTGCCGACTTTCGCGACAGCCAGGGGGAGACCTACGATATCGTTGCGAGATTACCCATTGAAGAGCGTCCGACAGTATCAGACTTTGATAGGATTTCGGTGAGCTCATTCACAGGGTCTCAGATTCCACTTCGGCAGGTAGCCGATATCGAATTCGATGCGGTACCAACTCAGATAGACCATTACAATTTGGCTCGTACTGCAACGGTTACGGCTTACGTAGAAGGAGGATATTCTGACTTTGACGTAACGGCGGAGATCATTGAGCAACTCGACAATTATGATTGGCCGCCTGAGTACCAGTATTACGTTGCGGGTGTTCAGGAAGCACAACAGGAGAGCTTTGGTGGATTGGCTTCTGCGTTGGTTGCCGCATTACTAGGTATCCTGGGGGTATTGGTATTGCAGTTTAGATCCTTCTATCAGCCGCTTATTATTATCGTAGCTGTACCACTGGCTGTCATTGGGTCTATTCCAGCTCTACTTATTACAGGATTTACCTTCAGCTTCTCGGCCTTTATCGGCCTGACCAGTCTGGTTGGTATTGTGGTGAACAATTCGATTATCCTGGTTGATTACGCGAATCAACTAATCAAGTCGGGCAAATCCGTACTAGAAGCCGTAATTGAAGCCAGCGAAACCCGATTCAGCCCAATCCTATTGACCACCCTAACCACCATCGGTGGCCTTTTACCCCTAACCCTTACAAACTCCACCATGTGGAGCCCAATGGGCTGGGTGATTATTGGTGGCTTGATCGCCTCAACAGGATTGACGTTGATAGTGGTACCGGTGCTTTATAAGTTGTTTACGAGATAATAAAGTGCAAAGTGCAAAGTGCAAAGTAAAAAGTGCAGGGTGCGAGGTTAAGGACCAAACACTTTGCACCTTGCACTCTGCACCTTGCACTTAAAATCCCTTACACCATCTAACTCCCAAAATCGAACTATCTCGGGTAGCAATGTCGGCATCTTTGGGGGGATGAGTTCGTACTTTTAGTGACTGCCGAACCTGGAATGGGTTCATACGTACTATCGACCCTATTCTTACACCCTCTGCCTTTCTGAAGACGGAGTCCTTTTATCCCTTAATAGGCACTTCTCAACATCCTTGCATTGAGATCTTCAAGCCAAGGAGATAGCCTTTCTTTTAATATTTTATGGCGTCCTCGAAAAATATGGCCATATATGATGCCTCGCAGCGAGAGCATTCATCCCTTTCGTATTACGATGAGCAGGCCTCCTACGGTGGCCCTGAAGGCTCACCAGAACCACCAAGTGCCCGCGTGCAGCTAGAAAAAGCACTGGATATACTTATTCGCCAGCGCTGGATCGTTATTGGTACGTTTGTACTTTTTGTACTGGGTGCTATAGGGTATAGTTATTCCCAGGACCCCGAATACGATGCGTTTAGCAGTATTTTGGTAGATCTAGGAAACACCAAAAAAAGCGAAGAAGATTTATCCGTTCGGATAGACGACCCGTTTGCAAGAAACGATTGGTCACTAGATGCGGAGTTATTCATTCTGCAGAGTTCAAATACCATTGCGGACAGGGTAGCTGAGCGGCTCGTGATGATGCACGATACTGCACAGACGGCTCTCAATATGAGCATTCTGTATACAGAAGAAGGGGCAGTATTGCCGGCAAAAGTGGTATCCAGCAGGTTGAGAGGGTATGTTCGATTCTCCACAACAAAACCAGGAATTAATGTGCTGGTCGTCAAGGCGTCTAGTGGTATCCCCCAGGAAGCTGCTTTGCTGGCCAATCTCTATGCGGAGGAGTACGTCAGAACAACACAGGAGGCCAATCGAACGCATGTGACTACGAAGAGAGAATTTCTTGAGCAACAGGAATACGAGCGGCGAGAGGAATTGCGCACATCAGAAGAAGCTATCAAGATCTTCTTGCAAGAACGAGGCACAACAGGTGCTGTCGAAGAGAATCAGTCTTTGCTGTCTCATCTTGTTGGATTAGAAATGAGGCGGGATGCAGTGAATATTGAACTGATGACGCGCAAGAGTAAGCTCGCCTCTATTCAACGGGCGTTGTCTGAAATACAGCCGGACCTGGTTAAACGCGTTGCTTCAAGCAAGAGCGAGCAGATAGAGTCGTTACAAGGTGAGATAGCTGGCCTGGAACTCCAGAAAACACAAATTGAGATGCGTTATGCCGATCAGCCCGAGCGGTTGGAGAATGCTCCTGAATTGGATAGGCTAGTAGGCCAAATTGCTCTCCTCCAAAGCGAAGTAGAGCGGCTATCGGCGGTATATATTCAGGAGATTGTTGGCTCGGATGGTACCATTGGTGGTGCCGTAGATCATCTGGGCGATTTGCACGCACAGGCCTTGCAGCAGCGCATTGAAATCGATGGGTTGGAGGCGCAGCTCAGTGTGATTGATACGCGTATTCGTGAACGGAAAGGAGAACTGCAGCGTGTTCCAGAAAACTCAATGGAGCTTTCACGTTTGCAAAGAGAACGGGATTACGCCGAGCAGATGTACCAATCTGTGATGAAGCAGCTTCAGGCTACACGTCTGAATGAGGTATCTGAACCTGGTTATGCCCAGGTGATAAAAAGAGCAGGTGTTCCATTTCTTCCAGTTCGCCCTCGGCCGCAAAGAAATTTGTTGATAGGCATTCTTTTTGGCTTATTTACAGGCGTTGCTTTTGCCTATGCGCGCCATGCGATGGTCACAGAAATTCTTGAGCCTGAACAACTCCAAACTCTAGGTTTTCCGGTCCTGAGTGTGGTGCCCGATATGAGCGTATACATAAACCAGGCACATGGCGGTTTGTTAAACAAAGAATGGGCAGGCCGTTCGGTTGATGTGCGCCTAATTTCTCTCTTTGACCCTGGTTCAGTGATCACAGAGGCTTACAAGAACACCCGTGCTAAGATTGAACTGAGCGACTCCGTGATGGAAGCGAGGACACTGCTTGTAACCAGTCCAGGGCCGAATGACGGGAAATCACTTACCGCTGCAAACCTGGCTATTGTGATGGCCCAGGCAGGACGGAAAACCATTCTGGTGGACGCTGATCTCAGAAGGCCCAGTGTACATGAGTTATTTGGGATGTCCAACGCAACGGGATTATCCGATCTATACAGGAGCAAGCCAAACTTCGAGTGGTCAACGACCAGGACACCTTTGAAAAATCTGTTTGTGTTGCCCTCTGGCCGCATACAGCAAAATCCCGTTGAACTTGTAAGCCTGGATAGAACGCATGATATCATCTCGCTCCTTCAAGAGTGGTTCGATGTAATCATCTTTGATACACCTCCCGTCCTGTTGGCTACCGAAACCAAAATGCTGGCTGCGCAATGCCACAATACTCTACTTGTTGCCAGGGCGAATTGGACGAAAGAGGAAGAACTCAAGCACGCCGTCCAAGAATTGTATAGCGTCGACACCCAAATCTTGGGGACGATCCTCAATGGATTTGATGTGACAAAAACGATACGGCATCGCAATCGGTACCGATACTATTCGAGTTATGAACAATTGCCGGCCTGATGCAGGCACTTCTCTAGCCGGAGCAAATATATAACGCGATCATGAATGACTCGCCTTCAAGGGGCCGTGTAAAATCCCAAGATGCAACATGGAGGGTGTTTTATACCCAGGCCCGTGCAGAAAAAAAGAGTTATGAGCGGCTTGAAAGGGCCGGAATACAATCCTTCTTACCTACTTATGCGTCGTTTAACGCGTGGTCGGATAGGAAAAAGCGAATCGTACAACCCCTGTTTAGCAATTACATTTTTGCTTATGTAAATGAGCGAGACCGGCTTCGTGTCCTTCAGACGCAAGGCATAGCCTATTGTGTAAAGCTAGGGGCTCGTTTTGCTGAGCTATCAGAAAAAGAGATTCAACAGATCAAGATTACCCAGCAGGACCAGGAAAACATTGTTCAATGGTCCTATTCCATGCCTAGGCCAGGAGAGACTGTATCAGTAACACAAGGGCCTATGAAGGGGCTGAAAGGGGAGGTCCTTCGGCAAAAGGGAGCCTCCTACGTAGTCATCCGCTTAGAGTCTATTCGGCAAGCAGTGCGTGTGCTCGTTCCTTCGGAATGGATTGTTCGTGTTTCAGACCATACAGAGACTTCCTGAAGAGTGGACAAAAGGAATCCTCTTTACTCAAAGGAGAAACGTAGTGGACTTACATACTAATATAACGTCCGAAGTAGAGGTGCTCTTATCTCTGTTGTGCAGGGTGTTTCGGGATCCAGGTTCAAAAATGAGGGGTTTTGAGCCATTGAGGGACCTAGAGGTTGATTGGGATAAAGTCTTCTCGATAGTAAAAAACCAGAAAATCCTTTCCCTGGTGCATCAATCTTTGCGAGATAGTGATTCCTCGGATGTGCCTGAGAATTTTGCACAAAGGATCCGGAGGGAATTTCATAGGAATGGATTGCTTATCCAGATGCAGAAAAATGCCCTTTCGCATGTATGGAAAACTTTTTCCTCCTCCTCGATACCCGTACTGTTCTTTAAGGGGCCGGTATTAGGCGGAATGGCGTATGGGAGTCCAATTTGGCGTAAACCAGGTGACATAGATATACTGATCCAGCCTTGGGACTATTCAGAAGCCCGGCGAATTCTTGTGGGTGCCGGATATAAAGTGAACCAACCACCCTATGTCGAAAGAAAGCTTCGCTTGCGTGGTTCTGAAATGGTTTTTTCTCGAAACGGATTTGAAGTCGATTTGCATTGGTCGCTTGAGCAGTCAGCATTTAATCGCTTTCCTTTTGCTCCTGGATTGGGAGAGGAAAAGATCTGGGAGCGAAGCACTACGTGTTTGATAGACAATGAACCCATTCCATGCATGTCCTACGAAGACACCTTGTTCTTCTTGTGTGCGCATGGGGGAAAACACGCCTGGACCTTTTTATATATGATCTGTGATATTGCCATGCTTATATCCAGAAATAAGGATATCGACTGGGAGCGGGTAACCGGATTGGCCGAAAAGCTGAATACCGAGCGCGTAACTTATCTAGGATTGTATCTGGCCCATAAAATCTGTTGTGTTGAATTGCCAACTTCCGTGCTTAGGGCGATTAAACGGCATCCCAATATTGATTCACTGGCTCGAAAGGTATTGAACTATCTTTTTCGATCTGGGCCTTCATTCAGTTCATTGCAATACCATCGTGTTCGAGCCGGCTTGTTGCAGCGAGGGCACGAGAGAGCACTGTACGGCCTTTACTTATTTAACAGGAAGGCAAGAAAAATCTCCCATTCACTCATAGGGGGGTAAATGGAAACATATCGGTAATAATTACTCATTTCCAGGTATGGATTAGTCAAGTACGCATATTTTTCCTACAAGGAGGGACGCTGGCATACTATTTTCTCCTGGGGTTGGCATCCCCCCAGGCAGGAAGCTTGGCGTCTGCCAAAAGATCCTCTGTCTAATTCAAAGAAACCATGCCAGCGAATTCGCGAGAATTATTAATACGCCCCAATCCATCCCGAAAAGTTCAGTATGTCCTCGCAATATGCGTTGCTATCCTGTTGTTTTTCACTGTTCGTATCTCATGGAGCCAAACATCTACGTTTTATGAAAAACTAAACCCTACCGGAAACCCCATTGGGGGTGGTGTAGGATACTCTGAATTGGTCAGCGAATCCGATGCTGACTTTGTTGTTTATGATAAAGCGTCCTTGCTTAGTGCATTTACCGCCGCCACGAGCGGCACCATCATCTTTGTTGACAACGATGCTGAAATCGATCTCACGGATGAGCAAGATGTTGTCATACCCTCAGGGGTGACTCTGGCTAGTGGGCGAGGACAAGGTAATTCCCGTGGGGGGTTGATTTATTCGAACGCTCTCTATGAAGACCAAACCTATATCTCCATGTTTGAGACTGGAGGTCCGGGTGTGCGCATTACAGGGCTTCGCATGAGGGGGCCATATGGTGAAGTTGGAGATCATCACTATGATATTATTGGTGTTTCAAACGGGATCAGAGGGGCGCATGGTTTTTTGGAAGTGGACAATTGTGAGTTATGGAACTGGAATAAATGGGCGATTGATCTAGAAGTAGCCATAGGCGATCATATCCATCATAATTATATCCACCACAATACAAGATCCGGTTACGGTTATGGCGTATGGGTTCGTGGAACGGGAACTGGTGTGCCTCCCGGTGCTGATGAGATTCCTCTCATTGAGGCCAACCTCTTTGACTACTCAAGGCATCATATAGGGTCGGGGAGGCAAGAGGACAGCAGTTGGGAGGCCCGATACAATATCACCCTTCAGCACAATGTCCAACAACGGTTTGATCGCCATGGAAATAGTGATGGAGCTGGGTACGACACCTGGATCCATCACAACTGGTTTCAGGGAATCACGGACGTAGATATGCACTTTAGAGGGCCGGCTGTAGGGCAAGGGCTTTTTTATAACAATTGGAGCAGCGAATCCTTTGAGTATACAAGTGTTGTTGTATCTGATATTGCCGCCGGAGAGCCATCGAACATTGAAATCTACGATAATGAATATGGAGGTGTCGCAGAAGAGGAGTTACCGACAGCCGTAGTTACCGCCGATATAATTGAAGGGACTGCTCCGATGGTTGTTCAATTTGATGGAATGGGTAGCTTTGACTCAAATGGGAGCTCTGTCAGTACATATCGCTGGCACTTTGGAGATGGCGATGCCTCAAATAATGAATACACCTATGGTGAAAATGTATCGTACACGTTTACTGAAGCAGGGACCTATTTCGTAGAGCTTATGGTGTTCAATGAATATGGCATCCCATCGCCTCCCGTATTTGTACCCATAGAAGTGTATCCCTCGGACTTTGATCAGTACATGATTAGTGCATGGATTAAGGACAGTTATGAGGGGGATAAATCAAACTATTACACAAAACAGCTTCTAGTCAATAATACGGTTGTTTGGGAAGATGACGTGGCAGGGAGTGAAGGCTGGTTTCATGTTCGTGAAGATGTGTCTCAACTGGTTTCTGGTTTGGAGAGTGTAGATGTTACTTTTCGCCTTGTGTCGGAGAGTGACATTACTGACCCTGAGAATGAAATCATCGAAATATTTGCGTTCATTGATAATATTAGTTTACTCGGCGCATCCATTGTAGAAGGAGGATTTGAGACGTGGGGAGTGGGGTGGTCGCATGAGGTTCAAGGAGAAAATTGGTTTACTACATACTCCTTATGGGAGGCCCTTACTGGAGCGCGTTCATATCTGCTGGGGAAAGGCTATAACAGTACCGCAGTGGCTGGGGAGAGCGCATCAGTAACACAAACAATACCCATTGAGATTGACCCTAGTGGCATCGAACTAGGCGATGTAAACGCAAGTGGGGAGGTATCTGCTTATGATGCAGTAAAAGTCATTCAACACATCGTGGGAATTGCTGATATAAATGCCTCACTGATGCATATCGCAGATGTCTCTGGTAATGGAACTGTGACGGTATATGATGCTTCAATGATCTTAAAATTTGTAACAGGCAGTGTGTCTTGTTTTCCTGCCGACCCTGGCTGTAGCCAGGAGTAATTAACTCATTTCTGTATATTTCTTGACATAATTGTGTTTATTTAATTGTGTTTAATCATGTCCTACACAATATGGTTGCTTTTACCTACGGATGCTTTAAGCGAACGACTATTGATCGTTATTTGTAATTGAAGTTATCTTTGGTGCGTACCTTTTCAAAGAGTAAAAAATTCGCAGACCCCCAGGCGATAGTTGAGCCTGTCTGAGAGAGATAATTGATTGAAGAACCCGGCATTTCAGGCTCACGTATTTAGTGCCTTTCTGGAGAAAAAAGCCATTCGTTAAATCATTTCGGCTACATACGTTGAATAAGCGCAGATACCACTGAATAGAAAAACGCTTGTCCAACTCTTCTAGATCGCAATTCATTTGGTCAGATCCATTGGGACTGACAGGGCGGAGCCCTATCTGTTCCACATTTTAATCGCAATTCTATGCAAAACCAGCACTTGTTAAAAGGCATGCGCTTCCTGGTAACCGGAGGCGCTGGATTTATCGGTTCCAACCTGGTAGAAGAACTATTACATAAAGGAGCAAAGGTTCGGGTATTGGATAATTTCTCAACGGGGAAAAGAGAAAACCTGACTCCTTTTAAAAATGACATCGAGATTGTAGAGGGAGATATTCGAAGCTACCATCTTGTACAGAAAGCCACACAGAACATCGAGGTTGTGCTGCATCAGGCTGCGTTGCCCTCTGTGCCAAGATCGATAGGTGATCCAATAACATCGGATGAGGTAAACGTAGCTGGAACCCTTAATGTGCTAGAAGCTGCCCGTGAGGCCGGCGTGTGGAAGGTTGTATATGCCTCTTCTTCTTCAGTGTATGGGGATAACCCGCAACTTCCGAAGAGCGAGAGTATGACGCCTAATCCACTTTCTCCTTATGCGGTATCCAAGCTAGCAGCAGAAAACTATTGCCGCGTATTCTCTCGTATATATGGTCTGAAAACAATAGCGCTTAGATATTTTAACGTATTTGGACCTCGCCAGGACCCCAATTCTCAGTATTCTGCTGTAATTCCTAAGTTCATTCAGCTAGTTCAGAATGGCGAGCGGCCCATTATTTATGGAGATGGGGAGCAGAGTAGAGATTTTACCTATGTAGCTAATGTGGTAGAGGCAAATCTATTAGCTGCGATTTCGAACTGTGATGGCGGGCAGGCGATGAACTGTGCTTGTGGGGAGCGGACGTCACTAAACGAACTGGTAGACAAAATTAGATCGCTGAGCGGGAAAGATGTTGAGCCTATCTACCGAGAGCCTCGCCAGGGAGATATCAAGCATTCATTGGCGGATATCTCTCTAGCAGAATCTATGTTGCGCTATAAGCCTCGTTTGCCTTTTGAGGAAGGGATCCAGCTTACCATGGATAAAATGGGCGTGCGGCGTTCAGAGAATGCCATGCAGTTTGCACCTCTTAGTTAGTAATCCGGTGAGTGAGAGAACGCATTTCTAATTCTGCTTAGAATGAACGACTTAAAGAACACAGTTCTTACTTTATTGGGCCCCAAAAAACGGATTGCAGCTATCGGGCTAGTCTGCATGATGGTGGTGGGTTCTTTGTTTGAGGTAGTAGGTATTGCCAGTATTCCTGCATTCATTTCCTTGCTGGAAAATCCTGAACTGGTAGAGCAGTACGCGTGGCTAGAATACATTTATACATTATCGGGTGTTGACTCGCCTTCCGATTTTTTGCTGTATGCTGCAATTGGGTTGATCGTCGTATTTATTCTGAAGAATACATATTTGGGTGTACTGTCGATTGCTCGTGCTCGATTTATTTTTAATACACAACACCAGGTAGGCGTGCGTTTATTTGATGGCTATTTACATAGGCCGTATACGTTTCATCTGAAGCACAATTCCGCTGAGTTGATTCGAAATGTTAAAGAGAACGCAAGCCTGGTAGTCACTGCTTTTCTGCTGGCCTTTCTGACGATCGTCATGCAGATACTCAATGTCGTATGTATTTTTATATTGCTGCTCGTCGTTGAGCCGGTGCTGTCGTTTGTGTCGATGTCAGTATTAGGAGGAGTAAGTTTTGGATTTCTAATGCTCATCAGGAAGCAGACAGCCAAATACGGAAAGATTGAGCAAGAAGAGCACCAGGCCATGATTCAAGCGATCAGCCAGGGGCTGGGCGGATTAAAAGAGTCGCTTGTTCTAGGGCGTCAGGGATACTTCCTGAAAGCGTTCTCCAGCAGTTCGCGAAGATTTGCTAATGCCTGCAAGTTTAGGCAAGTGATGCAAGAGATCCCTCAACGATTTATTGAGACGATCGCGGTGATTGGTATGCTGTTGATCGCAGTGACTTTTTTGGCAAGGGGTGGGAGTATGGAAGGCGTTGTGCCTATACTGGCTTTGTTCGGTGTTGCGGTAGTTAAGTTAATGCCATCAATGAAAGTATTGGTCTCGTCCTTTCATGCCATACAATTCTATCAGTACGCAGTAGATAATGTATGTAATGAGCTAGCCGAACACGCGAAAGAGATTGTGGCCCAGAAATCAGAGAGTGAAGCAGAGCAGGCTCCCTTTGTAGATTCGCTTGTATTCAAGAATGTCGTTTTTTCTTACCCGGACGCCAAAAAAGCTGCATTAAAAAATATTTCTCTGCGAATCCCGAAGGGAAGTACCGTAGGGTTTGTGGGTTCATCCGGAGCAGGTAAAACAACCCTGGTAGATCTTTTACTTGGCATATTAACGCCAACTGCCGGTCAGATTTTAGTAGATGGGAGAGTCGTACAAGAGCATTTAAGAAGATGGCAGTCCAGGTTAGGTTATATACCTCAGAGCATCTATCTCTGTGATGATACCATAGCCAAAAATATCGCGCTTGGTATCGATGATGAAGAAATAGATATCGAACAGGTGTATAAAGTCGCAGAGATCGCCCAGCTTGATAGATTCGTGCATTCCTTGCCAAACGGATTTGATACAATCATAGGTGAAGGAGGCGTTCGGTTGTCAGGTGGGCAGAGGCAGCGGATAGGAATAGCCCGTGCTCTATATCATGAGCCTGAAGTCCTGGTGATGGATGAGGCCACCTCTGCACTGGATAACCAGACTGAAAAGTTTTTTATGGAAGCGCTCAGCAGGTTGCGTGAGAAATACACCATCATAATGATTGCGCACAGACTATCGACAGTCAAAGAGTGTGATACCCTATTTATGATGGAGAACGGCCGGGTCACCGAGACGGGTTCATACAAGAAGTTGATTAAGGAAAGTACCACCTTCCGAGGCATGGCAGCTGTTGCTTAGGTCTCCCAAAGGAAGTCGCACTACTATGAACACGTATCCGGTTTTCAGCATAGTTACGGTTGTATATAATGGCGAAGCCCATTTAGAGCAAACGATTACTTCGGTGCTCGAACAAGACTACCCTCATATAGAATATATAATAATCGATGGGGGGTCGAGCGATAGGACGTGCGACCTGATAAAGAAGTACGAAGATCGGATAGACTACTGGATAAGTGAGCCAGACAACGGTATTTATAATGCCATGAATAAAGGCATTAGACGGGCAACGGGGACGCATATTAGTTTTTTAAATGCAGATGATTACCTGATCCCTGGCTGCCTGGGTAAGGTAGCTGAATACATCAACGCAACTACAGCCGACATCTCTTATGGCAATCAAATGAATGTCTGGGAGGACGACGGGGATGTATTAACGAGGACTTGTATCCCGAATGTAGATGTCATAGAACAAAAAATGGGCATCTTTCACCCTGCAACGTTTGTGAAAAAGAGTGTATTCGATAAGTATGGATTATTCGATGAGACGTTTGCTATCTCCGGAGACTATGAGTTCTTCGTGAGGTTATACGCGGCGGGTTGTTCATTTTCTTATGTCCCTACAACAGTGGCTGCATTCCGGTTTGGTGGGGCAAGCTCTTCCTTGAGTACCTATCTCGAAGGTCTGCGAGTTCAATGGCGTTACCAATTGCCTTATAAACGCGCAATGCTGGTCAGTCTAATGAAAAGAGCAATTAAAAAAGGGGCGCATCGTTTTGTCTTGAAGCCCCTGGGGATAGCAGAGAGAAGAAAGCTTAAGCAAAAACTTGCATGGCGAAACGCTGAGAATCAAGAATTAATGATCCACTAACTTCATCTGCAGCCCTGAAAAGAATGAAAATGAATCTGTTTCAGTTTATCGAGCAAGGATTGAACAGGCGGTATCGCCGTTTTCTTGGGATGATACTAAAAGCCTACCTGATGCTTCATCGATGTAAAGTAGGCAGGCGGCTTTCATGTTATTCCCTGCCCCGATTCAGGGCCGTCCCATACAAAAATATTCAAATAGGAGACTCCGTCACCTTTGGTTATAATTGTACGATTGAGGTGGTGCCCGGAGGTGAATTGATCGTTAGAGATCATGCCAACATCACCCAGAATGTGCTCATTTCATGCACTGAACGAATTGTAATAGGACGATACTCATTAATAGGTGAGAACGTAAGTATTCGAGATTCAAATCATGGGACAGCAAAGGATGAGTTCATTGCCTTTCAGCCCTTAGAAGCAGAGCCTGTCCTTATTGAAGACGATGTCTGGATTGGAGCCTTTTCTATGGTTCTCAAGGGAGCTACTGTAAAAACAGGGGCTGTGATAGGGGGCAACTCGTTCGTAAGCAGATCTTCTGATATCCAGCCCTATGGGGTCTACGTTGGCTCACCCGTTAAATTTCTGAAGTGGAGAATTTCAGACTGAAACTCATTTAAAAGCATTTCATGGACCCAATACTTCGACCCGCATCCAAAAACAAAAAACATCTATTGGTTCTTCCTGGCATGTATCCACGCTACCCTGGTGATATCTTTGGGGTGTTCGTATTGGATTATATAGAAACCGTTTTGCCTTATTATGAGGTCTCGGTTGTGTCTGGCAGGGTTGTGGGGTATAAGACCCGTTTTGGTCCTGATCAACAAGATCCGTGGCCAACATATCGATTTAATATCTTCTCCCGGAAGATACCGCGTATCCTCAAGGTGTTGAGTTTACCTTTATGGTTCAAGAAAAGCTGGGATATCCTTTCCACGTTGAAAGATGTGCAGGTTGTTCATACGCACAATGTACTTTTTGAGACCTTGTTAGGGTTATGGTACGGCCGCGTGAAAAACATTCCCGTAGTTGCAACGATCCATACCAATCCCTTCAAAAAGCTGATGAAGCCATTTTTTATGGGGTGGCTAACCAAATGGGTATTAGAACGAGCTGATGTAGTGTTGGTGGTCAGTGATGATGTACGTCTTCAAATTGAGGAGGAGGGGATTTACCCTAAAAAAATTGAAGTGACGTTTAATCCAGTAGATACTGAACTCTTTTCAATTAGTGCTCCATTTCAACATCGAGAAAAGAACTTTCTTTTTGTAGGGCGCTTGGTAGAGTATAAAGGGGCTTTACGTACCCTCAAGGCATTTGAGAAAATCAGTGCGTCATTAGAAGATTGGACACTAACAATCGTAGGCGATGGTCCAGAGAAAGAAGATATCGAGTTGTTCTTAGACCAACGCCCAGCGTTAAAAAGTAGGGTTCGATTAACCGGCCAACTTCAAAAGCCTGCAATTGCAGAGGAGATGCAACGGGCTTCAATCTTTGTCTTTCCTAGTGCTCACGAAACCTTCGGGCTTGTAATTGCTGAAGCAATGTCTTGTGGGCTGCCGGTAGTTGTAGGTGATGTTACCGCACCAAAAGAATTTGTTGACGATGAAAGTGGCTTGTTGGTGCCCCCAAACAACGTAGATGAGATTGCGGAAGCGATGGTACACATGGTCGAGCATCGCAAAACATATGATGCTGAGCTCATTCGCAACAAGATTATCGAACGATTTGGATTTCAGGCTTTTGGGAATCACATGGTGTCGATTTACGAAGAGCTGGATAAACAATATGCAGATCCCGTAGAGGCATAAAAACTAATTATGTGTGGTATAAACGGCTTTTTTAACTACTCAGGATCTTCGCTGACGGAGAGTGTGAGGCTTCTTGAAGCAATGAACAACCGCATTGCTCATAGGGGACCAGACGATACGGGGATTTGGTGCAGCGAAGATAGAAAAATTTATCTCGGCCATCAGCGGCTGAGCATCCTTGATCTTTCTGAGGCGGGGCATCAGCCCATGCGGTCTACAAGGGGATCAGTAGTTGTATTTAACGGGGAGATCTATAACTACCCATTATTAAAAAACCAGCTAAAGGATGTCTCTTTCTTTTCTCAGACGGACACAGAGGTCCTTTTGTATCTGTATGAACGGCATGGGGTCAAACTGCTTGAGCAGTTAAATGGCATGTTTGCCTTTGCGCTCTGGGATCCGGAAAAAGAAGAGCTTTTACTGGCTAGGGATCGGGTGGGTATTAAGCCCTTGTATTATACGCTTCAAGGGGGTGTCCTCTCGTTTTCGTCAGAAATCAAATCCCTTCTAGAGCTGCCGTGGGTGGAAGCAAAGCTGGATGAAGAGGCCCTATACCACTTCTTGACCTACAACAAGTTGACTCCGCCGTATACCATGTTCAAAGGGATACATAAGGTAAAGCCGGGGCATTACTTGATAATCGGCAAAGGCGGTGTCAAGAAGTATGAGCCATTCTGGGAGGTTTCTTTGTCCAACCTGGACAGCACCAATGAGCAAGCAATCCAGGAACAGCTTCTGCATGAACTTCGGATGTCGGTGAATCGGAGGATGCTCAGTGATGTAGATGTGGGTGCCTTTTTGAGTGGTGGCGTAGACTCCAGTGCTATTGTAGCATTAATGCGTGAATACCATGATGGACCGATAAAAACGTTTTCCATAGGGTTTAAAGATGCCCCAGATTATGACGAGTTGTCAATCGCGAAACGCGTTTCTCGTCGATATGGCACACAGCACTATGAGACGGTGGTATCTGCTGAGGATATCCGAGAGTTTCTACCGAGAGTCGTTGATATCTTTGATGAACCGTTGGCGGATTCAACATCCATACCTATCTATTTTCTGTCGAAACAAGCCAGCGAGGAAGGAGCAAAGGTAGTACTGACCGGAGATGGATCTGACGAGCTTTTTTGCGGATACAGAGCATGGGCGAAATATGCCCGTTTGTATCCATACTACAGAGCCTACAACCATATACCACCGCCTGTCAAGAAGCTAGTAGCGAATATCTATGGCACGATAGGAAATACTACGCCAACGTATGAGATCCTGCAACGGGCAGCGAAGGGACAAGAGTTCTTTTGGGGAGGTGCTCGTGGCTTTAAAGAATCAACAAAACGTCAATTCTTGAGTCCGCATTATCAGGCCCAAACAAAATCGATGACTTCGTATGAAACGATGCTCGACTATCGAGAATCATTCGAAATGCTGTACAAAAAGGAACGCAAGAAATCGGATGTAGATTGGATGTGCTTCCTTGGTGTCAAGAATATCATCCCTAACTTCTACATGTATCGAGCGGACCGATTGGGTATGTCTCAATCCATAGAACTGCGGGTTCCTTTTCTCGACCATAATCTGGTTAACTATGCGTTGTCTATTCCCGGGCCCATGAAGGTAGCCGGGAACGAGCCAAAGTCGGTGCTCAAGTCAGCATTAGAACCGATTCTTTCGAACGACATCCTGTACCGCAAGAAAATGGGGTTCTGTGTTCCGCTGAGAGAATGGGCGGGGGATATTATGCTCGATTATCTAGATACCAACCTTTCTAGCTTTTGCAATGACACCGGCCTGTTCAATGAGCAAGCACTGTCTCGCTATGTAACGCTAGCGAGAAGCGGTAATACGAACGTCACTGCGACGTTATGGAACATGTACTTCTTAATAACCTGGGTAAGGAGGTGGTTCAGTTGAAGCAAGTTGTACTGGTAACAAATATTCCTACACCCTATCGGATCCCGCTGTTTAACGAGTTGGATCGTCAGTTGAGGGAAGTAGGACTGAAGCTTATCGTGATTTTTGGCCGCAATACGTATACACGGCGAAAGTGGGTCGTCGATCTTTCTTGCTGCACGTTTGACTACTACATCTTGAAGTCCAAGGTTATTGAGGCGAAGGACAATAAGGAGCTTACAACATTTACGTTCTCTGGACTCGCTGGTATGTTGAAGAGAATGAATCCTGACCTTGTCATTGCACCAGGTTTTTCACTGGCGACGATGAAAATCTGTCTACTCTCTTTTACTCAGCGATTCAAGTACATCATCTGGACAGGAAGCGTTGAAAGATCAGATAAGTACGGGTCTCCACTACGAGTTACTCAGCGGCGCCTCTTAGCTGCAGGCGCTTCTGCAGTGGTTGTGTATGGCAGTGCTGCTAAGTCCTATGTGGAGTCGCTTGGGGTGCCATCCAAAAAGATATTTGTCGGGATTAATACGGTTGATACTTCATTCTTTACTGAGAAGACCCAGCAGTTACGCGAGCGGCTTCAACCTTCTGAAACCAAGTATTTAACATATATCGGATACCTGAGCCGTAGGAAGAATGTGTCCGATCTGGTTAAAACCATGATTCATCTCGCGCAAAAGAGAAACGACTTTGTTTTTGAAGTGATTGGTGATGGGGATGAGTTGCCTGTGCTCAGAAACCTGGTTCAGGTAAATCAACTCAGTAATCGAATCGTATTCCACGGGTATCGCCAGAAAGAAGAATTGCCGCAGTACCTGGCTCGGAGTAATGGGTTCTTGTTTCAGACCGGGTTTGATATCTGGGGGTTGGTTCTAAACGAAGCGATGGCTGCGGGGGTACCCTGTATTGCCTCAAAAAATGCGTGTGCCGTTCAAGATCTGCTCGATGATAATGATGCCGGCTTTGTAGTGGATTTTTCTAATCATCAACATCTCCAAGAATCAATTGAGTGGCTGTTAGATAATCCTATTGCGGGCGAAGAAATGGGCCGGCTTGCTCAGGAATACATTGCTAATCATGCTTCTCTTGCTAAGAGTGCATCTGGTTTTGTACAGGCTATTCAAAAGAGTGTGGGGTTGACCAGGCTACAATCAGCGTTATCCTATGAACTTTAAGGACTGGAAGGCATGGGTGAGCCGGTTGCCGTGGACCATGAAATGGTTCGTGCTCTTGATTCTTATACGCCCTTTGATAGACATCCTTTATTTTCTTAAAGAAGTTTCCCCGTTAGTATCTCCACTTTACATAGTGGGTGTACTTACACCGGTAATGATTGTGCTCTGCCTGTTGTCACCAAAGATGCCACGGACAACAAGCACCTTTTTTGATTTCGTAATCAATGCCTGGGGGGCCTTATTGGCTATCAATTGCATCTTGATGCTGACGTTGGAGCTATCGATTGATTCGTTGCAACTGGTTATTAAGCAAATCACCCCCTACTTATTGATTCTCTATTTGAGGCGTTTTGTGCAGTCAAAGCGGGATTTGATCGGATTATTAACAACCTTTCTCTATTCGACAGTTTTCCCCTTTTCCATGCAGTTATATGAGCGCTTTATCGGTCCGATAGGGCCTACTGTTCATACAAGAGGCCATGATCGATTTGAGGGGTTGTTTGCAGATGTAGTGAGCTATGCGATTTATATCATGGGTGCATTTCTAATTGCAGGCTACTTTTTCTTGCGGGAAAATTCCGACAAAGACTTTCGACGCAGGGCTCTTTTATTGGGTATTGTTAGCATTCTGACAGTCATGGGCTTGGTAACAATGCATCATACCGCGAGTTGGATGGTTGCCGCGATGTTAGTGGGATTACTTAGCTTTTTCAGTATCCGAAAGGGACAATTTAGCACACTCGGTTTTGTTGTTGTCTTACTCATTGTCGGATACATCGGATTTGGTGACTCCATCAGCGAGCGGTTAGGCTCTTCTCTCCAGACAGATATAGCCGTTCTGGAGGGTGAAAAAGAGGTGGACCGTGCTTTTCATGGAAGGGTTTGGAGATGGAAAATGCTAGGTGCTTACTGGATGGAAAAGCCTGCTCTAGACAAATTCCTAGGACTCTCTGTGTCCTCGATGTACATTGAATATTCGATGCTTGGCTCGGGAATACACAATGACTTTATGCGCGTTATTTGTGTTACCGGGGTCATAGGATTCTTGTTATACAGTTTATTCTACCTTGTGTTATTCCAGTATAGCGTGCGTTTGAGGGTTGAAGATCAGTTTCTTCTGATTGGCAGCATATTGATCATGCTGATGTATTCTATAACAACAACTCCAACGCTGTATCCACCTCTCCTATATCTGATTTTTTCCATATTTGCTTTTGCAGCTCTCCCTAAAAGCAATCGAAAGCCTCCTTTTTCATCTCAAGTAAGGTCATCAAGACCAAGAAAAACGCATTCTGCAGTACATGTCTAAACCGAAAGTTCTGCTGTTGGGCAAATTGCCTCCGCCCTATATGGGGCCAGCGATTGCAACTCAAATTCTGCTAAACTCTGCCCTCTCGAAACATTACGACCTTGTCCATTTGGACACGAACGTCCATAAAAACTTGACCACGCTAGGTGGCTGGAGCCTCAAAAAGGTGGGCCAAAATATCCAGATCTATTACCGGTTTGCTTCCATGGCCAGGAAAGAAAAACCCGACGTCATTTTGATACCAATCAGCCAGACGACCTTAGGTTTTCTGAAAGATGCTGTCTTCATCTTTTTAGGCGCATTGTTTGGCCGCCGGGTTATGGTACAACTTCGAGGGAGCGACATCAAAAATTGGCTGGCACGTTCAAGTTGGTTTACCAATGTGTTGGTCTCAAAGGCATTAAGTGCAGCGGATGGGGTTATTGTATTGGGGAATAAGCTTCGGCATTTGTTCGGCGACTTTTTTCCAGAAGAGCGGATTTTTGTGGTACCAAATGGAGCGAACTATCCTGACATACACGCCGGCTCGTCATCTAATCCAGAGGAACTTAAACTGTTGTACCTGGCGAATTTGATGCCCACAAAAGGGATTGAAGACCTATTGTTGGCTATGAAGGAATTGAAGAAAAGAGGAGTGGCTGGGGTTACGTTGGATGTGGTCGGGAACTGGATTAATGAAGACATCAGAAGAAGTTGTTTGCATACAGTGAGAGCGCATGGACTTCCCGTTCGATTTCACGGGCCTGCGACTGGGAAGAAGAAATTTCGATTTCTGTCTGAAGCCGATCTGTTTGTCTTTGTGCCCCGCGCTCCTGAGGGGCACCCATGGGTCATTGTTGAAGCCCTTGCAGCCGGTTTGCCTCTCATTTCAACAGACCAAGGCGCAATTACCGAATCTGTCATCAATGGAGTCAATGGCTACATCGTACCCACTCATAGTCCACGGCGGATAGCAGATAAAATATCGATGCTGAAAGAGCAGCCATCGTTGTTAAGCGATTTTGGCCATGCAAGCAGGGCGCATTACCTCACGAATTTTACCGAAGAAAAAATGGTTGAACGACTGAGTAATGCGATCGATGAACTCCTCCCTGAACGATTTAGACAACCGGTTTAAGAACGACGAAAAATACCAATGTGTGGAATAGCAGGATACATTGCGTCTGAAGCCCAGGATGGATATGGCATGACCCGGTTGCTGGCGCACCGGGGGCCTGATTCAATGGGTGAGCATACCTCATTAATAGCCGGGAAGTTCGTGTACATGGGGCACACCCGGCTGAGCATCGTTGATCTTTCCGATGCAGGCCGGCAGCCGATGGAAACGCCGGACTCTGACGTTATCATTGTATATAACGGTGAGATCTACAATCACCTTGAACTGAAGCAGAAGTACCTGAAGGATTATCACTTTACGTCGACTACGGATACTGAGGTTATTCTTTATCTGTACAAAGAGCTCGGACTTGATTTCGTCCATGAACTGAATGGTGATTTCTCCATCGCGTTGTTGGATCGGAGGAGCAACCATTTGTACCTGGTCCGGGATCGCTTAGGGATAAAGCCCTTGTATTTTACACACCAGTATGGGTCCTTTGCGTTTGCATCGGAAATAAAGTCTCTCCACGCTCTTTTTCCAGAATCTTCCCTGTCGGAACAGAGCATTCAGTCGTACTTCGTTTTTAAGTATGTGCCTGGGAATGACACCCTGTTTACCAACATCAAACGGCTGCCTCCAGGAAGTATTGGTTCCTATGATATTGCCGAAGATCGATGGACGGTTTGCAAATACTGGGTGCCTGAAATTGGAGGAACACCCCAAGTAGGTGCTTATCAGGACCTGACCAGAGAGCTGCATGATGTACTGGAAAGTGCAGTAAAGCTTCGGCTGATAGCGGATGTCCCTGTGGGCACTTTCCTCTCGGGTGGCCTTGATTCCTCTGCGATTGCGTACTTCATTCGAAATCATCCCGAGATCATTCACTATTGCGCGCGCAAAGACGAAAAAGATCTCAGAAAAGAAGGGACAACATCCGACTCGTTTTATGCGGAGCAGATGGCTGAGCAGTGGGGATTGGATTTGCGGTTCATTGATATCGGTGGCGTGCAGGCTACACGGGAGTTTATTTCTAAGACCCTTTACTACTCAGATGACCTGATTGCAGACGGGTCTCAGATTCCTTCCTACATGATTGCCCGTCAAGCCCGTGAGACCAGTAAGGTGATGCTGTCTGGAATGGGAGCCGATGAGATATTTCTGGGATATGCTAGCCATATGTTGTCCTTGCTGGCCTTGTATTTTGATCGATTACCGGGTTGGTTGTCGCAGCCACTGGCAAGCCGTATGAAGCGGATTAAGCAAGGCCGGGGTTCTTTTAAAGCCTATCGGCGGTGGCTCCACAAGTTCGGCAAGTATTATCTCATGGGATCAAGCCGCTATGGCGCCTATAGCATCGTGGGAGACATCGAAAATTCGATGAGAGTCTGCCGGCAAAGCAGTGATTCCATAATTGACTACTTGAATGGGTATTTCAAGTCTAACGAGGATCCTTTCGATTGCCTGACGCGCTTCGAACTAGACAATTTTCTCGTTAAAAACCTTCACTACTTCGATCGAATGCTCATGGCAAACGGGGTCGAAGGACGCGTCCCATTTATGGATCATCGTGTCGTGGAGTTTGCTCTAAAACTTCCACGGAAGTACAAAATGTCTGGCTCCGGTATTCCCAAGCTCATTTTGAAGGATACCATGAAAGGGCTGTTGCCAGATGGTATCATTAAACGCCGGAAGGCTGGGTTTGGAATGCCTCTCCGTAGCATATTCAGCTCTTCCGAAAAAGTTAGGGAATTGTTAGACCTGGAATTCTTTTATGGGTTTGACTTCTTCGATGTAGACCACATCGAGTCACTCATCAATACTCATCTTAATGGCAACGAAGACAATTCTGCCATTCTTTACGCTCTAGTATCATTTCAAGAGTGGTACAACCTGTATCAAACATCAGACGCCCAATATGCAGCAATTAGTTCAGAATCTTAAAAACGGGGACATGGCTGTCTTAGAAGTCCCTTTTCCAGCCCTTAATCCGGGGCATATACTTGTCCGAAATCACTACTCCGTTATAAGTGCCGGTACGGAAGGCAAAACGGTGAAGGATGCACGGCTTGGCTACATTGGTAAGGCCCGATCGAGGAAGCGAGAATTAGCTCAGGTAATCGATTCTGTCAAAGTAAATGGACTCAGTACTACGTATCAACGGGTGATGCATCGGCTTGAAGCGCCTTCGGCGCTGGGATATAGTTGCGCTGGAGAAGTAATAGCTATTGGGCCTGGTGTAAAAGGCTTTGCAATCGGGGATCGAGTGGCGTGTGCCGGTAGTACGGCTGTTCACGCCGAAGTGATTACTTCGCCTGTGAATCTGTGCGTCCCTATACCTCATGAGGTCGATTTAAAACATGCCGCGTTTACCACGCTGGGTGCCATCGCGATGCAGGGGGTGCGAAGAGCAGACCTTGGCCTTGGTTCAAATTGTGTGGTGATAGGATTGGGCCTGGTTGGATTATTGACGCTGCAGCTATTGGAAGCTGCCGGCGTTCAGGCAATTGGGATCGATATAGATACCGACCGCATCGTTTTAGCCCGCCGATTAGGCTATGGGAAAATTGTCCACAGGGAAGACCCCCTGTTGAACGAAATTATTCAGGATATCTCTCGAGGAGAAGGCACTGACTCGGTAATCATTACCGCCGGCACCTCATCACACGATCCGATAGATCTTGCCGGGCAATTATGCCGCAAGAAAGGGCGTGTGGTGATTGTCGGGAGTGTCCCAACCGGGTTCAATAGAGGCCCTTATTACAAAAAGGAACTAGATCTGTTGATGTCATGCTCCTATGGACCGGGGCGGTATGATAAGGAGTACGAGCAAAAAGGGTTGGACTATCCGATAAGCCACGTTCGGTGGACCGAAAACCGAAATATGCTGGCCTTTGTGGATTTACTGTCCCGAAAGAAGCTGGATATCGAGTCGTTGATAACACACACGTTTCCATTGGAATCTTCTCAAGAAGCGTATCAGATGATTCTCGAACGGTCGAAGTCGTTTACGGGGATTGTTCTTGAGTATGATACGTCGAGGAGATTGTCGAGGAGGGTGGCGCTTAAGTACCAGTATCGATCCGAAGATGAAGTAAATATCGGGCTGATTGGTGCCGGCTCCTTCGCGCAGAATGTATTGTTGCCGGCCCTTCAGGGAAGAGCAACGCTTATCGGTGTGGCGTCGGGCCGGCCTAACAACGCACGATATGCTGCTGAGAAATTCGGATTTGATTATTGCACCGGAGAATTTGAAGAAGTACTTGAGGACGACCGCATCAACACGATCTTCATTACGACCCGGCATGATCTACATGCGCCTCTTGTATTACAGGCGATGGAAAAGGGGAAGCATGTATTCGTGGAGAAACCCCTATGCCTGTCTCAGCAGGATTTAGACTTTATCCGTAATGCCTATAAAAGCCATGGCGTGCAATTGATGGTGGGTTTTAATCGCCGTTTTGCACCTCAGATCCAAAAATTAAAAAAGGCATTTCAACCTGGGGTTCCTGTTGCAATCAATTACAGGATTAATGCGGGTTCATTGCCCGCGGATCATTGGGTTCACGATGCCGAACAAGGAGGCGGCCGAATTATTGGCGAGGTATGCCATTTCATTGATCTCGCCTGCTACTTTGCAGAAGCCGCTCCTTCGTCTCTGGCTGCCCATGCTCTCTCCGACGTCTCGGGGCTCAATGATACATTGACGATTAACCTTGCCTTTACGAACGGCAGTACAGCTTCGATTTCCTATTTCTCCAACGGCAACAAGAAGCTGGAGAAAGAGCGGTTAGAGATTTTCTCTGGTGGACAGGTAGCGATACTTGAAGACTTCAAAACCCTCGCTATGTATGGCAATCGATACGAAAAAACCAAGCTGCGCCGTCAGGACAAGGGGCATGAGGAGCAAGTCAGTCGTTTTCTGAAAGCTCTACGTTCGGGCGACCCGGCTCCTATCTCGATGGACGAGATCTACCGCAGTATGCAGACAACCTTCAAAATCGAAGATTCGATCATCAATCATCAAATGATAGCCCTCTAAATTCGAACAGGCATGGAAGATCTTTATGACGCAATGACACGCCTGCGAAGCTACGTTGAAACAGAACGATTTGCAGGTTATGATCCCTATGATGCACTCAACGCATCGTTTGATTTCTCCCGGTTTGGACACTGGGGGCCCGTCCTGGCTATTCAAATCCAGAAACGAAACCCGCTTAATATCCGCTCTTTGATGAATGTCAAAAAGGGCATCAACCCCAAAGCTATGGGGCTCTTTCTCTACGCGTATTCTCAGTTGTATGAGTTGGAGAAAAACGAGTACTATCTCGAAAAAGCGAAGTATTTGGTTCGGATGATTCACGAAACGGTATCCAAAGGGTACAGCGGAGCAGGATGGGGATATAATTTTGATTGGGCAAGCCCCGGCAAGTATTTGCCAGCGTATACACCTTCTGTTGTAGTGACAGCGTTTGTTGCACGGGGCCTGTTTAAATATTATCTGGTCTCTCGTGACCAGGAAGCCTATTCATTGTTACTCAGTGCCAGCAAATTTATCCTGGATGATCTGCCGCGAACGGAGACAGAGGATGGTATTTGTATAAGTTATACACCTGTTAAGAAAGACTGCTGTTACAATGCCAGTTTATTAGGTGCTGAGCTATTGGCGAGGGTGTATGCCTTGACGAATGAGGAGCATTTACGAACAGTCGCTTTAAATGCTGTCGATTTTGTTGTTGCGCATCAGTACGATGATGGGCATTGGAAATACAGCATCGATATCAAGACGGGCAAGGAGAGAAATCAGGTAGATTTTCACCAGGGATTCCTGCTGGATTGCATGAAAGATATCCTCCGATTTACCCGAGAGAATAACGAAGTGTACCAAAAGGCTATTCTTAAGGGAGCCTATTTCTTCAAGAATGAGCAGTTCAAGCCAAACGGCCGGTCCATGTGGCGGCTGCCATCACGGTGGCCTGTAGATATTCATCATCAAGCCCAAGGAATAATCACGTTTAGCAAGCTGGCCTCAATGGATGAATCGTTTGGCGTTTTTTCCGAGCAAATTGCCCGCTGGACGATCGATCACATGCAGGACCCGGCCGGCTTCTTTTATTACCGGAAAGGCCGCTTGTGGACAAATAAGATCCCTTACATGCGTTGGGGGCAGGCCTGGATGATGACCGCACTTTCTCAATTGATAACAACGCTTTCTTTAACCCCGGCTCATACATGAGAATTCTCGTCTACCTAGGGCATCCAGCACATTATCACCTCTTTAAACATGTGATTGCCTCCCTTGAAAGCAAGGGGCACCATGTGCAGATTGTAATTAAAGAAAAAGATGTACTCAGAGAGCTGTTAGAAGAAGCTGGGTGCGACTATCATGAAGTCCATGAAAGCGGACCGAAGAGAAATAAGCTAGACTTTGCATACAATCTGTTCATACGGGATATCGCCGTATTTAAGATTGCTAAGAAGTTTAAGCCGCAGGTGATGCTGGGTACGTCTGCAGAAATTGCACACGTCGGCAGAATACTAGGAATCAAATCGATCGTCGTCAATGAGGATGATTACGAAGTGGTCCCCTGGTTTGGACGCCTTGCTTATCCTTTTGCGACACACATCTTAGCACCTTCTGTGTGCACTGTGGGGAGATGGACAAACAAAAAAATCAGCTACGAGGGATATCATGAACTGGCTTATCTTCATCCAAATCATTTCAAACCGGATGAAAAAGTTTGTTCGCTATTAGCCCCTGACGGTGGCCGTTATTTTATTCTGCGCTTCGCCAAGCTTACTGCGCATCATGATGAGGGAAGGAAAGGAATTTCTGCCGAGGTGGCAAAAAGTGCCATCGAGCTTCTGGAGCCTCATGGGCGCGTGTATATATCTTCGGAGCGTATTCTTGAGGAGGAATTTGAGGACTACAGGATAGCAATTGACCCTGGGTTAATGCATAGTGCTCTTTACTTCTCATCTCTTTATATTGGGGATAGCCAAACGATGGCGGCAGAAGCTGCCGTGTTAGGAACCCCTTCAATCCGCTTTAATGACTTCGTTGGCGAGATAAGTTATCTCGAAGAGCTCGAACATCGATACGGATTGACCTATGGTATAAGTACCGATAATCCAGATCGCCTGTTGCGGAAGATTCGTGTTTGGTTAAGACAATCAGATCTGGATGAAGAATGGCAGAGGAGACGGAATTCAATGTTGAATCACAAGATTGACGTGGCACAGTTTATGTCCAATCTGATCGAAAGTTTTGGACACCCCTCGGATTCACAACTTGTTGCCTCCGATATCAACCACGCCCCCCAATCACATCAATAGTTAGTCGGGAATTAGGAGCCGGTATTCGTCACTTCTTTTCAGATAGGCTCCTTTTAGATCCACATCACTAATGCATATCAACACCAATATGGCTAGCGGAATAAGTGAACTGGCTCGCAAGAGCACAGAGTCCCTCGAAAGCGTTTTGCTTGAAAGCGAATCTGGGCTTATAGGAGCTGCAGCACCTCCAGGGTATGACGGGAGGCTTACCTATTATCTATCTTCAGAAAACACGCACGATGTTGAGCGCCTTCCTGATTGGTTGGTTGGGAATATTGTTAACCTAAAACCAATCAACGATATAGGCGACCTAAACGGATATTTTAGTGCGCTGAATGCAAAACTACCCAACAACGGTGTCTTTGTGGGGTGCGTCGAAGCACAACACCAGGTAAAGGCACGAATGTTCAGCCAATATCCAGCGCTGATAGCGGGCATAGTTTATTTCTGTGTCTTCTTCTTCCGCCGGGTATTACCCAAGCTGGGGCCAACACGAAAATTGTATCGTTTTTTCAGCAAAGGCCGGCGAAAAATGCTTTCTAAAACAGAAGTGTTGGGGAGGCTTGTGTATTCTGGGTATGAAATCATCGAATACCGTGAAATCGACCATCTCTCTTATTTCTTCGCTATGAAGAACGAACCCCCCTCAGCAGATAGAACACCCTCTACAGGGCCTTTACTGAAAATGAAAAGAGTGGTTAAAGGCGGGCGCATGGCCTATATCTATAAGCTTCGCACGATGCACCCCTATGCTCAGTATATCCAGGAGTATGTATATGAGAATAATCACCTTCAGAAGAACGGGAAGCTGAAGAACGATTTCCGTATCACGTCTTGGGGGAAAATGTTACGCAAATTGTGGATTGATGAGATTCCAATGATCTACAATGTCCTCAAAGGAGATATGAAATTCGTGGGTGTACGCCCGTTGAGTGCTCATTATTTAGGGTTATACCCTGCCGATTTGATAGAACTCCGACTGCGTCATAAACCTGGTCTTATTCCCCCGTTTTATGTGGATATGCCTGAAAGCTTTGAGGATATCGTTGCTTCAGAAGAGCGGTATCTAAAGGCCTATGAAAAGCAACCCTTCATGACGGATATAAAATATTTTTATATGGCCATGAAAAATATCCTTCTCAAAGGAGCCCGTAGCGGTTAAAGTAACATTCTAATTTAATCTGATCAGATTTATGATACGCTTAGATGACACCATCACGGTGAATGAAGACCTAATGGTTGCTGATCTGGATGGTGAAATGGTATTGCTAAATACACATTCTGGAACGTACTTCGGATTAAACGAGGTGGGTTCAAGAATTTGGGAGTTAGCCTCCGAACCCAGGATGATAAAGGATATTCTTGATGCACTCGCAAACGAGTATTCCGTGGATCAAAAGCAGTTAGAAGGGGACGTGTTGCGCTTCATTAATAGTCTCTCTCAAAGATCATTAGTCCATGTTGTTGCTGCCGTTGAAGTATAAACAAAGACCCATAAAGGCCTGGACTGAATGGCGTTTGCTCATTCGAGTTGCCGCTCTCATCGGATGCATTCGATTGGGGTTGCAGGTGCTTTCTTACAAGCGCACTAGCGCGCTTGTAAAGCGAACATCAAACCCTCGAATGAACAGGGATGAGTTGTCTTTTGAAGAACGGCGCAGGCTTATTTGGGCTGTCCGTGCTCTCACTAAAAGGATGCTGAATACCAAGCCGTGCCTGACGCAGTCACTTGCACTGCTCTGGTTATTGCGCCGCAGAGGGGAAGACGTGCGTGTTCAAATAGGAGTCCGAAAGAATGATGCTGGTGAATTTGCGGCGCATGCCTGGCTTGAACAAGAGGGTCAGGTGTTGATTGGTGGGAAAATGTCTCCGGCTAATTATGCACTTCTAAAGCGAGCGGAGGTGAATCTATCATGAGTGGAATAACAGGATTAATGAACCTCGATCGGCGAACTGTTTGGGAAGCAGAAGTGGTGTCTATGCACGAATTGCTTGCACATAGAGGACCTGATGGAGGGGGGACGTGGCATTCTGAGCATATTGGTCTAGCTCACCAAAAGCTGGCTACAACGCCTGAAAGTCACTACGAATGGATGCCACTCGCAAGTGAGCGTGGATCGCGGATGATTGTAGCGGATGCGCGCATTGACAATCGAAAAGAATTGATTTCTAAATTGTCACTGGCTCCAAAAAAGGGAGCGCCTATTACGGATGCTGAAATCATTCTCGCTGCTTATGACGAATGGGGGGTGCGCTGCTCCAGGAATTTAGTAGGTGCGTATGCCTTTGTTATTTGGGATGAGGAAAAACAACACTTGTTGTGTGCTCGAGACCACTTCGGTCTGAAGCCGTTTTATTACGCCCACATTGAAGGAAAACGATTTGCCTTTGCTTCTGAGATTAAATCTATTCTCAGCCTGAAGGATATTCCTAAGGAGTTAAACGATAAGGCAGTAGCCGATCACCTGTTGGTCCCTGTCGAGAGCGATTCCGTTTTTACCTTTTACAAACACATTCTCCGTTTGGAGCCCGGTCATTACCTGGTTGTGAAAACCGATAAGATGCGGAAGGAGAAGTACTGGGAGTTTGATCCGAATCGGGAAATCAAATATGCCTCCGATGCCGAGTATGCAGAGGCGTTAAAAGAAATTTTTCTGGAATCAGTTCGTTGCCGTACACGAAGCAGCCATGCCGTTGGCGCTATGTTGAGCGGCGGGCTGGATTCTTCCTCGATTGTAGGGGCTGCCGCACAGCAATTAGGAACGAAGAACAAGTCCTTACACACATTCTCTGCCGTATTTGAGGAAATAAAGAAAAGCGATGAGTGGCCCTACATTGATTCTGTAGTGAACATGTATCAGGATCAACTGGTGCCGCATATTGTGAGTGCAGATACCGTGAGTCCTTTTTACGCGTACAACAAGGTGTTGTGGCATCAAGATAGCGCTCTGCAAGCCGGCAACATGTACTTCTTCTGGAAGCTATACGAAAAAGCGAAGGAAGAAAAGGTAAGAGTTATCATGGACGGTTTTGATGGGGACACAACCCTGTCGCACGGTGTAGGCTATTTGCACGAGCTGGCAAATAAAAGACATTGGTACACCTTGTACCGTGAAGTGCGGCTCATTCATGAGTTGTGGGGCAAACCCTGGAAGCGCCAGATGTGGAAATGGGTCAAGCTTTATGGCATAGCTCCCACGATGAACCGATTTCCTTTGCTGCAGTCTACTATCCGTTCTGGGAAAAAGGCGATGCATCGAGACAAACAAAGCACACCAGTCGATGCCGACTCCCTCAAGTGGCAAAATGTGCTAAACGAGCAATTTGCCCAAGGGCTGAAGCCTCAGTTGAGAACGCCTATTGGGTACCCTAAAACGGAACGAGAATATCATCATTTGTTGCTAAAACAGCCTGTCATGCAACGGATTATAGAAACCTGGGAGGCGTCTGCCGCTGCTTTTGGCATCGAGCTCAGGCTTCCTTTTTGTGACAGGCGCCTGATTGAGTTTTGCCTGGCTTTGCCTCCTCAGCAGAAACGACGAGAGGGATGGACGCGTGTTGCGATGAGGAATGCTATGGAGGGCGTTTTGCCTGAAAAGATCCGCTTGCGTCCAGATAAAGGCAATCTTGCACCTGGATTTGAGCACGGGTTGCTCGTAAGAGATCCCGTTCATCTCAATGAGATGATTGCTAAGGATACAGGTGGCATCGGGCGATACGTGAACCTTAAATCCCTTTCAGATTCTTTGCCAACATTTACGGCTGGCAAAGAAAGCAACAATACTACGTTTCACTGGCGTGCTTTATCCTTGGCCTTGTGGCTGAACTACACAGGTTTATAACCTAATACCCTATCTCCTGGGTTTAACTCCAGGTTTTTTTAATCACCAAAACTCTCAAAAAAGATGAAAAATTCTGAGAAAAAAGAATATATCATCCCTGAAGTCGTAGACTACGGAGATGTTGTAGAGCTCACTCGTAATAGTGGCGCTCCAAATAGCGATGGTCAAGGCAACGGTACAGCTTGCTTTGGCGACTTTTGTAGCGATCCTCGCGATCCTTAATAGATAAAATGCTCCCCGGCTCCCCCCTCATTTCTTTTTAGTTCACATGATTAGTTCTGTGTAGGTAGGGCATAAGGCCAAGGATAAAACACCAATATGTATCAGGCATTTGGGCTCAATATTGAGTCAGAGATTTCTTTATCCGGAATGGTGCCGGGTGTAGAACCAGTTGATGTCCATATTTCTCGGGGCCACGTCGAAAAACCATGGCCTCTCGACGATGAAGAACGACGTATGTATGTCCGCGAACACAATGGGGACGTGTACATCGTTTGGTATTCTGAAGAGGACACCGAGCAACGCATCCTGGTGCGCTCAGGAAAAGACATCATTGTTGATGCCGAATCTGCGTCTTCGACCAGCGTCGTGAAGCAGGCTATTCAAGGCTTAGGCCTCGGGTTGCTTTTACATCAACGAGAACGGTACGTGCTGCATGCCAGCTCTGTTGAGATTAATGGAGAGGCGGTGGTATTTATCGGGTTCAAAGGAGCGGGGAAATCGACTACGGCTTCAGCGCTTATCGGAAAAGGCTATTCTCTGGTCACCGATGACCTGCTTGCTGTTCAGATTCCTGAAAACGACCCACGGGCTTATGCCCATCCCGGTATTCCTAGTATGAAGCTATGGCCGGACTCTGTAAAAGCTTCTCTTGGAGAGGACCCTCTAAAACTTCCACGCATATTTGACCGCGAAGAGAAACGACTCAAGAACCTGGGCGATCGATTTGTAGAGTCTCCACTTCCTATTCGGTGTGTGTATGTCCTGGAGTTCACCCAGGAAGCCTTAGATGCGCCTTCCCTGACTCGTTTACCGGGTGCTGCTGCTTGTATGGAATTAATCCGTCATTCTTATGGGATTCGTATGCTTGGGCCGAGCGGCAGAAACAAGACGCATTTTACCCAAACAACCGAACTCCTAAAACGAGTACCTGTCTATCGATTGAAACGATCTAAGTCTTTCGATGGGATTCCCCTGCTTGTGCAATGTATCGAAGACCATGATATCTAAAAAATCGGTACAATCAGCCTGGGCGCGAAGTTATTTGCTGGTTCGTGCGTTTAAGTTGATTTGGGATGGTATTGGAGGGTGGATTGTACTCTGGTTTGCATTACTCGTTATTCAGGGCGCTCTACCAGCAGTAATTGTCTATCTGACCAAGATACTGGTTGATCGCCTTGCAGAGCGGATTGGCGCTGGCACCGCTATGGGCATGATCGAGCCGATTCTCTGGCCGGCCCTATTCATCGGTGCCATTTTTGTCGTCCAGCAAGGATTGCAGAGTATCCTGAAATGGGTGCGCACAGCGCAGTCAGAATACATTCAGGATCACATTAAGTCGCTCATCCATACCCAGGCCACACGCGTCGATCTCGAGTTTTACGAAACGCCGGCTTTTTACGATGAAATGGAGCGCGCAAATAGCCAGGCCGAAAAACACTCCGTTTCACTGCTGGAAAACCTGGGCGGTGTAATTCAGAATGGCGTGACCCTTATTGCAATAGCTGCATTGGTTGTCGCATACAGTTTGTGGTTGCCTGCCATTTTAATCTTCAGCGCTTTACCCGCTTTGTGGGTAGTGGTTCGGCATAATGTCAAACATCATGAATGGTGGAAGGTGGTTACGGAGCAACGCCGCAAAGCCTTGTACTATGACTGGATTCTCACCAGCCGATTTCCCGCACCAGAGGTTCGCGTTTTTAATTTAAGCGACCATTTTTCTAGCCTCTACCACATGGTGCGGCATTCGTTGAGAGAACGGCGCTTATCCCTGTTGAAAAGCCAGTATACCGCGCAGCTATTTGCCGGTATGACCGCCTTATTTATGACGGGAAGCGTCATGGTTTGGATGGTTCTCCGGGCGCTTCGAGGGTTAGCAACGCTTGGTGATATCGCTCTCTTGTACCAGGCCTTTCAACAAGGGCAAACGTTGATGCGCTCTTTGCTGGCGCACATTGGACAATTGTACACCAATATTCTCTTCTTGGAGCATTTGTTTAACTTTTTGGATTTTACTCCCCGGGTAATGAAGCCCAAAACAGACGCACCATTTCCTGAAGGCCCTTATGGTATTGAAATCCGTGATGTCGATTTCCGATACCCCGGGAGCGAACAGCTTGCGTTAAAAGATTTCAGCATCTCAATACCTCCAGGCAAAACAGTTGCGGTAGTAGGGCCCAATGGAGCAGGAAAAAGCACCCTGATCAAGCTGGTTTGCCGCTTTTATGATCCCGAGAAAGGGCAAGTACTGCTAAATGGGACGGATGTGCGAGATGTATCGCCCCGTACGTTGATGGATCATATCACCGTGCTGTTTCAGCACTGGGTAAACTATGCAGGTTCTGTTGCGGATACGATTGGGCTCGGAGAGATTGCAGGAGGTAAGCAAATGGATCAGGTTGTAGAGGCGAGCAAAGCAGGGGGAGTGCACGAATTTATTGATCGGTTGCCAGGTGGCTACGAGACACAATTGGATAAGCGATTCAAGGGCGGTGTTGATCTAAGTGGAGGCCAGTGGCAGCGTATTGCCCTCGCAAGAGCTTTTTACAGACAGGCCCCGATCTTACTGCTCGATGAGCCCACCAGCTACATGGACCCATGGGAAGAAAACAAGTGGCTCGACCGCTTCTTTGAATTGGTGTCCGAACGTACGGCTATTATTGTCACCCATCGATTCACTACCGCACGAAAAGCAGACTTGATCTACGTCATGGAAAAAGGCAAGGTAGTTCAATCGGGTACGCATGAAGAACTGCTGGCAGAAAGTGGCTTATACGCTACCTGCTGGAACGAGCAACAATCAGCAGGAGAAAAAGAAGCACCCCGCCATGTATCGAAGTACGCACCCGATAGAGAATTCTCAGGACGTCAAGTTTAAGACGTGTTCTGCTGCATTTTCCTGAAGAAATGTTTCTGGGAGAAGGCGCCCCTGCGTTTGCCTCCATTGGGTGGCAAATCTGATTAACTCAGATATACCGCTAAATTCCAGTTTTTCCTTTACCCGCCTGCGATGCGTTTCCACCGTTTTTCTATCCAGCTTTAGCCGATCGGCGATCTCGTTAGGATTAGATCCCTCACTTAACATAAGGAGCACTGAAAGCTCTCTGTGTGTCAGCTTGTCTAAGGCATGAGACACGGATTCTGAGAATCCCTTGGTTATTTTGTTAAGTAACCGTACCGTCATTGAGGCACTGAGATAGGTCTCGTTTCTTAGAACGCTTTGTATTCCTTTTATCAAATCGCTCAGTGGAGCCCGTTTCATTACGTACCCCATCACTCCCACCTCAATGGCACGCTCAGCAAAGATTTGCTCTTCATATTGGGTATAAATGACGATACGTAATTCCCTGTGGAGCGAGAGTAGCTGTGATGCGAAATCCAGCCCATAGGCGTCCGGCAAAGATAGGGATAAAACGATGACATCGGGTTTTTTGGCCTCTATCAGGTCAATACTGTCCATCGCAGAGTAAGCCTGCCCACCGTACTCAATGTCTTCAATACGTTTGATCTTTGAAGAGATGGCATCCCCTATGATAGGATGACGGTCGATTACGACAAGCTTTTTAGATACAGAAGGGGTGTCGGGAATGGAGGAACGTTGGGGTAAAGTCACGGTGCCCGCCTCAGTTTTTACGGCAATTCCAGTTAGGAACATTCACGGAGGGGGGGCAGTGGTCGGTCGAGGCCGATTATCCAAGAGTGTTTGTTATTTCTAAAGCAACAAACATGCCGGGGTTAGAATTGGCTTTAAATAGCTGCTATGTCGAACTTGGGTAATTATAGCAGCTTTTTTGAAAGATATTTTGTTATCTAACGTATCATTTCGATATCTTTAGGCTGGGTATAGTTACCCTGCGTTCTTCATCAGTCTGCTCCTTAAGGAATACCCATTCTTCCTTCCTTTCTGCTGTTCGGTTGAGAAGCAAAATGTCAGAGTATTTCATGTCATCCAGAAGTTCTAGGTACGTGTGACTTGGAAGCCCATCGTCGATAATAAGAGGTGATCGCATAATAAATCGCAGAAGAAAAGCGGTCATGAAAGGTCATTAGGGTGTAAATTTAGGGGATGAAATGAATATCTGGGATCTTACTTTATGCCAAAGTAGTGTAGTTGAAACGACTACTATACTGTCGGTTGTTTTCTGTATGACTCTGCGGCCGCTATCGTAACGATCGGGTTAAGCACTGTGAACCCATTAAGTGTAGATTCTTAGCCCGAATATTTACTGGACAAATGCGAACATGCCAATGGTGCAGCAAGTCTGGATGGTTTCTTAAGCTTACTAAGGATGGACTTTGTCCCACCTGCGAGGCTGACGTGAAATCGCGTATCATTCATGCAACACAAGTGCTGAATGAAAGCATGAGGCTCTTGAAAAAGAGCAAGGATCTTGATTTACGTCTATCGAAATCTAAAGTAGCTATCGAAAAGTTACGAGATCTCCTTCCCTACTTTCAAAAAGGGCTGGTGCGATTAAACCCTTCGCCGCAAGAATGGGTTATGCGCATTCATTCTGAACAGCGCAAAATTGTGAATCAGCACATGAGCGCCCTGATGAATGATGCGATCAATAGGGCACAGCAATCAGCCAATGCAGCCCAGCGTTCCGCTGTTTTCGAGATTGTGCAGGACGCCATTCATAAGTATAGCGAATACCTGGGAAAGGCAAATTCCAAACGGTGGCTATCAAAGATCGAGTCCGAACAGGGATATCTCATCAAAGACCTGGAAAACTCGGCCAATAAAAAAACGGAGCGTGACATTGCTCTCGATCAATACAAAGAAACCCTTGCCATGATGAAGTCCGAATTCGCGGGGAGTAGAGAGCAAGTTCTGGAGATCAAAAGGATAGAAAAGCTAATCACTGATTTGGGCGGTAAACTACCACAGCCTCCGAAGAAGGAGTCCGACTCAAATAAATCAAATGCCGACAAAGAGCCTTCGGCCGCTTCTCACAAACACCAAATCATTATCCCTCAAAAAAAGACAGGCACCTCCTAGAGTGCAATCAGATCAATTCTGACGAATTAATCTGATTGGTTTCGTGTTTCGTGTTTCTGGTTTCTTGTTTTTCGTCGCAGTTCAGGAAAAGAGACCTTGTACAACGAATGACTTAGAAAGTACATACGTTCAATTCATTCCCCTCTTTCTAGGTCCTTTTATCTATGTCTTATAGAGCTACGATCCAATCTGTTGGTGTTTTCCTGTTTTTTGTACTGGTTGCTCCTTTTCCCCTCTTCGCCCAAGATTCAATGATTGGAGAGCCCCTTCAGGGCCAGCAGAAGATAATCAGGTCGAACGAGATTCTTATGGTCTGGGCCAATCCCGATGGGGATAATGTAAACGAAAAATTATATGACTTCGTAAGCTTTGGTAATCCAGCCCTCGAAGACTCCATTCAGGCACAGGACAGGGCGGGACTGCCAGATACAACGCCTTATGCAGAGTCACAGGCTATGGGTATGGCCGTCGGTTCTTTTGACGATGATCCGTTCGATGATGCCATTGTTGTTTGGGCAGGACCTGATGGGCGGCTTTATACCCAGTCTCTATCAACTAGTACGGAGGTAAAAGGAGGGTTGCCGCAATTGATATTTGAGGAATCTGCAGTTGAGGAGCTCAAACCTGCCGGCACGCTGTACGAAAATCTGCCTGAACCTCATACGATTCGTGTGGTTGGGGGCCAGTTTGATGAAGATGAATACGATGAAGTACTACTTGCCTACATTGGAACGAGCGGCCGGATTGAAGTAGAAGCGTATGATGCCTCTTCAGGGTCAATGATTGTAGAGAAAACGGGCGTCCTGATGGAATTGCCCATCAACGGACCGAATAATCTGTCACGCTCTATTCATTTTGATATCGCAACGGGTGATCTCACTGGAGATGATATTGATGACCTGGTCGTCGGGACCGTTCGCCAGATTACAGACGGATGCACAGCTAATTCAGGGTGTTGGGCGGCAACCTATTACCTTTACGAGCTAACGGATTCAGGAGCGAACTTGCTCGGACAGGTAGATACCCAAAAGGAGGAGTCCAACTCGAACAGATGGTTGGAACGCGTTGCGATAGACATCGGTGATCTGGATGGGGATGGATCAAACGAAATCGCAGGGACCATTCACGTTCCTCATAATGGTTCTACTCATCGATGGTATCTTGCTGGACTAGAATGGGATGGAAGCGCATTGAATGTGCGCTATGACCAGCAATTCCATCAAACAACAGGGAGCTTCGGATTTCCTCTCAGTGTGGAAGCGGCCGATCTGGATTTTGATGGAGCAGATGAACTTGTAATAGCTGGGCGAACCTTAGAGGTATACGAGGCCGATTCAACGTTCCAAACATTTACACAAATTGCAGGCGGCACTTTTGGGGCAGAAGACAACAATTCAGGCCGGCAATACCTGGCTGTAGGAGATGTAGATGGAGGCAGTAGAGTCTGGTATGAGGGCTCGACGGCAGGCATTTACCGGCCTGAAATTGTCGTTGCACGAAGCTTTAATGTAGGAAGCATAAGTGTCGATGAGCAGGTTGAGCTTGCTGTTTTCCGGTTTACGCCGTCACAGTTTAATTTGGAGAAGATTGCCTCTAAGGTAGATGAGGTGAGCGACGCGACGGGAGGCCGGCATCTCATGATTGCGACTGGGGACTTTGGAGACAGGGGGATACGCGTAGGTGCTCCTCGTGTATTTCGGCAAACGGATATTGTGCAGCCTCTGGTGATTCTAAATACGCCTCCTGTCCACTATGATGTGTTTAATGGTTCACCTATTGATGTGACGGGGTGCTTCTCAACGGGATGTGGTTTTGCTGCGAGATATACGGAACAAGCATCACAATCTGTAGAGATTACAACCCAGATAAGTGGGGATTGGCAGATTGGTGCAGGAATAGAGGGAAATCTCAACTCCATCCTTGGGGAAATACCCGTAGCCGGTGAAGCGGTTGCTTCGCTACTCGATGCGTTGAATCTTGGCATCGATTTTAATTTTGAAGCATCGTATGGCGAAGGCTTCTCGGACTTAATCGGGTCACGACGAACCATCACGCTCACAACGCAAGTGAATGCTCTTGAGGAAGACGTTGTGTATGCGGACGTACTCAACTATGCAATATGGGAGTACCCATTGTTTGTGAGAGGAAGGGAAGCCGGCTTCATGGCTATTGTTATCCCTGAGTCCCAACGAGACCAATGGTTTACCACAGGAAGCCCTGAAGCCGCGTCCTACAGAACCTCCCATGAGGTTGGGAATATTCTCTCGTATCCTAAAGATGTATCCCCTGTCAGGCAGGTCCAGCAAGTCTTTATGGGAAGTACCTACACGCTTGGCTCTCAAACCATTTCTTGGGACATCACGCAGGAACAGACGAACTTCTCTGAGTCAACTCAATCGACGAATTTGAGCCTGGGTGGGTCAGTCGACATTTCCACACCTATTCCGACGCTGAGCGTCAATCTGAATGGTAATTATTCGACGCGCTCGATGAATACCCACTCAACGTTTGTGTCCAATCTGCAAGGCGTAACTGTTGAGTTTGGGCAGATAGAAACGAACATAGAGGGGAAGCAAGCTAACTATTCGGTTACGCCGTTTGTGTACTGGGAATCAAGCGGAGCACTGGTAGTTGACTATGCAGTAGAACCTTCAATAGCTGGACCAGGAGAGGTAGCAACATGGTGGCAGGACCGGTATGCAACGGCACCTGATCCAGCCTTTAACTTGCCCTCGCGATACAAAGACTTAAAAACCGGAGGGACCGTTGATGACGCTACCAAGACAAGAACAAGGAGCCTTGCCTTTTTCCCTGAGAATGCAATGCCAGGGGAAGAGGTTACCATTCAAGCGTTAATCAATAACTACAGCCTGCTGCCGGTTTCAACTGAAACTACCGTCCGATTTTACCAGGGCGATCCTTTAAATGGAGGAGTGCCTATCACCGGAATGCCCGGAACTCCTGATCCTGTACTGCCTCCTCTAGAAGCACGAGGAAGCGGGACCGTATCAGCAAACTGGGTGGTACCCTCAGGTATTAATGATTCCGCTGTTAGAATCTATGCTGTGATCGATCCAGATGATGATAAGACAGAGATTCATGAAAACAATAATGTGGGTTGGGCGCCGCTTCTTGTTGCCTCCAGTACGTCTACAGAAGAGGTTGATTCACCGAAGGTCGACGCATTTAGTTTAGATCCTGCTTATCCGAATCCTTTTTCGGCAAGTACCCGGATTGTTTATACACTAGGAAAAGCGCAGGAGATAAGACTTAGCGTGTACGATGTACTTGGACGGGAAGTAGAACGATTGGCAGAGGGACTGATGCCGGCGGGTATTCATGAAGTACTATTTAATGCAGATCACCACGCGAGTGGGATGTATTTCTATCGGCTTCAGACAGCATCGAGTCAGGCTACAAAAGCGATGATTTTGGCTCGTTAAGAGAGCTGCTTTTTTGACGTAAAAAATCCGTGGAATTAGTTTGAAAGGGGTAGTACACTCCAGCTAATTACACGGATTTTTTTGTGAGTCGTGGTAACTTTTTTCGGGATCTATCCTCCAAGACCTAGCATTGCTAGTGAGAGAAATATAAATACGAAAGCAAGAACAGCTAAGGCCAAACTCACTGCATTACTCCAGGATCTGGTACTCGTCGGTCTCATACAAGAATGGTGTTTTGGGCTAAAAGGGAATGAATAGCGAACGGGGAGATGGGGTGACCCTAATATAGCATGTTATCGGTGTAGTATGTGTTCAAATTGTCAAAAAAGTTTGACTTCACGGTAATCAATCCGAAAGCGATACACCGGTAATCCATTGCTATTGGTCGAGTTGATAAGGTGAATTGAATTGTGTTCGTAATTGATTACAACTACAAGCTCTATGCCATATGGCCATTTCGAGTGTAAATCCCGTTTGAATTGTGTGCACGAGCGGAAACTAATTCCATCCGGCAATAATGTCCTGTGCCAGGCCGAACGAGAGCGTCATACCCGCACCGCCAAGGCCTGTCACAAGCTGCACATGATCTGCTGGTTCAATAATAGTTTCGGTCTGATCCGTGGTAGTCTTTAGGTAAAACCCGTTCCATCTATCCTGTATGGTTGGGTTGTTGACGTTCAGAAAAGTGCTTAAATAGTCTAAAATAAGCTGATTTATGGTCTCTGAGTGGCGTGGAGAAAAATCTGCACCGTACTCGTGTGAGTCGCCAATAACGAGTTCTCCTGTAGGCTTTTGAACGGCTAGTACGTGTATGCCGTGACGTTCCTGGCTGGGCCATTTTTTACTCAATCGCTTTTGCAACTGAGGCAACGATGTGCATGATTTAAAGCTTTCATAGCGGCAAAGCGTAAGTTCTGAAGCAACAATCGGTAAAAGATGCCAGCCAGGCTCTTGAGGAGCCGTTTCAAGCATCTGAAGTTTGCATCGAATAACTGAAGCGTGCTGTAGTTGATTTGGATAAAGGAGACGCACTTCATCTCCACTACAGATAAGGAGCCTGTCAAATGTAGTTTTGTCACCATTACTTGTCACAATTTCTCCGTCACGTACCTGAGTAACAGGAGTTTCGAAATGAAATGTAACTCCTTCCTTTTGTAACCATTTGATGATCTGCTGAATGGCTTGTTGTGGAATAACAGCCATCTCTGTTTCACTGTAAAGGCCTCCATGTAAGTTTGTCTGACGGATATGAGGGGCCATCTTATGGATATCCTCTGGTGTCAAGATGGAGTGCGTTGAAGGCTGATTGTCTTCCAGGGCGGAAAATTCAAGTAAGACTCTCCATGCATCGTCGTTGTAAACGACATGCAGCGAACCGTGATGCCGGCACGAAAAGCCGGCACGTTGGCTCATCTCTTTCCATTTTTTTACGGAGGCCAGGGCTCTATCTCGTTTGGGCCCAAGGGGTTGACCTATCGGCCAGATGGCGCCAAAGTTTCGGACAGTTGCACCGAGCGGGCGGCTATTGCGTTCAAAAACTGTTACCGAATACCCTTTCTCAAGAGCCGCAGTAGCGTGAGCCAGCCCAACGATACCACTACCAACTATAACAATTCGCTCCATAGGTTATTCCATTTAAAATAATAGAAAATAGAAAAGTGCGAGTACTATGGAAATAACGCGAGTATTAAGTGATGCCTTTAATTGAGCTGGGAAAAGAAAAAATAATACAAGCTGCCAGGATTGCAGACTTATTGCAAAACACAATCAACCCGAAACCAGAAACCCGACACGCAGATGGGTATGCCCATCTAACTGATCGCGCAGCGATAAACCCGAAACAACCAGATGGCCCTAGGCCATCTGGTTATAAGGAAATATCCATCTCTCCCAGGTCCAGATTTAAATTCTCCGCGACACTGAAGAGCAGAATTTGCTCACACAGAGGCGATTCATTGTCGGCCAAAGAGATCTGAAAAAGATATCTGAATATCGCTTCCTTACCGCGTTGAGGAAGTAGGTTACTCAATAAGGTAGCTACAATTTGTGCTGGCGGCAATGCATCGGATTGGGTAACGACTTCCTGGAAATCATGTTCGTCAAATCCTGGAAGAATCAACTGTCCAAGTTCTTTCGCCACATTGATTTCCTCACTAATGATTTTACCATCCACCTTGATCATGCTCACCGCCAGGTAGGTACCCAACAGAGCCACATTGAGTTGATTGGTGTCTGGAGAAAGTCCGATCATTTGAAGGAGTGCTTTGTGCACACTTTCATGATTGACCCTCACAAATGGGATTTGTGCGTTATGGAGAAACTGAATGATCGAACCGGGTACATTCTGCCATCCATTGGACAGGGCTTTTTTTGATAGACTACTCAATTCTGCTCGCGCACAAGGTACACAGCTTACATAGGTATCCTTCTCGATTCTCAAGTCGGTAACCGTATAGGTTGTGTAGGTTGTCTCAAGCAAATTCTCTTCGCAGTGGGGGCAGGGAAGAGGAATAGGGGAGTATTTGATACCGCTCATACAGGATCACCTCCGGCAAAACCATCACTTCGTTTGAAAACAGGACAGGGCGTGTTTTAAGTATGTGGTAATACCGAATATTCTGCAATCCCGTATTTACGCTATTTTACTCGAAATGACGTAAACGGTAAAAGGGAAAGAACCGTATGGTTCTTCCCCTTTGAATACCTGATAAGAATTCAGATTATGCCGAGGTCTTTGAACTCTTTGTTGTACGGCTTCTGCCCCGGGTGGCCGTCTTCTTTTGGACTTTTGTCTCTTTTTTTCCTGTGTCCCGGGTTACGGCAGGTTTAAACATATGTTTATCCCCTCCCTGGTCGATAGTCCGTAGATAAAGTACTGGAATACCCCAATCTTGCGAGCGCTCAGGCAACCTGCTGATAGCTTTGCGCGATAGAGCCAGTGACTCTTCAATCGTCCCTTCTTGAGCAATACATTCATAGAACGTGCGTGAGAAAGAAACAGCGGCTTCATCATTAACGCGTAGTTGCATGGCAATGACGTATGGAATGCCCGCCATCAGTAGCGCCGAGGCCACTCCAGCAGATTGAAACTCGTTGTTATCTCTGCGTGCAGATTCGCACGCATTGAGGACAACAAGGTGAACCCCTTTGCCTTTCAAAATAGAGGCAAGGTCCTCGGCCCACATAACGTCATGCGTGCCTTTTTGGAATTTCAGGACGTCATAATTGTGGGCTTGAAGGTCAAACCATTGCTCATCGGTGAGCACTAGCTGGTTCCATTGCTTCTCGTATGCATGGTTGATTCGAGTACGGTCTAGCGGGAAACGTGCCAACTTAAACGGATCGTCTGAGTCCAGGAATTTGCTCCGGAACTTATCCTTTTTGTTCAGGATCTCTTTCTCCTCCAGGTACTCTAAGAAGAGCAAGAGTGGAGTAGGGTACGTATCCTCGATTTCTTTTTCCCACTGGTAGGTAGCGCGTAACTCGTCAAGAAGAGCTGTGTGGAGATTTCGTTGTCTGTACAGCAATTCTTCTTTGGAATCATTCAAGATTTCCATGATAACCTTGAGTGATTCTGCTTCACCATTGAGATGAGTGCTCAACTCTTCAAATTCTGCATTGAAGTTGTCGAGCCTCCACGTAACGGCTGCCAGGATTGGGTTATACCAGATGTGATTCCTGCGTTCTCCAGCATGCCCTACTCGCGTAATAGCATCTCTAAGTTTAGGGTTACTTTCCCCTAGCTTTTGCCATAGGTCTCCGTCGTTAAAGAGGGCATTGAGCTTTTTCCAGTATTCGCCGAAGAGTTTGATTTGTTCACTGTCCAATCCTTTCACCTGTGTAATCACAGATCTGAATCCAACAGTACCTTTCTTTTCATTGCCGGAGAATCCTTCGTTTTCCTCTAAATATTTGATCAGTTGCAGAAACGACGTATTCCGGGCAATCAGGGCTTTTTCTTCTTGATACACATCTCGGAGCTGCTTTAGGCTGAGGTTCTGCCAGATGTGTGTATTGTTTTCTTGTTGTAGCAAGATTAAACCTTGCCGGCGGTCAGCGACATCGAACAAGGTGTAGAACGCATCCTGCAAACCCCGGTCTCCTTGGAATCCTCTATCACCTTGGAATCCTCTATCGCCCTGGAATCCACGATCACCTTGGAATCCTCTATCGCCCTGGAATCCGCGATCGCCCTGGAATCCACGATCGCCTTGGAATCCTCTGTCTCCCTGGAATCCTCTGTCTCCCTGGAATCCTCTGTCTCCCTGGAATCCACGGTCTCCTTGGAATCCACGGTCTCCTTGGAATCCACGATCTCCCTGGAATCCACGGTCGCCTTGGAATCCTCTGTCTCCCTGGAATCCGCGATCGCCTTGGAATCCGCGATCGCCTTGGAATCCACGATCGCCTTGGAATCCTCTATCGCCCTGAAATCCTCTGTCGCCCTGGAATCCGCGATCTCCCTGGAATCCTCTGTCTCCCTGGAATCCGCGATCGTTCATTCCGTAGCCTGACTTAAAGGCTGCGCTTTTATTCAGCACGAAAGAGAGATTCTGCCCTTTGAGTTTCGGGGATTTTTTCCCATTAACTGCATTGAGTCTTCGATCTTCAGATACATCCCGTTTTCTGAAGAACCCGGCGTGGCCGGCAAAGTGGAAAATATGTTTTTGAGATATGGGGTTTCCTGAACTGTCGGTTTGTGACGAATCCAGGTAATACTCAAGCTTATCTCGCGATAGATTGTCAACCACTTCGACTGCAATATTGTGTTCGGCGCTTGTGTCAAAGTCACCAATATGATCAACTGAATGCCTCTGAGCACCAACACGATCTATCTTTCTTATAAGGTCAGCTTCCCGCTCTGTATCAATATCACTGAAGTCACTGGGTTCTGAAACGCCGACAAGAATATTTAGCTTGTCCCCGCTCTGTGGAGGGTAATCGGCGGCTCCTATGAACGATTCATGGCGCACGATGGATATATTTTTATCTAAACCAAGAAAGCCAAGATCTTCAACCCGCCGATTTCTTTCTTTCGTTCTCTCTGCAATATCTTTTTGTTCAAGGGCGATTCGATCGGCAATTTTATCAAGCTTAGTATGTAGGCTTGCAGCTTCTTCTTCTAGGAGATCTACTTTGTCTTTTTTCTTGGGAGTTTGTGGACTTTCGCCATTCATCTTTGGAGCGCCATCTGGAGAAGCCACTTCCTTAGCTGTTCTCTGCAGTTTTGCTTGTTGAAGGTTAAGGCGAACCGTCTCCAGTTTAGTTAGGAGGGTCTTCTGGTCTTTTTCAAGCTTACCAAGTTGTCCATTATTGACGTTTATAGCCTTTTGGAGGTCTTTTATCGCTTGCTCGTCCTCTTTATCTGGCCTGAGATTACGCATGTGTTTGTATTCCATGAAGTAAACATATTCCCAGGGAAATAATGACAGCTTGTCATCATCCAACTCGAGAACAATGCGAATCCCTTTCTTCTCTTCAGGATTGTAAACGTCTTTTAATTCCCAACTCTTCATAAACATGCGGCGAACCTGCATGGGGAATAGCATGTCACCCAGCATTTGGCCCATTTCAACGAGTTCGCCTTGAGTCATTTCTCCCTCTTTAAGAGGGTTTGCAAGCTTTTTGATGAAAGGCACTATTTGTCTGTTGAAAACAACAGGTTCGGGCCTTCGCATGCGGCCAACTGGAGAGTTAATCACTTCCACGAACATGCGGCCTTCTTGAAAGTCCCTTATTCGGATAGTGAATTGCGTGCGTTGGTAGGTTTGGTGTGTAGTTGAGGCGTTCATTGCATTAACAGGGTATGGTACTGTGGCGGTAAGAGTGTTTAATTGATATAGGCCTCACGAATTGCCTGGTAAGCAGGGTCCGTATGCAGACTTTCTAACCAGGGGTCATTGTCGATGAGGTAAATATCAAAGTTTTGTTCTAGCGCTTGTTCGAGAGAACCGAGGGCGTTTTCCCGGTTATTGGCGCGTTCATATACACGGCCAGATAAATAGGAAATCCAGCCTATCTGGGTTTTGCCTTGCAATTGTTGCAAGATTGAGAGGCTCTGGGTCGTATTATTTAACGCAGCGTGAGCGTCTGCAAGTACTGTGAGAGCGACATAATTTGTTGGGTCTGCCTCAAGGACGATAGTTGATACGTCAACGGTTTTTGTCCAGGTTGACTGGGCTAGATCTTGTTGATCAGACCAGTAGTAGGCATGCCCCAGGTAGAGCAACGACATGAGGTCGTCTTCATTAGCAGCAGGTATAAGGATATCGATTGCCGAATCCATATTCAATTCTCTGAAGTACAGAATGCCTAAATTGCGCCTGGGCTCTATCGCACTGGGGCGTAATCTTAGGGCCTGCTGGAAGGATTCTTCGGCCTCTTCTGTTTGATTCAGCGTTACTAAATTAAATGCTATCGAGTTGTACGCAATGTAATTATCCGGCGTGAGTTTTTTTGCGAACTCGAAGTTGTTTATGGCTTCCTGAGGATTACCATACTCTGAGTGCATCATCCCCATTTCGTTGTAATACACCCAGTTGTTGGGCTTGATGTCGATGGCACGTTGGTAGTTAACTTGTGCACTGTCCAGCATAACGCGTTCTTCGTATACGCGGCCCAGCCATCGATATGCCTCCGCGTTGTCCGGCTCAATCTCAAGCGCAGCCCGGAGCGCCACCTCTGCCTGATCGGTCGCCCCCGTTCTCAAATACACACTGGCTAGCGGAATGAGTGCAGTGGCTTTGTCTTGTCCCAGAGCCAACGCCTTGTCGCAACTTTGTAGAGCTAGGGGGACAATTGAAGAGTCCTTGGTTCGTCGGAATTTCTCCCACCTGGCCTCACAGAGTCCGGCATGGGAAGGGGCATACAGCGAGTCTTCGTTGATGGATTGGGTGAATTGCTGGATAGCAAAATCAATATAGCCTTCCTTGTCATATCGTTGTAAATACCCGATGCCCTGCAGGTAAAAGGCAAAAGCGTCTGGATCATCAGGGACTTGCACGCCTACTTTTTCTTTTAACTCGCTATCGTAATCAACACCCAGCAGGCTTGCCAGCTTTTCGAGTAGCTTGTCTTGAATCGTCGCATCGGTGGTTTCTGAAACCTCTTGGCTCTTGAACTTGGTAGAGCCAAGGAGTCGAGGGTCGTTTGCGTCAATGAGGTCAAGCGTGAGGTCCAGATCTCCACTCTGGCCTTGGAGCATACCTTCCAAAGCAACGTTGGCGCCTAGCATTTCGGCTGCTTTTTCTGGGGAGTCCACGTTGTAGCGATTAACCTGGCTTACAGGAATAACCCACACGGGATTTTCTTGTGAGTCGAACCGAGTTAACATGCCCGCAAGCACGTGCATCAAGCCCGAGGCAAGGGCAGCCGTTTCTTCGTTCTCGACCGGCATGGAAGTAAACGGAAGCAGTGCAATCCGCTGTTCAGAAGCAGCGATGCTTGATTGTGGTTTGATGACCTGCGATTGCAGGATCCAGGTTAGAGCCGCAAGAAGAAGAGCCCCTGCAGTAGCATAGGTCTTCCAATTCGCCACCTTGGACCACTGCGAGGGTTGGCGGCGAATGGCAGGGCGGGTTGCTCTATTGGGTGCTTCGATGTCCTCCAGGACTTCGCTCATGCTTGCATATCGTTGCTCGACTTCTTTCTGAAGGCAACGACGGATGATATCTCTTACATAGTCAGGTGTATCTTCGGGCAACGCATCGTAATCAGGCTCCTCATACATGATGCTATACATAACGGCTTCATGAATGGGCCCTTCAAAAGGCGCCTTTCCTGATAGCAGTTGGTACATCAGCACGCCCAGTGCCCAGATGTCGCCGGCCGGTCCGCTGTCATTACCGCGAACCCGTTCCGGGCTCATATAGCCGACCGTCCCGAGGGTAGCCCCTGTTTGAGTCAGCTTTTGGTCGTTCATTTTGGCAATCCCGAAGTCGAGGATTTTTACAACATCTTTTGTGGTAACTATAATGTTACCCGGTTTGATATCACGGTGAACGATGTTGTTTGCGTGTGCTGCCTGAAGTCCGCTGGCGATTTGCCTGGAGTAATCAAGCGCTTTCTCGAGCGGTTGAGGACCTCTTTTGACGATAGAAGAGAGCGTTTGTCCATGGTAGTAGGACATCGCAATAAAGATCTGGCCTCTGTCCGATTGCCCAATTTCATGTATGGTGCATACGTTAGGGTGATCCAGCCCCGAAGCAGCACGTGCCTCCTGGGTAAATCGCTCCCGGGCACGGGAGTCATCACTATGAATAGGTGGCAGGAATTTTAATGCTACGTCTCGTTGGAGCTGAGCATCGTGTGCTTTATAAACAACGCCCATGCCTCCTCTTCCCAGCACAGCGTCTATCTTGTATCGGGACACCTGGGTACCGACGAGTCTATACGGATCGATGACGTTGATTTTTGTAATAGCATCAGGTGAAGGTTGGACGACTTTGCGCACGTCATCCAAAAAGGGAATGGCTGCATCTGAATTGTCCAGGAGGGAGCATAATTCACTCCATATATTGATATCACGGGATTTGATCTCATCCAAAAAGACGCGCCGTTCAGCGGCCCTTAAGTCGATGGCTTTCTCGAAGAGGGGAGCCAGTTCATCCCAGAGTGTACGGTCCATAAAATCTATAATAAAAAGGTGTTATATCTGACCATATACACAATAAAGGGCTTGAAAAAGGCTCATGCAATACGAATTTGGCGCTAAAGGGCTTTTTTGAGACGGCCTTTTCGTCCAATAGCGCACGTTTGACTATTTGCTTAATAACGATATATTGTAAGTAAGCAATTCCCTTCGTTCGATCCTAGCAGTTCACGTCGACGTACCACTTTCCCTAGAGGCAAGTCATTATGAACATTTCCGTCGGTACGATAAGCAAATTAGTTGTTGCAGTACTCCTGTTCTTTTGTGCGTGGCTATTTCCATTGAATGCTACAGGGCAGTGGGCCGCGCGGCACGGGTTGTCCAATGCGGGTTATCAAAGCGCATTTAATGACCTTGTAGGGCAAGGGTATCGCCTCGTTCAAGTAAGCGGGTATGGGGTTGGCGGATCCGATTATTATGCTGCGATTTGGGAGCAGAGCACAGGACCAGATTGGGCCGCCCGGCATGGATTTACAACAGCCGGGTTTCAATCTGAATTTGATCTTCTGGTTGCTCAGGGATACCGCCTGGTAAATCGGAGTACGTATGCAGTGAATGGTGAGGTGCTTCATGCAGGTATTTTTGAGCTCGTTTCCGACGGCGCATGGCAATCCCGTTCTGGACTCACGTCCGCACAGTACCAGGAAACGTTTGATGTGCTGTTGGGCGATGGGTATCGGCTGGATGTAGTGAGTGGATATGGCGTTGGGGGACAAGACTTTTATTCGGGTATCTGGACGCAGGAAGAACAAGTGATTGTGGAAGACCTACCCATGAATGGCCGTGCTGGGACGGGCCTCTCTGGCTTCGACGCCATTATGCAAGACTTTATGAAAGCCCGGAATATCAAGGCCGGCGCCCTTGCCATCATGGTTGACCAGACGCTCGTATACGAAAAAGGATTTGGCTGGCTGGATGAGGCAATGACCACAGAACTGCCAAGCGACGCCCTGTTCCGTTTGGCCAGTGTCTCTAAACCGATTACCGCAGCAGCCATCAAAAAATTAATTGCGGACGGATCACTGAGTGCAAATGATCAAGTATTCTGCATTACTTCTACGACCAACTGCATCCTGGATATTGAACCGTTTGGAACGGCGGATGGAAACGTCGAGCAAATAACCGTTCAGCATCTGCTGGATCATGAAGGCGGGTGGGATCGCGATATATCAGGCGACCCAATGTTCAACGCGATTAATATTGCCAGTATAATCGGTATAGCGAGTCCCCCCAGCCAGGAGGAGATTACGCAGTATATGCTGGGCCGTCCGCTTGACTTTACGCCTGGCTCTAGAGATGCATACTCCAACTTCGGTTACCTGGTACTGGGTTTGGTTGTGGAGGCTATAGCAGGGATGGATTTTACGCAATATGTTCAGCAACAGATCTTTATGCCGGAAGGCGTTGCTGTGAGTGAGCTTGAACTGGCGCGATCCCACGAGGTAAACCGAAACGTCCGAGAACCCTGGTATTCCGATCCAGGAACGACGAATGATGTATTTAATCCTGCTCAGACGGTACCCTTCCCGGATGGCGGCTTTCATGTCGAAGCGTTTGAAGCACATGGAGGCCTCATCGCCTCTGCGCTGGCACTGACGTATTTCCTGGATGCCTATTGGCTTAGTGGAGAGCCGCGTTCTGGGAATGGAGGGACGTACCAGTTTAATGGAAGCATGCCTGGGACATACACCTATGTAATCCAACGCCCAAGCGGAGTTAACATCGCTGTATTGTTCAATCAAAGAGCTGATGCATCGGGGTTGAGCTACGCTACCATTAGGAATACATTGATTCAAGCGGCAGATGGCATTAACGTATGGCCTGTATCGATCGAGCCCGAACCAAACGAGCAGCCTCAAGAAGGCAACAAGATTCTACAGGGAAATTTCCCCAATCCATTCTCACGATCAACAGATATCTTATTTGATCTGGATCGTCCAGGTCATGTTGAAGTCACAATCTACAATGCACTGGGGCAGGAAGTGGATCGAATTGTTGACGGCTGGCACCAGGAAGGGCATCACAGCGTCCGTTGGGAAGCGGGTGACGTGCCCAGTGGGCTTTATGTATATCGGATTGTATCCCCTCAAGGAGTAGATGTTAACCAGATGCTGTATGTCACTCAATAAGGCACTTCGGCTAACTTCTGGTTTTTACATATCCAATTGACTACAGCCGGCTTGCCGTATACCCAATCGTACCTGAACCGGTCGCCGTCTGGTCGTTTGCCTACGCAGAGAGCTTTCCCGCCTGCTTCTTCGACGAGCAGTACGCTGGCCATGCAATCCCAGATACGAATGTTGAAGTCCACCATCGCCCCAACGGCGCCTTCTGCTGCAAGCATATGCCCAAAGCAGTCGCAGTATGTGCGGGTATGGTCGTGGTTTTGCATGAGCGCATCAAAGACATCTACCCGATCCCCTTTAACAAACTGAAGGCGTTCTCCCATCGAAATAACCTCATCAGCAATCAATTCTTGAGGGCCAAGATCCTGAACCTGTATCGGACTGCCATTACAGGTCGTTCCCCCATGCTTCGCTGCTGCATACGAGCGATCGATACCCGGTAAATCAACGATACTGACAACGGGTTTACCGTTCTCAAGAAGGCACACCATGGTTCCATAGAGAGGAATATCATGCTTAAAACTGTGTGTCCCATCGATGGGATCGATCACCCACAAGTACGGGGAGTCCTTTTCAACAGAGGGAAACTCCTCACCAAGGATACTGTGGCTGGGAAAATGATGCAGTAACCGCTCTCGGATAAACGCTTCCGTCTCTTTATCGGCACGAGTCACAAAGCTGTTGTCCGCCTTTTTCACAGCCTGGATGTCGTCCCGTGGAATAGCAAGAAGCCGGGTTCGTGCTTCTGCGACAATGGCGGTTAAGGTGGTGAGGGTTGCCTGATAATCTATCTGCATAGGAGGGGCGTTTTTTTAAGGCAATATACTGAATGCGCATGAAGGAAAGTTCGTGGTTGAGTAAAGAAACGCTCCGTATGAGATTGCCAGTATCCGTTAAAAATGATCCTTAACAGCGTACAGCAAAAATAAATTTGAAAAGTTGAAATGTTAAGGTTGATTGAAGTTTATATTATTCTTTTATTGATGAAGAAATTGTCAACTACCACACACATCTCAGCCAATTATGATTTACGGACAAGATCAACAAACTCAGGCATTCGATCAACAACCTCAGGCATTTGCGGCGGCTAAGAAAGAGAGAGATGAAGAGTTACTCACTCACATCAAGGACATGATCAATTTTTACTATGATCGTCAACGGGAAGCCGAAAGAAGAGGAGACAGAGCGAATGCTTATCGGTTGAATGGTGCGATGGGTGCATTAAGTGATCTCAAACAACAGATCATCAAGTCGTAAGAAAGACCCCTTCTACACACAAACGAAATGACTAAGCCACTTGCTAGATAGTAAGTGGCTTTTTTTATGTTATTCAGCATACAAAGCAACCAACGAGCATTAATGCAAGGGTAACTGTCAGGGCAACAAGCAATGTATCGGGGGCACGTCTCATGGGTCAGTAGATGATTTGAATGAAAAAGAAATGGTTTTGGTTGGATTAGAAAGACAATTCTGTGCCAGTACCCTAAAATGGTCAAATTGGGTGATTTAGAGTAGTTTGTGTGTCTCATCTGAGACACCGTGTCGCATTGAAAAAAACACGTATTCAGGTATAGTGAAAGAGAGGCAGGATGCAGAATCACCCTTATGGGTGAACCGGATAACACATCATTGTGCTATATTTATGCCCAACATGCCGCTCTTGATGGGCCGGCTCAGACTATATCACTAAGCAATCGAATACGAGAAATCAAATGGCAAAAGTAACAGGAATCGGTGGCGTGTTTTTTAAATCGACCAATGACGCGAAGGCCCTTTCAGCATGGTATGAAAAGCACCTGGGCATCAAGTTGGAAGAGTGGGGAGGAGCGATACTGCAGTGGGAAGAGGATACGGCAGAAGACAAGGGCATGACTGTTTGGAACGTAGCTGCAAAAGAAACCGAATGGTTCAGCCCGAGCACCGCCTCATTCATGATCAATTACAGGGTCGATGACATGAAGGGTATGATTCAGCAACTGAAAGAAGGTGGTGTCGAAATCTTTCAAGGCCCAGAGTCCCACGAGAACGGCAAATTCGCCTGGATCATCGATCCGGACGGCAACAAGGTCGAGCTATGGGAGCCCATGAACTGGGATGAGAAGAATAAGGAGTTGGAGTAGCCTGGGGTCGAACGACTTATCCCATTCCCTCTTTGGGAATAAGACAAGTCAGCCCGTCTGCGCCTCATTCCCACTGTGAAACAGGACAGTGCAGCATGTAGGCGCCTTGTTTCCAAAGAGGAAAATGAGACGCGATCTCTCCCTGAGACATTCCACAGTGCGAACAGCATGAGGCAGCATGTCTACATGCTGTTCCTGCTTCTAGAATAGAGTTGGAGCAAAAAAATTGAGTACTTTCAGAGGAGGAATGAGAGAGGAGAAGGCGAAGAAGAGGTGTTCGGGTCTGGTGAATGAGAGAATTTGCCCGGGATTGAGGCAAAAAAAGACGGGATCTCTAGTGGCCATTCGTCTGAGAGGCAATCGGGTTGTCGGAATATGGCAAGTTCGCACTTCCCTGCCTCGTTCCAAAAGAGTAGTTTTCTCGGTTTGATACTGCACCAAACCCCGTTAATTGCGTAAATTAGGAATGTTTAGGCCTTTAGCACTTGTTATATCCCCTTAATAGGGTGAACTCTAAACATGATTGGATCCCTCAGTAGGATACTCCACCTACTCACTCTGCCTTTTCTCTTGTTGATGCTTAATCCAATGAGAGCCGTTGCACAAGATGACTTCGTGCCAAGCGTCGACGCGTCTCAACTATCAGAGGATCTAACTCTTTTAAAGGTAAATCATCGGCAGGGCGGTTGGGTCAATAGCCTGTTGCTGCGTACATCAGAGGGTGGTCTGCTTGTCGACCACGCGGGAGATTGGCGAACCTTAGAAGCAAGTCCTGCACTTATTGCAACGGTGCATAATGCAGTCGATGAGGCAGGCGCACTGCCCATCCGATACTTCATAAACACCCATTGGCACGGCGACCACACCGCCGGCAATACGCTCTTCGAGGATATTGACATCATCGCACATGAAAATGTAAAGACGCGGCTCAGTGAACGGCAGACTCCTTTTTGGTTCGAAGACGGCATTGGACCGATGGATCCATCCGGCTGGCCCAATCACACGTTCACAGATTCACTTACACTCATCTTTGACAACGAACGCGTTCTCCTTTGGAATTTCGGCCTGGCCCATTCCGACGGAGATGCAGTGGTCTATTTTGAGCGAGCGGACGTAGTACACATGGGAGACCTCTACCATGGGTTGAACGATATCTCTGTTGGTGACGATATGCGCGGCATCGCCCGTACACTTGCAGAGACACTCACTCGAATCACTATTGAGACACGTGTAGTGACAGGACATGGGGGAATGTCCTCTTATGAAGACCTGACGACCTACAATCGGATGCTTCTTGAAGCCATCGCTCATGTTGAAGGTCAAATAAACGATGAAGCATCCATGGAGGAGATCCTTGTTTCAGGTCTTCCAGATGATTGGTCAGGGAGGCTTTCCAGCGAACTGGTCAGTGCCTGGTACCGTGAGATCTATCGGAGCCTAACGGGCAGGTAATGTAGCCGGTTCGGAACAAGTAGGACACCTCATCCTGCCCTAGTTCCATATCGCTGAAAAAGGCGGCATGGTAGTAAGTCCAAGCCAGGCTTTCGCGAGAAGGATCGAGCAAAACACTTTTCTCAATCTACCTTGCCTGCTGGTCATAGCCACCAGAGCCAAAGAAGTAGCGTAATCTTTGTTGGTCTTTGTTACCAGTGCAACGCGTCCGTCTTGTTTTGTACAGAGATGTGTATTCGTAAATTGCTGAATAAATTTCATCTCTTGCCAACTGATGTCGAGCGAGCAGATTGAGTTAAAATTCCAAAGTTGGGGCAGTTCGTTGTAGTAGCGGCTATCGGACCACATCACCTGGAGCGCATCTAAAATACACGAGCCATTGATATGGCCAATAAATTTTAGCTGGATGTGGGTCTGATGCCATGATATAGCATAGGACATAGTACTAAGAAGGTATGGGGTAGGAATGCAGAGGAGGGCTGCAGGGATAGGAAAAGACAAGGGCCATACCAAAAACTAAGAAAGCCCGGATTTAGGCAAATTCACGGTATATTCAAATTTGTCGTGTATTTAAGCAGACAGGAAGAGACACGTGAATGTGTCACAGATGAGACTATTTTCGTGTTTGCTTAACAATGGTTGAGTAGCTAGATGTTTATCGTTTGTGTCCAGGAATTTGCTTTCATTTGGCAGCAACTATTTAGCTCACCAACTCCTTCTCAGGGTACTTGCCCAGCGTCAGAAAAAGCACAATTGTAATCGACAGGATCCCTGCTGAAGCAATCAGTATAGGCGTGTAGCTTCCTGCAAATTCATTGGAGCGGGCAAACAGGGGAGGCGCGAGGCCGGCTGCTACAGTGAAGAAGGTGAAGATGGCGCCGAATACGGATCCGTAATGCTTGGTGCCGTAGTAGCGGCTGGTGAGAAACGCGATCAGATCGAGAGTGGCTCCAGCAGCCAGCCCTAGAGTAAGAGCGGCGGTAATAGCTACTGCTGTTGTGATTGTGAGGTTGGCTAATAATAACAGAGCGATGATAGGCATCAGGAGGATACATGCGGTAATTCCGGGGGCCCAGAAGCGATCCATCAGGTAACCTACGGACAGCCTGCCCACGATCACTGCCAGTCCGATAAACGACACAAGGCCGGCTGCCTCCACCCTCGATACGTCGTTTTGAATAAGAATGGGGACGAAGTTAGATACCAATCCGCTAATCGTAAGGGCCATGAAGAAGAATCCGAATCCCAGCGCCCAAAATTTATACGTTCGCATGGCTTCTTTTCGTGAAAGTCCCCAGGCTATTGATGCCCCTTGACTAGATGGGTCGGATGATCCGGGTTTCAACCAGAGGAGTACAAAAGGTAAGGCAAGTACAAGAGCCCCGATACCGATCCCCCGGTAGGCCCATCTCCAGCCCCATTCGGAAATAAGAAATTCCGTAAACGGCGGTGCGACGAGTGCCATAAGCCCACTCCCCGCCATCGTAAACCCGATAGCCAGGCCTCGCCGCTTAACGAACCACCCGTTGATGATGGCGGTCCAGGTAAGCGGTAATGAGCCAGCAGCAAATACCGCCAGCAAGAAAAAACTAAGATACCATACGAGTAGTGAACCGCCGTTGATTGACAGCAGAAGATAGCCGATTGCATGGCCAATGAGCCCCACTATCCCGACTCGTCTCGCTCCGTATTTGTCTGCCAGTTGCCCTGCTATGGGAGCCGTAATGAGGCCGGCAATCATGAGTATGCTGAATCCGCCATAGAATTGAGCATCTGTCCACCCAAATGCATCCGATACCGGATCGACGAAAAGCCCTTGTGTATACAGGGTGATTGCAATGATCCCGCATGCCGTACCCAGTATACAGGCGATTAGGGGCTTCCAACCGTGCTTAAATTCGTCCATGATGTTCTATTTTCTATCTCGTCGACTCCAGGCCTGGTTCATCAAAATGCATAAGCTTCTGGATAGAGGCAAATTCATCCAGCTTCAATACCTCTGCAAAGCGCGGATCTACGTTGATGAGGACAATCCAACTTGCTCGTTCCTCAATAGCCTGTTTTAGATAATCGAGGGCCTGTTCATGGTTGCCCAGGCCCGTGTATACCAGGGCTTTATCATAAGGGGACGCATAACCCTGTATTCCGGCTTGATCGATCGCTTCTAGCGTCGCATGTGCCTCCTTCTCATTTCCGGCTTTAGCATGGGTATGACCGATCTTACCTAGAATAAGGGAAGAGGCCGTATCGCCTTTGAGTTCTTTTGCTTTCTGTAATGCCTGGATAGCCTGATCATACTTCTCCCATTGTTCGAAGATCAACCCCTTCAACGCGTGGCACAGCCAGTATCTCGGATTTAACTCCATGGCCTTGTTCGCCAACTCAAAGGCTTTTTCCAGAAGATTGGCCTGCCAGTGTATGACGCCTGCAGCTGTATGAATACCAGCTGAAAGAGGATCTTTGTGCTGTGCGATGGAGATCTCGTTTATGGATTCATTAAACCGCCCGGTGGCACCCAGAACGAAGCCAGCAAACAAGCTGTGCACTGAGGGAGATTGTGGATTGAGGGCGATGGCTTTTCTACTTGCTTGCTCGGCCTGCTGCCAGTTTAAGTCACAAAAGACACTCGTAAGTGCCAGAGAGGTATGGGCCTCTGACAGTTCGGGGTTATGCTTGATCGCATTTTGCGCGGCTACCTGGGCTTCCGGGTATATCTTATAGCCGGGTTGGTAGCCATGCAATCCCGAAAAGATGAGGCTGTCTGAGAGGCACGAGTAGGCATTTGCAAACGAGGGATCAATGGCGATGGATTGCCGGGAGTATTCGGTTGCTTTTATCAGGTCCTGTTTTGTTCTACGGTTCCAGTGGAAGCGGCCCTTTAGATAGATTGAATACGCCTCATAATTCGTCGTTCCTGGTTTGATGGCCCAGGCACCTTCATTGCTTAGCAGCTTAACTTTAAGCGTGTCGACGACGTTCATGGCTAACTCGTCCTGAAGCTCAAACACGTCCTCCAGTATCCGGTCGTATTTGTGAGACCACAGGTGGTAACCGTCTTCTATTTTGATAAGTTGAACGGTTATACGAAGGCGATTGCCTGCCTTGCGCACACTCCCTTCCAGTAAATGATCGACATTCAACTGGCGCCCGATTTCCTTTGCATCCAGCGTTTTATCCCGAAAGGCAAACGAAGAGGTTCTTGCCGCAACGCGCAATTCTGACAGGCCGCATAGTCCGTTGATCAATTCCTCAGCGAGTCCTTCGCAAAAATAATCATTGTCCGCATCGGGGCTCATGTTAACGAAGGGCAGAACGGCAATGGAGGGTAGATTTTTGTCGGGACGTGTGATTTCCTCCCGTAAGCGCATGGACGAGTCCAGGTCGCGCAATGCTAATAATACGTCGTGTGCAGACGAATACCTGTCTTGTGCTTTTTTAGAAAGTAACTTGTAGACGAGAGTCCTTAATTCCTTAGGCACTTCCGAGCGCAATGCTTCAATCCGTTTAGGCGACGTATTGAGAATAGCCTCTAGTATTTCAAATTCAGATCGTCCATCGAAGGGCAGGGCGCCCGTTAACATCTGAAACAGGACGACACCCAACGACCACAGGTCCGAACGGACATCGATATCTTGTCCCCGGAACTGCTCGGGGGACATGTAGGCGGCTGTTCCACGTGTTGTACCTGTGTCGGTTACATCTTCCGTCCCTTTTCGCTTAGCGATGCCGAAGTCCATGATGATCAACCGCCCCTGTTCATTAAGCATCAAGTTTGACGGTTTGATGTCCCGGTGGATGATCGATTGAGAATGGGCGGCTTCGAGCCCCTCGCAGATTTGAATGCTCAATCGCAGCGCTTCGATCAAGTCGAATGCTTTATCTTTGAGGAGAGATTTGATGGACGTACCGGGCACGAATTCCATGGCAATAAAGGGATTTCGTTCCTGGTCCCTTATCTCATAGATGGTGCAAATATTAGGGTGGTTCAGTGCCGCTGCAGCACGGGCTTCGATGAGAAAACGCTTCCTTGCTTCGTCATTATTTATCAGATGGTCCGGCAGAAATTTTAACGCAACAGGACGCTGGAGTGTGTTGTCAAAGGCGAGGTACACATCGCCCATGCCCCCTTTACCTATCATGTACTTGACATGATATTGATCAATCGTTTTATCAGAAAGCGTTCCGTCGCCGAGGTTGGTAAATGGGTTAACTTCTTTGCCCAGCTGTTCGAAGTATTCGATTTTCGCAGCTTCTTCCGAGGATTCGATCAGGCGGATGAGGTCGCCTTTTAGCTTTTCATCATCGCCACACGCCTCTGTTATGAAATTGCGGCGTTTGGTCGACTCCATGCTGAGTGCTTCATTCAGGAGGTTGAGCAATCTGTTCCAACGATCGGAATCCATAGCGTCGCTCAGTTTTCCAGCCTGTCATAGAGCCAGCCCCGTGCCATGGCCCAGCCTCGTTTGACCGTCGGGGCAGAGATATCCAGCATCTTCGCCGTTTCCTCTACGTTCATGCCCAGGTAAAACCGGTACTCGACGATGCGCGCTTCGCGTGGACTGATTTCCTCAAGTTGCTGTACTGCTTCCTCCACAGCCATGATTTCGAGGGCCCTGGCTTCAGAGAAGGTAAAGAAATTCTCATTGGGCCGTTCGTCCAGAGAGATCTTATGCACGTCACCACCCCGTTTTTTTGCCCCTTTGCTCTCCGCGTACGTGTATAAGATCCGCCGCATAGCCTTGGCGGCCACACTATAGAAGTGCCGTTGGTTCTCCCAGGTACGGTTTGGTGTTCGAACCAGCTTTTCGTAGGCCTCGTGGACGAGGGCGGTTGTATTCAGCGTGAAGTCCCCATCCCATTGCCCCCGCTGGCGCGCAGCAATCTGCTTCAACTCGCCATAGACGGCATTGTACAGATTGTTAAACGCATCCGTATCTCCTGCTTCAACGCGAGCAAGGAGCGTAGCAATTATAGACGTATCTGGTCCGCTCATAGCGGTGAACAGGTATTGGTGGGAGGGAAAAAGTTAATGTAAGGTTCTGGTTACTAAGTCGGTAGGGGGGCAGTTGAAAGCTGGGTTAAGAAAAAGGGAGGTGAGTAGGTAGGGAAGACGTTGATCGGTGCCCTGCTCTCGATCTGTTTATTATTAGTTAACATTATGTTGGTCTTTCAGTAATACAAAAATCTCGATACGATAATCAGGTAAATAAACATTCCCCTCTCCCCCCTTCAGTTGGTTTTCTTTTCCACTCCGCCCCAGTTGTGAAGAGCAGGTTATCTATTTTTTCAAGGTAATTGATCGATGAAGAGTAAGAAAAGGCCCATACGAGTTGCCATGATAGGCATTATTCACTATCCCTCCGACACTCGTGTGCGCCGTGAAATCGATACATTGCGCTCATACGGAGTTGAGGTTGATGTTATTTGTGTCCGAAAAGAAGGGCAATCACGCAAAGAGTATGTTGAAGGCGCCCAGGTGTATCGTATGAATCTGCGGCGCAAACGGGGCAGCCTTCTGCGTTATCTGTGGGAGAATCTCTATTTTTTTATTGTAGCGGCTTTTCGGCTGTCTCTTGGTTCGATAAGTAAACGGTATGATGTAGTGCATGTGCATAATATGCCGGATCACATCGTTTTCTGTGCTCTGTTACCTCGTCTGTTGGGCTCCAAAATTATCTTGGACCTTCATGACCCCACGCCTGAGGTCTTTATGACCAAATACAAAGTGGGGGAAAAGCACCCTGCCATACGTTTGCTCACAATGATTGAGAAGTTGAGCATTCGATTCGCTACGCATGTTCTGACGCCGAATATTGCATTTCGCAACCTGTTTATTAAACGTGATTGCCCGCCATCTAAGATTTCAATTGTAATGAATTCCCCCCTGGAGCGGTTATTTATAACCACTCCTGTGGAGGCTGAGCCAAACATGGATACATTCAGGGTCATGTATCATGGGAGCATTGTGAAACGGCACGGCCTTGACCTTGCCTTAAAGGCGTTGGTACTGCTCAGAGACAAAATTCCTAATCTTACTTTTGATGTATTCGGCCATGGGGAATATGTTGAGCCCTTTCTTGAAATGGTGGATGAATTGCAACTGCATGATGTTGTTAAATACCATGGATTCGTATTCCATGATCACATACCGCCTGCTATCAATAAAATCGACGTAGGTATTATTCCGAATAGAAAGAGTCCTTTTACTGATCTTAATTTTCCTGTACGAATATTCGAGTATCTAGCTCTAAAAAAGCCTGTCATAGTACCGGATACAATGGGTATTCGGGATTATTTCAAGGAAGAAGAGATCAATTTCTTTGTACCAGGCGATGTTGAGAGCCTGAGTAATGCCATTCTTAATGTCTATCAACAACCTGCCCACCAGAAAACTATCCTGGACCGTAGCCTGGCAGTGTACAGTCAGCACCGCTGGAGCGAGCAGGGTAAACGGTTGGCTGGTATCGTTCATTCATTGGCGGGACGGCCACTTGTTAAGACGGATTCGGGCAAGGACGATACGTCTAGTGACGGTACATCTAGTAGTAGTGAAAAATTGAGCCCCCCATTGATTTCCACCAGATAACTGGGAAATCGTATGTAGTGTGTAGCACTGGGAAAGTAGCTGGCTTCTTAGGAAGTGTGTAAAAACCACCGTGCAGGCGCAAGAATAATTCAAATATATAGTATTAATCTTCTAATGAATATAGTTATAGCCAGTTCAATTGATGCCGATGCAATATCCGAACTTCGTCAGAGCCACACTGTGAATTTGGCCATTGGTGTTAACGAAGAGGAGCTCATAGAGAACATGAGAGCCTGTGAAATTCTAATATTTCGGAGTGGTGTGGATATTAATGCTGATGTGCTTTCGGCTGCACCCCAATTAAAATTACTGATAAGAGCGGGTTCAGGCATCGACAACCTTGATCTGGATTATGTAAAACGGCATGAGCTTAGACTGATCCGTATTCCCGAGCCGGGTGCACGTGCCGTTGCTGAGATGAGCTTCGCGATGATGCTCTCTTTGAGTCGTCATCTCCATAAAGCCGATCGGCTGACTCGTGAAGGCCGGTGGGCCAAATACGAATTGAAGGGGCGCCTGTTAAAGAATAAAGTATTAGGCATAGTGGGGTCCGGTAATATCGGTAGTGTTGTTGCCCAAATGGGTACTGCGTGGGATATGGATGTGATCGGTTGCGTGGAGAATCCCTCAGATGAAGTACGTGTCGAATTACTTCAAAAAGGGATTCGTCTTGTGTCCATAGAAGAAGTATTTGAGACCGCAGATTATGTCAGCATTCATGTACCCCTTCAAGAATCTACACGCGGGCTGGTTGGAGCAGAGCTCCTTTCACGCATGAAACCTGGATCGTATTTGATAAATCTAGCCAGAGGTGGAGTCGTAGATGAGCAGGCTCTTTACGAGGAACTAACGAGCGCAGAAAGACTGGTGGCTGCAGCTATTGATGTCCACGAAATTGAAGGAGACGGAATGCAATCACCTTTCAATGCCTTGCCGAATGTGATTCTTACCCCACACATCGGCGCGATGACAAGCGACTCACAACGAGAAATCGGAGAACGCATCGTCAGTATTGTCGATGACGAGGTTTTAAAATCTCAAGGATCCAAGGAGACTGTTTACTCATCCAGCTAGGTACTACTGTTTGTTAATCTCAACTGCTCCCCGCAATGAGCATATGAAAAAGACAACCCAGTTCAAAACGCTCTTAAACTCAGAGCAATTAGAGTTTATCATGGAGGCTCACTCCGGCCTAAGCGCCAAAATCGTTGAAGAAGCTGGTTTCAAAGGAATTTGGGGAAGCGGGCTTTCTATATCCGCAGCGATGGGAGTGCGAGACAGCAACGAGGCAAGCTGGACCCAGGTTCTAGATGTCCTTGAATTTATGAGTGATGCAACATCGATTCCGATTCTGGTAGATGCTGATACTGGATATGGCAACTTTAACAATGTCCGCCGCCTCGTGAAAAAACTCGAACAGAGAAACGTGGCAGCGATGTGTATTGAGGATAAGCTATTCCCTAAAACCAATTCCTTCATTGATGGGGAGAGCCAGCCATTGGCAGACATCGCAGAATTTTCCGGTAAAATAAAGGCAGCAAAAGATACGCAGAGTGATGATGATTTTTGTGTAGTGGCACGCACGGAGGCCTTTATCGTTGGCCATGGGTTATCCGAGGCGCTTCGTCGCGCTGAATCCTACCACCGGGCTGGTGCAGATGCGATTCTTATTCACAGCAAGATCGATAAGCCCGACCAGGTATTATCCTTCATGAAAGAGTGGGCCAATCGTAGCCCTGTTGTTTTGGTACCTACAACCTATTTCTCTACACCGACCAGTTTGTTTAGAGAAGCGGGGGCGAGCCTTGTTATCTGGGCAAACCATCTAATGCGCTCAAGTATTACGGCCATGCAGCATATGGCGGCACAACTTCAAGAAGAACAGACGTTGGTAAACGCAGTGCCAAACATAGTCCCTGTTGCTGAGATCTTCCGTTTGCAACAAGCAGATGAGCTGAAGGAAGCAGAAAAACGATATTTAACCAGCACAGTGGGGAATGGCCTATATGAAGAAGTAGGGACCCATCAAAATGCTTGAGGTGTTTCCTTGCTAAAGACTACAGAGCGACCTTCGCATGCTATCATTGTTGGGCTTGATAGCATGCAAGGCCTCCAGGCAGCACGAATTCTTGCTGCCCGGAACGTGCCCGTTATCGCTATCGCTAAGGATAAATCCTATCATAGCTGCCGTACCAGGGTTTGTGAAAAGATCCTGTACACAGATACAGAAAGTAAAGCGCTTATAGAAACGCTTGAAAGATTGGGGCCGGAGTTACCTTCAAAGGCGGTTATATTTCCTTGCCAGGACACCAACGTATTGCTGATTTCCAGACATCGAAAACGATTGTCAAGGTGGTATCATATAGCTTTGCCAGCTCCAGAAACTGTTGAGATGCTCATGGATAAGGTCGCATTTTATACATGTGGCATGAAACGAGGCTGGCCCGTACCAAAGACCTTCATTTTGAACAGCAAAGAAGACCTGGCAGAAGCGTGTGACGAATTAACATTTCCCTGTATCCTGAAACCGGGGTTTCGATCTCCAGAGTGGATTGCCCATACATCCCTCAAAGCCTTTAAAGTATCCGACCCTAAAGAGCTTACTGAGTTGTTTGATAAATACATAAAGTGGACCAATGTATTGATTGCACAACAATGGCTCGAAGGCACCGATGAAGATCTTTATTCATGCAACGGCTATTTCGATTCCAAAGGAGTGCCTCTCGTAACGTTTGTTGCGCGCAAGTTACGCCAATGGCCTCCCAGGACGGGGCAGAGCTGCCTGGGAGAAGAATGCCGTAACGATCATGTACTTAACGAGACATTACGTCTTTTCGAAGAAGTGGGCTATCGTGGGTTGGGGTATGTTGAAATGAAAAAAGATGCCCGAACGGGTGCTTATTATATTGTCGAGCCCAATATAGGCCGGCCCACTGGCCGCTCTGCCATCGCAGAGGCAGGAGGGGTCGAGTTGTTGTACACCATGTATTGCGATTGCACCGGCCGGCCCCTTCCAAAAAATCGCCAGCAAGAATACACCGGTGTAAAGTGGATCCATATACTCCGTGATCTTCAATCAACACTCTACTACTGGAAAGAAGGCGAAATCACGTTTAAAAGCTGGCGCCAGTCGGTTCGTGGTAAAAAGGCCTATGCATTATTCTCATGGACGGATCCGATACCCTTTGTTATGGCTGTTTGGAGAGCCGGCAGGATGATACTTTCGTCTAAAGAGCGGATTTGAATGCGCGATGCAGATTTCAGGAGCAATCTCCGGATAGGATACATCTTCCGTTATTTCTAATCGTTCTCTAGATAGCGAATATTCTTGTCTTAGTAACATACCTCTCAGGTAACTTAGGGTAGCTCCCTTTATATCGTTTCATGTTCTTACCTTAAGCAGCTTTCCTGTCTGTTATCAGAACGGTTACTTTTTTCCCCGTTTTAGCTGTCATATCAACCAGATAATCGATTTTGAATTTGTCGATACGTCCCTTCATGATGTCGCTAATTCGTGGGTGGCTGACTCCAAAAAAAGCGGCAGCTGATCGTAAGCTCATTCCAGAATCTTTGATGAACTGTTTGATTTCACCAAGCAATTGGGAGCGTATCAAGAGTGAATCCGCTTCTTCTTTTTCAAAACCAATAGCTTCGAAGATATTTTCTGTAGATTTTACTCGAATGCTGTTCATGATTTCCGATTATGAATTACCTGTTTTAATCTTGCTTTGGCAAGATCAATATCATGTTTTGATGTTTGCTGCGTTTTCTTTTGGAAGGCATGGAGTACATAGACTGCCTCTTCGAATTTGGCTATATAGATTGTTCTGAAAATTCCCTCTTCAACTCGTATTCGTATTTCTTGCACACCTTTGCCTATTTGTGGCATAGGCCTATAGTCGCCAGGTTCTCGTCCTTCTTGTACCTCATTCAGTTCATGCCCAGTGATACTTTTCGCTGCAGCAGGAAACTGCTGTATACGCTGCAATGAGTCTCCACAGAATTCAACGTCTTTGGCCATATAGCTTTGATCAAACTAATCGCCAAACTATCACACATTGCAGCTATTGTGGAGGTACGATTAGTCGTACCAGTTGTTTCTATTAGCTAACACGTGATGAGATCGTTCAGCAGATTATTAGGTTGGTTGATTTTTAGCTATAAGACTAAGTGGGTAGGTTGAACATAACCTTTTTAACTTCCCAAAGTGTGGAGAAGGCGCCGAATAAAACCTGGTATAAGAGGAGAACTGATAGTGCGTATCTAAAGTCGATCAATTTTTCGTTGTTTTCACCTGATAACTTGCTGATATCATGCTTGAAATTAACGCAGATCACAAAAGAGGGTGAGCTTCCTGATTTGACGATCAAGTTGATTGAGATAGGAGTATTTGAAGGTCAAATTCAGAAGCAATAGCAATTGACTTGCTAAGCCGATGTTCAACCATTATTAATTAATTCTCATTGTGATTCAATTCTTATCGCGTCAATGAAAATGCGCATTATACTTTCTATTGCATTCATTGCTTGCCTGGCTTCTCCAGTTCAATCTGCTTTTGCTCAGCGGGTCATCTACGTTAACCAGAACGCCACTGGTGCTAATGATGGCACTTCATTTATTGATGCCTTCATATATTTACAGGATGCAATTGCTGCAGCGCAAGCCGGCGATGAAATCCGTGTTTCAGCGGGTGTTTACAAACCGGATCAGGGGCAGGGTATTGAAGCTGGCGCGCAGAATATCGCATTTATACTCAAAAACAACGTACGGGTCATCGGTGGTTATAGTGCAGACGATTCGTTGGCCCAGCGCGATTGGAAGATGCATAAGACCATTCTCTCTGGTGATCTGCTCAGTAACGATAACGATAGTCTTGCATTCGACGAACCCACGAGAGCGGATAATAGTGCCAATGTTGTCCGCCTCGTTCCCGGAACCGATTCTACAGCAATGCTGCAGGGCTTTACGATTCGGGGCGCACAGGGTACTGCTGATTCGCAGGGAGGCGGTATGCAGGTTCGATTTGGGGTTGAAAGTGCCCGATTATCACAGCTTCATTTTGAGCGAAATGTGGCTGTAGAAAATGGGGGAGGTGTGTTCTCCTTTGGGGATAATGTGCGGTTATCCGAGGCAAGCTTCAAGCAAAATTTAGCCGGCAGAGGTGGTGCTTTCCATAGTGCGGGAGACAACCTCACGTTGTTGGATGTGCACTTTGAAGAGAATAAGTCTACAGGGAATGGGGGTGCTGTTACTATTTTTGGAAAGAATGCGTGGCTTACTGAAGTCGCATTTGTTAATAATCGAGCTGAGTCCTGGGGCGGGGCTTTGTATTTCGACCCACGATTTAATGGTAGCTATCTCAATCTGCGTGGGGCCTACTTCGCTAATAATAGTGCACATACTAGTGGTGCAATGCACATCACGCATGGAGGTGTCACGGTAACAGAGGGGATATTTATTGGGAATCATGCTGAGGATGCGGCAGGTGCGGTGATGCATCGCTATCTGAAGCAATCTGATGTTGAAGCAATTTACACGAATGTATCATTTCTGGGGAATTATGCAGCGAACGGTGGAGCTATTTGCAATGAGGACGAAAGCATAGTTACCATTTATAACGGTGTTTTGAGTGGAAATAGAACAACCCGAAGAGAGGTAGCAACAGCGAATGGAAAAGGCTTGGGCGGGGCTATAATTCATGGTGAAAACTCCGTTCTGAATCTGGTGCATACTACTTTGGTAAACAACGAGGCCGCAGATGGAGGTGCAATCTATTCCAACGACGGCAAGGTGAATGCGTACAACTCGGTTTTTTATTCGAACAAAGCCGATTTATCAGGGACAGATGATCTACATGATCGCCTTGATAGGACTGCTGTTCTATTGAGCCATAATCTATTTGAAGAGTCTATGCCCAGTGGATCTGCAGACCTTGGTGGTAATCTGTACGGAAATCCACTTTTCGTTGATATGCTTGGCTCTGATGGCATTGCTGGCACCCTTGATGACGATCTTCGACTCACTGCTCAGTCTCTTGCTATTGATGGTGGTGAATATACTTATTTACCGTCCGATGCGTTTGATCTCGACCAGGATGCCGATTCTGTCGAAGTCATTCCATTTGATAGAGGGGGTAATCCGCGTATACTTGACGGTAACCGTAATGGGCTTCATGTAGATCTTGGAGCGTACGAGTTTAATGCGCAAAACACAGTAGGTACTTCTGTTGAGAACATTACTTTTGATGGTAATTGTCCTGATGGACCACTTTCTCAAGCTTATCCAAACCCTTTTGTTAATGAGGCTACCTTCAATGTATGCCTTGTAGCTTCGCAATTCGTTCAAATAACACTCTATGATATGCAAGGACGAGAGGTTAGAACACTACTACAAAGAGTGATTCCAGAAGGCCAGAGCAAGATCGCACTAAATGGTTATAATCTCTCTAATGGCGTTTATTGGGTGAGGCTTCAGGCTGAAGAAAAGCAGGTAACTCGATCTATCCTGTTAATTCGCTAGAAGTGGGTGTTAGCTTTTCAGGGTTTCTATGAACGCGAAGTAATTCAGAAACCTTAACCCTATCCTTAACCTCACTTAAAATAAACAACCCCTAGCCGCTTACGTAGCTAGGGGGTCATCTCATGTGCCCAGGACTGGACTTTCCTGCTCTTACGCCCACTTACGCTGAGTCCGGGAAGTAGCTGTTTTTACTGGGTTTGTAGGCCGGCTCGATCTGGTGGTTTTACGCTCAGTAACGCTGAGTTACGTCTAGTGCGCTAACATTTGAGCTAACAGATCTCCAGCTATGTCGACTTCTTTTTAACACATTTCTTCTAATTCTTTAATTTCTCGTAGTCGACGGTTGTAGCCCATCTTTTGTACCAGCTCTTTAGTTTCTTTCAGTGTGGCTCTTGCATTGCTCTGGTTACCTTTTACAAGATGTAATTTCGCTCTTTCTAGCATCACTTCTACGTTATATAAAAACATACCCGTCCGGCGTACAATCTTCTCTACTTTCTCAAGTTCTCGCTCAGCCTTATTATACTCTTTGGATTTGCGGTGGTACGCTGCCTGGGCCAGGAAGCCCAAAGGAAGACGATCTATTGAATTTGCTGCTCGCAGATTAACAACTGCCTCTCTCATGTGTACACCAGCTGGCTTTAAATCCATTGGATCTAGTACAAGCTTCGCCAGGCCTAGACTAACAAAGCCTAGGCCTATATCAAGTAAATACCCTACATTCGTTCCCCACTTAATTGTCTGGCCTGCTCTCCTGATCACTTCCTCGGTATTTCCTTCCTCCAATAAAAGGTCGCAGTAATTGTAACCCTGTAGTGAATAAAGAATTGGATGATGGGGCTCTCTCTCCATTTGCATTCGTTCTGCTTCTTCGTAGAGTATTTTAGCTTCTTCTCTTTCCCCTTGCTGGTGCTTGATGCGGGCGAGTCGAGACCGACTAGCCATCCTAAGAAATTCATTCCCGCTCCGATCAGCAAATTCAATCGACTTTTGGGCCCATGTCTTGTCCCTGAGCAATCCTAGCACTTCACAGTATTCACTCAGGTTAATTGCAGCTCCAGCTGCCTGATCCCAGCGATTCGCTTTTATATGTTGGTGAAGAACCTTCTCGTTTAATTCTAAGGCTTTTTCTATCCGGCCCAACGCCCTCAGCACAAAAGCGGTACTAGCCATTAACGCGATCTGAGTATGGCTATCCAGTTCACTATATGGATGACTCCATTTTTTTTCAAAGAAGTGTCCAAGGCATGACAGTTTGGACGCAAAGGCCCCAAGTTTACCTGAGAGATAATCTTCACCAGCACGGTCGATCCGATAAAAGTATACCAGAGCCAAAACCTCTTGTATCTATTTAGCTGCACAGCCGTGCATTACTGCAGCGAAAAGCGGCTGCATTTCCTCCAGGTTATCAGGATATTTCTTTGCCTTTTCCTGGTAGTATTTGTAGATTCTCCGGTGTGACTCCAGCCAACTCTTATTACTTTTCGCTTTCAAACGCTCTCCGAAATATTCTCGAATAACAGGGTGTGTGTCTAGCTCATCATTATTCTGGCTTGCTTCTGAAAGGAGGCCTTTTCTCCTGAGATTCTCTATTACATGGTCCAAGTTTGCCCTACTCAACTTGATTGTTACACCCCAGATAGGCTGTGAGCGGGCTACCGACTTGATAATCTCTTTTGACACTGGGCGATCAAATAAGCCTATGAGGTGCATCAGCTCAATCTCCGCAGTACCGTCCAGACGTTCTACCCAGGCTTTAAGTACTCGCTTTGGATGACCACCTGATTCAGCAGCGTGCTGGAGTTCTGGTATCTGCTTCGCTCCGGCTATATGGGGGGCAGGGCTAGTTTTCAACAATCGACCTAGAAGTGAGACTGCAAGGGCAGACCCGCCTAAATCCATTACTACAGTTTCAATTTCTTTGTCATCTCCTTTGACTTGCATTACACGTAGGAGCGCTCTTCCTGCTAATTGAGATATTTGATCCAGGTCTTTTTGCACCACTTGAGGCTCGCGATAATCACTTAGGTCAACAAGATGTTCTCTAGTTGTAATTACACAGAGCCCTATATTCTTTGTGGCGAGTTCTTCGAGAAGTGTCCGGAGCCCTGGGTAACGTATGTGCCCACGGTCAACTCCTGTCTCACTGGATTGAAGAGGCTCAATACCGTCTAGGATAAGTAGTGTATTTTGTTTGCGTATTAAATCAGCCAAGAGTTCAGCACGATCCCAAATGGAAAGCTGAAGAAAATCCTTAGCGCCAAACCACTTCAGAGCTTCATTAAGAAAGATCTCTGAGTCGGTAATTCGGCCGGTGCCTTGGCTGTAGAAGGACCAAGCAAAGACCCGTTCGGCACCACGCCAGTTATCTTCAGCGAGTTGTTCAGCCCAGACTCGAATGAGAGTAGACTTTCCTGCTCCACCGCTTGCTGTAAATGCAATTAGATTCACACCCTCATCCCATGCATGGTCTAGTAATTTAAGCTCAGCCGAACGACCGAAAAGAAGTGAGCCTGTTTGAGGTAATCTGTGCAGGTCATAAAAGTCGTTCGGAACATCAAAATCAGATTTTTTTTTGCTTGGAATGGATGGGTCATTGACAATCTCCTCTAATCGGTTTCCAAAATCAGCTATAAGCCGTTGTCGTACATGTTCTTCATGCTCACTAAGAGCTTTGTCTCCACTAGGCCAGACTTGAAGTCGTCTTAACCAATGCTTGGATTGCCATCGGCAAGGCTTGGCGATGAGAGGCATAATGTGAATTTCTCCGCGACGAGCTCGTTGCAGTAAGACAGGAATTTCCTCAAACTGGCAGAATTTAGAGGCTAGAAAGGGCTGGGTAACGAGCAGGATAGCTACCTTAGCGTGGTCCATTTTATTGACAATTTCAGCATACCAATCGTTGCCGACCCCAATCAACCGGTCTTCCCATAACTCGATCTCCTCATTGAGTTCTAGATCTCTGAGGACGGGTAAGAGTTCCTTTTCAAGAAAGGGACGATCCTCATGGGCGTAGGAAACGAAGACGAGGTTCTTTGTGTGCTCCATGTGGCAAGCATCTCAGGTACCAGAAAACGTAAAAGGTGGCAGGAAGATAAGCAGTCTGTGAAGAGATATCAAAGGACAGATATGATAAAATCATTGGTGAGGTAACACTTTCCACAGAAGTCCACATTGGTATGCAGAGGTGGTCTACTGTGAAAATGTATTTAGTACCTTCTAAGATGCCTGATGAGGCTATGTTTATTAAAAATGCCCCTATTATGTCCATGGATATATTTCAATAATCATTGTTTTAATTCAACTGCTTAATTCGAGATAAATCTCACAGGTTAGCCTTTCGAAAAAATAGATGTGTTAAGTTGATCCTGAACCTGACGAGGAAGTTGAAAGAAAATTTATTTTGGAGATCAACTATTATTAGATATCGTAACGAACGAGGTAGCATATTATGAGAATTCTTTTGTATTAAATCTGATTTTGTCGGAAACTATATGCATTGTGATGGCAAATAATATAAGCAGATGAGAAAATACAATTGAGAGCATGTACGAGGTGGTTGTTTGACAAGACTATAGATTCCCAAACCCACTATGGCGAACCCCCGTGAAGCTACGTATTCTTCTGTAGCAGGTATTCCGCTTCATTATTCCCGTCACTTGAATTATGGAAGTGAAGGGATCAACGTAAATTTTTCTTCTACAAACCGACTCAAAGCTCTTCTCGAAGACTGTTTTCAGCAACTTTCTGATGAAAGCCCTTTTGGCAAACCGCGACTCATTGTTTCCGCCGGTCTGTATGTCAACAAAGAAGGCCAGCATGGTAAAGGGCGAGCGATCGATGTAGATTCGATCTACTGGCCCAACCGCACGCTGATTTCGTATTTATATCCCTTCGATACGGTTCTTTACCTGGCGGTCGAATCCATTTTTCGCCAGTATTTTGGCATCGTGCTGAATTATCGGTACAACGATCCACACAAGGATCACTGGCATATGGATGATAGCTCTCCCGTCGACTTTTTTACTCATTCCCGGTCGCGCGTCCTGTACCTTCAAGCGTGTCTGACTCATATTTACGATTACCCAGTGGTGGTGGATGGAATCTGGGGCCCACAAACCGGTGGTGAGACGGCCAGGGTGTTAGGCGAACTCGGCTTGGGTGCCGACCTAAAGAATGCGAATACCTGGAAGGCATTCCTGAGAAAAACAGCGCAGAAAGGATTCGAACTCACGGAGCAGGCCCCCGAAACGCCTTCGCAGGACCTGGTGCAGTCTGCACTGGATACGCTGTTTGACAAAGACATCCGCAAAGACGCCCATACCGGATTAGCAGCGACCCTCGTTCAACTGAAAAACCACTCTGATCTCAACAGGACTGATGATACAGTTGAAAATGTAGACATCCTGCATGCCGGCCCGATGGATGTAAACGTTGACTCATTGATTCAGCTTCGAATGTCTGATCCATCTTACCGGGATTCTGAATAGGAGAGATGTTTACTGTCTGTCCCTAACAGTTACCTATTACACCCTGCTTGCCTCTTTATCCTGTGTGCTAACTTATGCTTAATCGAACTACTGGCCAGACTGAGCAATCAGATTTCTCTGACAGGGGTCCTGTTCCGGGTACCGGTAACCCCACAGCGCCATCACAAGAGCGTGAAAGTCCGTTTAACAGTATAGAGATCCCGCAGATCTCCTTGCCTCAAGGAGGCGGTGCTATTCAGGGGATTGGGGAAAAGTTTACAGCAAACCCAGTAACAGGCACCGGTAGCATGGCGGTACCCATTGCGATGAGTCCTGGACGTGGCGGATTTGGTCCGCAACTCGCTTTAAGTTATGATTCCGGCGCAGGCAACGGGCCATTCGGGATGGGCTGGAGTGTAGGTATAGCCTCCATCCGTAGGAAAACGGATAAAGGGATACCGCAATACGATGATGAGTCCGAGAGCGACACGTTTATCCTGTCGGGGGCCGGAGACCTGGTGCCTGTTCTTCACGAAGTGGATGGAAGCTGGCAACGAGAGATTGTTGAAGATGAAGCCTACACTAGTGCATATACGGTTTTTCGATATCGGCCCCGTACGGAAGGGCTTTTTGCTCGCATTGAACGATGGGTTGGCAGTAGCCGCGGTGATGTACACTGGCGAGTGATCACGGGCGATAATCTGACGACAATATATGGGATGTCGTCGACCGCAAGGATTTATGATTCGGAAGATGAGGAAAAAGCCCGGATCTTTCAGTGGCTGATCGAAAAAGTCTACGATGACAAGGGTAACGTGCTCATGTACGAATATGAGCAGGAAAAAGGGCAGAATATTGATTTACGTTTACCTCAGGAACAGCACCGTGCCGGAGAGGGGCGTACATTTGCTCAGAGGTATTTGTCGCGCATTCTTTATGGAAATAGTATTCCGTATCGAATGAAAGCCATTGGTTTTGATGACCCTGAGTGGCAGTCCGACAATCGGTGGCATTTTCAGTTAGTCTTCGACTATGGAGATTCAGATCCTAAGTCTACCAGCACATCGTCTCCCGATGAGTGGCCGGTTCGATCAGATCCTTTTTCAACGTATCGCGCGGGCTTTGAAATTCGGACCTACCGATTGTGCCGGCGGATTCTGATGTACCATCAGTTTGATGCACTGGGAGCAGAACCATACCTGGTTCGGTCTACAGAACTTGAGTACTCGGATCATCCGGTAGCTACTCAGCTCAAGTCTGTCACGCATTGGAGTCATGAACATGAGGCTGCACATGCGCCTTTGCCGCCGGTATCGTTCAAGTACACCAGGGCGGAGATTGACACGGACATATACACGATCAGCCGCGATGAAATAGATACTTTGCCGCTGGGTGGCGAAAGCCGGTGGTATGATCTTGAAGGAGAGGGCTTAACAGGGATTTTAACACAGTATGATGGGGCCTGGTACTACCAGCGAAATCTGGGCGATGGGCATTTCGGAGATACGGAAGTGGTCGCCAGCATTCCATCGGTGGCTCAAGCAGGCAACCCCACACAACAACTGGTAGACCTCGCTAGCAACGGCCGGCCGGACCTGGTGGTGATGTCTCCGGGTTTAAGCGGGTTCTATGAACTGGATGAGGAGAACGAATGGGCACCGTTTGTCTCGTTCCAGCAGAGTCCGAACATGAGTCCGGCCGACCCCAATGTGCGAATGCTCGACATCACAGGTGATGGCTTTCCGGACCTGGTAATGACGGAAGACGATTGTTTTGTATGGAATGCCTCGAAAGCAAAAGAAGGGTACGCGCCTGCACAACGGATCGGCAAGGTCTTGGATGAGACCCTGGGACCGGCCATCGTATTTGCCGAGCGATTCCAATCGGTTTTTCTTGCCGATATGTCTGGCGACGGGCTAACGGATATCGTCCGAATTCGAAATGGTGAAGTGGTGTACTGGCCCAACACAGGGTACGGTACTTTCGGTGCCAGAGTAACCATGGATAATGCACCCCACTTCGGGGAGCCAGACCTATTCAATCCGGGCCGGATTCGTCTTGCAGATATCGATGGCTCCGGGACGATAGACGTGCTGTATCTTGGGACGAACAACCTCTATTTCTGGCATAATTACGCTGGCAATGGTTGGAGCGAACAGCAAAAGATTGCGCACTTCCCGAAAGTAGATAACATCGCCTCAGTTGATACGGTCGATCTGCTCGGTAACGGCACTGCCTGTATCGCATGGACCTCACCCTTGCCAGGGGATCGGGAGCATCCCATTCAGTACATTCCGCTGATGAGCCAGCTAAAACCCTACTTGTTGTATGAAGTGAATAACAATATGGGAGCAGTAACCCGCATGCAGTATGCGGCATCGACGCGTTATTACCTGGAAGACCGGAAGAATGGGACGCCCTGGATTACCCGGCTCCCCTTTCCCGTGCATGTTGTAGAACGGGTAGAAGTCCACGACGAGGCGAGCAACAACCGGTTTGTGAGCCGTTATGCCTACCACCATGGCTATTTTGATGACGTTGAGCGGGAGTTTCGTGGATTCGGTATGGTGGAGCAGTGGGACACCGAAGATTACGATTCATTTTTAGAGCACTCGGAGTTTGACAAAGCGCCTACGAATTGGTCTGAAGAAACCGATATCCCTCCGGTGTTAACGAAGACATGGTTTCACACCGGGTTTTATGATCCGGAAGGCAGAATTAGCCGACAATATGAGGAGGAATACTACCAGGGAGATCCAGAAGCCTGGCTGCTGCCTGATACGGACATGCCAGCAGACGTGCCCGCTGAGGAAGAACGGGAAGCCGTACGTGCTTTACGAGGCCGACCGTTAAGGCAGGAAGTGTATGCAATAGAGCAGTATGAAACGAAGAATGCACATCCGTACATCGTTTCTGAAAACAAGTATTTCATTCGTCGAGAGCAGGGCCGGGGGACCAATCCCTATGCGGTCTTTTATGTATGCGATTGTGAATCGCTCTCGTATCATTACGAACGGGAGCCGGCTGATCCCCGTATAGCGCATACCCATACGCTGGAAATCGACAGGTACGGCAGTGTAACGAAAGCGGCCTCGATCGTCTACCCCCGCCGGGAAGCGTATGCGGTGAGCGATGAGCAGCGGAGCATGTACATTACCTGTACGGAGAGCGAGCCCCTTTACCAGGATGACACTTCTTTTGTTTACCGCACTGGATTGCCAGGAGAAAGCCGTTCTTTTGAATTGCGAAATGTCACGCCCACTCAGCTACCGTGGGGTAAGGCAGACTTATCCGGTAAGATTCCCGAGATCACAACCTTCCAGGGTGAGGTGGAAAGTGAGGCTCCGAATAAACGGCTACTCTCCCACTCGAGAGTATTGTATTACGACGACGATTTGAAAGGAGTGCTGCCTTTTCGAAGCGTGAATCAACTTGCGATTCCATATGAAACGTACACGTTGTTCTTTACGCAATCCGTTCTTGATCAGGCTGAGCTAGACGGAAAGATTACTCCTGCCCTGTTGCTACAAGGAGGGTTCAAATCCAATGTATCGGTATTTCCTGGAGAGGATGCGGACGAGTCGTGGTGGGCGCCTTCTGGTCGGTCTCTGTTTCATCCTGGCGAGGATTATCCTGGGGGTGAAGATTGGGACGCGCAGAGTAGAAAGCCTGAGGAGCGCTTTTACACTCCATTGGGGGTGAGAGATATTTTTGGTGCAGAGACCTATGCATTGCAAGATAAACACTATCTGCTTCCGCACAGGATACGAGGGCCGCTGGGTAATGAAGTGATTGTAGATAAACACAACTACCGTGTGTTGACACCCTGCCGGATGACGGATGCAAACGGGAATCGGTCTGAAGTCGCCTTCGATACTCGGGGACAGGTCATTGCATCGGCGATATGGGGTAAAGAAGGAGAGGGGGATTCACTCGAGGGGTATTTTGCAGGCTTTGCCGATGAAGCATCGGATCGTTTACAAGCCATCCTGGAGGACTCGCACACGTTTCTGGGAAAAGCTACTGGATTCTTTTATTACGACCCGTTCTCCTGGATGCGCACGCGGGAAGAAGCGAAGCCCATTCCAAATTACGCCGCCGGGCTTACGCGTGAAGTCCACGTTTCCGATGAGAATGGAGTCCCGAGCCCCATACAGCGTGCGGTTAGTTATTCCGATGGCTTTGGGCGGACGATGCTGACGAAGGTTCAGGCTGAAGATGGTGAACGACCCCTGTATAACGAGGCCGGCGAATTGCAAATTGGAGAAGACGGGAGCGTTTTAACCGAAGGCATCGACTACTGCACCACGGATCAGGATGATCCGGAAACACCTGAAATCACGCGCTGGGTAGGCAATGGTCGGGTGATCTACAACAACAAAGGATTACCCGTGCGCCAGTATGAACCCTTTTTCGACAGCCATCCCTACTTTACCGACAATGCGGCTCTTCGAGAAATTGGGGTGTCTCCCTGGTTGTATTATGACCCACTGGGGCGCAACGTCTGCACCCATTTTCCTGACGGCACCCTGACTGAGGTCGAGTTCACTCCCTGGAAAATCGTGACCTATGATCCGAATGATACCGTGCTCAAAAGTGCATGGTATCAAGACCGCATGGCAGGGCATGGTTTTACGGAACGAGAAATTCAGGCTGCTGAAAAGGCTGCCCTTCATGCCGACACGCCTTCCATCCAGCACTTGGATACCCTTGGCCGGCCCTGGGTGAGCATCGCGCATAACAAATTCGTGTACCCGGATTCCCCTAAAATCGACGAAACGATTACGGGTGAACAGTTCATTCCCACGCACTCCTTCCAGGATATCCAGGGCAACATATTGGAGATCAGGGACGGGCGGAATAGTGAAGAGCTCACCGAATCAGATGCTGCCATTGATTTCAACCTACGAACGCCAAAGGGAAACCAGACGTCTCAAGGCAATCGGGTGATGACCTATGCCTACGCCATGAACGGCTTACAACTCTACCAGGACAGCATGGATGCTGGTAGGCGGTGGGCGCTGGTAAACGCACTGGGCAATCCGTTCTATAGCTGGGATGATCGCGGGCACGCGTCACGAGTAAAATACGATGCACTTCAGCGCCCGACTCACATTTTTGTGGAGCCAGAAGGGAAGGAGCCGATTCTTGTTGAGCGCATGTTCTATGGCGAAGATATTGGGGTTATCGAAGAGGCTCGCAAATTCAATTTAAGAGGGCAACTTATATGGCATTTTGATGGAGCCGGCTTGCTTGTTAATCAGCGAATGGACTTTAAAGGCAATCCGCTAGAAAGCTACCGGCGACTTGCGCAATTCGACTATAAAAAGGATACAACGAAGCCTTCCTGGTTTGATACGGTCCCCACCTGGAATTCCTTTGGTGAATCAACATTTCTTCCTGGTGAAGAAGAACTGATTGAGCGATTAGAAACAGATCGTTATGTGACAACAAGCCAGTACGATGCGCTAAATCGTCCGGTGATAATGACTGCTCCAGATGGTTATGATGACCTGGATCCGTCTGTGTATCGCTACGGATACAACAAGGCCGGCGCATTAAACGACCTGCACGTGCATGTGCAGGGAGACCCTGGCGAAACCACCTTTGTTCGCAACATCGATTACAACGCACGGGGGCAGCGGTCGTGCATCCGGTATGGGAATGGGGTGAAAACGACCTATAGATACGACCCCAATACGTTCAGGCTAAAAAAACTCCTGAGTACCCGCCAGAACGGAAGAGAGAGGGTTCAGGAGTTGAAATATGTGTACGACCCCGTTGGCAACATCACCTATTTGAGCGATGAGGCCCAGGATGTCATCTTTAACGGAGGGGAGATTAGGCCAGACCACGTTTACCATTACGACAGCTTATACCGGTTGATCGCAGCCACCGGCAGAGAGCACAAAACAAACAACAGCTCTCCAATGCCGGATGGCTATGGCTACAAAACAGGATCACCGAGCAAAGAGGATCTCCGCGAATATTCCCAGTCCTACTTCTATGACCCCGTTGGCAACATCGACCGCATGCGACATAGCGCCAACAGCAACGGCGGCTGGACCCGGCAGTACCATTACGCACCCAACAATAACCGTCTCCTGTATCACCACAACGGCAACGACGAGGTTGAGGCATACCAGCGCTTTACGTATGATGATCACGGCAGCATGACCACCATGCCGCACCTGGAGACCCTCACTTGGGACTACAAAGATCAGCTCGTCCACGTCAACCGCATCGAATCCGGCGACGGCACCTACTTCTACACGTACGACTCCAATCGCCAGCGCGTCCGTAAAGTGATATTTGAAGGCGGCCTATGCAAAGAGCGCATCTATCTCGGTGCGTTTGAGCTGTATAGAGAGTGTTATGCGAATGATAAAGCAAAAAACGTCCACCACACCCTCCACGTGATGGACGACACAAGCCGCATTTGCTCTATCGACCGAACCATCAAAGGCGCTCTTCCGTGGAAGAAGGTCTCCATAGAACTGCTCGTCCGTTTTCAACTCAGCAACCACCTGGGTTCGGCAACCATGGAGATGGAAGGCGATGAAGACGCTACCCTGGTGAGCTACGAAGAGTACCATCCCTACGGCACATCGGCATATCGAACGCATCGGAATGATGTGGAGGCTTCGTTGAAAAGGTATCGGTACACAGGGATGGAGAGGGATGAGGAAACGGGGTTGAATTATCATACGGCGAGGTATTATGCGCCGTGGCTTGGGAGGTGGGGGAGTGCTGATCCCACTGGATTGGAAGGTGGGCCACATCTGTATGAGTATTCTCTAGCAAATCCTATTAATTATAAAGATGATAATGGGGCTCAACCAGGATTGGCACATTTAAGTGCGGGTCGCAGAACAATAGTTAATCCCTCTGATTTGTCTCAGGAAGATATTTTGCAGGGAATAAGAGAACGAAATAAGAACTTTGCAGAGGAGTTAGGAAGTTTAGCTGGGAGACTCAGATATCTTGTAGGGCAAAATCAAGCAGACTGGTCGTCAATTTCCGCCAGAGTTCGGCCACTTGAAGACAGGTTTAGACGTGTAACGGGTGATACTGGCTCGATTGAATATAAGCCAAATGAACTAGAAAGAGCGATAGACGCTGGGTTGATTACTGCTGAAGTTGATGAGGAAGGTAGAATATCCTCTTATGAAATATCCTTTTATACGCCTGGTCGAAATGATGGCGACCCTATTGACATATTGAGCGCCCAACTACCAGACTTTAAGAAACATTTTGAAGCTGCTGAAGAGAAAGCTTTCGATGGAGGATTCACTGGTGATTTAATAGGGGGGATAACAGCTGTTATAGAAGCAGTTTTCCTTATAGGTTCTCTCGGCGCTGGTTCAATTTTGCGAAGAGCAATTACCAGTATTTTAAGAAAAAGTGTTAATGGTGTAAGGAGGGCTACAGGAATTGCTCGAGCCCTTTCGAGGAGGTTTAGAAGATTTCCCTCACAAGAGGGATGGAAATCAATAAGACTCGGAGAAGCTACAAGCCAAGAGCTTGCCCTTTGGGAAGAGGTATTAAATGCCGAGTCTGTATCAATAGGCCGTACTGCTGGTGGGTCAGGTCATTTGCATGCTGCAGTCCGTGCTGATGGTCGACCTACTTTGATACTCGATAACTGGCTTGATGCTCGTGGAATTCAATGGACTCAGAGATGGCAAGATGTATTCAATCGTGCTCTTCACGATAGAGCGGCTATTACAAGACAACCTGTGAGGGTAATGTCGGGTGGCCCTTACACTCTAGGTGAAGCGAGAGCTGCTGAAGCTGGAGCAAGAGCTAGTGGGATAACTAACATTCCTTCCTGGCCTGGAAATTAAAAAGATAAAACTTTGTTTTTTACTTTGTAAATCAAAATAAAACAGTGATATAAGATGTGCATCACAATGCGCTCATCAAAAGAAAGATTGAGATCCTAATATGAGCTTACCGATCATTCTCCCCTCACAATTCTCTGAGCGAGGTAAAATTGTAACTGGACCAATATATAGAGATTCATTCTCAAATTATGGGGTACTTTTCACTCAAAACGAAAAACCAACTCCAAGTGATTTCGATACGGCCTTATTGTTAGGTGCTAGGCTAGAAATAGTACCTCTCAGAGATCGCGAAGAAGATCGCTTCTTCACCATTCTTGGCGGCTACCTCCTAGAAAAAACAGGTGAGGGAGACCAGGTCACCGTAGCCACCCGGTCTGTATTCGGTATTGCAAACGACCGATCTAAAGGGTTTAACGTAACCGAGGGCGGTAGCGAGGTTCTGGCAGATTCGTGGCGGCTTCATAAGGATTATGAGTTTGATGTGCCGCTTGACGATGAACAGTCCGTTTACAACATGAATGAACGCAAGGTAGGTGGCAGTGGATGGACGTTTATTGTAGCGGAAGCAAAGATGAAGCGGGGGCAGTATCCTGCCAGTGAGGAGCCTGGGCAGATGGTGATTTATGCGGCGGAAAATGAGGCGGAGTACTCCGTTGAGGGGAGTGTGACAAACGTGGATGGGTCTCCACTCGTGGGATTGTATGCCGTGGTATACGACCGGGATTTGCGGAGCGAAGAATGGCTTGGGGATGTTGCTATTGAGCTGGATGGAAGCTATCAGATTATCTATTCACCCTCCCAGTTTCGCCGGGCAGAGAAAGAGAAAGCGGATCTCATCGTCCGGGTAGTGGATGAGGCGGGGGCCATCTATGCGGAGTCGGATACCTACTTCAATGCTCCGCAAAACGCAATAGTGGATCTTGTTGCAGATGCGCCTGAACTCCGAGGGCTCTCCGAGATGCGGCGGTACCTTGAGGCGATTCAGCCTTTATTGGATGTAGATAATCTCTCTCTGCAAGATCTGACGGAAGAGGACTGGCAGTTTATTCAGGGAGAGACCAGGATTAATACCGAGCATATTCAAAGCCTGTCATTAAGCACCGAATTTGCCGGAGAGTATAACGACGCCTGGATCGTGTTTTATGGGCTTTTAAGGCAGGGGATGCCTCAGGATTATGCCTTTTTGTTGGATCGCGATATTGAAGACTTGGTTGGGGCGTATGAGGCCTCACTGGATGCGAATATCGTAGATACGGTTTCTGTAGAGGAGGCAAGGGATATCCTTGAAGACCTGATTAAACAGGCGCCAGAACCAGAGTTGCCGGAGCCGGAAACACTGGATGTCACCCGGCTACGTTTGCCGTTTGAGGAGCAGACGGATGAGGTGAAAGCACAGGTGCTGCCGAAGTTGCAACGTTATTTAGGGGAGACGTTGTTGTCGTATATGCCAGCGGCTTCAGAGAGGTTGCGGGAGGCCGTGTTGGGAATGGACCATGATGTTTTGGGGTATCGAGATGCGGGGTTGCAGGGGTATTTCAGGGAGTTTATAGTTCCCGGCTTACGCTTGAAGCCCGCTGTTCGAGATGAAGTTGCTCAAGTAAGGTTGCAGTCGTTGCCGGCAGGGCAATCAGTTGCGGACCTTACCTATCTCGATAACCCTCTTCATGAGAACCCTGCAATCGGTGCCGAGGTGTATCAGACGCGTGTACTAGCATATGCCACAATGAGTGGCATCACAGGACAAGGCGCCTATAAATTTGTTCGTGATGCAAAGGCACCAGAGGTAACTACCGAGCAAGATTGGTCTTCCTGGATTGAAGATGGGCTCATCAATGAAACCGAAGCGTTCAGGCTCAAACACACGTATGCTTCTGCTCTTTTCACAGATGAAGACGTCTCTCTCATGAGTGTTATGCAGAAGGGTGCAGGTTTGCCTGTTTCTACCGAGTATCCAGCGGTCAAGTCCTATGCATCCCTGGATGTGCCGGATTGGCTGAATCTTTTAGAAGCAGAGAGTATTGAGCCGCCGGCAGGAGTTGACCGTGAAACATATGCTTCGGCATTGTACGCTACCTCCGAGGCACGGTATCCAACAGATCAGCTTTTTAGCGCAGTCGGGAAAAATACATCCATTCCCTTAGACAATGGGCTGTTGAGCACATTTCTGGAAAATAATCCATCCTTTGATGTTCGTACTGCCAATACGTTTGATGAGCAGTCATTCACTGAAGATGGATTTATTGACTACAATTATTCAGGAATACCCTCAGGCAAACAAAAAGAAGTATCGGGCATGGTTAGGACAATGCAGCGGGCGTATTTCCTGGCTCCGGATACTAAAAGCCGGACACGCTTGATTGAGCAGGACCTGACGGCCCCATTTAAAATTGCTGGTATGTCCCCAAAAGAGTTTTCAACTACAACTGGGGTGTCGCAGGACTATGCTACATACATTACCCAAAATGCTATAGATATTTACGGGGCAGGGCAAGTCGTTTGGAACAATAGATTTGATTGGGAAAGGCCAACCTTTGAATTCGCTAATCCCTATGTAGAAATCGAGAATGCCCTAAAAAATATTCCTGGATGGGATGCCTTTTTTAGCGAGGGGCCCGGATGTGATTGTACGCACTGCAACTCCTTGTTCAGCCCGGCTGCATATTTTGTAGATCTGATGCTCTGGGTACAAAGGCATATCCTCAATATCAACTTTGGGGTTAGTGTAGGGCAACCGGTGCATGTGCTACATCTTCAAAACCGCCGGCCGGATTTGTGGTCGATTCCGTTAGATTGCAGCAGTTCACTGAATGAGATTCCCTACCTGGAGGTTGTTAACAAGGTTCTAGCAACGTTTTTATTGGCCAATGAAGTAGATGGGAGTGGTCAGGAATTAAATTCTGAACAGGCTTTATGGGCTGCGATTCGAGATAGAGCCTTGAGCATGCATCTGCCATTCGATCTCTATGGCCGGGTAGTTGATTTATATCTCTCACATTTCAGTCTCACGAGGTTTGAGCTTCATCAAACAATGGGGCATCCACCTGATACACCCGAGGCCATTCAGCTGTATTTCAACATGCCGCCAGCGGAATATGACCTGGTGAGTGGTGCATCAAATGACTTCGACGAACTCTATGAAATGTGGGGGATGGAAGCTGGGGCGTCATCGGTCTCGCTTGAACACTTCATGAAGCGATCCAGACTGAACCGCCAAGAAGTTGAATTGATTTCAGGATTACTGGCGTTAGCAGATGGGACTGGAATTGATAGGATCGAGATAGATCTGGATGAGGACGGCTCCCCCATCGTTAAGGGGTTAACCCTGCAAAGTCTGGATTATTTACAACGCAGTATTCGGCTTCAGAAAGCTACAGGTTGGTCTCTTGCTGAGCTCGATATAGTACTGTTTGCCCTCAGTACTCGATATCCAGATTCTGATTGGGAGTTTTTGCTCCAATCGATCTATCGGTTACACCGAGTGCAGGCTCAGCTTGGACTATCTATAAAGCAACTTCCTTCGGCGGTTGGTATCATGCCGGATATTACTATGGTTGGTGAGGAGACCCGACTGATCGATCAATTTTTTGAGGGAGTTTCTGTCAATGAGCCCTATAATGGTCTCAATCCTGTGACAGGGGCTATCAGTAAGGATCCAAATACATCCATTCTAATTGCTGGGCTTGGAGTAACGGAAACTGAACTTTATGGGCTAATCTCAGCTCTTACGGATAGTCTTGATCGGTCTGGAGATCTGATCGTACTAACACCACGTACGCTGGCAACGCTTCACTGGGTCATCCTACTCTCGAAACGAACATCGTTCAAGCTGGAAGACGTAGACTTATTACTACCTCTGCTATTGCTCGGTGGAGCTGAGTCGAGTATTTATTTCGACAATCCCATATTAACTCTTGGATTCATCTCACTACTGGACGAGACCTCTTTGGAATGGCCGGTTCTGTATGGATTGTTGACGGATGGTGTGTTTCCGGAGTCGGTGAATCTCCCCCATAGAAACCCCGGCACACTCGTGGCAGCTCTTAAGGAAATTGCAGTGCAATCCCTTACTGAAGATGAAAAGGAGAAGCTGTACTCACTTGAGTTTAGCCAGTTCTTAGGTGTTGAAGAAGCTGCATTCAAACAGATTCTTTCCTTGTCTGATATTCAACAAGGCAACTTGATATCCCTGGCATTAAATCAAGACGATCTTGATATATTCAGGGAAGAGTTTATGCGGCTAGCTCACTGGTGGGTCATCATCAATCAAATGAAACCCCCGCTATCACTTCTTAGCATTGAGGATGATGATCAAAACAGTGAGGACGATGATCGATTCAAAACTTTGAGGGGTTTAGGATTTAAGCTAGCAGAAAATGATCCTTCGAGAGTATTTGTTACACTAGATGCACTGAGGCAGCTTGCTCATTTTAACCACTATTCAAGGAGAGTGGGGGACACGGATGAAATGCTAATCGCATTCATTCGTGAGGCTGGAGAAGGCTTATTGCCAGAGAAGGATGAGCACATACAGTTGTTTGAGACTATTCTGAACGTATCTGTAAATCAACTGGAGGCTTTAGTTCAGCATGTACCCACCATTCCTTTATTACCGCTCGATCGAATAAAGCAACTTGAAGATATTCTTGTTCTCAGCGAAGATCTTGGATTGCAGGGGCCCGCGTTAGGAGACATTGTCAGCACGGAGATTGATCGGTTGCAAGCTGCCCGTTCTGCCGTGCAGCAAGCCGTTGCAGCCCGCTATGACGATGAGGAAAAACGCCAGGAGGTTCTTTCAGGGTATAGAGAACGTGAACTTGTTTTTCAACGGGATGCTCTTGTTGAATTCCTCTTATCCGTCAGAGAAGATTTCAAGGATACCAAAGATATCTATTATTATTTCCTACTGGATCCTGAAATGGAGGATTGCGCGCGAACGACAAAGGTATTGAGTGGTATTTCCAGTCTGCAGCTTTATGTTCAACGGGTATTTATGAATGTGGAGCAAACAGAAGAGGGGTACCCCGTTCCCCTGACGGTTCAATTTGACCCGGACAATTTTCATGTAGTTGAGAAGACGTGGAGCTGGCGGAAGAACTACAGAGTTTGGGAAGCCAATCGTAAGCTGTTTTTGTTTCCTGAAAATTATGTCGAGCCTGATCTTCGAGACAATAAAACGCCCTTCTTCAAAGAACTTGAAGAAGAATTATTGCAACAAGAGGTTACTGAAGAAACACTAGAAAATGCGTACCGGGCATATCTCGATAAGTATATGAGAGTATCCCAACTGCAAGTTGGCGGGGCTTATTTTCACCGGTCACCAGGTACGGATAGTGGAAAAGTTTACATCTGCTCGCGTACGACAGAAGATCCTCTCGAATACTATTGGCGGTCTGCAGAATTAAATGAAAAGCAGTGGGTAAACTGGACACCATGGCAGAGGATTGATCTGCCCATAAACTCTTCCTATGTGTCTCCAGTTTTTTTTCGTAACCGCCTGTATGTTTTTTGGATAGAAATCAACACGCGTGGGAATACTTCGTTCGAAGCCGGCTTTTCCATTCTAAAAAGTTATACGCATATACTCACGCTCAAATACTCCTATCTCAACCAGTCTGGCGAATGGGTGGCACCGGTGAGCCTTAAGTTAAGAGAGGTGTTTGATGAATTATGTTTTGTGGCCCAAGACAAATCCCTCTTCACTATCCTAGACAAGAAGGATAAAAAAATCAGTGATCTGAAGGGCGAATTGGATGACTCTGAGAATCCTGGCGAACAACTAAAAAACCTATTGAAAGACATTGTTATTAACAATGTCTCATATTCAGACTTGGATGACAGAGATGACGATAATGATGAAAACAATGATAAAAGGATTATAAAAAGATGGGTTCGTTATTTGAAAGAATATGGTACCAATCAAGGTTTTTACGAGAGCCTTAGGAAGTATCGGAAGAAAAAAATTAATGCAAAAGGTCTATTCCGAGAACTTACCGGTTTAGCAGAGCTGCGAGAGGATTTGGTTCCTGGTGCTATTTTAACCTGGTCTCCCAACTATGATCAACAAAGGAGGAATCACGTTGATATTATAGAGGATTATGTTTTAGAAGGGTATCCCTGGGAGAGGGTGTATGTAAATGTAGTTTCTGAAGCGGATGAATCGGACCGGTTGGTGCTATACCTGAATGGGTATGAGGCTAGAGTTGGGAATGGATCTGCATCTGTAGAAGGTGCTTTTTATGAGTTAGATCTCTTTCGTTCAAGCATTGCAAAGGTTTCACATTCTGAAGATGGGGAACTAGATGCGTATGTGCTCAAGTCATCTAGTTCAAACCTTCAAACACAGCTATTCAAGCTAAAGAAAGAAAACGCGTTTTTTGAAGCGACATTCCATGTTGAGATACATGACTATAATGAACCAATCAAAGAAAGCGATAAAGGTTCTTCCAATCCAGGTATAGACTTTACGGCACATAGCTTTCCTGGCCACCGTGCATTCAGGCGAGGCGACTTTAGCTCAGGTGTCTCGTTTAGTTTCTCTAATTTGGGTGCATTTGATCTACCTATTGGGGTGATAGGCGCCTTTAACTTAGGCAGCCGGCAAATACCAGAGCGAAAACCTGCCGTGCAGCTCATTAACCAGGGTAATCTGTCTGGCGGAGTGAGTCTCTTTACAATAAATGTCGGGGAAAGGAGCTATGTGGCAATCAATTCCTCGGATACAGTGTATCTGCATAGACTGGGTTCAACGTTGGCAGAGCCGTTTGCAGAGTTGCTGTTTGACCAAGGGATACAGGGGTTATTGGATCTGTCTACGCAGCACAATAGAGCCGAATATTGGCACACACTCGAAGGCGAAAACACCCAGGTCAAACTCTACACTGCCAATGGGTATGTACAGGAGCGGGAATCCCAACTCAACTTTTCGGTTGATAGTGCAAACGGTTTATACCTTAGAGAGCTTTTCTTTCATATCCCATATCTGTTTGCTCATCAACTCAATGCTAACCAGAGTTATGAAGAAGCTCAGCGGTGGCTGCACATCATCTTTAATCCCACAGTCGCTGACTCCGGAGAGGACTCTTTAGAGCGTGTATGGCGCTATTTGCCTTTCAAGAACGTGACCATCAAAACCCTGAATGAAATCCTGGCAAGCAAAACGGTGTTGCGCGCCTTTGAATTGGATTCGTTTAGTCCTTATGCTGCTGCGCGAACCCGAGTGGGGGCTTTTCACAAGGCAGTTGTGATGAAATACATCGATAATTTGCTTGATTGGGGAGATGCGCTATTTGCCCGGGATACCTATGAGTCCATAAATGAGGCCACTCTGCTATATGTGATGGCCTGTGATCTATTGGGCGATCGGCCTCAAATTGGCAAAGCCTGTGATCTTTCGGGTAAACCAGGTTCTTTTGCCGACCTCCAACCTGAACTCCCCAATGCAGATGAATTGAGGAAAAACCTCGATGATCTAGTTATCCAGGGCCGGATTCCTCCCCACTTAAGAGGAGAATTGGATGACCCTGGGTTAATAAATGTCTCCCGGTTTTTGCCTGCATATAATCGAAGTACGGATCCAGCTAGAAATTCCGTCGATAGCTCTCAAAGGATTAAAAACCAGCCGAATCAGCTTTTTAATGGAGATGATAAAGCTCTGACTTTCTCCGGTCATGTTGGTACTACACCGGCTGTTGAGATAGGATCAAATCTTGAGCAAAGCTGGTCTGGGTTCTGCATTCCCAAGAATGAACACTTGATGGCATACTGGGACAGGGTGGAGGATCGGTTGTTCAAAATTCGGAATTGCCAAAATATTCAGGGAATACGCAGGTCCCTGGCTTTGTTTGATCCTGTTTTAGACCCCCTTCTGTTGGCTCGGGCAAAAGCTGCTGGTTTGACACTGGAGGATGTAGCGGATGATGGGAATGTATCTCTATATCATTACCGGTTTATGTATTTGCTTGATAGAGCCAGGACATATGTAGGTACTGTTCAGGCTTTTGGAAATGCCTTACTGAGCGCTCTCGAGAAAAAGGATGGTGAGGAACTGAGTCAAATAAGACTGGTGCATGAACAAAATATTTTATCTGTTACAAAGAGGTTGAAAGAACAGCAAGTCGAAGAATCTAAGATGCAAGTCAGTGTATTGTCTGAGCAAAAGGTAAGTGCAGAGATCAATTTCGAATACTACGAGCGATTAGTAGATGAAGGACTATCAATATGGGAATTAACTCAGCAGTCATTTCAACGATTTGAATCCATATTCAGAATTCAAGAATCTGTATTTCATTCTATATCAAGTGTTTTTCACTTAATCCCTGAAACTGGATCTCCATTTTCTATGAAGTATGGGGGCAAACAAGTAGGAGATAGTTACGCTACATTAGCGAGAGCGATTGGGGCTAGGGCTAATAGAGCAAGTTCTGTGTCTAACGCAGCCGGATTGGTTGCAAGTAATTTGAGAAGGGAAGAAGAGTGGGTATTCAGAAGAGATACTGCAGAGCAAGACCTAAAGCAACTCGAAAGACAAATTGCAGCGGCTGAAATTCGTGCGGCTATTGCGGAGCGTGATTTAGAAGTCCACGAAAAGAACATCGAACAACTTGAAGAGCAATATGAGTTTGTAAGTGATAAGTATACAAACCTGGGACTATATACTTGGATGGCGTCACATATGGGAAGACTCTACCGTCAGACTTATCTACTTGCTTATGAAATGGCTAAAAAGGCTGAACGGGCCTACCACTATGAGCGTGATAGGGAGGACATCGTTATACAAGGTACTGCCTGGGATCAATCGCGAGCCGGGTTATTAGCCGGCGAGGCCTTGCAGCTTCAGCTAAACGAGCTCGAAAAGGCATATATGGACGCAAACCAGCGGGAGCAGGAGGTGACGCTCTCGTTTTCAATGGCACAATGGGCGCCTGATAAACTGTTGAAGCTAAAAGAAACTGGAAGCTGTAGAGATGTAGAGATATCTGAAGATTGGTATGATATGTATTACCCGGATCAATATCGCCGACGAATCAAGTCGGTCAGGCTGACAATACCATGTGTCACGGGTCCTTATACCAATGTAGCTTGTACGCTTTCACTCCAGAATCCTTTGGCTCCGGTGAAATCGATGGCCACTAGTACTGCCAATAATGACAGTGGGGTATTCGAACTGAACTTCAGGGATGAACGATATTTGCCTTTTGAAGGCGCTGATGCGGATAGTACATGGAATCTGGAATTGCCTCAGGCGTATCGTGCATTTGATTACAATTCTATCTCGGATGTGGTATTCCACATTAGTTACATGGCAAAATCCGATAAGGCTGTGGGTGAACAGAAATTAATGGCTATCAAGGAAAAGGGCTTGTCATTGTTAAAAGACCCGGGTTTGTTGAGGTTCTTCTCATTGAGGCAGGAATTCTCCGCACAATTTCACAGGCTTTTCCAGTCTGATCCTGATGGAAATGGGCAATCTGTTGTTGTCAAGAAAACTCATTTCCCCTTCTTTGTACAGCCCATTGATATTGAATTTAGCAGTGTATCTCTGTATGTCCTGATGAAAGATCGGGTGGAGGGTTCCCTTGATCTTGCTCTCACAGTGAACGATCAGAAGGTAACCGGGTGGAATGCTTTTCCCGATTCTGACAGCAATAAACTCTTTGTATCCAATAATTCCATCCCTCTTCCCGTTTTATTAAAAGAGAACGAGTGGGAGTGGCAAATTAAGATAGAAGGTGGATCAGAAGAGCTGGGTCAACTAGAGGATATCATATTAGGATTATCCTACAAATTGTAATCATGCATCCTGTGAAGTGAGTCTTACATGCGAGGGTGAATAAACAAACGCTGACTCAATATGGAAGACATTTTTATTTCTTATTCAAGGGCAGATAGGCATTGGGCAGAAGCAATTGCGGAAGTGCTTCAAAAAGAAGGATATTCTGTGTGGTGGGACAATGCTTTACCTGCAGGAGCCCAGATTAATGGCACGATTCAGTCAAAGTTAGATAAGGCAAAATGTATCTTGGTTCTTTGGTCAAATAATTCGGTCAAAAGCCGTTGGGTTTTGGCTGAGGCTGAGGTGGGATTGACAAATGATACCCTACTACCAGTTGAAATTGGCCAGGCTCAGGTACCTGTACCGTTTCAAAGCATCAATGCAATCCGAACGGTAGATTTTCTTAACAAAGAGGCCCTTCCGGTTTTCTTTGACACCCTATTGAACCAACTAAACGATTTCCTCGATTTGGTTGATGCGAAAAAGGTTATATTAGAAGAGAAGGCTAATGCAGATAAGGTACTATCCGAAGGAGGGGTGATTTCTGATAAGACAACTGAAAACATTTCAGAATCTAGTCAATCCTGGTTGAGTAAGCTGAAAAAATTATTTAAGTCTTTCAAGAGTGAAGTTAATAATATATTCAGAAGTGGAAGACCAGATATCACCGATCCCAGAACAGCAATAGCTATTGCTCTGCTTTCTGCACTTGTTATTATAAAAGTAATTCTATTGCCGAACTTATTACCGCCCAAAATTCTAGTCCTATCACCTGAAGAGATTCCTGTAGATAAATATTCGATCGCGAAGTTTAGTGTGGATATTTATAATGCATCTGATGCAAGCATTCAACCTGGAAATAGGGCTATTCCTTTAAAAGGAGATATATGTTTTTTTGCATCTGAAAGTGTAGAGTTCTTGATAAAGGCTGTGGGGAGAGATAATAAAACGACCACCCGGACTCTCAGAATAATAGTGAATGGTGAACCCGATATCGTTGTACTAAAAGTACCTAAGGTCGCCGATTGTGCTACAGGGAATTTATTACCCTAATGGTGTAAGGTAAATAATTTTCCTTAACCCTATCCTTAACCCCACAAAAAAACAACAACCCCTAAACCATTGATCAACAATGACTTAGGGGTTTATCTCATGTGCCCAGGACTGGAATCGAACCAGCACGACCTTGCGGTCACCGCCCCCTCAAGACGGCGCGTCTACCAATTCCGCCACCTGGGCTTTTTACCAGTTTGGGGTTTGATGTTCGGGGTTCAAAGAGTTGAAATCAACCCGAAACCCTGAACGCCAAACCCCAAACGGTATGAGGGGTGATTCCGGCAGGGTTCGAACCTGCGACCCTCTGATTAAAAGTCAGATGCTCTACCAGCTGAGCTACGGAATCGTTTTAGGAGTGCATGTAACGCGGGTTATTCGTTTAGGTTCTTTACCTCATGGAAATTTTCCATGAGGGTTTCGCGTTTCGTGTTGGTTTCGAGTTGCTTAGGTTAAACCCGCAACCAACCCGAAACCCGGAACGCGAAACCCGAAACGAATCGCATGATAACATCATGCGATTCCTAGTTCTTCAATCCCCTTCTGCTTTGCATTCTCCAGATGATTCCTGAACTCAGGTGTGAGGTCGTCTTCAAGGAGCATCATGTATTTTACGGACGTGCTGCGTACTTCATTTCCATTCTTGTCGGTTTTTGTTAGATCTCCGGAAAGGGCGATGACGAGGTCCATCAGGACGTGGTAGGCGTTTGTGGTTGGAATAATGGCGTTTCCTGGTGCCATGTAGAGGTTTGTGTTGATGACCTGGCATCCGTGCGACTCCCCGCCTATGTCGTCTTTTCCGTCGTGACCTGAGTGGATATTGATGGAGGCATTGGACTGCAACTCTCCGTTATTCATCTCCACTTCTGAAGGGTGTTTGCTTTTTGTTCGCAATACAAGTACCCCTTTGCCTTCATCCAGGAAACCCTTTGGACGTAGCGCAAGATACTTGCTTCTGTGCCAACCAAACTGATATTCATGTTGGCCCTGAACTAGAAAGGGAAACGTATCTACCTCCTTCGACTTGGCGCCTGGCTCCGTCGAACCTTGAAACATGAATACCATTCCTTTAAGCAATAAGACGAAGATGTCGTCAAACTTGCCCTGGAATTCGTTGCGGCGGATGCCTACCAGGTGAATGTCATCGGTGGAAAAATCCCACTCGTGCAGTGCTCGGGTTGAGGTTTTCCTTGCATTTGCCGCGTTGCTTTTGAACGTATTAACACGCTGTAACACGCGGTTTTCGTTGCCGGTATATTTGTCCTTAACTGATCCGAGGAACTGTAGCCATTCTGAATACTCTGTTCCAGCGATATCGCCTGCTGCCCAGGCTCTCATGATTTGAGTCCACAGAGGAAACTCCGTCTTGTTCAACCAGCGGTCCAGATGCCCTTTTGTCGCAGGACCAAAATCCCCATCAGCCACGCAGTGAACACCCTCTACCGAATGTACATATTCCTGAAAGAGACGAATGGCCGAACTGGTGCCAAAGCCGCACAGCCCATTAATCGCCCCCGTATAAAACCCAATGTTCTTTAGCTCGGTCTGTACCTGCTTGACCGTCATGCCGAGCTTGCTGGCATCGTGTTCTTTAAAAACAATTCTATACTTGTCGTCCGAGACCTTACTGTTGTCAACATCGGTGAATTCCTTCACCATACTGAGGTATTCGGCGCCTACGGAAAGAAGTACGTCTGGATCAAAATGGCCTAATTTCATGACTCTACCCTCTTTAATTTTATCACTATTAAGTTTCTAAGGATATACACCGTAAATGACGAAGGGGGAGCTCACTTTATCTGTTTCTGGTTTCTGGTTTCTGGTTTCTGGTTTGTTTCTGGTTTAATTGAGGCAACACGTCATCAACCCGAAACGCGAAACCCGAAACAGGCTCACGGAGCATCCGTGAGCCATAAGTCCTTCATCGGTTGCCGCATCAATAGCCGGCCGGTTAACAAATCGGGGTTGTAATTGATGAAGCCGTTGACGAGGTAGATCTCTTCTGGGGTGCAGTTATAAATGAATTTCCACTCGCGATCTCCCTTCCGGAAATCCGTAGTGCTGATGGCTGCTACGAGTTTATTTGTGGCTGTACCAATGAATATGTCAATCTCTTCCTGGTCGCTACCCAACGTGTTGTTGATGTATCCGTAGTTGATGGGGTAAACGATTGCTGGGTAATCCGGATGTATGGATTGGTAAGGACGGTCAATAGTAACACCATTTTGTTCTATGAGTTTTTCCCAGGCCGGCCAATTGAAATGATCTATAGATAACGAGTTAAGGCGGGTATTCATTGGTATCTGGTGAGGTCAAATTCGAGTGTAGAAGAAAAAGGTTATTTGAGATGAGTCAAAACCCTATAGAGAGTGAGCAAAAACGCTATATGGGGTTAGCGAAAACGCCATAGTTGGCGGAAAATACGGTTGTATACTGTGTATCGCGATAGATCTCGCCCTAAATAATTGTTTTTTAGTTAGAAATTATAAAACTGCCTTACGCTGTATCTTTCACAACTTCTCGATGTTCATCGAAGATCAATAAAAAAACACATGTCTAGAGTTTTACTAATCTGCTTCATGCTAGTCTTTGCAAGCCATTCGGCTTTTGCACAGGTACCAGAACCAGGCTCGCCACCTCAAATTTCTCAGACGATTACCGTCAGTTCAGGGGGAGATTCTGATATTGTATTTTTTGGTTTAGATTTACGTGCTACCGACGACTTTGACGACGATCCAGGCCTTCTCGAAGATGCAAATCTTCCACCCTGGAGTCTTGCTGTTGAAGCACGCTTTCTTCGTCCAGACAATTCCTATACAGATCGCGATTACCGCCTGGGTCAGAGCCCAAATACAACAGTGACTCACACATTGGAATTTCAACGCTCCGATGGAGATGACGAGAGCAACGTTGTTCTGTCTTGGGATTTTGATGACTATGTAACTGCCGAAATCGTTGAACGATTTGGTGGTACTACTGTTGGTACGATGTCAGGATCTGGCTCATTCACGATTCCTCAAAACACGTCTGGTGTTCTCCAATACCAGGATGTCGACATCGTTGTCACGTATACGGATATCACAGAACTTCTTCCTGTTGAATTAACTTCTTTTGATGCACTGCTCTCTGGAAATGCTGCTGTTCTTAGCTGGGAAACCTCTAGCGAATTGAACAACGCAGGATTTGAAGTCCAACAGAGCGTCAACGGCGAGTTCTCTTCAATCGGCTTTGTAGCGGGTAACGGTACAACCGATGAAGCGAAAAGCTATGGGTTCACAACAGGAGCACTCGCAGCCGGAACGCATGTTTTCCGTCTGAAGCAAATCGACTTTGATGGCGCCTTCGCATACAGCGACGAAGTGTCTGTGCAAGTTGCACTTGACTCTCCAGCGCTACTATCAAAAGCGTATCCAAACCCCTTCAACCCGCAAACCCAGTTTACACTAACGATTGCACGCCAGCAAGATGTGACAATTCAAGTGTATGACATGCTGGGCCGGCAGGTACAGACGTTGTACCAGGGTGACCTCGCACCCAGCGAAGCTCACCAATTTACTTTCCAGGCTTCGGATTTACCAAGTGGTCGTTACTTTATCCGAGCTGTAGGAGAGTACTTTAACAACACCCAAACGGTTACTCTTCTCAAGTAACCTGACTATGCTTGCAGTACCATGGTCTGAAAGGCCCCGCCGTAAAAAAGGCGGGGCCTTTTTTTGTGCAGGGTGCAGAGTGCAAAGTAGGTTTTATTTTAGGGAGCGTTTTAGGGCGCTTGTGATGGAGATGACTTCATCAGATAGTGTATAGAGTTCTTGGAAGGTTTTATCGTCAAAATACTCTGCGTCTAGACCTACATATAATAGTGATTGTACTTCGATTCCAGATGCTCTTGAGATTGTTAAGTAGTGTTTGAACTGATTCATCCTTGCGTACCCAAACCCTTCTGCTATATTCGTCATAACTGAAACAGCTGCTCGTTGAAGTTGATCTTTGTATCCAAAGTCATGCGAAATAGCACCCCTATTCGTAAGCTTGTAAATCAAACATGTTAACTCGCGAGCCTTTTGCCAGGCCCGTAATTCCTGAAAAGTATTTGCCATCCCAATACCCAATCCAATAAGTGAATAAATTCTAGTCACCTCATATAGACACTTTTCCCACCAATTCATAACCTCACATCTGACGTACTCTGCACCCTGCACTCTGCACCCTGCACGTAAAACAGCGAACGCTGTTTTACTTTCCCCGCTCTCGTCCGATTTCTCTTGTAAAGCTCATTTCTCTTTACAAGGTACGGGATGGCATATCGGAATTGCTGGTACAGGGTGGTATTCCTGGTTTTATTTGGGTTGACGATGAGGGTGTCGACTGCGGGGGCACAGGTGTCTCAAGGGGATACGTCTGCGCGGGTGAAAAAACTTCAGGATGATGTCGATCGGCAGGGTCGATTGCCTGTTTTGGTGCGTTTGTCTGATGAGTCGATTCTTTCAGTGAAGTCGTTGGCTGGTGGGGGTAATGATCCTGTGAGCAATGGTATTTCTATTGTACAGCAGCGTGTTCTGGATTCGCTACCCACTAAAGGCAACCAGGACCTTTCATTAAGGCAGTACCGGTATATTCCCTTTATGGCTTTGGAGGTAGACCCGTCTGTGTTGGATGCCTTGCTAATCCATTCCGATGTGGCGGAGGTACTTGAGGATGAGATCTTTGAAAGCATGCAGAGCGAAAGTATTTCCCTGATAGGTGCTGAAGCGGCATGGGAGTATGGCGGTACAGGTGAGGGGCAGGTTGTTGCTGTGCTGGATACGGGCGTCGATTATGAGCACCCTTTTATTGCTGATAAGGTCGTTGATGGAGGTTGTTTTACTACAAACTATACCAGTGTAAACGGAAACTTCGAATCGATCAGTACATGCCCAAACCAGGAAGAGGAGGCGTATGGCATTGAGGCAGGAGGGCACTGCGGTGATGGGGTAACCGGGTGTGATCATGGGACGCGGGTAGCTGGTATTGTAGCTGGTCAGGATGATAGCTTCTCTGGGGTTGCAAAGGATGCTTCTATTCTGTCTGTCCAGGTATTCTCTAGATTTGAATCGTACTGCGGTGAGTCATCGTGTGCTCGTTCGTGGGCTTCAGATCAGATTGCGGGATTGGAATACATCTATGCAATGAGCGATTCTCTCGATATCGCAGCCGTAAACATGAGCCTCGGGGGCGGGCACTATACCAGCCAGGCCCATTGCGATGAAGTGAATCCTGCCATGTACGCTGTATTTGCTCTACTCTACGAAAAGGGCATTCCTGTGATCGCTGCAGCAGGTAATAGCGGATTGTCAGATGGATTGGTGGCGCCTGCCTGTCTCTCGAACGCAATCAGCGTGGGGTCGACTACCATAGGAGACCGAGTCAGTACATTTACGAACAGTGCGGATTTTCTCAACTTTTGGGCGCCCGGGCAAGATATAATCACCTCGGTGCCGGGCGGATCGTTTAGGCCAGGGACGGGGACCTCGTTCGCCGCTCCTCATGTAGCCGGCGCCTGGGCGATCCTAAAGTCGGTGCTGAACGATGCTACCATCGGCGATGTAAAAAGGGCGCTGACTGATACAGGGCATCAAGTCACCGATGGACGTAGCAATGTGTCCGTCGCTCGGATTCAGATAGATCGGGCGTTGCAGTTTGCGCTGCTGCCAGTAGAACTGGTGCGGTTTGAGGCGGTAACAGAAGCGGCGAGGGTTGACGTAAGATGGGAAACTGCAAGCGAGCGAAATAATGCCGGCTTCGAACTTCAACACTCCTGGGGAGAACAGTATTACACAGTGGCCTTTATTCCTGGTGGCGGCACCCAGGAATTCAGTCAGGAATACTCGTATGGAATCGAGAACCTGCCTCCAGGTAAACATTCGTTTCGGCTCAAACAAATCGACTTTGATGGGACTCAAACGATCACGCAATCCATCGAAGCATATGTTGCCCTGGAAAGACCGTACCACATGGGGGCTGCCTATCCAAACCCCTTCAACCCGACCACCCAATTCACGCTTACGATAGCGCAAAAACAGGCGGTGCGGATTGAGGTGTACAATCTACTCGGCGCACGAGTCGGCGTCTTATACGACGGCGAACTGGACCCGCAAGAGATTCACGTGTTCACCGTAGAAGCCAGCCATCTCCCCAGCGGCGTCTACCTGATCCAGGCACTGGGCGAACACTTTAAAGTGACTCGCAGAGCGATGCTGTTGAAATAGCAATCCCACAATGCATGTGTGATTGGTTTCTTGTTTCTGGTTTCTTGTTTCTCGTTGGTTATGGGGCTACTATAATTTATAACCCGCAACCAACCAGAAACAAGAAACACGGAACAAGAAACGTAATTCCGATCCAATCGGAATTACTCTTCAGGCGGCATCTCTACGCGAATGTGGAGGTCTTCGAGTTGGTGGTCGTCTACGATGTCGGGAGACTGGACCATTAGCTCTTGTGCGCTTTGGGTTTTTGGGAAGGCGATTACGTCACGGATGTTTTCCGTTCCGCCCATCAGCATGACGATGCGGTCAAGGCCCATCGCGATACCACCGTGAGGAGGCGCTCCATAATCGAAGGCCTTTAGCAGGAAGCCGAAACGGCGTTCTGCTTCTTCCTCGTCGATATCGAGCAGTTTGAACATCTGGCTCTGGATATCGCGATTGTGGATACGTATCGAACCGCCTCCAATCTCATGGCCGTTCAGCACCACGTCGTAGCCGCGTGCGCGAGTGGCGCCTGGGTTATCGAACATGGACTCCATGTCTTCCGGGTGAGGGGAGGTGAACGGGTGATGCATGGCATAAAACCGGTTCGTGTCCTCGTCCCATTCTAACAGTGGGAAGTCGGTGACCCACAAGAAGGACCAGGGACCCTGGTTGCCTTTCGGTATGAGGTTCAGGTCTTTTGCCATATGAAGGCGAAGTGTACCCATCTGCTCGTGTACCTGGTGGTCCTTTCCAGCAAGAACCAGCACAAGGTCACCTTGCTTCGCGCCGATAGCTTCAACAGCTTTCTCAACCGCAGATGAAGGCAATACCTCGGCCTTGACGGAAGAGTAGGTCTCTGATCCGTCCGAAGGTAACTTGAAGTATACGAGTCCTCCGGCACCGATGCGTTTACGAACAACGTCCTTGTCAAGGCGGTCCATAGCCCCTCTTCCCCGGTCGCCTTGTCCGGGTACGTTGATACCGACGATCTTGCCGCCACTGGCAAGCACGTTGTCGAATACACGGAATCCAGAGCCTTCGAATGCCTCGCTGAGGTCGTGGATTTCGAGTCCGAAGCGCAAGTCTGGCTTGTCGCTGCCGTATTTCGTGATGGCCTCTTGATACGTCATCCTTGGGAAAGGACGGGGCAATTCAATGTCCAGTATCTCTTTCCAAAGCGTTGCGAGGAGGTCTTCAGTAATATTGTATACCGTTTCTTCGTTGGCGAAGGAAATCTCGACGTCCACCTGGGTGAACTCAGGCTGGCGGTCGGCGCGAAGGTCTTCGTCCCGGAAACACTTAACAATCTGGAAGTAACGGTCAAAGCCCGCGATCATCAAGATCTGCTTGTACGTTTGTGGAGACTGCGGCAGGGCATAAAACTGACCTGCATGAACACGGCTCGGTACCAGGAAGTCACGAGCTCCTTCTGGAGTGGACTTCATGAGGACGGGCGTCTCAACCTCCATAAATCCATGCTTGACGAATACTTTGCGGGTCTCCTGGTACACCTTGTGACGAAGGACCAGCTTCTCAAGCAATTCAGGCCGGCGCAAGTCGAGGTATCGATAAGTCAGCCTTAATTCTTCATTCGCCAGGTTTCGTTTTTCCTCGTGCGAAGAAACAGAAAAGGGGAGTGCATTCGCTGTATTAAGGACTAATACATCCTCAATGCGTACCTCAACCTTTCCGGTTGGCAGTTTCGGATTGATCGTATCATCAGAACGCAACCGTACAGTTCCTTTTACAGAGATCACATCTTCAGAGCGAAGATTCTCTGCTTTATTATAGGCAGCCTGATTATCCTGTGGAGAAAAGACAATTTGTGTCAGGCCGAATCGATCTCGCAGATCAATAAAGATAACACCGCCAAGATCCCGGCGTGTGTCTACCCATCCTTTCAAAATGACGTGGTGCTCTACATGCCCCTCGGATAGTTCGCCGCACGTGTGTGTGCGGGATGCGTGTGTGTCTACTTCGGTTTGTAACCGTACGGTTTGTTGCTCGTGCATTGTTTTTTCAGCTCTACGCTGAACGAATAAAGCACATGTTCTACATGCTATCGGTGAATGAAAATAGTATTGGATCAATGGGTACAGCACAATACCGGTATTGGTTGCAAGGATATGGTGAAAAAGCGTTTCCAATGGCCACGCTTCGGACTCCGGACTTTTTTTCGTATACTTCAGGGCTTCTGGAAATCCTTGTATTTATGTTATGGAATCGCTGTTTACAAATCCCTACATCCTTGCCACCGTCGTGTACCTAACTGCATTGATTGGTGTAGGGTATTACAAGAGCCGGGTAGTGAAGTCGGGTGAAGATTTTATGGTTGCGGGCAGAACGTTGCCCTGGTATATACTGGTTGGGACATTGTTGGCCACCTGGATGGGGAGTGGGTCGTTGTTTAATGGAGCCGGCCTGGGTTTTAGAAACGGACTGGCAGGTGCATGGCACAGCGCCGGAGCATGGATTGGGATTCTTGTTGTCTATTTCATTGCCCGCCGTATTCGAAACTTTGGGCAGGTAACGGTACCGGATATCTTTGAGGCTCGATATGGAAAGGCCGCGCGGGTTCTTGCTACGCTGATAACTGTGATTGCCTATGTGACCATCGTCTCCTATCAATTCCGTGGAGGGGGGAAAGTACTCTCGATTATGACGGACGGTGGTATTACCATGGAGGCCGGTATCGTTATCACGGCCGTCTTTGCCATTCTTTATACCGTATTAGCCGGCATGTTGTCGGTTGTTTATACTGATGTGGTGAACGGTGTGTTGATGGTTGGGGGGATACTGATCGGGCTCGTGTTTATGGTGTTTGCAGTGGGTGGCATCGACGAAATTATCGCTTCTGCTGAAGCAGCTGGAAAGTGGGAGCTGTTCGGGAATTGGGCGGATGAAAGAACCAATGTGAATTCAGGACCAATCATCGCGATATCCTTTTTAATTCCCACCATGTTGTTATTAATGGGGGATGCGAACATGTATCAGCGTATATTCAGCGCTGAAGATAGTGGGCAGGCGCAAAAGGCGGTATTTTTCTGGGTGATTGGTGTTGTTATCCTCGAAACCAGTTTTTATGCCTTTGGCCTTACAGGAAGTGTCGCGGTTGAGCAAGGGTTGATTACCAACCTGTTTGAGACGGGCCGGGCCGGTACAGAAAACATAATACCTGCTGCTGCTTTAGAGTTGCTGCCGGTATTTCTGGGAATGATCCTCGTTGCATCGATGATGGCTGTCATCGTGTCTACTGCCGACTCGTTCCTGCTCGTACCCTCAACTAACTTGACGAGAGATGTAATCCAACGGTTTGTGCGTCCGGATATGAGCGACAATATGATCGTCTGGATGACTCGTGGATGGATCTTGTTACTGGGTTTTGTCGCTTATTTATTGGTCCAGCAATTCCCCGTCATTTTGGATGCAGCGTACACGGCCTATGTGATTTACGGATCGGCTATTACCCCGGCCCTGATTGCTGCATTCTTGTGGAAACGAACCACATGGCAAGGCGCTGTCGCAAGTATTCTAACAGGCAGTATCGTGACCATGGTCTGGACCTTTTATCTGTCCAAACAAGACTTCTTTGCAACCTGGAGCCCCTTCTTACAAGAAGTAACCTATCCAGCTGTAGCTTCGTCCTTGCTGGCCCTAGTAGGTATAAGCCTCCTAACGCCCAAGCCAAGCGAAGCCCAATGGAAACCATTTTTTGACGACAAATGATCAAAGTCCCCATAAAAAAATTACCTCACGCGGAAGGGATTGACCTGCCGTTTTATGCTACATCTCAAAGTGCAGGGATGGACCTTCGTGCTGCCGTACCTGAAGATGAACCGATGGTTATAGAGCCTGGAAGTGTTGTGATGGTGCCTACGGGTTTGCAGATCGCTTTGCCGGTAGGGTATGAAGCCCAAGTTCGGCCTCGCAGTGGGCTAGCGGTGAAGCATGGGATTACGGTCCTGAACAGCCCGGGTACTATCGATAGCGACTACCGTGGCGAATGCAAAGTGATTCTAATCAACCACGGCAAGAATGCGTTTTCAATAACCCGAGGAGAACGAATAGCCCAAATGGTAATCGCAGCACACGCACGAGTGGATTGGGAACAGCGTGATTCGTTGGATGAGACCGAAAGGGGTGCTGGGGGGTTTGGGTCCACAGGAGTTTAAAGTTCAAAGTTCAAGGTTCAAAGTTAATGAGAGAGCAACTTTGAACCTTGAACTTTAAACTTTGAACTTTTTCGTTTAGAACGTAGGTGTTAAACGTAGCCAAAGTGATGGGTCTCGGTCGCCGCCGAAGTCGTCTAGGGGCCAGGCTAGTTCGAGGCGGAGGGTGCGGTCTGCGAAGCTGAGGCCTACACCGGCTGAGGAGAATACATCGTCCCAGTCGAATTGCTGGTTGCCAAATCCGTTCACCCAGCCTGCATCGGCGAAGCCAAAGAGTTGGATGTCGTCGAAGATGTCGTCAAGCGGTGCGATGCTGGCGATGGTGTATTCGATATTGCCCAGGAGCATCTCTGTGCCGATAAAGACGTTCTGTGGATAAGCGCGAACCGATCCAAGGCCGCCCAGCGTAAAGAGTTTCTGGATTGGGGCTTCGTCTGACACGTATCCACCTCTTACTCGCATACCAAGGCTGCTACTGTATCCCATAGGTACATAGACTCGGACATCGCCTAAGTATCTCTGGAACTGGAAGTCATTATCGAGTCCTTCAGAGATTTCTGCGTCGATGCGGAAGGCCCATCCACGGGGTACGGAGTACATATTCGCTAACTGGCCCCCTTCGATGGCCGCTACGAATGAATTTAGGCGCGTTTCAGCAACGGGAGGGTTGAATCGGAAGTTGCCGGCCTGGAAGAGCGACCATTCTTCTGTCGTTTCGAGGCTTGAGTACTCTTCGCTGCGGTATCCAAGGCTTAGCTGTACGAATGGAGAGAGCCGTTGGATTGCGTAGAGTGAGATTCCATCCACCTGGTAGTAGTCGAGGTAGTCGTATTCAAAGAGGATGGAAGCGAGCGAGTTCTCTACCCAGTTTACTTTCCAGATATCGTTTGTGGTCGTGTTTCTTCGATAAGAAGCACCGATCTTAAAGTCGTAGTTGTCGTTCAGGTACGGGAAGGGGCGTATTTCGGCTCCCAATTCGTAACGAGGCTTCTTCAGAGAGAAGGCGTAGCCGGCCTGTCCGTAGATTTTGGCGTTTTCCCAATCACCCCATTCGAGAGGCAATAAGCGGGCACCAAGTACCAGGCCTTCAACGCGGTTGTATCTGATAGCAGGGATAGAACGGTAGAGTGCGGTTTCTCTGAATGGCCAGCGATTGTAGAATTCGCCTACATAAGCATCGGCGTAGCTAAAGTCGTCGAAAGGCGAGCGGGGCTCTCGGTATCTGTAGTAGGTGCGGTTTCGCGAGTAGGTGTGTGCATCGTATGCAGCATCACTGGCTTCCCGGATTCCTTCGCGTACGTCTTCGATCGCTTCGTTGTATGTGATGCGTACGCTGTCATCATCGTCATCTGACCCTAGGCTATACCGGACATCGTTGCGGTATTCTCCTGGTTCAAGCCATCCATCGCCATCCTCGTCAATGGGACGTTCTACTTCGTCAGGCTCCACACGGTCGGCGATAGCGGGCATCGGTTCTGGCGCTTCCTCCACATCGTCACCGCTGCGTAGCAATCGGCGAGTCTGCACAACTGCGCTGTCTATACCTTTCTCAACAACGGCAAGCCGGTCTGCTAACTCGAAATTGTTTTCGGCTTCCATGGACATTCGCATATCCCGAACCATGCCATATAATTCGTCGAGTGAATCTTCCAGGTTTTGAAGTTCAACGACGGAGAGGGCCTTGGTGGAGTCGTCCTCGGTGGTTGCAGCCATCAGGGGAGTGGCAGGTAATGATCGGTTGACTGAATTCAACCGTTGAGCCAGGGACTCAAGCCGCTGTGTTACCGAAGGATCGTCTTCTCTGAAAGAAGCTGTTTTGATAACCTTCACGAACGTACCAAGGGTAGATTGAATCAGGTCACGCTCGGCGGCATAGTCGTTGGTTTTTGATGTATCTGCATCCTGGGCACACAGGGCTGTAGGCGTCAATAATCCCAGGAGTAAAAGGCAAACGAATAAAGGTCGGTAGCAGTGTGCACTCATCGTTTTTGCTGCAAAAGGGTTGTTAGTAATGGTTGTTGAGAGGAATACGCATGAGAGAAAAAGAAGGTTACAAGGTTACGTGCAAAGTGCACTTTGCACTTCAGCTCTCAATAATCTTGCACCACTCTTTGGTGACGTATTCGGCGCTGTAGGCCTCCTCATATCGTTTTCTGGCGGCTCGGGCCATGTTTTGGCGGGTATCTGAATGTAGTAGTTTTCGGGCGGCTCCTGCAATGGCTGAGGGGGATTGAGGGGGGACGAAGAAGCCTTCTTTATTTTCTGTGACCATATCTACCATACCCCCAACACGGGTTGTAATGATAGGGCTCCCTGCATTCATCGCTTCGATAATGGTTAATGGCTGGCCTTCGATTAGATACGAGGGGAGGATAAATACATCGGAAGCTAGATGGAGCGCTTTAATCTGGGCTCTATCTGTTACGATTCCCACATGGGAGACTACATGCTGTAGGCCGTGGGTATGAACATAGTGGTCAAAGGCACTTTTGTCTTCTTCAGAGAGCCATTGTCCTGCAAAGGTCGCTTTTAGATCGGCACCTTCTTTTCTGAGCAGTTGAACTGCGTGCAAGACATCGAGATAGCCCTTTTCCTGAATCATGTTGCTGAGAAACAGGAGGTTTAGTGTTTCTCTATGGTTGCTGTCTGTGAACTTTGCTTCTATTTCTTGTTTAGTGCAAAGAACGTGGCTGTCCAAGGTGTTGGGAATGACGAAGCGCCTTTCTGGTGAAATCCAAGGTGCACATTGCTCAGACCGATCCTCATTGAGGAATACAAATCCCTTGATTTTTTTGCTTAGCCGCTGGGCCGTATATCCGGTTGATGCGGACTTGAACAGGTTGGCGAACTTACCCCAATGGACCACCGCATATACGGCATGCTGGGGTCCGAAGGTGGGCATTATTGTTAGGAGGTCCCGAAAATGCCCGAAAAATTGGGGAGAAATGGCGGTCCACAACACCGTCGCGCCTGGGGATCGATCAAGGGCTTGCTTAAGCCGCTGGCCGGCAGACCGGTATTGCTTGACTTTGTGAAGAAGCCGGCCCTTTACCCTGAGGTCGAGCTGTTCTTCGTTGGTGCGAAGATTAACGCACTCAACATCATAATGAGGATGAAGCAGTTCACCTAGCCGCTGTGTAGCCAGCCCCTGCCCCGTAATTGGAGGGGGAAAGAAGCCGGCTATGATTACTTTTCTGCCCACATTACCGCACAACGGTCATGGTTCTGGACAGGCGGATATCCTCAGAAACGAGCTGGTAAACATAAACGCCGGCAGATAGATCACCTGTTTCTAACGTGATAGTATGGTCGCCAGCACTGTAAAAGGCATCAGCGAGTTGACGTACTTCTTGTCCCAGCATGTTGTATAACGTAACGGTTACCTGGCGCGCTGAAGGCGAAGTGAACTGGATGGTTGTATTGGAGCGGACAGGATTTGGGAAGTTTTGGGCGAGGGTAAACGATTCCTGGAAGAGGTCTACGTCCTCGTTACTGACCACAACAGCTTCGATGCGCCCTTTAGGCGTCAGGTCCCGTCCTGCGAGGCCTGCATAATCTGGACTATATCGGTACGCGCGGAAGATGCCGTTGGCTTTGCGCCAGGGAGCTGCTGCGAAGAACGAAGGTACTTCCTGGTTATCAGCTATCGGACCATTGTTCGTTACAGGGTTGATGTACTCCCATACGGTCTCGCCTTCAGGTGTTACCTCGAAAATGCGGCCGGTTGCTGCCTCGGCGATGAGCGTGTTGCCGTTTGGCTGCCTTTGGACCCCCGATGCAAAATCAGACCAGAACGAAGTGGGCTCTTCGTATTTCCACACCACTTCACCGATTTCAAATCCTACACTGTCTGCTAATGGGTAAAACCCTGGATCTCCCATCGAAGGTGAAATCTCCAGAATATTTGAGAAGCGAAGGGTATCCAATGAACGCTGGTTGTTGAAAACAAGCAGGTTGCCTTCACCGGGTAGGCCGGGTTCAATCCATTGTGTGTCATGCTGGAATCCAAGCTGGCGGCCTTCAGGGGAGGATTTTCTGTACGCGGCTGGATTGCCCCATCGATATAATAAGTCGCCCCCTCGTCCGTAATTCCCCCCCGTATGGCCGGCGGCTTCTTCGGTTGTTGTGCTGTGGTCAATGATCCACATCTCGTTAAAGCCCGGCGCACTGATTATAATCTGGTCAAGCTCTGCATTGTAGTTGACCGCATTAAAGTGAAGCCAATCACCATTTCCAGCTGGAGCAAAGTTGATATCGATCAACTCCGGGTGTGCGGCTACATCCCCATAGTTTGCCTTTGTGGAGTCAAAGTCCTGAATCAAGTGGTCCCACGCGTCCCATCTCCACACAATTTCACCACCTTCGGGCGGAGTTGGTTGTACTTCAATAATCTCTTCTGGCCAGAAGCCTGAAGCTGTAAGAAGGGCAGGGTCACGGCCGTTTTCTATAGATTCTTCGATTGATTTGAATACCCACGCAATCATCAAAATATTGCCATTGGGAAGTACTGCCATGTCGTGATGTAATGCGCGGAGGCTATCTGAGTAGAAAAATTCCCACACGACGTTGCCGTCCCAATCCATCTCCCGCATGATGCCTCCCTGGCCGCCAAAGGTGAAGAACTCATTGGCTGCTGCCTGTGCGTGAAGCAAATTTCCGTTGGGTAACAAGTATGTTGCGGCGCCTGCATTACCGGTGTGCTCCCAGGATTGGATTAATTGCCCCTCGTTATCGATAAGATAGGACGTGTTGTAGAAGAGTGGAGAAAATAAGGTATAGCCGTTGTACGACTTATCTGGGTTATTCTTAGTAATTCCAACGGTTTTTAGCTCGTTTTGTGCGGACGTTGTTGGTACCACAAAAAGTGCACACAGAAAGAAAAGAACGAAGACAGTACGAATATGCATATTTATTGGTATTGATGAGGGCTTAGAAAAACATGAACAAGAATGCGCGGTGGTAACGCAGTTATGCTTTCAAGTCTTGCTTGAACCAAGACTCTGATTCTGGAAGAGCATGGAGTAAAGATATTTGTTCGTCGGCAATTTAATAAGTTCACACCATTAAGAAAAGTCCTATGGGAATGCCTTACGATTTCTTGTTAAACTGCATGATTATCGATTCAAACTGATCTCCGATAGTCCGGATGTCAAAATGTGCTTCCGCATAGCGGCGTGCATTTGCACCTAACATGGCTCGGAGATCGGTATTGCTGAACAGTTTATGTGCTGCTTCTACAAACTGATCGGCGTTTTCAGGGTCCACAACGAATCCCCGCTGTTCGGCAACGATCCTTGCTGCCTTATTCTGGGCAGGTACTCCAAGTAATAAGGGCCTGCCAGCACACAGATACGTGGTTACCTTAGACGGCACAGAGTACAGGCCTGCATCTTTTTCCAATAAAGCAATCAACACATCTCCTGCCGCCAGTACATCATGGAGATCTTCCACAGGCTGATAGGGCCTGATGTCTAAATTAGACAGGTTGTATTCGGTTTTTTTCTCTTTGAGCCATTGGGCACCCTGGCCCTGTGAAATAATCACAATGCGGACGTGCTTATGGTGCTGCATTGAGAGGGCCAATTGCAGGAGTAAATCCGGATTGTGCTTCATGCCTAAGGTGCCGGCATACAAGAAGCAAAAAGAGTTGGCCAAATCAGCAATGTTGGACCACGCATTGGACTTCGGGCGCATGGGCAAGGAGTGCAGTGGCGCCCAGTTTGGTATGACATGGATGTTGCTGGAAGAAACGCCATATTCTTCAAGTAAAGGATGGAAGTCCTCCGTAATGGCAATCACGGCATCGCTTTTTCGAAGCAGAGAACGCTCCATGGACATGTAGCGCTTGCCCACCCAGCTTCCAGCCACCGGGATCTTGTTTTTTAGAATTCGATGTGTGGCTATGCCCAGTACATCTTGCAGCCAGTAAATAACCTTGGAGTCTGTTTTCTGAGCTTGTTTAAGTAGTCTTTTTTGTGCATCCAGTGGGGTATTGGCAGAAAGAATCAGCTCAGGCTGGATTCGTTCAATCTCACGGCTGATGAGCTGGCCGTACCGCCTTTCTTGCTTCCAGCGTTTTACAAAGTCATATTTGTTCAGTGGTTCGCCGAGGGAAACAGGGACCAGCTTAATCCCGTCTGGTGTCCGATTTGCACTTTTGCCGACACCAGGAGGGGTTGTTTGAAGGGAGGCACAATACGCATGAATCACCTCGTGCCCTCGCCTGCCTAGCTCCTGGCTGAGTTCAAGCGGAAAAGCATATCCTCCGTAATCATGGACCAAGATGCGCATTTAATCTCTCACACTATGAAACGAATGTACTCGCCTGGATAATCGTTGAATTCCCCAAATCAGTGCCCTTTGTACAGGTAGAGACCGTCCCGATCGGCTTAACCCTTTTTCAAAAGCCTTCCACATGTTCTCTGCAAAGTTATCTGGAGACCATTGACTGATTATTCTCTCAGAAGCCTGGCTCATCGCAAGGCGGTTTGTATCAGGCGATGAAAGTACGCTTAACCAACTCGTCAGTTCATCTAGGTTTTTGGGGTCAAAGATGTATCCATTTTCTCCGTGGGAGACGAGGTCTTGAGCACAACCTGCACGGTTTGAAACGATCACGGGCAGGCCGGCAGCCATGGCTTCATTGACAACCAGTCCCCATTGGTCGTTGAGGGCCGGATGGACAAAAGCCCCTGCGTAGGCATAGTAGGCCGGCAGGTGTTGGATCTGCTGAAAGCTGCAAAAGACTACTCCTTCTACCTGGAGTGTATCAATGAGACCTTCGAGAGCAGGCCGACCCGGGCCATCTCCCAGCAGCAGGAGACGCCAAGGGTTTTCTGTTTGTTGGCGGTAGGCGTGATAGGCCTTAATAAGCCCGTCCAGGTTTTTTCTCGGGATGAATCGGTTTGAAGCCAGGAAAAAAGGCGACCTTACATCCAGCCCGGGTAAATGAGAGGCTTTATCATACTGGTTTCTCCAGTGACTGGTCTGCTCTTCAAAATATGCATTGTCGACGGCATCGCAGCCCTGGAAGATGTGACTAGATGGGAAGCCCAGTTTTTCAAGGTAGGCTTGATGCGGGGCGCCTCCCACAAGGGCGGCATCATACATGTTGACAATCCTCGCCTTGAGTGCCTCCCGCCATTTAACCCGTGTTATGTCGTCTTCTTTAGTTTCCGTCATAAGAACGGCAACACGGTTGTTTCTCTTGCACCAGGAGAGGCAGGCGCGGGCATCAGGTGTGCTATAGCTCGATATGGCAACCCCATCAGGCTGTATCGCGTCCAGGCGTTCTATAATCGCTCGGTGAATTGAGCCAGGGGTCGCGTTCTCATAGGTCTGGTTACCAAGAGCGACCTCACGTTCAAATGTGACTTCCTCATCGATGACGTCCCACTCATAGGTTGTATCGTTGCGTGCTGTTTCCAACGCTACCAGTTGAGCGCCTTGTTGGAGTGCCTGCTTATGGGTTGCCCGCAGGCGTGCAAGGTGATAGGGACCAAAACGAGGCCAGTTTACGCACAAGGTAGGGGTACTATGATTCTTACCTGGGATACTCATTTAAATCCAAGCGAAGAAAAGATGGTCTCTGCGTATAACGTAGCGTCGTGATTAGATGCAAAACGCCGCGCCTGCTCTTTATCAAATTCACTGTTCCCTTGCTGATTGATCTGTGCCTCAAGTGCAGCAGCTATGGCGATTGGGTTGGTTGTATCCGTAGCCGTTCCCAGGGAATGATCGCGAATCTGCGCACCGACTAACCCGAAATTCGATCCCAGCACAGGGAGGCCTGCATCTGCTGCACGGATGAGGACATTGCTTGATCCAATATGCTGTTGATAGGCCACCAGGATGAGGTCCGCGTTCTGAATCATCGGTTGCACTTCGGCGTCGTCTACGAACCGGTCATCTACGATAATTTGTACGTCCGTATGTGTTCGCATCTGGTCTACTGTATTGTAAAACCGATGCTTTTCTTTTTCTGATACCACACCTGCAAACACAAGTGCTAATTGCTGTTGAAACGCCTGGGCAATGTGGGGTAGTGCATCGAGCACTTTGAATACCCCTTTACGTTCAGCCAATGAGCCAAAGCAAAATGCAACAAATCGATTGCCTTTGATCTGCCAATCGACCGCAGAATGAGTGCCGGCTGCTCTTTCAACCCCATCCGGGAGAACAACGGCGTTGGTATGCCGGCTCATGGTATTCAAGGTAGGTACCACATAGGGATCGAGGCTGAAGAGTGTTTGAAGATGAGGGTTTTTCATCGCCATCTTCAATTGCAGTTTCTTACGAAGTTGTTGCAAAGCACCTGGTGAAGGGGCCTTGGGGGTTTTATGGATCGGGTAGTGAAACGAGGGGCGAAAGTAAATCCCTGCAAGGTGTGTGTCATCTATATTTCGGAGTGTTGTACCCAGTGATATTTGAAGGTGATCAAAGTACATCAAGAGCGCATGGCTAGGACGAATCTCGGAAAGCTTCCTTTTTAGTAAGGCGCCTTGCCTGAGATCATGCTTAACGAGAGCTCGTATTGAGCCGCTTTTTATGGGAGGTAACGGATCTATGAGTGAGACGCGTATATCGGAATTTGAATACCGTGATTGGAGGGCACCTATTTGCTGATGGGTATCTATAAATCGTTGTGTTACGATCAATTCGAGCGCACCGTTAAGCTGCTCTTCGCCCCAATACGTGAGTAAGTGCTGGATGAACAAACCATGATGCCCACCCGCATTGGGTTCAAATATGACGAGGTGCTTAGCGCTCATGCGTTCAGGGCTGCGTATCGGGTTTGGATGGCGAAAAACGGGATTGCACCAGGGACAGCATGTTTCTCGGTACAGGGTGTTGCCAAACAGGCCATGCCGTTATGAGGAGGAAGACTCCGAGGTTGATAAGAATGAGGGTTAGGGCGGGTAGATCTTCGAAATAGGTGTTAAAAAGAAACCCCGTTGCGATAAGTGCAATGGTGCTTGCAAGGGCAAGGTATATTGTTCGGACGCTAAACAACCGAATCAGCGAGATGTGATATCTCCTGTGGTAGGCAATCATGATGATGAAGCTGCCTACCAGGAGTGCGGAAATGAAGCCAATCGTGATTCCAATTCCTCCAAATCTACTTCCTAACGCAATGCCGAGGCCCAGGTTAAGGACGCCTATAACGATGTGGCCTATTACATTCCACTTTAACTCTCCCGTACCCAGGTTCGCAAAATAAGCAGGGTTTGCCAGTAAGTTTAATAACCAGCCGGTAAACAGGAGATTCGCAAACAGAATGAACGTAGCATTATACTCGCCTATCCAGATCCATGAAACGAAGGGGGTGAACATCATGCAAAATGGAAGGCCAAAGAGTACCAGGAAGAGCAATAACCTGAACGAGTAGGTATAAATCTTTGTAAGATTACCTGGGGATCGCTCTTGAGCATCAGCAATCGTAGGTACAATGGCTTGATGGCCGGCAGCAATCAAGGATCGCAGCTGGAATACCATGCGATGGGCCATTTCAAAATAGGCCAGGGTACTCAAGCCGGCAAATCGGGAGAGTAAGGCTTTGGCTACGGGTTCAAGAAGCAGTTGGGTGATAGCGATAACCTGAAAATTCAGGGAGTAGCCTATGATTTCCTTGAAAGTAGCCGTGGACCATCTGTAGGGCACGATGGGCAGGGCAGGCATGATATATCTCAATAACCCCCACGAGCCAATCAAGAGGATGCCGGCCTGGATAACCTGTGCCTGTGCAAGCCCTTCAATACCTCGCGTTGGTACAAGCAAAAAGACAAGCGCCAGGTACAAGAGCGATGCGCCAATCAATAGATACCCCCTGAGATCAACGCGTTGATACCCGTCGATACAGGCTTGAAAGACCCCCGACACAGAGTTTAGCCAAAAAGAGAGCATGGCGTAGGGCAGAATCAGGTAGGCCTCGGGCAGATAAGCGTCTGACTGGATGAGGTATCCGATTAAGTTTGAGATTAAGGGATATACCAGGGGTAAGGCGATCCCCAATATGAGAGCAACCGATACGGCGGCTGTCTGAATGATACTGTTTGCTGTGTCGGGTTGATCGCGTGCGATGTATTGGGCGACAAACTTTGTGGTGCTGGTCGCTATACCCAGGTTTGCGAGGCTTGCTGTAGAGGTTGTTGCCAATACCAGCGCCCAAACACCCAGCGACTCTGCTCCCAATGCATCGAGTACATAGCGGTACACGAAGAATAAGGTGATTCCATATACAATAGCCTGTGAAGTCGCTACGATGGTATTTCTGACTACCTTGTTCGTATCCATGGCTTTTATCAACCCTTTCGAAAGATAGCTATCAGGTGGTCCTTCGCTGTTGTCCATGTAGGCGGATAGTAGGCAAGCTCGTCGAAGGTGTCCGTGTCTTTGTCGCCAAAACCAGACCGGCGCAACCGTGCAAATAGGCTGGGAGAGAATCGGTAGAGGAGATTTGAAGTGAGTTCTTTGAGGGTCAGTTTTAACGTCCGATTCTGCTCGTGGCTGTACGTTTCGATATGAAGCAGCTCCAGGTTAAGCGTCTGTGCTACCGTTTTGCACCAGGACGTACTTATGAAAGCCAGGTGTTCGGGGATGGTGCAGTACCAGTACGAGCTGCCCATCAGTTTCCAAGACAATGCATCGCGATTTCCTGTTGCAACGATAAGCGTCCCGCCGGACCGGGTCACCTGCATCATGTCTTTAAGCAGCTTCTGCGGGTCAGGGACGTGCTCGATAACGTCAAATGCTACCGTGGCATCATACTGACTCAAGCCGGCGTCTGCGTGTACGGAGGTTAGATCACTCAGATCTTCTGCCACGATCTGTACGCCGCGTTTGGATGCAATTTCAATGGCTTCTTCATTGATTTCTATTCCCGCCATCTGCCAGCGATCATCCAATACCTCTGAGAAGGCCCCATCGTAACACCCTACATCCAGTAACGATCCACCACCATGCAGTTTATCCAGCCATTTTTTTGTTGTGGACCAGTCGAACCGTTTGGCCTCCTCATATTGCCAGTGGTCTATGCTGCTTGTTCTGTATAGCTCATTAAGCTTCTCTCGCGAAGGAAGAGGAAAACGAAAGTTGAGGTGACAGTTTGAGCAGGCATAGAGTGAACCACCATCAAGAATCTCATCCAGGTTGTGGCTTGCAAATAAGTAGGCGCCACTGATAGGACCCACTTTCCTGGTGTTGTGCGATGCACAAGACGGGCAAGGGGTCAACTGGGTCATGCAGGGGCTTGCTCTAGGGTACGTTGATAAGCTCCCTCTGCTGTGCCCAGTAATAATCCGAATGCGAACAGGGTGTCGTTAAGGAAAAACGGACTTGAGGTAAGGGTAGAAAGTAGAAACGCGGTGAGCGTTGTGGCTCCGAAGAGACCCACAAGACGAACAGCAGGAGACGCTATTTTCGTTCTGAAAGCCCGGACCCCATTGAGGATCGACCTGAACCAGAAGAACAGCACCAAACCCAGTCCAATAATCCCGTATTTAAACCAGAGAGAGACGTATCCATTGTGGACAAACGCATCCGTTTCTGTAACTCCGTTGGTAATGTCAAAGAAATCATACCCCACTCCCATTCCGTATCCCAGAATCGGATTCACGCGTATATGCTCCCAAACCGTCGCCGTTTCTCTAAACCGGTTGACAAGCGATATGTCTGCAGTCGTTGCCGTTTGGAGGGATAAAAACCGCTCGGCTAGGCCGCTTGTAATCAGTAAAAAGATATCCTGCAAGAAAATGAACGCAAGCAATGCGAGGGATAGGCTCCCGCCAAGGGTTACGAATATTAATCGTTTTTTATGGCTTCCATCAAGGAATAGAAACATGAAGCCGGCTCCAAGCAAAAAGGCCAGCCAGTATCCTCGGCTTTGAGTAAGAATGAGTCCGCTGAAGAAGAGGATGAAGGCACCCAGCGTGATGATCTGGTGGCGCCACTTCTGGGCAAACGTGAACAGGATAAGCCCGTAGAGGGAGGAGATCATCAGTAGATTGTCGTTGGTAACGATTCGTCCTCTGGCGACCTGCCACATCTGCGTAGCATTGGATAACATCGCCCGGTAGTTGAGCAAATTTCTAAAGGCGATGTAGACCCCTATAAATCCAATGATGCATAATATAATGGTGGCGCCCTTGGGGTTATTTCGTATTTCTTCTTTGATCGGGAAATAGAAACTCAGGAGCACGAAGGCGATCCACTCAGCAAAGATACCATAAATGTTGCCGTTAAAAATGACGGCGACGGGAATATAACAGGTAACAGCAATCAGTAGAAGGAGAACAGCCCGGTCGGTAAGAGTACGGACAAAGGGCTCGCGGGTGATGAATACGCGTGATAGAAACCAGTGGGCCAGGTACGTGACGAAATACAGCCCGTAGATGACTTCGATAATTTGAAAGCCCTTGTTGTAATCGGTGAGGGAAACGAATCCAAGGAGTACAACAATCAGATTCAGGCGAGGGTTGGAGAAGAGAATGGCAAACGCAACCAGGCCCAGAATAATAATCGGAAAGTAAATGATCCCTTCGGCGAAGTTCCAGGCGATGTAGAGGATGATCGATACAAACCCGGTGAGCGCCGCGTACAGCAAGTAATCTCCTACTTGTTTATGTCGCTGAAAGATGTCAGGAGGGTAGTCCATGTGAACGCTCCGGCTTTGTAAGCCCGCTAGGCTTACCGATCAGGGTTTTGACCGAGCTTCCTGAATGCGCCGGCTGATATACGGGTAGTTCTTCCGCCACCACTCAAACCCAAGCACAAATAGAACAGCAACCAGGAAAGCGGACATGGTGGCGCCAATCACAATAATAGATCGCTTTGGTTTGGCTTTTCGTTCAGGGGGGATAGCAGCGTCAACGACCTGTACGGCCTGGTACTTTCGTTCTTCCTGGAATCGTGCCTGTTCTACCAGAGGAGTGATGACCTCCAGAATGCTTTTCTGAGTCAGCAGTTCTTGCTCAAGGTCAATAAACTCCCGAAACACAGTAGGGAATTCTTGCCTGGACACAGGGAAGACCTCTTCCTGGCCTTCAAGAGCCTCCCGGGTTTTTAGTCGCGCCGTTGTATACGCTGAACCTGCTGTCCTAACCCGAGCGTTATCTGGACCATATTGTGCTTTAAGCGCTTCGTATTCAATTTCTAACGTAATCTCTTCGGTTCGTATAGCCGCAAGTTGCTCCAGGAAGACCTGTGCCTGGCTCTCAAGGTCAAATACGCCGTATTCCAGTTGGAATTCTTGAGAGGCTGTTTTAAGAGAGTCGAGATCGTGAAGGGCTTCTTTGTGTCTATTCTCAACAAATGACCGGTAGTTCGACGCATCCTGTGCGGCGAGTTCTTGATTGCGGATATTGAGTTCCTCAACCAGGAAATTCGCTATGTCTGCCGCACGCTGCGGGTCCAAGTCATAGACGGCGATGGAGAGAAACTCGTATTCATTATCGATGGGGAAGTCCACGTTTTCAGCGAGCATTTTGATCGCTGCACTTCGTGGGAATCTACTGTCTTCCGTTTCATAAGCCGTCACGAGGTCGAATTCATCAACCACCTTCTCATACATGGTGCGGCTGGATAGAATACTGATGTACCGGAAAAAGTCACCTCCCGACCGACCAAGTAAGGCAGATGCCGCAGCAGATAAATTACTCGACAGCGCTGCAGAGAGCGGATTGGTGCCGCTGGATTCTGGAGAAAGTAACCGTGTTTCTGCCCGATACCAGACAGGCATCATCAGGCTAAGGACAACGGAGAGGATGGCAACGAATGCAGTGAGTCCGATGATGAGAACACGCCACTTCAAAAGGGTTGCGACAAGATACCAGAAGGCATCCAGGTACGGGGCGTTAGAAGGAGTTCCATCTCCCCGCTGAAGGGTATCCGTCAACGGTTCGTCTGTGTGCTTCTGCATGTGGTGAAATTAATTGTTAAGACGGTCCCGGATAAGCAAGAAAGTATTAACCACGCTTACCAGGGCAGTGACTCCCGTGATGATTGTTTGCGTCCGTGCAATCCGTGCCGCGCGTTGCGATGCTTCATCAGACAACAACAAGGCCTGGAGTTCTGGATTGTCTGTCATCGCTTCGCGATTGATGAAAATCGTATCACCCGGGCGAATGATTGTATTCGTATTTGAGTGGACCTTACCAGAGCCCACTTCAAAAATGAGAATACCCGTTGTTAACGGCCCCATGCCACCGGCTTGCTGGATGTAATGGTTTACTGTCATGTCCGGCGTATAGGGGATATAGCCTGGATTGAGCACATTGCCCGTTACATAAACGGTCTGCTCGTCACGAGGGAAAACGACAACATCACCACTGTAAAGCAGGATTTCCGGTGATTCTGGTTCAAGGGCCGAAGCAATGTCTATTGAGATCCGGTTTTTGGCGAGGGATTCTCTGAAGTAGGCGCGTTCGAAAAAGTCGAGTTCACTTCCCTCTGCGGTAGGTTTACTGGATAGCGATTGACGCCGTTCGATATATGCGCCTTGTATACTGGCTTCGTCTTTGAGTCCACCGGCCAGATCCAGTAAGTCGCGCAGTGTAGTTTGGGCGTTTTGAATGGGATAGGTACCCGGGAATTGTACAAAACCGTATATCGCGGCAGTAGCGGTCTCTTGCATCGCCACGTTTAAATGATCCCCCATTTCAATGCGCATAGCTGGTGTACTGCCGTTGAGCATGGCAGGGATATCAAGATCCATTGGAGGCGCAATGCTGTTTTCCGTTCGTCGAGTCAGGCGCACGGTTTGGACCGAGTTAAGATCGAGGTCGCCTGCAACGAGGCGTAAGACATCCAGTACAGAGTCGCCTTCTCTGTATTCTATTTGGCCGGGTGAAGCGACATCACCCGTAATGAGAATGGCGTTTCGGACTCCATCGTAAGCATTTAATTGGATGACGTCTCCGTCTTGGAGATATGGATTGTGGTCAAGGTCCCCATGCACATAGTATCGAAACAAGTCGTAGGAATTGGTTTCGCCTGTAGATGAGGTCACCATAACATTCCGCAAGGACGGTTTGTATTCAGGCCGCGTTGCCGGCATTTCGGCCGTTGCAGATCCCACGATTCGAATTTCGTTATTGGCTGAAGGGTCGGGCCGTGCAGCTGTTTGGGCTGAAAAGGCTTGTTGTACGGCATCATCAAGCCTGGAAAGGGGGAGCATCGGATAGCGTCCTGGTTCGGGTACGGATCCAGATACATGCACATAAAAGCGCCGCGGTTGAAGCAGGCTCACGTCTATAGAGACGTTTGAGTACTGGGCGCGAAGAAGATCAGTGGCTTCCTTTTGCACATCTTGCAGGGTTTTGCCTGCTGCCTCGAGGGAGCCCGCATCCAGGGCTATTAGTTTTCCCGAAACACTGATCGGAACTAGCGCTTGAATCGGGGCCGGGCCTCCAATAAAAATGCTGAATTGGTCACCTGGGCCTACGATATAAGTAGAAGGATCTATGGCCCCTTCGGCAAGGATAAGGAGATTGGCTGTAGCAGGGTCGTTGCCAAAAAGCTGCGGCCCTTGCGATCCACCTGGGCCTGTTCCCTGGCCAGTCAAAATACGGGTCGTCCTATTCTGAGCGACTACAGAATGTGGAGCAGGGAATAGTAAACCAATTACCAGTGAGAGGACAAACAACTGCCTAATTGAAATCATACAAAGCACATTAATCAAGCCTTAGGGTACTAGCAGGTATGAAAAAAATAGTTGTAGCGAAATAGAAATAGGCGGACGGCGTGATGTGTAATAGTTGACGGCAGTGATGGAGGCGTGTAACTTACAATTTATGCATCGTGTTAGCAACAGGTCTCCTAAACGCGTGAGGTTATCAATTGATTCTTGAAAGAAAGGCACCGGCGAAGATCAATCTGGGGTTGCATGTCCTTAGAAAGCGTGCCGACGGGTACCATGACATTGAAACGGTCTTGTTGCGTATTGGCCTTCACGATACCCTTCGCATCTCATCTGCTGATGCCTTCTCATTCACGTGTTCGGATGCTTCTTTACCCACAACTGATGATAACCTGTGCGTGAAAGCAGTCAATATGCTAACGAGCCAATTTGAGGCGATGCCGGCATTCACTTTACACCTGGAAAAGCACGTCCCCTATGGAGCTGGACTGGGTGGGGGATCAAGCGATGCGGCTCATACACTGTTGTTGGTGAATGAATTTCTTGATCTGGGGGCTTCTCAGGATGACCTGCACAACATAGCTGCACAACTTGGATCGGATGTGCCCTTTTTTCTAGGAGGATCTGCAGCGTTAGGGACGGGGAGAGGAGAGCTATTAACACCTCTCCTGCATAACGACGGTTCGGAGTATCTCCTGCCCTATCACCTCCTCCTTGCTGTGCCCGCAGTTCATGTTAGCACCAAGGAAGCCTATCAATACGTAAAGCCCAACGAAATCGGGCGCCCCGATCTTTCTGACCTCTTATTAGAGGGCACTCCCAAAGAATGGTGTGCTAAACTAGTAAACGACTTTGAGGCTTCTGTATTCAAGACGCATCCCTCCATCGAAAACGTAAAAAATCAACTTTACTATTCTGGAGTCGTCTATGCCGCCATGTCCGGGTCCGGCTCTTCTGTTTTTGGTCTGTTTGAGGATGAAAGGAAGTGTGTAGATGCAGGGAGCGCATTACGAGATCAAGGGATCAAAGTCTGGACAGAGGCACCTAATATTTCCACTCCATAACCCGAAACGCGAAACGCGAAACCCGAAACACAGATGGGAAATCCCATCTGCTTGTCTCGCAATATTTATCAACCAGGGTATCACTTCTAGACTTTGGGAGAATGTAACCGCTTTCAGTAACAGTTTCTTAACGGAATGAAACTTGTTTGTGTAAGCGTATAATATTTTATTACTTACGGAAAGGAGATCAGTACTCAAAGCAATTCCCTACTCCTCCTTTTGTGTGAGCCCCCCATAGTCTATGGCTTTCACTTTTTGCTTTTAAAATTGTATGCGCCGAGTTCTATTAGTGGTATGCCTGATCCTACTGCAATCGTCTTTTGTATTTGCACAAGAGGAAATACAAGAGATCACTGTACGTAAAGACAGCCTGCATAAAGTCCAGGAGCGGTTGATTCAGGAGCTGGAAAGAGTGGAAAAAGAACTCTCCAGGTTGGAAGTTCGATTACAAGAACACACGGTTAAAGAGCAGATTGATGCCCGCGGTGTAGTCACGACAAACATGGATGCAAGTTTACGTGATGAGCCCATGCCTGGTGCAAATATCATTCGGACCGTCCCCCAAAACGTAGTGCTTGAAGCGCTTGCTTATAATGGGGCGTATTGGAAAGTTCGCTATAAGAACACCGAAGGGTGGATTATGCGATTGTTTGTTGACGAGGGAGAGGGTGCCGATCTTATCAAGCAAGAGGCGATGTCTGCAGCAACCAATGAAAATGGTGCAGAACCTCAGAAAGATCGATGGATGGAAGAACGGTTAGGTAAGACGTTTCTGATCACCTCGTTCGATCTGCTTACAAATTCTGCCGGAGGCATTTCCATTCAATATGCCTTTGAACACCTGGACTCTACCCGAACGGTACAGGAAGTCGTATTCTCCATTACACCGTACAATAGCGAAGGGGTGATTGAACGAGGGCGCAACTCAGGGGCTTCAACACGCAGGTTGCGCCGATTTGGTCCTGTTAGCGTGTATGACGGAGAGCAGCGCTTTCAGTTCGAAAACATCTGGTACAATGATAAGATCGAGTGTGCTCAACTCGATAGAATAGACATTTCTTATGCCAACGGGTCTCGAAGGTCCTATTCAAGAGATGTAGACACCCTTCTCGCAAGTCAGATTGATAACGATTGTACCATTACCGCAGCAGACCGGCTGGAAGGAGAGGAGGGGTCAGTACCCTAAGAGGGGTTGTTAGACGTCGTCCGGTTCTCTCCGAAACTTCTCAAGGTCTATTTCCTGGTAAGCCAGCAACAGATCGAGTGCCCACGTCTGGTTTTCGTTTCCACTCCACTCGTAGTTTTTGATCACTTCATCTGCTACGCCTTCCCAGTCTACGGTCCAGTCTTTAAAGACGTGGAAAGAGAACTGGTCTTCGTCCGTTTCGAAATAAACAGCGCCTTCTTCCGGATCATAGATAGAGTCGGCTCTGTCGTCCTCACGGGCAAGCTCAGCGGCATATACGATTAAAGGGACCTTAAATCGATAGTCCATCTTCTTGACTCGTTTAGCCTCGCTATTGAGGTAATTCGCGAGGACTACGCATCCATCACTGCATGTGATGGCATATTGAGCTGCGTCACGTGTTGTATCGTCAGCTTCAATTTTGTCAAGGGCAGCTTGGATAAGCGGCCAAAGTTGTACAGATTCGCTTGAGGTAAGAACACCATCCTTTCTCGGAGGTGTTACGATGATATCATCGAGGTTCATGGTTCGCGTAAAACGTTGAGAAGCGTATGATTTTTAGTTAATTGATTCGTGATTAGTGTTGCGATGCAATTCGAATTCCATTTCGAGTTCCAACGCCTTTTTGACCATTTCTTCTTCCAATGGCGCCAGTGTTTCATGCTGTGAAATATACAACCTGAGCGCCTCTTCTAAAGAAGAGTCTTTCGTTACTACTGTTTTTCTCTTTCGTTCGAGAGGCTCCGTGATGCGCTCAATCGAGGCAATCACGTGTACATTTTCCAGAGCTTCCCGGATTTGAGAGAGATCAATGTCGGCAATGCGGGATTCTTGTATCTGATACCGTATGCGCACAATGGCATCATCAATGGAATGGCGCCCGATCTCTTTTAATATCTCTGCGGTCGGGTCTTCTGCTTCGCGGACGTCGAGATGAATCGCAATAAAGGGGCGATAAGGGGTTTCTATAAACTGGAATTGGGTATCCTTTGTATCGTTCTTTGTCTCTATGGTTACCAGAACGAAGCCTTTTGGCGTATCCCATTCTTTAAACGATACACATTCAATGCTTCCCGAATACACAACGGGAGGGGAAGCCCCATCATTCCGGTCCTGGTATCGATGTATATGCCCGAGTGCTACATAGTCAATGCCTGCCTTCGCAAGTTGGCTGACCATAAACTTAGGCTCATGCTCGATCAAGCTCGTATGTTCTGAGCCGGAAAGTTCAGCACCATGCACAGAAAGATGGGCCGCCATAACTGTTGGAAGAGACGGGTCCAGTTTTTCAACGGCGCGATCAACAAAGTCCAGGTACTTCTGCTCAATAAACTCACGAACTTGTCCCGGCTGCATCGATCGGTATTCTTCTTTAGTGAGAAGCATGCTTCGAATAGGCCAGGGTAGCGCGATGAATTGCAGCGGACCACTTTTGGTCTCAATGACGGTGCTGTCTACCTGCCGGAAAACGTGTATGTCTCCATCAAGATAGGGGAAGATGTCGAGCGCAGAGGCTTTTCCATACGACACCGGGTGGTCATGATTACCGACAATCATGACGATAGGGATGTCTTTTTCTGCTATGGGCTTCAGGCACTCGGCAAATGCACGTTGCTGCGTTGGGGTTGGATCTGCCGTTCTGTATGCATCTCCGGCAAACAAGAAGACATCAATATCTTCTTCGATTGCGCGTTGGACCATGAAATCAAATGATTTTTTGAAATCCTGGAGACGCGTATTGAGCCCAGTATTCGGATCAATGCGGCCGTGGGCATTGCTTCCAAAGTGAATATCAGCTGTATGCAGCAGTTTCACGGTATCTGATGAACTGATGTGCAGGTATTATGAATGAGGTCTTGTAGTAATCTATTCTAATCGAGGGCTTCCGGGAGTTGAGCCCTATGATTGTTAATCTAATTCACTATAAGTAAAGCAACTTTTTGATAAATAGAAAGCGTTTTCACTCAATTACCAGATAACTTGTCCTCGATCTCTCTGTGGATCGTTTGTACCAGGTAGAGGTGCTATGATCGTTTTAGGAAGGGGAAAGGGTTCTTTAGAAAGGCGCTCTGCATCCGCTGCTTTCCGTGTATAGTCCCCAACAAGGAACAGTGCATTGTGTGCACCCTGTCCCCAAAAATTGGTTCTAAACGTCATCCGTTGGTCATTAAAACCAACCCAGGCTCCTGTAACTAAATCAGGATGCATGAGGACAAACCAGCCGTCTGCACTATTTTGCGTAGTGCCCGTTTTTCCTGCAAATTCGTAGTCGCGAAGATTGTACTGAGAGCGGATTCGCCTTCCTGTTCCTTCTCGTATCACATCCTTCATCATGTCTGTGACGGTGAGTGCCGTTTCCTCGCCCAGTGCTTCAACAGGTTGGGGTTTGGCTTCATAAAGCACATTGCCCATGCGGTCCTCAATGCGAGTAACTACAGTAGGTTCGTGCTTGATACCTGAGTTAGCAAGAGTACTGTACGCAGTCGTGAGTTCAAGAAGTGTAACGTTGCTTGTGCCCAATGCAATTGAAGGCACCGTATTTAATCGGCTATTAATCCCCATCTGCTTGGCATAAAACGCCACATTGTAAGGCTGGACCTGAAGTACCAGGCGGGCCGTGATTGTGTTGAGCGATTGTGAAAGGCCCTGGCGAAGGGTCATCATGAGCCCGGTCTCTACCCTGTTAGAATTTCTGGCTCTCCAGATAGTACCGTCTGGATTTTTATGGGCAATCGTACTATCCATGAGCACATCATTCGGGGAATAGCCCTGGTCAATAGCAGCAATATAAACGAACGGTTTGAAGGTAGAGCCGGGTTGCCGTACAGCGATGGAAACGTGATCATACCAGTCATCCTCCAGGTTTCGCCCTCCGACCCAGGCTTTTACATACCCAGTACGAGGGTCGATGGAGACTAATCCGGCTTCTAGTCGCGTTTTATCTTTCTTCAACTGATCCATGAAGTCCGCTGATCTGTATAGAGAGTCTAGTGCAGCTTCTTCGCTCATCTCTTTCTTGAGTTGCCTGAATTCAGCACTCTCTCGAACAAAAGACTGTAGGATATGGGTAGAATCTTGCCAAAACTCGTTAAACGGTGTGTATTCCGTTTTCTTAAGATACTCGTCAATTGTTCTCGCAGCAGGCTGCCAATTGGGATTTGAACGGCTCCACTCGTAATTTACGACGGTTTGCAGCCCTTCCATCTGTTGATCTACCACCTGTTCAGCAATCTGTTGAAGCTCCGAGTCGATAGTGGTATACACGATCAGGCCCTGGGTGTAAATATTGTGACCAGATTCCTTGGACCAATCATTGAGCCACTGGCGAACGTGCTCTGCGAAATAAGGTGCTGGGCCGGCTGTGATCTCGCTTGAACTGTATTGGGTTACGATAACTGAATCGCGTACCTGAGCGAGGTATGCGGGACTCAAATGCCCATGCTTGATCATTTGCCCAAGAACCGTGTTGCGTCGTTTTCTAGACGAATTGGGATTACGAATAGGGTTGTACAGCGTAATTCCTTTGAGCATGCCGACGAGGGTTGCACTCTCGAGGGTATCCAGTTCACCAACACCTTTGCTGAAGAAGGTCCGGGCCGCCGCCTCGATGCCAAATGCATTGTGCCCGAATTCAACCGTGTTCAGATACATCTCGATGATTTCACGTTTTGTGTATCTGCGCTCTAACTGCACGGCCGTGAGCATTTCCTTCACTTTACGAGAAACTGTCTGCTCCTTGCCAATTTCTTTGTTGTACAGGTTTCTGGCCAACTGCATCGTCAGCGTAGAGCCGCCTTGTACATCACCAAGGATGGTTTTGATGACCGATGTGTTTAGTCGAAACAGGTCAATGCCCCAGTGATCATAAAAGCGATGATCTTCCGTGGCGATCAATGCATTGATCACATTAGGTGAAATTTCCTCATAGGTAACTGTAGAACGGTTTTGCAGTGCGTAGCGGGCGAGTTCGGCACCGTCTGCTGAGTAAGCCAGCGTAGCGAGTTGAAGGCTCGGGTTCTCGAGTTGCTGCATTGAGGGCAAATCACCCCCTCTGTTCATGAAAAAAACAGTGATGACTAATGTTAAGGCGCCAAAAGCCATCATCCCTACGATGAGAGAGAGAACCATGTAGGCTTGTGCCAATTGTTTATTGGAAGTGAGGTTGTAGAAAAATCCAGTAAGCCCCCTCCTTCTTTTGGGAATAGGACGGACGACTGTATCTACATAGGGGTTGCTTCCCGGCGGGAGTGTTCTTTTCCGGCGGCTTTCAGGATCGTTGAAATATCGGTCCAACTCTTCCTTACTGTAAGGCCATTTTTTAGACATAAATGTACTTTCCGGCGAGCTGATGTGCGGGTATTAAGAATGAGTTATCGATTTATATATCAATGCAGAGGCTACGGGGAGCTGAATTAAGTTGTTAAGTATGCAGGCTAATGCATTGATATGAGCTACCAAGTTTGATTTAGTTTCCATGCAAGATGTTGAACAAACTGGTCCTTGGTAGGACTTGCATGAATTCCTGACTTACATTGGTTAGTTAACGTTACTACTTGTAAGACAACTTGTTCTTGGTTAAAAAAAGATCTGTGAATCCCTACCAGCTCACCCTACCTCGATTTTCTTGAGGGTCATTGATGTCTGGTAGAGGCGTTGCGTATGCTTCGGGAAGCGGGAACGTTTCTTTTGAGAGCCGCTCTGCATCCGCAGTTTTTCGTGTATAGTCCCCAACGAGGAAGAGTGCGTTGTGGGCGCCCTGGCCCCAAAAATCAGTCCTGAAGGTCATGCGTTGATCGTTAAAACCAACCCAGGCGCCTGTGACAAGGTCAGGATGCATAAGGACAAACCAGCCATCAGCGCTGTTTTGAGTCGTACCTGTTTTGCCTGCAAAGTCGTAGTCGTACAATTGATACTGCCAACGGATACGTGCACCCGTTCCGCCAGTTTGAACTACATCCCGCATCATGTCGATGACGGTTAAGGCGGTCTCAACACCAAGAGCCTCTACTGGTTGGGGTTTGGCTTCATACAGTACGTTTCCTAGCCGGTCTTCAATACGGGTCACAAACGTAGGTTCGTGTTTAATGCCCGAGTTGGCCAACGTACTATACGCAGTTGTTAATTCGAGAAGTGTTACGTTACTCGTACCCAATGCAATAGAAGGGACTGCATTCAACCTGCTTTTGATACCCATCTGGCGAGCGTAGAAGGCCACGTTATAGGGCTGAACTTCCAGTACCAGCCTTGCTGTAATTGTATTACGGGACCGTTTGAGTCCTTCACGGAGCGTCATCATGCGTCCCGTCTCTTCGCCAGAGGAGTTTCCTGGCTGCCATTCATTACCTAGCTCATCTTGCCAGAACACCGTGCTATCCATGAGCACGTCGTTTGGGGAGAACCCCTGATCGATAGCAGCAATGTATACAAAAGGTTTGAATGTAGAGCCGGGTTGGCGAATAGCAATGGATACGTGATCGTACCAGTCATCTTCGAGATTTCTTCCACCTACCCATGATTTGACAAATCCGGTGCGAGGATCGATGGATACCAGACCGGCTTCGAGTCGAGACTTGTCCTTCTTCAACTGATCCATGAACGCTACAGAGCGGAATAAAGAATCCAATGCGGCTTCTTCGCTCATGTCCTTTTTTAGATTCCTGTATTCAGCACTTTCACGAACAAAAGACTGAAGGATATGAGAAGAATCCGCCCAGAACTGGCCAAAGTCTTCGTATTCGGTCTTTTTCAAATACTCTTCGACCGTCCTGGCTGCCTCGAATGGGCTACGCGTATCACGGCCCCATTCGTAGTTGACGACGGTCTGCAATCCGGCCATCTGTTCGTCCACTACCTGTTCAGCGATCTCCTGAAGCTCAGAGTCCAGCGTTGTGTAAACAATGAGCCCTTGTGTGTAGAAATTATGTCCGGATTCCTCAGACCAATCATTGAGCCATTGGCGGACATGTTCAGAGAAGTAAGGAGCCGGGCCGGCTGTAATTTCGCTGGAGCTGTAATTGGTTACAATAACTGAATCGCGGACCTCTTCAAGATACGCCGGCTGCAACTGTCCGTGTTTGACCATCTGCCCGAGAACCGTGTTGCGGCGTGCTCTAGACGAGTTTGGGTTTCGAATCGGGTTATAAATGGTAATCCCTTTGAGCATGCCCACCAGGGTAGCGCTCTCAAGGGTATCGAGTTCGATGGCTCCTTTGCTGAAAAATGTCCGTGCTGCCGCTTCAATGCCAAACGCATTGTTGCCGAACTCAACCGTGTTCAGATACATCTCGATGATTTCGCGTTTTGTGTATCTGCGTTCTAGCTGTACGGCCGTGAGCATTTCCTTTACTTTACGAGAAACCGTCTGCTCCTTACCAATTTCTTTATTGTACATATTCCTGGCAAGCTGCATGGTGAGGGTGGATCCACCCTGTACATCGCCAAGAATGGTTTTGATGACCGAGATATTTAACCGAAACAGGTCGATACCCCAATGGTCATGAAAACGATGATCTTCTGTGGCGATCAATGCGTTGATTACATTGGGTGAGATTTCATCATAGGTAACTGAAGAACGGTTCTGCAGCGCATAGCGGGCAAGTTCAACACCATCTGATGAATAGGCCAGTGTTGCCAGTTGAAGGTTTGGGTTCTCGAGTTGCTGCATCGAGGGCAAATCCCCTCTATCCATTAAGAGAACAGCACTGAGCAGGGTGCCTGCACCCAAAACCATTATGCCTACAAGGAGGGTGAGAACCATGCAGGCCTGGGCCAATTGTTGATTGGGGATACGATTGTAGAAGAATCCAGCCAGTCCTTTGTGTCTCTTAATGGGAGGGCGGACGACCGTTTCAGCTTCAGCGTAGGGGGTGCCTTCAGGTGGTGGAGTATCTCCTCTACGGCTTTTTGGGTCGTTGAAATATCGGTCCAACTCTTCCTTTGTGTAAGGCCATTCTTCAGACATAAACGTACTATAGGGCGAACAATGAACAGGTAATGGGTCTACGAGCAGCTTTAAATAAAGATACTCAGGAAGTTACATAGACAACAGGGTTTATTGTAGTGTAACTGAAAGTTTTTTTTGAGATGCGTCTTCCGGGTCCCAGAGGCAAGCTTCTTTACCATTCCAACGCATTAAATTCATGCCTTGTTCTGAAAGACAAACGAAGGTCCGATTAAATCGCCAACTGCCCGTGTTTATATACGTCCCCTGCGGCCAGTCGTGCCGTTCAGGATAATGACTATGCCCAAGGATGACGTAATCGTTTTTCTCGTCCTCAAGGGTGTCATAGGCGTACCTTCGCAATGCCTCGACCGCAGGCATATTGAGTTTTTCCGTATGCAGCCGGCTATTTACCCAACGGGCAAGGCCAAATCCAGCATCTCCCGGCAATAAGGTTCGATAAAGTTGTACGGGTATCGGATGGCGAAGGATATGCTTAAGTAAAGAGTAAAAAGGAATTCTTGATCCTGTTACATCGCCATGATGCATATAGACATTTTTTCCAAAAAGGGGCTCTACAAGCGGGCCATCAAACACGGAAACCCCTAATTCCGTTTTAAAGTAATCGATATGCCAGGGATCATGATTGCCCTTGAGGTAGGTAATAGGTATGCCCTTATCTGTCCATTGCGCCAGAAATCCTTGAAATCGTACTAACCCTTTAGGAACGAGGTGCCGATATTCAATGTATTCATCAAAAACGTCGCCTAGCAAGAAGAGATGCTTAATCTCCGCTGCATAGGTGTTTAGGCAGGAGATTAAAGATAACTCTTCGTTGCGTTCTGTCGGCAAATCGCCCCTGCCGAAGTGCATGTCAGACACGAAAATTATCACGGAGTCCCTCAAGATGTAACAGGATTACGCATAGAGCGTACTAGTAAGTCTACCTTCCAATAAACGCTAATTACATGTATCAGCAGTCAGGTTTTCAGCAGCTTCCGACCGTCATAAAAAACCTGTTAATTATAAACGGACTTGTTTTCCTTGCGCAAATGACGCCTGGTCCCCTCAGTGGCCTTGTTGAGCAATTTTTTGCTCTTTGGCCTATCGGGCCTGGTCCTGATATCTTGCGGTTTCCAGACGGTTCCACGAGCATGGTGCACGAATTCTGGCCCTGGCAACTCGTGACGTACGGTTTCCTACACGGAGGGTTCATGCATATTTTCTTAAATATGTTCATGCTGTGGATGTTGGGGGCGCCGATTGAACGTCTTTGGGGCGCAAAACGGTTTGCCATCTTTTATTTCGTCTGTGTAGTAGGCGGTGGAATACTTCAACTGGGCGCAACATACGGTGGAGGCGCTTATACACTTGGTGCTTCAGGCGGTGTAATGGGTGTTGCCATCGCGTTTGGAATGGTATTCGCCGAGGAAAAACTGATCATTCTCCCGATTCCATTCCCGATCAAGGGAAAATGGATGGCAGTGGGATATTTTGTAATAAATGTGCTGGGTGCCTTCGGCCCCGGAAACGGAGTTGCCTACATGGCTCACCTCGGTGGAATGGTTTTTGGCTACCTGTTAATCCAATACTGGCGCGGTAAACTCCCTATCAAGCCCGAACAAAGGATGTATTATTGAGTCCGGACTCATTTTTCCGTAAACCTATCGGGGGTTGAGGGGTATTAAAGAATAGTGAAGTTCTATTCTATGGAGATGCTGGCTTTTGTATTGCTTCTATTCATGAATGAGGGATTCTCTCTCGCTGGCTAGAATGCGAACAATAACACGACACATTTAACGGCAATTTAGATACCCGTGAACCAACTCAATACATGGTATAAACTATTACCTCCGGCATTGCGAACGTTGCTCACTATTAACGTAGTCCTGTTCGTATTGTGGATACCCTTATCTATCAGCCAGGGAGTTAATGAGTTTTTTCATCAGCATCTTACGCTGCAAGCTGCCGATTATCAGGCCTTTAAACAGCCCTGGCAGTTTATCACATATAACTTTCTCCACATTAAGGGAAGTGAGTTTCAAGGGCTTATTGCTCTTGCAATCGGGATGATGTTCCTGGTGGCTGTTGGCAGGGATTATGAAGAAATGCACGGTTCGCATCGCCTTTTTGCGCTGTATATCATCGGTGGAATAGGAGGTGGAATTCTTGCCATCACGCTACAAGGCCTGTTTCCTGACCTCCTACCAAATCGGTCAGGCCTTTTAATGGTATCCGGTTCAATGAGTGCGGTCCTGGCCATTATGACGACCGTGGCCATTTTGCATCCCTACAAGTCGATTGCCTTGCTTCTGATAGGGCCCGTCAAACTATTGTACCTGGTCCTGGGTTACCTGGTCTTTGATACGTTTATCTTTTCTAATGGAGAAGGGGCAACGATCTATGCACACTGGGGGGGCGCCTTGTTTGGCTTCCTCTTCGCTAAAGCCGAGTCCTCAAACATTGATCTTTCGAGCTGGGCGCTGTACTTTTTCCCACGTGCTACTCCCGGACGTTCTGGGAGTGGTAAGGACCCGGAAGGGATTCTCAGTAGGTTGGAGAGTTGGTTGGCTTCCTCTAAAGGCTCGGATGAGGTGAAAAAGAAACCCACCTCAAGGCAGAAGCCTGGTAAAGAACGCACATGGCGCCGTGCTGAAACAGAAGTCGAGATAGTGGAGACGAGTATCGAAGGCGAAGTTGACCGGATTTTGGACAAAATTAGTGCGGAAGGATACGATTCGCTCACCGCTGAGGAAAAGAAAATCCTTTACGAGGCAAGCAAACGGTGAGTATTTAATTAAAGACGGACGTAGTGCGACGATTCCTGTGGTCGGCTTTCCTGATCGTTGATTCAATCTTAGTGGTGTGGTTTGTAGCTGGCTTCCTGGCCCGCTGGATAGATCCTCGTCTCGTTTGGTGGCCCCAACTCTTTGCAATCGTCCTTCCCTTCACCAGTATTATCCTGTCTGTTATAGGGCTGGTTCTTCTGTATAAGCGGAAGTGGTCCCTTTTTGCTGCTCACCTGATTATCATGTTGATGGTTGGGACTCGATTTGTATCCTTCCATTCTCTGCCTGCTCCATCAGCCTCCGCAAATAACGATGCGTTAAGAGTATCTTCCTATAACTTAGGGCAGTTGGAGTCCCTCACTCAACCAGAACTCGCTGAAAAACTCAGTGAAGTGCTGCAACTCATAAATCCGGACGTACTCTGTTTGCAAGAGTTTTTGATACGCTACAGAGGAGATCCACTCCGATTTAGAAACCTGCCGAGCGTTGCAGCCATGTTCGATTCTCTGGATTACCAGGTGGTAGCCGATCACAAGCATGCAGTGTCCCATTCGTTTAAACCAGTTTTTACTCAGCGATCCACCCTTTCCATGCTATCAAAAGAAAGGCTTGCTCTTTCTGATGAAGAGACACCTGAATTAAGTGTTTTGCGGACAGTAGTGAACTGGACAGGAAGAGAAGTTGCTATTTATAACGTTCACCTGCAAACGTTTGGAGAACGTAAACCCTGGTCTGAAACAACATTAAGTCCGCTGAATCCCTCCTTTTGGTCACAGTATGTGTCTCAATATAGGGATGCTTTTCTCGATCGAGCCTGGCAGGCCGATAAAATCCATGACTTGATCAAAAAAGAACCCCTCCCCTTTATGATCGTGGGCGACTTTAATAGCACACCTCACAATTGGACATTCAACCGAATCGCGACAGGGTTGCAAGATGTTTATCAAGAAGCAGGCTTAAAGAGAAAGATGTCCTACCATTCCCGCTTCCCCGTCGTTCGTATAGATCACGTTCTGGTGAGTGAAGAATGGGATGTTGTAAGTGCTGATATTCTCCCCTTCAAATACTCCGATCATCGTCCGCTGGTGGTTGAGTTGCAGTTCAAAGAATAGAGTTCAAGGTTCAAAGTTCGCGGTTCAACGTTTCTTTTTTTTGGGGGCGCTTGAACTTTGATAACAAAACATTGAAATTTGAACCTTGAACCTAAAACTCCAATGATCCCTGAACCTGCGCACTCTAAACTGACCATACTGCTCGAGGATGCTCGAGGTGGGGATGAGCGTGCGCGCCGCAAAGCGTATGATGCGGTATACGAGTATCTCCTCCAGATTGCTCGGACTCAGCGTCGCAAGAGGGGAGGCAATGAACTGCTTAAAAGTACAGAGCTGGTTCATGAGGCTTACATCAAGCTAGAGCGGCTTCAAAAAGATGGCTGGCAAAATCGAGGTCATTTTTTTGCTGTGGCCGCTACAGCCATGCGGCAAATTATCTTAAATCAAGCCCGGTTTAAGGTAGCAGCTAAACGGGGAGGAAATCAGCAAAAGGTGGAGCTTGAGGAACACCTGCTTGTAGAAAACAGCGCAGCTGAAGAACTGATTTCACTTCATGAAGCGCTCCAGAAACTGGAAAAGCTGAAGCCGCGTATGGCACAAGTGGTAGAATGTCGCTTTTTTGGGGGACTCACTGTCGAACAAACAGCAGAAGCACTGGGAATCTCCACCCCTACGGTAAAAAGAGACCATAAAGAGGCTCTCACCTGGCTCTATAAAGAAATAGGTGCTTCTGAATAATCTGTACCTGGTAATTGGTATAGTGGACAAACATAAGAAAATAGAAGAACTCACTCGATCCAGCCTGGAATTGAGTCCTGAGGAACGTGCTTCCTTTTTAGATGAAGCATGCGGGGACGATAGCGGGCTCAAACATTCTGTGCAAGAAAAAATCGATGAGTATGAAGAAGCCCGTCAATATTTTGCCGGCCTATCAGAACGGCTGGGTTTAGGTGGACTTGGCGACCCAAAGTTTTCCGTATTCGAAGGACAAACTTTCAATAAATATGAGATCGGTGAGCTTATTGGACAAGGGGGGATGGGTATGGTGTACAAGGCCACAGATACCCAACTGGGCCGGACTGTTGCCTTGAAATTTCTATCTGCCCGGTTTGCAGAAGATGATGGTGCAAATACTCGATTTAAGCGTGAAGCGCAAGCAGCTGCCTCCTTGAATCATCCCAATGTATTAACAGTGTATGATATTCTGGAATATGAAGGGCTGTCTGTTATTGCCATGGAGTACCTCGATGGCATTACGCTACGAGATGTGCTTCATAATGGCCCTTTAGATATCGACCGGGTAATAGAGTATGCCACTCAAATAGCAGAGGGATTGGGAACAGCGCATCAATCGGGAATTGTTCATCGTGATATGAAGCCCGCGAACTTGATGATAAACAAAGGGGGCACGATCAAGATTCTCGATTTTGGCCTCGCTAAGTTGCGCGATTCATCGATTGTAACCAAAGAAGGTACGTTGATGGGCACCGTTGCCTACATGAGTCCCGAGCAAGCTACCGGAACCGAGGCAGATGGACGATCCGATATCTGGTCCTTAGGGGCTATTGTATACGAAATGTTGACCGGGCAATTGCCATTCCCCGGCGAGAATTACCACGCCACGCTGTACCGAGTCGTCAATGAGCCGTTCATCCCAGTGACAGGTCTTCGACCTGGGATACCGCCAGCGCTTGTCCACGTGGTAAACAAAGCGTTAGAAAAAGACAGGGAACGGAGATACGCAAGTGCTGATGCTTTTCTCAAGGACCTAAACCAGGTTGGAAAAGGAAAAGATGTAGAAAAGCCTGTTGTTGCAGGTCCTATCTTACCACAAAGTGAAAGCCTTCTTGAGATGTCGGCCGATTTGGAGGTGGTTCGTTTTCTGGTGGTGGATGATGAACCAGACGTTGAATTGTTGATTCGCCAGCAGTTCAAACGGAAAATACGTGCTGGTGATTGGGTGATGGAATTTGCTGAAAACGGTGCTGTTGCTCTTGAGATTATAGAGGAAGCAGAAGAGGACTTTCACATTATACTTACTGATTTGAACATGCCAATCATGGACGGGCATGCTCTTCTGGCAGAACTCGCGAAAAAAGAGCGCCCGTTCAAGACGCTTGTCCTCTCCGCTTTTGGTGACATGCGTAACGTGCGCTCAGCTATGAATCTTGGTGCGTACGATTTCCTCTTCAAACCGATCGATTTTGGTGATTTTGAGAAAACGATAGACAAGACGATTCGCGAAGTACAGAGCCTTCGATTTACACAGGAAACGCGAAAACGGCTTTGGACCTTTGAGGAAGAGTTGGCTATATCCCGGCGAATCCATGAAGCTATTCTGCCCCGTGATCTTCCTCAGAATGACAGGGTATCTGTTTATGCGTATACGGATCCTGCTTTTGAAATAAATGGAGATTTCTATGATTTCTTTTTTGTCGAGGAGGATCTACTGGGCTTTTTCATCGGAGATGTAACGGGAAGAGGGTTGCCGGCTGCCATGTTCATGTCTATGTGCCGGACCCTCCTCAAGGCTGATGCAAAGCGCGGATTTCCGCCTGCTGTTTGTATGAAAGCGCTCAACGAATTTGTCTACCCGGAGTCGGTAGAAGATATATTTATCACGGCCTTATACGGAGTCATTGATTTAAACACAGGGCACGTGATGTATTGTAACGCAGGGCACAATCCACCTCTAATTATCAGGGCTTCCGGTGAGACTGAGCAAATAAACTGGGATGGTGGAATTGGCATCGGGCTTAAAGAGCACTTTGATTTTGAGGAGAAGTCTATTGAGCTGGGGCATGGGGACACGCTGTTCTTGTTTACAGATGGTATATTGAAGGCATCAAATTCCAATGGGACACTCATCGATCTGGCTATTGTCGAGGATGCTCTCAAGAAAAAAGCAGGTGAAGAGCCTTCTGCTCAAATTCGCCAGGTAGTACGCCAAATATCCCGATTTACAGCCGGCACTACTCCTTCAGACGACCTTACTATGGTCGGTTTGAAGTATTTTTAGATTTATGTTAGAAGCGTGATCCGCTTTTTGCGTCATTGCTGTTAGGTTAGATAGAAACCGCAATTAACCTTTACAGCATACGCGCCATGAAAACAATCTTCACTTCACTTATCGCTCTCGTTCTTTTCAGCACCACTGTTTGTGCAGCTACACAACAGGAAGCCAGCTTCTTCGAAGCCAGTGCAGATGGAAACGCCGCTGAAGTTCAGGCAGCTATCGCAGCCGGCGTTGATGTCAATAAGATGGATGAAGAAGGAAACACAGGATTGAATCTTGCTGCGTATGAAGGCCAGACCGAAGTGATTCAATTACTTCTTCAAGCCGGCGCGGATGTAAACAAAACCGATGTGCATGGAGCAACTGCTCTTATGTATGCGGCATCCGAAGGGTATGGCGATATTGTTGATTTATTAGTAAAGGCTGGCGCTGACCTGGATTACAAAGATACGTTCCATGGTTGGAATGCCATGATGTATGCGGCCTTCGAAGGGTATAGCAATATTGTTGAGCAATTGGTCAATGCTGGATCAGACGTTAACCTCGGTTGCGCACAAGCAGGTTGGACCTCACTTATGTTTGCCTCTTTCCGTGGCCACGAAGACGTAGTCGACTCATTGATCGAAAGCGGCGCTGATGTAAACCAGGGCAACCAGTTGGGCTTCACTCCAATAACCTCTGCCGAAAACGAAGGACACAAAAAGATCGTCAAGATGTTGAAGCAAGCCGGCGCGACGAGTTAAGCTAACATTAATTCGGAAAAATAATTTGTTTAGAATGCTCAATAAGTAAATAATCGGTCGTTCCTGGCTTGACCAGGAATCCATGCAAGTCCAGGCAAAGGCGAGATCATCCAATGAACTGCATGGATCCCAAATCAAGTTTGGGACGACGGTACTCTGGAGCTTTGATGGCCTATCGAATGCAGGTTTTATTCTGAGCTTACATTGAACCACAAACAGTTCAGTAACATACAATAACCATGAAATTCTCTATTCTAATCATAGTCCTCTCTATAAGCACATCGGTTTTCGCCCAAGAGGCTGAACGCGTATTCGCCCAGGATGATGTGTTAGAAGTGACGTTTTCACTGGATCTCGAAACGGTGCTAAACGATGTGTCTGAGGAGCGCGAGCAGCATCCGGCTTTCATTGCATATCAGAAAGATGGTGAATCGATTTCCGTTCCTCTGAAAGTAAAAACGCGGGGAAACTTCCGACGAAATCCGGAGAATTGTTCGTTTCCTCCTTTGCGGTTAAACTTTGCCAAAAAGACCAGTGAAGGGACGCTCTTTGACGGCCTTGACAAAGTAAAGCTGGTTACTCACTGTCAGACCAATAAAGAGGTGTACGAACAGTATGTAGTCCAGGAGTATTTACTGTATCGCACCTACAACCAATTGACGGACAAAAGCTTTAGGGCGCGGTTGTTAAAAATCACGTATGAAGACGAGGCTGGTAACCGTGAGCCCCTCACTCGGCTGGGATTCATTATTGAAGACGAAGAACTTATGGCATCCCGCAATGGTGGTGAGCTGTTTGACAAAGAGGATCTCAAAAGCGACAAGGTAGACCATGATCAAACCACGCTGCTGTACCTGTTTGAATACATGATTGGCAATATCGATTGGAACGTCAATATCCATCATAATATGAAGCTGATCGGCAAGCACGCAAACGCAACGATGACGCCCGTGCCTTACGATTTTGACCATGCATCCGTAGTGAATACCGAATATGCCGACGAAGCACCAAACATCGGCACTGCGTCGCTTCGCTATCAACTCTTCCGGGATTTCTGCCGCTCAGAAAAGGAGTTGCTTCCTTATTTCAAGCTCTTTAACGAACAAAAAGAATCTATCTACCAACTCTACAACCAAAACACCTCCCTCACCGAAAACCAGCGCCGCCGTACCCTGCGCCACTACGATCGCTTCTACCGCGTTATCAATGATGAAGTGCAGATTGAGAAAACCTTCGTGCGTACCTGCCAGGGGTAGCTCCCCCAATAGTAAAAGCACAATTTCTAAGGCATGGTGATCCCCTTCTGAAGATTCTGTTGTTAGGAAAATAAACAGCCCCTAACATTCAGAATTATAACCATGTCCACAACACCCATCACCCACAGTATTACGCGGCTGCAGATTGCGCCGACGGCATCCCGGTTGCAACGAGCAAGAAAAATTGGTGTGGCTCTTGGAGCCGGCATCCCCGAAGGCTTCGCTGATATTGGATTGCTGATTGCGTTAAGCCAATTGCGTATCTCAATTGACGCAATTGCGGGGACCAGTATTGGTGCCTTTATAGGAGCGCTTTACGCTTCTGGGATTCAGCCGGAGCGTATAAAAGATCTACTCGCAGATCGATTTCAGCACGAGGATCTCCGTGGTGAGGTCAAAGGCATCTGGGGTAAGGCTATCCTTGGGCAGAAGGATGCGTCCGATTTTTTATCCGACTTGTTTGTTGATTTGACGGGTTGGGATCCAGACTTCCGTGACCTGAAAGTCCCACTGTTTGTTGTCGCTGCCGACAAGACATCACAGCAACCGATAATTATCCGCCACGGCAGTGTAAAGAACGCTTTGAAAGCCACGATGATGAGCCCTGCTGCAGCGCGTCAAGGCGAAGGCTCTTTGAAAGGAGGTTTGCAACTGGCTGATGGTTCTGTGTTTTCCCCGCTTCCTGGAGATATCCTATACGCGGAAGAATGCGATTATGTGTTCGGCATTCAAGCGAAAGTGATTCAATCCGAGAAAAAACGAGATATCCCGTTTGTTAAACGCCTGGAGCCCCAGATGCTGAAGATTCTAGGGTGGGAAACGAACACCGACGTCTCGTTTAGCAAAGCCGGGTGCGACGTGCTGGTTCGCCCCCGAATCCCACAAGCTATGTTGAAAGAAGAATTCAGCATCGAGGCACTGGCAGAGAAAGGAATGGAAATTACCTACGATGCGATGACGGAAATTGAACAGACGGAGTCTGATTTAGAAAAAAGCGTCATGCGGCGAGAGGCTCGTATTATGAATCAGGGTAGTTCAAGGACCAATGGCGTGATTGATGAGCAGTTTGATGACATTGTAGAGTACTTGAAAAACTTTGGAGAACACATCAAGGATTTTACCGATGCTGAATTGATGGATATCTTTCCGTCATTCACCCGAATCTTCCAGGTTTTTTGGGATCGGATGATTACGGAGTACCCTGATACCGAGCAACTCCGGGAAGTACTACAAGATCGATTTCCCACCATGGTGGAAGCCATCAATGACAGTCCCTTCTTCAAGCGGTGCCTGGATAAACCACAGGGATACGCCGGCGACTATCAGATGATGAACTACGTGTACGATGATACCGTTTTCGAAGCGACGAGCAACCTGGCCAAGCTCTTTAATTATTATATCTTCGATGGGCCAGCGGCAAATGCAGTCAAAAACCGCGCGAAGATCATCCATGGGGTTGTTCAGCAACGATTGTCCCAACTGGGATCGTTGTCGATAGCAAGTATCGCCAGTGGCCCTGCACGAGAGATTCCTACCACGATTCACCTTCTTGAAGGCATGCCGGGGCGAATTCAATGGACCCTGCTGGATCAGGATGCCGATGCAATGGCTTACGCGAAATCTAATATGCCGAAAGAGGACCAATTGACGTCGAATTTTATCAGTGCAGGGGTGTTAGAATTGGTCCGGAAACGCGTGGACCTTGGCCCACAAGATATCATCTACTCTCTTGGACTCTTTGACTATCTGAACGATAAAGTAGCCACCAAAGTAATCGCTGAGCTTTATGAAAAGCTGAATCCAGGTGGAGTCATGCTGATTGGGAATTTTGCCGATCACATCGTTCGTCCGATCATGGAGGCTGCTATGGATTGGCACCTGATCTATCGCACCCACGAGGACTGCTTGCGCCTGGCTAAAGCGGGAGCGCCTGATTCACAACACTACGTAATGAGCGAGCCAGCGGGTGTAAATCTCATCATCGTTATTTCCAAGCCCATTCAACCCTTTGCTTAATAACTATCATGCAAACCACAATTACTCACCAGGACTCTGTGGCCATTATTGGCCTCGATGGAAATTTGTTTGGCGGTTCAGAATCGTCGGCGTTTTGTAATATAATTGCCGATTTATTACGCAGGAGTACCTACAAGCTCGTTCTTGATTTGGCAAATCTAAATTGGATTAGTATTGCTGGAACAGGACTATTAATGAGTGCACTCACGGCGTACCGCAATCATAACGGAGACATCAAGCTGGCTGGCCCGTCTCCTGAAATTCAGGATATTCTTTCAAGAGCCAGTTTTGACGCCGTTTTTGATTCCTATGACAACAGCTATGCAGCAGTGGCGGCATTCTAATGACGGACACGATTGTAAATAACTACCGGATACTTGCTAAGATTGGCGAAGGAGGGATGGGCGATGTGTTTCTTGCCGAACACGTTCGGCTGAAACGAAAAGCAGCGCTCAAGTTTTTGTCCCGTGAGATCTTGAATGACAAAGAGTCGTTGGTTCGGTTTGAACGGGAAGCGCTGGCTATTTCGGCAATTAACCATCCTACCATCGTAACCATCTACGATATCGATGCATTCGAAGAAGTGCCTTACCTTGCGATGGAGTATGTGGACGGTGTCTCATTAAAAACGCTGCTTGACCACCAGTCTAATTTGCCGGTCGACATTGCCATTCACCTCCAATACCAGATTGCACAAGGATTGCTAAAGACGCATCAGGCCTCGATTGTGCATCGGGACATCAAACCAGCGAATATCATGGTGAGCAGGGAAGGGTATATCAAGATCCTGGATTTTGGTTTAGCAAAATTGATGGATGCCTCCAGAATTACACGGTCTGAGCATACATTAGGTACGGTGCATTTTATCGCACCCGAGATGTACTTAGGTAAAGATGTTGATCATCGAGCAGATATATGGGGGATCGGAGTCCTGTTTTACCAGATGTTGACGGGTGAACTTCCCTTTGAGGGTAGTAATCTGCACAAGGTGATGTTCTCTGTGGTTAATAAGGCTCCAGTATCTCTTCACGAGAAAAAAGCAGATTTGCCGGTAGAATTACAGGGAATTATAAACAAATGCCTTGTAAAAAACAGGGATGAACGGTACCAATCGTTGTCCGAAATGATTGAGGACCTGGTAGCATTATCAATGCAGTTTGTCGTAGCGCAAGGCGTTACTTCCGAAGCGCAGGTTGCCAAATACATTAAGGAAATTCAGGCCAAATGATGGATCTGTTTCTCCTTGCTTGTGCTTTGTCGAAAAGCAGGCGACTGATATAAAAATAGAAACCAAACAGATTATTCTGTTTGCTCGAATCCAGGTCCCTATTTATATTTAGCCCGTACTTTCTATGCCCTAAATTTCCATTCCGGCCTCCAGGTATCAGCCATGTGGTATGATGTGTTTTCCACTTTTTACGATAGTTCGCTCGAGCGTTTGTACCACAAGCCGAGGAAAGAGGCGATAGCTGCCTTAAACACTGAGCCTGGGAGCCTCGTGCTTGATATTGCTTGCGGCACCGGGCAAAACTTCCCTTTTCTAAAGGAGCGGATGGGTGATGGTATCATTGTAGGAGTGGATCGATCAAAGGGCATGCTGAACCAGGCCCAAAAAAGATGCACAAAGGCTGGTTGGGAAAATGTGCACCTGGTTTGTTCTGATATCCATGCGTTTGATAAAGAGAACCTAGAGAGTCAGTTTGGAAAACAGGAAGCCGATGCTGTGATTTGTGCTCTTGGGTTTAGTGTAATGGATGACTGGGTATCGGCCTTTCAAAAAAGCTTTGATCTTCTCAGGCAAGGAGGGCAGTTTGCTATTTTTGATGTCCATGCAGAAAAACGAATCCTGCAGACATGGACCACAGAATGGGTGTCTGGTGCAGATCTGTCAAGAAAAGTGTGGGAACCGCTGGAAAGACAGGCTGCTGTATTTGAAAGGCGCATTCTGCCTGGCTCTCCGCGCATTTTTGGAGGCGATCTTTTTGTAGCCGTTGGGGAAAAGCTGTAGGCCGAAGTGGACATGTAATTCTGGCAATTTAGGGTATGTTTGGAATTGCTAAAGCGTCTATAAAAGAAACGGCTGGATCTGCGTGATTGGAATACCGTACCACAACCATACATGTACTATGAACCCGATGCGACATACGATGCCGGCTCTTCTTACATACGATGACTATTGCCTTATTCCAAATGATGGGAAACGGTATGAAGTCATACATGGCGAATTGTTTATGAGCCCTTCTCCTATTATGCGGCATCAACGGATTAGTATGAGTTTGACTCTTCTGCTCGGGAATTATGTTGAGGAGGAGGGAATAGGTATACTGTTGGTAGCTCCAATGGACGTACTATTATCCGAGCACAATGTCGTTCAGCCAGATTTATTGTTTATTTCTAACGACTCTGCATCCATCATTAGCGAAAAAAACATTCAAGGTGCGCCAGATCTGTTGATCGAGATTCTCAGCGAAGGTAATCGCCGACATGATGAAGTTGTGAAACGAAAGTTGTATGAATCGTTTGGTGTGCAAGAATATTGGGTGATTGATCGGGTTCTGGAAACGGTAAAGGTGTACCAGTTAGAAGGTGTTCGATATGCAAAGGCTATCGAGCTCTCCGTTGAGCAGGGAGATGTATTGACTTCACCTCTCTTACCTAAATTTGAGTGCACCCTGATTGAGGTATTTAAGAAGTAAGTACAAGAACACTTACACCGGTAACCTCACAATAAACTCAGTGCCTTTACCTACCTCGCTTTTTACCGTTAATTGCCCGCCATGCCCTTTAACCACAATATCATGGCTCAGTGATAATCCCAACCCCGTTCCGCTTCCAGTTGGTTTGGTGGTGTAGAACGGCTCAAAGATCTTGCGAAGCTTATCTCTCGGAATTCCGATCCCATTATCCTCGACCTTAATCTCTACAAATTCTCCATTCCTTACAGTACTCACCCGAACCACTCCGGACTTCGGACTCTTGTCTCCGGACTCCCGACTCACCGCATACAGCCCATTATTGATCAAATTAATCAGCACCCGGCCGATATCTTGCGGTACAACGGTAGCCTTTCCGGCCTCTGAGTCTAGCTCGCGTTCGATGACAGGGGGAGAAGGGGCATCTTTGCCATTCTTTCTGATGGCCGCTTTCCAGCTATGGAAGGCAAGGTTGATGTGTTCATCCACGAGTTTGTTTACGTCAATCGGTCGTTTTTCTCCTGCTTCAGTACGGGAATGGTCAAGCATAGAGCGCACGATATTGTCTGCCCGAACGCCGTGCTGGTTGATTTTTCTAGCGTTCATCTTCAGGGTTTCGATGAGGTCCGACACATCCTCATCGTCGATACCCCGTTTCTCTTCGAGGAGTTCTACGAGTTCTTCAGCTGCACCGATCGATAGCCTGGAGAAGTTGTTGACGAAGTTGAGGGGGTTCTTGATTTCATGTGCGATGCCGGCCGTAAGCTGCCCAAGGGATGCCATCTTCTCGGCGTGAATGAGTTGATCCTGGGTGTTTTGCAGTTCGATGAGTGTAAGTTGAAGCTCGGTATTGGTTTTGGCGATGGCTTTTGCTTGCTCCCGCTCGGCGCGAAGGCGCTCTGCCGCTCGTATTTGTTGCCGTTGCGAGCGATCGAAGGCAAAAATACCAACGATAAACAACAATCCGTATGCAATATATGCGATAGTGGTGCGCCACCATGGTGGGCTGATAGTGATCGATAAGGAACTCGGCTCACTCCAGGCTCCGCCTTCGAGTGCACTGCGGACAAAAAAGGTGTATTCCCCAGGAGGAATGTAATTGTAACGGGCCGATTTCTGATTGCCGCCGTGGACCCAGCTATCATCGTAACCCGAGAGTTGATATTGGTATTGGAGGTTTTCTGGCTCGTTTGTTTTTAGACCGGAATAGTGAAATGTAAGTTCGTCCTGGTCATGGGAAAGGGATAGTTTTTCCGTGAATAACATGGATTGGTTCAGAGGGGATTTAGCTTCTATGGCGGTTGGAACGCCCTTTATGTCGAGCTGAGTGAAAACAACCTGCAGTTTGTTTTGTGCTTCTATTATCTCGTCCGGATGGAAAGAGAACCAGATCGGGTTTTCCCTCCGAACCATGAAGAAGAATTCTCCATTAGAGCTCTTGAAGAATCCACTTTCTGTAAAGTTATTATCTGGAAGTCCGTCTTTTTTGTAAAAGTTCTTGAAGGTTTCTGTTTCTGGATCAAAGCGGGATAATCCATGGAATGTACCGATCCATAAAAAACCCTGATCATCCTCCAGGATGGATTTAATCTCATCGTTTGAGAGACCGTCGGATTCCCTCCAGGTTATGTAGTCTCCAGTTTCCCTATTGAAAAGATGTAGGCCGTGATTTGAGCCCATCCAGAATCGGCCTTTGACGTCCTCATGGATGACACGATGCCCTTCCATTTCGTTGGAATGGTAATTGGTGAATGTGCCCGTATTGAGTTCATATTTTGTTGGACCAGCAAGAGTTGAAATCCACAGAATTTCAGGTGTAGAAGGAGGGATATATACCCGGATACCTTGATTGTCCCCAAGGCTGTTTGAGTCATCAGGGTCATATTTGAAGTGCCTGAACGTGTCGGTAGAAGGATCATATCGATCAACCCCGCCGAGAAGAGCAATCCAAAGGTAGCCGGCATTGTCCTTGATAATATGGTTCACCCAACCATTGCTAAGACCATTTGGATTTGGGTTGCGTGGGTTATTGGCATACGTTCGAACTGTATTAGTGAAAGGATTATACACATCTATCCCGTCAGGGCCACGGCCAATCCAAACAGATCGTTTATCATCAATAAACAAGGAGGCGACACCCTTTTCTCTTTTGCTTGCGAGTTCTTGAGCAATCAACTCTGGTTTCGTTGAGCTATCGCGGTTTATAACAATTAATCCTTGAGAACTCCCGATTAGAATGTTGCCCTCTTCATCTTCCGCAATTCCTCTACTGGATTGAAAAAATCCATTCCCTGTTTCCGGGTTTTCGTAAGCATAAAAAGGATATGGTGCTTTTTTGATTTTTCGAAGGCCGTCTCTCGCTCCAATCCAAATCGTTCCAAGTTGATCTTCATGAATTATTTCAGGCCAGTAGGGGGCGAGAAAAATTGGAGAGAATTTTTTGGTTGAAGGTTCAAAAGAATACAACCCGTATCGATTGCCTACCCATAACGTTCCTTTACGTCCGTAATGAATGGCAGGAATATGAGTACCAACCGGAAGACTATCACCAGGGTGAAGGTTTTCAATATCGATGTAATATGTGTTAAGAGATAGATCAGAGAGATTCAATTCATGTAAGCCAGATCTTGAACCAACCCAAAGCGAAGTGCTATCTGGCGATACTTCTAAAGACCCTGTTGCATTTTTTCTGCCAAGCGGAAACTCGCGTGTATCGTAGATTGGAAATGCTTTATCCGGCAATACTCTTCGATATTGGTCTGTCTCAGGATTGTAACACTGGATGCCCCAGTTCATACCAGAACATACATTTCCTGTATTATGTTCGTATAAGCTATGTATGCCGTTAGTAAGGCCAAATCCGAATTGGTTTGTACCTCCGTGAGGAAAACCTGCATAGGGTAGTTTCGCTGATATTGAATCCATAGGAATAGGATGTAATTCTTTGAATGTACCCGTTGGTATATGGAAGCGACTAAAACTTTGTGAAGTTGCGAGCCATATGCAATCCTTGTCTTTAGAAGAGAGAAGCATAGAGACCGTAGAATGGTGGTCAAAATTCTGGAATTGATCCAGCCGTGGATCGAATCGGCTTATTCCAGTGCTTGTACCTAACCAGAAATACCCCGCTTCATCTTCTTGAATACTGACAATAGATTTACCACCGAGGCTATAGGGATCTCCTTCGATAGGTTCATACAGCCTATAGGCCATCCCATCAAATCGGACCAGCCCTCTATCCGTACCAAACCATAAAAAGCCAAATGAATCCTCATGGATCGCATGCACAGCCGCACCAGGGAAGCCATCGTCGCTGGTGATATGTTCGACGGTATACTGAATCGATTGAGCTGACGCCGTCCAGGAGACGGTTATGCAGCTCCATACTAAGAGCGTTAAAAGAGTGGTTCGAATGAGTCGCATGAGACGATGTTACATGATGGATGAGGGACTGTCCATTGTATACTAACCCCATCTGGTGGGAAAGGGGATCATGGTAAGTTAGAGGGTGGCGAGTATAAGGGAAAGTGGGGTGGTGAAGGTATGTTTGGTTGGCTGGTTTGTCTATGTACCTGTAAGAAAGCGAAACCATATGTTACGTGTGAAGTAACATGATAAAAAGCTTTAATGACAAAGCTACTGAAGAGCTCTTCATACTGGAAAGATCTCGAAGGTATCCTCAAGAAATCTTGAAGAGAACATTGAGAAAGCTATTCCTAATTGATGCAGCTATAGCTCTTGATGATTTAAAAGCTCCAAAAGGCAACCAACTAAAAGCTCTAAAGGGAGATAGAATCGGGCAACACAGCATACGCATCAATAGAGGATGGCGGATCTGTTTTGAGTGGCGCAGCGATGGGGTTTATGATGTGGAAATCAACAATCATTATGAATAAAGAATCTTCATTAGTAGAACTTGAGCATCCAGGAATAATTCTGAATGAGGAATTTCTTGAGCCTCATGGGATCAGCCAGAATCAACTTGCTGTCGCTATGGGTGTACCTCGCAATAGGATCAGTTTGATTGTGCAATGCAAGAGAGCAATAACCGCTGAAACCTCTATTCGTTTGGGACGGGCGTTAGGCGTATCAGATTTTTTCTTCCTTAACCTACAGCATAACTATGACCGCAGAATAGCGCAGCGGGAGATTGCAGATACGATTGATGTGAAGCCCATCTTAAAGCCTGCTGCTTGAGAGGTATGTTTCCCTTGCTATTGCATCTATAGTTTAACGTTCAAAGTTTAATGTTTAATATTCTTTGCTCAGCCCCTAACACTTTAAACGTTAAACGTACTAAGCTAAACCGGCAACCTGATCGCAAACGTTGCCCCTTCACCCTCCTCACTCTCGACCTTCAACTCCCCACCATGTCCTTGCACGACTATGTCATAACTGAGCGATAAACCGAGCCCTGTCCCACTCCCCGTCGGCTTTGTCGTAAAGAATGGCTCGAAGATCTTTTCCTGAATCCCCTCAGGAATCCCGATCCCATTATCCTCAATAGTTATTTCAACACCCTCCCCATCCCGCACCGTCTTCACCCGAACCACTCCGGACTCCGGACTATTGTCTCCGGACTTCTCATTCACAGCATAAAGGGCGTTGTCCAGCAGATTAATGAGTACACGGCCTATGTTCTGGGGGATGAGGTTGATTTCGCCAACTTGTTCGTCGTAGTCGCGGGTGATGGTGGGGAGGGTGTCTTTGTCTGTATGGGCGGCTTTCCAGCTATGGAAGGCGAGGTTGACGTATTCGTCGAGGAGTTTATTGACGTCCGTGGCTCGTTGTTGACCGGGTTCGGTGCGGGAGTGTTCGAGCATGGATTTGACGATACCGTCGGCCCGGTTGCCGTGGTGGTGGATTTTTACAACATTCATCTTGAGGGTATCGATGATGTCTTCAAGGTCTTTGTCGGGTTGGATGTTGCGCTGCCTGATCCACTCTTCGAGTTCTTCCATCAATTCTTTTGAGAGGCGGGAGAAGTTGTTGACGAAGTTGAGGGGGTTTTTGATTTCGTGTGCAATGCCGGCGGTGAGCTGGCCGAGAGAAGCGAGTTTCTCTGTGTGCACCAACTGGTCCTGGGTCTCGCGGAGGTGGGCGAGGGCTTGTTGAAGTTCGCGGTAGGATTTTTCGAGCTCTTTGCCCTTCTCGATCTCGAGTTGATTGCGTTCATTTTCAGCCTGAAGGGCACGGTTCATGGCAGTAGCCTCCCGAGAAAGCGCATGGGCAGCTTCTGCCTGTAGCTCTGCTTCCCGGATCTGTGCCTGTTGCCGCTCCTTTGCAATCAACCGCTGCCTCTGATACCTGTTAACCCCGAACACCAAACCCAGAACCCCAAACGTATAAAGGAAGTACGCAAACGTCGTACTCCACCAGGGAGGATCGATGGTTATATCAAGTGTTCGGGCAGCACCCCATGGATGATCTGGAATCCCACTTCGGACCTCGAACGAATAATCGCCGGGCGGTAGCCGGTTGTACCTGACCGATCGTTGAGCCTCTCCCTCTACCCAGTCCTCATCGTAATTCGTTAGTCTGTATTGGTACTGAACAAGCTCAGGGGTTCTAGTGCCAAGCCCAGCATAGTGTAAGGTAAGTTCATCCTGATTGTATGAGAGTTCGATGCGATCTGTGAAGGTAATTGATTCTTGAAGTACGGACTCTGGTGCAATGTCAGCGGGTATGCCCTTGACATCAAATCTTGTTAACGTCGTACTGGGAATGCTTGGCGTATCAGTAATCTGATCGGGAAAAAAGGAAAACCATTTAAAATCCCCGTTACCATACACCAAAAAGAAAAATTCCCCAAACGAGCTTTCCAAGAATCCGCTCTCCTGGAAGTCGTTGTAAGGCAGGCCGTCTCTGGTACTGAAGTTTTTAAAGGTACCTGTGTCTGGGTCATATCGAGATAGACCATTACCGGTCCCAATCCAGAGGCGTCCCTGGTTATCTTCGAGAATTGAACTGATGCGGTCATGGGGCAATCCATCCGATTGATTGAACGTGGTATAGGTTTCTGTTTCTCTATCAAAAAGGTGTAATCCTTTTATTGTGCCAATCCAGAAACGTTGTTTGCCGTCTTCAAGAAGAACTCTTGTCCCTTCAAAGTCTCCATTCGCAAAGTTTTCGTTATGAAAGTGGGTGTATTGGCCTGTTTTTTTGTCAATGCTCGTTGGGCCATCATACGTTGCAACCCATAGAATGTCTGGAGTGGAGGGAGGTTGATAGGTACGAATGACGCAGCTTGCAGGCATTTCAAGGTCCATCTTGAATGACGAGAAGTGGCCTGTAGAGGGATTGTATTTGTTGACGCCACCCCCACAAATACTTACCCATATGGTCCCTTCGCTGTCCTCGTGTAGATGATTTATGATTCCAGCATTCAGTTTAGATGGTTGGGGAGGGATGTCGTAGTTCAAGTGCCATTTGTTGGTGCCTGTTTTAGGGTTAAATTGTTCCAGCCCATCAGGACCGCGGGCAATCCAAATGGTGCCTTTTACATCAGTTAATAAGCCTGAAATTCTATCAGACGGAACACTGGAATCTGGAATAGGGACAAAATGAGGATTGCGCTTATCAGGATCTAGTTTGAAGAGACCTTTATCTCTAGTGCTGATGAGTACATTGCCCTGGTCATCTTCTGTAATACCCCGCGCTGCTTCAAACTCTGTTTGATTACCAGGGTCGCCGTAGATGGTAAAAGGATATAAGCTCCTCTGATATTTTCTAAGACCATCACCCGATCCTACCCAAATAGTACCGTTTCTACTTTCGTAGATGGATTGAGCCCAGGTAGCTACGGGATGAATCTGAGAAAATTGCTTGATGTGTGGGTCAAATAAAAACAGTCCATCTCGGGTGCTGACCCAAAAATCCCCTGATTGCCCAATATGGATAGCTGGGATATGTATGACTCCTTGTTCGTTGTCAATAGGAGATACCTGGTCTGGATAAACATAATAGGTTTCAAATGATTTTGTTTTCCTATCAAATTTGTGAAGTCCCTTCCTTGAACTTACCCAATAGATCGATTGCTCGATGTTTGACTGCACAATTTGCTCCGTATCATTCCGCCAACTAAAACGCCAATTCTCCTGCCGAAGAACTGGGTATCGCTCATCAGGTAAGTATTGCGTTGTCCCATGTAAGCTGTTTTCACTTTGTGAGGATGTATCCATATTGGGGTCGTAGGACCACAGTCCCCATATGCCGCTTATCCAGAGAACACCCTGTTCATCTTCTATTATTCCATTGGTACCTGAAATCGCGCACACAAAGCAGGGGGATTCTTCTCGTTGTCCTTTAACTACTTGAGTGAACAGGCCCGTAGAAATTTGGAAACGAGTCAAACCTGAAGACGTCGTAAGCCAAAAGTGATCAGGATTTAATGTGGACCGGGTGATTGAGCCAATTTCATCATAGGGGTAGTTCGTAAACGTATCCTGGCGCCTATTAAAATAACTAATTCCTGTATCCATGCTGAGCCAAAAATTGCCGGCTTCATCTTCGATAATGGCATTTACCACTTTACCCCCCAGGCTGGTTGAGTCATTGGGTATATGCTGGTACAGGGTGAAGGTAAGTCCATCTGAGCGAACGAGTCCTAAATCCGTCCCAAACCACATAAAGCCGAATAAATCCTCATGAATGGCGTTTACCTCCGTTCCTGGAAGGCCGTTGTCGCTGGTAAAGAATTCAACACTGTACCTGATCGTCTGCGCGGATGCAGTCCATGAGGATGTTATGCCGTACCAGGCCAGGAGCACAAAGAGAAAATTCCGAAAAAGCGGCATGTGGGCGTTCATGAAAGATGAGGGATGTACTATTGTGTACTAACCCGAGCGAGCGTCAAAGGGGATCAGGGGAATTTAGAGGGTGGAAGGTACAAGCGAAAGTGGGTGGGTGAAGGCATGGTGCTCCTGCTGGTGCTAAGTAGTTGATGACCCTTCGTCCTTGTGGTCTTTTTTTTGTCCTGGGATCGATGACAGGGACGCCTTGAGTGCAATTTATTGCGCTGGGATCGATGACAGGGACGCCTTGAGTAAGGTTTACCGTACGCGGATCGATGACAAGGAAATCTTGAGTGCGATTTATTGCACTGGGATCGATGACAAGGAGGCCTTGAGTGTGATATTTTGCGCACGGGTTGTGGCAGGGAAGCCTGGACGCGCCTGGCAATTGGGCGCGAGTCCTTCCTGGTTTCCCTCTCATCGACCGGGGCAGGAAAATGGGAACTCCCGACGCCCAGACCGTCGACGCGCCCTTGAAAAAAGTGTATCCAGGCGCACCTGAGATCAAAAGTGATTGAAAAATAAACTGTCCAGGCTTCCTCGTCATGAATCCGAGCACGAAAAAAGGGACTCTCTAGGCCCTTGACTTCGCTAAGTGTGCAAAAAAGGTGCTTCACTTCTTCCTGGTTATCCCTGCTAAGAGGAATATTTTAACGTTTAAAGGGACTTAGAAGTTAGTAAAGAACTTAAACCGGCAACCTGATTACAAAAGTCGTCCCCTCATCCTCCTTACTCTAGTGCTACGTACTAAGGGTTTTATGTAATTAACCCGAACAGCACCAAAGGGGGATCACCGAAAGTTCAAGGTTTAAAGTTCAAGGTTCAAAGTTAGATTACTTTGCACTTTGCACTTTGCACTTTGCACTTTGCACTTTGCACTTTGCACTTTGCACTTCACTGCCCATCCCAAGCCTTTTCCTGCACTCGATCAAATGGCTGACTGCTTCGAGTGGGCCGAGAGGCTTCTCTGGTTTTTAGGTTGAACAGGTCTCCGGGGCGGAGGAAGTAGAAGAGGCCTCCGGAGTCTAGCATGCGGTTGTGGTCGTAGATGGCGACGTAGCTCTGGCCTATGACCTGAAATTGATCGCCTCTGACGACGATGGCGGTATTTTCGTCCAGGCCGATGCCGAGCAGTTCTGGACGGGCTTCTATGATCTCGATAAGGTCGAACTGGCGGTTGCGTTGGAGGAGGTGTTGGTCTACGGCAGTGTCTTTGATAAAGGCGAAGCCCTCCTCATGGTCGCCCATCATGATCGTGTTGGTTTTTGTATCACCGCGTGCGAGGTAGGAGCCTTGAATGGTGGCTCCAGCCGATGAACCGCCAATGATGCCCCCGCGATCCAGTAAGCGCCACAGTGCCTTATGGGTTTCAGTATTCAGATAGGAGTCTGCCAACCGCCACTGCCGGCCACCAGAGAACCATACCCCATCGGCATCGTCGATGACCTCGTAAAAAGCGGGTTGGTTGGCTTCATCTGGATCAGTGGTATGCAACACGGTCAGGTTTTGAGCTCCTGCTCTCCGTAACACATTTAATCCTTGCCAATACTGATCATACATTGCTTGTCCGCCCGCGGTGGGTATAACTACGATATGAGCTTCGGCACCTCCTGCGTGCTCGATAAACCGTTTGAAGATTGCTGTATCCTGCAAGTTGCCACCGCCCAAAAGGAGTGTACCTTGCTTGGGGCCTACTTCTTGTGCTTGTGCAGGGAGGCCTGTGAGTACCAGGATGAAAAGGAAAAAACACGTACCACGCAGGTAGCTGATTGGGGGTAGAGAGGAAGTATTCATGACCTTGAATGCAGTTAAGGAAGCTCTATAGCACACTATTTGCTCAGTAACGTAATATTTCATCATCGAAAGCAACAAACAATAAACAACATCAACCAAACACGCAATCTCCTCAATTATCCTAATAAGGTAGCCGACTTCTCCTGAAGTATACTTCCTTTCTGTTTGTTGAGACCCTATATTTGTTTTCTGTAAGCGCTTTTCTAGTTAGTATTACCATTGCATATCATTTAATAGTAGAGATACCATGGAGATCAAAACACACGTACACAACGAAGTAGAGCAGTTCATGAATGGGCTTATCAGGCGAAATCCTGGAGAGCTTGAGTTCCATCAGGCCGTTCGAGAAGTCGTCGAAACACTTATGCCCGTTGTTATGCAGCATCCTGAATACAGAGATGCCCGCATTCTTGAGCGGCTTACCGAGCCTGATCGTGTTATAATCTTCAGGGTATGCTGGGAAGATGACGAAGGAAATGTTCGTGTCAATCGGGCGTGGCGCGTTCAGTTTAACAACTCTATTGGGCCGTACAAAGGCGGGATGCGTTTTCATCCCACGGTAACGCTGAGTGTGCTCAAGTTTCTTGGTTTCGAGCAGATCTTCAAAAACGCATTAACCGGCTTGCCAATGGGAGGCGGTAAGGGCGGCTCTAACTTCAATCCCAAAGGAAAAAGTGACCGCGAAGTGATGCGTTTTTGCCAGGCACTGATGACTGAACTGTATCGGCATATTGGCGAGGATACGGACGTTCCGGCTGGAGACATCGGTGTTGGCGCTCGCGAAGTAAGCTACATGTTCGGGCACTACAAGCGCCTGGCGAATCGCCATACAGGTGTATTTACAGGAAAGGGATTGGCCTTTGGTGGAAGCCTTGTTCGAACAGAGGCCACAGGATACGGGAGCGTGTATTTCTGCCAGAATATGCTTCACCATATAGGAGATGATCTTGAAGGTAAAGTATGTGCTGTGTCCGGTTCGGGTAATGTTGCTATATACACGGTTGAAAAGGCAACTGAATTGGGAGCAAAAGTAGTGACGATGTCCGATTCATCTGGATTCGTCCACGATCCGGCCGGCATCGACAAGGAGAAACTAGCTTTTATTAAAGACCTGAAGGAGGTACGAAGAGGCAGGATTCACGAATATGCAGAGGCCTTCGATGGGGCGACCTTCCATAAAGGCGAGCGGCCATGGAGTGTACCCGTTGACATCGCATTCCCCAGCGCTACGCAAAATGAAATCAGTGAAGCGGATGCTCGCATACTTGTGAAAAATGGGATTAAAGCAGTATCCGAAGGAGCCAATATGCCCACTGAACTAGCGGGTGTTAAGGCCTTTCAAGAAGCAGGTGTTCTGTTTGCTCCTGCAAAGGCCGCTAATGCAGGCGGTGTTGCTGTATCTGGCCTGGAGCAGAGTCAAAACTCGCTGCGTTTGTCTTGGAGCCGAGAAGAAGTAGATACGCGGCTTCAGAAAATCATGAAAGATATCCATACAAGTTGCCTTGCAAACGGCGAACAAGGGAATGGGCCGGTCGATTACGTAACGGGAGCTAATGTAGCCGGCTTTAAGAAGGTAGCCACTGCGATGTTGGCCTATGGAATAATCTAGAACGTGTAGATTTTGGCAGCTTGAGTTAGTTAGGAAATTCTTATACCTTCATAGGATAGTAAGGATTGTGTATGGCTCACCCCACCTGCATGCATAATCCACCTTCTTTGCGTTAGCTCTGAAGAAGGTGTTTTTCCACCATTCCCATGAGGTCTGCATGAATGCTCCAAAACAAGCAACCTGGGTCGTAGCTATAGTATTAGCTGCTGTTGCCGTCGTTCAAGAATATCTATTTGATATGAATCTAGGCGCGTATACCTTTTATTTGATGATTGCCAGTGTCGCTTTACTGGCACTTGGTTCGAAAGTAAAAGGGCTGTAACAGCCTATACATTAAACGCAAAAAAAGCAGTGCTCTATTTTAGAGTACTGCTTTTTGATTTTGCTTAAGTACAAACATCACATCAAAAGAATGAGTATTCACACCCATTTAGTCCTGATTGTTTTAGGAGGATGCCTCGCCCTTTCCGCCTGCACAAATCCATCAACTGTTCAGGATGAAACGCGTCCACCAAACGTAATTCTCATCATGGCAGACGATGTTGGGTTTGAGGCGTTTGGGGCCTATGGGGCGGCGCAATATAAAACACCTAACCTGGACCGTTTAGCCAGTGAAGGGGTGCTGTTCGCGCATGCGTATTCGAATCCGTTGTGTACCCCAAGCCGGGTGTCGATCATGACGGGGAAGAGTAATGTGCGCAATTATGTCGACTTTGGGGCACTTACACCCGGGCAGTATACCTTTGCACATCTCTTCAAAGAGGCAGGGTATGCGACCGCGATTGCAGGCAAGTGGCAGTTGCAGGGGAATAACAGGGTGCCTGGGACCCTGCCGGCAGCGTCGGGCTTCGACACCTATCGGTTGTGGCATACACCAAATACCGCGCGGCCCCGCTATTGGACGCCATCAATCGAGCAAGATGGTGGTTTGTTGGAACTGCCTGAAGATGCCTATGGCCCTGATGTTTTTACGGAGTACTTGATCCAGTTTATGGAGGCCAATCAAGACAATCCCTTCTTTGTCTATTATCCAATGGCACTTGTTCACGATCCGTTTTTACCCACACCAGCCAGTACGAATCGGGAGGAGGAAGATATCCAGCAGAATTTTGCGGATATGGTAACCTACATGGATGACATCATCGGGCGCATTGAGCGCGCGGTTAATGAACTGGGGTTGGCTGAAAACACGGTGCTCATCTTTACTTCAGATAACGGTACCCATAGAAATATAGTCTCTGAGTTCGAAGGCCAAGAAATACGAGGTGCAAAGGCAACAACGATCGATTACGGCAATCATGTACCTCTCATTGCTTATGCACCTTTTACGGGCAACCAGGGGGAGGTCGTGGATGACCTCGTGGACTTCAGCGACTTTTTGCCAACGCTGGCAGACATCATCGGGGCTGAACTTCCCGATAGCGTCCATACGGATGGATACAGCTTCTGGCCCGTTATCTCCGGCGAGGGGCGTTCACCAAGAGAGTGGGTATACACCTATTATTATCCTCGTCCCTATGCAGAACGGCTCGACCACCCCTTCAGGCATTTTGAAGTCCGATTTGCACAAGATCAACGATATAAGTTATATGGGGATGGCCGGCTCTTCGACCTGTCCATGGATATCATGGAGGAAGCACCGCTTCCCTTAGAAGAAGGAAGCGCCGAAGTGGCAGCTGCCAGGTTGAAGTTGCAATCTGCTTTGGACGCCTTCCCTGAGCATGGGGAGATGCTGCCGGATTCTGTGCACAATAGGAAATGACACGTATTAAGCATGACAGAAATCGCAATTCGATCAAAGGACGTTGATGGCGCCGAAGTCGCCTGGTTTGCGCCGATTTGCAATGGAGATGACGAGTACCTGGGTGCGCACGATATGCGCTACAAGAGCAATTGGGAGAATGCGTCAAAGATACTCTTCACTGCCGACCAACTCGGATACAGAAATATACTCTGCCCTTCATCCTACCAGGTGGGGCAAGATACATGGACGTTTGCTTCCGCTGTTGCTCCTCAAACAAAACAGATTAACCTGCTGCCGGCTATCCGGTGTGGCGAAGTTCATCCGCCAATGCTAGCCAGGGCTGTGGCTACGCTCGATCACATCTTAAAGGGCCGGCTTACACTAAATATCATCTCGTCAAACTTACCCGGGACCGAACTAGGCTCGGCGGAACGATACCAGCGATCGCGCGAAGTTATCGAGATTCTCAAGCAGGCCTGGACCCAAGATCATATCGATTTCAACGGTGACTTCTATTCGATCCAGTTACCTACTGAGCCTATCAAACCCTATCAGCAAAATGGAGGGCCGCTTCTTTACTTCGGTGGCTACTCACCAGCAGGTGTTGATCTCTGTGCCGAGCATTGTGATATGTATCTGATGTGGCCGGAAACCACGACGCGGATACAGGAACTGATGCAAACAATGAGCACTAAAGCCGCTGCGTATAGACGTACCGTAGATTTTGGACTCCGCATTCATGTGATCGTTCGGGAATCAGAAAACGAGGCGAGAGAGGCAGCCAGCAAGCTGATGTCGAAGTTGGAGTACGAACAAGGGGTTGAAATTCGTGAACGGGCATTGGATGCAAAATCGCTCGGCGTGTCCCGCCAGTCTGCCATGCGGGATCTGGCAGATAATGAGGGGTACGTTGAACCTAACTTTTGGACGGGTATAGGACGAGGACGCTCTGGGTGTGGGGGAGCTCTGGTTGGGGATCCGGACCAGGTACTGGCCAAAATCAAGGAATACATGCGTTTGGGGATTCGAGGGTTTATATTTTCCGGATACCCCCACCTGGAAGAATGCAACCTGTTTGCCCGATACGTGCTGCCACAGATCAAAACGATCTCCATGCCGGAAGTTCAGGGGCGAATACCCGTTGAGCCTCCTCTGACTCCCCTTGCTGCAGGTGTACGACGTTAATGATAGACCTCCTCATTGTTCTTGGCTACTTTACCATCATCTTTGTGACCGCCCTCTCAGGGCGGCAAGGAAAGGACGTCACCACTGAGCAATACTTTCTGAGCGGGCGCAATCTTCGCTGGCCTTCTATTGCGCTATCAACCATAGCCACCAATGTGAATGGCTATCAATTCCTGGGCATGATGGGGTCTGCCTATTTGTATGGCCTTGCCCAAGCGAGCCTGGAGATAAATGCGGTTCAAGGCTTGTTGATTGCGGCTTTTATCTTTGTCCCGATGTACTTGAAGGGTGGATTTATAACGATCACCCAGTTTATCAATGAGCGCCTTGGCCGGCGTGTCGGGTTGTTTTATTCGCTGGCTAACCTGGCGTTGTTTTCAACCATCACACTGGGGGCCGCTCTTTTCTGGGGGGCGTATGCTGCAGAACTGGTATTCTCCGAATACTTGAGCGCGATTAATGAAATTGGCATTGTGGGGCGAATTGGAGAAGCATTATTCCTGGACTATAACTCGTCGCCAGATATCCAGAGAATGGTGCGTGTGGGGATTCTTGTTATTGGCCTGGGGGTATTCTCTGCAATTTACACCTATCTAGGCGGGTTAGGCGCGGTTGTGAAAACGGACGTGATTCAGTTCTTCATTCTGGTAACAGGTGGTATTGTTGTTCTGTTGGTAGCGATTCATCATCTCGGCGGATGGAATCAGCTTTATGTGAAAACACCAGACTTGATGCACCTGCATTTACCCGCTGATCATCCGCAGTTGCCCTGGATCCATGTCTTCGGGCTGTTCTTACTTAACATCAATTACTGGTGCGCCAATCAGACGGTAATGCAACGGTCTCTAGCAGCTAAAAACTTGCGAGAGGCTCAAATTGGACTAATGGTGGGTGGTGTTACAAAGTACCTGATGGCTGTTGTCATTGTGGTCCCGGGCATTGCCCTGGCAGGGATACTGAGCCAGAATGGATTGAGCGATCCCGACATGGCCTTCCCGTACATCGTCTCTACTTATCTGCCTGTTGGTGTCAAGGGACTGATCCTATGCGCGTTGTTTGCCTCACTCATGAGTACAGTAGATTCCACGTTCAATTCAGTAGCTACTTTATGGTCGGTTGATATTTATAAAGAGTATCTCCGAAAGGAAGCCAGCGATCGGCAGATGGTAGGTGCTGGTAAAGCGGCCATCATTGTGACGTTGTTCACCGGTATCGCGATGGGTTTGGTTCTCCTGTACGTCAAATTTGAAAATCCTGAAGCCGCGTTTACGCACACATTGAATGAATTACGGTACTATGTGAATTGCGGGATCGTAGTCCTCATCTGCTCAGCCGGCTTGATGATCGCCCCCAATCATCGCCTTGCACTGATAGGGTTTCTGTCCACCGTACCGCTACACCTGATTGTGATCGCTCTATTCCCTGAGATGAACTACTTCGTCCGCGCCATGTGGGTCATCCTCATCGCCTTCGCATTCGTAAGCCTGGGAACGATAAAAACAGGCTGGAAAACCTGGAAAGAACTCATCCAATACGACTCCCCGGAGATTGCAAAGCTAGGCATGGGGTTGTTAGCGTCACTGGTGCTATTGCACTGGGTGTTTCATTGAGTCCGGGTTATCAGAACTTGATTCTGCGTCTTCCCTGACTTGATCAGGGATCCATACAAGTTTGATCCTGATTCAGGCTGCATGGACCCCGGCTCGGAGGCCGGGGCGACAGTAAATGAAATGAACTCGGCGCTAAGCCCTAAATCCCCGCCACCACCTCTCGCACTTCCTGGGCCGTTTTGCTGGTCTCGTCCGCATTCTCAACGGTCTTGAGGGCTTTTTCGAGATGGGCTTTTGCTTCTTCTGTATTGCCGAGCGCTATTTCCGTTTTGGCCATGCCGAGTAGGCCAGTGGGGCCTGCGGGTGAAAACTGTAGGGCATTGGAGTAGCTTTTCTTGGCTTCTTTGTAGTCACCTGTTTCGTAGAGAATCTTACCCAATCGGTTATGCCCGCTTACGGAATGGGGATTTAGCGCCATATAGGATTCCATAACGGCAAGGGCATCCTCGTACTGTTCACTCTCGATAAGTACAAAGGCACGAGAGCTTAAGATGAGCGGCTTGATAGCATTGAATCCGCTGGATTCGACAAAAGCTTCTGCTTCTGCGATCAGACGCAATCCTTCTTCGGGGTTGCCCTGCTTTGCATGTAAAAAGCTTGATGCATCAGCGGCTATTGCAGCCAGATCCGGAAGTTGTTTTGCAATAGGGCTGATGATTGTCTCATCAGCGATCTCTTGTGCGAGGTCCTGGTAACCCGCATAGTAATAGTTATCAACCAGTCCAGCTCGCCGAACGATGTATTCTACGGCCGGAGAGTTTTCCTGGACGATTTCTAGTGCTGTATTGTAGGAGTTAATCGCATCTTGATGCTGCCCTCGGTACCAATAGTAGGCGCCTATGTCGAAGTGTGATGCAACTTGTTCAGCAGGTGTAGTGCTCAAGGTAAGCGCTGTTTGAAACCGTTGTAATGCTTTGTCAAATTCTCCCTGGCGCTGAAGTGTACCTCCTACGCTTCGCACTGCTGAGGCATCGTCAGGGGAGATGGACAAGGCTTTCATTTGTGTTTCAAGTTCTTTGTCCAGGTCGCCTTGTGTGTAATATACATTGGCTAATCGTTTGAGTCCGTCGTTTCTCTCCGGATATTTCTCGTTGAAGGCAATGTAGTGTGCGATAGCCTCGTCATCTTTGCCCGTTTCCTGGAGCCAGGATCCAACCTGTAGGTCGACTTGGTCCTGGAAAGGATCTACTTCAAGCAAGTTTCTATAAGCCTGGATGGCCTCGTCATATTCACCGCGCAGGCTATGAAGCACACCCAGGATCTGATGGGCTTGCATATCGTCGGGGAAAAGGGAAGCCCATTGTTTTGTTGCTTCAAGAGCTTGCTCCTGGTTTCCACTCAAGTTGAGTTGTGCGACCTTGATCAGGTACTTAATCGGTTCAGTGAGCCTGTAATTGTGTTGCTGCGTCTTGCTGAGGGATTGCATCGCAGGCTGCATTTGCCCTTGCTGGAGCATTACGATGTAATGATACAGGTGCCCGAACGCAAAGGTTGGGTCTATCTGCGTAGCTTTTTCAAAATGACTGGCTGCTCCATTAAAATCCCGCTTGACTGTCAGGGTATGGAGGCCGTCGCCAAAGGCTTCAAGGGCTTCCTCTGATTCAGTCATTAAGTCGACTACAGGAAGATCTTTTGTGTCTTCAATGTGCTTTTTAGGAAGGTCGAGGTCGGACTTGAGGTCCACCGTCATCTCATCAATGATTCCAAATACACTCGCTCCTGTATATTCATGAGAGGCAATTTCCTGTCCTTTTTCGATATCATGGAGTGTGGTTCGAACGACCAGGTCATCTCCTTGTTTATCTATTGTGCCCGTTACGAAATACGACAGGTTATACTCGGAAGCGAGGGATCGTTTAAGTGCTGTAGGAACGCCAAGTCCATCTTCAAAGCCAGCCTTCTGGAACTTGTCAATAAAATTTGTGGCAGGTTGGGCAACGAAGAAAAGGTCCTGGTCAAGATCGACGTCCCAGGTATTTGGGATAGCTTCTTGCAACCAGTCTAGTTCTGGATCACCAGACTCGTTGTCGAAGAAGAACATGGCCACTCGTTTGCGGAAGACATCTTTGGGTACGAAGCGCTCAACTTCGTTTCCTTCCGTATCAATAACCTGTACCACTTCCCGTGCAGAACCTAGATCTTTATTGCCGAACATAAAAAAGAGGACGACAACTGCAAGGATTGCATTACACGAAAGTCCTACCTTTTCGAACTTGGTCCACCTTTGTTTACCCTTAGCACCGTGTCCGTATCCTATGATGAGCACAGCAGGTAAGAATAAAAGGGCTATCATTAAGAAGAGCTCTTCAAGGTGAGGCGACAAGACGTACCGATTCACAACCCACTGTACGATACCGAATATGGTCCAGGCACTTCCAATGTACAGCAAGATGGTTCTGTGCAGACGTCGCTCCAGTATTGTTTGAATGAAACCAGTTTCAGAGGGGTTTTTGAGGGCTTCTGAAGATACTTCCATGTGTCTGTTTTAGGTGGATACAAATATATCTGGGCCATTCATGATAAGACTGTACACTGTTCAGGTTTCATCTTTCTGGCCTATGTTATATAGCAAAAAAGGTAGATTGTTGATATAGACCCCTCTGTCTCTACGGGACATCTCCCCTTTGTAAGGGGAGAGGATGGAGTGCAACTTATTTGTTTGGGGTTCGAATGAAAGGAGAGATTCATTCAATGGAAGTATAGACTTACGTTATGGGACACAATAAGAAACATTCGCGCCTCTATTCGGAGAAAGATATTGGGCGGTTGATCCAGCGTGCCACAGAGTTGCAGCAACAGAATGAATCTACAGAGAGAGGGCTTTCGCTTGATGAAATCAAGCAGTTTGCTGCAGAGCTAGGGGTTGATCCTATTTACATGGAGCAGGCCGCTAGCGATTTAGAAGGAGCTAATGTTGAAGATACGGGCATTACCATAACTGGGGCTCCTTTTCACACGAGCTCTACCCGGGTGGTTGATGGTTTTATAGAGGACGATCAATGGGACGAGATGATATTGCAGCTCCGTTCTGTCGAAGGAGTGCGAGGAGAAGTGAGTGACTTCGGTAAGATCAGAGAGTGGGTATATGAATTTGATGGGTTGTTCAGCACACGTGTCAGCGTCAGTCCACGTGATGAACAGACGGTAATAGAAATACGCAAGGATCACCGGGGAATGGCATATATGGCCTATTTTGTCTCTGTGTTTATTGGTGTGGCACTAGCTGGTATTGCACTCGATGGGAGTGGGCTCTCCGATTTGTTGACCTATACCTTAGCTGGGTCTGGAGGGCTAGGAGGATTGGCTTCTGTTCGCGCTGGCCTGTCGTTGTGGAAAAAGAACCAGGTCAAAAAGGTTAAAGAAATAGCGTCTCGAGTCGTAGATACATTGGGGCGTGTGGATGTGGAAACGAGTCCGACCTTAACCGATGCAGAGCCTTCCCGAGGAATAGAAATCCCTGATCAAGAGCAGTTTGAAGCGTTCAAAAGAAACGGTCAAAATCGTTCAAATGGGCAAATCAAGGCATAATTACCGTATATTAAGGCTTTCGCAAGGATGTAAGAATGTAGATTAAGGCTAAACATCAACGAAATGTAGGCAGTGCCATGAGTGTAGTAGCTTGTAAGATCCTACCCAATGGATATGAAATTGCTTCGGATTCAATTTCAGTTCGTTTCTGGACACAAAGCAAAGGCGGGAATACAAAATTCTCGAAATTGTTTGAAGTCAATGATGTTGTTGTGGGGAGTGTGGGGTATGCTGAAGAGTCTTCGTTACTGCAGATGTTTTGCGCTACAAGAAAGCCCTCTGAAGCAACAGAGCCCGCTATCTTAGAATTCTTTTCAGAGTTCTCCAGTTGGAAGAAGAAAAAGGCGGAGAAGTCGGGATTAGATAATGCCTACCTGATAGGGTTTGAAGGGAAAGTGTTTTCTGTGAATGGATGGTTTATCCAGCAAGTCCTTAAGTATGAGGCCATAGGAGCGGGGATGGATTTTGCGTTGGCAGCGCTGTACTTAGAAAACTCAGCAGAAGATGCCGTTAAGGTAGCCTGTGAGCTGTCTATCTATTGCGAAGAGCCCATTCAGATGATCAGCAAAACGACGGGAACGGGTTCGGCTAAATCCACTGGAGCCGCCAAAACGACAAAGACCGCGAAGAAATAGATCAACGAAAGGCTCTATCCAGATCAAATGTGAGGGATACACCGGCTTCTAGTGTTTCATAGGAGCGGCGTGTAAGGCGGGATTCCAGTGTCGCATTCGAATACCTGTTGGATGTGGCCGCGAACGTTTCTAGCGTAACCCACGATATAACTTCATACTGAATGGCGAATTCCCCATTAAGGTAGGTGTATCGAAGGAGTGGAGCTGTTGACGAGCCAGCTTGTGGGGCAATCTTGGTGAAGAAATAAATCTGCCTCGCGCCAACGGTCCCTTCCAGTGTAATGCGGTCAAACGGCTCCCATTCGATCCCGAAATCTACTGCACCGGCTCTATAGGAATAGTATCCTTCGAAGAAGTCGTATCTGTAGCGCCCGGCAGCTTCCAGTTCAACCATCAGGTTTTTTGAGATGCCACGCCGAAGCCCCATTTCGAATGAAAAGTGATGCAGTTTATTAATAGGATGCGTTGCCGCTTGATCTCCGTTTGCATTTCTAGCCAGGTAGTCGACATACGTTTTTAGCCTGTATTCGACTTCAGCATCAGCCTGCCAATAAGTACCTCGTTTCTTTCGGCTTCTGTATCTCCAATCCAGTGATGCTCTGTGCGTATACGAGTCGAGGGAAAGAGCATTGGGAGACTCTGTATAGTCCCGATAGCTGAATGCGTATAAAACGCCCAGTGTGTGGCGCTTTGATGCGTCCCAGTTTATGCCTAGCGAAGATTGAGCGGCTGTATACTGAAAAATACGAGCAAGTTGATCTCCGAGCGCATTGGTCCCGATCTTTTTAGACTTGCGGCCTTCTAGACTCAATTGGAGGTCAAGCGCCTTAGCTACTGCCCAGGTATCCCTTAGCCTGAGTGAGTGGTATTCGCCATTTAAATTTCCGTACTGGTCATACCGGTCCATGGTGCCTGTATAGTCCAACTCAATCCGGTTAGATGGGCTTCTAAATTCAATCCCTGCATCTGCTCGTAGCGGAATGATCATGTCATCCTGATGCAGGTTGCTCGCGCTCAATAACTCACCCTCGTTTAAGAGACGATCGGGGCTTTTGAAGAGATTTTGGCTTTGAGAAAGACCCACTTCTAAAGCTCCATTCCAACGAAACTGGGCTTGGGTATCCGATGCAGAAAACGACAGGAGTAGACAAGCAATCGCCATGAGTAATGGCTTGTTCATTAAAAATGACATGGTAATACGTTTGGGTCGGTTAAGTAGGATTTATACAGGGGATGTTTTGTGGATAAGGGAGCGTAAACCTTCTTCGTTGATGTTCTGTATCTGAAGGCCTGGGCGGGCATTAATCTCTAATATGAAGGGGCCTTTTTCGTGGTCGATCACGATGTCAATCCCCAAGAACTTGAGGGGAAGGATCTCTGCTGTAAATCGGCAAATACCTAAAATGATATCCCAGTAAGGGAGTGTGAGGCCTTCAAAATGAACACCGGAGTCAGGGTGGTTGGTGATGTATTCGCCATCGTAGAAGCCGTGCTTAAGCTTGCCCGTTTGAATATCGATCCCAACGCCGAGCGCACCTTGATGCAAGTTCGCTTTGCCATCTGAATCATTCGTAGGTAATCGCAACATGGCCTGAACAATCGTGTCATTATGCGTGATAACCCGAATGTCCGGCAGTCCATTGGCATAAATAGCTGTGAAAAAAGGATGCGCTTCGATTCGGTATTCAACAATAGCAGTGTCTCTTCCTTTTTTTGAACTGCCTCCTAACACGATGTCCGCAATGCATCTTTTTAGTTCAGCCTGGGATACAAACCGTCCTCCAGGAGTGGCCCATCCTCCATTTTCTTTTGATAGGACCAGGATGTTTTGTCCTTTTTTTCCGTTTGCTGGTTTAATGACAAACTCCTCAAGCAGAAGAATATGGCCCCACTTCTCTTTTATCTCTCTGACCTCAGAGATCGTGAGGTGCGTCTTGGGGACGGGAATATTATAGTCAGCAAGAATGTTCTTGCTAAGTACCTTGTCATCAGCAATGGCGACGTGCTTTTTGTCGTTGGTCTCGTGGATGACGATCCGGTTTCTTCTATTAATGCCTAGGATATTGGAGAACTTTGCGTTGTCTGTAGTCTTTCCACCTGCCAGCCACCTGAATCGCCGATACTCTGATAGTCGCAGGCCAATCCAGTGGCCCATCCAGAGGTTTAAGGCGCAGATGAGGATCATCGTCTCGGGAAAAGAAAAGATCAGCCATTGTACTGCGTGCGCACTGATAATAAGGTAGCAGACTGTGATGACCACTAGCGTCATCCCCATAACCTGCATGGCTTTTAGAATACCCTCATCTTTAAGATGTTGAGAAAGCTTTTCTGCAGAGATCGCAAGAATAACCAGGGGAAGGAGCGACAGGGAGAAGAATTCTGACCATCCCATGCGGATCCCAATGTAACTCAAGCCCATCAATAGCGTGACCACAGTCAAAAGCAAAAGCGCCAGCTTGGGGACATACAACAGCCCAGATCGCTCCAGAGGACTGTGCACCAAGGCTACCAGCAAGGTGATGAGAAGAAACCCGCCGACTGTAGGAATCAGACCGGCATGCAAACCGGATACAGCGATAAGCGCAGGCAAAAAGACCCCATACGTTTCAAAGCCAATCAAATTCCGGAAGAAAGCTACGATGGTGGCCGCAATAGGTATAAGCAATAGGATCTTTAATGAGACAAGCGGCATGCCTGTATCCAAGAAGGAAAGCCATACTGAAAACGGATTAAAAGCAGCCGGTTGTGCCTGTTGGGCTTTGTGAATGGACTGCTTGGAGATGCGGGGCTTTTGAACGGAAAAGCTGTACGCTACCGTTGCTTCCTCGGCATGAGAAATCATCGTTTCCGCTCCTTTCCAGATGGAGAGGTACGTGCTCGGCAGAGATGCAAAATAACCCTTTTGAACGTCGAACGGAATCCACTCTTCGTCGATGAACACTTCTATCCAGGTGTGGGGAAGAGGAGGCGCTTCGTCACTCAAGATCAGTCCGTTTACAAGGCGCCCTCGGATGTTTACAGATTCTGCAGCTTCAAGGAAAACTTCGTTTCTGGCTGGGAATGATCGAGGCGAAGAATAGGACGCCGGCTGGATGATGCTTTTCTTAGGCGAGTAGGTCCCTTCGTATACGGCCAAAGCAATTTCATTGATGGGTGTATCAGAGGAGACGGAGTAAGAAACATTCTCGATGCGAGCATAAAAGCGGTAACTGATCTTCGCAGACGATCTGTTCGGTTCACTTTTCCAGACTCCTTTGATACCTTCTTCGTGGGCTTCCGTAAAAAACAGCATGGGTCCGGAGTAGTCCACCGAAGAAATGTGTTGCCGGTTGTCTGATTGAGGAAGGAAGGAGGTGAAAGAGGTCTCATTCGTCAGATCCTGTACAACAAAATCTAACTGAACTTCATATCCTTCATCGGGGGCCAGTGCTTTTACATCGTATCCCTGTATGCCTACTCTATATGCAAGGACACTCACAAAAAGAGCAACAAGGCTAAGTGGGAGAAAATAAGCGGTATGGCGAATTGATTTCATTATGTACTGTATCAAATGGGACCCTCAGTGGATCGCGTCAAAGAGAGGGGCGGGGTTTGAACGAAAAGGTTATTGATCGGGGTTGGGTTGCAATAGGATGATTGGCTATAAATTGCTGGTATGGTTGCTATTACCTATATGTGTGAGTCAGCAATCACCCTACATGGGTTTACATAATTTTTTGAACTGTCTGAATTTTATGCACTTGTCCAGGCCGTCTTTGATTAGTACTTTTGCGTCAGTCGTACCAATCGAATCATTACTATGCAAACGTCTATCTCGGTATTACTGCTTTTAATCTTGATCCCCTTTAGTCGAGGTCAAGAAGCAACCGGCCAGGCTATTGACATACTTTTTTTGAGTGAGTCGGAGTATGGCAAACCGGCTGTGATAGCTACCGAATTAGGCCGTTATCTGGGCCCAAGTCGAATTCACATCCATTATTCAAAAGTTGTGCCGGGTCTCGATATAGCGAAAATTAACCAGTATGATGCGGTTATTTTCTCTAAAAATCCGACGAATGAGACATCTGAAACAGCTGAGACAACCTCTTCAGACGCCAATTCTGAAGGGATGGATGCAGAAAGCCCCGAACAGCTCATAAAGACGATTAAGGATTCTGAAGTAGGATTTATCGTACTTGATCTTCAAAGCGAATCCTTTGATGAAGGTGCTTTTGGTACAGATCCATGCGGAGGGCAGGCCCCGATGATGTACCCTTCTGAGGCAGGTAATACTCCCTCTGTAGCCATGTGTTGGACTAGACAAAGCAATGCGGTCGGGCAGGGTTATGCGTTGATGGCCGATCCAGAGATGCAGTTGAAGAATGAAGAGGTGCAATCTGCGTTTACCGAAATGATCCTCTCCACGGTTGGCAAAGAGGTGGTGTCCGATTGGAAGCGTTCAGCTCCTGAACCATTAAGCTATTCAACTCCTCAAGTCCCCATTCCAAACTATGAGAATCCAGACGAAGTGGTACTCGAACAAGCGCCACTGACGCCTGATGAGTCGATGGCTTATATGCAGCTTCCTCCTGGATTTGACGTTCAACTCTTTGCTGCTGAACCGGATATCGTGAATCCTATCTCCATGGCATGGGATGAAAAAGGCCGGCTTTGGGTCATTGAAACGCTGGATTATCCCAATCGAAAGAAACCGCTCAATCAAGGAAGCGACAAAATAAAAATCCTGGAGGATACAAATGGAGATGGTCGGGCAGATAAAATAACAACCTTCGCAGAGGGGCTGAGCATTGCAACAGGCCTCACCTTTATGAACGACGGAGTGATTGTATCCGCACCGCCCGAGATGCTGTTTCTAAAGGATACCGACGGCGATGATAAGGCCGATGTCCAAGAGGTGCTCTTCGATGGATTCCTCACCTTTGATACCCACGCTGGGGTGTCCAATCTGCGCTACGGATTGGATAACTGGATCTGGATGGCAATCGGGTATGCAGGGTTTGAAGGTGTTGTCGGGGAAGACAAGCATCGATTTAAACAAGGGCTATTCCGGTTGAAGCCGGATATGTCTTCCCTGGATTATTTGGCCCATTTCTCGAATAACACCTGGGGGCTTGGGTTTACTGAAAATGGGGATGTGCTGGCATCCACAGCGAATAATGAACACAGCGTTCACCTGGTTATTCCAGAACGGCACTTTCAACGAGTGAACGGTTTTGACAAGGCCGGCTACGCTCCTTCGGCCCCGTATAAAAAGATGCACCCCATTACGGATAAGGTGCGCCAGGTGGATGTTTTTGGTGGCTATACAGCCGCTGCCGGCCACGCCCTGTACACAGCCAGGCATTTCCCCAAAGAATATTGGAATCGAGCCGCCTTTGTTAACGAGCCAACGGGGCACCTCGTCCACCAGGGTTTTCTAAAACAAGAAGGCACTCAACTGGTGCTTGACGATGGATGGAATCTTATGGCCAGTGCCGATGAGTGGACAGCACCCATTATGAGCGAAGTGGGCCCCGATGGAGCGCTGTGGGTGTTGGACTGGTATAACTTAATCATTCAGCATAATCCAGTGCCCGAAGGATTTGAGGAAGGAGAAGGGGATGCCTACGAAACGCCGATACGGGACCTGGAACGAGGTCGCATCTACCGGATCGTATATCCTGAGAATCCTCTGGACGAGTCCCTTGCGCTCAGTAAAGAGGATCCTGCCGGCCTCATTGAGGCCCTCTCACATCCCAATATGTTCTGGCGGTCAACCGCGCAGCGATTGCTGGTTGAACGGGAAGAGCAGGATGTTGTTGATGAACTGATTGCATTGGTAGCTGACCGCTCTATGGATGAGGCTGGCGTAAACGGAGGGGCCGTTCATGCGTTGTGGACGCTCCATGGTTTAGGCTTGCTAGATGGCAGGCACCCCGCTGCTCTTGAAGAAGCTCGTCGCGCCCTATTTCATCAGGCTCCGGGTGTTCGCCGAACGGCTATCCAGGTATTACCTCCTTCAACGTCTCTTTGGAGCGACTTGCAATTGCTGCTGGTAGACGCCTCTGAAGACCCTCTTGTCGTTTTAGAAACCCTCCTTAAGCTTCCGGATCTACCTGCTAATGGGGGTATCGGCCAGATGTTATACCGCTTGTTGCAGCGTGAGTCCATCGTTAACGACCCCTGGCTTTCGACTGGATTGGCCCTGGCTGCCACGCAGCATATGGAGGGCTATCTCAGGGAACTCCTCATTGATAGAAATCCCGATATTCCTGCAGGTGGAGCTGTATCCATTCTGCCAAATAGCTCGTTTGAAGAGACGAACGGCGATCTTCCGGCAGATTGGCAATTGGAAGAGTTCAAATGGCCTCTTGGTGAGACGAATCCGAATGTATATACACATGCCATTGTGGAAGATGGCCGCTCTGGACAAGCTCTGCAAATCAGCTCTCCAACAGGAGCCGATGTAGGCATTTATACCATGGTCCCTGTAAAGCCCAATACAGACTATCTACTGACAGGCTGGATTAAAACAGAGGATGTTGAGAATGTGGGTGGGGGATATGGAGCCGTGATTGACGTGTTGAGGTATGGTCGAACCCGAACCATTCGCGGAACGTCGGACTGGACCTGGGTCGAAAAGGAGTTCAACAGCGGCTCTGCTACCGAGGTCCGTATTCAGTGCCATTTGGGAAGATGGGGGCAGTACAAAGGAACGGCATGGTTTGATGATCTTCGCCTGGTTGAAAAGGCGGAGGGATCAGTTGCTTCTTTAGTTGCCGAGACGGTACTGCGGCACATTGGGGCTGGGGCTATGGATCTGGAAGCGTTGAATGTGCTCAATGGACTTTCTTCCGCAACGGATGAGGTGCGCATGCTTGTACTGTCTGCATTCTCGGAAAACTGGCCGTCTGGAGAGCGTCCAGAACTGGCGCCTTCTGATGAGGTATTTCGATCCGTGATGGCTGAGAATCTTTCGGCAGAGCAATTGCAACTTCTCGATCGCTTGTTGGATCGATGGGCCGGCCGCTCTTCTACTGAACCTGTAGGGCCGGAGGCTTCGCTGGCGTTGGAGTTAAAAGCAGAGATCGGTACACTCCGGTATGATCAAAACACGTTAACGGCGACCGCAGGTCAACTGGTTAAACTGACCTTTGAGAACCCCGATGCCATGCCTCACAATGTGGTCATAGGGAAACCGGGTTCTCTTGAAGTGATTGGGAATGCAGCCGATGAACTGGCCACTTCACCCGATGGAGCTGAAAAAGACTATACGCCCGATTCAGAAGAAATCATTATAGCCACCCCTATGATTCAAAGCGGTGGATCTTTTGAGCTTACCTTTGTTGCTCCCGATGAACCAGGAGATTACCCATTTCTCTGTACGTTCCCTGGGCACTGGCGGATTATGAATGGGGTGTTGAAGGTGGTGGAGTAAAGAGCCCTGTGGTCCTGTTGGTGCCTTATGCCTGATTGCGCTCCCACCACTGGTGCATCGCCTCAAACATTTCCATGAGATCCATTCCGCTTTTGGTGGGGGTGTATTCAACACGTGGAGGGACTTCTGCATAGACCTTCCTGGAAATGAGGCCATCCTCTTCCAATGCTCTCAATTGTTTTGTCAGCATAGTCTGCGTGATTCCTTCAACCTGACGGCGCAGTTCTCCAAATCGTTTAGTCCCCTGGAAAATCAGGATCTGAAGAATTCGAAGTTTCCATTTCCCACCAATCATTTCGATGACACGGGGTGCTGGGCAGAGGTCAACGGCACTTTTTTGTTCGTCCATGTAATTTTTTATCGCCCTTTTTAGTAGTAAAAACCCAATAGTATCGTAAACGATAGTATATAAATAAAAAATGCCTACTTGTAAATAGGTACTAAGGAATCTAGCTTTTTGAAGTATTCATGCTGCCTGAGATACGGCAGTTGATTGAGAAATTATATTCGACTTCAAACTAGAAAATACATGCCATACCAATTCAAGAAAATCCTTTGCGTGCTATTGCTCACGTTATGTGCCGAAGGCCTTTCAGGTTCTACACAAGATGCTGCCGGGCAAATGGTTCACTTGCCGCAACATCTGGAGGTTCAGCTTGCACTGAGCGCTTTACCGGAGCATCTCCGTGACGAAGCTACGATTTATGTGCTTAATCCGAGTACAGGATATACCCTTTTTAAAGAAGGCAGTAATGGGTTTATCACCTTTGTTGGGCGGACCAGTACTCGTTTCTATCAAGCAGAGTGGGACTATTATTATCCTGCAGACCAACTTATACCCGTTGCTTATGATGAAGTAGGGACCGAGCACCACGCAAGGCCCTGGTTTGATATTGCCCAGATGCGCGCAGAAGGCGTTTCAGCGTTGGAAGCCAAGAAGCGATTACAAGAACGTTTTGAGGATGGGACCTATACAACTCCGGTCAAGGGCGGTATCTCATATATGTTGGCGCCCATCCATAGGGCCTATGGAGCCCCCGAGGTATCTGATGATTTGATCACCGTGAGTTTTCCACACTACATGCCTTATGCGCCTCATGTTACTGGGAAACAACTCGGAAATTTTGATCCTACAGCCGGGCCTTTTGCGCTGAATCACGGCCAACATGATACGGGTCCCCACGGATACCTGGTATTTATGTTGCCCGAAGAGCAGATTACAAAGATTCGCGCTGAACAAGAGACGTTGCTTTCGGAATTATGTGCTATTCACGAAAACTGGTGCCTGGAAGGTTAAAAAAATGAAGAGAGAGAATTTGAATTATGCGAGAGAGATCTCAGTATCTGTTGATCCTGGGATTGTGTACCGGGCCTTGACGAAGGAAATTGGAAAGTGGTGGGCCCCTAAAAGCGATGTCATTAACAAGGTAGGAGATATAGCTACCTTTCAGTTTCCACCAACGTTCTGGACAATGGAAGCAATCCGACTCATTCCGGATACGTTGATTGAGCTTGAATGCATCGAGGCGTACCATATTGACGATAGCATTCCACACGCTGCACGTGAAGAATGGCTTGGAACGAAGCTGGTATGGAATCTCAGTACCGGCGCTTCAGGAACGACAATCCAATTCGTTCATGAAGGACTTACGCCTCAGCTTGTTTGTTATGACGTCTGCGAAGCCGGCTGGGATCACTTTTTTGTCAAGGAGTTGCACGCTTATCTTGTAGCTAAGATACCCGCTTAGAGCAACTCATGAGAACCTGGTTTACTGTTTCACACCAGGTGGGGAATGAATGATGATATCCAACAGGGGGGTGGCAAAGATGGAGCTGTTAAAATCTGTCGAGAATTTTTCGACCTTCACTTAACAAATCGAGAAGAAAATCAAACATAGTATCACCTGTATCGGGTTGTTTATCAGAATTCAGTGATGCCTCTGCTCGCTTCTGGGCAGGTAGGGATGGGTGTCCGGTTGGGGTGTGCATCAGATAGATACAAGGTGTGTGCCAGAGTCGTAATCAAGTATTATTGATCCTTTTCGAATATCAGGGAAAGAGCGAGTGGTACAAAAAGTAATAAGGAGGTGGAAATGTGACGTATCAACCAACTATTGATATTCACTAATTTCCTTAGGATGCACAACAGTAATCCCTTCCACAGCAGGAAAGTCTTTGGTGTTGAATGTCAGGATATAACTAACGCTATGTTCTAGCATGATGCCAAGGAGCCGAATATCATGCGCCCGATTTCCTGAGATTTGGAGTTGAGTTACCAGGGTTAGCCAGCGGTCAAGCACTGAAGCAGTATCATCAAGAATGGGAAATTGACTTCGTAGTTGATCAATCTCTGCTCTACAATCCTTTGTGCTAAGCCCTAACCCGTTTTTATTAACCGGCCGGGAGGATACAGACCAAAATTCGATAAGCACCTGAGCTACTAGAACACAAATATGACCTTGCTTTAGAAGTGTTCGTACTGCATGCCTTGCTGCGGGGCGGCTTGCGGCATCTGCATCTGTCAATCCGATTAAGATGTTCGTATCGAGAAGGTATAGGGCCATTAGTCGTACAGATTCACACGACGTAATGCTTCGAGTGGGATGCCGGAGCCTTTAAAGTGACTGTCTACCCAGGCATCAAATGCAGCTACCCGTTGTTCGGGTGTCGCTAATACTGCAAAAGAGAAGTTCTCGTTGTCTTCTTTTGCTTTTAATACATCAAGCAGAAGAAGGGCAAACCATTCTTGTTGTTCTGTAGGCAGTTTTTGAACTTTCTGAATAGCTTCCTGAAGGCGTGCCGTCATGACTTTGGGTCCTGGTTATACTAAGAATTAGCGTCAGGGCATATCTGGTACTAATCCTATTTACGCTACCTATACTGTTATGTTGTGCAAAGAATTAGCGATTTGACTATAAACAAATTGCTTAAAGAACGAAGAGCGCAGCTATTCTGTGATTTCATGCACGCGACCACCCTCTACCTCATTTACTCTACTCATCCCACCCGCTGGCCACTCAACAACCACACTATCAGCCTGTGCATGATCACCTAACCCAATCAGCAACTGCGTGTGATCCGACTGGGTGAGGTAGGACGAGCCGGTTCGAACCATTCGGGTTTGTGATTGTCCAGCGGTCCAGACGGTCACTTGAGCGCCAATTGCGTGTAGATTTGGTGATAGGCCCTTTAATTGGACGGCGATCCAATGGGTCTCTTCGAGTTGAGAGTCATTGCGAAGCAGCCGAGGCGGGCCATCATTGACTGTCAGAAGCACGTCCAGGTCTCCGTCTTGATCGATATCAGCGGTCGCAATGCCTCTTGCTACAATAGGTGTGGTGAAGGGCTCTCCGGCCTGGTCGCTTACTTCGACAAACCGGCCCTCCAGGTTTCTAAAGATCTGGGGGGGTTGCTCAAAGGTGATGTCTTGCTGAACGACGTTGATTTCTGGCTCAATGTGTCCATTTGCTGCGATCAGGTCCTGGTAGCCGTCGAGGTCGAGATCAGCGAAGAGGACGCCGAAGGTGAGCATCAGGAGGGAAGGGCGCGTTAAGCGTGCCGCCCCAGCGCGGTCCTGGAAGAGTTCACCTGTACCAATTTGTGTGTAAAGCGAGGTGGGCTCTTTGGAAAAGTTGCCGATGGCGACGGCAAGTTTACCGTCGTTCGCAACATCCACTATATCAATGCCCATCCCTGCTCGGGCGCGTCCCGTTTCATCATACCCAATGCCGGCTGGAATGGCTGTGTCTTTAAAAGTGCCATCCCCGTTGTTGATGTATAGGAAGTTGGGTTGTGTATCGTTGGAAACGGCGATGTCTGGCCATCCATCACCATTAAAATCTGCTATAGCAACACCCAGTGATTTCCCTTCCTCGTTTTCGAGCCCCGCCTGGTTGGTAATGTCTTCGAATCCACGTCCTCGCAGGTTTTTATAGAGCCTTGAGGACTCTCCTTTGTACCCTTCCGGTGTGGCGTACGACTTGGTTTTACCATCGCGGGTAACGTAGATATCCGTCTCTGGTGTCCATTTGACATAGTTGGCAACAAACAGGTCCAACCAACCATCGCGATCAACATCAACCCAGGCAGCGCTCGTGGACCACGCCGGCGCATCCGATGCCGGGTCGTTCCCAGAGACGTTCATCGCCCTCGTTACATCTGTATACCTTCCGTTATCGTTTCTGAGCAATTTGTTGTCCCCAACGGCCGTCAGGTAGATATCCGTATCCCCGTCGGCATCGTAGTCTGCAAAGGCAACTCCCATTCCATACAGGGAGAAATCGAGGTTAGCTTGCTGGGTAGCCGAAGCGAACGTGCCGTCGCCCTGATTTACATACAGTTCAGAAGTGGGAAGTGGATTCGCGGATTCATGCCCTTGCCACTCCGTGCTGTTAACAAGGAAGAGGTCCGGGTAAGCGTCGTCATTATAATGGAAAAAGCCACCGCCGCTTCCGATGGTTTCAGGCATCCATTTCTGGCCAAACGCACCATTTGTATGGACAAAGTCGATGCCCGCTTCGGAGGTAATATCAGAAAATCGAATCGCGGACTCTGCATCAGATGATCGGTCTCCAGTGAAACTGGGCCGCTCCTGCGTAAACGTTGGCTGCTCTTCAGCCTCTTTCTCACCACTACACGCCGTCAGAAGCGCGAGCAAACAAACTAGGAATTTTTTCATGCAATCAAACGGGTGTTTGATTGGTTTGTTGTTTGTTGTTTGTTGTTTAGCGTTGGTTGTGAGTTTTCTAGATCAAAACCCGAAACCAACGCCAAACACCAAACACCAAACAACAAACCGCATCACCGATCCATCGGTGATGCTAAGTTAAGCCTATGTATACGTATACCCTGGGCCATCAGGTTGGCGCCGGGGTTGGTTAGGCGGTAGGTTCTGGATAATTCAAATGCAGCTTCATCAATCTGATAGAATTCGAATGCTGCTTCGGCAACAGCCGCCTTTTCTACTTCGCCTAGTGCACGATAGTTCAACATCAGGTGGTAGTGCGCTTCCCGGTCCTCAGGATCTATAACGAGTGCCTTACTATACGCCTCAATCGATTCGTTGTGTTGCTGGTCCAGGTAATAGGTGCGTCCCAACTGCCGCCATGCTGCGCGGTCGTTCGGGAACGACTCCAGTACATACTTATAGGCCGCGATGGCATCTTCATAAAGCCCGTCTTCCTGGCGAACGCGAGCCCATACCCAGGCGACTCGCGGGTCGCCGACCTCGATTTCTTCACATTGCCGCAAGTATTCATAGGCCCGTTCCAGGTTGCCATCTTGCAGAGCGGTCTTAGCAAGGTTTAAAGGACCATCAACGCGATCAGGGGCAAGCCTGGCGACCTCTGCGAATGCTCTGTTGGCGCCGCGTGTATCATTTTCAAGGAGTAGCCCGATGCCGTAGTCATTATATCTAATCCAATCTGAATCACTATTCGTACTGGATGCGGGTAAAGCAGGTATAGCGGATGAAATTTGATCTTGAACCGGCAAGGTGATCGAGTGCGAAGCAATCTCAGTGATCGGCAAATCGGGAACGTCATCGTACTGCTTGAATCCTTCTGGGCTCATGTGGTAAGCAAACTCAGTAAACGGCCGATCGAATTTACGCCATAACAAACGGGTCTCGAAGGTCAGGTTTTGACCAGCAAGCTCTTCGGGGATTTCAAATTCATAATGAGCGATATCCGCTGTGCCGGGGCCGATCACGTTAGCAAACACGGTGGTTCTTATGTCCTGGGCATTTCTCGCCTGGATCGGATTCCCTTCTTTATCCACCATGACGGCTTTGAATACGTGTGCCATCGGGTCCAGATGACCAGAATCTTCAATAAATCCACTGATTGCCAGGATGGTACCGTCCTCTCCTGTAACGGTGAACTCCAGCCAACCTTCATTAGAGTCGTTCGTGCCTCCTGGGAATGTATGGCCAACACCCATATTACGAACAACGACATCGGCCATAACCGTTTCACCTGCTGGCAGCGGAGGCATTTGGTCAACGAGAGAGAGAGTAGACTCTGATTCAGACTCCGTGGACAGCGCAAAGATTTCTACGCGCATTTTCCCTCTCTGTAAATCCTCCTCAATCATACGGATAGAGGTGGTGTCGCCACGTAGAAACGGGAGAGCCGTATTTACTGACAGGAAGCGATGGGATTTAACGTATCCATTCTTTGCCGCTACATCATTAAGAACGGCGGGTTCTGGCGGCATATGGCAATCCTGACAAGTAAGGGCTCCGGAGGGTAGATAAAAGGTCCTTGATGCATTCAAGGCAACCCCGCTGTCGTGCCAGTTATCGTATTCATTTTGCCCCCTGAGCCAACGGTAATTGTTTACCGGCTCTCGAAGGCTCACCTTATGGCAAGACGCGCAGAATTCACTCGTTCGGAAGAACGGCTTCAACATCTGGCGCTTATGGACGGTCGGCTTTGCTTTGAGCGCTGCATCATGCAGGAAGGCGCCAACTGAACCCGTTGGGGCGTTGGCAAAGAGGTAAGGGTCCTCCTGCTCGTCTGCTATATTGTAGTTCCCGTTTCCAGTAACGTCGTGGATTTTATCGATCGAGTGGCATGCAAGGCACGTGAGGCCGGCTTGAGATTCCGCCCATTCTCTATCGATAGGCAGGTTCATCTTTCCAGCCAACATGAGAGCCGGGTCGTGGCAGCCGCTGCACCATTTGCTCTTTGCCCGCCCAATACCGTCGGCCCCGATATCAGGATAGGACGCTATGTGTGCTTCAACCCAGGGGTTGATCCTGGTCGTATCTTCCCGCAGGGCTACAATGCTGGCTTCATAAAAAGGGTTGTTGAACGACGAGAACCGGTGGACCGAAGAGGCCCATTGTTCTACGATGTCCGCGTGGCAGCGCTGGCACGTGGAGGCGCCAATGCGTGTGTCCTTAACGAACCCATACGAGTCGATCTCTGCTTTGAGCACTTCTTCGACGCCCAGATCATTGCGCGTGATGATGCGGGAAGGCAAATAATCGCCGGAAGTGGTCGTTGTAGCTGCAGGGAAGAAGGGACTTTGTGGAGGGACAAAGCCGGCCGGAATGAACAGGCTGTCCGAGAAGTCGCTGGGGTTGCGGTCCCGCCCGCCTGGGCCCGTATTCAGTCCTTCTTCTAAGGCTAAACGGGCTTCCTCGGTGAGGACGATGTCCGTATTCGTGAAGCTGTGCCATACGACTAATAGAACCAGCACAGATGCTACTGAGAGAGAGAATGCGCGTTGCAGGCGCGTCTTAGGTTTATTGCTTCTGCTCTTCAGCCGGTGAAGTATGTACAGAACAGGTGCTGCTGCAGCACAAATGACATGAATCCACCAGGCCCAACTATTATCCCTGCTAGCTGATGCGGTAAGGATGAACAAACCGGTTACGGCCAGGATCAGGCCAATCACCATGTATGCGATGCCGGTCATCCCACTCGGACGCTTGTATCTCTTCCACACCTTTGGAAGGTGCCCAAATCCGAATACAAACATTAAAATGACCACCAGCAGCCCTACGCCGGTATGAGAGAGTACCATGGCCTGGAAGAGTTGAGGCAGGGACGTTTCTCCGGTTGCGAAAAATGTCCAGTCCAGGGCGTCGGCCAATCTGTTGAGAAGCAAATAGAGCGTATTGGCCAGCATAAATACAGCACAGGCCATGGCAATACGCAGCACAATTCTCAAACGCTTCGATACAAACCAGCGATCCTTACGCTTCATGTCAATTAATTAACTTGATTTTGCGTTTACAACGTTTAATCCAGAGGAATTCAGGATTGCATTTCACGGTGGGTATGATAATATAGCGTGCACAAAGTTATATGCCAGAGGTTCCTAATTGCTCAAATCCTACTATCGTCCGTACTCAGAAAAGGGTCAATCGTGCTCACAATAAAATCGTTCAATTAATTCCATTTGAACGCTACCGATAATGACAGGGTACTCGACTCTCTTCCTTCATTGATTAAGGATCATCGAATCGTTCCAGATTCATAAGTAATAATGAGGCTCAGTTGTGTTTAATCTCCCTATTCGAAGCCAAATTCTAATTGGAATGCTGGTCGTTTTTCTAACAACCACCGTTGTTGGAGTCGTGGCCTATCAGACTGTGCGCAGCATGGCAGACACTTCATCGTCTATTTATGACTCGGTTGCGGCTCCTTTGATGGATTATGATGCGTCAGGAGGCACTTCGAACGCAGAGGAATTACTTAATAAAGTAGATGTGTCTAATGCTGAAGCGTTGCTCGAGTCGAATAAATCAAAAGCAGATCAAGCATTTATCATAACAGGAGTCATTACGGGGGCCGGATTGATTCTTTCGATTCTATTGGCCTTCATGATCTCTGGAGCTATTCGAAGGCCGATACTAGAGTTGACAGATGCCGCCGAAAAAATCAGTAAAGAAAAGACTCCTTTTGAGGTTGGGTTCTCCGGGGAAAATGAACTGAGCAATTTGACTAAGGCTTTTAATAAACTGGTCCATGAACTCAAGGGTAGCCAGTCTGCTTCGAATGCATTGGGCACTAAAGCGTCTGAGGCAGCTGTGCAAGAAGAACGGTTGAGGCAGGAGATTGCGGAAGAAAAGCAGCGTTTAGCATCCCGGCTTGATCAAGTAGTCGCAGCACTACATAGGTTGTCTGACGGAGACCTTACGGTGCGGTTGGATACTGTAGACGATGCCACTCTATCTGGATTGTTTACTGGCTTCAACCAGGTGGTTTCTAAGATGAACAACACAATCGTGGGCATTCAGCGGGCGGTTGATGGTACGTCGAGCATGGTAGAGGAAATAAGGATGAAGTCAAGTGGATTGAGCAACTCCTCTAGCCAGATTTCAGGACAAACGACCGATGTAGCTGCTGCAACAGAAGAAATGGCGATGTCTATTGTTGACAATGCGCGCAATGCCAGTGCGACAGCGGACGTGTCAGAAAACATCGGTGAAGTAGCAAAAAGAGGAAAAGGCGTCGTAGAGCAAACCATTACGAAGATCAATGAAATTGCATCGGCTGTTGAGGAGTCCTCTAAAGTGGTTCAATTGCTCAGTAAATCCAGCGAGCAAATCGGTGATATTGTGCGTGTAATTGATGAGATTGCTGATCAGACCAACTTACTGGCCCTCAATGCTGCCATCGAGGCGGCCCGTGCTGGAGAATTGGGTAAAGGATTCGCTGTGGTTGCAGACGAGGTCCGGAAGCTGGCAGAACGAACCAGCGTAGCTACTCAGGAGATTTCTGAAAAAATCAAGCGGGTGCAATCTGATACCGTGAATGCCGTAGAAGCCATGAACACAGGTACCGCCAAGGTGAAGGAGGGGATCGGCCTTGCGCAAGAAGCAGGTGGCGCCCTCGATGAAGTCGTGACAAGCGCTGCAAACGGAGCCGAAATGGTTCTTCAGATAGCAGCAGCCGTCGAAGAACAATCTGCAACCAGTGCGTCCATCTCAAAAAGCATCGAATTAGTCTCCGAAGCAGTAAACCATTCTGGACTAAACATCGAAGCAATCAATGGCGAAGTCGAAAACCTGGCTCGGTCTACATCAGGCATTTCCAAATTACTTGGGGGGTTCAGTGTGACCTCCACTATGACGGGTACTCTTCCCTCAAGAGAGATTGTTGAGGTTTAGGGTATTGGACAATAGCATACTCTGTGTCATTCTGAACGAGCGGAGCGAGGAAGAATCTGGGCGAGCACGAGATTGAATTTTGCGATATTCTTTCATTTCGTGCCTGCCCAGATCCTTCGTCGCTCCGCTCCATCAGGATGATAAGCCTTATCGTTGAGCGATCGATAGCTTTGTATTGGCGCGATTTGGAGATTTAGGCCCGGTGTTTTATTCTCTAACACACCCCCCCAACCTAAATCCCGATTTTTTTGGAGCAGGAGATTTTACAGCGCCTCAAGGAAAATGATGAAGAGGCTGTACGGTGGCTCTTTTCGACCTATTTCTCCCCCATGGCCGGGGTTGCGCAGCGCATTGTGCGTGACCAGGATGCGGCGAAAGATATAGTGCAAGATGTTTTTGTGCGGCTTTGGACCCATCGAAATACCCTACAAATCTCCACCTCCCTCCAAAGTTATCTGAGAAGAAGCGTCGTTAACGCCGCGATCGATCATAAAAGACGCTTCTATGAGAAAAATAAAGAGGCGCTTTCTGATCAAGAAGAGTGGCAGGATGAAACGCCCCCAATAGACGCCGCGCTCCGCGAAGAGGACACCAAACAGCAGATAAATCAAGCGATTAGTACCTTACCAGAACGATGCCGGCTCATTTTTGTACTAAGCCGATTCGAAGAACTAACCTACGCCCAAATAGCCAAAAAACTAGATATTTCCATTAAAACCGTCGAAAACCAGATGACGAAGGCGCTCAGGATATTAAGGCAAGCACTAAAGTGATTGCCTGTTTCTGGTTTCATGTTTCTGGTTTCTGGTTGAAAAGCAGAGGATTAAGGTGAGAAGTGACCAGAAACCAGAAACATGAAACCAGAAACCAAATTTTTTTTTGCGAAAAAAAATTTGCGAGATAGGGGTATGCGCGATTGGTGCCCGTCTTACTAGCAAAACCAATAAGGTTTATGTATTCCGATTACTACGAAACGCTAATACACAAACGTCTTTCAGGCGAGCTTACTCATGATGAGGAGAGCGTACTGAATGAATGGCTCGAGGAGTCGCCCCAGCATAGGGCGCATCTCGAGGAGGCGGAGCGTATCTGGAAACTGACTGGTGATGCAGGGATGGATATGGAGCCAGAGATGGATATTGATCTAGAAAAAGAAATGGCACGGTTTAACGAACGAATACAAACTGATTCCCCAGCCCCAGTCAAGCCGGTAAAAAGGCTTCGATTGGTGTGGCGGTATGCAGCAGCGGCGGTCGTATTGATGAGCTCCGTTCTTTTCTTGATGCAATCCGAATTGGTGGGTGATGATTTCATGCTAGTAGAAACGGGTGAAGGAGAGATGCGTGAGGTAACACTGCCGGACAAAAGTACGGTGTTACTGAACGAAAATAGCCGGGTATCCTTTTCGAAAAAGTTCTCTGAGCGCGAAGTTCAAATGAACGGGGAAGTCTATTTCGACGTCGAACGTGATGAATCCCGTCCATTTCGTGTTCACAGTGGCAAAGGCATGGTTGAGGTCCTGGGTACCTCGTTCGTCGTTCGATACCGGGCAGACGAGCCGGAGATTCAGGTGACGGTTTCCACGGGCCGTGTCGCTATCAGTATACCAGAAGCAAATCAACGCGAAGTACTCGAACCCGGGTACAAGGGACGGCTCGTTCGTGCGACAAATGAGATCTTTGTTGCCCCGAATGACAATCCCGACTACCAGGTATGGCGCAATCGCGTGCTTTCGTTTGATACCACTCCCTTCTCCAGCGTAATCCAAGAGATGCGAACCCATTTTGGGATTGTAATCGAAGACCCCAGTGAAGCGTTAACATCCTGTACGCTCACCGCGGTCTTCACATCGCCCAGACTGGACGATGTATTGCAATCGCTCTCGTTTACGTTTGACGTTGACGTATCTATTCAGAACGGTGTATATGAGTTTTCGGGAATCGGATGTGCAGAGTAAGCAATGACATCTGATTAAAATAGACTCATGAATAATAAAACGGTATTCTTCTTCATTACCGCTCTTCTCCTTTGTGTGACCGAGGCAGGTATTGCGGCATCGGCATTCCAACAATCACAGGGCACACCCACACAAACAGTGCGGGGCCGTGTCGTTGATCAAGATGCACAGGTACCGCTCATCGGGGTTAATGTAATTGTATTAGGTACATCTCCCTTGTTAGGAGCCAGTACAGATGAAAACGGCCGATTTGAAATTTCTCGCGTTCCTGTAGGCCGTTCTACGTTCCAGGTCTCCTATATAGGCTACGAACCGCTGGTATTGTCGGATGTATTGGTTACATCTGGCAAAGAGCTGGTGTTGGATCTTGAGTTGGTGGAATCGGTGATCGAAACAGAAGAGGTGGTTGTAGTGGCCGAGGAAGTGGAAGGGGTGGCCCTGAATGAGATGGCGGTAGTAAGCGCGCGCTCGTTTTCGGTCGAAAATACACAGCGGTATGCAGCAAGTCTATCGGATCCTGCCCGTATGGCGCTGACGTTTGCCGGCGTATCCGGTGGTGGAGATGACCTGCTCAATGAGATCGTGGTTCGAGGAAATTCTCCCAAAGGGATCTTGTGGCGATTGGAGGGCATGGAAATTCCGAACCCCAATCACTTTGGCGAAGAAGGCTCTTCAGGAGGTGGGGTAAGCATGCTCAGTTCCAGTACAATGAGCCGGTCGGACTTCTTCACCGGAGCCTTCCCTGCTGAGTACGGCAATGCGATGTCTGGAGTGTTTGATCTTTATCTAAGAAATGGAAACCTGTCTCGCCGTGAACACACGCTGCAGGTGGGTGTCTTGGGTGTTGAGGCGTCTGTAGAAGGGCCCTTTAGCTCGTCGTATAACGGATCGTACCTGGTCAACTACCGCTATTCTACGTTAGGCATCCTGAATAACTTCAATGTTCTGCCTGAAGAATCGATTCAGTACCAGGACCTCTCTTTTAAATTCTCCCTGCCCACGAAAAAAGCCGGACACTTCACCGTATTTGGCCTCGGAGGCGACGCATCGGATGTGTACGGAACAGCCGTAGCGGACTCTTCCCAGTGGACGAGTTTTGATGATGCGTTTGATGGAGAGTTCGCGCCTCGAATGGGTGTAGTAGGTGCTTCAAATCTTCTGCTTTTGGGGGAGAAGACCTATCTGAAAACGATTGTTGCCGTGATGGGAGAGCGTCGCACGGATGATGAGCTGGTCCTTCTTCCGAGCACTAACTATCAACCCAATTCGATCTTCGAGCAAGATACAAGGAATTGGGCGTTCCGAGGTTCGATCCAGTTAAACCATAAATTTAATGCACGCCAAACGCTCCGAGTTGGAATAACCGGCAGCCGGCTAGGGTTTAATCTGGTTAACCGGGATCGCGGGTTTAATTTTACAACTGGACAACTGGGGCCCTGGGATACCCTTCTCGATCAAAAAGGCACCACAGAAGTGCTTCAAGGGCAGATCCAGTACAAGTACCGGCCCACTGCTTCATTGACGCTCATTCCAGGCGTGCACTACACGTATTTCGGGTTGACGGGTAAGCAGTCGATTGAGCCGCGGTTCGGGATGACCTGGAAGCCATCTGAGGCAGGGACAGTATCCTTAGGCTTGGGGCTGCATTCACGGCATGAGCCCATCGCGATATATGGGCTAAATCGGACCTTCCAGGGCCAGGTAGTACAGCCTCACAGGGATCTCGACCTGATGAAAGCATGGCACTACGTAGTCGGCTACGATCATTATTTTCCTTCAAAGACCAGGCTGAAGATCGAGGCCTATTACCAGTACTTACAAGATGTGCCTGTATCTAACCAGCCGGCCATCCCTGTGTACTCGACGATTAATGCTGAAAGTATCTGGCCCCTGGTCAATAATGATTTGATTCTGGTCAATGGAGGAAGTGGTGAGAACTATGGTGTTGAGCTCACACTTGAGAAGTATCTCGATGAGGGCTTTTATTACTTGTTTACGGGCTCTCTGTATGATGCCCGGTACACCCCCTTGAATGGCCAATCCTATCATTCCCGATATGCCGGCAACTATGTCGCGAATCTGGTAGGAGGGAAAGAGTTTAAACTCAAGAAGTCGAGGCTGTTTGGGTTGGATACCCGCTTCATACTTGCCGGTGGCAACCGATACACGCCACTGGACCGGGAGCGATCTCTTGAGGTAGGCTTTCCTTTGGAAGATTTGAGCCAGCCCTTTGCGAAACAAATCGATGCGTATTTTCGAATAGATCTTGGAGTGAGTTACACCATCAACAAGGCGTCGCTCACTCATATGATTCGATTCGATATTCAAAATGTGACCGGCCGGGAAAATGTGCAAGGATTCGATTACAACCAGAATCTTGAGCGCGTTGCCTTCTTCCACGGCGGCCTGATTCCTGTACTCAGTTACAGGGTGACCTTTTAATGTATGACACCTCGTATACTCCTTCTCATAGCGCTCTTTTTGTTTTCTGTTGCAGGATACGCACAGGAAGCAGATGCACTGCTGGAGAAGGAGTATTCGATGGAGATTGCAGCGGCTCCCCTGGTCGAAGTGTTAGGGATGATTCGATCCGAAACAGGGGTCCGGTTTGTATATAGCCCGAGCAACCTGCCTGTTGATCAACTGGTGATGGTAAGCGCTCAAGATCTAACGCTTCGCGAGATCTTGGATGCTACTTTTGTGCCGGTGCATATTAATTACGAAGTGATTGGCGGGCAGATAGCGTTGCGATGGAATCCCCCTGAAAAACGGATTGAGTATACCCAAACCATTCGCGGGCAAGTTGTTGATCAGGATACCCAGACGCCGTTAGTTGGCGCTCACGTCATCGTAAACTCTATGGAGCCTCTACAAGGGGCCAGCACGGATCTTGATGGGCAATTCGAAATCTCAGGGTTGCCCGTTGGACGCCATTCACTGATCGTGCAGTACATCGGCTTCTCTTCGTTAAAGATACCTGAGTTATTGTTGACCGCCGGGAAAGAATTGGTGATGAATATTGAGTTGGAGGCCCTGCCCCTGACGATGGATAACATAGAGATAGCCGGTACCGTAGATCCTTTAGAGGCACTCAATGAAGTAGCAACCGTGAGCGCCCGTTCGTTTTCGGTAGAGCATACCCAACGCTATGCAGCAAGCTTATCCGACCCGGCAAGGATGGCCCAGGCGTTTGCAGGGGTTTCCCGTAGTGAAGATGATTTGCTCAATGATGTATCTGTAAGGGGGCAGTCGCCCAAGTATACCATTTGGATGTTGGAGGGGATCGAGATTCCTAACCCAAATCATTTTGGGGAAGAGGGGTACAGCAGCGGAGGCGTGAATATGCTCAGCTCCAATATGTTGACCTATTCCGATTTTTTTACAGGCGCTTTTCCTGCCTCTTATGGAAATGCATTGGCAGGCGTATTTGACGTTAACCTGCGGAAAGGTAACAATGTGCGCCCAGAGCATTCCTTGCATATTGGTGTTCTAGGCCTTGAAGGATCTACGGAAGGCCCCTTTTCGAAGAAGTACTCGGGCTCCTACGTCGTGAACTACCGGTATTCAACAGCTGGTTTGCTGACCAGGACAAAGTTGCTGGAGGAAGATGTGATTGGGTATGAGGATTTATCCTTCAAAATCCATCTTCCAACGCGTACCGCCGGTCAATTTAGTGTGTTTGGTGTTGGGGGGATTTCAACAAATGAGGACTTTGCAGCGAGAGACTCAGCAGCCTGGGGAGGAGATCCTTATGGTGTGGATGACGGCGTGTATGAACGGCGCGGGATAGTCGGAATGGGGCATACGTATGTGTTGTCCGACAAAGCTTATTTGAAATCGACAGTTGTTGGATTCATGGAGAAGGAACGCGAAGAATATTTTGCGTTGGATCCAGCCACAAATTATGAACAGGTATCAATAGATCTTGAAGAGAGTGTAGAAGGTGGAGTACGTGGGGTGTCCTCGTTGAATTGGAAGCTGTCTGCACAGAACGTCCTGCAATTTGGGTTGGGGGCCAGTTATTTACGTTTTCGATATCTATTTAGAGAAAAACAGAATAGTATCAATGCGCCGTGGTTCTATACCATCAATACAAAAAGCAGAGCAGTTACCTGGCGTAGTTATGCCCAGTGGATGCATAGGCCGAGTACAGCGTTGCAGTTACATGCTGGAGTCCATGTTTCAGGATTCAGCTTGAATAAAGAAACTACTGTAGAACCCCGGCTAGGTCTTCGTTGGCAGTTGAAAGATGATCAATTTCTTTCCTTAGGAACAGGGTTGTACAGCCAGATAGAGCCCTACGGGACGTACATCGTTGAGACAGAGGTCGATGGAGAAGTGGTTCAGCCGAACAGAACACTGCGTAAATCGAAGTCATGGCATAGCGTGTTAGGGTATGAGTATCAGTTTAGCCCGATTGCCCGGTTAAAGGCAGAAATGTATTACAATCTAGGGTACGACATGCCCGTCGGTAACCGTCCGGGCAACTCCTTTTCTGTCGTCAATAGCTATTACCTGTACGACATCGTTATACGCACAGCCGGCCTCTCGAATGATGGGAATACAGCGAACTATGGCATAGACTTGACCCTCGAGCGATTCTTTTCAGAAGGATACTATGCCATGCTTACCGGCTCGGTGTTCGACTCAAAATACACCACTGTCGACGGGTCGCGATTTTCGAGCCGTTATGATACCGGGTACATGGTTAACCTGTTAGCAGGAATCGAGCGGCCTTTTAGTAAACAAAAGAAAAATCTTGTCAGTGTTAACGGCCGCATTGTATGGGGAGGTGGGAATAAATATACCCCAATCAATATAGAGGCCTCGCAAGAAGCAGGGTTCGAGATCATTCAAGACGGCGCGCGCTTCGCATCTCAGTTAGAACCCTATTTCAGAGTAGATTTTGGGTTCAATTTCACCTTCAATAAACCATTCTTAACCCACACCATCTATTTCGACGCGCAGAACATCTTCAACCAACGAAACCTGGCCGATCCCTTCTATAACCGTGTTCGCAATGAGATAGAGATCAACAAGCAGACGGGCATCATACCTATTCTGGGGTACAAGCTATCCTTCTAGCGCCGGTCCGGAGAGTTTGAAGAATGAGAGGCGTTGTTTTAGGTCCGGGTATTTCTTTACGGCTCTTGAAATGAGCCATATCAAAGTTAATGTCAACATGCGCATGCAGGTATAAACTTGTTGAAATAGAGGGGATGCACTGGGTATCGGCAGAGGGGCCGAAGGCTGAAATGAATGATTATTAATACTAAATGAATGTGGTATAGGTGTCGCAAAGTTGCGATCTTTCGGTTGTAAGTGCACCCAAAAGAATCTGGGGATTCTTTTGGGTGGTTTCGGGTTTCGGGTTTCGCGTTCCGGGTTGGTTTCGTGTTTTCTTGTTCACCTGAAAATAACTCGGAGTTTTGACACTAAAGACTGATGAAAGAATGCAGACAGGTATGGGTGACTAAGGCTGGTGGGCCTGAGGTTTTGGAGGTGAGGGAGGCTTCTGTTCCAAGCCCTGGAAAGGGGGAGGTGTTGATTGGGGTGGAGGCTTCTGGGATTAACTTTGCGGACATTATGGCTCGGCGGGGGCAGTATCAGGATGCGCCTGATTTGCCGGCGGTGTTGGGCCTGGAAGTGGCTGGGATTGTGCAAGCCGTTGGGGATGGGGTTACCTCGGTGGTGCCGGGCGATCCTGTTGTTGCGCCGACGCGGTTTGGGGGCTACAGTTCGCATATCTGTGTGCCAGAAGGGTTTGTGATTAAGCGGCCCTCATTAATGCCCCCGTTAGAAGGAGGCGCTTTGTTGGTGACCTACTTAACGGCCTTCCAGGCGATGATTGTAATGGGTGGGCTCAGAACGCCCGAAGAGTTGGGACGGCCGCATCGCGTACTCATTGTTAACGCATCAGGAGGAGTGGGCACCGCGGCTGCAGACCTGGGGCGCATCTATGGGGCTGAATTGTTTGGCGCTGCGTCTCCAGGGAAACACGCGTTTGTTAAAGAGAACGGGTACAACCACGCGATCAATTACAGAGAAGAGGGCTGGCATCAGCAGGCGATGGAATTAACCGGCGGCAAAGGATTTGATATCATCCTGGATCCGGTTGGGGGTGCAAACTGGGGGCATAGTTTTGATCTGCTCACGTCAACTGGCCGGCTTGTCATGTATGGAGTATCTACCATCGTTGCACCGGGCAAGAAAAATAAAACCCTTGCCCTTGTGAAGATGTTGAGCGACATCCCCTGGCGGCGGTACTCTCCCCTGTCCTTGATCAACAAAAACCAGGGCGTACTGGGCGTAAACCTCGCCCGGATGTGGGGACAATTTGGAGAAGCGCGCTATTGGATCGAAAAGCTCATGGCGTACTACGAGGAAGGAAAAGTGAATCCCCAGGTAGACCGGTCCTTTTCGTTTGATGAAGCCGGTGAGGCGCATGCGTATATAGAAGGCAGGCAGAATCGGGGGAAGGTGTTGTTGGTGCCTTGAGGGTGGCTACATCACCACCGCCGTCGAGAACTTAACCCGCGACCAAACAATGTGTGTCGTGTACCGCCCAATTGTGCGATCGGTCATGAGCACCCGCTCTCCCCATGATTCATAGGCTTCCAGGCTCTCGGCTTGAACGATGAGAATGAAATCAATCTCGCCGGAGACGGCATAACACTGGGAGACCTTTGGGTCCTTCGTCATGCGTTCCTTGAACGCTTTGTAGCCTTCTACGCTCTCTTCTTTAAACGATACCATTACGATGGCCTGGATCATGGCCTTGGAAGGATCCACGATGGATACGTCTGCCTGAATGACCTTGTCTTTTCTGAGCCGTGCAAGCCGGCGGCGGACTGAGGACGGGGAGAGGTTGACGTGCCGGCCTATTTCAGCATGTGTTAGCTGGTTGTTTTCCTGTACGATATTGAGAATGGCCTCGTCAAAGGAATCAAGCATAGATAAGTGCGGTGAAATTGTGCATGTCGGGCTCAATATACGACGGAAAACGTCACAGTGGTACACAAAATCGCTGCTTAGTATCTCTTAATCGGATGTATTTTGATGGAGATCATTTAATCTCGCCTAACACATGAATCGCTTTTTTGAAATAGCTCTCTTTTTGTGGTCCTGCTGCCCGCTCATCGCCGATGCTTCGCCGCAGGATTTTAAGCCTCTTTTTGATGGCACTGTGATCGCTTCTGAAGCGCATGGCGTTTGGGAATCGCCCGGGTATGGGTGGATTGCCTCTGTTACAGAATCAGACATTTCTCTATATCACTACACAGAGGCGGGTTGCATGAAAGACCCCGCCTCAACCGAAGAACTGGCTTTTCTCGTGAAGTATTTCGCACGCGAAGGATCAGCGCTCTGGTTAACCGCACGCCCCGAAAGTGCTACAATTTACCCCTTTGAGCAGGCCACTTCCCTTCCTGCTTCCTGCCAGACGGCGATCGAAAATACGGTCCGGAATGTTTTCGAGTATTTCTGGAGCGTGATGGACCGGCACTATGCATTTTTTGACATCTACGATGTTGATTGGGATGCGCGGAAAGCGCAGTATGCAGATAAGGTGTCGGACGATATGAGCGAGATGGCGTTGTTTGAGTTATTGGGAGAGATGATGGAGGGACTAAACGACGCGCACCTGGAACTACACGCCGAAATTGATGGGGAACGGCAGCGCTTTAGGGCAAGCAGAACGCGTGTTTTAGGCCCTGTAATTGACACTGCTTTTGCTAATCAGAAGAAGTATAAGGAGCGGCAAGAATTTGTAAACGAATGGTTTTTTGGTACCCTGAAGAATGTAAAAAAGAAGATCTTGAAGCGGGGCGCAAAGGAAGCTGCGGGAGGGACCGTTGTATGGGGGAAGATCAAAAACGTGGGATACCTCGCCGTTTACGGGATGCAGGAATTTGATGATGACAATGAAGGATTTGACTACCAGATAGCAGCCGTGCATCGCATCATGAACGAGGTAGTAGCTGATCTAGCTGATACAGATCGAATGATTATCGACGTCAGTTTAAATCAAGGCGGGATGGATGAGATCAGCCTGGCCCTGGCCAGCCATTTTACCAAAGAGCCTGTATTTGCGTATACCAAAGTGGCTTATGAGTCGAACGCTGCTCCCCAGAAATTTTTCGTCGAGCCGGCGGAATCGGGACACTACACAAAACCCGTTACCCTCCTAACCAGTGATGTAACCGTAAGTGCCGCCGAGATCTTTGTGATCGCTATGCGAGCCCTCCCAAACGTAAACCAGATGGGCGACACCACAAGCGGCGCCCTGTCCGACATCCTATCCAAAACCCTCCCAAACGGATGGGAGCTTCAAATGTCCAACGAAATCTACAGAGACGCAGAAGGCACCCTATGGGAAGGAAAAGGCATCCCACCCGACGAGTACATCGAAGTCTACGATGCTGAGAATATGGATAAGAGTGTTCTGGAGGCGATCAGGGAAGTCGCCAAAAGAATCCAATAGGATTCTTTTGGCGAGTTTCTTGTTTCTGGTTTCTTGTTTCTTGTTGTTTGGCAAGATGCTAACTCGAAATCAACCTATTGAGCTGCGCAGAATCTTAGCTTTTCTAGATTCAGCAAAACCTTAATCCCCAGATCCAACCAGAAACAAGAAACCAGAAACAAGAAACGCACTCCGAAGCAAAGCTTCCGAGTGCTACATCTCCATCACCTCCGCCACTTCCATAGTGCCGAAATCGAGGTGGGGGTTGCCTTTGGCCATTTCGGAGGCTTCTTCCAGGCTATTGGCTTCAACTATGGAGAGGCCGGAAAGGCGGTTGGAAGGGGCGTGCTCGGTTGTTGTGCCGTCTTTGATGAGCATGTGGGGTTTTTTGAGGGGGATAGCCGGTTCGACGAGTGCGGCGCCTAATCCTCCGGCCCAATCCATCCACTTTTTCTGGTGAGCTGCGCCTTCTTCGCGGCTCTGGAAGTTGGGTTCTCCGAAGTAAGCAAGTACATATCTAGGCATTTCTTTGATAGTTTTGGTTATTATTGTAATGTGTCCAGGTATCGGTATAGTCTGTCGAACGTACCTCCCCAGCCGTTCATGACGCCCATCTTCTCCTGCTTGTCCCGGTATTCTTTTGTCGGGTGTATGACCTTTAGGGTGAGGCGGGTTTGGGGACCTACTTCTTCGAAAAGGATGATCAGGATGACGCCGTGGGTGACGACGCTGAAGTCGGCCGAGGTCTCAATGCGTTCATGCTGAACAATTTCTGAGAATATGCCCTCGGCAGGGTGTTTCATACCATTGGGGGCGGTCATGATGTATTTCCATCGGCCACCGGTTCGAAAATCCAGTTCGATGACTTCGGTCTCCATCCCATCGGGTCCCCACCAATTGGAGATGTGCTCGGGCTGTGTCCAGGCTTCCCATACAAGCTCTCGTGGTGCATTGAGCATCTTTTCAAGCTTCAGGGTTCGGCTCTCAATCGTTCTCGGGTCCAGCATCTGATGAATTTCGTTTACGTTGAAGTTCGTTTACGTAGGCCTCAAAGGAGTCTAGCTTAGCTTCCCAAAGCGCCCGGAATTGTTCGACCCACTCGGCTACGTTGGCCAGCCCATCCGGTTGGAATACGCAATGCCGTTCGCGGCCCTTTTGTTGGATGTCGACCAGTCCGCACTCCCTAAGAATTTTAATGTGTTTAGAGATGGCCGGCCTACTAATGTCAAATCGGTCCGCGATAGTATTTACGTTCAAGGTTTCCTGAGCCAACATGCTCATGATGTCTCTACGTACTGGGTCTGCGATGGCTTGAAATACGTCTCTTCTCATAGAGGTCATGTAAAACGGGTAACCAAAAGGTTACGTAATATACATGAAACCGAATGGTTACGCAAGAGAGGGCTCACTTTTTTGTAAAATCTGTTCTGCGATGCCCCATTCTACTTTGGGAGTGGCACAAGTACGATTCGCAAGACGGCATTCCCAAAGAGTATAACTCGAAATGTTAAAATAAATTGAGATACATTGGTCTATCATCCCCAATAATTCAGGATTACCGGTCATCCTAATAAGAGCAATAGCTGGGAGTGGGGCGCATTGTTATGTTCAGCGAGATGCTGTTATCGATTCTCTACAAGAAGATGGATTTTGCGGACTGCGAAAGGTACAGGTTGGCGAAGGAGCTACGAGTTCCGAGACCCGAAAATGACACATCGATCCCGCCCTGAGACGTTCCGAATTAGGAATGAGGTCATTCGGAATTGCGTAGTGCTATTCGCACTGTATTGTACGGTTGAGTCTATACGGGAAATAATCTACGAATAAGTTCGATATTGACACCTGAAGGCGCTTTTATGCTGTAACTAGTCAGTTTGTATGAAGTATTACGTACGATTTTTGAGTAGAATTGGCATGCCCTTTGTGAAAGAATAAACCAGTACTGACTGCCTCGTACGTTGGTTGGCTTGAACGTGTAGTAATAATCTGCAGCTCTTTACTGCACGACATCGTCCCCCCGGTTGACTTGTTTTTTCATTTAAACCGAGATACGAACATGTATTACAGTAACCAAACCAACTCAGAACGCCTCTTTTTCTTTCTTGAAGCGATCACAATTGTAAGCGCCGATCCTGCGATTGCCGAAGTGCTGGCCAGTTATGGATTTGGACAAGAGCGTATGGATATCGCTCGCGACATTTACGCTCGCACCCACGCCTCGTTTGCCTTTCGACAAGATCGCTTTGCTGAGCAGCTACAGGCCACAGACCGGCTAAAAGATGCACAGGCTGCATTTGTCAGGCTGTTTCGCAATGATCGCAGCCTGGTTCAGAGTGTCCTTCGAAAGAAACGCGCTGAATGGGAAGCCTTTGGGCTGAACACCTTGGTTTACAAAAAGCGTGAGAAACTGGTGAATCAAGCAGATTATTTCTACAACGCTGTAAAAGAAAGCCCGTTTGTGTTATCTGAACTGGAGTCGATCTACAAGATCTCTGTGGAGTTGATCGATAGCCGGCTCGTTGCCCTGCAATCGTTTGTAAATGCTATTCAGGAGCAGCAGCATAAACGAGCTGAAGCCCAGCTTGCAACGCAGCGAAAGCGGGAATCTCTGAGAGAAATGGATGACTGGATGACGACCTTTTTGGGTGTCGCCCGGCAGGCGTTCAAGGAAGACCGGAAGCAGTTGGAGAAGCTTGGATTAACTGCTAAAGTGAGTACCTAACCGTTTCATGTAAAGTGGTAGATCCATGACTGAATCCATGGATTGGCTCTAACCACCCGGTGTATGCCGGGTGGTTGAGTCAATTTTAATCAAATTCTTATCCAGGAACCCTTTGTAACGAGGTACATACACAATACTGGACATATCTTTTTCTCTCAGTCAACTCTTCGTTATCGCACATCAAGCCATGTATGCTGAATCACGAGTCAAATACGGGTCCCTCGCGCTCGTCTGGTTAGTCTCAGGCTTACTTATCTGGAAATACGGCACTGGGTACTTGCTGTATTATGGTGGGGATGTGATCGTAGTCGGATTTATGATGTGGCTTACGCTCTCCATATGGCCCAAACTGAACCCCGCAATTGCAGCCGGCATCGTATTCATGCTCGCCGTCTTCGTTGAGATCTCCCAGGTTTTCGAAATGAACCTCATTCAATCTCTACTGGGAGAAATGTGGTTTTCTCTCTTGTTTGGCAGCACCTTCGAGTGGTTCGACATGGTTGCGTATGCCTTTGGCATCGTTGTTTGTTTACCGATGACCAAAGAGACCCCTAGCCGTGTACGAAAGAACCTCGCTTGATGCGGGTTTAAACCATTTTAAAGTAGGTAGCACTTCTCCAGAGCCATTCCAGGGGACCATACCTGAATCGTTTTAGCCACCATTTACTCAGCGCAATTTGTACGGCGATGATCAACAGAGCAAGGCCGAACAGATAAAGGTTTCTCCATTCTCCGATCATCCCGAGTCCCCATCCGAATAAGATAAATGTACCGATGATCGACTGGAAGACATAGTTGGTCAAAGCGGTGCGGCCGTATTCTACGAATACATCCAGCATCTTTTTGCCCCTTGTGCCTTGATAAATCATGACAAAACTAACGAGGATGAGGATCGTCAGGCACACATTCGCAAGGTCCGCCATGTGAAGCCCAAACACTGCCCAGGGGTTTTCCAGTGAAAAGTCACCGCCAATTTGAGAAAAGGCCAATCCTGTGAGTCCGGCACACACTACAAATCCTGCGATAGATCCCCATAGCGCTTTTTTGTTTGTTTTCTTTAATTCGTCCAGTCTTCGGAAGTATCCAATTCTTCCTAACCACATCCCAAACAAAAAGAAGGCAAACGTGAGATAGAACCGGTAAAAGATCCCCACCTGGAACTCCATCTTCATCTTGAACCCATCTGTGATATTGGATAAAAAGACGGCCATGAACGATCCGTTGCTTATCACCTCCCAGTAGTCAGCAATGCGTTCTCCTTCCGGGTCAATAAGGGGCGCGCCAACAAGCGGTATGTTGCTTCCATACAGGAAAATTAGAATCCGGGGCAGCCCCAGCATGATAAACAGAATGCCTCCCCAGGCCCACTTATTATTCAGCGGAAGGAAAATAAGCATGAAAGGAGCCAGCAGCGCATAGATCGTGAGGATATCCCCCCGGTAGATCCCGTGGTGGATATAGCCGATCAAAAACAAAAGAGCTATGCGCCACAAATAACGGCCAGCATAACTGGTCCCACGGTTTTGTGCGTTATCGAATTGAATAAAAAAGCTGAGTCCGAACAGGATAGAGAAGAGGGCAAAAAACTTGCCTCGCAAAAAGATATCGATGAATGCGCTTACCACCTGGTCGGGCCAACCCAGTTGAGCACCTTCTAGCGCATTCGGGGGGAGCGCCGCGCCTGCATATTGCTCTACGATGTGGACGATAACAATGCCAGCGAGCGCAAAGCCACGCAATGCGTCGATGATGGTAATACGATCTGGTTTTGACATGGGAGCCCTGGAACTACATTGGGAGTGGGAAACGGTGGAATGTTCAGGGATAATGCGTAACAAGTAGGCCGATTGTTACGTTTAGGCTGAAAATATTCGGTTGCGGCCACCGCAATCGGAGGCCACCATGGAAGATGTTGGACTGGATTTGGACAATGATAAATAGATAGAAGAGGATCTGTGAGCGAACAAGAATCGGTTCATGCAGGGATTATTTTGCGAGGAGCAGCCTACCTGATAGATTGCGCCATTGCTTTTGTATTCTTTGCGGCTACCCAGCTTTTAATCCTGGTGCCGATACGAGAAGCAATGGGAATTACTGAGGAGTGGTTTTATTCTGGGGTGAATACCCAGGTCTATATGTTGCTGACCATTTCCCTGCCCATCTGGTTGTACTTCATACTAACCGAGCGATCCGCCTGGCAGGCTACGCTGGGGAAACGTATTGTGAAATTGAAGGTCGTGAAGGGCTTATCTGGAGAGCGCATCGGGATCGTGCAATCCCTGATAAGAACAGCGATTAAACTTCTTCCCTGGGAAATCGCCCACCTGACCAATAACTTCCCTGAACCCTTGATGTACGCTTCAGAACCTACATTTCGTATCGGGTTTGCGTTTGTTGGTTTGTTGATGGGTGCATACATGGCTCTTGTATTGTTCACTAAAAGAAAGCAAGGACTCCATGATCTTATCGCTAAGACTGTGGTCCTGAGAAATCAACAATGACCCACGAAGATCTAGCTGCCGAGTTTGAAACCATCCGGCGGGAATTGAAATCCTACATACTCAGGATGACGGCCAGTGTGCAGGACGCTGAAGACATCGTTCAAGACACCTACATCAAGGCCCAAACGAAGTTGGAGTCTTTTCGAGGAGACTCCTCACTGAAAACCTGGCTCTTTACTATCGCCTCAAACACAACGAAGGATCGGTTGAAATCAAAAAAGCGGTGGCCCGAAACCGTGACCGATATCTGCAAAGAAGCGGCGATGAGCAATCAACCCTTTTTCCAGGAGGCAATGCGTATCCGGCAGACGTCTCCGCAAGGGCACTTTGAGATCAAGGAGCATATCGCGTTTTGTTTTACCTGTGTGTCTAAATCACTGCCGCTGGAGCAGCATCTTGCAGTGCTACTGAAAGAGGTGTACGGGTTCAAAACCAGGGAAATTGCTTCGATTATCAGCCAGACCGAAGCCATGGTGAAATACTACCTGCGGTTGGGGAGGAGTAAGATGATTGAGATTTTTGATCATCGGTGTTCGTTGATCAATAAAGAAGGGGTGTGCCATCAGTGTACGGAGTTGAACGGGATCTTTAATCCTCAACAACGAGCTGAAGAAGAGCTGGTCAAAATCAAAATGGTTCGGGATGCTGAGAAGAAGGACAAAGAAAAATTGTTCGATTTGCGGATGAAGATCCTCCAGGGGATCGACCCGTTTGAGTCGAGCGCAGCCGAGCTTCAATTGCACCATCTGGAGCACAACAGGCAAGTGATGGAAGCCTATCTAAAAGAAAAAGAGGACTAATCCTATCGTTTTTAAAGTGGCAGTCGTCTAAAAAGAAAACGAGGTAAACATGAACTCATTTTCTACACAGTCAACCACTATGCAAGAAGGAAAAGCAACCACCATCAAGAAAACATTCAGCCGCCAAACCGCAGTATCCATTCGGATTAACGCCGACACAGCGATTATCTGGGCCCTCCTCACCAACGCCTCTGATTACGCCCGATGGAACAGCACGATTGTTTCTATGGAAGGGGATATCGAGCTGGGTGGGCGCATCAAGTTAAAATCGACGCTTGATGAAAAAAGGACGTTCAAGCTGAAGGTGAAGGAATTCGAATCGGAGAAGCGAATGGTATGGGGAGATGGACAGGGGAATCGGGAATTCAAGCTGACACCCGAGGGAAATAACACCGTCCGCTTTTCGATGTCAGAGAAGATGGGCAGTCCGATGTTTCCCTTGTACGCGAGGTATATTCCTCCTTTCGACGAATCCTTCGAGCAGTTTGCGTCGGATTTGAAGAAAGAGGCGGAGGCGATTCAGGGGTAAGGTCCTTTGATCTAAAAATACCCTGGTTACATGGTGATTTATGGTGTTTTTTATTTCGTGATCGCGCGGTTGGTGCGAAGAAAGCTCAATTTTACAGCATTGTGTCATGGGAGAGGTGTATATTAGGGGGGCGTTATTTTCGCCTTCGGGGCCAAAATGCGCGCGTATTTATTCGAGAGCTATGCGTGTAAAAGGGGACCTGCTTACACCTCATGGTGTTACTATTTGGAAACGTCAATTCTCTCTGGCTATTCAAAATTGTCTAATCAGCATTAAGAGGGGCACTTGGAGTGAAGCAGTACCTGGTGGTATTTATTTCTGGAGTTTTAAGCTGCGCAGCATCAATTTGGCTAATTAGAAATGCAGCACTCTTTCTTGTGGTAATTGCGATTATTGGCATTCCTCTCATCGGAATTATGCTTGCCAGGCGTATCGGAGTAACATCTTGGTGGATAGCATGTCTGATATTTATACTGGGTGTGTACGTAGCTGAGACAGGTTTTTACCTGGATTGGTACTTCGAACATGGTCAAGGCGACGATAGTCCAAAAGGTTGGAAGCTTAGCTTATGGATAGCAGCAATAGAAGCTGGCATCATATCAGTAGTTGGACTAATAACCCTGGGAATTCTATATCCGCTTTGTCAGCGCGGATTACTGATGATTCGCCAAAGATCTAATTAGGAATACTTTGCTCACGAGAGGGCGAATCATGAAACCGGCTGACAAGGATAAGAGAGGGCTTTCGGTAAGTTGTCTTATGCGAAGTGAATAAAGGGTTACTTGGTCAAACGAAGTCATTCATGAAATTCATATTCATACTCTCTGTCATTTTTTTCCTTGGTTCCTTTCATTCTATTCGGCCGATTGATACCCCGAAGGGTGCTATTTGGGGCTGGGTTATCAGTAGGCAAGACACGAAAATTGCATCGGAGTTTCCCTCAGATTTGACCATCGACCTTGACAATGCTACGCACCAACCCGTTTGGTATCCGAGAGAAACAGAAAACTATACGGGAGCATTTTTCTTTTCGGATGTCGAGCCAGGTGTGTATTCGATTAAAAGCAGTGCAACCGGACTGGTGAATGGGCTCGTCAAGGACATAATGGTATCCGCTGACTCATTGACTTTTGTAGTGATGAGTATGGACAAAGAAAGAGGCTCGAAAAAACCGATACCTGGGCATGTCACGTGGAAGGTGAGAAATGTTGCCCCATCCATGAGGGGCTCAATCGAAGGTTTTGTGTCAGGAAGGATGAGTCAGCAAAAGTATCCGATCGAGGGGGCGAGCGTTAACATCGTGGGCACTTTGTATCATGCCAGAACAGACTCTACTGGTTATTATCACATAGATAATGTGATTTCGGGAGAATACACAGTATCAAGTAGGTTCTATTCTCCTCTTAGCGCATCAGAGCGGTTCCATATGCGTGCCACAGCCAAAAGTGTGACTATAACTGAAGCCGAAACCACGATCCTGGACATGGAACTGAAAAAAGTAGCGGTCGGAGTTTCTTTAAAAGAATGAACTACCGCTTGGGGTGCGAAATCGGAAATAGACCAGACAATAAGTAGATCTATGTGGAGAGCAGAACACGAAGAAAATCTTTTTGAAATTATAGAAGATGAATACGTTGGTTTTTACATCTGGCGCTATATAGGCAAGGGGCCAAATACTTCGCATGACTATTTGCAAGATACCTTGAAAATGGCGATGGAATTTGCTTATGAAGAATGGAGTGTTCCTTTGAATAGCTGGTATAAAACACCTGAAGATACCCGGCCAACCTACGAGCAAGGCTGACATATGATGTAGGGGTAGATGCATCTTCGCTGCGCAACGAAAGGCGAAGTTCTTCTGCGTGTGCGTTTGGCGAAATCCAAAAATGGAACTAAAGGGGTAGGTATCTCCTTTTCAATCTTTCTATGATAGAGTTGTAGTTACTTCTTGTCAGAAAGCAATCTTCGGTCATGACTCGCATTCTTTTTCTCATTTTGTTCTGTGGTCTGTGCAGCGATCAAGTATGGGCCAAACAAACCAGTTTTGATACAGACTCTACTAAATACGAAGTTCTAGTTGTCACAAGTAACATCGGCAAGGGTTTCGCGAAGTTTGATGCAGTCATTGAATCAGATGGCGCAGATCCTCTAGTTCAAACATTTGAAGCACCTTATCGACTGGGTGTATTTGCAGAGGAGTTTTCGGCAAAGATTAACCGTCTTACTGGTGCAGGAGAAATAAGGGTTATTGTTAGAGAGAAAGGAAATAATTCAGGGGAAAATTATGCAGAGTATACTATAGTCGAGGAGAGAATTGAAATCTGTGCGGTTGCACAAGATAATAGGATCACTATCACTCAATGTGACAGCTAAAAAAATAGAACAATTCTGTTTTTTAGAGTTGAGTTCGTTGCGGCGAGCGCTTTACGAAGTGGCTAGACCATAACAAATATGCGGTATTTTTCTTCGCCTGGTCAGGCAGGGGAGAAGACCCCTATTTCGTGCTCGGCCCGCATCAAACGAAATTGAAATCCTGGATATTTGTGCCTACATTTAGTTGTTAATTATGGCCCTTGGGTCAAAAATCCAGATCTACATTCAAAAGCCTTTTCTTAATACGATGTCTTATATTTTCAGTATCTATGCTTTGCTTTCTCTACTTACAAATCTTAGCAGCATAGAAAATGCTAAGCACATACAAATTCAATCTACATCCGATATAGTTATTGAAAAACCTGGAGAGCCAGCTGTAACGGTAAGTGATGAGTTGATCGAGTTTACAGTATCTGAAGATAGCCAGGTGCTGATTGAAAAAGGATTAGAAATGGCAGAATGGCGGGAAGAAAGCAAAACAAGCATCCTTCGTTTTAGGCATGAATACCTATTTCATATTGAAGAGGATGGAAAGCGAGTAGTGAGTATTAGTGGCAACAGTGCCGTAGTGAGCTTTAAGATTTCTATTGACGGATAGTCATATTGCTTTCGTCGGGGTTGCGGAAGGCGAAATCAAGATAATGGCAAAATATTAACTATGCCGTTCAATCCTCTTCTATTATATTTACTGTTGCCAGTGCTCGCTTTCACGGCGTGCAAAACTAATAGAGGTGTTGTAAAAAGCCATCTGCC